>Ga0268266_10000016_pt1 | contig 629101 bp, 515 predicted proteins | sample KBSS13metaG_FD_190356 | JGI IMG/M metagenome (GOLD analysis project Ga0268266, IMG submission 190356) | Switchgrass rhizosphere microbial communities from Kellogg Biological Station, Michigan, USA - KBS S1-3 metaG (SPAdes) (version 2) | ecosystem: Host-associated > Plants > Roots >... | reverse complement strand
GACACAGATGCTGTCGAAGACCGGGCAGAGAAGCCAGGTCAACATAGCCGCCGCTGCGCTTACCCCGGGAATGTATATGGTTAAGGTTCAAATGGGAAGCAAGGTCGAAGTAATAAAAATGCTGAAACTTTAAAAAGTTCGACCGACTTTCGAAACCCGCTCTCAGAGCGGGTTTCGTCTTTTATTTCCATTCACGACCTGATAGTTTCCATAGCTGCGAGCTCGAAAGTGATATTTACAGACCTATCACCCTTGGGGCGGGTGCAGTGCCTGACATTGGCAGGAATAGTAAACAGTTGTCCGGGAGCTAATTCCACCGTACGATCTTCCAGATCAATGCATACGATACCTTCTATTACCAGGAACGTTTCATCACTGTTGGGATGAAAGTGCCAATAAAATGGTTCTGTCATTATGCTGAGCCTTACAATGTGGTCATTTATCAGCGAAACCGGTAAGTTTTTATAGCTTTTGATCTCCTGACTTTCCTGGTGCAGATCAATTACAGTAAGCGGTGCTGTCATAAACTTGTATTGTTTTTCTGTTGCAAACGTTCCTCCCATTTCTTCCTGTTCACCCCTTTAATAATTAACCAAAGGCACATTGAAAATTCCGCTATAAAAACTAATGGACCGAGCAAAGCAGGAAATAATATACCTTCCAACCTGGGAGAGAAGATCAGCAAAAAAGTATTTGTCAGATAACATATTCCTGCAATGAATATCATTATTCCCAGTATCCTGGGCAGGAATTCAGACTTGAAGATCAGATATCCATCTATAAGGCATTCAAACCCAAAGAATATAAGACCAAATCCAAAGCCATATTCATGAGCTTTGATCGAAAGGTAACTTAATGTCTGTACTTGCTGCTGGCTGAAAGCCTTTAAATGATTGGCATCATCCAATAAGAACAGCGGCGTCATCAAGTTTATCTTATTCGCTACTAATACAGCGGTTTGTATCAGGCCGAAAAGGAGTGAAAGCAAAGCAAGATCTTTATTTACACGTTTTAAAAGCGTATAATAAACTATTCCTACTACCAGATCGAACACATGCATCACAAGATCGCCAAAAATACCGATGCGCCACAGCAGGGGTGATGCCGATATGTTGTTGGTTGTGGCTACGGCATTGCCTGGCACAATAATTTTACTTCTGATAAATATTTCTCCCATAATGCCAGCAGCAATTATGATCAAATAGGCCAGGCCCCCAATCCTGGCATATACTTGGGGTGAACGTTCCAATGTTCTGGTTGCCATATTATTTCACCGCAATATAAGACTTCCTAATTCACCGCTTTGAATTTCGCGTTCGTAATGAGCACATTATTGCCTGCCGAATCATGGACTGTCCCGTCAAAGGTAGCGATCAGGATGTTTGTATAGCGAGGCGAAAGCAGGGTGGTATTGCTTCTGACATGGATAGAGAAGGGGTCTGTAATGGGACCGACGTTGACCGTATAAATGTACTTTCCAGTCTTGTAAGAATATAAGGTTAAACTTGCCGGATAAGCCACCGTATCCAGACCCTCATATATGTCCGATGCGTAGAATCCCATATTCAACACCGTGTCCTGGTCGCCGGATGCCGTATGCCCGGTGAATTCGAAAGAGACGGCGCCCGGTGATTGTGGGATCTGGTAAACATAAGCCTGGCAGGTGCCCTTGTAAACATGGCCTTCGGCAGTGAACTGCCAGGTATTGTCCGCCATCGAAAGGCCAGCGCTATCCTGTACATAGATATATATTTGACAGGTGGACGAATCGAAGGTGAGGGGATACACTACAGCTCCCGGGCTGATGAAGCTCCCTGTCGCTTTCAGGCGCACCGCATGCAGGCCCGTATCGGAGAAAATTCCGGAAGCGGCAAACTGTACGCCATTCTGCTTGTTAGTGGTAATCTGGTAAGACCCAGGACTGGTGACATAGACGTTGATATTTACATAATTTGTATCTGTCCCAGCCGGAAACCCATTGTACCATATGCCGTGGACATTGCTGGGAAGGCATTCCCCATATTGATTCTGCAGAGACCCTCTTGCCGGGTCCGGATGATGGGGGTTCTTTTTGCATCCGGTGAAGGTGATGAGGATTGAAAAAATAAACAGATAGGCTGATAGGACCCAGCGAAGCCGGGCAGGCATACTTTTCATAGAAGGTTTATTTATAGGTTTAATGATCGGAGATCACTAGAGCAATTTTTATGCCTTACCTTACCATTCCAAATGAAAACAGCGCAAAAACCAATTCATCCAGGATTTGATGCAGGAAGTACGGCGGCGGAAGTAGCCGCCGGCCATGATCTGACAGGAAAGATCGCTTTGGTCACCGGCGGAAATTCCGGTATAGGATATGAAACAGTCAAAACATTGGCCGAAGCAGGGGCATATGTAGTAGTGGGGGCCAGGGATGCAGGCAAGGCAGACGACAGGCTGTCTGATCTAAAGCGTGTATCCTTTATGCCCCTCGATCTGGCTGATCCCACTTCTGTTGATGCCTTTGCAGAACGCTTCCTTGCTGCATATGACAGCCTGCATTTACTTTTTAACAATGCAGGTATATTTCGCACGCCCCACCTGCTGAAAGACAAACGAGGCTATGAGCTTCAGTTTGGCGTAAACCATCTTGGGCACTTTCAGCTGACAGGGAGGCTATGGCCGGTCTTGAAAAATGCCCGCGGGGCAAGGGTGGTGGCCCTATCTTCTGTAGGCCACCGGCGCCATACTGACGGATATCTTCCGTTATATGACTGAGGAAGAAATGCAAACCTGGATCCAACGGGTAGGCGACTTCAAAACCCCTCAGCAGGGTGCTGCCACATCCATCTGGTGTGCCCTGAGCGACCAGCTAAATGGCATAGGCGGCGTTTATTGCGAAGACTGTGATATCGCGGAGCCCCTCCCTGACGATTCCCAGGCCGTTCACGGTGTCCGATTCTTCGCCATTGACCCTGACAGGGCGGAGGCCTTATGGCAGTTCAGCGAAACGGCGACGGGTATCAGGTGGCCCTGATGCCAGCCGCGGCCATGAGAGCGTTCAACAGTTTTTTCAAGAGACCCATAAAACATAGCCATGATCACCTCTGCATTCAAGCCTTACGGCATTTTTTCGCTGATCTTCTGCGGTATTCTCTTCTTATTGCTGCTGCTGATGATAGGCGTGCTGGGCGAGCAAATTGTCCTGTGGAATACCAGGCCAATAAGAAAAGGTATCACCCCCGCACAGGCGGTGCTGTTCATGGCTGTTTTTGGTTTCCTTGCATGGGTTATCATGTTTACCCTTTATAAATACGCTTTTCGTGTTGTCATCGATCCGGAGGCGAGGACCATTCTTTTTAAGAATCTTCTGACGCAAAGCCGCAAACGATATGATTTTGATGATTTTGACAGTTACCTGGATACTTTTGCCGCCTCCAAATCCGGCGCTTACAAGGTCATATACCTTATCAAAGATCAAAAGGCGGAGAGGATCATCACAGGATTTTATTTTGCCAATATAGACGAGCTGGCGGCGGCATTGTCGCCTATCAAATACCTGGGATTCGAAAAGGATGCCGGTCGCCTTGCGCGAAAAGCGCTGTTTGGTAAGCCGCTGATCGATTAAAAAAGCTTAATTCGAAAAATTCTCCGTTGTTGGAAAAGCGTCAAAAACATCGGTCACGATCTTGGGGGTGGGAGATACCAGTTTCCGGAGCCTGGTGTCGATCCAGGCGCCGTCGAGCGTCAGTATAGCGCAAGTCTTATTGTCGGAGGATACGAACTCGTGCTGGATCGTCCACCGCGAGGCATCCGCGTTCCGCTTTGCCAGTTTAGCATGGATGGTTATAGTGTCGGATAAACGGATCTCTTTTTTGAAAACACATTCTTCCCGAAACAGGATCGGACCGAAATGTTGCTCCTGCATTAATCTCAGGGTGAGGCCTAGGCTTTCTATGATCTCTATTCGCTGTTGGGCGCCAAAGTCATAATAGACACTGTGCCGCATGTGAAAGTTGGGATCAATGTCGGCCCAGCGGATGGAAATGATCTTGCTGAATGTGGTCATGTCCTTTTTTCATAAAAATATGTTTTCTTTTTGAAACACGCTGCCACCGCCACTAAGGAACCAATACGAGCCGGAAGCCCACATGTGCACTGCGGTCATCCGGGTAACCATTCCTGCCGCCGATGACGTGCATTTCGGAGGGGGCGGCGCCCCAGCTGCTGCCACGGATCACGTGCCCCACACCAGATAAGGGCCCCTGGGGATTTGTTTGTGGACCAGGGTCATAGTAAGGGTCGAACCAATCGCTGCACCATTCTGAAACATTTCCGGACATATCATAAATGCCAAGCTCGTTCGGCCGTTTGCGGCCTACAGGATGCGTTTGGTCGACAAACTCTCCACCACACCATGCGACCTCATCGATGTAGTTGCCACCCGAATATTTATACCTTTTGCTTTTATTCCCGCCACGTGCGGCGAATTCCCATTGTGCGGCTGTCGGTAGTTGGTAATGCCTGCCGGTCTTTTCGTTTAAAGTACGGATGAAACGCTGGACATCGTTCCAACTCACTTCTTCCACCGGGCAGTTATCACATCCCTGATGCAGGGATATATTCGTATCCATTACCGCCCGCCATTCCGCCTGCGTGATCTCATATTTCCCGATCTGGAATCTGCTTAAACTAACCTGGTGGCTATAAGCCACTGTGACCGTACCATTGCCGGAGGAATCGGTGGCGGAGCCCATCATAAAAGCTCCCCCGTCGACTATAGCCATTGCCGGGTTTGGCAATGGGGGGATCGAGTCGGATTTTGCTGCCTGAAAAACTAAAAAGGCCAGGATAGTCAACATATGCATAATAATTTGCTGGTGGATGCTAAGATGTATTCAATTACACAAATCGGGGGGGCATCTTTAAAATATTCTTGAAAATTTGTAAATTGTTCAATCAGCATACCATATTATTAATTTATTGAATGAGCCCACTTATCCTCTCCAAATCCCAGGCGCGAAAGATCATCCTCCATGCGGCCGGACTGTCCAGACGGGCACAGTTTGGAAGGGGGCGCGAGGCAGTCTACAAGCTTATCGACCATCTTGGCTTTGTTCAGCTCGATACAAATTATGTCGTTGAACGTGCCCATCATCATGCCATCGCATCCCGCGTCCCTGACTACAAACAGGAATGGCTCGAAGAGCTCCAGGCGGACGGAAGGATCTTCGAATTTTTTCTCTCCGACTCGGGATACATGCCCATGCACAACTTCCGCTACTCCCTGGCAGTAAAACAAGGCTTTTTAGCCAGGAGAAAGCCCCTGACGTCCGCGGAGATCAATCTCATGAACAAGGTGCTGGATAGAGTTGCGCGCGAAGGACCGTTGATGGTGAAGGATTTTGAAAATGATCGCCTCGAGGCAAGTTCAGGCTGGTGGGATTGGCGGCCATCGAAGGTAGCGCTCGAACGGCTCTACCTGGAAGGAAAACTGATGACGACGCGAAATAAGGATTTCCATAAAGTATACGACCTGCCTATAAATTTAATCCCGGACGACATCGACAAAACGATGCCGGCACCGGAGGAATTTGCAAGATATATAGCCCGTCTCTCTTTAAAAGCCCTGGGTATTGCCTACGCAAAGGAGATAGCCTGGCGTGCCCGGTACATAAAAGATAATTTGGTAAAGAAGGAGTTGGAAAAGCTGGTAGAGGAGGGAGAAGTTTGCCATGTTGCGATCGATGGCCTTAAAACCCCTCCCCTCTACATGTTACCCGGGTATAAAAACAAAAAGATCCAGCTGTCCGATGACGCATTTATTCTTTCCCCTTTCGACACATTGAATGTCTTCAGACATCGGCTGAGAGATTTTTTTGACTTCGATTACCAGGTGGAATGTTTTGTGCCCCAGGCCAAGCGGAAATATGGTTACTTTTCGTTGCCTGTATTGATCGGCGATACTTTTTACGCCAGGATGGATTCAAAAGCCGATCGAAAACGAGGCGAATTAACCATTCATAATCTTCACTTCGAACCGGTGAAACTGACGAGACCGGTGATCGTCAAAATCACTGACGCCATCAGGGACTTTGCAAAATTCAATCAATGTGAGACCATCTCTATTAAAAGATCAAATGACAAGCCGGCTTTGAAAGCTATTCGGAATGCACTTCAACTTTACCATACATAATTTTTAAGCAATGAACCCACAGATATTTTTACCACCTGAAATATTAAAGCCGGTGATAAAGTATTTCTGGACGCTTGAAAATCCTGTCGATAGCCCTCCAAAAATGCTTACTGCATTCCCCGATGGCTCCCCGGGTGTTATCATGGTTCAAACAGAAAATGGAGCGCTTTGTGATAACCAAAATAAAAAATTACCCACCATTTATCTGCATGGCCAAACGATTGCGCCATCCAAATTATCCTGCTCAGGCAGATTTTCGGCAGTTGGCGTGTGTTTTCAGCCTCACGCCTTGAAAACCATCTTTGGGCTTGACGCCAATGAATTTACGCAAACAGGTATTGATCTCAGCCTGGTTCAGGACAAAATGCACGGGAACATATCTCAACGTCTTATAACCGAACAAACCCCGGAAGGCAAAATCGAAATGCTGTCAGGCTACCTGGTACTTCAATACCAAAAAAATCATGGGCATATGGAAGAAAGGATTAATTATGCCATATCCCAGATCATCCGATCCAAAGGCAGCCTGTCACTTAAGGAGCTGCAACAAAAGTTACATGTGTCCGAAAGGAGCCTGGAACGAAAATTCAACCAGTCCATCGGCATATCGCCCAAATTATTTTCGAGGATCTGCCGCTTCCAGGGATCATTAAAACAATTGCAGGCAAGTAGCTATGATAAACTCTCAGACATAGCGTACGAAAATGAATACGCAGATCAGTCACATCTTATACGGACCTTTAAAGAATTTACAGGTCTTTCCCCACTGGAATTCAAGAAACAATACAGCGTTGAAAATTTAACGCAATCGGCAAAATAGCTGGCCAGGCATAATAGTAAGGCTGCACGGCATGGTTTGCCTAAGTAATTCCCTTATTTATTATTATTTAGCTGGCTGTGTATGGTTATTTATGGTAATATATTTATATTCTTATATAATTATTTATCTAATGAAAATAGCCCAAACACAATTTTTTGATGATCGATGGCGAACTGGTTCAATCCCGGATGGGTTTGATTTTCAGAAGGCCCAGTTGGTCCTGGCTTTCGGGCATCCGGCCCTGGTGACGGATGCCAGCCTGTTTGGCCATATAAGAAGCTTATTCCCGGGTGCTGCAATTGTGTCTTCCTCGACAGCTGGTGAAATTCTCCAGGAGAACGTACATGATAACAGTCTTGTAGTCACGGCGATCCAATTTGACAAAACAAGGGTCCAGTGTAGGGTCAGCAACATCAAACGGCACAGTTCCAGCTATACAACGGGCGTGCATCTCATGAAAGCGCTGGCGGAGGAGGGGGACGATCTGATCGCCGTTTTTATCATTTCGGACGGAACCCATATCAATGGCAGTGAGCTGGTATCCGGTTTTTCGGAAAATAACCCCAAGTGCGTCCCGGTGACAGGAGGATTGGCGGGGGATGGGGCGAGATTCAGCCGGACCTTTGCAGGGCTTGACCTGGTGCCGGAAGAAGGGAATGTCGTAGCCGTCGGATTCTACGGGGATAACCTGAAGATTGGACACGGCTCTTTCGGAGGCTGGGATGAATTTGGCCCTGAAAGGACCATTACCCGGTCGGACAAAAATATCTTATTCGAGATCGACGGTAAGAATGCTTTGGACCTCTACAAGGAATACCTGGGGCCTTATAGGGAGGAGCTACCGGGCTCTGCTCTTTTATTTCCGCTGTCCATAAGGGAGCCGGACTCTACTGAGCACCTGGTCCGGACTATTCTCAGCATCAATGAGCAGGAAAAATCCATGCTATTCGCCGGCAACATGCCAGAAGGCAGCAAGATAAGGCTGATGAAAGCCAATTTCGACCGGTTGATCAACGGATCTTCGACGGCTGCTAAGAATTCGTTCGGTTCCCTGGAAAATAGTTCTCCGGAGCTGGCGCTGCTGGTCAGCTGTGTAGGCCGTAAGTTGATCCTGCAGGAAAGAACAGATGAGGAAGTGCAGGCGGTAAAACAGATCTTCGGAGACCATACTTCGCTGGCGGGGTTCTATTCATACGGTGAGATCTCGCCATTCAACCCGAATACCCGTTGCGAGCTGCACAACCAGACAATGACCATCACTACCTTCTCTGAATCGTAAACCGACCGCTCAAGCACTGATTATAGCATGATCTCGATACGCTATCATAACCTGCTGAACAAGCAGATAAAAAAATTCCTGACAGAAGAGCAGCTGGCAGACGAATCCATACAGCATTTCCTGGAAGTCGTCAATAACTCATATGCCAGTTTTGAACGGGACAAAAAAATATCGGATCATGCGTTTTCCATCAGTGAGAAGGAATACCAGGAGGTGACCAGGGATCTGCAGGACCAGCATGATATCCAGCTTCAATCTATTTTTAAACTAAAGAATGCTATCCGCTCCTTAGACCCGCTGTACGATATACATTTTTCCGAGTCGGGCGCAGCAGACATGATCAGTGTCATTTCTTTCCTGGAAGAACAGATAAAAAAAACCAAAGCGCTCGAAGTTGAGCTGATCCATGCCAAAGAGGTGGCAGAGCAGGCTGCAAAGGCCAAGGCCGACTTCCTTTCTGTCATGAGCCATGAGATCAGGACTCCCCTGAATGCCATCATCGGCATCGCACACCTGCTATCGGAAGACGAGAAGCTTTCTGCACAGGTGGAAAACCTCCAGGTGCTTGGATTCGCCGCGGACAACCTTTTCAATCTCATCAATGACATCCTTGATTTCAGCAAGATCGACGAAGGGAAGATACTTTTCTCCGAGAAGAGCATCGATATCCGGCGCCTGATCACCCGTATCAAGGCGGCCAATCGTATACGGGCTGAAGAGAGGGGCAATATCCTGAAATTAATAATAGACGAGGATCTGCCGGCCTATATAAAAGGAGACGACGTCCGGCTGGGACAAGTGTTAAATAACCTGATCTCCAACGCTGTTAAGTTTACTGCCAACGGCACCATCACCATCGAAGTGTTGTTACATCGGCTCCTTGAGGACCAGGTGGAGGTGTATTTTTCCGTTACGGATAGCGGGATTGGCATCGAGCCCGGCAAACAGCAATTGATCTTTGAACGTTTTACCCAGGCTAATGCGGAGATCACCCGGGAATTCGGCGGCTCCGGGCTGGGCCTGGCTATCACGAAAAAGCTGCTCAATATGCAGCATAGTGAAATCCATGTGGAAAGCGAGCCAGGCAAGGGGTCGAAGTTCCATTTTCTCCTGCGCTTTAAATCGGCGGATGCGGACGCAGCGAAAAGTACCATGCTACCCGAGAAAGGCAAGGGTAATCTCAACGGGATAAGGATACTGCTGGTAGAAGACGTGGAGTTCAATGTCTTCGTCGCTGAAAAAATGCTGAAGAACTGGGAGGCTGTGGTGGATATAGCGGACAATGGACTGAAAGCCGTGGAAAAGGCCAGGAGCAACGAGTATGATATTATTCTTATGGATCTTCAAATGCCTGTAATGGACGGTTATACGGCTTCCAGATGCATCCGCGATCAAAACACTGCCATTCCTATCATTGCCCTCACGGCTTCCTCCTCCGTGGATATCCAGGAAAAAGTTTACGACTTCGGTATGACAGACTATTTGTCCAAACCCTTCAATCCGGACGAACTGTTCGACACGATCTATAAATACACGACAAGGCAATAAAAAAAACCCCGCCGAAGCGGGGTACACTAATCATACCATTAACCATTAAACCTTATCCTATGTTTCATAAAAATAGATCATTCCTTCGCTAGTCCAACATGCGCATAGGCCTTTCCGGCATTTTTACGGGATTGACACCTATTTTACTACAGATATGCCTGTATTTTCCACTGCTATTATTAATGATCAATTCCTACATTGCTGATAACCTTGCACATCACAGATCAGAAGGTTTCATTCAAATTCAGGAAGAACCCTTTGTTCCCAAATCTGCCAAAGGCATAGTCCAGTGCCAGGTTGGTACGTGTGGCCTTGTTGAACAGCACCCGCAGGCCGGCTCCATAGCCAGGCTGGAATACCTGGAATATTTTGGTGCCATGTTCATCATTGCCAGTCTGCAAATTGGCAAAAGCGACCCCACTGATGAATTTGTTGGCTAAAATAGGAAAGCGGAGCTCTACTTCCGTATCATTGAATTGCGTCCCTTTAAAATATTGGGACGTGTAGCCTCTGCCACTGCGGTAAGTCCCATCTCTGGCCGTACCGGGTAGTTCAAAATAGGGAATGGTGCCGCTGACAAGGTAGGAGCCCCAGTTCCAGAATGCAAATACCGTCTCCGGGCTGGATGATGAGAGACTAAAGTATTTCCTGAAGTCAGTGGTTATTTGCATTGCATTCTTTGTGCTGCCTATCCATCTTTGGTTGAGCCGGAAGCCGGCGTCGAAATAAATGCCCCGGTAGGCGCGGTTTGGATTGTCGCGGGTGATATACTGCAGATTAAAAAGAAATCCGTTTGCCCAATAATGATCCTGGGGAAAGCCGTGTCGGAGGTTATAGACGCTGGATGGCGTAGCATTCTTAGTGGTATCCTTGCTTGTAATTTTCGTCCTGATCTCAAATGACATCCCTGCCCCGACGAAAAGGTTTTTCGCCACATTCTTGTAAACCTTTTCCCTGAAATTGTAATAATGGGAATGGATCACATATACTTTGTGCGTGGGATCTGCCAGCACGGAATCGGGAGCACTTTCTCCCATGTACTTTTTACCGATGCCCAGGCCAAAATCGGGCGTTACTGTTTTGGCAGCTACGAGATTTCCCTGGAGGTTCCACTTGTTCCCCGGGGTGAAGACATTGTGCGTGAAATAAAAATAAATGATCCCTTTGGTGGTGATAGATGCTGATGTTGCCGCAGTAGAAAAGAGCGTATGGGGGTCATTACCCAGTTTTTTACCTGCTACTGCCTTGATGCCCAGCTGACCGCCAATGGTGGGGTTAGCAGCGATATTGGGTACGACGGTAATGCCCGATCTCTTTTTTAAGGTGTCGGCCTCTTTTTTGGGATGAAAAATATTCCGGAGAAGATCTCCAAAATCATATTGCTGATTGATATTATCTGCCGGCGCCAGCACTTTCTGAGGCCGTAAAGAATCTGCCTTCAGCGAATCGGCAGGAGTAATTACCTGGCTGTATGCAAATCCTTGTATGCCGGCAAACAGTAGTAAAAATATCCATTTTAGCAAAGCGGGTCTTTTAAACTGCATGATCGAGGTATAGAAATTCAAGTGCCAGACATTATAAGCTAGCTAAATTAGGATAAGTGTTTGTTAACCAATAAATATTTGAGATAGTTAAGCCCTGGTGGATATGCTTTCAGATGGCGCTGGGCAATAATTTGCCCAACGTCAGGCTGGTCGCTCAACCTCATTATCCTCCATGGCACAATATTTTATCATTATCCAAATAAATTTCTTATGCTACAAAATGATTCAAAAGATACCCGGGCAAAAAAGGAAAAGGATGGAACACCCAGGCAGCCGGACCCTGAAACGCTTGGTACGTCTGATCCCCAGGAACATATGAAGGGACCTGTCTCTTCTGCTGTTCAGAAAGTGCGGGAAGAGGCAGAGGAGAATGATGCAGAAGAGGGTAAAAAGGAGGACTAACTCAGGCAGATAGGCGGACGTGGTGTTTTGGTCATTTCATATATTATTTATAACTTTTATAGGAGTATTCACCAACGTCCGCCTTTTGCTTATGAAAAATATCCCCTTCATCTGCCTTATCATTCTTGTCATTGCATTTGTTCGCAAGGACACAGGGTTACGCCCCGGATCGCTTGTGCCTGCTGTTCCGGCGGCCGAAACCATTATAGGGTGCGCTCCGCCGGATGCTTCCCCGGCGGCAGACAACAATGGGAAGTTTATTACCTCCCTGCCTGGTCTTGGTAAGCATGTTTATACGATCTCTACGCAGATGGACAGTGCGCAGTTCTATTTTAACCAGGGTATCAATTTCTACTATAGCTATCATTTGCGTGAATCGCTGGCTTCGTTCAAGGAGGCGGCGCGATTTGATTCCACTGCTGCCATGGCCTACTGGGGACAGGCATTGTCGATGGGGCCTTATTTTAATGTCTATACCTATAAAATGAAGGCCGGCGTTCCTGCCGCACTGGCAGCGATGAACAGGCACCGTTCCGGCGCAACTGAAAAAGAAAACGCGCTGATGGATGCCATGGAGAAAAGGTATTCCGGCGATACGACCAATGGGGACCGCCCCCGGCTCGACAGTGCATATGCAGGCGCATTGTCCGGTCTTTTACATGCATATCCTAAGGACAACGACATAAAAGCATTGTACATAGATGCAGTGATGCTGGAACACAAATGGGATTTCTGGACTTCAGACAGGGCGCCGAAACAATGGACACCCGAGCTGATAACTTTATGTGAGGCGATCCTGAAGGACGACCCGCATCATCCGGCGGCCCTGCACTATTATATCCATCTCACCGAAGCTTCCGCCCGGCCTTCGCTTGCGCTGGCGGGCGCTGAAGCATTGAGGACCGGTATGCCCGGGGTGGGTCATATGGTGCACATGGCTACGCACATGTACCAGCGAAACGGACTGTTCCTGAAAGGGGTGACGGTGAACGAAGATGCCAATACGGTATACAATACCGAGGACTCGCTGGCTCCCATGCTCGGCCTAGGGAAAAATAACAGTATACATATTTATGCCGTCCAATCGTATTGCGCCATGAATGCGGGTATGTACCGCAAGGGCGGGCTCATTTATGAGCGTGCCCGGGAGAAGGTAGTTGCCAGTAAGCCGATGTTTGAACAGGACCCATATGCGCAGTGGGTTTATATGCTTCCGGGGCAGGCCCTGGTGAGGTTGGGAAAATGGGATGAGATATTACAGTCCGCTGCGCCTGACCGGCGCTGGAAATATGCACAGGTGTTGGACCATTTCGCAAAAGGCGTGGCCCATGTGCGGCAGAAGAACCTGGAGGCGGCAAAGGCGGACCTGGGGATCCTGGAAGAGCAACTGCAGGATAGTCTGTTGGGCATCCGTATCATGCCTTTCAATAAGCCGGTGGAATGTGGACGCATTGCAGCCGGGATACTGCGCGCAGAAATATTGTTTTCGCAAGGGCGGCGGCAGGATGCGATAGCCGTTTTCAACCTGGCTGTTACGGCAGAAGATTCGCTGATCTATCGCGAACCCCAGCAATGGCTTATTCCCGTAAGGCAATACCTGGGTGCACGCCTCCTGAAAATGAATAAGGCCCGCGAAGCTGAAAAAGTATACAGGCAGGACCTCGACAGAAATCCCGGCAATGGATGGTCGCTGCTGGGCCTTTATCAAAGCCTGATGGCACAGGGCAGACGGAGCGAAGCGCTGGGACAAAAAGAACTGTATCGCAAAGCGTTTGAAGCCTGCGATGTGAGGCCGGCGGCTTCTGTATTTTAAATGTATCTACTCTTTTGGGAAGTCCTGCATTTGCCTGGAAAATGTCTTTGAGAATTTTCCGCTGTTGTTGACGGCCCATTCGGCCATGGCATAAAGGACAGGTCTCAAGGCTTTCCCGGACCTGGATAGCTCATAAGTGACATATGGCGGCACAACAGGCTTTGATCTCCTCACCAGCAGACCGTCATTTTCCAATTGTTTCAAATGTTGTATCAGGACCTTTTCCGTGATGGTGGGGATCGATCTTTTCAGCTCGCTATAGCGTTTGGGCCCTGATAGCAGGTTGAACAGGATGATGGGTTTCCAATACCCGCCGATCTTTTCCATGACAAAGGTCACGGGGCAGGTGACGAATGCCAGGCTTTTGTTCTCCTGGATGGTGGATGCTTCTTTGATCGATGCCATGGTATACATACTTTAGGGTAAGTACTTGTACAAAAGTAAGTACTAGTTTAGTTTTGTGCAACACTTAAAAAATAAAGTATGAAAATTACAGTTACGGGCTCTTTAGGGAACATCAGCCGGATGCTTACGGAAAAATTAGTTACGGCAGGGCATGAGGTCAGGGTCATCAGCTCTCATGCAGACAGGAAGGCAGCCATCGAAGCGCTGGGCGCTATTCCCTGGATCGGCTCGGTAGCCGACGGGGATTTTGTGAAAAGGGCATTTGAAGGCAGCGATGCGGTGTACCTGATGGTGCCACCGGCATTTGGTGCTCCTGACTATAAGCAATTTACGGTCAATGTCGGGCAGAATTATGCGGAGGCGGTGAAGCAAGCCGGGATTGCCTATGTGGTAAACTTAAGCAGCTCCGGTTCCCCTTTGGCGGGAACGCCACCGCTGACCGGATATCAGAACCTCGAGGTATGGCTGGATGCATTGCCGGCTATCAATGTATTGCATCTCAGGCCGGGAGGGTTTTACTCTAATTTTTATGGAAGCGTCGGCATGATAAAGAACATGGGCATCATAGGCAATAATTTTGCCGGGCATATGAATATGGTGATGTCGCATCCGGCTGATATTGCCGATGCGGCTTTTGATGCGCTGCATATGCTGTCATTCAAAGGCAGGGATGTCCGGTATATTGTCAGTGATGTCCGGAATGGGAAGGAGGCTGCTTCGCTGCTGGGGGCTGCCATCGGCAGGCCGGACCTGCAATGGGTGGAGCTTTCAGACAGTCAGCTGCTGGAGGGACTGATGCAAAATGGCTTTTCCAGGGATGCGGCGCAACATTACATCGTGGATATGGGGATCGCGATCAGGGAAGGGATAGTGGAGAAGCATTACAGGGAAAATACCTGTGAGGTGGTAGGCGGTCGAAGTTTTGCCGGATTTGCCCGGGAATTTGCGAGGGCTTATCAGTTCAGTCAGTAGTGGTTGTGCGCGGCCTGCACTGTATCAGGCTTCGCACAATTTTTTTATTAGATAGAGGGTGGTGTTCCAGTAAAAGTTAAAATGCTGGTAGATGACTTCGGTCCCGAATCCTGTCTGTGTGAAGGCGAGAGTGGTGTCAGTGCCTGAAGAGGTAAGGGTAAAGTTGATGACAGCGTAATTTTCGGGCAGATCCGGCTGCTCGGACAGCGAACTCCAAAAAGTGTATTCGAAAACGGCTTCAGCTTCGAATTGTAAGATCACCGCCTTGTTCTCAAAGCTTATGCCATGCAGATCCCCCCGATAGATGATGGGATCGCCGGTCTTCCAGGTTGAGATGATATCGATCTCTGCATCGGTGATCCATTGCTTCATCAACGCAGGCTCTGTCAATGCGCTCCATACTTTTGAGGGGGATGCATGAATGGCAATGGTTTTAGCTATGATCATTTTGCGTTATTGCCGATCTTGATGGAAATAAGTGAATTGTGGATCTCCGTATCCCCGGCGTGTACGGTCGCCCTTGTATCGATGGATGTCATTCCTACTTCGCCCATGATCCCATTCACCAGGGTATTGAGCTGGTGGATAAATTCGCTATACGGATATGAGGTCCTTTGGTTGAGATAAAGCATGAGCAGGCCGAGGGTACAATGCCTGATCTGGCTTTTTATTAATTCTACGTCGTCCGCCTTGAAGACCCCTTTGCTGATGCAATAGTTCCATTCTTCTTCACAGACTGCGTCCAGGGAGGAGGCGATCAGACCGGCTACGTTCTTTTTGTCTGAAAAGCTGCCGAGGTTCTCCATGAAAAACAACCCAAAAATGCCCGGGTATTGGACAAAGAAATCCGCATATGCCCGGATGGAGGCTTTTAGGCGTTTTGTTCCTTTTTCATTTTTTTTCGCATGGTCCTTTACATGCTGGAGGCATTCGGCGTAGAAATCATGTACACATAAAAAGACAAGGTCATTGATATCCTTAAAATAATTATACAAGGTGGCATAAGAATAACCTGCCCGGTCGGCAATGGCCCGGACATTGACACTTTTTAACCCCTCTGATTTCAGCATATCTTTGGTTGCCTGCAAAAAATATCCCTTCATTCTCTGTTCCTGGAGCTCTTTATTTTTCATCCGTATAAATTAACGAACGCAAAAATAATTAACAATGTTCAGAAAATGAAATTTTGTTAAAATTTTCTTTCGCCCCAATGTTTCAGATCCTCGATCAGCAATGCTGTCCTGTGATCGACCCCTGTCTTCAGGAGATGATAAGGGGTATTGAAGATCAATGAATCAGGCATCATGTACCTTTCGGGCGCCCCCAGGATGGTGAATCTGTCCTTTTGGTATAATTTCTCCACTTCTTTTATGAGAGGTTCGATATGGTGAAAGGAGATGTCCTGGAGACAGGGATAGGAGGCAAGTAAGGTCGCGTTCCTTTCGCGGACCTGGGCAGCGAATTTCTTAATCCCTTCCGCCACGTCCGGGTTGATGTACCCGGTGGCATTCTTTTCGGTAAGGAAGAACCTTCTTTGAAGGTTCCAATGGGTATAGACGTCGCCGAACCGGTTGAATGAATTGACGCTGTAAATATCGCTTTCCTCGACATGATAGTATTCGGAGGTTAATAGTTTTGAGAATGCATATTTCGGCATATAGGGGACAAGGTTTAAGAGCTGGCGTGTGTCCAGCAGCTTCAATTTCGAAGGATTAACCTCCACTACGGAACGGAACAGCTCTTCAGAGCCGGCATCATAGTCCCTGTTGAAATGGGCATATTCAGGTATCAGGACTACAAGGTCTCCCTCCTTTACATATTGGATGGTGTTTTCCAACATATATTTCAGACCGAGTGAAAAGTGAACGCCTGTGTTGATAGGGTGCAGCTTTAAAGAGTCCTCGATCATTTGAGAGTTGAGGCCGAACGACAAGTTGGACCCCCCTACGAATATGATTCGGGGCGGATTGACATGCTGCAGGAGGGAGTCCTTTTTGAGCTCGGCAAACAGCAGGGATTTCGAGGCGCGGGGCGTGCTCGGCAAAAACAGGCAAATTACCATCAGCAACAGCAGCGGTACCAGAAAATATAGAAAATTGCGAAGGAACTTTTTCATACGCCTGACAGTTAAAACTGGAAATAGATAAAGCTTGAATTAGAACTGAATTTGGATAGGATCAGGATCGCCATCACCCAATACAGCAATTTACGGATGACGGGGCTGCGAACCACCCGCAGCTTTCTTTCATCCCTTCGCAGCCACCAATCGCCCAGCACGATGGGGATGATATAAGCAAAGGTCGCTTTTCCTTCCAGCATGGAAATTTGATGCGGCTGGCTGACAATGCTTTGCCCTATATGTTTCAGGTAGTCCAAGGCCAGGCTCATCGTGTCTGCACGGAAAAAGACCCATGCCAGGGTGACAAAGGTAAAGGTGGCGCACATTTGCCACAGCTCCTTTATCCCGGGCAGCTTCCTGTTCTGAGCCACAACATCAGTGACATTTTTTCTGTTTCGGTTCAATAGCAACAGGGGCAGGAAGCCCATGGCATGAATAAATCCCCAGGCGATGAAATTCCAGCTGGCGCCGTGCCAGAAGCCGCTGACAATAAAAATGATAAAAGTATTTCTAACTGCCTTTGCCTTACCTTGCTTGGACCCTCCCAATGGGATGTACAGATAGTCTCTGAACCAGGAAGAAAGCGAGATATGCCATCTTCGCCAGAACTCGGCGATATCGCGTGAGAAGTAGGGGAACCTGAAGTTGCTTAACAGCTCAAACCCAAATAGCTTTGCCGTACCGAGCGCTATGTCGGAATAGCCGCTGAAGTCGCCATAGATCTGGAAGGAAAAGGCGACGGCGCCAAGGATCAGGGAAAGTCCATTATAATGGTGATAGCTGTTGAACATCTTATCCACTGTTTCTGCGAGGCTGTCCGCAATGACGACCTTCTTGAACATACCCCAAAGCATGAGGCGACATCCGTCGAGAGCCTGGCTATAATTAAAGACACGCGTTTTTTGCACCTGGGGTAATAAGTGATTGGCGCGTTCGATCGGACCTGCCACCAGCAACGGGAAGAAGGATACGAAGACTGCGTAGTCGACGAAATTGGAGACGGGCTTTTGTTTTTGCCGGTAAATATCGAAGACGTAGGACATGCCGTGAAAGGTGTAGAACGAGATACCAATGGGTAATGCAACGTTCAGCAGGACCGGGTTTGTATGGAGGCCCAGCAATTCGAATCCCGCCTGGAACTGATGGGCGAAGAAATTATAGTACTTGAATACCCCGAGAATGCCCAGGTTATTGATGATGCTCAGCCATAAGAATAGCTTTGCCTTTTTCCTGTTGGGTGAGGCCACCTGGAAGCCGTACAGGAAATCAAGGAGGGTGCTCAGCGCCAATAGGCCCATGAAGGGAATGCTCCACCAACCATAAAAAAAATAACTGGCGATCAGGATCAGGACATTCTGCTTCCGCAGAGATTTGGAAAAGACGAACCAGTAAAGCGTAAAAACAACGGGCAGAAAAAGTAAAAACTCAAAAGAATTAAATAACAAGGGTCAATAGCTATTGTCCAGCCGAGCCGGGATTTAATAAATAAAGGTTCAGATCAGGAGGCTAGAAAAGGATATAGGCGGAAAATAGCAATTATGGGTCCAAAAATATAGTTTTTTGGATAAAACAGCCTAAAAAGGCTTGTTAGGAAGGTCACTTTTTAACAACGCAGGCGTATCCAAAAAGACACCGGTCCTTTATCATGGTAGCCACTTCGGGGGGCACATACTCTTCCCATCCTTCTGCACCCTGTTTGATCAGCTGCAGTACCTTATCCGTATCGATCTGCAGGTTGCTTTCCTTGTAATGCCGGATGTCCTCGATCTTGTTGTTGGCGATCAGATAGCGGTAAAGGTCCACCAGCAGCGGAGGGGGGTTAAACCGCAGGCAATTGTAGATGATGCCGTTGCGTAAAGTGGGATATATGAACAGCTTGACCTTGCGGCTAAACAAAGTGGCAAAAGATTCCAGGATCCCGCCGGGCAGATCCTGGTAGTGATCCTCGGAAAAGATGTATTCAAGATTGGGATAGCCCAGGACCACTCCCATTTTCAGTTTTGTGATCTTTGACAGGTATGCCACCAGTTTATAGTACTCGTGGAAGTCGGAGATCAGGACGGTCTGCCCCAGCGCACAGAGAATATCCACCCTGTCCAGGAAATCCTTTTCATCTATTTCCGCGGTGGGGTCGGCATCCCTTTCCTTCAGCGCCTGTAAAGTCAGCTCTGTGATCACCACGACATTGTCCTTGTCTACGTCTGGCTCCTGGACAAATTGTTTGACCCCTGTGCTGAGCATGTCCAGGTGCACATTGATGATGGGGCGGAAGCGACCCCGCACCACCACGATATGTTTTTTATACAGTACTTCGGAAGGCTGCATATTAATTCCATCCGGACCAAACAATGCCGCGTCTGAAAAGCCATATTTCACCAGGTGAAGGCTCATTAGCCTGTTGTCTATCTTGGTGAAGTCAGGGCCTTCGAATCGGATCATGTCAATCTGGATGGCGTCCCTGGAAAGGTTGTCCATCAACGACAGCAAAAAGATATTCGGATGTGTGTGATAGTAAAAGCAGGCGTATATGAGGTTTACGCCAAGGGTGCCGACAGCGGACTGCTGCAGGACATTGTCATTATCCAATAATTTTACATGGATCACCACGTCATTGAACGCCCCGCCCGGCTCCAGTTGGAAACGGATGCCCATCCAGCCATGCCCTTCATTTGTCTTGTGGTAATTCAGGGCCGACATGGTGTCGGAAAATGCGAAAAAAGTAGTCTGGCCGCCCCGGTTTTCCGCGAGACGCTCGATCAGCAGTCCATATTCCTTTTCCAGCATCGCTATCAGACGGGCCTCGCTGACATAACGCCGGCCCTTTTGTGCACCATAAATAGCATCGGAAAAGGTCATGTCATAGGCCGACATGGTTTTAGCAATCGTGCCTGACGAGGCGCCCGCCTTGAAAAAATTGGCGGCAACATCCTGCCCGGCGCCAATCTCTGCGAATGAGCCGTAAATTTTGGGGTCAAGATTGATGGCAAGCGCTTTTTGTTTGGTTCCTAGATCCTTATTGTGAATGACACTCATACAATTTGTCATTTATATATACCGCCACCGTTACCAACGTAAGTTATGCGCTAAAAGTGCCTAAAGATAGGACTTTTTAATGGATCAGGAAGACGGCAGTATCCGGATAAAAGGGGCACTGCCCAGCATGATGCGGGCGTTCCTGGGAAAAAGAGGATCATATTTGTCCGGCGTCAATAACAGGACCAGGAGCGTAGGGAATGAATAGAGCGCCAGCCAGCCCGTGAAGAAGATCCATGCGTCGCCGGGCCAGGAACCCGTCAGGGTGAGAATAGCGCAGGTGATATAAGGGCCAAGGAAAATAATGAAGAGGGGTGTGAAGAATTGATTCCTGTTCAACAGCAGGAGGTATTTAGGACGGGTGAGCAGGAAGCGTGTCTCCTCCTCGATCTCAGAAAGCTCTTTTTTGTAGAAAGACCTGATGACCGTGAAATAATATTGTTCAAAATTCCCGTCTGTAGTAAGATTCTCCTCTATGAGGACACAGATATGATCCAGGAGATTTTGCTGCAGGTCTTCGAGCAGAATGCCCTTTGACCGGAGGTCATCGAGGATGAAATCCATCTGTTGGTCGGTGATGCAGTACATTTATGCTGTTTTGGGTTGAATATCCAGCAACAGGGCCATGGTTTGCATAAAGGAGGCCATCTCCTTTACTTTTTCCTTTGCAGTGGCTTTGCCGGCCGGGCTCAGGCTGTAATATTTTCGTACCCTTTTTCCAATGTACTCCGTTTCGGTGGTCACCATTCCATCCGCTTCCAGCGCATGGAGCGTGGGATACAGCGCCCCTTCCGTTATTTGGATCTTGTCTTTTGTGATCTCCTTTACCTTTTGGGTGATCTCATACCCATACATTTTTTTGTTGCTGGCCAGCAACTTTAAAATAATGGTTTTGAGCGTTCCCTTTATCAACTCGGAAGAATAGTTCATGGGTAAAACTTTTCGTTTACGAATATACATAAGAAAATGATGCTTTTGGGCTTTTTTTAGCTCATTTCCGGCTGGCAATATCCTTCGCAATCTTCCGGGCATCCAGCCCGATCTCCCGGATCTGACCGGTGGGACTGATCCAATAACCACAAAAATAAAGTCCATCTTCTCCGAAAAACTGCTGGCGGCCCAGCGTGAGCTTCAGGTCATCGAACCTTCGTTGAGGCGCCTGCAGAAAGTTATTACAGTCACGGTCATATCCAATGGCTGCAATAATAGCGTCGAACTTCTCCTGTTTGCCATCATTGAAGTAGATAGTATTCCCTTCGATATGGTGTATATCGCCCTGAATTTTTATATGGCCTTTCCGAATATGCCGGATGGTGCCAATGTCCAGCACAGGCGCCTTCCTGTCCCTGCGGATCTGCTCCAGTGGGCCGTAAGGCATTTTTTTAAGGCCCAGCTTGCCGAGGTCGCCGATCAGGGAATTGATGAGCGGGGCGCTGATGGCATCTGCCATACGGGGCGGAAGGTGGCTTAGCAGTAAGCTCAGCGCCAGCACGGGTATCCCCAGCACATCCCGGGGTACGACATTCACCGGGGATCGGACAGCCATGCAAGGCGTGGCGCCTTGTTCGTACAGGTCGATGGCGATCTCACAGGCGGAGTTGCCAAAGCCTGCCACCAATACCTTTTGTCCTTTGAAGGCTGCGCCCGTTCTGTAGGCATGACTGTGCAGGACCTCGCCGGGAAAAGTGTCCAGGCCTGCAAAATTGATAGGCGCAGGCTTTCCATAGGCACCTGTAGCCATGATGAGGTATCGCGAGCGGAATGTGCCATTGGTTGTCTCCGTGATCCAATGGTCATTCTCTTTTTTTATGGACAGTGCCTCTGTGTTAAAAACAGGTTCGATGCCAAATTCCTCGCGGTAGGCTTCGAGGTATTCGATCACCTGTTGTCTGCCCGGATAGCGGGGATACTGCGCCGGAAACTTTTTATACGGCAGGTTTGACAGTCTTTTACTTGTGTGTAAATGCAGCCGGTCATAATGGTTACGCCAGGGTGCGGCTATCTGTGCCTGCTTTTCTATAATGGTATAAGCAATATGATGCCGCTGCAAACAGGCCGCAGAAGCTAAACCTGAGATGCTGGCTCCAATAATGAGTGTATCGGTTTGCTGTACGATACGGCCAATTTACAAAAATTGGTGCTTACTCGCTCTTTAAACTGTCTACCGGATTGGCCGAAGCCGCCTTCACCGCCTGCCAGCTTACGGCGGCCAGGCAGATCAACAGGCTCAGGAGCAGGGTGAGCAAAAAGGTTACGGGCTTCATGGTGGCGTGGTAGGTATATTTGCTCAGCCACTGATGAATATAGTACGAGCTTATAGCGGCGCCAGGTATGAAGGACAGTATGATCAGCTGAAAAAACTCCCGCGAGAGCTTGAACCAGAGGTTGCCTGCGCGTGCCCCCAGCACTTTGCGAATGCCCATTTCTTTTCGCCGCTGCTGAGCGGTGAAGGATGCCAGCCCAAACAGGCCGAGACAGGAAATAAAGATGGCCAGAGCCGTAAATCCCAGGGATATAGTCCCCAACAGCTGCTCATCCCTGTATTTTTTGCTGAATCGCTCATCGGTGAACGTGTATTCAAACGGATACGCAGGATTATACCTTTTATAAAGGTTTTGCAGTATGGTCAGGCTTTTGGACACAGGCACATCGGGATGTAATCTTAGCCCCATGTTGCTCATCCAGTCTTTTACAAATCCGATGATAGCGGGTTTTACAGGTTCATAAGGCGATCCCCATACAAAATCATGGACCACTCCTACGATCGTGCGCTTTGCACCCTGCCATGTTATTTCCTTGCCCAAAGGCTGATGTAAACGCATCAGCTTTACGGCGGCTTCATTGAGAATGACGGCAGTGGAATCGCCGGGCCTTGATGGATCGAAATCACGCCCCGCTGCTAGTTTTAAGCCATACGTATCCGTGAAATGCCAGGTGACGGCCATGCAGTCGATGGGCAGCTTGTCCTCTCCGGGTAATTGATCGGGCCAGCGGACGTCCCAGGTGCTGGCCTGGTTGCTGGTGATAGCGCCCGATGTCATTGCAGCGTCGGAGATGGCGCCGGCTTTTATAGCATCAAGCCTGAAGGCTTCGAATTGCGTATCTAATTTTCCCTCAAGCGGCATTTCCAGCAGGCGATCCCGCTCATATCCGACAGGTCTGTCTTTTATATAATTGATCTGCCCGTTAATGAAGATGCTCGATAATATGAGGCCTGTCGCAAACGTGAATTGGGTAACAACCAATAGCTGTCTTGGCCTTACCGCAGAATTGGCAGCCGTCAGCTGTCCTTTCAATACCTGGATAGGATTGAACGAGGATAGGAAAAGGGCGGGATAGCTTCCTGCCATCAGGCCGCAGAATAGGGTGACGCCCAGGGCGGCGATCCAGGCTGAAAGGTTGTCGAAAGGCAGGGAGAGCTGCGTATTGATGATTTGATCAAACGCCGGCAACAGCAGGGACAATAGCATCACGGAAACCATAAAGGCCATGACAGACATCAGGATCGACTCTGTCATGAATTGCTGCACAAGGGAAGATCTCCCGGCCCCCATGACCTTCCGGACCCCCACTTCTTTCGCTCTTTTTTCGCTCCTTGCAGTAGCGAGATTCATGAAATTGATACAGGCGATGATAAGGATGCCCATCGCCAGTACCAGGAAGAGTCTGACATATTCAATGCGCCCCCCCGTATTGACCCCATTTTGAAATTCATTGTACAGGTGCAGCCGGGTCAAGGGATAGAGGAACAGGCTGATATTTTTGTTCGAAGGATCGTACTTTCCAAGGATGTTCTTAACTTTTGCATTGACGCCGCTCGCATCAGCGCCTGGTTGTAACATTACATAGGTCGGATACAGGTAATTGCCCCAGCCCGCCTCTTTCATCCATGGACGTTGGAACACGAATGTACCCCAGGAGATCATGGCTTTGAACGAGAGGCTTGAATTGGCGGGGTTATCCTTGATCACCGCATTTACGGTCAGCGGGAATTCGTTATTCAACCTGATGGTTTGCCCCACCGGGTTTACATCGCCGAAAATAGATGTGGCCGCGGATTGAGTAAGGATGATTGCCGATTGGCCTGATAAAGCGTTCTGTTTATTCCCATAGACGAAATCAAAGGTGAACATGTCCAGGATAGTGGAGTCAGCCGCCATGGTGCTTATCTTTAGCACCTTGTCCCTATAGTTTACCAGGCTGTTCTCGGGAAAGTTGGTGCGTGCGGTGTACGCTATTTCGGGGAGGTCCTTTTTCAATACGGCCGCCAGGGGGTCGGGCATGATCGACCTGGTTTTGACCTCCCCATTGGTGGTGGTATTTTTGAACATCAGGTACAGGCGATCGCTGTTCGTATTAAATTTGTCATAGCTCCATTCATGATGGACGTATAACAGGAGCAAGAAGCTTACGGTCATGCCGATGGCAAGGCCTGCAATATTGATGGCGCTATACAGCCTGTTCTTTTCGAAGTTGCGCCAGGCGCCCTTGAGATAGGTGGTGAACATTGTGTAGGATTGGTTGCAGGTTTTTAGGAACCAATCATGTACCAATCCGGGAAGGATTTGATCGTCAATGGTTTGAAACCTATGGAGGGACATTGGATCGTTCGCTTTCGATACAGGGTGTGTTCGGCTATTCAAACCACCTGACAAGCGTTGACCTTTTGTTTTGCGCGACTAGTATCTCTGCGAGCATCACGAGCTGGCCGAGATGGAAGAGGATATCGTTGTTTGGCGAAACTTGTTTGAACGTTTCGGGCAAAGCTTCAGGGTTCTTTGTTATCAGGTCGACCATTTCCAAAATATTGGGAGTGGCGCTGCTCAGCCGGGTAGACTTCTGGTCTGGAGAAAGTAGCTTGAGCTGCCGGCTTAGACGGGCAATGATCTGCTGGTATTCGGGCTGATTGCTCATGGTTAAAATTGTTTTAAATATGAGATCTTGGTGATCGTCTGGCGATCGGTTGTTTTGACCACCTGCGATGCAGTATTGTTATTAAAAACGATATATAAATAGGAAAGGGGTTTGAATTCCCAGGACAGGCGGGTATTCCAGCTTACGGAATTGGTAACGCTGGATTGCTGGAAAATACCTGACAACTGCAGCCGGGGATTCAATGCAATACGACCTTCGACGGTGTAAAGCATTACGTCTGTTGTGGTGCCGTTGACACCCACTTTCTTCAATTTCCCCGCTTCAATACTCGGTGAGATAAAGAAATAAGGGCTGGGTGCAAGATTTACAGTGGCTGTGAGCGAATGATAGCTGCCATCATAGTACTGGCCCAGGTTGCCCGTGAGGGTAGCGGAGACCTTTTTCGATTGGTCGCTGCTGAGGGATATTTTATGCCGGATATAATGATAGTCACCTTTGTTGATGGTGACACCCAATGGAACAAAGTCATTTTCCAGGTGCTGGCGAGTGAAGATGATATACCAGGAGACAATACCTCCATTCTGCAGCTGAAACCACAACGGGGTGAAATTGATGTACCTGTCGGTGAGCTGAAAGTTGGTGGCATTGTGATACATGGTGTAAGAGATGCCGGGATTGTAAGACCTGATAAATGCCGGAAGCCATTTGCCCCTTTCCTGCAATATGATCCCGGGGTCGGTGACCAGCGTATTCCCGCGGGCTATAAAACCCATTTGGGGATCGTATCGTTGAGTGACAACCGACTGTGTCCACCAGGCGATCCATTTGTTCGAATTATACAGCAGCTGTGAGGCGGCTGCATAGCCATTGTGATCCTTAAGATCGGACGTCGACGACCCCATAAGGCTCAGGGATAAGCTTTGGGAAAAGCGGAAGAACCCGTCGATCGTGCCTGTAAAATTCCTTGCCCCGGGCATGCTACCCCGGCCGTCTGCTGCTTTGTAGGAAAGTAGCGTGCCTATCCGGTGTTGCTTTCCGAAATTCCGGGAATACCTGCCGGCAAAGAAATTGGCTGGAGCGGTATTGCCATTGCCTTCCTGCCTGATGAAGAGCGCTCCTGCATTGCTTTTGTCAGAGCGATAAACAAGCCTGGCGCCAGCATCGATATTCAAAGGGTTGCCATTGGGGTCCAGACCGATGGCCCTGCTAAAGAAAGGTTGGATCCTGGTGGAATAATCGGCCTGGCTATTGGACAGGGGGTCTACGCCCACGCTGAACAGACCCGCGTTTTCCAGGAAGAACTGTCGTCTTTCCGGGAAGAAGACGGAGAACCGGTTGATATTATTAACCTGGCGGTCCACATCAGCTTGAGCAAAGTCAGTATTGAATGTCAGGTCCAGCAGCGTGTTGGGATTGATGACCCATTTTACGTCGCCGCCGGGTTTGACCGTGTTCTTCCTGTACACGGACTTGGTATTTTCCCTGGTCTCATTATATGCGTAGAGCATATAAGGCTGCACCCGGATATTGGTGGAGGGCTTAGGGGCTTTAAGATTGACCAGCTTGCCGGCATAGGCCATGCGAAGGCCTCCGTAAGCTCTTGGGAAAGCAGGCCAGTTGGAAAATTCATTGATCGTCCTTGCAATCCTTCCGAAACTGATACCCCATATCTGGGACGAATCTTTTCCATTCTTATAACGCAGGGTTTTCCAGGGTACGGCCGCTTCTGCTATCCAGGCGGTGTCCGTGCGTTGCGTCCGCACCAGCCAGAGGCCATCCCAGTCTGCGTCATAGTAATTGTCGTCAAAGGAAAGAAGGTCCCTTTGCACGCCGTATGGATTGATGCCAAACATCACAGCATTCCGTTCGTCATTATATCCGTCTATGGCAAAGGCGAAGAAATCGGCATTGCCGGCCACATAATCCCTTTTAAAGTTCAATGCCCTGTACTTGGTCTTGCCGATCGTGTCATAGCAAATGGCAGCCACATACAAATAATCCTTGTTGTACAGCAGCTTTACGACGGTCCTTTTTCTTGCCGGAGCGCCCTGATGCGGGTCTGTTTGTATAAAATCACCGATGGACCTTGCCAGCATCCATTCTGGCTCATTTAGCCGTCCGTCGATCTTCAGGCTGCCTGCTATGCTCGTGGCTTCCAGCTTCTTTTTTATGCTATCCGGCAGAAAGATGTCCTGGGATAAAGAGGAAAGGCCGGATAGCAATACGAGAATGATAATCAAATTTTTCATGGCCGGGGCTATTGTTTGTTTTGATCGCTGCTGAAAGAATCCCTGAACATTTTCCAACCTTCTGGCGTCTTCTTCCACAATACGAGGTATTTGCCATTGTCGAATAATTTGTTGCTGGCGTCGAATGATTGCCAGAAACCAATTTCTGTGACATATTCCTTTCCATCACCAAACACATCGATGGTGATGAACTTACCATTTCTAAGACCTGCCTGATGATACGCCGTCCTGAAGAAATCAAGCGGCGCCCCTTCACCGCACCAGGCTTGTGCATTAGGCGCCATGATCCAGCAATCTTTGGCATAACGTTGAATAAAGATGGATGAATCCCCTTTTGCGAATGCCTGAAAATAGATGTCGTTGCTTTTTGCAATGGCGACCTTTGCTTCTTCCAGGCCCGACTGTTGAGCGGAGGCGCTGCCATAAAGTAATAAGAGGGTCATGGCGGCGACGAGATGTTTTTTCTGTTTCATGTTTTTTTATTATAAGGTGTATACTAGTAGCTTAAGATGTTTCCTACGTTCTCGTAGGCTTTACTAAATGCGAGTGGCCCCAGACTCAGGCGCGTCACACCCAATCGGCGCAAGGTGTCGATGTCCGGTAGATCGGGCATCGCCATTACGTTCAGGGGCAGAGAGGTGCTGTTTATCACGGCGGTGATATCATTTTCAGCTGCGATACAGGGAAGAAAGATCCCGTCTGCGCCAGTGGTTTCGTACATCTTCAGTCTCCGGAGGGTCTCCTGCAGCGTATTGCCAACGTTCAGAATAAAAGTATCGCACCGGATATTGATAAAAAGGTCGATGCCGTCCGCCCTTAGCTGATCCTTAAGATAGGAGATCGTGTTTGCGAATGATGTGGCATCTTTTAACTTACGGGTATTCTCCACAATGACAGAATCTTCGATATTGATGCCTGCGACGCCGAGGCCGGTAAGCTGCCGGAGATTATTATAGATCTCCTGATCGGATGAACCGTAACCCATCTCTATGTCCACTGAGACAGGGGCCTGGACGGTAGCCAGTATGCGCCGGATAACGAAGAGATGTTCCGTAAAGGGCATTTCTTCTCCATCCCCATAACCGAGGCTGCCCGCAACGGCAGCGCTGGAAGTGCCGATGGCCGGAAATCCTTTTTCCTGGAAAATGCGGGCGCTTTTTGCATCCCAGGCATTGGGCAGCACGAATAAGCCGGCTGCATTGTGCAAGTCTTTGAACTGTTGGAATTTTGATGACATGAGGTTTTATTTGTCACAAAGCTATCATGACAAAAACCCGGAAAATTGTACAAAACGGAACAACTTAATTGTTGGAGAGGACTTGTGACACGGGGTAGGCCTGGGGGGAGTAGGCGGAAGGGGGAAATCCCGTGAATGACCGGAAGTCCCGGATAAAATGGGATTGATCGGCATACCCACAGTCGTAAGCAATAGATGTAAGTGAGGACCCTGCGCTTTCGGTGATGAGCTGCAGACTGAGCTGGAAGCGGTTGATCTTGTTGTATAATTTGGGTGTAACGCCGGTGTACTGTAAGAATAACTTGCGAAGATAACGGGAGGAGATATTGTGCCGGAAGGCGATGGTTTCCACGTTATCGGGTGTGTCGTTCTGCTGCAATTCTTTTATGACCTGGCCGATCATGCTGAAATGGCTGTTGCTGATCCTTCTTTCCTTTACAGCCAGCCTGCTTAAGAGGAACGCCTCGATCAGCTGGATCCTTCCATTCAGCTCCTTCGTTTCCCTGAGCCTGTTGTGCAGGGCTCTCACCGGTGCGCCCAGCAGGTCCCGGAGGTCCGCGATCTGGTCGTTGAACTCCCACACTTCTTCGTTCAGGAAATAAGCCGCCGAATGAGCATAAAAGCGGATGCCCAGCATCATGTTCTTTCCCACGGACTTGATGGGAAGAGGCTGTGTCAGCTTACCCCAGAGCTCAACGGGGGGAGTGGTATGAAAAACCTCATTAACGGATGATTTCCATACACCTTCGCCGAGATTGAAGATGATCTCCATGTGGCCGCCGGGGAATACAGTGTCGTCCAGCTCGACATGTGTATCCGACTCGAAAGTGTAGTAGCACTTTACGTATGGCTTTAATCTTTCTCCCGGTATGATCTCGGTGTACTTCATGAAGATGGTAAAGCTAAATTACTCAAATTGTTGATAAGTACAAATCGAAGACTTATTTGAGGATGAGCTGTAAAGCTTTAGCCAGATCCGGATCGCTGCCTTTTACCACGTCTTCCGGTGAATAGGTTACAGGATAGTCCGGCATAAGACCTCTGCCGCCTGCGGCCGAAGGAGCCATGGAAATTACCCGCAACCAGGGGAAGTCCACTACGATGCCGCTGTTGGGCAATGTTAAATGTTGTATCGTGAAACCATTGCATCCCTCTTCCGTACCCGCTGTTTCCCTGCCGATGAACACGACGTTCTTACGCTGCGCCTTTAATGCGGTGGTAAACAGGGCGGCCGAGGAAAAAGTAGCGCCATCGATAAGGACGTACAGATTGCCGCTAAACCTGGAGGCGGCGGCTACGGGGTTGGGTCCGTAAGGCCTGCTAAATTCCGGCCGGACGTCCATATGCCACCAGCTGCCGGTCTGCGCTCCCGGCACACAGCTGCCCTTGAAGCTTGCCGTTCGTTCAGGATCAAAATATCCGATCATGGTATTGACCGATGGATCGGGCAGGCGGGACCAAAGGTCTTTTATCACGCCGAAAGTAGTATCCGTGAGATACGATAGCAGCCTGGTGATAATGCGAATATCGCCGCCGCCATTGTGCCGTATGTCCAGGATAAGGTTGTTGGCTCTTTTCTTTGCCACTTGTGCAAAGAGCTCGCCGTAAGTGACCGTATCTTCATATGCCAGCCCTTTGACCTCGAACAGGGCGGTGTTGTTGTCTTTTGAAAAATATAATCCCAGCTCATCTTTATTCCATGCTTTCTTCCAATTGGCGTACTTGTCGAAGGTGACAACACTATCCGCAGGTGCGGCTTCGGCCGTGTCAGGGACGACAGTTTTAAGTATCCCCTTCCCCGTACGGATCGCAACCCGGTAAGGAGCCTTCCAATGATAATGCATAGCACAGACATCGTCAAATCCATCATACTCGGAGAGATAGACCTCTTTGAACGATGGGACATGGCCATCACCGCAATAGAGGGAGTAACCGTTTCGGATGATGGCGGTGACAGGCGTATCGTTGATGCTGAGGACCTCATCTCCCGTGGCCAGCTGCCTTGTCTTCGTCGTAGTCACCCAGGCGCCGTCACCATGAACCAGCACCTCAAAAGGCAGATGAGAGGTCTTAATACCCACGGGTGGGTGATAGTTTGCTGAATGTCTTAACTGCGTATGTCCGCAGCCCAGGGTACATAGGAAAGGGTATATGCGGGACATGAATTCACTCTCGTACATCGGCTCGTTGAGGGTGGCCAGGGTGACATCATAGGTATTGGCAATGGTACCTGGACTAGCATAAAAACCATAGCCGGGATGGAGCTCTTTTACAGCCGACCAGAGGATGCCGAGGTCGGCCTTCATGTCTTTGACTGATAGTTTTCCGGTGTCTTTAGGAGCACGGTCGCAGCTGAGAATTAGGAAAATTATAACAATTAAGGGTACTGGCAGGTATTGACGCATGGAAAGGGTTTTTGATGGGTGTCAGGCTGGTAATTCACGCGTACGCGCGGTTATACCTGTTCCGGTACTGCAAAGGTGAAAGGCCGGTGACTTTTTTAAATATCACCCTGAATGCCTTCGGGTCGGAATAACCCACTTTATCCATGGCCTCATTCACTCCCAACCGGGAAGTTTCCAGGCTTTTCTTCACCGCTTCCATCTTCACCCGCTGAATATATTCCATTACAGAATTGCCCGTCGCCTTTTTAAAGCGGCGCTCCAGGTTCCTGCGGCCCATCGCCAGCATGGAAGCCAGGTCATCCACGGACGTTTTGGAATGAATGTTCTTTTCTATGTACTCCTGGGCAGTCCTGATCACTTCGTCTTCGTGATCTTTCTGCCCGCTGAAGATAATAAAAGGGGACTGGCTGCTGCGCTGGAAGTCGATCTGGAAACCTTTGGAGCAGGTGACGGCAATATCACGGCCGGCAAACTTTTCCACCAGGTATAGCACGAGGTTGAGCCAGGAGTAAGCGCCGCCGCTGGTGTAAAGGTTATGCTCATCAGTGATGATCTTGTCCTCCACGAGGTTGACGGAAGGGAACATCTTCCGGAACTCTTCGGCGAACTCCCAATGCGTGGTACAACTTCTCCCGTCCAGCAGGCCCGTGCCCGCCAGCAGGAAAGCGCCGATACAGAGAGAGGCGACGGCCGCTCCATTGTTATGTTGACGGATGATCCATGAAAGCAATGGCTGATTGTCCTGCAGGATCTTTTCCTTGTCACCATGAACGGAGGGAATGATGATGAGGTCCGTGCGATCGATGTCCCCGATAAGCGCTTCGGGCCGGACGGAGAACAATCCATTCTTCATATTCGTTTCGGGCCTGAGGCCTACCAGCTGGACGGTGAAAAGGGGTGGACGACCAGCCTCTTCGAGGTAGCCATTTACCCTTAGCAGGATCTGTTGGGTACCTTCGATATTGGTCATGCTGCAATCACCATCCGGCACTACGATAGCGACGTGTTTTGTAGTCGGTCTCATGCCATAAATGTAGTAAAAAAAGCGACCGGTCATTCCGATTCCGCCGATATCCAGCCGATCAGCTCTTTTTTATCGACCAGGTCCCAGGTGCTGGATTGACGGCGCATGTCCTTGGGAAGGGGATCTGTGATGTTGCTGCTGAATACGATGAGGGATGCCCTGGTATTGCCCACCAGCTTTTGTTCGTTGACAAAGCCGGACATATCAGGATAGTTGCTATCATAAATGCCTTTCCCCTGCGCGGAGAACCAATAACGGATATCAGCATAGGTATACGCCCGGATAGCCAGGTCCTTGTACAATGCAGGTTTTTCCATTTTCGTGTCGAAGTAGCTGTACGCGGAAAAGTCGAGGTATTTCTGCATATTGGTGGCAGGCGTATCATGCAAATTGCTGGCAAAAAGATAGGTGATCAAATTGCCTTCAAAAGATCCGGTGGGCGTCAGATGATCTCTCGCCTGTTTTTGACATTCGTACCATTGCCGAACCCAGTCGATGGCGCTTTCACTCAACACGACGCCTTTGATAGCAGGGTGAAAGGCAGACTTCCCTTTTTTGCAAAATTCGATGTATTTAAGCGCCCTGTGCCCTGACGTCATCGCCCCCAGCAGGAAAATATTCTTATTGGGCAAATGGTATCGGGTAAAGATATTCCCAAGCAAAGAATCGACATATAAAAGGGACTGTTCGGAGAAATAGAGGTCCACGGGAATGCCGGTGGAGATATACAAGGTGGCAAAACCATTGGCATTGGCCAGTTGATGGATATGGCCATCCTTCTGCTGGCGGCTGCTGTCACGTACATCGATCCTGTCGTCATTTAGTACGAGCACGGTGCCTTTCATCTCTTCTTTTGTGTCAGGCAGCAGAAGGGTAAAGCCTTTGCTGCCGCCGGAGAAAACATCGTGCTGGCCCGGTCCGTAATGCACGCTATCCGTCACGCTGGTATAGTGCTCATAGATCTTTTGCCCGAAGGCCTGCCGGGTGGCCAGGAGGAAGAGGACAATATAGAGTACCTTTTGCATAGGCGGTTTATTTAACTAATTTGTTTTGCCTTGTAATGTCATCCAATTCGGCAGGATCAACCCCATTTCTTTCAGCACGCCGGTGATAAATTCCGTCTTGCCGGATACATATGCGTCTATGTCGTCAGGATTTTCTGCAACCAGCCTTTTTTTCAGCTGGCCGTACGCTTTGGCTTTAGGAGGGTGGCTGCGCAGGTAATTGCGAAAGGCAAGATGGTTCTTCAAACTGACGTTATCAGCCATACAAACATAAAGGTGATGTGCCGGCCAGGTGCGGGATGATCCGTCGACGGGTGTGAGAGACGATGTTCGCTTAAAGGCTTCCCTGCCTGTTATGCCCAAGTCGCCTGCATGTTGATAGCCCAGCTCCTGAAGGACTGTGATCACGGGCTTCAGCACGGCGCTGTCTTCGATGATCAGGTCGATGTCTATGATGGGTTTGGCAGAAAGTCCTTCGACAGACGTGCTGCCTACGTGCTCAATGGCGGCGACATAGCTGCCCAGGCGGGATCGATATACAGATTGTAGTTGGGCAAAGGCCAAAGGCCAGCCGGATGAGTATTCCTCAATGACTATACGCGGGTGCTGCAGCATATGTACTTATTTTCCCATCTAAATAAATGCCATAGATGCAAATTGTTGAAAAACAATCATTTTTAAATTTGGAGCCTCATAAGAACTGCCCGTTTTCGATACGGCCGGTGTACATTTGCGGGATCATTATGCTTTTTCGATTTCCTCCCATACCAGTGGATCCAAATGACCATACCTTCCTGGCCTGGGAAAATACGGCCTACGCCAAACATAAGGTGGAGACCCGCCCGGGCCAGCGGACTGTGTTCCTCACGGAACATACCGTGATCTTTGTTGTCAATGGGATCAAGCTCCTTCATTTCCCTGACCAGACGATCACGGTGCAGCCGAATAGCGTCGTCCTGTTGAAAAAAGGTATTTATGTCATGGCAGAGTACATCGAGGAAGGCCTGACCTTCGAGGCGCTGATGATCTTCCTGCCCCGCAAGGCATTGAAGGAGTTCATAAGCAGACAAGCGTCAGCAACGCCTGTAATACAGCAGGACCTCCCCTTTGTTATCTTTTCAGGCAACGACCTCCTGGAGAATTTCAAACAGCAATACCGCGGCTATTTTGGACGGGCCTTCCGGGGCCAGGAGCTGCTGCTGGCTCTGAAGCAGCAGGAATTGCTGCTGTTGCTGCTGAGCTCCGACCATAGGCAGGAAGTGATGGATTTTATGTGCTCGGCGGTAAGCGCAGCGCCGGAAGACCTGGAATTCATCGTACGAAACTATCTTTTGCAGCCCGTTACGCTGGAAGAAATGGCCAGCCTGTCCAATCGCAGTCTTGCATCGTTTAAAAGAGATTTTCAACGGCATTATCAATGCGCACCCAGGCAATGGATCAACCGCCAGCGACTGGAACATGCACAGATGCTTTTAAGCAATACGGACCGGCAGGTGTCTGACGTCGCCCTGGCATGCGGGTATGAGAGCGTCTCTCATTTCATACGGATCTTCAAAAAAGCGTTTGGCGTCACTCCCCATAGCCTGCGAGCCAAAAAAGCAATTTATTGAGCTTTTTGCATCACGCTTCCACCTGACGTTGATCGTAGTTTCGCAGGAAATTCATCTCATGCAAATATTGATCATCGGTGGTGAGGGCACCATCGGAAAAAAAGTTGCAGCGGCCCTGGGCGTCCGCCACGACATTGTTACTGCGGGCAGGAACAGCGGGGATCTGCGGGTGGACATCAGCTCCGCGGCTTCCATCGAAACGATGTTCAGAAAGCTTGGCCGGCCCGACGCATGCATTTGTACGGCAGGCACGGGTTACTATGGGGATTTTGCCACCATGCGGGAGGATCATATCGTCCCCGGCATCCGGGGCAAGCTGCTGGGACAGATAAACCTTGTTATGATCGGTAAGGACTTTTTACAGGAAGGGGGAAGCTTTACATTGACCTCCGGTATTGCCGCAGAGATGCCCGCTCGCAACGGTACCTGTGTAGCCATGATCAATGGTGCGATCAACAGCTTCGTATTGGGCGCTGCACAGGAGTTGAAACAGGACCAGCGCATCAATGCCGTCAGCCCGGGGCTCGTGGAAGATTCCATGGAACGGTATGGCCATTTGTTCCCAGGTTATAACCTCGTTCCCATGAGCAAGGTGACCAACGCCTATTTGCTGAGCGTGGAGGGCGCAGTCAATGGGCAGATCATCAAGGTTTATGGCTGATGAAGGCTTAGACCGTTGCCATCAGGGTCGCTGAAGTGGATGAACCTGCCCCATGGTGTATGCGCAATTTTGCCTTCGTCGATACCTTTGAGGCTGACCATGCCCATTTCAATGCCTTTCTTTTGCAGCTCCTCCACATCTTTTTCGATGTCATCGGTCTGGATGATGATGCCTCTGAGAGAGCCGGCCGCCATCGCCACTTCTTTATATGGCCACCAGCTTATCAGCGACAGACAGGCGGCTTGTCCGGGGTAACCCATCTGCAGCCAGGTATGGCCATTGCCCATGGGTTGTTCCACCACAACGTCGAATCCCAGCTTTTGGTAAAATGCTTTGGCTTTCTCCTGGCTGGTGACAGGAACGGGGATGATCTCAAGTGTTCTCATTGTTATTTATTTTGTTGAGATCAAAGCTACAGCCCTTGAGTGATTTGGGCAGGGGGTGAATGCGGTGAATAAGGGGGTGTGCATGCGACAAAGTGTTTGCCTATCTTTGGGACATGCGACACATTTCAGTATTGGCCCCCCGGCATGCAACACTGAGCAGTGTGGATGTACCACATCAGATCTTCCTGCGGATAAATGATTTCTTCAGGTACCGTGGGCAACCTCCTTGCTTTGAAGTTGAGCTGGTAGGGCTGACGAAAGAAGTGCCGGTGTACAAGGGAAATTATACCATCCATGTGGATAAGACCATCGATGAGGTACGGCACACCGACCTGATCATCATACCCATTCTTTGCGGCCCGGCGAAGGAGCTGTTATCCGGCAATGAAGATTTTGTGCCCTGGATACAGCAGCAGCACAGGAATGGGGCCGAGGTGGCCAGCCTCTGCGTAGGAGCTTATTTATTGGCGCCTACCGGCTTGCTGAATGGGAAAAAATGTTCTATCCATTGGAATGCGGCCGCTGAGTTCAGACAGATGTACCCGGAGGTCCATGTGGTGGATGACAAGATCATCACCGATGAGCAAGGGGTGTATACGGGCGGCGGCGGCTTCTCTTACATGAACCTTATCTTATATCTCATCGAGAAATATACGGATCGGGGAATATGCGTCCTGGCCTCGAAGATGTTCCAGATTGAGATAGACAGAACCAGCCAGGCGCCCTTTGTGATCTTTATGGGCCAGAAGGAGCACGGGGATGAACTGGTAAAAAAAGCGCAGGAGTTTATTGAAAGTAATTACCAGGATAAAATTACGACGGAAGAATTGACCTCCCTGTTATTCACGGACAAAAGGAATTTCGAACGCCGCTTTAAGAAAGCTACCTCCAACACAGTGGGCGAGTATGTCCAGCGGGTGAGGGTAGAGGCGGTGAAGAAAGGTCTGGAAATGAGCGATAAGACCATCATGGAATTGATGCATGAGGCCGGGTATTCCGACATGAAGGCTTTCAGGGCCGTGTTTAAAAAGATAACGGGACTGACGCCGGTGGCCTACCGGGATAAATATCGCAGCACCTCCGTGAGATAAGTCACGAGAACTTTATCTTATCCCACAATTTATTGGACACCACCCGCTGGATGACCTGCTCACGATAGTTCCTGCTGATAGGGATACGGTATGACTGGATGAAGATCTCATTGCCTTCGATAGCCTCTATCTTGTCGATGGACACGATATAGGATTTATGAACGCGGATGAAGCAGCTGCTGTCCAGGTTCTCTTCCAGGTGCTTCAGATACAGCAAAGTAACATATTTCCCCTTGCGTGTATAAATGGTAATGTAATTCTGCATCCCTTCCACATACAGGATATCGGAAAAATGGATCTTCTCGAATTTGCTCCCGCATTTGATAAAGAAATAATCGGCGGGTGGTTCCTCTTTAGCGGAAGCAGGCCCGGGATGGTTCGAAGCCTTCATAAGCAGGTGATGATAGTCCCGGGCTTTATTAACCGACCGTAAAAAACGATCCAACGTAATAGGTTTGATCAGGTAATCCAGGACGTTCAGCTGAAACCCCTCCAGGGCATAACTGGGGAAGGCGGTGGTGATGATGACGATCGGGGGCTTCTGCACTATTTTCAGGAAGTCAATACCATTCATCTTCGGGGTCTGTATGTCCAGGAACAGCAGGTCCACATGATGCTGGTCCATTATCTTCATCAGCTCCACAGGATTCTCGCAGGTGTCGATGAGATGCAGGAAGTCCACTTCCATTACATATTTGGCGATACCTTCCCTGGCCAGCGGTTCGTCATCGATAATGACACAGTTGATCATTGTACGCGTTTTAAGCGGTCCTTGTGACGGGCAATGGCATCATCAGCTCAGCCAGCTGCAGCCTCAGCCTTATCTCAAACCGGTTGTTATTATTTTGGATGTCCAGTTGATATTGTTTTGGATAGATCAGGTCCAGCCTTCGCCGCACATTCTTCAGGCCGATGCCTCCATAGTGCACTACGTCGGTGGAAACGTTGGACGCAGCGCTATTGGATACGGAAAAATCCAGGAAGGGTCCATCCAGGTGCAGCCTGATCTTTATCCAATTGGGCGTATCCGTTTCCCTGGAAACGTGCTTGAAGGCATTTTCCACAAACGTCATCAGGATAAAGGGGGCGATGCCCAGGTCTTCATAGGAATGGTCTACCTGAAGGCTGACCTCCACATTGTCGTTCTGCCGAAGCTTTTCCAGCTCGATGGAGTTTTCCAGGTAAGCGATCTCCTTGCTCAACAGGATCTGCCGGTCGTTGCACTCATACAGCTGATGCCGTAGCAGTTCCGAGAACTTTGCCAGCGAGGCCGAGGCCATGTCGGGATTCTTATGGATCAGGAAGAAGATGGAATTGATCGTGTTGAAGAGGAAGTGCGGGTTGAACTGGTGTTTTAGAAAATTCAACTCCGTCTCGAGCTTTTCTTTCTCCAGCTGCTGGTGCCTTCGCTGGGTCTGCAGCCAGTTCTTTGCCAGCTTGATGCTCATGGCAAGTGTCATGCTGGCCGCAGTGGACGAAAGGGGACCTCCGGTGTACAGGTAGTATAGGTTGAAAGCGTCTACACCGTACAGCTCTTTGATGGTCTTGCCTGTGAGGATGGAGCTGAGGTAATATCCGGGCACGATGCAGGCGGCGGCACATAATATGGTCAGGATCAGCAGGGGGATGTATTCAGTCAACCGGCTTTTTTCCAGGTATTTCGGAATGAGGTAATACAGGTTGAAATACACGGCCAGGGCCTGGAAGACAACATAAAAAAGATATTTGATGGCATAAGGAGGGGAAAAGATGGAGGCGGCTGCTATGATGGGACTGCCCACAGTGGTGGCCCACCAAAGATAATGGTATACCAGCCAGAAAGGGATGTGGTAGAGCTTGTGGCGGATGAACCAGTGCTGTCCGGGCTTATGATGGAAATGCGCGTTCATTGGCTATAAGATACATCAAATTTTGCTCACCTGACATCCCTGCTATTTGAACGTACCCGGATAATTGACGACCTGCATGTTGGGGTATATGAAAGGGATAATTGCATTTCGTCAATTAAGTGCGGCAGGTGGTCATAGCTTTTTTGAGAAGCTTTTTGCGCTGCCTATTTTGGAAACATGAAACGATTCTTTTTTACTTGCATATTCTTCTATTCCTGGGGGATCAGTAATGCCCAGGAGTCCATGAAAGACACCAGCGTGCTGAAAGAGGCGGTCATCCGGGGAAGGAAGCCCCTGGTCCAGCAGCGATCCGATGGCATCGTGGTGAATGTGGAGAGCAGCATAATTACAAAAGGCAGTTCGGCGCTGGAAGTGCTGGAACGGTCTCCCGGCATCATCATCGACCGAAGGAATAATAATATTTCCCTCAACGGGAAAGAGGGCGTGATGGTCATGTTCAACGGAAAGCTAATGCGTATGTCCATCGCGCAGGTGATGACCTTATTACAGGGAATGAGCGCCAATGACATCGAGAAGATCGAGCTGCTGACGACGCCTCCCGCCAGGTATGATGCGGAGGGCAGCGCCGGCCTGATCAACATTGTGCTGAAGAAGAGCCAGCGGCCGGGCACACATGGCAATCTATCCCTCACCGGTGGTTATGGGTGGAGAGAGAAAGGCACGGCCAGTCTGAGCCTGGCCCGTCACGGGCCCCGTATGGATATGTATGGCACCTATACCTTTTCGCACGACAGGAGCCGGATGAGCATATATATCCCCGGCACAAATGATTTTCCCCTATTGGGCGGGCCAATGAAGGTGCTGTTCCTGGATACGACCAGGACGGTGCAGAACAACCATAATTTTACGGCAGGGGGAGAGTTCCGGGCAAACGCCAGGACCACCGTGGGTGCGAGCCTCATTTACGGCATCAATAGCGCCGACTATTATGCCATTAACAATGCCACGTACAATGTGCTGCCCGATTCGTTGCTGTTCTTCAGGGGGAATGTACATACGGGACCCCGTTGGCATAACCTGGTGTCATCGGTCTGGTTGGAAAAAAAGATCCGGGAAGGAGACAAGATAACATTTGATATGGATTATCTCCGGTATCATAACAACAATCCATCGGATGTGCAAAGCTCATTTACAAACAAGGAAGGCGCACAGGCAGGGACCAACAACGACAGTCTTTTCTCACCTATTCAGCGGGGCGTGTCCGGGACCAGGATAGAAGTGGGTGTGATAAAGCTTGATTATGAAAGACAATGGAATAAAAAAACAAGGCTGGAGATGGGGATCAAGGGTACCTATACGCGCAGTGTGAGCGTATCCGGCCTGGAAAGTGTTGTCAACGGAACTTGGGTCCCGCGTACGGAGACATCCAATGATGTTGTGATGAAGGAGGGGATAGGGGCGGTCTATGCGGCTGTCAATTCAAAGCTGGATACTGCTACCAATGTGACCATTGGCATACGTTATGAGTATGCGCATACCCAGCTGCCAGGCATCCACCGGCGGCTGGGGGCATTATTTCCGAATATCTCCTTTACACGGAAAATGGCTGATCGATCGGAAGTGCAATTGTCGTACACGCGGAGGATCACCCGTCCTACCTATAACGACCTGGCCTCTGTTGTAGGATATATAGACCCCATCGCCGTCTTTACGGGCAATCCACTGTTGCGGCCTACCATCACCAGCAATATAAAGCTGGGATATAATATTGGCGATTATACGTTTTCTCTCATGGCCAGCAGGGATGATCACCCTATTTCAGGAAGCCAGCTGACAGAAAGCCCCGCGCGGGATTTGTTGTACGTGTCCCCACAGAACCTTGTTTATCGCAATGAGCTGACCCTGCAGGCCAACCTGCCCTGGAAAGTAAATGACTGGTGGGATATGAGCTATAGCCTGACAGGTGGTTGGAGGAGGTTCAAAGAGACTTATACGGCGATGCCGGCGGAAAAGACCTATTATAGCTATTCATTCAACTTCAATCAGACATTCCGTTTGCCCGGGAATTTTTCCGCCGAGCTTTCCGGCTGGTGGAATTCGCCCACCTGGTGGGGCACCATCAAAGCAGAAGGGTTTGGAGCCTTGAACGCGGGTGTAAAAAAAGAATTGAAGCATGATGCGGGTACGCTTCAGCTGTCTGTTACCGATCTGCTGAAGACGACGCAGATCAGGATGCATTTTGGAGCCCTCACCCGGGAGGCCTTTTCCACCGTCAGTCATGTACAGTTCAACCCGGAATCCAGGATCTTTCCTGTCATTAAGCTGACATATTCGAGGTCGTTCGGAACAGGCTCGGGCATGCAGCAAAAACAGCTTAAAAGCTCCCAGGATGAGATCGACAGGATCAGGAAATAATTTTCGTGACGATCTGTATTGCAAGTTTTGAAACATATTGAGTAAATATTTCTACAGGTATTCACCTATATGCTTGAACCCAGGCGGTGGCATCCAATTTGAAAGCATACAGAGGAACTAAACATTACGCTTATGCAACATTCCAATAATAAGCTAACTAAATTTTTTGTTATAGGTGCTATCTCTATGAGCGCACTGGCGGCCTGTTCCGACAATGCGGGAGATAAAACAAGTGACAGGAGCCCGGCGATCACGGATTCTGCGGCTACGAATAATGCCAGTGGTACCAGCGGCTATGATTCCGGGAAAGCTGCGCCGAAGACTTCTGCGGCGAAGAAAAAGGGGAAGGCCACAGTAACAATGTCGGAAGTAAATAATAATGATAAGATGGTGGCCGATAAGGAAGGGGTTTACAATAAAGCCACCGTAATGCCTCAATTCCCCGGTGGACAGGAAGCACTGGTTACCTATGTCAACAATCATATAGAATATCCCCAGCAGGCTATTGAAGACAATACGGCTGGTGTAGTGCGTGTCTCTTTCGTAGTGGATGAGTATGGTAAGGTGCAGCAGGCAAAGGTGGTCAACGGGCAGAAGGTGGGCAATGGCCTGGATGAAGAAGCATTACGTGTCGTCAATAAAATGCCTGCGTGGAAACCGGGCAGGGTGAAAGGGCACAACGTAAAAACGAGATTGGAGCTTCCGATCAGCTTCCAACTGGAAGCATAGATCGGCTTTGGTTATGTACAACGCAAAGGCCATGAGTATTCCTATTCATGGCCTTATTATTTGGTGTGGTCTATACAGAGCGGAACAGCGTATTCAGGTCAGCGTAGGGCATGGCTTCCTGCGCAAAGGAAAAGGTTCCCTGTTGATAGATCTCTTGTGCGGCCGCCAGGAAAGCGCCATAGGCTACCCGGGAGAGGGAGGACCCCAGGCTTACCCGCCGGACACCCAGGCGGCCCAGCTCTTCGACCGTGAAAATATCCTGGGATAGTCCCATCACTACATTGACGGGTTTGGGCGCCACGGCTTTGACCACGGCAGTGATCTCTTCCCGGGTTTTCAGGCCGGGGGCGAACAGCACGTCAGCGCCGGCTTCGGCAAAAGCTACCAGGCGCCGGATAGTATCGGGAAGATCGGGACGTCCATGGATCAGGTTCTCGGCCCTGGCTGTCAGCGTAAAAGGAAAAGGAAGACTGCGGGCGGCCGCAGCGGCTGCCTTTACCCGGTCCACGGCTAGTTCCAGTGAATAGATAGGATCGCTTCGCCGGCCAGTGGCATCTTCAATCGAGCCGCCGACGGCACCGGCTTCGGCCGCCAATAATATTGCGGAGGCACAGGCATCAGGCGTATCTCCATAGCCATTCTCGAGATCTGCTGACACGGGAAGGGAGGTGGCTGCAGCAATGGAGCGGACATTATCCAATGCTTCCTTTAAGTTGACAACGCCATCTCCATCCGGCTTGCCGATGCTGAACGATAACCCTGCGCTGGTGGTAGCAAGGGCCTTAAAGCCCAGGCTTGCCAATATTTTTGCGGAGCCTGCATCCCATGGATTGGGTATAACGAAAATGCCGGGTGAGGCATGCAGTTTCTGCAGAACGGCTGCTCTGTCAGTCTGCAAAGAAGATGGATTCATATTATTCAGTTTTTAGACTTGTGGCCGGATTTGCCAGTGCGGCCCGGATAGCCTGAAAACTAATAGTGCAAATGGCGATCAATATTGCCAGCGCTCCGGCCCAGACAAACATCCACAAGTTAAGACTAATCCTGTAGGCATAATCATCCAGCCAAAGGTTCATCATCCACCACGCAAGGGGGCATGCCACCAGAATGGCGACGAATACCAATTTCAGAAAATCGGCCGAGATCAGCCGCACGATGCCAGTAACGGAGGCGCCCAGGACCTTTCTGATCCCAATTTCCTTTGCCCTTTGCCCGGCAGTGAACATGATCAGGCCCAGCAACCCCAGACAGGAGATGAAAATGGCCAGGAAGCTGAAGGCATGGGAGAGCTTGCTGATGACCTGTTCATTCCTGTAGAGCTTTTGATATGCTTCATCGGAAAAGGTATAGGTGAAAGGGAAGCGGGGGTTCAGCTGTTTGCATAACGATTCCAGGCTATGCATGGCCTCTTTTGTTTTGCCTGCTTGTGTGCGTATTAGGATGTTCCCAAAGTCATCGACCCCATGCCGGAGGACCAGGGGATGTATGGGCTCATGCAGGCTCCTGAAATGAAAATCCTTCAAAACACCGATGATGGTATATTTCCGGCCGTTGACCTTGAGCCTGCGGCCTACCGCTGCTGTATAGCCGATGGCCTGTGCTGCCGTCTCGTTGATCAGGCAGGCATCTGACGAGTCGGAGGGAAATGCGGTAGAAAGATCACGACCTTCCTTCATCTGCAATTTCATGGTGGGCACGAAGTCGTAGCCTACCTGCTGGTTCTCAAAAGAGATCATGGTCTTCGGGGCTCTTCCGTCCCATTCCACATTATTTGTCTGGGAATTCAGAAAGGAGAGTTCGTCGGAAATGGCAGAGACGCTTTGAATACCCGGCAGCCTCGATGCTTCCGCTTTGAACAGCCGGTATTTTGTGGCAAGATCACCTTCGATGGGAATACTGACCAGGTTCTCCCTGTCATAACCCAGGTTCCTGTGCTGGATGAAGGTCACCTGCTTTGATACGACGATGGTACCCACCACCAGCACGATGGAGATGACGAACTGGAAGACCACCAGCCCCTTGCGGAACCATACGGCGCCCGATGTGAGCCGCACCGTGCTTTTCAGGACTTTTACAGGATTGAAGGACGACAGGAAGAGGGCGGGGTAGCTGCCGGCGATCACGCCGGTGACGAGGGTGATGATGACCAGTTTTAGCCAGAAATCGATGGAGCCGAAGGGCAGCGCCATTTGCTTTTGCGTGACCTGGTTGAATAACGGCAGGGCTACTGCCATCAGGATGACGGCAATGCATACGGCCAAGGAGGTAAGAAAGAGGGATTCTCCAATGAACTGCCTGATAAGGGAGGAGCGGACGGCGCCGGCAACTTTCCGTACACCCACTTCCTTTGATCTTTTGATGGAGACGGCCGTGGTGAGGTTCATGAAATTGATGCAGGCTATCAGCAAAATGAACACTGCGATGATGCTGAACAGACGGACATATTCTATCCTTCCTCCTGCGACTTTGCCATCTTTGAACTGGCTATGCAGGTACACCTCGTCAAATTTCTGCATGCCCCATTCTATGTGGTAGGCGGCGCTTTGGTCTGTCATATATTTATCCGGCAGGTGGGCCAGCTGGCTGTCCAGCAGGGCGGGACTGGCGCCGGGGCGTAATAATACATAGGTCAGCGGGCCGCTGCTGGTCCAGCTGGCGCCCCAGGGATGATCTTGCTGGTATGCCTGCCAGCTGATGAGATAATCGAATTTCCGTGCCGCTGCATCCGGCAGGTCCTCGAATACGGCGGTGATGGTGAAATCTTTTTTATTGTCCAGGCGGATGGTCTTGCCCATGGCTTCCTCCGGGCTGCCGAAGAACTGCCTGGCTGTCTTGCGGGAGATGGCCATGTTGACGGGAGCGCTCAGGGCTGTTTGGGGACTGCCTTGCAGCAAAGGATAGCTGAACATATTGAAAAAACCCGACCCGGCACCGCTCCCTTCCACTTTTAACATCTTCCTGCCTGTTTGCAGAACGGCCTGGTGATTTTCGTCCTGAAGCATGATGGCATCCTCCACCTCGGGGAACACTTTTTTCAGCTCATCCGCCAACAGGCCCGGGGTGTCGTAATTGCCTTCGATATGTGTGCTGTAGTATTCGCGCTCGTAGATCTGATAAAGTCGCGGCCCGTTGCTGTGAAACGCGTCCACATTCAGCTCGTTCTGTATCCACAAGAGGATCAGCAGGCTGCAGGCGAGCCCTACGGACAGGCCGGCAAGGTTAATGAAGGAGTGCGCCCGGTGCCTTACAAGGTTGCGCCAGGCTACCTTGAAATAGTTCCTTAGCATATGTACAGGGATTTGGGATTTGGCAACCATTATGGTGCCAGACTTGTAAAGAGGTACTAATCAGGCTTTTGGAATCCGCTTACGGAAAGGGTCGTACGCTTTCGTACAGGCCCTGTCCGTTTTTTTGCAGGGCAGAATGCTGCTGACATAGGGCTGACACTACCAGGTCGTTGCTTTGTATAAACAATAAAACACCTGGTTATGACAAACGAAGAAACCATCACTTCCGAACAGATCATCTCATCCGAAGAGCTGTTGCAGCACTGGCAGGGGCACCGCCGCCTCACCCGCAAGATCATCGAGGCTTTTCCTGCAGACAAGTTCGCAACATATTCCATTGGCGGCATGCGCAGCTGCGCTGAGCTGGCGCTGGAGCTATTGGACATGGCCGCTCCCGGCGTCCGGGGCATTTTGACAAACGAGTGGAAGAACTTTGCAGAAATGGAACACAACCTTACGGCCCCTGCCAAACACAACAAGGAAGAGATCCTCCGCCGCTGGGACGAAACTACGGAAGAGCTCAATGCGCTGTGGCCGCAGATACCTCCGCATCGATTCAGGGAGACGACCAAGGTCTTCAATGCGTATGAGGGTACGGTTTACGCGCAACTGTTGTACTTCATCGACAATGAGATCCACCACCGTGGGCAGGCCTATGTGTATCTCCGCAGCCTGGGCATCGAGCCGCCTGCTTTCTGGGACAGGGCGTAGAGATGGATCAATCGGTCCTGAACACCTTGTTCAGGATCCGGTTGGTTTGCTTCAGGGTGGTCGTGAGCTCATCTGCCTGGTGATCGACTGCCTCCGGGGGGGGCGCTGGCAGGTCGATCCGGTCACCTTCGGGGCGGCTGCCCCACTCAAGGATGCCATACAAAAAGAAGATGGCTACTTCTGTCAATAAGCCTGCCGTCAGGGCAAGGCTGCCATATTCCTTGTGCTCCAGCTTGGCCCAGGCGCCGAAGATCACCACTGCCGCGGCAAACGAATACACCGTGTTCATTACTTTTTCGAGGTTCATAGTTGTTTTTTTACGGGTATAAAATGGGCCAGGGGCTAGGTTTTATAACGTGCAGAAAAGGTTTTTTGCCGTCGATCCGTATCTGGGCAGCCCTGGGTATCAGGGGGCTCAGCCGTTCGGGCGTAAAGTAAAGCACCAGTATGACCAGGAAGGGCAACAGCGACCAGGCCATCGTATCGCCCCAGATGGCAATGAAAGTATCGATGCGCGCATCCCGGGGAGCATTTTCCTGAAAGCGCACGGGCACCAGCCCGCCGGGCGGAAAGTTCATATTACTGGGCCCGTCAAAAAAGATGCTGTCTTTGCCGGCTTTGAAGCGGATCACAGGATGGGAGCTGGTGCCCAATGGCGTCAGGGTATGGCCGGTGAAGCACATATGGCCCATGGCTTTTTCGGACCGGGCCAGCCAGTAGATCCGTTGTACCCCCATTGGCAGGACAAAGATGGTCAGCAGCAACAGGAAAAATATGTTCCTGGAAAGAAGCATAAGGTAAAGATACATAAGAAATAGATGTATTTACAATTTTTTTCCCGTTTATTTCATCCCGATCAGGATAGGATAGCCAGTGCAGCAGCCAGCAACCCCGCCACCAGCGTATTTAGAAAATTCACCATGTCATTGCCGATGAATCCTTTTCTTTCCAGGGCGGCTCCCAGGAGAGAATCGACCAGGTTGCCGATGGTGCCTGCCAGGATGATTATCCAGCCGCTGGCATGCCATCCATGGCTGACTGCATATAAGAGGGCAATGACAGCGGAGCCCGCCACGCCGATGAGCAGTCCTTCGATGCTGACGACCCCATCCAGGCCCCGCTGGTCGGGCTTAAAGGTGAGGATGTTGTAATACCTGCGGCCATAGACCATGCCCAATTCGGAGCTGAGGGTATCTGCCGTTGCGGAGGCGAGACTGCCGGCCATGGCAAGTTCCAGCGGCTGGCGGTAGGCGGGGAAGAAGAAGATACCCAGGCCCGCCAGGGCCGCCACACCTCCATTGGCAAGCACCTGTGTCATCGTACGTGTCGTCTGTGCGGCAGCACCTTTTTTATGCTTGCCCCAGCTGGTGGCTGCGGTCCCCATGATAAAGAAACTGGTCAGCATTACCAGTCCGGTATAACCGCCTCCGGCATAGACGAGCCAGCCGGCCACACCCCCGGCGAATGTTGCGGGTACCGTGAGCTTTTTCCGGCTAATGCTGAAGACGGCGCCTGCGAGTAGTATCAGCAGAACAATGATATTGTTTAACCCGGGCATATTGAACTGCTAAAGATAAAAAAATATACATTCGTGCCTGTTAAACATGTCGCCAATGAAATCGCAGATTCACGAACTCCTTAAAAGGACAAATATGAACGTGAGTAAGAAGCTTCCGGTCATTCTGATCCTCTGCCTGCCCTTTTTGTCTTATGCCCAGGACTCCACCATGAAACTCTGGTACACCGCACCCGCCGGAGATAAATGGGTAAATGCATTGCCTTTGGGCAATGGCCGCATTGGCGCGATGGTGTTTGGCAATCCACAGGAAGAGCGTATCCAGCTCAACGAATCCACTGTTTGGACGGGCAGTCCCAATCGCAATGATAATCCCGATGCGTTGCAGGCTTTGCCGGAGATCCGCCGGCTTATCTTCGAGGGGAAGGAGAAGGAGGCCCAGGAACTGGCAAAGGAAAAGATCCAAACCCGCAAAGCAAATGGCCAGATCTTTCAGCCTGTGGGCAATTTATTACTTTCTTTCCCGGGACATGATGCTTATACTGATTACTACCGGGAACTGGATCTCTCCACTGCCACTACACTTACCAGCTATAAGGTTGGCGGCATTACCTTCACCCGCAAAGCGTTTACTTCGCTGAAGGATGGGGTCATGGTCATACGGCTCAGTGCGGATAAGCCGGCTGCTCTTTCATTTACGGTGCATATGAACACTGCGCACCAGGCGATACAGCGTACCGCCGGCAGGAAAGAGCTGGATCTTGCGGGCATCACCGGCGGCCATGAAGGCGTACCGGGAGGTGTGAGATTCTTCACTGCCGTGAAAGTAGTCAATGACGGAGGCAGGGTAAGGGCGGGCGACAGTATACTAATCGTCAGCAAAGCAAATAACGTGACCCTGTATCTCTCCATCGGCACCAGCTTCGTCAACTATCATGACGTGAGCGCTAATGCAAAGAAGCTTTGCAGGAGGACTTTGAACCTTGCGGTTAAAAAGCCATATGGTCCCATGCTGGATGCGCATATACAGGCCTATCAGCAATATTTCAATCGTGTGAGCCTGAAACTGGGCGGCAGCGTCCAGCTTCCCACTGATGTGCGGCTGCACAATTTCCGGACAGGTGATGATCCCGGGTTCGTAGCGTTGTATTTCCAGTACGGTCGTTACCTGCTCATCTCTTCCTCCCAGCCCGGGGGGCAGCCTGCCAACCTGCAGGGGATCTGGAATGACAGGATGGATGCGCCGTGGGACTCAAAATATACCATCAACATCAATACGGAGATGAATTACTGGCCTGCGGAAAAAGATAATCTGACGGAGATGCATGAGCCGCTGATCCGGATGGTGAAAGAGCTGTCGGTTACGGGGCAGGAGACGGCACGGGTGATGTATGGAGCAAGAGGATGGATGGCCCATCATAATACGGACCTCTGGCGCATTACAGGCCCTGTTGACGGCATATTCTGGGCCGTCTGGTCCATGGGAGGAGCCTGGCTTTCGTTGCATACCTGGGAGAAGTACCTGTACAGCGGGGATACGGCTTACCTGCGCAGTGTTTACCCCGCACTGAAAGGCGCCGCCCTCTTCTTTGTGGACCATTTGGTGGAGGAGCCGTCCCATCACTGGCTGGTGAATAATCCGGGCACATCCCCTGAGAACGCGCCGTCTACACGGCCCGGCGTATCTTTTGCCGCCGGCGCTACCATGGATAACCAGCTCGTATTCGATATATTGAGCGCGGCGGCCCGGGCAGCCCGCATCCTGCGCACCGACAGCCTTTTTACGGATACATTGCTGGCCGTCCGTCACCGTCTCCCGCCCATGCACGTTGGTAAGTATGGCCAGCTGCAGGAATGGCTGGAGGACCTTGACAATCCCGAAGATCACCACCGGCATATCTCCCACCTTTACGGGCTTTTCCCTTCGGCCCAGATCTCACCTTACCGCACACCCGAATTATTTGCAGCGGCACATACCACTATTTTGGAAAGAGGCTATATCTCCACCGGCTGGTCCATGGGATGGAAGGTCAACTGGTGGGCCCGTTTTGGAGATGGGGATCATGCCCTGCAGCTGATCAGGGACCAGCTTTCTCCCGTGGGCACCCATAAGGAAGGGGGCGGCACTTACCCGAACCTGTTCGATGCACATCCCCCTTTCCAGATAGACGGTAATTTCGGCTGTACTTCCGGCATCACGGAAATGCTCCTGCAAAGCCAGGATGGGGCTGTGCAGCTGTTGCCGGCGCTTCCCGGGGCCTGGTCCTCGGGGAGCATCGCGGGGATCCGTGCCCGCGGCGGGTTCGAGGTGGCATTTTTGGAATGGAAAAATGGCCTTCCTTCCAAGCTGGTGATGCGTTCCACGCTGGGCGGCAATCTGCGGTTGCGGGTGACGGGTAAGGTCACGCCGGATTTTGACGAAAAGATACATTCCGCGACGGGCGACAATCCGAATCCCTTTTACTACGTGGAGAATATCCCGGCCCCTGTCCTGTCCCCGGCGGCAAACCTGCAAACAGCGTCACTGCCTTCTACTGCCGTGTACGACCGCCCCACAGAGCCAGGTGAGATCTTTATGATCCTTTTTAAGCCGAAGGAGGAATAACCTTACAGGAACATGCCGCCGGAAGCTTCGATGCGCTGGGCGGTGATCCATTTTGCGTCTTCAGTGCAAAGGAAGGCTACCACGCCGCCAATGTCGTCGGTACGCCCCACCCGTCCCAGGGCCGTGTTGGAGGCGATGGCGGCGTTCACCTGGGCATTGTCCCGTACCACCCCGCCGCTGAAGTCCGTCTCGATGGCGCCGGGCGCCACGATATTCACCCGAATGCCTCTCGATCCCAATTCTTTCGCCTGGTACCTGGTAAGGGTTTCCATGGCCCCCTTCATGGAGGCATAAGCGGAATATCCCGGGGTGCTGAAGCGGGCAAGCCCGGTGGAGATATTGATGATCCCACCGCCATCCGCGATCAGAGACAGGGCCTTCTGGGTAAAGAAAAAAACTCCTTTGAACTGTATGTTCAGGAGGGTGTCGAACTGCTCCTCCGTGGTTTCCGCAAAGGAAGCATGGACGCCGACCCCGGCATTGTTGACGAGGTAGTCGATCTTTTCCGCACCAAATACGGTCTTCAGGGTGCTTTTTGTTTCTTTGAAAAATACATCGAAGGTCCTGAGGGCAGCTGTGTCCAGCTGCAGGGCGGCGGCTTTCCGTCCCATCTTTTGGATCTCACCGACCACTGCCTGCGCCTCTTCCTTTTTGCTGTGATAGGTCAGCAATACGTCGAGTCCCTTTTCAGCAATGCTCAGGGCCATGTCCTTCCCCAACCCCCGGCTGCCCCCGGTGACCAGTGCTATTCTGTTTGTCTGTGCCATAAGTTCTTGAATTTTTTAAATTGACAGGACAAAGATAGAGAGGGCAGGGCGCCGAAAAATGGTTAAGACTTCAGATTTCTCAGACCCTCGCCACAGCACCGTTCTTTCTGTATTGCATCGGGGTGATGCCGGACATGTGCCGGAAAAATTTGGTGAAATTGGAGGGATCGTTCCACCCCAGCTTTTCGCCTATATCCGCGATGGACAGGGTGGTTTCACGCAACATCCTGTGCGCTTCTGACATGAAGCGTTCTTCCATGACATCGCAGGGCGATTTGCCTGTAGTGAGCTTTATCGTGTCGGTGAGGTGCCTGGGATGGATGAACAGCAGCCTCGCAAAGTCACTGGCTGAATGGCGGCGCCCGGCCCGGCCATGTAGCAGGTCATCCATGTGCTGATCCACCAGCTTTAAGAAGGCAGCCTTGATCTCTTCCGGTCGGGACATGTACAAATATACGATATCACCTGCCGACTGTATCCGGTAGGATCTCCGCGTTGAAGCCCAGCTCTTTCAGCAGGTGGATCAGACGGCGTGAGTCGACATGCCCCATCGTGGATTTCACCCGCAGGATGCTGTCGCAGTCATCCAGGTCAAAGTTGGCCTTATAGCCTGTGAAGGCATGGTGGATCTGCTCGATCAGCATGGTTGCATGCATTCGCTCTTTTACATTGGTCTTAAATACTTCTACCATGCATGTAAATTTTAGTGCGTGTGAAGCATCACAAACTTACTGTTCCTTCCCCATACAGATAGGGGGGATTGTGACATATTAAGCGGCAGATCGGGACAAATACTCCGGTAAAAGCTTGCCGATAATTGCCGTCCAGCCTTCTGCAAAGTTCTCTTTTTTGAAATCGGCCAGGTCCGGGAAGGTTTCCAGGCCTTCATGGGTCAGCTTCAGCCTTGTCTTATCTCCTTCGGGGAACAGCTCGAACGTAACGAATGACTGGCCTTCATAGCCCTTGTACGCCCAGCTGTACTGCAGCTTCTTACCCGCTATCACTTCCGTCACCTTACAGAGGTGCACATAGATCCGGTCCTGAGGGCCGCCTTCGAACTGGAATTCACACCCCACTTCAGGCCTGAACCCCGCAATATCAAAATACCATTGCTTCATTTCATCTCTGTCGGTAAGGGCCTTCCAGACCCGGTCCACCGGCGCCTGGTAGACTCTTTCAATGACAAAAGGTTCGTTTTTCATTTTTCTGCAATTTTCTGAATATATGATTGTCTGTATCCAATACTCAAATGCGTAACAGATCGGTTACAAATCTATGCAAATCCTGCCGGTTGTCCGAATTTTTTTTACCCGTACCTGTCGCAACACCTGTAACTTTTTTCCTGGCCCCATCGTCTTAACAGTATTTTACAAAAAGGGAGTAGATATTTTATTTATTTTGTTTTGCCTGCTAATCCCAGCTATCATGAACCTACTCCTGGCCTGTGTCCTTGTCCTGCTTTGCCCCATGCTCAGGGCCCAGGATACCACCCTATCAAATTATATTCCGTCCCATGCTTATACGATTGTTTACAACGAATCGCTGGCCATACTGGATGGTTGGAATGGCACGAGCGCCCGGTTTGGGATCGAGCATGCATGGGGCAGGAACTGGGCTATCTATAGCACGGGAGGGGTCTATCTTGAACAAGGATATATAGGCAGGATAGGAATAAAAAGATTTTATCGCCAGAAGGATAATGTCCGGTATTCCTTCGGCCTGGAATATATGCATAATTGGCATATACATACTGTCCATGATTATTACCAGAAGCCTGATCCAAAAGAAATGTATGTCGCAGATGATACCAGACCCCTGTCCTTCACGGTGGAAAAGAATATACATGTCATCGATCTGACGGTGGGTATTGACGAATTCTGGCGGCATCACTGGCTGGTCCAGTTCTATGCGGGGGCGGGCATTAAGTTCAGGAAGGGCGTCACCAGTGTGCCGGACAGTACTTTAGAGCAATTGTACCACTATCATGAGTCCATGATAGAAAGTGTTAGCGCCACCCCGGGCAATTCCCTCCTGCCGGATATCCGTTGGGGGGTCCGTATTGGCAGAGTGTTTCATGCCCGAAGAAGAAACCCCGGTTTTTGACCCAAAACCCGTCTGTTCATATGCAACATTCCTATTAAAGGTGCGTCTTATAGTAATCACTAAATGCATACCATGGGTTTTAAAGCTTCGATGATCATCATCCATCGTCCATCCATGCTACTGCCTGAAGAGGTGTTGTTGCAGCACCTGGACTTTCCCGATCTGGCATTCCGGGAGATAACGATCATGGACAGCTGCATCCAACCGGGGGACAGGTCGGTCAATATCGGGTACTATAATGACAATATCGTCATATGTGATGACTATCTCCTGACCACCACGCTGGAGGTCACCGACGACCCGGTGACCCTGGCAGATTATGAGCTGGTACTTTCCTCGCTTTTCCCGGGCTCGGAAGTGTTGACGGTAGCCTGTCATAGCAGTGTTAATTATCATTTATATTCCCTTGTAAAAGATGGGAAACGACTGCGTTTTAAAAGGATCGTGGCCTCAGGGCCTGTCCTGGAGCACGGGGAAAGGCTCAAAGAGGAAGAGACCATTTATGCAGCATCCCGGGTCATTGAAGGCAAACGCTTTTTTGACAGCGGGCGGCAGAACAATACCCATGCGGTCACGGAAGATCAGCTGATGGAAGAATTTGCATTTGGGGTGGCCAAAAGACACCTGGGCGTCAAGATCTCTTCCGGGGAGGAAAGTACCCTGATGTTTGAAACGCCGTTTAAAAAATTCGCCAGGATGCCCCCCCGGCCGCCGGCGCCAATGGGTAAGGACAGGCAGACGAGGCCCTGGTGGAAAGTATGGTGATCCTTCCGGAGTTGGCAGGTGAAAGAAATTTAAGTATCTTAAGCGCACAATGAACGTTTATTTCATCAGCGGCATGGGTGCGGACAAGAGGCTCTTCAAGAACATAATTCTCCCCGAAGGGTTTCAAATGCATTTTGTGGAATGGATCAGGCCGGAGGATGACGAAGCGATCCCCGCCTATGCGTCCAGGTTAGCCGCCCAGATAGACCCTTCCCATCCTTTTATACTGGCAGGAGTATCCCTGGGCGGGATCATATCTGTGGAGATAGCCAAGCTTTTTCCGCCGGCGGCGACGATCATCATCGGGTCGATCCCCGTGGCCCGGCATCTTCCCCGGTATTATCACACGCTGGGCGAGTCGCTTGGCCTCCTGAAAGTCCTGCCGGGCTCGTTCTTTAAAAGAGCGGCCTCGGCTAAAAGATGGTTTACCCGGGAAACAAAGGCAGACAAACGGCTGATATGGCAAATGATAAAGGAGGCGGACGCCCGTTTCCTGGAATGGGCAATGAAGGCCGTATTGAAATGGGAGAATAAGGAGATGCCGCAGCCGTTGTGGCATATTCATGGCACACGGGATATCGTATTCCCCATCAGGCTGACGCGTCCTACGCACCGCATCCGGCGCGGCGACCACCTGGTCATCATAACACGGGCGGAGGAGGTGAATGCCATTTTGCGCGAGGTGCTTGCCGCTTATGTCCCTGCCATCGCTACGCGATAGAACTCATATCCCTTTAATATTTTCCTTCTTTCCGGCAAATATTGTTGCCGGTAATCGGCGGCGCCGCTGTCTCTTATCAGCTGCATGCCAAAGCCGGCCAGGTAACCGGGCAGCTCTTCCGGCCGGAAGCCAAAGGTCCACCGCTCTTCAATGGCAGCCAGGTCATTCAGCAACCGTTCCCCCCCGAAAAAGGCAGTGGGGTCTTCCAGCACTTTCCGGTCGACATAGGTGAAGATGATAAAAGAGCCTTTGGCCAGTTTTGCCGCCAGCGCAATGACGGCGTCGATGGCTTCTTTGCACAGATAGTTGGTGACGCCTTCCCAGATCAGGGTCGTGGGGCGGGAGAGGTCCACCTGCTGCTGCCGGAACAGATCTTCCAGGCTTTGCCGGTCAAAATCGATGGAGAGATATCGGGTATTTCCCGGGAGGGTGGGCGCAAGGCGTTGCAGGACCTGCAATTTACGCTGGGCGGTGTCGGGATGGTCTACCTCGATGACGGGGAAACCTTGCAGATATGCCAGTCGCAGGCTCCGGGTGTCAAAGCCGGCGCCGAGGATAATGAGCTGCTCAATGCCCTGACGGACGGTGGTCTCCAGCAACTCGTCGATGAGGCGGGTGCGGGCCAGGCCGGAGGCCAGGGCGCCGGGGATACGATGCTGGATATATCGATAAAGAAGTCGTTCGGCAGGCGGGAAAGCTGCCAGCCGGCAGGCGAGGCGAAGCCTGGGATCAAGAAAATGGATGGCATAAGGGTCTGTGAAAAGACGCCGGTCCTTTGGCCTTCCCGACTCCATGGCACGGTATAAGGCCATGTACTGTGCAGTCTTGCTGGGGGTATTAGCTTTCATGAAGTAAAGATAATGCGCGGTCTTGCCCGGGTCAATGAACCTGGGTTAAGTTCTGCTGCGCTCACCCTGTAGAGGAGATCCTGCGCCTTATCCTGCTGAGCGCCTGCGGTGTGATGGCGATGTAGCTTGCAAGGTATTTCAGGGGTACGTGCTGCAACAGGTGAGGATAGTCCTTCATGAGCCCCAGGTATCTTTGTTCGGCATCATCCTTCAGGAATGACATCTGCCGCCTGTTCTTCCGGATATACAATTCCTCTGCCGCTTTGCGGCCGATGCGATCGCCCACGGTGGTGAGGGCATACATCTCCTGGAGGTCATCGTAGCAGATGCTGTACAGGATGACGTCGGTCAGGGCCTCCGCCTCGTACAGCACGGGCGTACGTGTGAGAAAGGAATCGTAGGCCGTCGCGAAGGAATGCTCGAAAGCGATCTCGAAAGTGATGTCCTTCTCTTCCTCCCGGACGAAATAGCGGATGATGCCGCTGTCTATAAAGTTGACATAGTTCTCTATGGCGCCGGCAGCGAGAATGGGATCTTTCTTGCGAAAGCTGCGGTGCTGCACGCGGGAAATAAAGAATTCCCAATCCTTTGCCGGCAACGGGCTGTACTGCTCCAGATATTTCTTTAATTTTGTGAGATCCATAATATGCTGATGGTGGCTTCGTTGAATGTAACACAATCCCTGTAAATGGCAAATCCTTATATATCCTTGCTAAAGACCGCCTGGCGCTACGCACGCAAGGAAAGAAAAAAATATATTGCGGTATATGCCATGTTCATCGGCGCGAACCTGATGTATGCCATGAATCCCATCCTGTTCGGTTGGTTCCTCGGTAAGCTGCAGCAGGATACGACCCACGTGATGCGCTACACCTTTATTTATATCGGCTGCTACATAGGCCTGAAGTTCCTTCAATGGTGCTTCCACGGGCCGGCCAGGATCATGGAACGTACGCTGGCCTTTCATCTCGGCCGCAACTTCCTCCAGGAGAAATATCACCAGCTGCTGCATCTGCCCGTGAAATGGCACCAGGACCATCACAGCGGCGCCACGATCAACCGCATCCGGAAGGCCTGGGAAGCCCTGCGTGAATTCTTCGACAGGGGTTTTATGTATGTATACGCCCTGGGGAAATTCATCTTCTCCGTCATCGCCATCCTGTATTTTTCGCCTTTGTATGGCAGTATTGCCGTGGGTATGGGGATCTTTACCATTTTTATTATTCGCACTTTCGACAAGCCTTTTATCAAGGCCCTGGACGAGGTGAATGAGCGGGAGCACGTTGTCAGTGCCACCCTTTTCGACAGTCTTTCGAATATCATCACGGTCATCACGCTCCGCCTGGAGAAAAGCATGGAGACAGGACTGCTCAATAAAGTAAGAGGTATCCTGTCGCCTTTTCGCAGAAGCTCCGTCATCAATGAGTGGAAGTGGTTTACAGCGGAGATGCTGATCGTCTGTATCTATGGCTTGATCGCCTTTGGATATATCTATCAGCACTGGACGCCCGGCAAAACGTTCTTAGTCGGCGGTCTGGCTACGCTGCTGGCCTATGTGAACCAGTTCACCAGTGTTTTCCAGGACATCGCCTGGCAATATACAGACATCGTTCAGTTCCATACTTACGTGCAAACCGCCTCCGGCATCAGCGAAGCCTATGAGGAACAGCACCGGCCTGATCAGCCGGGATCATTGCCGGAGAGCTGGAAGACGATACAGATCGAGGGACTGAATTTCTCCCACCAGCCTTTATACGATGCCGGACAATATGCGCAAAGCCTCCACGACCTGCGCCTGCGCATACAACGTGGGCACCGGATAGCCCTGATAGGAGAGAGCGGCAGCGGCAAATCCACCCTGCTGTCCCTGCTGAGAGGTCTCTATTCTCCTCAGCCGGGTATGGTATTGACAGTGGATGGGACGCCGGAGGAACTGGGAACCTTGAATGAATCGGTGACCTTATTCCCCCAGGAGCCGGAGATCTTTGAGAATACGTTGGCATATAATGTAACATTGGGGCTTCCCTTTTCGGATGAGGAGATCATGCAGGTATGCGACAGCGCTTATTTTTCCGAGGTCATCCGGCAACTTCCCCAGGGACTTGCCTCGGACATACGGGAGAAAGGCGTCAATCTTTCCGGGGGGCAAAAACAGCGGCTGGCCCTGGCCAGGGGCATTCTTGCGGCAAGGGACAGCGACCTGGTGCTGCTGGATGAGCCCACCAGCAGCGTGGACCCGCGTACGGAAGCACTGATCTATGAAGGGCTGTTCAAGGTCTTTGCGGACAAGGCCATCATTTCATCGATGCACCGGCTCCATCTGCTGGGTCGTTTTGACTACGTATATATTCTCCACCGCGGCCGCATCGTGGACGAAGGCAGTTTTGAATACCTGCGTGATAATAGTCCCGTCTTCAATGAATTATGGCGTCATCAGAAGGACAATGCTTCCTTCAATGTGTAGCAGCCAGCCGGAAGCTGTTGCGTGTGCAGACATACAACGTGGAATGTTTGTAGGGCGTCCGTATCTTCTGAGAGGCCCGGAAACCGGCTTTCCTGAATAGGGTGGTGTCCCCTTCACTTTTTATATCGATGTCCGCTACGATCCTGCCGACTTCCTGGAAAGAGAAAAAATATTCCAGGCAGGTCCTTACAAGCAGGATCATATTTTGCTGGATGGCCAGCGGCGCCGGTAACACCTGGATGCCATAGTCGCCGGGACGCGCATTGTAGTACAGACTGATGGCGCCCTGCTGTGCTTTATAGACATCCACCTGGCAGACAGGAACATCGTTTATCAGTGCCATAAAAGGCTGTGCGAAGTCCGACGCTATCGTGCTGGAATAGGATTCTTCCAGCTCCTCCGGGGGCTGTACCCGGGCAAGCAACGGCCCCCCATACTCCTGGCTCATCCATTTGTACACGATGGACACATCGGTAGACACACAGAAAGGACGCACGGAGACCCGAAGCTTCTTGTCAGGTGTCTCCGTGAAAGCGACGCCTCTTTCGATCCCTGAGGGCAAAAGAGAAGTACACAGTCCGGAAGAAAGTTCTTCCGCAAAGGCGGCTCTAACAGGTGTCGGGAGCAATACTGTAGAATTGGTTGACATGATCTTGACAATTTGATGATTTAAGGATCATTCTATTGCTATACATGTTCCAACCAGAGCTTATTAACGAGAGACAGGTGGCAGGAAGGGGCAAGCCCCTTCTTAAACAGATTTTCGGAAATCAAACTTGGTGAAAAAAACGCAGGGCAACGCATCTTACACGGTAAAGATTGGGAATATATGCTCATTCCCTTATTGCCGTTTAGAGGTAACCCCTTATGAGCTTTTACACGATGCCCGCCAATTCCAGGCTCTTTTTCTTCAGTTTGCGGATCTCCACGTCTTCGATGATGGGTTCCGGCGTCAGCACCAGGGACGTATTGTGCTCTTTCCACCAACTGCGCTGTTCGATCTCACGGAAATGGATCACTCCGATCAGGTATTTCCGGTCTGTCTCCGCGTGCCATTCTTCGATCCATTCGAACTTTTCCCGGGGGATGTACTTCCAGTCATCGAAGCTTACGTATATGCGCACGAAGAAGTCATTGGTCAGCTCGTGCGGCTTGTGATGATACAATTTCTTGTATTCGTATTTATATTGATAGCGTAAGGCGGACAGATCGCTCAGCACAGCCGAGGCAGTGGGGAAAGAACCTGCTCCCTTACCATAGAAGAATTGCTTGTCGGCAAATCCGCTTTCTATCACCACCCCGTTGTATTCGTTCTTTACGAAAGAAAGGTGATCTTCCTGTTTGACGAACTGGGGTAATACGAAGGCGGCGACTTTTCCAGTCTCGAGCTTCTTGGCCTGCGCCACCAGCTTGATGTCGTAGTGTTTTTCTCTTGCCACGGCGGCATCCCCTGCCTGTACATGCTGGATGCCGTTGAACACCAGGTCCTTCGTAGCCACAATGATGCCATAGGCATGGGTCAGCAGGAAGGTCCATTTGTTGGCCGCATCATAGCCTTCCACGTCCAGGGACGGATCGCTCTCGGCAAAACCCAGCTGCTGGGCCAGCAGCAACGCTTCCTGGAAACCCAGCTTGTCTTCGAACATCTTGGTGAGGATGAAGTTCGTGCTGCCATTGACGATCGCCTTGATGGAATGCAAAAGATCATTGTCGTAATATTCTTCCAGGTTGCGAATGACAGGAATGGAGGCGCAGGCCGCAGCCTCGTACAGGAAAGACTCTCCTGTCTCCTTCTGTAATTGTAAGAGCTCCGGCATATGCTCCGCGATCATCTTCTTACTGGCGCTGACGACGGACTTGCCGTTCTTCAAGGCGGTGGAGACGATCTCGAATGCAGGCCCCGATTCATTGATCACTTCAACGATGACATTGATGGAAGGATCGTTCAATAATTCGTTACGATCAGTAGTGAAGAGTTGTGCAGGGGCTTCTCTTTTCTTCCCTGGATCCTTTATACATACTTTTTTGATAGAGGCTTTTAAAGAAGGCGTTTGCTGTAATACTTTGTAAAGACCTTCACCTACGACACCAAATCCGAATAACCCGATGGTTAGCTGCTTATGAGTTTCCATTTTTTTATTTCCTGTTTTAAGGCGGACGGCAAATCCTGAAAGCGTCCGCAAAGTTCCGAAATTTACATCAAATCACTGCGTTTTTCTGGTCTGCCTACATCAATACATCCCATTCATCCTCAATGCGTTGCCAATCATTGAATTTTTCAGGGCCGCCCCTGGCCTTCCAATCGGAGTCGATGGTAAGCTTGGAGCTGATGCCTCCTCTGGGATTGCAGACCATCACGAGGCGGAGTCTTTCCGGCTCATAGACGGCCACGAGGTCGTCATAGATGATATTGATCAGCCGCTCGTAGGAGACGATGGTATTGCGCAGCTGGAAAACGTAGTGCTTTAAAGACCGGAGCTCGATGACTTTTTTCCCGGGATAAAAAGTGAGATAGATCACGGCAAAGTCCGGCTGTTCTTTCACTCCCAAAAAAGTAAATTCGGGGATCTTTATCTTGACCTCATAGGCTTGCCCGGACGGGTTCGGGATACCCTGCAGCAGGGTGCGGTCGATGTCTTTGAATGTTCGTAAGGTGGAGGTGGTTCCTTGCATATATATTTAATGGTTGATTAATGCGCGCTCAACTGCGGGGCTTTCTTTCAGAAAGCCTTTGATCAGCTGTTCTATCTGTGCGTACTCCAGCAGGAACCCGTCATGGCCATACAGCGAAGAAATGACTTCATGATGAGCCCCTGGTATCAGCGTGGCCAGCGTTTTCTGTTCCTGGAGGGGGAAAAGAATGTCTGACTGTATGCCGATCACCAGCGTCCTGGCCTTTACATGTTCCAGCGCGGCTGCCAGCCCTCCCCGGCCTCTTCCGGCATCATGGGAGTCCATGCTGAGGCTCAACGCATAGTAGCTGAAGGCGGAAAATCGTCTGGCCAGCTTTTCCCCCTGATAGCGCTGATAAGATGCGGCTCCGGTCCGGATGCCCGGGCCAACCCCGTGCAGACATCCCCAGCCTTCAGCCCTTTGTTCCTCACGCCGCGCCTGCAGCTGATCATAGGCCTGATAGTCCCTGTAGGATAATAAGGCCATGGCCCTTGCGGCCTTCATCCCTTCAGCTCCCGCTCCTTCTCTTCTCTCCCGCCAGCTGCCATCTGCCTCGATAGCCATGCGTTGCGCCGTATTGAAAGCGATACCCCAGGGCGAATGCCGGCCGTTGGTTGCGATGGGGATGATATGGTTGAACAGCTCCGGCTCTTCAATGGCCCATTCCAGCAGCTGCTGCCCACCCATGCTTCCCCCGATGCCAACGCAGATCCTGCGGATACCCAGTGACTTGCGCAGTGGCTGATAGGCCCGTATCATATCCCGGGTGGTGAACACGGGAAAATCATGATAGTAAGGCCTGTTGTTCTGCGGGTCCCTGTCCAGTGGACCGAGACTGCCATAGCAGCTCCCTGGCATGTTGACACAGACAACGTAATAATCTGCAGGATCGAACAGCCTGCCTGCGCCTACCAGCCCGGGCCACCATTCCCCGGGATCACTGTTCGCTGTCAGCGCATGAAAGACCCAAACGACATTGTCTCCGGCCTCGTTGAGGGTCCCATGTGTCGTATATTCCAGGTGATAGGCCGGAACCTCGAGGCCGGACTCCAGCCTCAGGGGTTGATGATAAGTGAATCGCATATGGGTGATCCCTTATGATACCAATTCCCCGGCAAATACTTTTTCAAACGCCTGTTCGAAGTCTGCCTTGATGTCTTCTATATGTTCAATGCCTACGCTTACACGCACCTGGTTCGGCTGTACGCCAGCCGCGATCTGCTCCTGTTCGCTCAGCTGTTCATGCGTAGTGCTGGCAGGATGTATGATCAGTGTTTTTGCATCTCCTACATTGGCGAGATGGCTGGCCAGCTTCACCGAATCGATGAACTTGCTGGCGTTTTCCTTCGCCTTTGACCCTGCGCCCTTGATCCCGAAATTGAGAATGCCGCCGAAGCCATTCTGTAGGTATTTAGCCGCCAGCGAATGATATGGACTGCTTTTTAATCCCGGGTATTCCACGAAATCCACCTGCGGATGACGCTCCAGCCACTCGGCCAGTGCCAGGGCATTCTCCGTATGGCGCTGTACCCGCAGGGATAAGGTCTCCAGTCCCTGCAGCAACAGGAATGAATTGAAAGGGCTTTGGGAAGAGCCAAAGTCACGCAGCCCTTCTACTCTCGCCCGGATGGCAAAGGCGATGTTGGGCAGTCCCAGCGGATTGCCTTCCCCAAACACGTCCCAGAACTTCAGGCCGTGGTAGCCTTCGGACGGTTCCGTGAACTGCGGGAACTTCCCGTTACCCCAGTTATAATTACCGGCGTCCACAATGACGCCGCCGATGGAAGTGCCATGACCGCCGATCCATTTGGTAGCTGATTCCACGACCACATTGGCACCCCATTCGATGGGCCGGAAGAGATAGCCGCCGGTGCCGAAAGTGTTGTCCACGATCAGTGGCAGATCATATTCTTTGGCCAGGGCAGCGAATTTTTCAAAATCGGGTATATTCAGCCGGGGATTGCCAATGGTCTCCAGGTAGAGGGCCTTTGTATTTTTATCGATATGTTTTACAAAGCTTTCCGGGTCGTCCCCGTCTGCAAAACGGGCGTCGATGCCCAGGCGTTTGAAAGCTACTTTGAACTGATTGTAGGTCCCACCGTAGAGATAAGTGGTGGTGACGAAATTGTCTCCTGCCTGCAGGATATTGTTCAGTGCGAGGAACTGGGCCGCCTGACCGGAACTGGTGGCCAATGCCGCCACGCCCCCTTCCAATGCCGCAATGCGCTGTTCGAAAACGTCGGTGGTGGGGTTCATGACGCGCGTGTAGAGATTGCCGAACACCCTTAGTCCGAACAGATTGGCTGCGTGTTCCGTACTGTCGAAACCATAGGAGGTGGTTTGGTAAATAGGCACGGCCCTGGATTTGGTAGTGGGGTCGATCTGCTGACCTGCATGCAGCTGCAGCGTTTCAAAATGGTGTTTGCTCATAATTTTTTTTTGACTATGTGAAAGAATAGCCGACGAATTTAGCGGATGGTATTACGCTGAAACCGCTGCCTTTACCACCGGCTGTTTTGCTCGTCCCTCCGGCTGGGCTGACCGTCCTGCCGGTGTTCCCGCATGTAGGTTATCCAGGGCCTGGCGAAGATCTTCCAGCAGGTCTTCCGTGTCTTCCAGTCCCGTTGACAGGCGGATCAGGCTGTCGGCAACACCGGCCGCCTTTCTTTTTTCGGAGGGTATAGTCTTATGCGTCATAGTGGCCGGGTGCGAAACCAGGCTCTTGATACCACCCAGGCTCTCAGCCAGTTTGAAAAGACCTGTCGAGGTGACGAAGTCTTTGGCAGCCGCCTGCGTATCTTCTTTCAGGGTAAAGGAAACGATGCCTCCAAAGCCCTTCGATTGTCTTGCAGCGATATCATGTCCCGGGTGCGTAGGAAGGCCCGGGTAGAACACTTTATCAACAGCCGGATGCTGCTCCAGGAAAGCCGCGATCGCACGGGCGCTGGCCCCATGCTGGCGTATCCGCAGGTGCAGGGTCTCGATACCCCTGATCAGCAGCCAGCTGTCAAAGGGACTCAGGATCGCCCCGCTGGCATTCTGCAGGAATTTGATCTTGTCTCCCAGCTCTTTGTCTTTCGTCACCACCAGGCCGGCGATGAGATCGCTGTGACCGCCCAGGTATTTGGTGCCGGAGTGGATCACAAGATCAGCTCCCAGCGAAATAGGTTTTTGAAGGGCGGGTGAAGCAAAAGTGTTATCCACTGCAAGTAAACATCGGTGGGCACGGGCAATCTTTGCGATGGCTTCGATGTCAGTGATCTTTAGAGTAGGATTGGTCGGCGTCTCGATCCAGATCAGCTTCGTCTTTGGCGTGATGGCATTGAATACTCTTTCTGCGTTGGTCGTATCCACGTAGGTGACGTTGATGCCAAACTTCTTGTACACCTGCTCGAAAAGTCGAAAGGCGCCGCCATAGATATCGTCTACGGCAATGATCTCATCGCCGGACTGCAGCAGCTTGAGCACTGCGTCGATAGCCGCCAGGCCACTGCCGAAAGCCACGCCTGTATGGCCGCCTTCCAATTGTGCGATGAGGTTCTCCAAAACGGTGCGGGTCGGATTGCCTGTCCGGGCATAATCATAGCCCTTGTTCACGCCAGGTTCTTCCTGTACGAAGGTGGACGTCTGGTAAATAGGCACGGAGATGGCGCCGGTGAGTGGATCTACTGGAATACTGTGAATGAGTTGTGTTGTCGCTCCCATGATTAAACAATTTTTGATGTTGAATAATTTGTGTTCAGCGACACCACTTACCAAGAGAAATCATCAGAGAGACTTCTTCTTGCTCACCCCGGCCGGTGATGGGCAAAAAAAAACTCTTCTGATAGTCAGAAGAGCTTGAATATGGTGGTTAGATATTATAAGCTGGGTCTGACTTATCTGTCCCGATATTCCATCGGGATGGAGTTGGCACCTTACTTTCAGCTTATGCAGCTTCAGCAGGTTGTCAAGGCTTCATCGGGCCATTTCCCTCAGCCTTTCTTGATAAGAGATGTGTTAAGAACTGATGCAAAGATAGGGCGGTAAATTTCATATTTCCAAATGTTTACAATCTTTTTTCCCTGAACGATGTGTTAACTCGTTCAACTTTTCCACATTTAGATTGTACAATGTTTTGGTTTACAACGGAATGATAAAATTTATATACGGTTACACAGGCTGGTTAACGGGTCAATAACGCGTATTGGAACAGTTTTTGGCAACCAGTTATATAACGATGCAGTATATCTACCCATAAAACATCACAAACATGAAAACGGTAACTAGATTCCTTGCCCCTGGCATATCTGCTGCTGCATTGTTCCTATTCTTTGCCTGTAACAAGAACAATTCATCCGGATCCAATCCCAACATTCCTGAAGGAAAATCGCAGGTATCCATTTACATGATGGACGATCCCATTCAATTCGCTAAAGTATTGATCGACATCCGGCAGGTAGCGGTGCTGGTGGATACGGCTACCAAACAGACCGACAGTGATCACGTTGGTCAATGGGACGACGGCTGGTGCGGATGGCACCGGGACAAAAATGATAAGTCCGTCATCTGGGACACACTGGACATCACACCCGGCGTGTACGATCTGCTGCAACTGCGCAACGGCGTCGATACCCTGCTGGCTTCAGGCCTCATCCCCAGCGGCAAGATCCTGAAAGTGAAGATCACATTGGGTGCTGACAATACTATCTATACAGACAGTGCAACGCATTATCCGTTGGAGGTATTCGGTCCGAATCCTTACTTTACGATCAATGTTCGCCGGGTGGACGTTTCATCGGTTAGCAGCAACGACTTTAAACTATGGCTGGACTTTAATCTCGAGCGGTCCGTCTTCTTCTGGAACGGCGAATTCCTGCTGAAGCCATATATCGTTGTCTTTAACGATCAGGTTCAGGCGAAGATAAAAGGACAGGCATTGCCAAGAAGAGAAGTTACATTGGTGACGGCGTATAATGCCACCGATACCCTATACGCGGTGCCCAACTGGGGTGATGGGAATTATATGATCAGGAATGTGCCGGCAGGTACTTATTCCATCAATTTCAAGGGACGTGATGACTATAAGGATACGACCATCACGAATATTACTGTTGCATCAGGCAAGCTGGTGAAAGTGCCGGATGTTACTTTACATAAATAAGCGGACTTTTCCATACCATTAGACATGCCTATTATCGTATTCCCCTGATCGGACCACCGGTCAGGGGATTTTTGTTTCCTTCAAATACCCAGTTACCCGGAAAAATCAATCCTCATTTTGACGTATTTTAGTATAAACCCTGACCCTTCCGGTCATTCTTCAACATAAACTAACTACACATGAGAAAATCAATCTACCTGATTGGGGTACTTGTATTCCATTTTGGTCTCTTATCCGCACAATCCAGACAAATTTACGGCAAGATCATCGACGCGAAGGAGCACAACGCCCTGGCCGGCGTTACAGTCACCTTAAAAGGATCAAGGGGCAACGCGCTGTCCACGGCAGACGGCAGCTTCAACATCAAAGCGGGTCCAAAGGCCACCGGTCTCAGGTTTTCTTACATCGGCTATGAGGACCTGGAAGTCCCCATCGATGCAGGCGCCAGTCCCCTGATGATCACACTGACGCCTTCCCAAAAAGCACTTAGCGAAGTGGTCGTCGTCGGATACGGCAAAGCGCAGAAAAAAGATATCACTGGCGCTATTGCCCAGGTGAACGCGAAAGATATCGAGAACTTCCCGGCGCCGAGCTTTGAATCGGCCATCCAGGGCAAGGCTGCGGGGGTTGTTGTGACATCGGGCAGCGGCAAGCTGGGACAGGCCATCCAGGTCAATATCCGCGGTATCTCCTCCATCTCGGCCAGCAGCCAGCCGCTGTATGTGGTGGATGGTCTGCCAGTGACGACGGCCAGCATGTCGGATGGAACAAATGACGATACCAATCCCCTGGCGGATATCAATCCCAACGATATCGAATCGGTGGAGGTCCTCAAGGACGCCTCTGCCGCCGCCATCTATGGCGCCCGCGCAGGCAATGGGGTCGTCCTCATCACTACCAAAAAAGGCAAGGCCGGTCAAAAGACGGTGATCGAGCTGAATACCAGCCACAGCACCAGCAATCCGGCCAGGAAATGGAAATTCCTGGATGCCAAACAATACATTCGCCTGATCCGCCAGGCCGCTGTCAGCGATGGTACGTATGATTTCACCAATAACATCAGCGGCTACGCCACTGTCGATGACGCCATCGATGACTTCTGGACCAACGTATACGAGCCCGTGCTCGACCAGTATTCCCTGGGCACTAAGTGGCAGGATACGGCCGTCAACTCCAACTGGCAAAAACAGCTATACCATCATAATGCTCCTTCCAGCCAGGTGAATCTTTCAGCCACCGGCGGAAATGATAAGACGCGCTTTTTCATTTCGGGCTTCTATAATACGCAGGACGCCATCGTCATCAACAACAGGTTCACCCGTTATGGCGCCCGCTTCAACATCGATCATACGGCTTCGGACAGGCTGATCTTTGGATTGAACCTTGCAGTAGACCGCTCTCAGCTCAACCGGGTGACCAACGACGACGCCTTTTCGACTCCCGGACAGCTGGTGGCCCAGATACCCATCTCTCCTCTGATCGACCCTTCTACTGGCCTGCCCAATGCACAGACCCTCTATCCCAGCGGGATCTATGATGCCCTCTACGACTTCGACCATCAGGTGACTTTCAGGACCATCGGTAATGCGTATGCCAATCTTAAAATACTGCCCACGCTGTCCTTCCAGTCCGAATTCGGCACGGATATCCTGAACCTTACGGAAAATGAGTTCCAGGGCAAGGAATCCCAGGATGGCGGCGGCATCGGTCATGGTGCGCTGGTGACTTCCCAAAGTGTCACTTACAATACCAATAACTATTTCACCTTCACTCCTCATGTCGGGGATGAACACAAGCTTACGGCCGTCCTGGGCATGAGCTATCTGCAGAACAATTTCGAGCACAGCTCGGCTCAGGGCGAGAACTTCCCCTCAGATGCTGTGAAGAACCTGGATGGCGCCACCAATATCACCAGCGCCGCAACCAGCGACTATAAATATACCTTCCTCAGCTATTTCCTGAGGGCCAACTACAGCTTCAAGGACAGATACCTTTTCTCCGTCAGTGACAGGATCGACGGCTCTTCCCGATTCTCTCCCGCACACCGGTATGGTAATTTTCCTGCCGTATCTGCAGGATGGGTATTATCGGAAGAATCTTTCCTCCGGCATTCCAGCCCCTTCAGTTTCCTGAAGCTCAGGGCCAGCTATGGGTTAACAGGCAACTCAGAGATCGGTGAGAACCAGTTCCAATCCCTTTATGCTGTCACCAACTATCCGCTGCTGCCAGGCTTCAGCCCGAGCCAGTTGGGCAGTGACAAGCTCCGGTGGGAAAAAAGCGCCCAGTTCGATGCCGGCGCAAACTTCGGCATCCTGAAGAACAGGATCATCGGTGAGGTGGATTATTATCACAAGCATACCACCGACCTGCTGCTGAATACCAATATCCCCGCGACCACCGGGTACGCATCCGGCGGAAGTGCGACGATCTACCAGAACCTTGGTGCCATGGACAATAAAGGCGTGGAAATTTCCCTGACCTCACAGAACCTCACCGGCGCTTTCAAATGGACCACCACTCTCAACCTGGCTTATAACAAGAACAGGGTCGGCGATATCAAGGGGCAGATCATCACCAGCGGGCAGAATCGGGCGGTGGAAGGACAACCCATCGGCTCATTCTACCTGCAGAAATTCGCAGGCGTGGACGCAGCGACAGGCGATGCCCTCTATATTGACAGTACTGGCAAGACGACGACGACCGACTATACCAAGGCCGTCCGCATGGTAGTGGGAAAATACACACCCGACTATACCGGCGGCATAACCAATACTTTTTCTTTTGCAGGGGTCGATCTCAGCGTCTTTTTCTACTTCGTCACGGGCAATAAAATTTACAACGGCGGCGGTACTTATATGACCGCAGGCTTCTACAACGGGTTTGACAACCAGACGGTGGACCTGATGAATGCATGGAAAAAACCCGGCGACGTCACCAACGTCCCCCGCATAGGCTACTATTATGGTTCGGGCGCCGACGGCGCCTCCACCAGGTGGCTGTATAAAGGAGATTATTTGCGCATGAAGAACGTAACGCTGGGATATACTATTCCGGCGTCCGCCCTCAGATCAGCTGGCTTCAAATCCGCCAGGATCTATATCAGCGGCACTAACCTCCTGACCTTTACAAAATATCCCGGTGATCCGGAAGTCAATACCAACGTCGTAAGCAATATTGCCGGCGGTCGGGATTTCTATACCATCCCCCAGGCAAGGACATTTACACTGGGATTGAATGTAAAGTTTTAAGTTATCTGTCGCCAATCTAAAAGACATCAAAATGAAAAAGATACTATATATACTGATCATTGCACTAATTATCCAGCTAGCCCCCTCCTGTAATAAAAAGCTGGAGGTACTCCCTCAGAACAATGCCACGCCGGACCAGATCAAGACCTCCGCCGACGTACAGGCACTGCTCTTTGGGGCTTACGAACAACTGCAAAGCTATAGCGCCTTCGGCGAACAGTTCATGCTGATACCCGACCTCCTTGCCTCTCAGGACCAGGTGGATTGGGTGGGCACCTACGCCAATTACAAACAGGTGAAGAATAAAAAGATCGTCGCCTCCAATTCTATCGCCTCATCCATGTGGGGCAATGGCTATAAGGTCATCGGCATCTGCAATACCGTGCTCGATAAGCTCAGCATTGTTGACAGCGCAGACAAGGCGACAGTGGAAGGCGAGGCGCTGTTCATACGCGGTACCATTTATTTCGAGCTGCTTGGCATTTATGCCAGGCCCTTCTCAGATGGCAATGCCGCTACCAATCCGGGGCTGCCCCTCGTGCTGGTGCCTACTTACAAATATGACTCCGTCACAGGCAAGCCTGCCAGGGCCACGGTGGCAGCCACCTATACCCAGATCATCAGCGATCTGCAGGGAGCCATCGCCAAACTGCCGTCCTCCAATGGCAGCTTCCGCGCGGACATGTACAGTGCCAAGGCTATCCTCTCGAGGGTTTACCTGAACATGTTGGATTATCCCAATGCCGCTGCCCAGGCCAATGATGTCATTACAAGCAATAATTTTACACTGACGGACACCTACGATAAGGCTTTTAACAACAGCGTCAATTCAACAGAAGACATTTTTGCTATCCAGCAGACATCTCAGAGCAATGTGGGCACCAGCAACCAGGGACTCACCACCTTTTATGCCCCCAACCAGGGACTGCCGGTCGGTCAGACGGTCGGCCGCGGCGATGCGCAGATCAATTCCGGGTACTTCGATTATTTCGAGACGGGAGATCGCAGGGCCTCCTTTGTCACTGACGGCAAAAGCATCGCCGGTGAGGCCGGGACCTACCCCAATAAATGGCAACAGTTCTACAAGGCGATGCCCGTCGTTCGGCTGGCGGAAATGTATCTCACCAGGGGCGAGGCGAACCTGATCTCCGGTGGTTCGGTAGGCGGCGCAGACCCCCTTGACGATATCAATACAGTTAGGGCCCGGTCGGGCGCCAATCCACTACCCACCGTCACCGGACAGGATTTCGTGGATGAACGATTCCGCGAACTGGGTTTCGAAGGCGACAGGCTCTGGACCCTGAAAAGATTTAAGCTGAACGTCGATGGAGTGGGATATGATGACAATAAGGTCATCATGCCGCTGCCGCAAAGTGAACTGGACGTGAATTCCAACCTTAAACAGAATCAGTAATGGAAAAGCCTGGCCGCATCCGGCCAGGCTTTTTTTAAGCCAATAATGATATCATCTCATTGAACTTATCCTTTGTAATGGGCTTAACATGATATCCCGATACTACGCTGTATTGCGAAGCCTTGTTAAGGTCCTCTGAAGTAGAAGAGGAAGTGACGATGAAAATGGTCCGGCGGTAATCGCCCTTGAAGGGGATCTTGATGAACTCATCCAGGAACTGCCATCCATCCATATACGGCATATTGATGTCCAGCAGGATCAGCTCGGGTAGCCCTTCTGTCGTCGCATGCTTTTCCCTGAAATAGCTGAGGGCTTCCTCCCCATCATAGAATTGCAGCACGGATCCTACCATGCCCGACTGCTCAATGGTTCGTTTCATGACCAGCTGATATACTTCGTCGTCATCGATAATGCCTGCTACGGATAGTTTTAAGCTCATATTATATTTTTCTTCTCAAAATAAACGCGAAAGAGGGTGCCTTCGTTCACTGCGCTTTCGACCTCTATCTTCCCATTGTTGGCCTCCAGCTGGTTCCTGGTGAGGAAAAGGCCTACCCCATTGCTGACATATCCTTTATGGAAGACCTTTTTATACTTGAACATATCCTGTCCATGCTTCTCCAGGTCGATCCCAATGCCATTGTCCCGGATAGTCAGCAGGATATGACCGTCCCGGGCATTTGTTGCGATGTCGATGACAGGTGCTTTGCCTTCATGCCGGTATTTCAACGCATTGCTGAGAAGGTTGTAGAAGATACTGTCCAGGTATGCTTTGGGGAACAGCACCTCGTCCACCTCGAATTTCGTAGTGATGACTGCATCCATGGTCGTCAGCTCATTGTCCAGCATCTGCATACTGTTGTGCAGGGCCTCCTTAAAGGTGTAGGGGACGGATTGCTGTTCCTGGCGGAGCTGGATCTCCAGCAGCTCTTTCAGGTCATTCAGCGTATGGATGATCAGCAGGGAAGTGTCTTTTACCTTCGACAGGAGAAAATCCCTGTCCTCCTCGTTCCTGTTCTTCTCCAGGTAGTCGGCCATATTGATAAGGGTAGAGGCCGGGCCACGGAGATTATGGGCTACGATCCGATTGAATTCATTGATCCTGACAATATGGGCTTCCAGCTCGGCATTCTTTCTTTCCACTTCCAGCCGCAGCTGCTTTTTTGTAGTGATATCCGTCAGCTGGGAGATAAAAAAGGCGGGCTTTTCCTCCTGCCATGTCAGGGAGACGGACAGCAGGACCCAGAGGATGGTGCCGTTCTTCCTGATATACCTTTTTTCCATCTGGTAATGCTCCCGTTCTTTATTCAGCATCTGGGTCACAAAGGCCATGTCGGCCACCAGGTCTTCAGGGTGTGTAAGCTCCTGGAAAGAACCTTTCAGGAGCTCATCCCGGGTATATCCCAGCATGTCACAGATGGACTCGTTGACGTTGAGCCACCGGCCTTCGGGGCTTACCAGGGCTACCCCCACGGCGGAATGGTCAAAGACGTTTTTGAAGAGCTGCCTGCTTTCTTCCAGCAGGAGGTTCTTCACCTGCAGGTCCGATTCCGTCCTCTTACGCAGCTCGATCTCCTCTTCCAGGTATTGGGGGGATTTGAGGCTGAAGGCATAGGGCAGGAGCCGGATAAGGGAAAAGACGGTCATCCAGCTGATGACAGCCGTGATTGCCCTTACCAGGGCCGAAAGGCGGTAGACAGGCACCCAGAACATGATGGCATCCAGGAAATGGGTGGCGCCGCAGGCAAGGATAAAGCCGGCAAAAAGAAAATACAGCCGGGTAAAGCGCTGGTGACTTTGACGACTAATAAAACGAATGATAATGACGGGGATAGCGAAATAAGCTGACCAGATAAGGAGATCGCTGATAATGTACAGCCATCCGTGGAAATCAGTCCATTTTCCGCAATGCCAACGGGGAGGCCAGTCACTGCTGTCCAGTAGTTTCACAAAGAAGTCGAGCACATCCTTCATTCAGAGTTTTAATATATCCTTAACCTACACGTAAAGTAGCTAAAAAGTGGCAGGCGATGAAAAAATAACGCTTTATATATTAAATAATTGCAGAAAATCAACGGTTCCTCAAAATTTGCTCAAGCGGGCAAAAAATGGTGTTGCCTAATAAATTTAGCAAACTAATGCTTCTTTCCGATTGTTGTACTTATCTTTAGTACTTATTTTTCACTCAAGCGATATATGGAATTGGTAGAAACAAACACAGAAACGGGCATTGCGCCCGGCGAGGAGACTATTGAGGTATTTGGGGCCAGGGTGCACAATCTGAAGAACATCGATATCCGTATTCCCAGGAATAAGCTGGTGGTCATCACGGGTATCAGTGGCAGCGGCAAGTCTTCCCTTGCCTTCGACACCATCTATGCTGAAGGACAGCGGCGGTATATGGAAAGCTTTGGGGCTTATGCCCGCCAGTTCATTGGTGATATGGAGCGGCCGGATGTGGACAAGATCACTGGTCTTAGCCCCGTCATCTCCATCGAGCAGAAGACCACCAACAAGAACCCCCGGAGCACGGTGGGTACGGTGACGGAGATCTACGATTTTCTCCGCTTGCTTTATGCCCGGATAGGCGAAGCCTATTCCTATAATACGGGCAAGAAGATGGTGAAATTCAGTGAGGAAGAGATCGTGGACAATGTCTTTAAGAAATTTAAGAATAAGAAGATCTCCATTCTGGCGCCCCTTGTCCGGGGCCGTAAAGGGCATTACCGGGAGCTGTTTGAAGACATCCGGAAAAAGGGCTATCTGAAAGTGCGTGTGGATGGCGAGGTGAAGGACCTGGTCCCTAAGATGCAGGTGGACCGCTATAAGATCCATGACATCGAGGTGGTCATCGACAGGATGGCCGTGACGGAAGATATGAAAGTGCGCCTGAGCCAGAGCGTGCAGAAAGCGCTCCAGATGGGCAAGGACCTCCTTTTCCTGCTGTTGAATGACGATAACAAGGTGTTCCAGTACAGCAAGCAGCTGATGTGCGAAGATACCAGCATCAGCTATGAGGAGCCTTCTCCCAACAGCTTCTCCTTCAATTCTCCCTATGGCGCCTGTCCCACCTGCAAGGGGTTGGGCGCCGTTTACCAGATCAGCATGGACGCCATCATCCCGGATGCCTCGAAAAGCATCAATGAAGGGGGGATCGCACCGCTGGGGGGCGAACGGGAGGCGTATATGTTCCAACAGGTACAGCAGCTGGCGAAAAAGAATAAGTTCAGCCTGGACGTGGCTATTAAGGACATGCCTAAAAAAGCGCTCAACCTGGTGCTGTATGGCAACGAGGCGGGAGAGAGCAGGGAGGTGGATTTTAGCGAGACGGCCGGTGAAAACCAGGTCTATACGACGGAATACGAAGGGCTGGTGAATGCCCTGAAACGCTGGTTTGCCGGCGGCACTTCCGACTCTTTACGGGAGTGGGTGGAGAAATTCATGGAGCTGAAGACCTGTGACACCTGCCATGGCGCCCGGCTCCGGAAAGAGAGCCTGTATTTCAGGGTGGGAGAGAAGAATATTTCGGAGCTCAGCGCGATGAACCTCAACAAGCTGGTGGATTGGTTCTCGGGGGCGGAGAAAAAGCTCAATAACAAGCAGAACATCATTGCCAAGGATATTTTGAAAGAGATACGCGAGCGGCTGCAGTTCCTGGCGGACGTAGGGCTGACCTACCTGACCCTGGATCGCAGCAGCCGGACATTGAGTGGGGGCGAGTCTCAACGGATCCGCCTGGCGACTCAAATAGGCTCGCAGCTGCAGGGTATCACGTATGTGCTGGATGAGCCCAGCATCGGGCTCCATCAGCGGGACAATCAACGCCTGATCCTGGCTTTGAAGAACCTGCGCGACATCGGTAACAGTGTGCTGGTGGTGGAGCATGACAAGGACATTATGATGGCCGCAGACTATTTGGTGGATATTGGTCCGAAGGCGGGTTTCCATGGAGGCCGGGTGGTAGCGCAGGGCCGTCCTTCGGCCTTGCTGAAGCTGGATACACTAACGGCCGATTATTTAAATGGACATCAGAAGATAGCAGTTCCCGTTGAACGTAGAAAGGGTAATGGCAAGTTCCTGGAACTGAAAGGAGCTAAGGGGAACAACCTGAAAAATGTGGATGTAAAATTTCCCCTGGGCAAGCTCATCGTCGTGACGGGTGTCAGCGGCAGCGGCAAGTCCACGCTCATCAATGAGACGCTGTACCCCATCCTGAGCAGGCATGCCTATGATTCGAAGATGACGCCCCTGGAATATAAGAGCATCAAGGGGCTGGAAAATATTGACAAGGTGATCGAGATCGATCAGTCCCCCATCGGACGGACGCCGCGCAGCAACCCGGCTACTTATTGCGGGTTCTTCACTGATATCCGCACGCTCTTCGCGTCGGTGCCCGAGGCCAAGATCAGGGGATACAATGCAGGGCGTTTTTCCTTTAATGTAAAAAGCGGGCGCTGCGATGTCTGTGAAGGCGGTGGTATGCGTGTCATCGAAATGAACTTCCTTCCGGATGTGTACGTTCATTGCGAGAAATGCAATGGACGGCGCTATAACAGGGAGACCCTGGAGATCCGCTATAAAGGGAAGTCTATCAGCGACGTACTGGATATGACGGTGGACGAGGCCGTGGAGTTCTTCCAGAACGTACCATATATCTACCGTAAGATCAAAGTGCTGCAGGAAGTAGGGCTGGGATATATCACGCTGGGACAGTCGGCCGTCACGCTCAGTGGCGGCGAGGCGCAACGTGTCAAGCTGGGGACGGAGCTGGCCAAGAAGGACACGGGCAAAACTTTTTATATCCTGGATGAACCTACGACAGGACTTCATTTCGAAGACATACGGCATTTGCTGGATGTCCTGGACAAACTGGTGAACAGGGGCAATAGTGTCCTGGTCATCGAGCATAATATGGATGTGGTTAAAGTGGCAGATCACATCATCGATCTGGGGCCCGAGGGCGGCGATGGCGGCGGCAGGATCCTGTTTGAAGGTCTGCCGGAAGACCTGGCAAAAAATAAAGAGAGCTTTACCGCAGCTTTTTTAAAGGAAGAATTAAAGGCTTAATAATATTATGGAAAGAATCATCATCGACATGGACGAGGTCATTGCTGACCCGATGGGAGAAATGATCGAATGGTATAAGAAAGAATACGGACTTGATGTGGACTGGGATAAGATGCTGGTGGGATCCTGGCTGAAAGGGTTCCCCGAAGAGCACCAGGAACTGGTGATGGAAAGGCTGACGTCCCCGGGCTTTTTCAGGCATCTTCCGGTGATGGAAGATGCGGTGGAGGTGCTGAAGGAGCTCAATCAACGGTATGAAGTCTTTATCGTGTCGGCCGCGATGGAGTTCCCAAATTCCCTGAAAGATAAATATGACTGGCTGCAGGATCATTTCCCTTTCTTCACCTGGCGTCAGCTGACGCTATGCGGGAGCAAGGACCTGATCTATGGAGATTATATGATCGATGATCATGTGAAGAACCTGAAGGGGTTCAAAGGCAAACCTTACATCTTCACCACCGCGCATAACCTGGAGGTGACGGGATATGATCGGATCAATAATTGGAAGGAGGCGGCGGGGATCTTTTTGAAGTAAATAAAAAAGCCGGCGTCAGCCGGCTTTTCTAAATTTTATCGTAAATATCCCAATAAGCAGCAGCAGGGAGTGATCAATAAAATCTTTGTGCGTAAAGGGTACTAAGAATAGGGAACGGATCAGGTTTTACTTAACCTTCGGATATTAGGATTTTACCAATTTCCCTGCTTGCTTATTGGTTGTTCATTAATCAAATTTGAAAGAGCGTATTCAATCTTGGAAAATCATTCAAGCATTATCTCACGACCAGATGACCATTCTCTATCCGCTCATCATCCGTGAAGACCTCGAACAGATAATTCCCTTCGCACAGTGTAGTCAATACGGTCGTCTCACGATTCCGGATGCTGGCCTGATTCACCAGCCTGCCATCCATATCAAATAAATATAGTTGATAGACCCTTTTTTCTTCCCCGTTGGCAGAGAAGAAAAGCACCTGTTGCTTCGCATCAGGAAAGAGCCTGATCTTGTTTTTTTTGCTAACCAGAGATTTGTTAACCTGGATACTGTGGACAGTATCGGATCTCCCTATCGACAGGGAATGCACTCCGGCAGGAAGGGGAGATGCATTAGCCGGCTGCAGGGTGGTCAGAGAAAGACCGATGGCTGCAACGCCGGCGATGAGACGGCATGTTTTCTGAAGGGTAGAGGTTTTGCTCATAGATACCTATTGATCATTTAAAATCAATAAAAAAAATAGGGTACGGATCAACAATAACTAACAACGGATCAATAACAATATAAACCTAATGGTACGATCAACAACTTTAGGAACAACTTTAGAACCTCAACAACGGACAATGGGTGGAATTCCTCCAGCGTTGCTCGCTGCCACCGCCGAGACGGAACCCGATCTTAAAACCGGCCGTAAAGTAAGCATCGTTCTGTTTGGGATTGCCACGCTTGTCATTCACGCCGTAACTCTGCGTAGAATAACCATTTAAGCTCTTATTAGATATAGCTCTTGCAATCGCGGCATCGCTGGGCGACAGATACTTGGCGAACAAGGAAGGGTCTACATACCGGGTGCTTACGTCGTCAATATAATCGGTGAATGTTTTACGGTGAATGATCTCAAAAGAGACATTGACATTTTCACTGAAGAAATATTTGACGCCTACACCAACGGGAATGTTCAGTTGGGTAAGACCATAATTCTTGCGGTCAGGATATTCCGGAAATCCCTCTCCCTCTGTATGCAGCGGTTTAAGGTTTACCCACACCTGCTCTCCATAAGCGTTGCGGAAGCTTCCCTGTGGATTAAAGTGAAAAGCGCCAAGACCGATGACACCATAGGGCCGGAGCCTGGCTGTGACGTCATCCGGGTCCTCTTCCAGGAATACTGTAGGATAGAATTCCGCCATGATGGTGCCTTCGAAGATCTTCGAACGGAAGTCCAGGTTGCGACCCAGGCGGGCTACTTCATCGCCGCCTTTTGCTGTGATATGGTCATCAGCACCTTCTATTTTACCATAATTAAGGGAAAACCTGAATCCCAGCCACTGCGCAGGATAGGCAGTCAGATAAGCGCCAAACGCTATCTTGGTGGTATTCATATTATAGTCCTTTATGAAGGTACTGCCCTTTCCGGAGTGACCACCTAGGTCACCTAAAAAGACCATGGGGCCAACAGTAATACCGGCTTCAGTCGTGTTTTTGAGCTCATCGTCTTGACAGTAAGAGGGGAAATGCAGGGATAGAGTCACTACCAGCAAGAACAAACACTTCCGGAACAAGGAGTGTAAACTCTGTTTCATGAATATTAGATTTTAGTTTTCCGATGGTTTGGATTCCCCCTTCAAATAAATTGAGGGTGGGTTCGCTAACAAGAAACGAAATATTCTCTAATAATTGTGTATGAAAACACAACTATTTTATCCACACGACCCTAAATTGCACAATTGCACTTACTCTTCCGTAAGTAAAAGCATTTCAATGTGTTCAATGCCATCTTCAAGGTAAATTTCCCCTGCTTTTTTGAAGCCGAAAGACTCGTAAAAACCCCGTAAATAATATTGCGCTCCGATGCGTATAACACCCTTTCCATGAAGGGCATACGCTAGTTGGATACTCTTATCAACCAGTACTCTTCCGATGCCCTGGCCGCGTACATCGGGTGAACTTACGATCCGCCCTATAGAAAATTCCACATAGGAAATGCCCGCGGGTACGATGCGTGCATATGCCACCAGTTTATTTTCCTGCCATCCCATTAAGTGATGGGATACCTGGTCTTTGTTATCCATGTCGAGGAAAACGCAATTTTGCTCTACTACGAAGACCTCGCTTCTCAGGCGCAGGATAGCGTAGAGCTCTTCCGGTTTCAGATCGCCGAATTTTTTGTCTGTCCAATATGTCATAGCCGTTGTAATATTCAATAACCATACTTTTCTTTCCACAGTCCACGCAGGAATCTTCGCAGCTCCTCTTCGCGTGCATTGTTGCCCGGATCATAGAATTTTGTGCCTTGCAACGCTTCGGGAAGATATTCCTGCGGAGAAAAGTTGTTGTCATAGTTGTGGCTGTACTGATAGCCTTTGCCATAGTCCATGTTTTTCATCAGTCGGGTCGGGGCATTCCGGATATGCAGGGGTACGGGCAGATCGCCTTGTGTGCGTACGGCGGATTGAGCGGCCCCGATGGCGATGGTAGCCGAATTGCTCTTGGGTGATGAGGCCAGGTAAGTGGCGCATTGGGATAAGATGAGGTTGGATTCGGGATAACCTATCTTGTTGACGGCTTCGAAGCAGGCATTGGCAAGAAGGAGGGCATTAGGGTTGGCATTGCCGATGTCCTCGCTTGCCAGGATCAGCAGCCGGCGGGCAATGAATTTTACGTCCTCTCCTCCTTCTATCATACGCGCCAGCCAATAAACGGCAGCATTGGGATCGCTGCCCCGGATACTTTTGATAAAGGCGGAAATGATGTCGTAATGCTGCTCGCCTTTTTTATCGTAGAGCGCTATCCGTTGCTGGGCGATCTCCATGACCAGGTCGTCTGTGATCACGGCGCCTTTTCCGGCTGCATCGCAGACGACTTCCAGCAGATTCAGCAGCTTGCGGGCGTCTCCTCCGGAGATCCTGATAATTGCCGCAGTTTCTTTCAACTGTACCTGCTGGTCTTTCAGGATGACATCGTCTTTGATGGCATGCTGCAGGAGCTTTACCAGGTCCTGTTCGTCCAGAGGTTTCAGCACATACACCTGGCAGCGGCTGAGCAAGGCGCTGTTGACCTCGAAAGATGGATTTTCGGTGGTCGCTCCGATGAGGGTGACGATGCCTTTTTCCACGGCTCCCAGCAAGGCATCCTGCTGACCTTTGTTAAATCGGTGGATCTCGTCTATGAAGAGGATGGCTTTTGCTTTTTCACGTGCCTCCGCGATTACCTCGCGTACTTCCTTTACCCCGGCAGAAATGGCGCTCAGGGTGTAGAAGGGTATGTTCAGGGAATTGGCGATTATCCCGGCTATGGTGGTCTTGCCCGTTCCGGGCGGGCCCCAGAGGATCATCGATGGTGGTTTCCCATGCTCGATAGCAGTCCGTAAAACACTGCCCTTACCCGTCAAATGCTTTTGTCCGACCAGCTGGTCGAGCGTTTGTGGCCGGAGCCGCTCGGCCAACGGAGCTTGTGGAGACAACATAATAAAATTTAAACGTCAATAGTACAACAAGTTAGCCTTTTTCCTGTTTTATTTGCAATAATGAACGGCACCGGCAAATACCTTTTGTTGATCCTTTTACTCTTTCCCGTCGCCATCGCCTGTGGACAGAAGATCTCCGGGATGGAGAATTATGCCGTGAACAGGCCGGGCGTCGTCATGATACGAACGGAATACTCCGCGAATGTCTATGTCAACAGCATGAAGATGAACAATAAGGCCTTCAATGCCTTACTGGATTCCATACAGCGCCTGGACCAGGCCGGTGGCGTCTCTGCCGAACAGAAGCTGGACATCGTTCTACGGGAGATGAACAACCATCCTGCCCGATTTTTTCAGACGACCTTTGACTATATCAAACAGCCCGAGCAGATCACGGCCACGGGCACCGGCTTCTTCCTCACCGGTGACGGATATGTAGCCACCAACTGCCATCTCATCGACAGGGACAATGCCTTCATCCGCCGCCAGTTCATCCTGTCCGCCTTTCAGCAGATAACAGATGCCAGCATCGCCGCCCTGGAAAATTCCTGGGCCACTACTTTCAACGAACCACAGCGAAGTCTTCTATACAATACTTATGCCTCGGTGTATTCCCGTCTCTTCTCCATGATCCTTTACGGCCTTAAAAAGGATATCTACGTGGTATATCGCAGTGATCGGGAAGACAAGGGGCCCGGAACAGAAAAGAAGCTGGCCTCCATCGTCAGGAAGGGACAGCCAATGCCTGGAAAGGACGTTGCGATCCTCAAGATCGAGACCAATGGGGAAATGCCTGTGCTGTCCGTTGCGGACAATCACCTGCCCAGGGTTGGCGAGCAGCTCTTTGTCTACGGCTATCCCGGTCCTGTCACGAATAATGACTTTCTGGCGGCCGAATCAGCCATCGAACCTACGCTGACCTCGGGTATTGTCAGCGCCGTTAAGCACTCCGTAGGAGGTTGGCCGCTGATCCAGATGGATGCCAATATCAACCATGGCAGCAGTGGAGGACCTGTGTGCAACGAAAAGGGCGAAGTGGTCGGTCTTACCACCTTCGGCAGTCTGGAGAACACAGGTGGGCTGGCAGCAGGCCTTAATTTCGCCGTTCCTGTCGCCATACTGGGTGAATACCTTGATACCGCAGGTATCATCCCCCGGCTCAGCAAATCTTCCCGGCTGTTCAGCCAGGCGGTGTCGTTCTACGACAAAGGACATTATAAGGCGGCCCTCCGGAAATTTTTGGACGTGAAGGGGCTGAATGATGCGTATCCCGGATTGTATGTCTATATCAATAGTTGCCGGGAAAGCATCAGCAAGGGATTGGACCGCTATTCCGGACCAGTGGAGCGTGTGCAGATGATCTTCGTCGGGCTGTTGCTGGCTGTAAGCTTGCTGGCCTGGAAGGGCCTTGGGAGGATCAATCGAAAGCGCTCATGACGTGATCGATGTAGTGGGTCCTTCTTTCAAGGCTGGTCGGTATTATTCCTGGATAGAAGATACCATCTCAGCAACCGAAGGTTTATCAACACATTCACTGCCACGCTGAGCCCCAATACCAATACCTCGACCCCACTTACACGCAGCTGCTTTTCACTGATCTCCTTGAATTGCGGGTTCGCCTGCAACATGGACATCACCTCGTGCGCACTTTTGATCATTGCAATCCCAAAAACGATAAAAAGAGTGCTTATAAACAACGATACAAAGCCGATGAACCGAATTCCGGTAGGCGTTTGGCTGCTCAGGGGCACTGCAGGGTTCCTGATGCTTTTATGCAGACGGAGCGCCGCATAGCTATGCAGCACAACGGCGCTTACGAAAAAGCCTGACAGCAGGAATAACGGATTGCCTGTCAGGCCCAGTAAAAGGCATTGCAGACAGGCCAGGCCCCAAAAGATCAGGTTGATCCAGGTTAGCACCGCCGATATTTTCAACGCCCTACGCATGCGCCGTGCTTTTCAGTGAGATGGATAGCTCTTCCAGCTGCTTGTCATCGATGGTGCTGGGGGCATCCAGCATCACATCCCGTCCGCTGTTGTTCTTCGGGAAAGCGATAAAGTCACGGATGCTCTCACTGCCGCCCAGGATGGCGCAGAGCCTGTCAAAGCCGAATGCGATCCCACCATGGGGCGGGGCGCCATATTCAAAGGCGCCCAGCAGGAAGCCGAATTTATGCAAGGCTTCTTCGGGGCTCATCCCCAGCGCTGCAAACATCTTCTCCTGCAGTTCCCGCTGATAGATCCGGATAGAGCCGCCGCCGATCTCATTCCCATTCAGCACCATGTCGTAGGCATTGGCCTTGATATTGGAATAGGGGTGCTCCAGGTATTTCTCCGCATTTTCGATGACGGGATTGTTATCGATCATCACGCTGATGTCCGAAGGCTTCGGCGAGGTGAAGGGATGGTGACGGGCAACCCAGCGATTGTCCTCCTCGGCATATTCAAAGAGGGGGAAGTCCAGCACCCAGAGCAGCTTGAATTCATTTTCCTTTCGCAGCCCCAGCCGGCGTCCCATTTCCAGCCGGAGCTCGCTGATGGCTTTGCGTGTGCGCTCTTCCCTGCCGGCCAGGATGAGGACCAGGTCGCCAGGTTTGGCGTCTGCTGCGGTTGCGATGGCTTTCAGCTTCTCCTCGTTGTAAAACTTGTCTATACTGCTTTTGAGGGTGCCATCGGTATTGTATTTGATAAATACCAGCCCCTGCATACCGATCTGTGGCCTTTTGACCCATTCGGTGAGCTCGTCCGTCTGCTTGCGGGTGTATTCACTGCACCCCGGGACGGCAATGGCCAACACGGTCTCCGCATTGTCGAATACGCCGAACCCGGCACCGTTGATCAGCTGGCCTGTGGGAGCTTTCTCACCATCGCTCAATATAAAGGCGGATTTGAGGTTCAGCAGCTTCATGCCAAATCTGATGTCCGGCTTGTCATTACCGTATTGCCACATGGCCTGTTCCCAGGTCATGCGCTCCACCTTCTCCGTATAATCTATGTTCTTTACTGCCTTGAAGATATATTTGATCATGCCTTCGAACATGTTGAGGATATCCTCCTGTTCGACAAAGCTCATCTCACAGTCTATCTGCGTGAACTCGGGCTGCCTGTCGGCCCGAAGGTCCTCATCCCGGAAGCATTTTACCACCTGGTAGTACCGGTCATAACCGCTGACCATCAGCAACTGCTTAAAGGTTTGCGGTGATTGGGGCAGCGCATAGAACTGGCCCTGGTTCATACGGGAAGGGACCACAAAGTCGCGCGCCCCTTCCGGCGTGGACTTGATAAGAAAAGGCGTCTCGATATCCATGAACTGTTGCTCATGCAGGTAGTTCCTGGCCGCCCTGTTGACGGCATAGCGCAGCTCCAGGTTCTTTTTCACCGCATTGCGGCGGAGGTCCAGGTACCTGTACTTCATACGCAGGTCATCTCCGCCATCCGTATCATCCTGGATGGTGAAGGGCGGGGTGACCGATTTGTTCAGGGTCTTGAAAGAGGTGACATTTATTTCAATGTCGCCGGTGGGTATGTTCGGGTTCTTATTTGTCCGTTCGGTCACAGTGCCTTTCACCTGCAGCACGAATTCACGGCCCAGGGGGTCTTCTGCCAGCTCTTTATTCAGCCCCTCTCCAAAAAGCAGTTGGGTAATGCCATATCGGTCACGGAGGTCGACGAAAGTGATGCTCCCGAATTTACGTACCGTCTGCACCCAGCCGGCCAGGGTCACGGCTACGCCGGCATGGTCCTTTCTTAATTCTCCGCAAGTATGAGTTCTATACATCCTGAAGTTTTTTCTTGAGGGGCAAAGGTAATTTAAAACCCTTCAGTTTTTATCCGAAAATGGTGGCTGAAAGGGGAAAAAACTGTATTTTTCGGACCTATGCGTTTGTTGACCGAGATAGCCCTGATCATAGGCCTGGTGATAGCCGTTTTCTTAATAGCCAGGTTGAGCCGCTATATTCTCAGGGGTGTCCGCGCGCTGAAGGTCACCCGGATCTATGACGACCGGCATTGGGATTTCGACAAGATCCTCTCCCAATACAATCCTTATTATAAAAGCCTGGATGATTCGGTGAGGGACAGGTTCCTGCGCCGGGTACTCCATTTCATGGAGGATAAGGAGTTTGAATACATCGACCTTGAAAAAGAAGAGCGCATGCCCCTGCTCATCAGTGCCGCAGCTGTGCAGCTTACCTTCGGCCTGGAACACTACCTGCTGGATTATTTCAAGACCATTTATATTTTGAGGGAGAATTACCGGTTTGGGCTCTATAATATGCCATTCGAAGGCCATGTCAGCGAAGACGGCATTTATCTATCCTGGGCGAACTTCATCCGGGAGTTCACAGATTATTCCGACGGACAGAATGTGGGCCTGCATGAGATGGCCCATGCGCTGACCTACGTCAATTTCACGGTCGAGGATGGCAAGGACGACACCTTCCAGGATAAGTTCAAGGATTTCTCCGAAGTCGCCCGTCCCATCTTCGAACGCATGCAGGCGGGAGAGCCCACTCTCCTGGATCCCTATGCCGCCACTAATTACCAGGAATTCTGGGCTGTCAGCATAGAAACCTTTTTCGAACGCTCCCATACCCTTAAAAAGCAATTGCCCGAGCTGTATAACTCACTTTGCAGCCTCCTGAACCAGGACCCCATGACGGGCCGTAAAATTATCGATGCGGAATTGCTGGAGGATATGGCCAGACCTGCCCCGGCCACACTTTCTACCGAAGTGCTCCCGGCGCCGGAAGGCACCCAGCTTTAGTACTCTTTAACTTGTTGATAATGAGCCTCCTGTTAAAATTTAATGAAAACATCTTCACATAGCTTTTGATTTTTAAATATTATCTCTATCTTGTTCGCAATCCGTAATGATTCATTTCCTCTTGATTAACCTACCTAGGTTTTCCCCTCTCAGAACGAACCGGAGGTTCGTTGTCCGAAGGACAGACATTAGATAATTGCCGCAATTGGACTACATTATCGTTAAGTACAATTGCGCAATTCTGATCTGAAAGCCATAGCACCGTATCCAACACCCATGTAAGGCCCGATCATAATGATCGTTTCTTTTGAATCACAAAGAAAAATGGAACCTTATGGAAATTGTTGTCATTATTACATTGGTACTGGGAATACTTCTCCTCAACCGCCCGGTGACCTTGCTATTTCAACGCCTGTACACCAGGCATCAATTCAAACGCTTCATAGCGGCAGAGACCTTTTATCATTCTGTAGTATCCCGTCATTTTAAATATTACAACCGGCTGAGCCTGGAAGAACAGCGGAAATTTCTTTTCCGCACGTATGTCTTCGAACACTCCAAGAACTTTCATTATATAGAGGTAGAGCGGAATGCCGAAATGCCTATCCTGGTGAGCGCCGCCGCCGTCCAGCTTACTTTCGGGCTGGAAAAGTTCAAGCTCAGCTATTTTGATGATATCTTCATCCTGCGGGACGATTACCATTACGGATTCTATTCCCGGCCTTTTATGGGACATGTGGATCAGACAGGCATCTATCTTTCCTGGGATAATTTTATCAAAGGTATTTCGGGTGATACGCCCAATTGCAATGTCGGGCTGCATGAAATGGGCCATGCGTTGGCGTATGTGAATTTCGTCACCCAAACGGAAGAGGATAAACATTTCAAAACAGAGTTCCATAATTTCTCCAAGGTGGCCCGGCCTATTTTCACGGCCATGCAAGGCGGCGCCAAAAATTTACTGGGCGACTATGCGGCCACGAATTACCATGAATTCTGGGCCGTGGCGATTGAAATGTTTTTTGAGAATGCGGTACAGTTCAGGCATGAGCTGCCCGACCTGTATGAGGCGATGGTCCGGGTGCTGAATCAGGACCCGCTGAGCTTTATTACGAGCAACAGGACGATCATACGCCGGATGGATCCGACAGCCTCCAGCCGTAAGAAGGCCCTGATGCAATAAATGGTTTATCCTCCTTATCTCAGCAAAATCAACCAATCACCTACTCAAAATTTTTACAAACCTCTTAACATCCACCTCCGCCCCAATAGGCCTCCCCCGAACAATATGCTCCACCAGCTGATGAGCAAAATAAGGCGCCAGCGAGCAACCTTTTGTCCCCATCCCGTTGAAGATACCGATGGTGGGATGTAAAGGATGAAAACCTACGAAAGGCCGGCGTTCGAGCGTAGCTGGCCGCACGGAAGCGATATGCTCCACGACAGCAAAAGGTACTTTAAGCCAGTTCTTTAATGCCGCTACCGTTCTTTCTCTGAACATTTCTGTAGGGTTGGCATCGGAGAACGACCACTCATAAGACGACCCTGCCCAATATAATCCATCCTTCCAGGGCGCCAGCGATATTCCTTTCTTAAAGACGAAGGCCGGCTGGCCAAGTTGTGGCGCCTCCAGGATCAGCGCTTCTCCTTTATTCGGCGCGAAAGGCAGGCGGGAAAAATAAGGATTGCTGAAACTGGCGATGCCGTCACAAAAGATGATCATCCGGGCGATGATGTCCTTGTATTGTATACCGTCAGGGCGTACAGTCAGCGCTTGCTGGTCGAAATGTTCTTCACACAAAGTTCCCTGGTCCAGCATCCGTCGGCGGGCGGCGGGTAGCAGTTTGGGAAGATCAACGAGATAGCAGGGAGCGATGATCCCAAAACCAAGCTCATAATGGAAGCTGCTATCCCAGGCATGGTCATCCGCCGCCAGCTGAATGTATTGCGGGTCGGTGTTGAGCCTGTCAAGGAAGGCCAGCCGCATTTGAGCCGTGGGGAAGAAATCGATCAGATCCACCTGCCGCATGCAACCCGGCGCCATCTCTCCATATGCCTTTTGGGCAAAATCCAGCAGCTCGTCGATCATCCATGTTTTCACGATCCGGCGACCGGTGACCGGATTGATAAGCCCCGCCGCCGCCCGGGAGGCTGTATGGAACTGCTCTTCATCGATGACGACGAAGGAGCGTCCTGCCTGCTCCAGGTACCAGCTGAGGAAGGTGCCGCAAATACCCTGTCCGACGATCAACACATCTTTCATCATGGCTTGGCCTCCTCCACATTGACCCTGATGCCTTCGCTGTGGTAGCCGAACTCGGGCGCATACATGCACTCGATGCTGGTGACGCCATTGCTGAAATTACCATTTTGTCCTACGAAGAGGGGATATTCAAAAACGAAAGTACCCCTTGGCAGGTACGAAAAGAAGAAATCCGTACTGGCGTCACGGGTGCTCTCATAATATCCCAGTCCGCCCTGCCATTTATAGCCACTGAGGACGTTGACGGGTTCCATGCAGGCGGCGCGCATATCCTTCATGTGCACATATTCCATGCTCCGGTCCGACACGATCTCGATCCGGACCTTTACTTTGTCGCCAGGGTGCAGCACGCCGTTCTCAGCCACGGGTTCCAAAACGGGGCCGCGGTCTGTATTTTTTTCGATGAATAGCTTTTTCGTCAGTTTCAACGGGGCTTTGGCATTGGCGGCGGAGGTGATCTTGTCCAGGTTCTCGAAATACTGCCAGTAGACGGCGCCCCAGGCGGGTGAACCACTGGCCGGATTGGCTGAACTGCCCGCACCTGCCGTCGTCTTCATTGTCACGGTGATATTACCCATGGAAGGCTGTACAAACGGCCCGTCGAAGGTCTTTTTGAAATAGCCGGTGCCGGCTTCCGCATTGGCCTCGTCCGAAGATGCTGCCTTGCTGCCCAGCCGGATGTCGACCTTTCTTTCCGCGCTTAGCCAGTCACTATTGCCCATCAGCAGGGCATAGCAGGCGTCGGCTGTGGCCTTGGTCGTGGTCCAGTTGTGTGTTTGTTTCTGTCGCAGCAGCCAGGTCCTGAGGGCATTCTCCAGGCCGCTGGCGGGAGCGATCTCGTGGAAGGCCTCCGTCAGCAGGGATTGGATCTCGATGGGCGCCTGGTACCAATAGTAGCCGCCTTCCATGCCTTTCCAATACATACCTTTCTCATCGTCGCGGATGGCCGTCTCTTTCAGCGAGGCCAAAATACTCTTTGCCGTATAGACATCACCTGTGCGGAAAAGGGCCAGGGCGATCATTCCCTGCATGTATTTGCTAGTCTGCAGCCATCCATCGCGGGCCTGCTTGCGGAAATAGTTGACGGCAGGGAAGACGTCTCCCGGGATACCATACTCGCTGAAGAAGCTGCGCATATAAAGATATTGTACGGGCATCTCCCCGATCCAGACGGGGCCTGCGATCTTTCCGGCCGGGACAGGTTTTTTGCCTGCAGCAAGGGGTTTGTTCGGCTTTTGTTGTTTCAGGATATCTTCATAATCCTTCTTTAGCTTACTGTCCAGGTAGGGCAGTGCCGTCTGCACGATGGCCTTCACCTGTGCCGCCATGGCAGGGGGGATTGCGTCCAAATGTTGCAGGTGGCCGATGCCTGTGAGGATGTATTGGGTGATATAGCGGTCATCGGGGCCGCCTTTGAACCATACGAACCCGCCATTGTCGGATTGCATATCCTTCAGCTTCGTCAGGGAGGATTCCAGCTCCCGGCTCATACGCACCATGTCGAATAACAGGGCGATATGCTGCCGCTGCTGCGATTCGGTCTTGCCTTGCAGCACCCAGGGTGTTTCCTGGAGCAGTACGGATTTCAGCTCCTGGTTCTTTTCCAGGTTGCTCAGGAGGGCTGCTGTGTCTGTCGTTTTCCATTTATCGAAGATCTGTCTGATGCGTGGCGAGCTGGCCGCGATCTTGCTGGCCAGGGCATTGGCATAAAACCTATTGAATGTCTGTTCGGCGCATTCATAAGGATATTCCATCAGGTAGGGGAGGGCTTGCACAGCATACCAGGCGGGATTGCTGGTGAACTCCACCGTTAAGGCATGGTGGTTGAGGGTCTCGCTGCTCGCGCTCTGTAGGAGCTTGTCGAAATGGAATTCTTTAACGCCGTCTGCGGGGAGATTGAGCGGAAGGCTTTCCGTGACGAGCATTCGGTTGCTGACCACCGGCAGCATGGCTTCTTCCCCGTCACTGTATTCTTTACTGCGGGCAATGATGCGGTAGGTGAGGGGGCGGTTGTACTGATAAGGGATGTCCAGGGGGAAGCTGGCGATGGAACTTTGGCCCGCGGCCACGGTGAAATATTGATTAGCCTGCCTGTTGCTGAATATGCCGTCGGCTGTCAACCCTGTGGTGGGATCGATCAGCTGGAGCTCTATCTGTCCTGTCATTTCCGAGTCGGTGAGATTGACGACCTTGACGCCCAGCTCCATGCGGTCGCCTTCGCGTAGGAAGCGGGGTGCGTTGGGCTGGACCATGAGCTTCTTTTGCGTGACAATGGTCTTTTCCGAATAGCCGAAGGAAAGGTCTTTTGTATGAGCCAGCATCATCCATTTCCATTTGGTGAGGGCTTCCGGCATGGTGAAGGAGAAGGCGATGCTGCCGGAATCGTCGGTCTTCAGCTCGGGGAAGAAGAAAGCCGTTTCATTGAAGTTCTTGCGGATCTGGACAGGGGCGGGGTCGGCGCCTGTCGTCGGGCTGTTTTCTTCCTGCAGGAAAGAGGTGTCCATCATTAATCCCTTGGATCCATCCGGATCGTTTTTCAGATCCGGCACCTGGATCATCTTCGGCTTACCTATTGACTCGCGTACGAGATTTTTTTCGAGGACCTTGTCATTTCCCAGGCTAAAATTAAGGTTACCAGCCATTGCAGCCTGTGGCGCCATCGTACGGGCGCCCCGCATACGGACCTGCAGCCCATATCTGTTTCCCCCATTAATGGTCATCAATTCATCATACTGCTTGAGAAAAGATGGATAATCCCTTTCCTGCACATACCGTGGAGTAGCCCTGGCAGCAGTGAAGTTACCGGCGCCTTTCCAGGGCATGGCGGAACTGAATATGGGATATAGATCGGGGATAGACCAGCCGTGGTATTTGAACTGATCCAGCGAAGCGTCATACATGCCGGCGAGAGCTTCGGCCGCCACCTTGTCCGCCTGCCGGCCCTTGATGGTCACCTTCCATTTTTCTTCACTGCCCGGCAGGACCTTGTCCCTGTAAGTGTCATACTGTATGCTGAGCTCCTTGTTGGTCCAGGGTACATGCACGATGTAAGACCGGGTATAGATCCGGTTGTCCTTTACAAAAACGTCAGAAATGCCGAAGCCGCCCCGGTTGGCGACTGTCACGGGGAAGGATGTACGCTTCATCCCTTTGTCCAGCGTGAGGAAGCTGAGGGGCCCGGCGGAATCGGGAGTGGACAGCTTTCTGATGACGAAAACATTTTCAGCGGAGGAGCCGATATCTACCGTAGCCTTGCCTCCGGGCTCTACGGTTTCTTCATCCTGTAAGGACCAGGCGTATTGCGGAGTGGCGGGTTTGCCTGTGCCTGTTTCAAAAAGGCTGACATAGCGGATGACCTTCACTGGCTGCCCGTATTTGTCTTTAGCGCTGGCTTCGATGACATACCAGCCGGGGGCCAGGCTTTTGCCGATGTTAAGGCTTTTGCCTGCGGAATCGCTGATCCGCCATATTTGCGCTCCCTTTTCCCAACGTGCCGGGTTGCTTTCGTCGCTGTACTCATCATGGGGGAAGTTGCGGAGATATTCCTCTTTGGACAAAATAAACTGGTCGGGTTCTTCCCAATATCTTTTCCGGATCAGGCGGTCGGGAGCTTTCAACGCATATATGGTTATGTCTATGGAAGCAGGTTCCGGCACATCGTTAAGATTGCGGGCGTTAATGACCAGGTTTTTGAGGCTGTCGGCCGGCATAGCGTCATCAGAAGGATGGGCGATGGTCAGCTGCAAGGTTTTATAGCCGGCTTTTACAAGCGTGCTTCCGCTGCGGGTCTCCCCATTGAGGTCCGTTATGTCGGCGGCTACCGTGTATTCAAACACAGGATCTGCCGCTTTGGTGACTGTCCGGTCGGGAGCTGCCGCAAAGCTGATCGTGAACCTGCCCTGCGCATCCGTCCTGATGGTGCCATGCGCGATCTCCTGTTCGTTGTTACGACCGGGCAGGAACCGTCCTGCCATGGGCCAGCAATCATAGCAGGGAATCCTTGCCTGCCGCCTGACAGTGTATTTGACCATCGCCCCGTCGATGACATTTCCTGCGAAGGCTTTGGCAGACCCTTTTACGCGGATGGTATCGCCTGCCCGGTAAGTCCCTTTCAGCGTGTCATAGGAGACGAAGAAAAGGGGCCGTTTGTATTCTTCGACGGCGAACGATTGCTGTATGCCGGAAGAATCGTCCCTGATGTTGAATTCCCCGTTCAGCAGGTGCTCTGGCAGCCGGAACTGACCATGGTAAGCGCCAAAGTCATTGGTAGTGACGGACAGCGAGTCCACCTTGCTGCCATTCACATCATACAGGATGACCCGGGTGCGGAACTGCGGCAATATTTTGGCTTTGTGCATATCGAAGTCCCGGGTTTGCACTATGCCTTTAAAATAAAGCGTCTGTCCCGGCCGGTAGATCGATCTGTCGGTGAAGAACCAGGTACGTAAATTATCTTTCTCATATTTTGTCTTATCGCCTGCTGTTTCATCTTCCTGGCGAGATTGTTCATAGTAAATATTGTATGTCTCGTCGATGAAAAGGTGGTCCGATCCCGCTGTGATCTCCAGGGCTACGGGTTCGTAGTTCGCATTGATCCCGCGCTTTTTCATGGTAAAATGGCCATGCTCGTCCGCACGATAGGTTTCTGCCCGGACGAAGACATTGCGGCTGGTTTTGCGATCATAGTTCCGGGCCCAGATCTGTACGGCGGCTCCCGGAAGCGGTTGACCACCCTCACGGTCCAGGACAAAGTAATCCCGGTCGTTATTGACATAGGCGATCTTGCTGACATAAAAATAGGCCACTGACATGAGATGCTTACCCAGGCTGAATGCAGAGTCGTCGCCGGCGATCAAAGCGTATGATCCAATAGGTAAGGCGTCGATGTTGATCTCGACCTGGTGTTGCTGGTAGTCGTTTGTTTCCGGTAATACCCGGGCAAAGGTCTGCTGTACGGGCAGTTTTAATAGTTTCTTCCAATAATCATCCTGGTAATCATTATTGCCCAGGTTCATGCGTTCGTCGCGGCTGATGCGAACGATCCTGCCATACAATCGTGAAAAATTACGCCAGCCCACCAGGCTGCGGAAGGGCTGGCCGGGAATGTTGACATTTTCAATTTGCAGTTGCAGCGACTTGGCGAGGATCTGCCGCAGCAGCTGCGAACAATGCACTTTGCCTTCGCTGCTGTCCTTTTGGGCAACGACCTTATCACAAATGGATCTTGCCGCCAGGTATTCCAAACGACCGCTGGTGTCTTTGGGCGGATTGTAGCTGCCGGCTTTATTGGCATGCTCCAATGCCTGCAGGTACCATGCTTCGCTGGCGGCGGGTTCGTTGGGCCAGCGATCTGTAATTCTGGCGAGTGCGGAAGTATATAGCTCTTCTTTATTGGCCATCACAGCATAATTATTTGCAAAGCCCAGCCTTTCAATATCTACGTCCAGCAGCGCGTCGGGTTTTGCTGTTGAGAGATGGAAGCTGATCAGTCTTTGAAAGAGCAGCAGGGCTTTATGATGGAGGGATAAGGAGTCGGATGTTGCAAACCGGTGTCTCACGAATGTCGCCCCATCTGCGAAAACCGCCGGATCGTCTATTTCGAAAGCATAGGCCGGCTTGTTCACATCGCGTTCATCTGATTTGAAATAATCCAGGGCGCGGTGGGCCAGCAGATCGAACAGCGTAGGGCGCAGCGAACGTACATTTCCTTTGACAATTATGGGATCATAGCTGTCGAGGCGGGTGGACTGCAGCAGTTTTTCTTCCTGCAGGGAGGCGAGGAATAGCTCTCCTGTCTTTTTATGGAAGTCCTCCGCACCCCAGGTGGCGATGCTGTCTTTTTGGAAATTCTCTGTTTTGGTGCGGTTGTAGAACTGGTAACGGTGCTGCTGAAAGTAGTTCCAGTAAAGGCTGGCCTGTAAGCTCTGCAGGATAGAGCGTGCCGGCTGCTGTGTGCCGGGGATCTGCTTTTCCAGGTCGGAGATGGCTCTGATGCCGGCATCTTCCTGGTCACCATTTTGCAATAGGATGCGATAGATCAATGCCTTTAATAACTGGGGCTCATTTTTTTCCTGCTGCGCACGGGTGTAGATCTGGTTGACCTGGACAAGCGCCGACTGCGGCAGGCCCTTTATATTGATCAATGAATCCACCGCCTTCCAACGGGCAGTGTAATTATCCTGGGCAAAGGAAAGAAAGGGCGACAGGCATAGGCAGGTGATTATCCGGATACGCAACTTGAAGGTCATAGGAGAAAACTTTTTTAAAGTTACTAATATACCAAGAAGATGCCACAGGCATCTTGGCCGAAGGCCCATTATCAGATTATTGCGTTAGATGGGGAAAATTTTTGAACGGCCCCATCTAACGCATATTTTAAGATGCGGTAAATAAGCCTATTACATAAGGTATTAGGCTTTTAACGAAGTTCTAACGTATGGGGTTTAAACAGAACTTTCCTGTAGCCTTCTTATATACAAGTACAATAAGTACGAAAAAAATAAAAAAGAAAGATCATGAACACTAAGTTTACAATACTCGTCGCTGCCGGTCTCTTATTTGCCGGTGTTAGCCAGGCTCAGAACGCCGTTGCAATGAATAAAGTAGATTTTTCCAATCCTCGTCACGAGATCCGTCAGGAGCGTCATGAGATCCGGAAGGACAAGAGGGAGATAAAGCGCAATCATCATAAGATCCATCGCCATCATAAGGTGGTGAAGCATCATCACAGAAAGTTCTAGGCCATCGATAAAATGAAGAACGGCCCGCGAGAGCGGGCCGTTCTTACTTATGGGAAGTTTACTTGATCACTTTTGCCATGGTGGCCCCGATGTCGGCCGGGCTTTGCACCACATGAATACCGCATTCGGCCATGATCTTCATCTTGGCGGCAGCTGTATCATCCGCACCGCCGATGATGGCGCCGGCATGTCCCATCCTTCTTCCGGGAGGCGCTGTCTGGCCCGCGATGAAGCCTACGACGGGCTTTTTGTTGTTGGCCTTGATCCACTGGGCGGCTTCTGCTTCCATGCTGCCCCCAATTTCTCCAATCATTACGATGCCTTCCGTGCCGGGATCGTTCATCAGCAGTTCTACGGCTTCTTTGGTGGGCGTACCGATAATGGGGTCGCCGCCGATGCCTACTGCCGTGGAAATACCCAATCCTGCCTTGGCTACCTGGTCCGCGGCTTCGTAGGTCAGGGTACCGGATTTGGAGACGATGCCAATATTGCCTTTTTTGAAGACAAAGCCCGGCATGATCCCTACTTTACATTCTCCGGCGGTGATCACACCCGGGCAGTTGGGACCGATAAGACGCGTCTTTTTGCCTTGCAGGTAGTTTTTCGCCCTTACCATGTCCTGAACAGGAATACCTTCAGTGATACAGACTACCAGCTCGATGCCGGCCTCCGTGGCTTCCATGATCGCATCGGCGGCAAATGCCGGCGGTACGAAGATGATGGATACATTAGCCTGGGTCGCTTTGACGGCATCGGACACCGTGTTGAAGACAGGCCGGTCGATATGGGTACTGCCGCCTTTACCGGGCGTTACACCGCCGACTACCTGGGTGCCATAATCCACCATTTGCGTAGCATGGAAAGTCCCTTCTGTTCCTGTAAAGCCCTGTACGATGATCCTGGAATTTTTATTAACTAAGATTGCCATGGAGAATGTATTGGTATTGGTGCGCAAATTTAAGGGAAAAATCCTTATTTCAAGGGATCGCTGTTTTTCATCAGATCGTCCATATTCCTGTTGTTGTCGATCTTGCCTTTCATTTCCAGCATCCGCATATCCTTGGCGTCCTGGAGGAACTCGGAAGCGAAGATAAAGTCATTCAGACGCTGGTTTTTACTGAATATGATCTCCTTATTGCTGCCTTCCCATTCTTTCAGGCCCTGGTACATATAAATGATATGATCGCCTACTTCCATCACGCTGTTCATATCATGTGTATTGACCACTGTGGTGATATTGTATTCTATCGTGATCTCCTTGATCAGCTTGTCTATCAGCAGGGAGGTCTGGGGGTCGAGGCCGGAGTTGGGCTCGTCACAGAAAAGGTATTTGGGGTTCAGCACGATGGCGCGTGCAATGCCCACCCTTTTCTTCATGCCCCCCGAGATCTCGGCGGGAAATTTTTTATTGGCGTCCTTCAGGTTCACCCTGTCCAGGACCTCGTTGACGCGCTTCAGCTTTTCGGCATAGGTGCTTTTGGCAAACATGTCCAGGGGGAACATGACATTCTGCTCCACTGTCATACTGTCGAACAGGGCCGATCCCTGGAAAAGCATACCTATTCGGCGGCGTAGCTCCTTCCGGTGCTCTTGTGTCATTTCGGAAAAGGATTGATCGTCGTACTTGATGTCGCCGCTGTCCGGCTCGAAAAGGCCGACAAGGCATTTCATCAGGACGGTCTTGCCACTGCCGCTGGTGCCGATGATCAGGTTGCATTTACCAGTCTGGAAGACGGCGCTGACGTCGTTGATGACTATCTTATCGCCGAAACCTTTTTTTATGTTCTTTACCTCTATCATTATCTTGTTTTAAGGAGCTAGAGCAGCAATGCTGCCAGCAGATAGTCCGCAAATAGCACCAGTACGCAGCTGACCACTACGGACTTGGTGCTGGCCCTTCCGATCTCCAGCGCTCCCCCCTGCACATAGTAACCATAATAAGCGGGGATGCTGGAGATGATGAATGCGAAAGTGTATGCTTTTGCCAGCGCGAAAAAAACGTTGTATGGTTTGAAGAACTGGTGGAGGCCCTTATCGAAAGCCGCCCCCGACAAAATGCCCGTCGCCGTGCCTGCCATGCGCCCGCCCCAGATACCCAGCACGGCGGAGATCACCACCAGCATGGGGATGACGACGATGGCCGCCAGGATCTTGGGAAGGATCAGGTAGGTCTTGGTGTTAATGCCCATGATCTCCTGCGCATCGATCTGCTCGCTCACCCGCATATTGCCCAGCTCGCTGGCGATCTTGCTGCCGACGACGCCGGCCAGCACGATACAGACAAGCGTAGGCGAGAACTCCAGGATCACCGTATCCCGGACGATCTGTGCGATGGTGGACAGCGGAATAAAAGGGCTCACCAGCTGATAAGCAGTCTGAAGGGTGGATACCGCACCCATAAAGATGGATATGATCACTACGATGCCCAGTGAGCCAATGCCGATCTCCGAACATTGATGCATGAATTCTTTCCAGTACATCTTGCCGTTCTCAGGCTTGGAGAACATTCCTTTCAGCATCAGTAGGTATCGGCCGAATTCTGTAAAAAAGCTCATGAATGAAAATATAAATTATTTATCGTTTGGTCCGCTTCCACCAGGGAGCTTTTTTCATCTCCTCTTCCGCCGTGACAGGACCCTTGCATTTGATCTGTGCGTCGACAACGGCCACCAGGGCCATATTATAGATGCTTCTCACCGAGCTGCCCAGCTGCAATACGTGTACCGGTTTTTTCATTCCCAGCAGGATGGGTCCGATGGCGTCGGCGCCCCCGACCTCTTTCAGCAGATTGTAAGCCACGTTGCCTGCCGCCAGGTTGGGGAAGATAAGCGTATTTACTTCCTGGTCCACCAGCTCACTGAAAGGATAGTTCTCCTTTATCAGCTCGTTGTTCAACGCTACACTGGCCTGCATTTCACCGTCTACGATCAGGGAAGGATTGCGCTCCTTCACGATCCTCCTTGCTTCCGCCACCAACCTTGCTTCGGGCGAATCACTGGTGCCGAAGTTGGAGTAGCTCAGCATGGCAATACGGGGGGTAAGGTTGAAATTCTGCACCGCCTTGGCTGTCAGCAACGTGATATCCGCCAGCTCTTCCGCCGTGGGATTGAAATTGACGGTCGTGTCGGCCATGAACAAAGGTCCTTTTTTCGTCAGCAGCAGGTACATGCCGGCAATCTTCTGTACTCCCTCCTCCGTGCCGATGGCCTGCAGCGCGGGCCGGATCGTATCCGGGTAGTTCTTGGTAAGCCCAGAGATCATGGCATCGGCTTCGCCTGTCTCCACCATCATGCATCCGAAATAGTTCCTGTCACGCATGACCTTCATGGACTCATACTTATTGAAGCCTCTGCGACCGCGCTTTTGGAAGAATATTTCACTGAAGCGTTTGCGCATTTCCTCATACTGATCGCTGTGCGGGTTGATGATCGGCATGCCCTCCAGGTCGATCTGGTTAGCGGCGGCCATATGCCTGATCTTTTTCTCATCGCCCAGCAGCATGGGAAAGGCTACGCCTTCGTCATTGAGGATCTGCGCTACCTTCAGGATCTTGAGGTTATCCGCTTCTGCGAACACCAGCCGCTTAGGCTCATTCCGTGCTTTGCTGCCCAGCACACGCACCAGTTGGTTGTCCAGTCCCAGGCGCCTGTTCAGCTCTATGGCATAGGCTTCCCAGTTTTCGATGGTGCTCTGTGCCACCCCGCTTTCTATGGCCGCTCGCGCTACCGCAGGCGCCACGGTGGACAGCAGCCGGGGGTCCAGCGGCTTGGGAATGATATAAGTAGGTCCGAATACAATGTTCTTCTCATTATACGCCATGTTCACAATGTCAGGAACAGCCGTTTTGGCCAGGTCTGCCAGGGCATGAACGGCGGCCAGCTTCATGGCCTCGTTGATCTGGGTGGCGCGGACGTCCAGCGCACCCCGGAAGATGAAGGGAAAGCCCAGCACATTGTTCACCTGGTTGGGATAATCACTGCGGCCCGTGGCCATGATGAGATCGTCCCGGACAGCGGTGGCTGTTTCATAGCCTATTTCCGGGTCGGGGTTGGCCAGGGCAAAGATGATCGGCCTTTTAGCCATGGCCTTCACCATTTCCGCCGTCACCACATTGCCGACACTTAGCCCTACGAGCACATCGGCATCCTTCAACGCCTTTTCCAGTGTGCAATCGGCCGCTTTGATGGCGAATTTCTTTTTTTGTTCGTCCAGGTCTGTGCGGTTCTCATGGATCACCCCATCTTTATCGAATAGTATAAAATTCTCATGTTTGGCGCCCAACGCTACATATAACCTTGTGCAGGCCATGGCTGCTGCGCCCGCCCCGTTGACGACAAACCGCACTTTATCGATCTTCTTTTTCTGTAATTCCAGGGCATTCAGCAAAGCAGCGCTGCTGATGATGGCCGTACCATGCTGGTCGTCATGCATCACCGGGATCTTCAGGGAGTCACGCAGCTGCTGCTCTATGTAGAAACATTCCGGAGCTTTTATATCCTCCAGGTTGATGCCTCCGAAAGTAGGCTCCAGGGCTTTGACGATCTGTACGAATTTCTCCGGATCTTTTTCGTTGATCTCGATATCGAAGACGTCGATGTCGGCGAAGATCTTGAACAATACCCCTTTACCCTCCATGACGGGCTTGGATGCCTCAGGGCCGATGTCCCCCAGTCCCAGCACGGCCGTACCGTTGCTGATCACGCCTACCAGGTTACCCTTGGCAGTGTATTTATACACATCATCGATGTTCCTGAAGATCTCTTTACAGGGCTCAGCTACGCCGGGGGAATAAGCCAGGGATAGGTCCCGTTGGGTCTTTGCCTCTTTGGTAGGCACGACCTCGATCTTGCCCGGTCGTCCTTTGGAATGGTATTCAAGCGCCTGCTCTTTGCGGAGCTGTTTTTTTTGCATATTGGAAATTTATCCGCGGGCCGGGTCATGCAGCCAGCCGGAAACCGGTGCAAAATACGAAAATGCCGCTAATCACGGTTTTAGCAATAATTTTGCGGTTCCCATGACTGAAAGTATACTTACGCTGAGGGAGGCCCGCACGGATGATCTTGGAAAGATCATCGACTATTTTCTGAAGTCCGGCCCGGACTACCTGAAAGGCATGGGCGTAGACATCTCTAAATTACCCGGCCGGGCCGCCTGGACGCAAATGCTGATGGAAGACCACGCCCGTGCCCCGGAAGAAAGGAAATTCTTCTACCCCATAACCCTGCTCCTAATAAAACGCTGGGAAAGCTGGGCTTCCAGCTGGTGCGCCAATACAAGACCGTCCCCGGCTGGATCAACTTTCAACAACCTGTCAACCTATGGCGGATAACTCCAGACAAAATATGAAGATCCATATCATGGGTGCCTCCGGTTCCGGCGTCACCACCCTTGGAAATAGCCTGTCAGGCCGACTGCAAATACCCTATTTTGACAGCGACGCATATTTCTGGATCCAGACCGATCCACCATTTACGAAGAGACGCGACGCGGAGGAGAGGAACCAGATGGCCCTGGCAGACCTGCGGCAGCAGGACAGCTGGATATTCGGTGGTTCCGTGATCAACTGGGGAGAGCATTGGCTGAAAAAGTTCGACCTGGTGGTATTCTTATATGTACCTCACCTTATCAGGATGCAGCGCCTGCAACAGCGGGAATTGGACAGATTTGGCACAATTAACAAAGAATTCATAGACTGGGCCGCTGGCTATGATGATGACACGGCAAGCGGAAGGACCCTCAGCGCTCAACGCCAATGGATGGCACGGCTGCCCTGCGATACCTTACACCTGGATGGAGACCTCACCGTCGACCAGCGGGTCGCAGCCATCCTGGACAGAATGGGCTAGCCCCTGAACTCAACCTGGCTCCCCAGCCAGGCCATCATTCCTACTCCGATGCCTATCGCAGACTCATCGATATTAAAAGTAGGCGTATGCACGCCTGAAGTGATGCCTTTTTCCACGTTCATTACGCCCAGCCTGTAAAAACAACCTGGTATCCGGCGGGTGTAGTAGCCGAAATCCTCCGCGCCCAGCCGTACTTCCGTCTCCAGGACATTCTCTTTCCCGATGAACTGGCCGGCTGTAGCCCGCGCTACTTTATCCAGGGCTTCATTGTTATGAACCATCGGATAGCCGACGTCAATATGCAGATCGATCTCCGCACCCATGCTATGCACCAGCTCTGTCGCCTGTTTACGTATCAGCTCGTGGGCGCGGAAGCGCCATTCTTCGTCCATGGCCCTGAAAGTGCCCATCAGCTTGACTTCGCTGGGGATGACGTTGGTGGTGTGTCCTCCCTGAACGGATGTAATGGACAGAACGGACGGCGACAGGGGGTTGCGGTTCCTGCTGATCACCTGTTGCAGGGCCACCACGAGGTGCGAGGCCACCAGGATCGTATCTACTGTCAGGTGTGGCGCGGCGGCATGCCCGCCCTTTCCTTTGATGGTGATATAGATCTCATCGGCGCTGGCCATTACCATTCCGCCGCGGAAGCTCAGTTTACCTGTTTCCAGGCCGGGATGGACGTGCAGGCCAAAAATGGCCTGTGGCGCAGGTCCTTCAAGGACGCCTTCTTTGATCATCAGGCTGGCCCCTCCGGGATTCTTCTCCTCGCCCGGCTGAAAGATAAGCTTGATCGTTCCCTCCCATTCATCCTTCAATGCGTGAAGGATGCGTGAGGCGCCCAGCAATATGGTAGTATGTACGTCGTGGCCACAGGCATGCATCACCCCTTCATTTCGGGATTTGTAAGGGACGTCATTTTCTTCGCGTATAGGCAGGGCATCCATATCCGCTCTTAAGGCAATGACGCGTTTGTCCGGGTTTTTACCTTTGATCAGTCCCACAACACCTGTTTCCGCCATCACCTGAAAAGGGATACCTGTCTCTTTTAGCTTGCTTTGCACATAGCGGGAGGTTTCGAACTCTTTATAGCTTAGCTCAGGGTTGGCATGCAGATGGTGACGGATGGAGATAAAGTCTGCGTTGTGACGGCGGACCAGTTCCTGGATCTTGTCTTTCATTGCTGCCCCTCCTCTTTCAGTTTCTCCGGCGTCACCTCAATGGTGTCTCTTATGACATACAGGCCGGAAGGGAACAGCGGGGACAATTGTTTTTCAAATTCTTCGGCCTCTGCCTGTGTCCGGAAATTACCCACCCTCAATTTGTAGTTGGGTGGCTGGTAGATCACATATGGCTTCAGGTCGGGGAATTGCTGATAGATCTTTGTTTTTGCTGCAAACACCTTATTGCGATCCGTAGAGCTCGCCACCTGGATCCGGTAGCCCGGCATACTGCGCCGGCTGTCGCGGGTTGTCTCTTCATTGATCTCCATCTGCTTGCGGACCAGCTGATCAATGCGGGCATCTTTGTAGACGACCACGCCGGCCGTATCGGTCTGGGCCTGCACCACGACCGCAGCAGTTACGAAAAATGACAGGATAATTAGATTTTTATACATATAGTAATTTAATATTTCATATCTCGTAGCTCATCGCTTGTCGCCCGAAGCTGATCTACGATGGCAACGCTCGCGCTGCAGCCCAGCCTGTCGGCCCCTGCCTCTATCAGCTGCCGGGCGAATTCGTAGGTCCTGATACCGCCGGACGCCTTGATCTTTATGCCAGGAGGCAGGTGCTGACGCATTAGCCGCACAGCCTCCGTCGTGGCGCTCCTTTCGGCATACCCGGTGGAGGTCTTTACAAAATCAACGCCTGCGTGGCTATATAGTTCACAGCAGCGGATGATCTGCTCATCCGTGAGGATACCGCTCTCGATGATGACCTTTATGATCTTTCCACGGGCATGGATCGTGTCAGTGATAAGGCTGATCTCGTCAGCCAGGAAGGACCAGTCGCCGTCCTTTACGGCTATGAGGTTGATCACCACGTCCAGCTCATCGGCGCCGTCAGTCAGGGCCTGCTCCGTTTCAGCCAGCTTGGCTTTCGGTACGGAATAACCAAAAGGGAAGCCGATGACTGTGGCGACCTTTACAGAGGCGCCGGCCAGCTCCCGGCGACCAATGGCCAACAGGGTAGGAGGTATGCACACTGCAGCAAACCCATATTGCACAGCCTCCTCACATATTTTTTTAACATCCATATGTGTGGTGGTGGGTTTTAAAACAGTGTGATCGATATAAGAAGAAATGTTAATCACCGAAAATTACCTGCTATTTTGCCGCTGATAAAATATTTGAACACTAAAATTAGTCCATTTACCTAAATTCGGGACCATTTTCAGGGACTAAAACTATTAACAAACATGAGAAACTCACGACATCGTCCGCGAGGCAAATCCTCCTTTTTGCTTGCGGCGTTGCTTACTTACTCTCTCCTTTCTTCAGCTCAAACTACTTTTCCTGTCAACGGCGTCGCCGACCCAAGGGAAGGATGTTATGCGTTTACCAACGCCACGCTGGTGAAGGATGGACAATCCACTGTAGCCAATGCCACCCTGCTCGTCAGGGATGGTGTCATCATTGGCGCCGGCACGGGTGTCACGCTGCCGAAAGATGCCGTTGTCATAGACTGCAGCGGCAAATACATCTATCCCTCATTCATCGATATTTTCAGCGACTACGGAATGCCTGCACCTGAAAGACAGACGCGGCCATTTGATTTCAGGGCTCCGGCACAGCTGACCTCCAATACGAAGGGGGCGGTGAGCTGGAACCAGGCCATCCATCCGGAGACGGATGGCTCCCGCCTCTTTGCCGTGGACGATGCAAAAGCCAGGCCATTACGTGAGATCGGGTTTGGTACGGTGCAGACATTGAACAGGGATGGCATCGCCCGGGGTACAGGCCTGGTGGTGACACTTGCCAATGATCAGGAGAACATGGTCATCGTCAGGCAAAGGTCTTCTGCGAATTATTCGCTCAACAAAGGCACGTCCACACAGAGCTATCCCAGCAGTCTCATGGGCAGCATAGCCCTGCTGAGGCAGACATGGCTGGATGCGCAATGGTATAAGAGCCAGCCGGTCCATGAAGGTACTAACTTCAGTCTCCAGGCTTTCAATGAAGCATTATCTCTCCCCCAGCTATTCGAAGGTGGGGATAAGTGGACGGATATACAGGGCGATCGCATCGGGGACGAGTTCGGCGTCCAGTTCATCATCAAAGGCGGCGGAAATGAATACCAGCGGATCAGTGAAGTGGCGGCTACTAAGGCCAGCTATATCCTGCCGCTGAACTTCCCCCAGCCCATGGATGTGGAAGATCCCAATGACGCACGTTTTGTTTCGCTCGCCGATATGAAGCATTGGGAGCTGGCGCCGGGCAATCCTGCCGCCTTTGAAAAGGCCGGCATTCCTTTCTGTCTCACCGCTGCCGACCTGAAAGATGTCAAGCAGTTCACCGCCAACCTGCGCAAGGCCTTCGAATATGGCCTGAGCGAAGGGAAAGCGTTGGAAGCGCTGACGAAGACACCTGCTAATTTGTTAGGTATATATAATAAGGTGGGTAGCCTGGAGACAGGCAAACTGGCCAATTTTCTCATCACCACCGGTCCGGTGTTTGCGGAAAAGACCTTGCTGGTGGAGAATTGGATCCAGGGAAAAAAGTATGAAGTAAAAGAAGAGGGCTGGAAGAATGTAAGAGGGCAATACAACCTGACCATTACCACAGCAGCGGGCGCCGTGTCCACGTATGTACTGGATGTGAAGTCGGTTACTGCGGCCAGCGTCATTGCCAAGGATACCCTCACCGGCAAGTTCAGTTATGATGGCCGGCTGGTTTCCCTGAGCTTTGGTCCTGGCGGAGCGGGGGCGCCTGGTGGCGGACGCGGAGGCAGGCAGGCAGGTGATTCGGCCGCCGGACAAGGTGGCCCTGGCAGCCGGCGCGGTACGGGTGGAGCCCGCCCCGGAGGTCCCCTTACGCATCTCAGCGGCGCCGTCTACCCCGATGGATGGAGTGGCAATGGTACGGACTCGACGGGCAATTGGGTCACGTGGACGGCAGTATTTGCAAAGACCACACCGCCAGAGGCAGATACCACCCGCAAAAGACCCCTGCACATAGGTAAGGTAACGTTCCCATTCGACGGCTACGGATGGGATTCGCTGCCCAGGCAGCAGGACCTGCTGATCAGGAATGCCACGGTATGGACCAACGAGAAAGAAGGCAGGCTGGAAAATACGGATGTGCTGGTGAAAGGAGGCAAGATTGCCCAGATCGGTAAGAATCTCTCTGCTGCCGGTGCCACCGTCATTGACGGTACCGGAAAGTACCTGACACCCGGCATCATCGACGAACACTCTCATATCGCCGCCTTTTCCATCAATGAAGGCGCACAGTCCGTCACTTCCGAAGTCCGTATCGCAGATAATCTGAATCCGGAAGACATCAATATCTACAGGCAGCTGAGCGGCGGTGTTACCTCTTCCCATATCCTGCATGGTTCTGCCAATACCATCGGCGGCCAGACACAACTGATCAAGCTGCGCTGGGGACAGGACGATGAAGGGCTGAAGTTCAGGAACTGGGATCCTTTTATCAAATTTGCGCTGGGGGAAAATGTAAAGCGGACCACCTCGCAGAATAACAACCGCTTCCCGGATACCCGTATGGGTGTGGAAGAAGTGCTGATGGATGCTTTCACGAGGGCGCGTGATTACCAGCAGGCGAGGAAAGCCGCCCCGATGGCCACCCGCCGCGACCTGGAGCTGGACGCATTGGTGGAGATCCTGAAGAAAAAACGTTTTATCACCTGTCACTCGTATGTACAAAGCGAGATAACAGCCCTTCTGCGGGTGGCGGACAAGTTTGGCTTTTCGGTGAACACTTTCACCCATATCCTGGAAGGCTATAAAGTGGCCGATAAGATGAAGGAACAAGGCTCCAACGCTTCTACTTTCTCCGATTGGTGGGCGTATAAGGTGGAGGTAACGGATGCTATTGCCTACAACGCTGCGATCATGACGAAAGTGGGGCTGAACGTATGTATCAACTCCGACGATGCCGAGCAGGCCCGCCGGCTGAACCAGGAGGCCGCCAAGAGCGTCAAATATGGAGGGCTCACCGAGGATGAGGCATTCAAAATGGTGACGCTGAATCCTGCCAAAGCCCTGCACGTTGCCGACAGGGTAGGAAGTCTGAAAGCCGGTAAGGATGCGGACCTGGTCCTGTGGACTGACAATCCGCTCAGCATCTATGCCAGGCCGGAAAAGACCATCGTGGACGGCATCATCTATTTTGATCTCGACCATGATGCCGCGCTGCGTAAGGCCATAGCAGCCGAGCGCAACCGGCTGGTGCAAAAGATGCTGGCAGAGAAAAGAACGGGAGCGCCCGTGCGCCCGGCAGAACCCAGCTTCCATGTGGAGCTGAACTGTGGCGACCACGAGCATCACGACGGTCTGCTGACCATCGATGGGGACGGCGAAATACTAAACACTAACAATCAGTAAAATGATCATACAAATGCATTCACCGACATATTTCAGGCATGTCCTCCGCAGCTTTGCGGCGTTGACATTGCTGACCTCCCTCAACGTCCGGGCGCAGGACGATGTATATCCAGCCCCTGCCTATAAGGGTAAATTATATATTACAGGCGGCACCATTCATATTGGCAATGGTCAGGTGATCGAAGGTGGCACCATCGCAGTGGACAATGGGAAGATCGTACAGGTGGGGCAGAATATCGCTGTCCCCGCAGGTTCCGGCGCCGATGTTAAGATCGTCGATGCAAAAGGCAGGCAGATCTACCCCGGTCTGATCCTTCCTGTCACCGATCTTGGCTTGAAGGAGATCGCCAACGGCGTACGCGGATCGAATGATTACGAAGAGCTGGGCGATCTTAATCCCAGTGTAAGGGCTATCGTTGCGTATAACACGGATTCGAAGATCATCAACACGTTGAAAGGCAACGGCATCCTGTTGGCCAGCGTGACGCCGCAGGGCGGCACCATCAGCGGCAGCTCTTCCGTAGTGCAGCTGGATGCATGGAACTGGGAGGACGCCGCTTACAGGATGGATGGCGCGATCCATCTGCATATGCCTTCTTTCATCGTCCGTCCCCGCAGGTTTGGTCGCCGGGCTGGTCCCGAGGCGCCCACCGATCCTGCGAAAGAAGCGCTGGCGAAGGTGGAAGAGATCAGGACCTTCTTCCGGGAAGCAAAGGGTTATTTACAGACCTCTCCGCACAAGGAGACAAATCTGAAGTTCGAAGCGCTAAAAGGGCTATTCTCCCGGCAGCAAAAGCTCTTTGTTCATGGCGATCAGGTGAAGCAGATGCTGGTGGCCGTGGAATTCGCCAAAGAGTTCGGCTTCGATGTGGTCATCGTAGGCGGCAGCGAGAGCTGGCTGATAGCGCCCTTGTTAAAGGCAAACAATATTGCCGTCATCCTGGGGCAGCAGCATGCGCTTCCCACGACGGAGGATGATGATTTCGACCAGCCCTACAAGACTCCCGCGTTATTGCAGAAAGCCGGCGTTCTTTTCGCGCTGAACGACGACCATGATGAGGCACGCTACCGCAACCTGATGTTCAATGCAGGTACGGCTGCTGCTTATGGATTAACGAAGGAGCAGGCGTTGCAGGCTATCACCCTCAATACCGCCAGGATATTGGGCATCGATAACCGCACCGGCTCGCTGGAGGCGGGGAAGGACGCAAATATCGTCATCAGCAGCGGAGACCTGCTGGACATGCGTACCAGCATCGTGGAGCATGCCTATATACAGGGCCGGGAAGTTGGCCTGGATAACAAGCAGACACAGCTTTATCGCCGTTATATGCATAAATATGGCCTGACGCCGACACCGACGCCGTAACAGCGCAGGCCTTCACTGTCAACTTATTTATAGATCAGTCCCCGGTGCAATTACGCCGGGGGCTTTTTTATTGCGATCGCACAAATAAAGAACCCGGTCCAGGAGGACCGGGTCTTCTGATGTTGACTGTGAAAAAAGAGAACTATTTATTCGGGTTCAGCGCCTGCCGGATACGCTCTGCAGCGTCCTGCAGGTGGTACCTGCTCAATCTATCGGTTGTACGGGGGATGGCTGCAGTGATCTCGGCCTTCAGCTCTACCAGCTGTGCCCTTGCAATGGAAGGCACGTCGGTATTCTTGATGCTTCCCGTGAATAGCACTGCCAGGCCTCTGGGCAAACCTGAAGGTACGGGTGTAGGTGGTGGTGGGTTGATCAGGCTGATCAGCGCCTCGATATATGTCTTTTGCAGCGCACGCCGGTAAATATCGATCGTTGCTCCCGTGGTGAGCTCGGACCAGACACTTTTTTTCGTGTCCGACAGCAGCTCATCGGGGCCATATACATTGGCTGCGCCATAGCGGCCTGTGCATATCGACATGCGGAACAACCTGCCGCCCGATAACAGGCTGTTCAAAACATTGGCCTGTACCGTGCCCACTGCTTCCGTGGCCGCAGGATTGCTGAACTTGTTCAGGATATCCTTATTCAGCAGCCAGGTCGGCGTGGTGAACAGCTGTTTGCTAAGAAAATCCACCGCCTCTTTTTGCGTGGCTTTCGGTGTAGGCTCATATACATCTCCTGACTGCTCGATGCTTTTAAAGGTCTCATAAATGCCGCCTACATTCTTCACCACATGTCCCATATAACGACTGTATTGACCCACCAGTTGCCCGTACATCTCTTCCAGGTTGTCATATTGATCGGCCTCCTCCTTTGTCCATTCGGGCAGGCCAAGCAGGATACGCTTGAGATTTTTGATGCCATACTCGCTGGCTTTCATGCTGTTGTCGCCCAGGTCTTCCGTCTGCGCACGGGGGTCGAAGTTGAAGCCTTCCCCTCCGAACCAAAGGCGGGGATTCGCTTTCAGACTGTCGATGACCCATTTGTTAAGTACCTTCTTATCTGCCTCTTCGTCCCTGGTGTCGGCGATCCCCTTATAACCCCATAGGATGGCCCACTTGTCGTAATCTCCGATGCGGGGGTACAATCCGCGAGGGGTGATATTATCTTCAGGTTGTGCCACATAGTTGAAGCGGGCATAGTCCATGATACTGGCCGTATGGCCGTTGGCTTCCACCCATGCCTTGTCGCGCATTTTCTCCACGGGCGTCCTGCTGCTGCTGCCCATATTGTGGCGAAGTCCCAGCGTATGTCCCACTTCGTGGGAGGATACGAAACGGATGAGGTCTCCCATCAATGCATCGTCGAACTTCATGCTCCTTGCCCGGGGGTCGGAGTTGGCAGCCTGTATCAGGTACCAGTTATGCACCAGCTTCATTACATTGTGGTACCAGCCGATGTGGCTTTCCAGGATCTCCCCGCTGCGGGGGTCCGCTACATTCGGTCCATAGGCGTTCTCGATGTCCGAAGCGAAATACCGGATGACGGAAAAGCGGGCATCTTCAAGGCTCATCGTGCTGTCATGCTCCGGCCATTCCCTGCCGACGATAGCATTTTTAAATCCGGCTTTTTCAAAGGCTGCCTGCCAGTCGTTGATGCCGGCAATGAGGTAAGGGCGCCATTTTTTTGGTGTGGCGGGATCGATGTAATAAACGATCTGTTTTTTAGGCTCTACCAATTCACCCCGTTTGTATTTTTCGATGTCCTCGTCTTTGGGTTCCAGTCGCCAGTGGTGGATAAAACGGGATGTTTCCACCCGTTGCTGGTCGTCCCCATACATCGTGTATTCGCTGGCGAAAAAGCCCACCCGGGGATCGAAAAGCCGTTTGCGCATCGGCGTTTTCGGCAGCAGGATAAATGAATTGTTCAATTCCACGGTGACGGCACCCGTCACCTCGGCCGCGGGCAGGGAGGTGGATGGCTGAGGACCCGCGGCGAAGCCTCCTGGTCCCGGAGTGGAAGAGAATGTCTTCACCGTCCTGATCTCTGTATTGATGGGATAAGTATGGATGCTTTCGATATAGCTCCTGTCGGCTGCTATTCCGCCGAGGTTGTATCTTCTTTTAAGGCCCGGACTCAGGCTCACGGCCTGGTTGTCACCCTTGAAAAAATCCGTCACGTCGATGACTACGGTGGCAGAAGAATCCTTGCCCTTACCATATGCTTTTACATCGAAGGCCGCAGCGATGGGGTTCAGGTTGGAATTGCTTACCGCCTGGGCAATGGGCTGCGTAGAGTCGGTCGCCACGTTGACGATGGTCAGCACACGGAGGAACACCGTATGGGAAGGGCCTTTCTCCCATTGGATGGTTTGCAGGTTCACCTGCTCGCCGCCGTAGTTGCCGCTGGCAGCCGTCTTGCCATAGCGGGTACTGACCAGGATATCCCTGCCAAGGATGCTGTCGGGTATTTCGAAATACCATTTATCCTCGATGTGATGGACCGTGAAGAGGCCCGTGCGGCTGATGGCTTTGTCGGTGATGACCTCTTTGTATGGTTTGGGTTCCTGTTTGCCGGCGGCTCCGTTACGCATGCCGGCTGCAGTGCTGGCTCCGGGTGTGGTAGGAGGTGCGCCAGGTTTTTGCTGGGCAATGGCCATAGAGAAGGGAAGGCCCAATGCCAGCGTGATCAATATTTTTTTTCTCACAATCATGTTGGTTTTTAGATGCGGCGGTGAAATTAGTAAACGGCATGGTTCGGCAGGGAGAAATTGGACGAACGGGGGATTGGAATTAGGCTGGCTATTGATGAGGTTTAAGAAAAAGCACTGTATGGTGAATGGATTCTAATGATGCACAGGAAAGGTTAAAAAAAATCCCGGCCTGAAGGCCGGGACGTTTATTTATTTTATCGCGATTTAGCTTACCGCATCCTTCCCATGACAATTCTTAAACTTCTTCCCGCTTCCACAAGGACAGGGGTCATTACGTCCGATCTTCGGCCCCACCTTCACGGGTTCCTGTTTAACAGGCCCTGATGAAGGATCGTAATAGTCAGGTCCGCCTTCCTGGGCAGGTACGCCCGCCGGCAGCGGTCCCCCATTATTTGAGTTGGGACTTCCTGCCAGCTCGTCCTTGCGGATCTTCAGCTTGCTCATATCTGTCTTCTGCTCCCGGCCTTCGCGGATCACAGTGTCAGAAGGGCGGTTGGAATTATAGATCCCGCTATGGCAGAGGAAGCTGACGATATCCTTATTCACTTCGCTGTCCATGCGACGGAATAACTCGAAGGCTTCCATCTTATAGATGACCAGCGGATCTTTTTGCTCCAGGTAGGCTGTCTGCACGCTTTGCTTCAGGTCGTCCATTCCACGGAGATGTTCCTTCCAGGCCTCGTCGATGATGGACAGGGTGATCTGTCTTTCCACTGCATTCATCAGCTCGCGGCCTTCGCTTGCGAGGGTCTTATCCAGACTAACATGGACGTTAGTACGCTTTTTTCCATCGGTGAAAGGTACTACGACATTCTGTATATGGCTGCCTTGCGTGGCGCGTATATTGTTGAAAACGGGTATTGCCTGTTTGCGAAGCTCTTCCAGCTTGTGCTCATAGTTGCTGGTAGCTTCCTGGTAAAGTCTTTCGGACAGCTGGGCTGCATCGCCTTTCAGGAACTCCTCTTCAGTGATCTGGCTGTCGATGCCGAAATTGACGATGGTGGATAGTTTGAAACCTTCATAGTCGTCCTGCTCCCGGAAGGAGTTGATCAGGCCTTCGGCAACGATGTAAAAGGCGTTGTCCAGGTCCAGTGCGAGCCTGTCGCCGAACAGGGCATGGTTGCGTTTCTTATATACTACGTTACGCTGCTTGTTCATGACATCGTCATATTCCAGCAGGCGTTTACGGATACCGAAGTTGTTCTCCTCCACCTTTTTCTGGGCCCTTTCGATGCTTTTGGTCACCATGCTGTGCTGGATGACCTCACCTTCTTTATAGCCCATGCGATCCATCAGCGAGGCGATACGATCGCTGCCGAACATACGCATCAGGTCATCTTCCAGCGATACATAGAACTGGGAGGTACCGGGATCACCCTGACGGGCGGAACGGCCACGCAGCTGACGGTCGACGCGCCGGCTTTCGTGTCTTTCAGTACCGATGATGGCCAGGCCGCCGGCTTCTTTTACGCCGGGTCCCAGCTTTATGTCCGTACCACGGCCGGCCATATTCGTAGCGATGGTCACCGCACCGGCGAGGCCGGCTTCGGCGACTACCTGGGCTTCCCGGCTGTGCTGTTTGGCATTGAGTACATTGTGCGGGATCTTCTTCACCTGGAGCATCTTGCTCAGCAGTTCACTCACTTCCACTGAAGTAGTACCTACAAGGGATGGCCTGCCTTCCGTGCGCAGCTTCTCGATCTCGTCGATGACTGCCTTGTATTTTTCACGTTTGGTTTTGAATACCAGGTCCTGGTGGTCTTTGCGAATGGCGGGTACATTCGTAGGAATGGTCACCACATCCAGCTTATAGATGTCCCATAGTTCGGAGGCTTCCGTCTCGGCTGTACCGGTCATACCGGCCAGCTTATGGTACATACGGAAATAGTTCTGTAAGGTGACGGTGGCATAAGTCTGCGTGGCTGCCTCGATCTTCACGTTCTCCTTCGCTTCAATGGCCTGATGGAGACCATCGCTGTAACGTCTGCCATCCAGGATACGCCCCGTCTGCTCATCCACGATCTTCACCTGTCCGTCCAGGACGACATATTCGACGTCCTTGTCAAATAAAGTATAGGCTTTCAGCAGCTGCTGTACGGTGTGGATACGATCCGCCTTTATGGCATAGTCGTTCAGCAATGCTTCTTTACGCTGCAATTTTTCTTCAGTGCTCAGCTCGCCTTTTTCGATCTCGGCCAGCTTGACACCAATATCCGGCAGTACGAAGAACTCCGGGTCTTCCCCTTCCCGTGTGATCATCTGGATGCCCTTGTCGGTGAGGTCGACGGAGTTATTCTTTTCGTCTATATGGAAGTAGAGCTCGGCGTCCACCTTTGGCATTTCCTTCTGCTGATCTGCCAGGTAATAATTCTCTGATTTTTGCAATCTTACCCTTATACCGGATTCGCTGAGGAACTTGATCAGGGGCCCGGACTTGGGCAGACCACGGTGGGCTCGCATCAGGGCGAGACCTCCATCCTTGGGGTCATCATTTCCTTCGGCCAGCTTTTTCTTTGCTTCGATGAGGAACTGGTTCGTCACCCGCTTCTGCACGTCGAAGAGCTTTTCTACCCGGCTCTTTAAAATATGGTATTGCTGGTCGTCCCCCCTGGGTACAGGACCTGAGATGATCAATGGGGTACGTGCATCGTCGATCAGCACGCTGTCCACTTCATCGACCATGGCGAAATGATGCTTGCGTTGCACCATCTCTTCCGGAGAGTGGACCATATTATCACGGAGATAGTCAAAACCGAATTCATTGTTGGTGCCGTACGTGATGTCGGCGAGATAAGCTTTGCGGCGGGACTCGCTGTTGGGCTCATGTTTGTCGATGCAGTCCACTGTCAGACCCAGCCATTCGAAGATGGGGCCATTCCATTCGGAGTCACGACGGGCGAGGTAATCATTCACCGTGACGATGTGGACGCCTTCTCCGGCAAGCGCATTGAGATAAGCGGGCAGGGTAGATACAAGGGTCTTACCTTCACCCGTGGCCATTTCAGCGATCTTGCCCTGGTGTAGCACCGTACCGCCGATGAGCTGCACATCATAATGCACCATGTTCCAGGTGATGGGACTGCCGGCGGCTAACCAGGAATTTTTAAAGACCACCTTATCGCCTTCGATACGGACATGCTCCCGCCGGATGCTGAGGTCGCGGTCCAGTTCGGTGGCAGTAGCTTCGATCTCCGGGTTGGTAGCAAAACGCCGGGCCGTTTCCTTCACCAATGCGAATGCTTCCGGCAACAAGGTCTCCAGCACTTCTTCTATCTGCTCGTCACGGTCCTTCTTCAGCTGGTCCACCTCCTGGTAGATTACATCTTTTCCACTGATGTCATTGAAAGGAAGCGCTTCGGCCTTATTGTTGAGCTCCGCGATCTGTCCGTCAACACTACTGAGATGTTCCCGGATGCGGTCTTTGAATTCCGTTGTTTTGGCGCGCAGCTGATCGTTGGAGAGGGATTGGTAAGACGCGAAATGACGGTTGATCTCGCCTACCAGCGGCTGGATCGTCCGGATGTCCTTTTCCGACTTGTTCCCTCCGAATATTTTTGAGAGTATACCTAACATAAATGCTTCGTATTGAATATTTTTTGTGTATCGGGCTGGTTTATACCCGAAAATTAACCCATCCCGATACACGTCTTATGATGGGCCTTCGGCCAGCAAACCCAGTGGTTCGCTTTTGTTCTTTGATATGGCCTGAGAAATGTCCATGGCAAATATGGTGCTATCCTGGCCAGCAAGTCAAATTGACAGGGCATTAAGGGCATTAAAGGTACGGAAACAGGGGGGCAAAAGTACGAAAAAGCTGCCGGTTATCGCAGAAATACCGGAGCGTTATGCCTCCGGGGCATAAACGGTGATCCCGGAACTGGAAAAAAGTTATCCGGGTTGACAATTGGCTGGAACTTTACTCCCGAAATCATAACTTTTTCCGGAATAATGGAATAGGTAATTGATTATTAAATAAAAAATTTGCTAATGGTAAAAAAGTTAGTAATTTTATTCCTAAATATCTTAGTCTATGTCAATAGCAGGTCAAAATCTGAAATACCTCCGTAAGTTACGGGGCTGGACACAAGAAGAGTTCGCTGCCAAACTGGGCATCAAAAGATCGCTCCTGGGCGCTTACGAGGAAGAAAGGGCAGAGCCGCGCATCGAAGTGCTGGAAGTGGTAGGCGATATGTTCAAGCTCACCCTGGACGAACTGCTCCGGAGAGAGCTCAGCGACGCCAAAGGTAATTACCTCTCCAGGAGAAGGGCCCAGAAGATGGCTGCAGCCACCAATGAGATCCAACTGGTGCCGGTGAAGGCCGCTGCCGGTTACCTGGCCGGTTACGCCGATCCCGAATTCCTGGACGAGCTGAATACTTTCACGCTGCCTATGCTGGCGCCTGGCAACTACCGCGCTTTCGAGATCGTAGGTGACTCGATGCTGCCAACCACCAGTGGCTCCGTCATCGTAGGGGAAAAAGTGGACGACATGGAAGAAGTGAAGACAAATCAGACCTATATCGTCGTTTCCCGGAATGAAGGCATCGTATACAAAAGAGTGATGAAGAACAATAAGTCAAAGACCAAGCTCACCCTGGTCAGTGACAACACGGCCTACCAGCCCTATAATGTCAATACTGATGACGTGCTGGAAGTATGGAAAGCCCAGATGATCATCGCCAAGGCCAATACCCAGCAAAGATGGGATGTCAATCAACTGGCAAACCTGGTCAGCAATCTGCAGGACCAGGTCACCACACTAAAGAAGAAAATGAACTGAGGAACGACTATCGGCTTTGCCTGGCCTTTATCCCGTCCAGGATCTGCTGCTGCTTGTCGATCTCGGCCTGCTGCTGACGCTGATCTGTCTTGTTTTGATCAAGGTCGCTTTTCGCCCTCCTCAGCTTCTTTTCCAGGTCGCCTTCATCGTCCATTAACCGCCTTATCCTCCGCTGATTTTTGCTCTTGGTATCGTCGTCGGCATTGATATTTGCCTGGAGGTCGGCTGCTTGCCTGACCTGTTGCCTCTTGTTGTCTTCGAGGTCTGCCTCCAGCTTGCGGATCTTTTTTTCCAGATCTGCCTGATCATTTATCAACCCATCATTTTTCTTTTGCGCTTTTTTCAACACGCCTTCCTGGTCATTGACCTGCACGCTTATACTATATATGTGGACAGCAGGAGCAAGACTATCCAAAAATGACCGGGCGGATGCCATCAGCGTGCTGTCGCCAGGCAGTCGGGTCAGGATGTCCTGGTTCCTTTTGACAGGTAGCAAGGTAAGCACTGTAACGTCCCTTTCCTGGCGGTTTTTAGAGCCTGCCATAAAATACAGGTCCGACAAGGAACTGTCACTTTCATTCAATTGCACGGAACGAAATACCGTGAACCCTTTCATCCCTGAACTTTTGATCCCTCTCTTAGCCATATATACTTTCAGCGCGTCTTCCACATGCTCTTTGGAATAAGGCAGCTGGACCATGGCGACAGTTTGCCGGGCTTTCTGATAATCGATCGTGCCTTCATAAGACTGGGCCAATGCTACCACAGCACTAAGAATGCCCAGGAAAAGTAAAATTATCTTGTTCATACAAATGGGGTTTTAAAAGTGACTATGACTTTCCACATGCTTTCAGGATCTCTGCTACCAGGTATTTATAGATGGGAGGTTTGACCGTTTCGAAATTCGCTTCTTCCCAAAGCTTCTTGAAGAACTGGTCCACCGTCCGGGCTGCGGCCAGAGGATCCTTTAACAGACTGTAAGCAAGGATCAATATGTCCTCTTCATACTCCTTACACAGATGCTCGAACGCGTTGATATCCCTTCTTCCCAAAGCTTTCAACAATGCTTTCTCTTTGTTCAGGTCTTTTCGATCCATTGCGGTTGATTTAAAGGGGGTACGATCAACAAGGAAAAGAATAGGGTACGGAAACTCCCTCAATACCCCAGCTTGAGCTCGACCCTCCTGTTACGGGCGCGACCAGCAGCAGTCTTATTATCCGCAACAGGATCTGCCTGCCCAAAGCCAGTGGCAACGATCCTTTCCTCCGCAATTCCTTTGGACAGTAAATATTTCCTTACAGCCCCTGCCCGTTGTTCGCTTAGCAGCTGGTTCTTTTCAGGCTTGCCGGTGTTGTCGGTATAGCCATTGACGGAAAGCCGGAGGCCCCGATCCGCCATCATCAGCTGCACCACATCATCCAATCCCTTATTGGACTTCTTCAGCAGGACATAGCTGGCCGTGGCGAAATAGATATGGCTGGCGGCATACTCCGCCCGCTTTTTCACTTCTTCTTTCACAACGGGACAGCCGTTGTTCGCACGGTCACCTGCGAGATCAGGACATTTGTCGGCTTCATCATTGACGCCGTCATTGTCCCTGTCAGGTATGGGGCAGCCCAGGTACTTCGCGACCCCGGCAACATCCGGACATTTATCAGCTTCGTCATTGATGCCATCTCCGTCCGTATCGGGTATGGGGCAACCCTGGTATTTTGTCGTGCCGGCAACGCCAGGGCATTTGTCATCCTTATCGGGTATGCCATCGCCATCTGTATCCGGGCACCCGTTGAACTGGGCAAGCCCTGCCAGGTCCGGGCAGGCATCCAGGCTGTCCACGACGCCATCTTTATCCCTGTCTTTTATTTCCACCACCGGAGGCGGTGGCAGGGCTTCCGGCTTTTTTACACGGGGGGCGCTGATGGTCTGGGTAAATCCCAGCGAATAGAACATATTGTTATCGAGAAGAGAGGATTTGAAGGTGGCCCGGTAATTGGCCTGTAAAAAGATATATCCCTCACCCATCATATTGATCTGGAGACCGCCTCCCAGCGGCGCATAGGTAGCCCAGCCGCCACTGTAATTCCCTACCCCGATGCCGGCGGAAAGAAAGGGCGATAATACATGATCATCATTGATGGGACGGATATGTAAAGAACCTTCGAATTCGTTGATGTATTCGGAAGTATTGTTTTCTTGTTTTGTATAGTCGGAGAATAATCCGTTGTACCGGACAGAGAAGTCGAGCTTTTTCGTGATCCCTTTCCAATACATAACGGAGAAGCCTGGGTCCACTTTTGACGACCGCGGAACAGAAGTAGAAAAATCAACAACATTGGCACTGAATCCTATGATCGATGGCTTTTGTCCATAGCAAAGCACGGACATGGATAACAAGAGGACAAAAAATATCCCTTTCATAAGCTGAGCTTATTTTTAATTTGTTTATAATAAATAAATTGTACAGGCAGCGACAGTATAGTGCAGCTACAAGGAGTGTTCACGGGGTGGGTGGGAGAAATGACATGTATTCCTTACAAACACAAAGACTGAAAAAAAGCGTCGAACGTTTCGCGAAAGCAGAAAATTTTTTCCCATTTTGTGATGCTTGGTTTTAAGATACTGATGTTCATATAATTGCAGGCCAAAAAAAAGAGATGGCCCCCGGCGTAGGCTATCCGCTCATCCTTCTAAGAGGAAATATTTATTAAAAATGTAGATATTTGTGAAATGGACCCCAAACGCAACGCTTCCCCCTTTTTTCAAGTCTTAGCAGAGAAGGCCGCGAAAGGTGACAGTCCTTCTTTCACAGAGATCTACGATGCCATCGCCGGTAAAATGTACAGCTTGTGTTTGCGTTATGCGGGAAATGCAGAAGATGCCAATGATTGGTTCCAGGAAGGATTTGTAAAGCTGTATAGAAACCTTGCTGTTTTTCGGGGGGAAGGCTCATTTGAAGGCTGGGCCAGAAAGATATTCGTAAGTATTTGTATCGATGGAATAAAAAGCCGGAATCTCCTGTTTCCCGTCCTTCGGGAAGGAGCCGACGCTGCTTCATCCGACCTGACAGGCTACGACCATCTCACCAACGAAGACCTGATGAGACTGATCCGCCGTTTGCCGGATGGATATCGAACGGTAGTGAACCTCTACCTGGTGGAAGGGTACAGCCATAAGGAGATTGGCAGCATGCTGAATATTTCGGAAGAAGGCAGCAGATCGCAATTGTATAGGGCACGTGTTTTGTTACAAAAAATACTTACAGAGAATCAATGACCGACCGTCCCGACATATGGAGCCATTTAAGAGATCATGAAGAGCTTCCCCCGCAGGAAGTGTTCGATCGTTTGCAGTATGCGCTGAAGAATGAGGATGTTCATTTGGAAAGGTTGCAGCAGCATGAAGTGCAGCCGCCGCTATTTTTACGTCAAAGGATTGAAGATAGCTCGGGGATCAGACCTTCGGGGTCCGGGGTAATGCGCTGGTACCTGTCAGCTGCGGCCTGCCTGTTGCTGATCGTTGCCGGATGGATCGTTTACAGGAGCAACAGGGATTCGTTGCGCACCGCGGCCATAGAAAAGACAACGCCGTCGCCTGCCTCCTCCGCAGGTGTTCCTTTGCACACAGATTCGCTCTCGTCAAGAACGGATACTTCCACCAGGACAGCCACGGTGGCAGCCGGTGCTGGGATATCTTCCACGTCAGAAAAGAATGGACGCCTTACTTACAGCATCGGAGGGAAGTCTGTTACAGTGGCCGATAATGATCTCTTTGCTACTTTTATCAGCTACACCTATCCCGATATCCCGGCTTATCTTACCCGTGATGCGGATAAACCTTTATCCGTCTATGTCGATCAATATACAAGCATCACCGTCTCGAAGCATATGCTGGAGATGATGAAGCAAATGTACCAGGTGCTGCCCAATGGCAAGCCAGCCAGGAAGGCAAGGAAAGCGAAACGTAGACTGGAGAGCTGGAAGGAGAAGGACCAGAAACGATTTGATAGAGACGCAGGCGCCAACCCGCTGGACCCGGTGGATCTGGGGGATTTTATTTTTAAATAACAGTGGACCATACATAGTATGCACAGGATCTTTTATATAGTCAGCCTATTTGTTTTACCAGCCTTCCCCCGTGACCTGATCCAGGCCGGCAGGGCTGCCTCAGACCTGACTGTCTCCTATTCCATCGAAGTCACATCGAAGAAAGGCGGCGATATGAGCTTGGGGGAAACCTATAATGGAGGCGTCCAGACCTTATTTGCAGGGAACAAGGATGGGAGGCTAAGGCTTGTCTCGCTGATAAGGGTGCAAAGTATATTCTTATCCACCGGCGATGATCAGGTCCGGAAATTTGCCATTGTAAAGGAATCCGGTAAGGATAAATATGTAACGCACCTTACGGAGAAAGAGTGGAAGCAACACAATAAAAAATACGACGGGGTCACCTGTAAGCTCACTGAGGATACGACGCAGCTCCTCCGTCACGTGTGTAAGAAAGCAATTATTACCTTGAAGGATGGGAGAGTAATAACAGCATGGTATACGGAAGCTATCCGGTCTCCGGTGTTCTCCAGCCTGGAGCCGGCCTTTTCCGGGGTTCCGGGGCTGGTGCTGAAATATGAATACACGCTCCGGAAGAAGACGATCAGTTATACTGCCACCGCTATCAGCCGCAATCCTATTTCCCCGGACGTATTTACGGTCCCCGCTGCTACTCGTTCCGCAGACCCTTCAAAGGATTTGCAATAGCCGTGCGGATAGCCTGGTAACTAATCGTGCCTAATGTGATCACGATCGCCAGCAGCCCTGCTGCGCCAAACATCCACCAGCTAAGCTTCCACCAGAAAAATGCCATAAATCCAAGTGATTGTTTTACAGCCCATATATCTCTTTCGCTGTCCGGAAAGTCTGGCAGTGCGCATCCACGATCACCCGTACATCCGCCGAATACCCTCCCCCCATAGCCACCACACAGGGGATCCGTCGCTTCTGCAAGGCGGTGAACACGATCCTGTCCCTTTCCCGGCAACCCGCAGGCGAGACCTGCAGCTTTCCGAACTGGTCGGAATCCAGGATATCCACTCCCGACAGGAAGAACACCAGCTGGGGTCGGGCACGTTCCAGCAGCATAGGCAGACTTTCTCTTAAGACGCCCAGGTAAGTGTTGTCGTCTGTGCCATCTTCCAATGGAATGTCCCAGTCCGAGGTTTCTTTATGGAAGGGGTAATTATGACGTCCGTGCATACTGAACGTGAACACCCGGGGTTCTTTGGTGAAGATGCTTGCCGTCCCATTCCCCTGGTGCACGTCCAGGTCGATGATAAGTATGCGTTCCTTGATATGCCGATGCAGCAGGTAATTGGCCGCCACGGCAAGATCGTTCAGCAGGCAGAAGCCTTCACCCCTGTCTGCAAAAGCATGATGGGTGCCGCCCGCTACATTCAGGGCTACACCGTTGTCTATGGCATATTGGCAGCAGTCGATGGTACCCTGTGTGATCACAAGCTCCCTTTGTGTCAGGCCCGGCGATTGAGGAAAGCCGATATGTCTTTGCTCTTTCGGCGACAGGGTTTGATGCAGCAGCTTGTCGAGATATTCTTTCGAATGGGTCAGCAATACGATGTCTTCGGGACAGGCGCCGGGTGCAAAGAGGTTGTCGGTGGTGATGACACCTTCATACAGCAGCTGCCCGGGGATCAATTCATATTTCAACATGGGAAATCTGTGACCTTCCGGGAGAGGATGGGCATAGATAGGGTCGTAAGCTATATGTAGTTTCTTTTTAGACATTATTGGAGCTGGACGATGCTGCCGGATTTAAGCTTGCCGGCCTTTTGATTGCCAGGCTCCACGGCCACCGGGCCGCGGCCCCTGCCACGGGGGATATGCATGCGCTCCTCGGCCGGGGGTGGCAGGATCGCAAATACATGGGCGCCCGGTGAAGGATCGATAGCGGCTGTACCGGTGAAACGGCTGAAGGCGGGTAGCACGGCAAAATCCTCACCAAAGTAAAAGCAGGGAAAACGAAGGGATTGCTTGCCCATGCCACTGATCCAGACGCCGGGGTGGATATGCCCGGAAAAACAATAGGAGCTGCAGCTGTTATTCTCTGTGATGTCGTGGATGAAGCCGAAGGCGCCCATCTCCGCATGGCCGTTGTGGACAGTGATGCACGCCTGCGTATACCAATCCTCATGGAGGATGTCATGGTTGCCTTTGATGAGGTGAACGGCCAGGTGAGAAAGGTCTTCCCGCCAACGCCGGAAAAGCATTAGCTCCAGGTTCTCCCGGCTGTGAAAAAGATCGCCCACGATCAGCAGCTGCCGGGGTTGAAAGTATTGGATCTGGGTCAGTAGCCTATGAAGGTCTTCCTTGTAGACGGAGGCCGGTACGGCAATGCCCGACTTGCGAAAATGCCCGGTCTTGCCAAAATGAAGGTCGGATAAGATAAGCGCTTTTTCTTCTTCCCAGAAGATGCAACGCTCGGGCGATAGCCACAATTGCTGGTCTTTGATACGGTGTGAAAATGGAGCTTGCATAGCGTCTGCAAATGTAAATACTATTGCGCAATCATCCGCTGGAGACTGTCCGCCCAATAGACCAATATGTTCTTTTTCCCCTGGTCCAGCGCGGCATCTATGTGGATCCAGAGATAGCTGTTCAGGGGCATGTCGCCTTCTTTTATCTCTTTCACCGTGGCTTTGAGTTTTTTTACCTGCTTTGCAGATGGATAAGAGGCGAATTCGGAGAAGTTCAGCTCCCGTTTGCCTTCTGAGACGTGGCTGTTCAACCACCAGGCTATAGGCTGGACCCGGTTGTACCAGGGGTAGCGGGTATTATTGCTATGGCAGTCATAGCAGCTCTGCTCCAAAATAGATCTGACAGTATCCGGCACAGGATAATGCAGGGTAATGTCATTTGCGGACAACTTGTCCGAATGGTTTTCAGCCGGCCGGATGAATTGAATGATCACGAGGAGAACGAGGAGGACCAGAAAGACCTTTTTTATCATATGTTTCTTTTTGCGCACTAAAGTTAACGTAATTGCGCCTGCATCTTTTTCACTCTGTCTTCCAGCTTTTCCGAAGACATGTCTTCACGCATACTGTCCACCTTCAGAGGGAAACAGAAAGGCGTCAGCTTATTCGGCCACCTGAGGACAATTTGTCCTTTTTGGATCCTTTCCAGCATATTCCGCAGACGTACTTCCTCCATCTGCTGGTCCATTACCTCGTTGTAAGCCTGCCGGATCAATAAATTGTCCGGATCGTATTCCGTAAAGACATTGAAGAGCAGCGAGGCGGATGATTGCAGATGCCTTGGTTTTGCATATTCACCCGGATAGCCCTGAAAGATAAGTCCCCCGATGACGGCAATGTCCCGGAACTTACGACGGGCCATCTCGGCGCTGTTGACGCTGCGTTGTATGTCGGCCGTCAGGTCCGCCGGGCTGAACAGCTCATACACATTTGTATCGTCGACGGGAATAGGTTGATCGCTCAGCAGCTCGAACCCGTAATCGTTCATGGCAAAGGAAAAGCTGATCGGTGTCTCGCGGCCGATGCGGTAAGCCAGCAATGCGGCCATAGCCTCATGTACCAGCCTGCCTTCGAAGGGGTAAACGAAAAGATGGAAGCCGTCTTTGGTCTCTATCTGCTCGATGAGCAATTCGTTCTCGCGGGGCATATAGGACAGCTGTGCCTGCAACTCGAACAGCGGCAGCAAAACCTTCAGCTCTACATCCACCTCTCGTTCCCCGCTCGCAGCTAAGAGCTCCGCGGCCTCGTCCAGCTTTTTACGCAGCATCATCCCCAAATTGGCTGACAAAGGCATCCGGCCTCCATTCCAGCTGGGAACGATGGCTTTTTTAGCGTTCGACTTGCGCACCAGGGCCGTCATGTCCTTGATCATGACGAATTCAAGGTTCCTCCCCGCCAGGGTGAACACATCTCCCGGCGAAAGGCGCGAAATAAAATATTCTTCGATGACGCCTACATATCCGCCGGTGATAAAGCGTACTTTGAGCATGGCGTCGCTGACGATGGTGCCGATGTGCAGGCGGTGGCGCATGGCGATGCGGCGGCTGTTGATCTTATAGACACCATCCTCCATGATCTCTACTTTTTTGAACTCATCGTATTGTTGCAGGGCCGCCCCACCTGCCGTGATGAAGTGAAGGATCTCGCCCCATTCGTCCTCCGTCATATCTTTATAGCAGTAGGTAGACGTAAGCTCCGTAAAAAGCGCGGCGGGATGGAAGCCTTCGGAGATCGCCAGGGTTGAGAGATATTGTATCAGCACGTCGAAGCACAACATCATAGGCTCGCGGCTTTCGATAAGCCCTATCTTCATGGCCGCTTTCAGTGCCGCCGCCTCCATCAGCTCCAGGGAGTGGGTAGGCAGAAAAAAGATCTTGCTCACCTCTCCCGGCTGGTGCCCGCTGCGACCTGCCCGCTGGAGAAACCTTGCGACTCCTTTCGGGCTGCCTACCTGGATGACCATCTCCACAGGCCTGAAGTCCACACCCAGGTCCAGGCTGGCCGTCGTGACCACAGCCTTTAGCTTGCCTTCGTGCAGGGCTTCTTCCACCCAGTTGCGGAGGGCCATATCGACTGAGCCATGGTGCAGGGCGATGGCGCCTGCCAGGTCGGGACTGACATCCAGCAGGGATTGATACCATCTTTCACTCATACCGCGCGTGTTGATAAAGATCAGCGTGGTCCGGCTCCGCTCCAGGATAGGAAGCACTTTGAGGATGAGCTTCAAACCCAGGTGACCTGCCCAGGGATATTTCTCGATCTCATCCGGGAGAATAGATTCCACCTGGATGTTCTTATGGATGTTCGCCCGGACAATGAAATCCCAGTCGGGCCTTTCCATGAATCTTTCCAGTGAGGCGAGGAGCACATCCCTTGCCTGCTCCAAATTGCCGATGGTGGCGCTGATGCCGATGATGGAACACGTGCCCTCTTTCAGGCTGACGATACGGGAGACGGCTAACTCTACCTGTACGCCCCTTTTACTGCCCAACAGCTCGTGCCATTCGTCGACGGCGATGATCTTAAGCTGTCTGAATACATCAGGATAGCTTTTTTGCGCCAGCAGGAGATGGAGACTTTCCGGCGTAATGATAAGCACTTCCGGCATTTTGCGCTTTTGTTTCTGCCGTTCGCTGATCTCCGTATCCCCATTACGAATGCCTACTTTCCACTGCATACCCAATGCACCGATCACCTCTTCCATGGCCCGGCCGATGTCTTTGGCAAGGGCACGTAGAGGGGAGATCCATAATAGCTGGAGCCCGTTGTTTGCTTTGGTTGTAAAGTTTTCCGGGTGGCGGTTGATGAAGTCGATCAGCGCGCCCAGGAATACGGAAAAAGTCTTACCGCAGCCCGTAGGCGCATTTACTAACCCCGACCTCCCGGCAATGATGTGGCCCCAGGTCTCTTCCTGAAAGGAAAAAGGCCTGCGATCGTCCGATGACAACCACTGTGAAATGGTTATATATCCTTTTGTTTCCTGCAACGTCATATATTCATCTCCGTTCATCCGCATTTGATCGCTTTTAACCTCACTGCTTTAATGCAGTTTTAAGACCAAAATTAATTTTTGATTGAAAGCAATCTTCAGGCTATCATTTCAATCAATCATTGTATAATTTAACAAAAAAACGTTTCCTATGCGCCTCTTATCCCTAATACTCATCATGCTGGGCTTTTGCTTCAGCTCCTGTTCCACTTATCAGTATTTCACCCTTGCCTCCTCCGAAGTTCGGAAAGATACGTCAAAACGCTTCTCCTGGGAAAATGACACTGTCCAGGTGGTGTATGACTATTACGGCTATGGCGGCCCCATCTGGATGTCCATCACCAACAGAACGGATAAGCCGATGTACATCAATTGGAAAAAGTCCGCTATCATAGAGAATGGCAACGCCACCAGTCTCTATAATTCCAATGTCCAGCTCTCCGGCTCCTTCGAAGCCACACGGAACTGGAGGTCGACATCCGGCAATATCGCCAGCTCTTTCACCCTGCCCGATGGTATGGACTTTATTCCACCCGGAAGCCGCGTCGCCAAGGATCTGAACCTGTCCATAAGAACCAGCCCGGTAAGCAATCAAAACCTCTCCGGTGTTCCTCAACAGCTCAAGACAGGTACATATGCAGGGGCTGCCTCTTACACCATGTATTCTTTCGACCCCTCGGCCAGCCCTTTACAGTTCAAAAGCTATCTGACCTTTGTGCTGGGTGATAACAACGCCACTGAATTCGCTGTTCGCCATTCATTCTATGCACAGTCCATCATGGTGTCCTCCCAGCCGCCCCAGTATTTTAAGCTTTACGGCCAGGGGAGAGATATGCTGTATGTAAGGCAGATAAATCATTAAACATCACTTTAAATATACATCCTATGCGTCTCTTATCCCTAATGCTCATCCTGCTCAGCTTCAGTTCCTGCGTTTCCTATCAGTATCTCACGCTCAATTCCCCGGAAATGCCAAAGAACGATAAAAAAGAATTCTCCTGGGAGAATGACACCATGCGCCTGACCTATAATTTTCATGGTGAAGGCGGCCCTGTCACCATGACTGTTTTTAACAAGATGGACAAGCCCTTGTTCGTCAACTGGAAAAAGTCGGCGCTGATCCGCGGCGGAGAGGCTTTTAGTTTGCTGGACCGCAACATACAGATCACTGGGGGGTATGCTGGTTCCTCCACGGGCGCCAGGCCATTTCAATCAGCGTCGGGGAGCATTTATGCTTCTTTCGATCTCCCCGAAGGCATCAACCTGGTCCCCCCCGGTACCTTTATTACAAAGAGCCTCAACGCAGTCGTCGAGCCAAATCCTGTGTATAGCGATAAATTTACGGCCAGGCCCCAACCCCCGTCAAAAACGCTGACCTCGCCAGCCGGAAACACATACACCTACAGAAGCTTTTCTTTCGACCAGGCCGCCAGCCCTTTTCAATTTAAAAGCTATCTGACCTTTGCATTGGCCAACAGCACGCAGGAATTTTACGTCAGTCATTCCTTTTATGTCCAGGAGGTAATATTGTCCTCCGAGATGCCCGAAGTCTTCAGCTTTTACAAGCCGGAAGGGGATAAGCTGTTCGTGAAGGTCAGCACACAATAGTCGCTATAACGGCTTCAGGTATTCGATGACGCCTTCAAGGCGCTCTATCATCGCTGATTTAATCCTGTTTTAAGACTATTGTTAAAGTTTTTATAGAGATGCTCTTCCCACTAGCTTTTCAGTCGATCAATGTATAATTTAAACAAAAAAACCTATGCGCCTCTTAACTTCAACCCTGATCCTGCCGGCCTTCCTGCTGGCCTTTAGCTCCTGCCGCACTTACCAGTATTACACCCTTGACTCTCCCGAAGTTCCGAAAAATAATAAAGGAGATCTCTCCTGGGAGAACGATACGCTCCGAATGGAGTACGGTTATGCCGGCGAAGGGGGACCTGTCTGGATGTCCATTCACAACAAGACGGACAAACCGTTGTACATCAATTGGAAAAAATCCGCCTTTATTAAAGGGGCCTATGCCAACAGTTTGTTCAACTCCAACACGCAGTTCTCGGCTTCTTTCGTTGGCTCAAGAGGCTATATCACTTCTTCCGGCAGCATGGCCGGCTCTTTTCAATTGCCTGAGGGTATGGACTTCATTCCCCCGGGAATCGCCATCGCCAGGAATTTGAGCCTGACCGTTCAGTCATCTTCCGTAGATCTCAGCAAGGTCAACGGAAAGCCCCGGTTGCTGAAGGAGCGACGCCGGAATGGAGCAATTAATAAACAAACGTATTATTCTTTCGACCAGGCTGCTTCCCCCCTGCAATTCAGGCTTTATCTGACCTTTGTACTGGGTAACAGCAATGCCGACGAGTTTGCGTTAAGCCATTCCTTTTATGTCAGTAAACTTACGTTGACAACAAAAAAGCCCTGGTCTTTCGGCCCCTATATGGCATCGGGAGGGGACGAGTTCTTTGTAAAGCAGGCACTTCAAAACAAATAGGCCGAAGCTTGTCATAACGTCTTCAGATATTCGATGACGGCCCTGCGTTCCTTATCGCTAAGCTTGTCACCGAATGTATGGCCATAATTTCCGTACCCGGGAAGTGTCGTGTTGTAAACTGCCGTGCCCCTGGGGGCTGCTTCCCGGGTATATTTCCAGCCCACCTGCGTATAGTCGTATTGAGGATTGGAAAAGTCCCTTGACCAGTAAGCAGGCCTGCTCTTGCTGTCCAGCAGCGCTTCCAGCGTTGGGACAGATCCATTGTGCAGGTAGGGCGCGGTGACCCAGATGCCGTCCAGCGGCGGTGCGATATAGCCATTGAAAGGTTCCAGCCTGGCCGGATGATCGCCCATGGCAAACCAGCTCTTGTTGAACCAGTCGATGAATTGAGGGCTCTGGTAATTGCTCTTATAAAGAAAGGAATCCGTTTGTACAGTGGACTCCGGTATCAGCAGGTTGGGATAGTCGCCGTCCTGCCCATAGTGTCCGTGGCATTTGGAGCAATTCTCCACGAAGACAATGCCGCCTTGCTTTGCCAGCGATTGATTGATGGGTTGGGGATATTTGGGTGGTTCCAGCGAATAGATATAAGCCAGTACGTCATTGAAATGGCTGTCCACTTCGCGGGCTTCCGAGCTGTCGCTGACAGTCAGCAGATTGGAAGCCATGAGGAACCTTCCGAAATCTCCCCGGCCAAAGCCGTTGTAGAACATGGCGTGCTTCTTCTTCAGGAGCCACCAGGGGGGCGTATCTGTGGGGATAAGCCCCGCAGCCACCTCGATAACAGGTGTATCGCTCCATTGTAAGGTCGCCGGATCGCGATGCGCCACCAGGAGGTCCGCTATTCTGTCGGCCGAGTTGACGCCCCTCACTTCCGTGTACAGCTGACTTCCAAGGACCTTCATGGATTGCAGGAAGGGAGCGGCAGCCGCATATTTTTTGGGATCGCCTTTTTTCAGAATGGCTTCCGCCATGGAGGCATTCCGCGCATTCAGCTTCTGATGATCCGTAAAGTCGATCATGGTATTGCCCATCCCGATATAGAGCTTGTCTTCAAACACCTGTGCATGACATTGCAGGCAGTTGGGGGCTACCACCGTCTCCCCGTTGGCGGCTTTCACCGCTGTATATTCCTGGCTGATCAGGTGATTGGGGCTATCCCTTTTCAGGAGATTGCTGACGCTTTTTCCAAACCCCAGCAGGAAATAATTATAAGGGATCCCGCTTTTGATATAGTCTCCTGTCGTAAGGTATTGGTACCCTTTATCTTTTTGCCCCACCCGTTGCGGACTGGCGGGAATGGCCACCGGCTCTTCTTTGCGGTGCTTGCGAAGGACAGTGGTAAAGGCCAGACAGGTGCATCCTAACAGGGTCAACACGAACAACTTCTTCATACCGTAAATTTACTCATTTCCCATGCAGTTCCAGCATCTTCTGCAGGTCTTCTAAAGTGTTAATTTCTTCGGGTTTTTTATCTTTCCGCCAGCGATTGATGCGGGGGAATCTTAATGCCACCCCGGACTTATGCCGGCCGGAGGCGGCAATGCCCTCAAAAGCTATTTCAAATACCAGCTCCGGCCGGACGGTACGCACCGGCCCGAACTTTTCCAGCGAGTTGCGTTTTACGAAAGCATCTACTTCTCCCAGTTCCTTATCCGTGAGGCCGGAATAGGCTTTTGTAAAAGTCACCAGCTTATCGCCGTCCTTTACGGCGAAAGTATAATCTGTATACAGATTGCTGCGGCGACCGTGGCCTTTTTGGGCATAGACCATGACGGCATCGATGACCAGGGGATCGATCTTCCATTTCCACCAGTCTCCCCGCTTGCGGCCTACCTGATAAGACGAACCTTTTTTCTTGAGCATGACGCCTTCGCTGCCTATGTCTCTCGCCAGGAGCCTTTTGTCAGCGAGGTCCTGCCAGGTGTCGTATGGTATGATGGGTGAGAGATGCAACAGGGGTTGGTTGACTGCGGATACGATCTTTTCCAATTGCGCTCTTCTTTCCATCAATGGTCGTTCCCGCCAGTCGGCTCCTTCGTATTCCAGCAGATCATATGCGATGAAGCCCACCGGCGCTTCGGTCAGCTGTTTTTTTGTCACATTCTTTCGGCCTATGCGGGTTTGAAGGGCGGCGAAAGGCAAAACTTTAAAACTGTCCTTGCTTGCAGCTCGCAGCTCCTCGCCCGCAGCCTGTAGCCCGATGATCTCACCATCCAAGACTGTTCCTTCGGGCAGACCCATGGAGAAAGCCTGGTATTCCGGCAGCCTGTCCGTGATCAGCTCCTCTCCCCGGCTCCACGCAAACAGCTGGCCGCCTCGTTTGATCAGTTCGCCCCGTATGCCATCCCATTTCCACTCTGCCTGCCATTCTTCGGGGTTGCCCAATGTGGCGGGCTCATCTTCCAGCGCATAGGCCAGGTAGAACGGATAGGGGCGTGAAATATCGCTGCCGGTGCCTTCTTCGCTGAGCAGGCTGTCGAAAGAAATAGTGGAAGGATCCCAGTTGCCGCTGATGCGATGTGCGATCACGGCAGGGGGCGTTGCTGCTGTTTTAGCCAGTGCATTGACGATCATCTTTTGGGAAACGCCGATGCGAAAGCCGCCCGTGATCAGCTTGTTGAAAACGAATCGTTCGTCCCTGTTCATATGGGCCCAGCATTGGACGATGAAGTCTTTTTTTATGATCTCTTCTTCCTTGCCGATCTCCGTCAGTCTTGCGAGGTAGTAGGCCAGGCTGCCGTCACCTCTTGCGCTGCTGCGCTGCCCGATCTCGTTCATGCGGTCTTGTCCGGTTCGTTCTACAGTAGTGAGAGATCTCCATACAGGATCCTCCTGATCAGGTAACAGCAGCGCGATGGTCTCAGCCAGGTCGCCCACCGTGTGATAGCTCTCTTCATACAACCAGGAGGGCAGGCCGGTGATCTCCAGGCTCCAGCCAGCCAGCTGGGTGGTGTTGACAGTGCGTTTGGGCTTCCGCCCGCTGAACAGGGCGATGACCCAGACCTTATCTTTGTCGATGGATGATTTGAAATATTGAGTGAGGGCTTCCAGCTTATCGTTGGTTTTGGTGCTGGTGCCGAGCAAGACGACCAGCTCGGCAAACAGGCCCATGCCGGTGCTGTTCTCAGTAGCTATATAGTTGTCGATGCCCATCATTATGCTGTACTATTTTCCGGCGGTTCCTCCCGCACCTGTTCCTCCCACCCGGTGATATTATCTTTTTCATTCCTCGTCCCCTCCTCCTCTGCCAGTGCAGGCGCTCCCTCTTCATCCTCTCCATATTCAGTTTTGACCTCTGCCGCCTCGGTACCCTGTTCATTGAGATAGCGGCTGAGCGCAGCCTGGAATCCATGCGTGACGAATACTTTTTCGGCCTTTGTGGCCTTTATCGCGGATAGAAGTCCCTTCCAATCCGCATGATCGCTGAGCGCGTAGCCAGCATCCGCATTTCTCCGCCGCACATTTCCACGTACCTGCATCCATCCGCTGCATACACCCACTTCAAATGGTTGGAACCTCCTGATCCATGGCGATTCGTCCGCGCCGGACGGAGCGATAACGACACTGTTCTTGTACGTTTCTTTTGGTGCATCCAGGTGCACGCGTTGGACGGGCGGCAGGATGATGCCCGCGTCGACCAGGGTCTGATGGACATTCCAGACAGCCCCATGCAAAAAGATCCTGTCGCTGACCTCGGACAGACAGGGGAGGATCCTTTGCGCTTTTCCCAGGCTATAGGCTATCAGCACGGAAGTTTTGCCCGCAGCCTGATTTTTCTTTACCCAGCTTTGGATGGAGGAAAAGATCTCTTTTTGAGGTTTCCAGTTATAGATGGGCAGGCCAAAAGTCGATTCGGTTATAAAGGTATGGCAGGGCACGGGCTCGAAGGCGCCGCTGATGCCGTCATTCTCCGTTTTATAGTCGCCGCTGACTACCCAGACCTCGCCCCGGTACTCGATGCGCACCTGGGAAGAGCCGATGATATGGCCTGCCGGGTGCAGGCTGACTTTCACGCCGTTGAGCGTGATCGATTCGCCCCATTCAAGGGACTGGTACGGGTGGTCGCCCAGGCGGAGCCTCAGCAGGGGCAGCGTCAGCTTGTGACAGAGATAGGAACCGCTGCCCGCCCTGGCATGGTCGCTATGGGCATGGGTGATGATGGCTTTGTCTACAGGCCGCCACGGGTCGATGTAGAAGGCGCCCTGCGGGCAGTAAAGGCCACGGTCTGTGAATTCGATGAGCGGCATGGTGGTGGTTATGCAAATAACAAGCCGGGGCGGGGATTGTTTGAGGCCGTTCTTGTAGCCATTACAAGAATAAGTTCGCTTTTTTTGATGTTATGCCTTTTGTAGATTTGCCAATAAATTTAGCAAACCACGGAGGCGATGTTCAATCGATCATTGATACCAGAGATTAAAGAAATTATTCACCATTCACGTGAGAAGGCCATTCGATTGGTGGATCATGAGCGTACTCTGATGCATTGGCGTATCGGTCAACGCATTTTTGTGGAAGAACAGGCAGGCCAGGACCGGGCTGAATATGAGAGTTATCTCACAACCTTTGTTGCTGAGCAATTGGGCTGGACTCACTATAAGATGTTAATACGCATTGATAACCAGGATAAAAGAGAATTCTACCTGGCAGAAGGTATAAAAAATGGATGGACGACCCGTCAACTCGAACGCCAGATCTATAGCAACTTATGGGAGCGGCTTCTTATGAGCAACGACAGAGATAGTGTGCTGGCTGTTGCACGAGGCGAAAAACAACCGTCGGATGCAATGCAGCAATTAATGGAAGAAGTCAAAAAGGAGATTAAAAAAAGGGAAGAGGACATGCCTTTCAAAAAATCTAATACACCCCCGTCACCGCCCCATCCACCTTCTTTATAAAATACAGCTTCTTATTCTCAAAATAATCCAGCGTCAAATTCTGCCTGTTAAGGAACACCGGCTGTATATCGAAATCAGTGAAGATCTTAAATTTCTTCTCTCCCAGGCTCCCGTTCAACCCCTTCCCCGTATGCAGCAGCTGTCTGGAAAAACGGTAGGTCGTCTCGTATCCCCGGAACACCATGTCACTGGGGCGGGAATAGAATTTCAACTTATAATATTGCTGGATGCTCCTCACCAGCCCGTCAGTCTGGTTGATATAGAAAGGAGTGGAATAAACGATCTCCTCCCCATTGAATTCAGGGCGGGAAAAATCGATATTGTCCCAGGTAGGCATGCCGATCACCAGTGAAGTGTACGTTTTATTCACGGAAGCGAGCCCCTGACAAAGCATCCTGGCAAAATTCTCATCCAGGCTGCCTGCTATACAAACAGTCTGGGTAGTGCTGTCCAGGTAAGGGGTCAGGGCGGTGACATCAAAGACATCATCCAGCGTCACGTATTTGATCTTCAGCGGCACGGAATTCGTCGTCTTGCCAATTTCATCGAAATAGCTTTTCAGCCTGTCCTCCTGGGTGCCTTTTTTCCGGAACAGGACAATGGGCTTGGTAGGATAGTTGCGCTGGATGAACCGGTAGATGCCTTCACAATGCGTCTTTAAAGTGCTGTTGAGAATAACGAACTCCGGGTTGTTCGTGATCCCGCCGTCATTGGGGAAATTGACATTGATGAACGGCACATTCATTTTTGCCGCAGCCGCAGCCAGCTGCTGCAGCTCTCCGGACACTACATGCCCGATGATCAGCTCCGTGTTCTCGAATTCGGGGCTTTGGAGGATCTGGGCGATAGGTTTGGCGGCGGATCTTGTATCGTAGATATGTACTTCCAGCTTTGCATTTTCCTTTTGCAGGGAATCCAGCGCCAGTTGTGCTCCTTCATAGAATTCCAGGCCCGGGTTGATGAACTTGGGGAAATTCTTATCGTACCGGTAGTTATTCGATGCATCAAACGCGGAATCCAGGTACAGAGGAAGGAAGATGGCCAGCTTATGGCGATCGACGCCGCTGTCGCTGCGATGCTGCAGCGAATCGCTGGTCCGGTGGGTCGAGTCGGCCACCTGCGCCCGGAGAATAGAGGTAGTGGCCAGCAGGATGCATAATAGATAATATCTGGAAGTAACTTTCATCTGATGATTGTCGAATACTGGTCCCCGGCTTATTCCCACTCGATCGTGGCCGGAGGCTTGCTGCTGATGTCATATACCACCCGGTTGATACCCTTCACATTGTTGATGATCTCGTTGGAGACATCAGCGAGGAAGGTGTAAGGCAGGTGTGCCCAATCGGCCGTCATGCCATCTACGGAAGTGACAGCCCGTAAGGCCACGGTAAACTCATAAGTCCGTTCGTCACCCATTACACCGACGCTCTTCACAGGTAATAAGATCGCACCGGCCTGCCATACTGTACTATACAGATGATGATCTTTCAGCGCCTTGGTGTATACATGATCGGCGTCCTGCAATAACCGGACCTTGTCTTCAGTGATCTCGCCCAGGATGCGTATGGCCAGGCCGGGACCAGGAAAGGGATGCCGCTGCAGCAGATCGTCGGGGATACCCAGCTCGGCGCCGACGCGGCGGACCTCATCCTTGAATAAGAAGCGCAGCGGCTCTACCAGCTCCAGGTGCATTTTTTCGGGCAGGCCCCCCACATTGTGGTGGGACTTTATCGTGACGGAAGGACCGTGTACGGATACACTTTCGATCACATCCGGATAGATCGTTCCTTGCCCCAGGAGACCGACGCCTTCTACTTTGGCAGCTTCCTCCTGGAATACATCGATGAATAGCTTGCCGATGGTCTTGCGTTTTGCTTCAGGATCCGTCTTGCCTTTCAGCTCGTCATAGAAAAGCTTTTTGGCATCGATGCCTTTTACGTTGAGACCTATCTGGTGGTAGGTGTCCAACACCTGCTGGAATTCATTTTTCCGTAAGACGCCATTATCCACGAAGATGCCGTATAGCCTGTCGCCGATGGCTTTATGGATAAGCGTGGCGGCTACCGTGGAATCCACGCCCCCGCTGAGGGCCATGATCACTTTCCTGTCGCCGATCTGTTTGCTCAGCCTTTCGACGGTGTCGCTGACAAAATGGGCGGGTGTCCAATCCTGGTGGCAGCCGCAGATCTCTACGAGGAAGTTCCTGAGTATCTTTTTTCCTTCGATGCTGTGGTAGACTTCGGGGTGAAACTGCAGGCAGTATAGGGCCTGTCCGGCCCCGTTCTTACGGAAGGCAGCAAAAGGAATATCTTCGGTATTGGCCAGGACTTCGAAACCCTGTGGAAGATCGAGCACGGTGTCGGCATGGCTCATCCACACCTGTGACAGCTCGATTACGTCTTTCAAAATGACATCTTCTTTTTGCTTGTGCAGGAGGGCCCGGCCATATTCCCTTTTACTGCTGTTGGCCACGCGTCCTCCGAATTGTTTGGCCGTCAGCTGGGCGCCATAGCAGACGCCCAGTACAGGCAGCCGTTGATGCAGGGCTGCAATATCCACCAGCGGTGCGTTGGCATCATTTACAGAAAAGGGCGAGCCGGAGAGGATAATACCTTTTAAAGAAGGCTCGAAATGGATGGTCTGGTGGAAGGGAATGATCTCGCAATAAACATTTGCTTCACGTACTGCTCTGGCAATCAATTGAGTATATTGAGAGCCGAAGTCGAGAATCAGGATTTTTTCCGTCATGGTGACGCGAAGGTAAAAAAAATTGGCCAATCGGGGCGGGACACGCCCGGTAACCTCTTTTCGGTGGACAGCGTCAAAATGGGGGGCGAAAGGTTTTAAAATGCCGTGGAAATGTTTAACTTTTGTAGCCCGCAATCAACCATTTAAACAAGTGAATAAAATGCTTAATATGAACTACACTGCACGTAACGGGAAACCTTCATTTTTAAAATACCTATGGATACTCGTGGCATTTGCCGCACTGGCGGGCCTGGGTTCCTGCCACAATATCATGGGCAAAAGGGTCAGGGGCAGTGGCAATATACATAAGGAAGAGCGGCCGGTCAACAACTTTAAAGAGGTCGAAGTGGGCGGAGCGGCGAAGGTGAGGGTGTCACAAGGCGATAAGTCCGCAGTCCAGGTGGAGGCCGACGACAACCTTTTGCAGTATATAGAGGTGTTCCAGGAAGGGGATAAGGTATATGTCAGGGAAAAGAAGGGGTTCCATCTGCAACCTTCCGGAGATATCAATATTTACGTCACCTCTCCTGTCTACAGCCGGATCAGCGCTTCAGGGGCATGCGATATCATCGGCGAGACCAAGATCTCCAACCCCGAAGACCTGCACCTGGAAGTCACGGGCGCCGGCGATATCAAAATGGAAGTGGACGCTCCTAAATTGTCGGCTGAAGTTTCGGGCAGCGGCAGCATCAAGCTGAAGGGACAGACGAAAGATGTGGACCTGGAGCTCACGGGCGCCGGTCATGCCTATTGTTATGATCTCCTGGCGGAAAACACCAAAGTGGATATTTCAGGGGCAGGCTCCGCCGAAGTTTATGCCAGTGTAAAGCTGGACGCCCAGGTCAGCGGTGCAGGGAATGTCAGCTATAAAGGCAATGCCTCGGATGTGAACCAACATGTCAGCGGGGCCGGCAGCGTAAAAAAGGTGAATTAATAACGTGCGCATCAGCTGCCTTTTTCTATTTGTCATCATGGCTGCCCGGGCGGGGGCACAGGCGCAGCCTTCCCGGGAAGATTTTGTCAACGAGGTTTTTCATTTGGTTGTAGACAGTTCTTTTTCCAAATATTACCTGGTTCAACGGGCCGACACCTGCCGGTTCGTGAAATACGACTATGACGAATGGACAAAGTATTACCTGAAAGAGCCCGTGTCCCTCGCCGTGATGAACGAGCTGGCCCAGAAGGTATATCTTTCCCACATAAAATATGACTGGCGGCAGGACCAGCTGCAAAAGGCCGTTTGTATTACTGCAAGGAGGGGTGACTCGCTTTTTACGATCAACAACCCGGCGCTGAAAGGGTATCAGAAAGGGCGGAAAGTATTGCGTGCCTGGCAGGAACTGCCGGCAGAGGAACGGACCCTGTTCAGCTTTTCTCTACCCTCTTTTACGGATGATGGACAATATGCTGTCATTGACCTTAATTTTATTTGTGGGATAGCCTGCGGCACGGGATTCACCTGTCTTTTCCGTCGTACTTCCGGTGGCTGGAAGCTGATCGGTAAATATGCCAACTGGTCAGCCTGATCATAAATTGACATACCTCACCCTGATCCAGATGTTCCTGTTCCGCCCCTTGTCGTCTGTACAGGAGATCTTCACCGGTCCTTCTTCGGGGACAAAGAACTGTTTGCTTCCCGCTTCGCCGGCTTTGTAGAATTTGTTGTTGATGTACCAGTAAACTTTCCCCACATCATTGCTGACCCTGCATTTCAGTTGTAAGGGTTCCGGGTCTTTCCTGTTGATCAGGTATTCGCTGCCGTTGGAAGGGCTGACCACCAGGGGCGCCCCGTCCCTGAACACCTTTTCGCAGTCGGGGTTGTGCGGGGGGATAGATTGATAGGCGATCCTTTTCTCTTCGAAATACTCCTTCATTTCAGGAGTGATGATCTTATATAGTTTTTTCTTATACCCATTCTCCGGCAGGCAGCTCCGGCAATAGGAGATTTTTTCATCGGGTGATACGAAGATCTCCTGCATATTGTCGCATTTGCGGGAGGGAGAGATCAGCGGGACGAAGTAATCCGTCACCAGGTTGGTACAATGATCGGTGGGCGGCAGGCCTGTTTCGGAGCACACGGTGCGGACCTCGCAATCTTTGGGCGGGGAGAACCAGGGCTGGTCATCGTCATAATCTATCGTGTTGAAGACCTGGAACAGCAGGGGAGTGGCCGTATTCGCGCCGCTGAGCTCCTGGACACCGGCGCCTGAAAAATTCCCCACCCAGATACCCACGGTGAAGCGCTTGTTATAGCCGATGCTCCAGGCGTCGCGCCGTCCATAGGAGGTGCCCGTTTTCCAGGCGATCTTGGGCAGGTGCATCGTGGACTCCCAAGTCAGGGGGAAGTCCGGCCGGTTCACTTTTGACAACGTTTCATTTATCATGAAAGTAGCTTCAGGGCTCAGTATCGTCCTCGCTAAACCCTGGCTCTCCGCTTCCTCTACATATTTAGGCGCGGTATATTTTCCTTCATTCGCAAAGATGGAGTACAGCCCGGTCATTTCTTCCAGGGTGGCGCCGCATCCGCCCAGGATCATGGAAAGGCCCAGCTTTTTCTGATCTTTTTTTATCTGCTGGAAATCGCAGCTGGCCAGCTTGCGGACCAGCTTATCCTTGCCGAGGGCATTCAGGCTTTTTACGGCGGGAATGTTCAACGAGTGTTCCAGTGCATATTCCATAGTGACATAGCCGTTGAATTTCCTGTCATAGTTCTCCGGAGCATATCCTTCATAGTTCACCCCTACGTCGGTGATCACCATTTTGGGGGTGAGCAGGCCTTCGTCGATGCAAAGACCGTACAGCAAGGGCTTCAGGGTGCTGCCCGGTTGCCGGATGGCTGCAGCTCCGTTCACCTGCCCTCCGTCCGTCGTATCCTTGAAATCGGCCGAGCCTACATAGCTGATCACCCGGTGGGTGCTGTTGTCCAGCACGATCACCGCCGCATTGCGGATATTTTTCAGATTGAGGGTCCGGGAATAGTCCTTCACCAGCTTTTCGATCTTTCGCTGTGTATTCAGCTCGACGGTGGTGTGGAAGACTTCCGCACCACCATGTTTTTTCAGCTTCCAGGCCAGGTGAGGAATGAAATGTGGTACAGTGCCCCGGCTGGCAGTCAATGGCTCATTCAGCGCATCGGCGATCTCTTTTTCCGTAAACACCTTTTCCCCTGCCCAGCGTTTCAGCCATTTATTGCGCTCCTCTACGATCCTGTCATTGTTTTTTCCCATCACCAGCGAAGAAGGACGATTGGGTATAATGGAAAGGGCCGTGATCTCCGCCAGGGACAAGTGGTCGGGGTTCTTTTTAAAGTACAGGATGGCGGCTGATTTCACCCCTTCGATGTTGCCGCCGTAGGGCACTTTGTTAAGGTACAGCTGCAGGATCTCGTCCTTGCTATACTTCCATTCCAGCTGCAGGGCCCGGAACATCTCCCGGACCTTGTTCCAGTAGGTGCGTCGTTTGGGCTCCAGGGATCGGGCCACCTGCATGGTGATGGTGGAAGCGCCGGAGGTCCGACGCATATGCAGGATATTCATGAAGAACGCCCGGCTCATAGCCAGCAGGTTGATGCCGGGATGATAGTAGAAGTACCTGTCCTCTTTTTCAACGATGGTCTTGCGCAGCAGCGGTGAGATCTCCTGCAATTCCGTCTTCATCCGCCATTGCTGGTCGTGCGTGAGAAAAGCGTTGACCACTTCACCCTGGCTGTCCTCGATGATGGTGGAATATTCGATGCGGTCGGGGACGGGAAAGATCCAGTTCAACAGCAAAAAGAGCAGGACGGCCGCCACCAGACCGACGAGCAGCCTCACCAGCATCCGCCTCACCGACCAGCTCCTGATATAACGGAATATTCTTTTCATTTGCGTACCTAAAGATCATTTCTTCCAACGGTGTTCCACATCCCAGTAATATGTTTTTTCCGGCTTTAACAAATTCTTATCGCGGCATCCCTTGCAAACAAGCATCCCCGTAGTATATCTTCACAGTGGAAATTTTTTCCAACGATTATGGCCTCCCCAACAATTCCTCCTTAGCTTCTCCGTTACATATTTTTCAGCGATTGAACGCTCTTTTGGCGATTGGTATTTTATTGTATCTTGATAACGTTTTATTTAAAAATAGCTCCCATCCTCAATCAGACCTCTTTATGCGTATAAGTTCCGGCTTAATTACGACAGCCCTTTTAGCCACCGTTTTCTCCACATTGATGACCATGACGGCCTGTAATCGCAGCACTGTCGCCCTGCAATATACAAATGCCAAGGATGAAGTGCCGCCATTGGGCAACCTGATCTTCCGATTTGACCAGGACCTGGTGAAGGATTCCCTCCTGGACCGGTGGGATTCTACCCAATACATCAGCTTTGAGCCGAAGATTGCCGGCCGCTTCCGTTGGGAGCATCCCGACGAGCTGGTGTTTTCCCCTGCCCAGCCCCTGACGCCGGCCACTACCTTTAAAGCCACCCTGAGGAACGATATCCTCCAGTACAGCAGTTATGGACGGATCAAAAAAGGCGAGGACCTGGTCTTTCATACGCCTGACCTGAAGCTGGACAATACCAATGCCAGCTGGGTACTCCAGGATGAGAACAGCAGCACGGCTGTTCCTCAGGTCGACCTCCAGTTCAATTACCCTGTCAACCCCGGTTCCCTCAAGGATAAATTACAGATCGCCGTGGGTGGCCAGCCAGTGAGCTATAACCTGCAGACCCTTTCTGCCGACGACCGGATCACAGTGCGGCTGTTGAACCTGAAAATGGAAGATAAGAACCTGGAAGCGACCATCTCCATCGATAAGGGACTGGTCCCCGAAGGTGGCACCAATGGGTTGAAGGAGAAGCTGGAGAACAAATCCATCATTCCCTCTCCCTTTGTCCTCCAGATCAATGACGTCACTACGGAGCACGACGGTGAGACGGGCACCATAAAAGTACTGACCAGCCAGCAGGTGATCCCCGCAAACCTGGCGACGTTCGTCAAGCTGGACCCGGCCGTTAAGTTTACGGTAGAGCCTGCCGAGGATGGATTTACGATCAGGAGCGACAATTTCGATCAGTCGAAAAGCTACGCGCTTACCCTGACAAAGGGTCTGCGTGGCCGCATCGGAGGAGTGCTGCATGAGGAATATAACACCAACATCACGTTTGGAGAGCTGGCGCCTTCCGTCAGCTTTGTCAATAGCAAAGGGGTCTACCTCTCGGGCAAGGGCGCCCAGAACATCGAAGTGAAGATCATTAATGTGCCGAAAGTAAAAGTGATCATCTCGAAGATCTATGAGAGCAATCTGCTGATGGCGTCGCGGTATGGGTACTACCCGAAGGAATCGTCCAGGTCGGGTTCGTCTTCGGGTGAAGGAGACGAGGAAGGAGAAGGCGATTATAACAGCTATGACAACAGTAGCGCCGATGTCACATTGGGAGATGTTATCTATGAAAAAGAGGTCGATACCCGCTCCCTGCCCAAGAGCGGTAATAACAGATTGTTCAATTTGAGCATTGCTGATAAACTACCGGAATTCAAGGGTATTTACCACGTCATGATCCGGAGCGTAAAGGACTATTGGGTCAGGGACAATCGATTTGTGTCTCTTTCCGACATTGGTCTCATCGCCCGGGAAGGCAACGAAAAAATGCTGGTGTTCGTCAACTCCATTAAGAATGCGGCGGCGCTGGCCGGCGTCAACGTGATGGCCTATGGATCGAACAATCAGCTGTTGGGGACGGGCGCCACCAATGCGGATGGCGTGGCGGAGATCGCCTACGCCCGTAAGGAGCCCGCGGGCTTTCGCCCCGCGATGATCATTGCCAAGACGTCGGATGATTTCAACTATCTTCCCTTTGGTACGACAAAGGTCAATACCTCCCGGTTTGAAGTAGGAGGGCGGCATAGCAATAGTACGGGGCTGGACGCTTTTGTCTATCCTGAAAGAGACATCTATCGACCGGGAGAAAAACTCAACTTCTCCGTCATCATAAGGGACAAACAATGGAAGTCGCCGGGCGAGCTGCCTGTCAAGCTCAAGTTCCTTCTGCCTAACGGCAAGGAATTAAAAACATTCCGGAAGAGCCTTAACGAGCAAGGCTCCGTGGAAGGCAGCGTGGATATCGCGCCATCCGCCATTACCGGCAGCTATTCGCTGGAAGTATATACCTCCAATGATGTGCTGCTGGCAACGCAGCCTTTCCGGATAGAGGAGTTTGTGCCGGACAGGATCAAGGTGACGGCAAAGCTGGACAAGCCTTACCTGGAGACGGGCGATATTGCCAGGCTCAGCATCCATGCTGTGAACTTCTTCGGACCTCCTGCCGCCAACCGCAACTATGAATACGTGACGCAGGTGCGGCAGAAGACCTTCAATCCAAAGAATTATAAGAATTATGATTTTGGCCTGGCCGACAATAATGTGACGTTCAGCAAGGATACTAAAGAAGGTAAGACGGATGAACAGGGTAATGCGGTGGAGAAATACGAAGTGCCTGACATGTACAAGAACGCGGGCTTGCTGCAGGCCACTTTCTTTGCCACCGTCTTTGATGAGACAGGACGTCCTGTCAGCCGCAGCACCAGTGTGGATATATTCACCCAGCCTGTTTATTTCGGCGTGTCGGACGATGGGTATTCCTATTATGCGCTTAACCAGACCATACAATTTCCCCTGATCGCGCTGGATCGTAATGAAAAAGTGTCCGGCGGGACCCTGGCCCGCGTGCAGGTGATCAAGCACGAATACAGGACAGTGCTTACGAAGAGCGGCAGCTATTTCCGGTATGAATCCCAGAAAGAAGATAAGCTTGTTGCTTCCACGCTGGTGAATGTTGGCGGAGAGAGCACGAAATACTCCTTCATGCCACGCAGTCCCGGCGACTATGAATTGCGGGTGTCCATACCGGGCGCCAATACGTATGTCAGCCGAAGCTTTTACAGCTATGGCTCCTGGGGTGGCGACAATACTTCATTCGAGGTAAATAACGAAGGGCATATCGATATCGACCTGGAAAAATCATCTTATTTTACGGGAGAGTCGGTGAAGGCGCACTTCAAAACACCATTCAGCGGACGCATGCTGGTGACCATGGAGACGGATAAGGTACTGTCCTATCAGTATGTCAACGTGGACAAGCGTGACGCCTCGCTGGACCTGCCGCTCACGGCCGACGATATTCCCAATGTCTATATCACCGCCACCTTGATCAAGCCGCATGAGCTGTCGGATATCCCTTTGACGGTGGCACATGGCTACCAATCGGTGAAAGTAGAGGAGAAAGACCGTAGGATACCTGTGGAGATCATGGCCCAGAAGTCCGTGCGTTCGCACACCCATCAGAAGGTAAAGGTCAAGGCGGTAGCCGGCAGCATGGTGACGCTGGCGGCCGTGGACAATGGCGTGCTGCAGATCTCCGATTTTGAGACCCCCGATCCCTACACACATTTTTATGCCAAGCGGGCCCTGGAGGTGAATGGCTATGATCTCTATCCATTGCTTTTCCCCGAAGTGCGGCCCAGCCTCAGCAGTACGGGTGGTGATGCGGAGGGTGATATGAAGAAGCGGGTGAACCCCATGCCGTCCAAACGGATAAAGATCGTTTCGTACTGGAGTGGTATTGCAAAGGCTGACGGCAGCGGCGAGGCGGAATTTGAATTCGACATACCCCAGTTCTCAGGGGAAGTAAGGCTGATGGCTTTGGCGTATAAGGATGCAAAGTTTGGCGCCGGGACATCGGCCATGACGGTGGCGGACCCCATTGTGCTGAGCTCCGCATTGCCCAGGTTCCTCAGTCCCGGTGATACAGTGACGATGCCGGTGACGATCACGAATACCACTGCGGGCGCTGCCAGCGCCGATGCCCGGCTGAAGGTCAGCGGCGCCATACGGGTCGCGGGCGATGATCATCAATCCTTGTCCCTGGCGGCGAATAGTGAAGGGCGTGCGGTCTTCCAGATCATCGCCCCACCCACGATCGGCGTAGGAAAGGTGTCAGTGGAAGTAGCCAGCATGGGCGAGCATTTTACAGATGAGACAGAGATAGGCGTCCGTCCTTCGGCGCCTCTGCAAAAGATCACGGACGCAGGAGCTGTGACAGGCGGTAGTTCCCAGACATTGAACTGGAATGCTGGTGATCTTATCCCTTCCAGCCTGGACTATCAGCTCATGGTGAGCAGGTCGCCAGTGATCGAGCTGTCAAAATACCTCGACTGGCTGGTGAGATATCCGTATGGGTGTACGGAACAGACAGTCTCTGCGGCATTCCCGCAACTGTATTATGGCGACCTGGCGGACCTGATGCGGTCGGGTGGTGCTGCTGCGCAGAAAGCGTCGGCCAATTCGAATATACAGGAGGCGATCCGCAAGATCAAAATGCGGCAGCTGTACAGCGGCGCCGTGACGTTATGGGATAACGAAGGCACGGAGAACTGGTGGGCGACCATCTATGCCGCGCATTTCCTGCTGGAAGCGCAGAAGGCCGGCTTCGACGTGGACAAGGGACTGCTGGAGACCATGCTCGGCTATATCAACAGCCGGCTGAAAAACAAGGAAACGATCACTTACTATTACAACCGTGACCAGAATAAGAAGATCGCCCCCAAGGAAGTAGCCTATGGATTATATGTGCTGTCCATGGCAGGCAGACCCAATATCAGTGTGATGAACTACTATAAAGCCAATCCGGCCCTGTTGAGCCTGGATTGTAAATACCTGTTGTCGGCCGCCTATGCATTGTCAGGCGATAAGAAGAGCTTCCGGGAATTCCTTCCGACACAATTTGCAGGAGAAGAGTCGGTGGCGCAGACGGGCGGCAGCTTCTATTCCGATATCCGGGACGAATCGCTGGCGCTGAATGTGCTGGTGGATGTCGACCCGGACAATACGCAGATCCCCACGATGGTGAGGCATATTGCGGGTAAATTAAAAACACGCTATTGGTACAGCACACAGGAGCTGGCTTTTAGCTTCCTGTCGATGGGCAAGGTGGCCAGGCGCGAAGCGGGCTCTACGGCTACGGCGGATATCAAGGTGGACGGCAGGACCGTGGCTTCGATGAATGGCAGCCCGGTGAAGCTGGGGTCGGCAGTGCTCAAGGGCTCGGGAGCAGGCGCTCCGAAGGTGGATATTGTTACCAAAGGTTCGGGGAAAGTGTATTATTTCTGGCAGCTGGAGGGTATCAGCGCTACGGGGGCTTATAAGGAAGAAGACAGCTATCTGAAGGTTCGCAAACGGTTCTTCGACAGGAACGGGCGCCCCATCGCCGGTAACACCTTCCATCAGAACGACCTGGTGATCGTGCAGATCACGTTGGAAAAGACCTATTCTACGGATATCGATAACGTGGTGATCACAGATATGCTGCCTGCGGGTTTCGAGATCGAGAATCCGCGGACGAAGGATATCCCGGGTATGGATTGGGTAAAGGATGCGGAAACGCCTACAGCATTGGATGTGCGGGATGACAGGATCAATTTGTTCGTCAACCAGCATTATAATAAGCAGGTGTATTATTATGCGGTGAGGGCGGTGTCACCAGGTGTTTACAGGATGGGGCCCGTGGCCGCCGATGCTATGTATAATGGCGAATATCATTCGTATAATGGGGCAGGGACGGTGAAGGTGGTGCAGTAGTTGCAAAATAAAGGGCCGACCATCGGGTCGGCCCTACGGCATCCGAAACGTACTTCTTTTACACCGGCACTTCCATCACCAGGATAATAGCCTCCCTGGACAGCGCTTCCATTTCTAATTCCGCCAGGTTCCAGAGGGCAAGCCCGTCGCCGGCTTGCAGCAACCTGTATTGTACTTCCATTTCTCCCTGGATCACAAAGGCAAACAGCCCGTTTCCTGGAACAATTGTTTTATAGACGGCTTCTTCCCTTCCCTTTAACTTTCCGATGACGGCCCCGTGAAAGTGGATAGATAGGCTGTCCCGCCGGCGGGCGCATGCCCTGGTAAGCATGTTGCTGTTGCCGTCCAGGTCAAAAGACAGCACTTCGGGCGCGACAGGTCTTGTCCTGGAAGGGACCCTCACCCACCATTGCAGGAATTTCACCAGATCGCCCTCATAAGGATTCCCGATCCTGACAAACATTCCTTTGGGCGCATCCAACACCACCAGTTGTCCGGCTTTCACACTACCTGCATTGCCCAGGCTGTCGGTATAGGTGATGGTCCCGACAACAGGCAACAGGATGATCTCCGAATCTTCTTCCGCCTGCAGGCTGATGTTGCTGCCTCCGGCAAGCGTATCCTCGTTGAGCACATATAAAGCCCCGAATGGATCTTTATGAGGATGGCGGTAATTACCGAAGTTGAATGTATTGTAGCTTCGGAACCATTCCAGTTCCGTATGGCCGCGCTCATCGGCCAGGAATATTTTCCCTTTGGATTGTGGTACCATAGATCAGGATGGCTCTTTTAAAGAATGAATGGTAAGGAATGGTTGCATGGAGAAGAGTTCTGTCAGGACCTCCTCTCCTTCTGCAACGTCGTTGTCATGGGGAGCCACCAATAGCTGCTGCCCGATGGTGTCATACCAGTTCATCGGGTCTGACAGAAAATTAATGGCCACCTGGTGACTTTCCTTTTTCCTGATGTCGGAATTGATGATCTCGAACCGGTAGCTTTTAAAAGGCAAAAAATGCTTTCCGCTGGCATTCAGGATATCCGGAACTTTCCCGTTCAATTGTTGCAGATAGCCGACGATGGAAGCGCTGACAAGGAAATGAAGCTTTTCCGCATTCGGTACATGGGCGGTCAGTTCCCCAAACGTGGAATACTTTTTCTCCTGGTTGTAATACTGTGCTTGCAGCAGGAACTCCTTATAGCTGTCTTCAAACACATATTTCTCCCATTGCTTCTGGCAACTGGCGTCGATGATCTTCCTGTATTCCAGGCGGATGATTCTTTTTTTCATCAGGCGCTTACATATATAGTGTGGGTAAGCACATAACCTGCGGATACGCTGCCAGTGACGCTTGCCAGTTCGTTGGCCAGGGAATCGCTGAAGACCATATCGCTGGCATTGGATGTATCCTGGACGCCGCGGGCGGTGTAGTCGGAGGCCGTGGTATACACCGTATTACAGATATCCGTGGGAAAAGCGATCTGTGTTATCAGCAGTGAAGTACCGCTGGAGCTATAAATGTGTGCATGGATATGCGGCGCTCTGGGTGAATACCAGCCGGGGAAGATACTGGTGAAGGTGACGAGCCCGTCGGAATCCGTTGTCTGCCGTCCTCTCAAAAAGTGAGAAGCCGTATAGTTGACTGTAGCGTAGCCTCCGCCCGGTGTATCGGTATACTCGGAATAATAGCCAAGGGCGGTACAATGCCATATGTCGACAAGCGCGCCGGAGAGGGCAGCGCAGCTGTTATTGGTGTTCTTAATGTAGATCTTGACGGTCAGCGGTACGCCTGATTGTCCATCGACGATATTGCTCCTTACGTACGAGGAAGGAGTAATAGTAGGGTAGGGTCCCGCTGTTTCCGAAGATGTCACGGTACAGGAACCGGAAGACGAGCTGCCGGAAGACGAGCTGCCGGAAGACGAACTGCCGGAGGATGAGCTGCTGGAAGATGAATCTCCTGAAGACTTCTTACAGGCCAGAGGTGCGATGGCTACTAATCCGAGTGCGGCAAGGCCGCCCTTTAAGAATTGTTTTCTTTCCATAAGTCAACTTTTAATAGAATGAATAGTGAAACGTTGAGGGTTGCTTTTATAAATATTTACTCATTAAGTCTTCCATTATTGTGCCTGTGTTCCGAGTGTTGAGGTGAATGCAGGTTTTGTTGCGGTGAATTGATGATTTTTGCCATTTATTAACATCCTTACTCATGTATACGAATATACATGTCAGATGGTTGCTTGCTATTTTTTACAACTTTGCAAAAAAATGGACAAGCGATCCCGGGGATGGAAAAGGAGGGAAATGTGTTGGGAAAGGCGATTGATCTCAGGCTTTTATGGCAGGCTGTCTCCCGGAAAACTTCTCGTTGCGTGGAGCTCGTAATTCAGGATACCTTCCATTATGGCCGGGTCTCCCTCTATGATCGTTTTTGTTTGCCCGATGTCGGCGTTGAATATTCCGACACCGGCTTTATCACCCTCATCTCTTATGGGAAAGACAACGCACAGAAGACCTTCAGCGCGAAGACTGAAATTGCGCCGGGCGTGTTCCCAGATGATGCCGCCGGCGTCCGGCCGATTGAAGTTGGGACCCTTGGTCAGGATGACAATGGTGTAAGGTTTTGTCGTTGTCATCATTTGCTTCATGAATTCGTCGGTAATGGTATTCATGCGGGTGTGTTGTTTGCTTCAAAATACGTCTTTTGCATCTCTTTTCATACAAAAGAGCCGATAGCCTATGTCCAATGTCTCATATACCTTAAAACCGAACTGTTCGTACCAGGGCACATTCCTGTCCACCGACGTTTCCAGGTACACGGGTAGTGCCTCGCGGTCACATTGTTCCAGTATCTCCCGGAGCAAGCTGCTGCCAATGCCTTTGTGTTGTGCATCGGGTGATACGCCGATGAACCATAAATAGCAGAATGGTACGCGGGGATGAAGTTTTTTGATGGTCGCTTCGCGTCGCAGGATCTTTTTGAGATTAGCCAGACCCACACTCGTTGTTATTAATCGCAGGTCGAGCAGGGTGGACCTTAAGGAGGACTTTGCCTTATGCGGATAGACCACAAGCGCACAACCTTGCCGGTGGTCGGAGAAAAACACATTGCCATGCAGCTGACAGTAGTCGAAGGAATATTCCATGAGGCGGAGGAGCCTTTTGGAACGGTGGTGGTCCTGGGGGATGATGTAGTTGACGCTTTTGTTGTCGTCGAAGGATTGGGCGAGGAGATGGGTGATGAACGAGCGGTCCTGGGATTGGGCTTTGAACATAATGGAATAAAATTAAACTAATTTAAGAAGTTCATTTACTGCGATAATTTTGCAGCGGGCAAACACATTTTTATTTTTTTTGTATTCCCCTTCTTTCTAACTTTGGCCTTCTATAGCGCCTTTGGCCTTTCCCTCTCAAATGATAATGAGAAGCGAACCCAAAGGCATTTTTTATGAAACCAACTGTAGCTGTCCTCATCGATGGCGGATTCTTTCTAAAACGGTATTATTCTTTATACAACGGGGCTGACCTCCATAATGCCGAAATGATAGCAAAAAATATTTGCAGAGCTGCTATGAAGCACGTGTCTATAAAACATGAGCTCTATAGGATATTCTATTATGACTGCTTGCCCCTAAATAAAAGAGTGCATAATCCTGTCTCGGGAAAATGTATCGATTTTAGTAGAACGGATATTTACAGATTACGTCTTGAGTTATTTGAAGAGCTTAAGAAAAAGCGCAAGGTTGCACTTCGATTGGGCCATATTAAAGACGCAGGCACCTGGCAGATCTACCCATCCAAAGTTATAGCATTATTAAAAGGAGAAATCACTATTAAAGACATTAAAGACATCGATCTGTTTTACGAGATGAGGCAAAAGGGCATTGATATGAAAATAGGGATAGACATTGCTTCACTTTCATTTAAAAAGCAGGTGAATCAAATCGTTTTGATTTCTGGCGACGAAGATTTTGTCCCCGCCTCTAAACTGGCAAGACGCGAAGGAATCGATTTTATCTTAGATCCTCTTTGGAATGCTGTTGATAAAAACCTCTTCGAACACATAGACGGCCTGAACTCCACTTCCCCCAAACCCCCAATCAAAAAAAAGTAGGAAAGCTGATCAAAAACTCCCTTATCTGATCTTCAGTGGTCTCTGGATGTATGGACTCCATCTTAACCACCTGCTCTTCCGCATCATAATACGCAGAATACAGATCGTTGGACACATGGAACTGATGTCGTTGCGTATCCTGCTGCATCCCATAATGCTGGCTCAACCGGTTGATCAGCTGAAAAGCCTCCTCCTGCCCCGAAACGGGTATTTTTTTAAGCTCCTTTACCATAATAGAAACCGCTATGCAATTCCCGGGCCCGGATATCCCCCACCGCCAGGTCCTATTTTTTCTTATATTGGACCTATGAACAGACCTGTTTCCTTTCTTATAGCCCTTAGCTTTTTTGCGGCTCCTGTCCTCGCGCAGCCGAAAGACCCCATCATCGACAACATCATTAAAGAAGAGAATGACAGCTCACAGCTGCAGAAGCTGGCCCATGAACTATTTGATGTCATTGGTCCCCGTTTGGTCGGGACACCCCAGATGGAGCAGGCCCGTGACTGGGCCATTGCCAAATACAGCAGCTGGGACATACCGGCCCATAGTGAAAAGTGGGGCGAGTGGAGGGGATGGCAGCGGGGCATCTCGCATATCGATATGATCTACCCTCGCGTGAAGACGCTGGAAGGTACGCAGCTGGCGTGGAGCCCCGGGATGGGGAAGAACACCGTGACAGCGGAGCTGATCATCCTTCCCGATCTGGCTGACTCTCTCGCGTTTCAGCAATGGCTGCCGAATGTAAAGGGAAAGTTTGTCATGGTCTCGATGATTGCAACCCACCGGCCGTCCGATTACAACTGGCAGGAATGGGCAACCGCAGCGTCGTTCGAAAAGATGAAGAAAGAACGCACTGCACAGACGGATGCCTGGGCTCTGCGGATCAAAAAGACGGGCTATACGACCCGGACGCTGCCGGTTGCGCTGGAGAACGCTGGGGCCGCGGGCATTGTTTCCTCCAATTGGTCGCAAGGCTTTGGCGTAGACAAGATATTTGGCGCCTTCTCCAAAAAGATCCCCACCGTGGACATTGCTCTGGAAGATTATGGGCTGCTGTACAGGCTTGCGGAGTCAGGCGATAAGCCCAGGATCAGCCTGCATACAGAATCGAAAGAGCGTGGGCTTGTGCCCACCTTTAATACGATTGCATCTATCAAAGGAAGTGAGAAGCCTGATGAATATGTCATCCTGTCCGCGCATTTCGATTCCTGGGATGGCGGCTCGGGCGCTACAGACAATGGCACCGGCACCCTCACCATGATGGAAGCCATGAGAATTTTGAGAAAAGTATATCCGCATCCCAAACGCACGATCATGGTGGGACATTGGGGCAGCGAAGAACAGGGCTTGAATGGTTCCAGGGCTTTTGTGGAAGATCATCCGGAGATCGTTCAGCATATCCAGGTCGTTTTAAACCAGGACAATGGCACGGGTAGGGTGGCCTCTCTCGCCGGTCAGGGATTCCTGCACGCGGCTGAATACCTCACGCGCTGGCTGGCCGCGCTGCCTTCCGGAATTAAGGACTCAATAGAAACGCATTTTCCGGGTACGCCGGGTGGCGGCGGATCAGACTTTGCATCGTTTGTTGCTGTGGGGGCGCCCGCCTTTTCCCTAAGCTCTAAGAGCTGGTCGTATTTTGCGTACACATGGCATACGAACCGGGACACATATGATAAGATCGTTTTTGATGACCTGCGCAACAATGCTATTCTTGCCGCAGCATTAGCGTACATGGCAAGTGAAGATCCCGTGACAACATCACGAGAAAAAAGCGCCCTTCCGGTGAATGAAAGAACAGGGCAGCCGGCGCAATGGCCAGCGCAGGTGAAATCCATCCGTAAAGGCGGCGTGGATTAGTGGATCTATCGCTGCAATGGACTGTGCTGGGGAGCCCTACAGGCAATCACTTAGCAACACTTATAACCCTTTTGAAGAGGGATTTATAGCGAAATTCGCTATCTAAAAAATTACGGAACAAATTTCAATATTATTAGCAGATATAGGAGCCATCTTTGTATTTTTACCCCAAATTCACGTGCATGAAGCTTTTTGTAGCAGGTTTACCTTCTGATTTCGACGATGTTGATCTAAAAGAAATGTTTGAATTGTATGGTGCAGTTAACTCCGCTAAAGTTGTCATTGACAGGGAGACCGGTAAAAGCAAAGGCTTCGGCTTCGTAGACATGGCTGATGATACGGAAGCTAAAGGGGCGATAGAGACCCTGGACGGTGCTGGCATCAGAGGCAAAAAGCTGGCCGTGAAAGAGGCTGATGAGCAGGGCAGAGGCGGTGGAGGCGGCGGCAACCGTGGTGGTGGCGGAGGATATGGCGGCGGCGGCGGACGTGGCGGTGGAGGATATGGTGGTGGTGGCAACCGTGGCGGCGGTGGAGGATATGGCGGCGGTGGCGGACGCGGCGGTGATCGTGGTGGTGACCGCGGCGGCGATCGCGGGGACCGTGGCGGTGGAAGAAGATATTGATCCAGCGGGCTTTTAATAACAATCTCAATTTTCGAAATAATACGTATAAGTTGCACTATGTCAGCAACGTATACAGATGTTTCCTCTTGTTACTGTCTTATCCGACAAAAAGTGATCTTTTCCGGCCTGTCCGACTCTGAACAATGGTGTTTTTTCATCTTTAAACGATAAACCATGGAACAGACGAACATCGCGCCAGCTACAGGGGCTTCCCCGGGCTTTAATTTCAGAGATTACCTCTCTTTTCGTACCATGATCACTTTACAAATCATCCAGATCGTTTATGCAGTGGTTGCCGTGCTCATTACACTGGCCAGCCTTGCCGCTATGTTCGGCGGCGGCCGCAGCCGTGGTGGGTTCGACGAATTTGGCGGAGGCGGAGGTTTAAGCCCTTTCAGCCTGCTGGGAGGCGGTGGTTTCTTCGGAGGATTGATCATGCTGATCGTAGGCAATGTTGCCTGGAGGATATGGTGCGAGTTGATCATCATATTTTTCAGGATCAATAAAACCCTGAATAACATTGAAGTAAACACCAAGATATAGCCAAAAAATAAAAAGCATCCCCGTAAGGATGCTTTTGTAAATATCTCATTTCCTGGGAAAAGATCTTACTTAGCTGCAGTAGCACCTAAAGCATTGACCCTACGGGCCAGCTTGCTCTTCAGGTTGGAAGCCTTATTCTTGTGAATAACGCCTTTTTTAGCCAGCTTGTCGATCATAGCAGCTACTTCAGGCAGCTTGTCACCAGCTTCTTGCTGCACCTTGATCTCTCTCAGGTCACGGATCGCATTACGGGTGGTTTTGCCATAGTAGCGATTACGATCTCTGCGCTTGGTGGCTTGCCTTACATCTTTTTTGGTTGCCTTATGATTTGCCATTACTCGACATTTTTAGGACGGCAAAGGTAGCCCCATGCTGCGAATTTTCCAAATCCAGACAAGTTTTATTCATAAAAAGTTCCGGACAGGCACTTGGGGGGCTTTGGGGCCGTTTTAGAAGCTTGAAGGGCCCCCTGGGGGGCCGGAAGACAAATAAAGGAAAAGGGATGGTTAAAAACAAGAAAATGGAGGGGTTCGGGGACGGAAATGACTAATTTTGAACGATATTTGTAGGCCAAAAACGAACCGCGGAATGTCCGCGGCAATAATGCTTAAGCGCTTCTATGAAGGACTATTCGTTTATAACTAATTCACATCCCTCCTATATCGAGGGCTTATACCAGGATTTTGTAAAGAACCCCGAGGCGGTGGATCCTGAGTTCAGAAAATTTTTTGAAGGATTCGACTTTGCCGTCACCCAGGGGAAAGCCTTTAATGGGGTCAATGGGGCTGCCAATGGCGTTCATTCGGCTGCGGCCGGCGCAAGATCTGCCGATGGCGTGCTGACCACTTCCGACGGGATGGACTGGAAAAAAGAGCTGGGCGCCTACCGGCTCATCCTGGGCTATCGCAATAAAGGCCACCTGCTGGCCAAAACAAACCCTATACGTCCCCGCAAGGATCGTGGCGCCAACCTCGACCTGGCCTTCTACGGTTTCACGGAAGAGGATATGGACAGGAACTTCTATGCCGGTAATTTGATCGGCCTCGGCACCACTTCACTCCGGAAGATCCTGCAGCACCTGCAGAACTGTTATGCGGCGCACGTAGGTATCGAGTTCAAATACATCAGCGACCAGAAGAAGGTGGACTGGCTGACCAATGAGATGGAGAAAAAATTCCTGACCCCCCTTCCGCTCGATAAGAAAAAACGTATCCTGGAAAAGCTGAACGAAGGGGTCATGTTCGAAAAATTCCTTCATACGAAATACATCGGTCAGAAAAGGTTTTCCCTTGAAGGAGGAGAGACTACCATTGCAGCGCTGGATACCATCATCAATACAGCATCGGAGAATGGCGTGGAAGAAGTGGTCATCGGCATGGCGCATCGCGGCCGGCTGAACATCCTGGCCAATATCATGGGCAAAACGTACGAGCAGATATTCAGCGAATTTGAAGGAACAGCCAAGCTGGACCAGACCATGGGCAGCGGTGATGTGAAATACCATATGGGGTATGGCAGTGAGGTACAGACGGATAAAGGCAGGACGGTCCACCTGAAGCTGATGCCCAATCCATCTCACCTGGAAGCCGTTGACCCTGTTGTCGTCGGATTTGCCAGAGCCAAAGCTGACGTCATGTATGCCAGCGATTATGACAAGATCCTTCCCATCCTCATTCATGGCGACGCATCCGTTGCCGGTCAGGGCATCGTATACGAGGTCCTGCAGATGAGCGAGCTGAAAGGATACAACACAGGTGGTACCATACATTTCGTCATCAATAACCAGATCGGCTTTACCACCGACTTCGATGACGCCCGCAGCTCCGATTATTGCACTTCCCTGGCAGCAGCTATCCACGCGCCCGTATTGCATGTGAATGGCGACGACGCAGAGGCCGTTGTAAAATGTGCCGAGATCGCTACCCGTTACCGCCAGGATTTCAATACGGACATCTTCATCGATATGGTGTGCTATCGCCGCCATGGGCACAATGAAGGGGATGACCCGAAATTTACCCAGCCGCATCTGTATGCGCTGATCGACAAGCATCTCAACCCCCGGGAAGTGTATACCCAGTTCCTTATCGAGAATGGCGAGTCAGATGCCAAGGACCTGGCGAAGGAAATGGAAAAGAAATTCTGGGGAGATCTGCAGGAGCGGCTGGATGAGGTGAAGCAACACCCGCTGCCTTACCACTACCAGCAACCCGAGCTTTGGTGGCGTAGCCTGCGCAAGGCGAATCCTGCGGATTTCGATCAATCGCCTGCTACCGCCATCAGCGAAGCGGATTTCAAAAAAGTATTCGACGCGATCATGCAATGGCCGGAAGATTTCAAGCCGCTGCGTAAAGTTGAAAAGATATTACAGGATAAGGTGAAAGCATTCTCCGATGAAGGGAAGGTGGATTGGGCCACCGGCGAGCTCCTGGCCTATGGCAGCCTCCTGCTGGATGGAAAGGACGTGCGTATGAGCGGACAGGACGTACAAAGAGGTACTTTCTCCCATCGCCACGCCGTCCTGCTGGACGAGAATACGGACAAACCATACAATCGCCTGAGCCGGCTGCCTGATGCCAAAGGACAGTTTCGTATTTACAACTCATTGCTCAGTGAATATGGCGTGCTGGGATTTGAGTACGGCTACGCCCTGGCCAACCCGAATGCCCTGGTATTGTGGGAGGCACAGTTTGGTGACTTCAGCAATGGCGCACAGACAATGATCGACCAGTTCATCTCCGCCGCAGAGCAGAAATGGCAGCGCATGAGTGGCGTGACCCTGTTGCTGCCCCATGGATATGAAGGACAAGGGCCCGAGCACAGCAGCGCTCGTATGGAGCGGTTCCTGCAGATGTGCGCCGAGCTCAATATGGTGGTTACGAACATCACCACGGCCGCCAATCTTTTCCATGCTTTCAGGAGACAGCAGGCATGGCCCTTCCGTAAACCACTGATCAACTTCTCGCCAAAGGCCAATCTGCGTCATCCCGGCACCTGGTCGAAGGTGGAAGAATTTACGTCCGGCGGCTTTAAGGAGGTCATGGATGATCCCTTCGTGGACGATGCTGGCCAGGTGAAGAAAGTGCTGTTCTGCAGCGGGAAAGTATATTTCGACCTGGCTGAACGCCAGCAGAAGGAGAACCGTAAGGATGTAGCCATCGTCCGGCTGGAACAGTTGTATCCCTTACCCCTGCCCCAACTGGAAGCCTTATACAAAAAATACAGCCAGGCAGCCACCTGGTTCTGGGTGCAGGAAGAACCCCTGAATATGGGCGCAGCCTCCTTCCTGCAGATGAACCTGAAGACGATCAATTACGGGGTCATCAGCAGACAGCCCAGCGCTGCTACCGCCACCGGGTATTCGAAGGTACATGCACAGGAGCAGGCGGAGATCATCGAGACGGCATTTAGCATTTAGAATAGATAAATTTTTTTAAATAAATACACTCCCCGCGGGGAGAAGGAGGATTAAATGATCGATATTAAAGTTCCGGCAGTAGGTGAATCTATCAGCGAAGTTACCCTGGTGAAATGGTTGAAACAGGCAGGTGCATATGTTGACCGTGACGAAGTGATCGCAGAACTGGAAAGCGAAAAAGCCACTTTCGAGGTCAACGCTGAACAGGCAGGCGTGCTGAATCCGATAGGCAAGGAAGGGGATACGTTGAAGATCGGCGATGTCGTAGCGCAGATCGATGAGACGGCTGCAAAGCCATCCTCCAATGGAACCACCACCGGCGCTCAGACCACCGCTGCTGCAACATCGGCCCCGGCAACTGCCGTGGCGACCGCTGCTCCCACCACGGCGGCTACCCCCGCCGCACAGGCGCCCGTAACATCCATTCCGAATGATATCAAGGCTACACCGGTAGCCGCAGCCATCATATCCGACAGGAAGATCGATGCCGGCTCTATCACCCCTTCAGGTGCTGGCGGCAAGATCCTCAAGCACGACGTGCTGGAAGCCCTGGCCCATCCCGGCCGCACACCCGGTAAAGAGCTGTTCACCCGCGCCGACAGGCGCGAAAAGATGAGCAATCTCCGTAAGACGGTGTCCCGCCGGCTCGTCGAAGCAAAAAATACCACGGCCATGCTCACCACCTTTAATGAAGTGGATATGAGCGCCGTCATGGCCCTGCGCGCGAAATACAAGGACAAGTTCAAAGAAAAACATGGCGTCAACCTGGGCTTTATGAGCTTCTTCACGAAAGCCACCTGCTATGCCCTCCAGGAATGGCCAGCCGTCAACGCATACATCGATGGCGAAGAACTGGTGTACCACGACTATTGCGATATCTCCATCGCCGTCAGCGCCCCTAAAGGCCTGGTGGTCCCCGTTATCCGCAACGCCGAAAGCCTCAGTATGGCCGACATCGAAAAAAAGGTGGTCGAACTGGCTACCAAAGCGCGGGATAACAAGCTCAGCATGGAGGAAATGCAGGGAGGAACTTTTACCATCACCAACGGGGGCGTATTCGGCAGCCTTATGTCGACGCCCATCATCAATATTCCACAGTCCGCCATTCTGGGAATGCATAAGATCGAAGAGCGCGCCGTTGTCGTAGGCGGGCAGATCGTCGTACGCCCGATGATGTACCTGGCAGTAAGCTATGACCATCGTATCATCGACGGTCGCGAATCGGTCAGCTTCCTGGTAAGGATCAAGGATCTGCTGGAGAACCCCGATCAATTATTGTTCGGAAAGGACCCGGTGAAGGCACTATTGGAGCTGTAATGACGTCGCTGAGCGATCGTCGCGGTGATCGCTCTTTTTATTTTCGACAGGATATGAAATTCGATAACCAGCTCCGCTACGCCACTACCATCCTCTCTTCCTACCAGGGAGGCATCCCCCTGCATACCTGGCTGAAAGATTTTTTCCGGCAGCATAAGCAGATGGGCTCACGCGACCGTAAGACGGTAAGCAACATGGTCTATGCATTTTACCGGCTGGGGCATGCCGTTAGAGGGATGCCCGTCGATGAGCGTATTCTTTTGGGATTATTCCTTGTGCATGATCAGCCGGATGAATTGCTGGCATACTTCCGCCCCGAATGGAGTAGTCAGGCCGCAAAAAGCCTGGAAGAAAAGATCGATTTCATCCATGGCAAAGGCATTGACTTTACGCCGGGTGAGATCTTTCCCTGGAAGGATGAGCTTTCCGAAGGAATAGATCACTATGCTTTCTGCCTTTCGTTCCTTCAGCAACCAGACCTTTTTCTTCGTATCCGGCCCGGAAATGAACAGCAGGTGCTGAACCGAACGAATGAGCTGACGCGCGAACTCATTCCGCCCTTTACATTACGCTTACCCAATGGTACTAAAATAGAAGCCCTGTTCACGCCAGACAAGGAAGTGGTGATCCAGGACTACAGCAGCCAGCGTATCGCCGGCTTTCTCCGGTCAGCGGCATCACCTGTCATCTTCTGGGACGCTTGTGCGGCCAGCGGAGGGAAATCGATACTTGCGTATGATATGATGCCCGGTATAAATATAACCGTATCGGATATTCGTGAATCTATCTTAAAGAACCTGCAACAGCGATTCCGGCAGGCAGGCATCACAAAATTCTATTCTTTTATCGCTGACCTGACACGGAAGGATACAGTCCTTTCTTCAGACACGCTGCCTTACAACCTGGTCCTGGCCGACGTACCCTGCACCGGCAGTGGCACGTGGAGCCGTACGCCCGAAGAGCTGTTTTTTTTCAATCCCGGGAAGATCCTGACGTATAGTGCGGCACAAAAAGCTATTGTCGGCAATATCGTACCGAGGCTGGCGCCGGGCGCAGATTTCGTATATACTACGTGCTCTGTATTCAGAAAAGAGAATGAAGCCATCGCCGGGCTGGTCAGGGAAAAGTTCGGACTGCGGCTGGAGCAGGCGGACGCTATAAAGGGATATGGCCAGAAGGCGGATACGATGTTTGCGGCACGTTTTAATGCCATGCAGGATAACTAGCTGATCAGTTGTGGTCCACTAGCGTGAAGGTCACCTCGAAACCGATCTTATACCCTCCCTGCGTACTGTTGGGGACAGGCGGCTGGTATTCCCAGAGGATGCTGTGCCTGTATACCAGGCCTATGTTCTTCGCATAGGTCTCCGACCAGTAGGTCCTGGACGCGAATGCAGTGTCTATGACGATAGGCACGTTGGCGGAATCATCTTCCTGCAGGATGGTAAGCGTGCTGTCATAAGTGGCGCCTCCCACAGTAAAGGGCTCATTGACATTCTGGTAGGTATAGGCCCATTGGTTGAGATTGACATTGCTCGGTGCCGTGAATTTAAATATGTTCTGGAAAGGCGCATTGGGCAGATAGCTGTTGCCATTCCAGGTCAGCCCATTCGTCAGGGGATAAGCCAGCTTGATAAAACGTAGGTTGTTCTCTGTGAGCTCGATCGATCTTGCAGAGGGGGTCACTACATTCGTTTCTGAAGGCGTCCAGCCGTCGGGGTCTGAAATTCGGGTGATATAGCGGACCACTATCCAGGAAGTGTGGCCCAGGTTGTCGGCAAAAGAGCTTTCCACCGAATCCTTTACAAAATAATGGGTCAGCGTGTCCAGCTGCCCGTAATAATAGAAATTCAGGGAATCCACCTTATAAACGGCGTATTTACCTACCTCCAGGGGGAGGAAATAGTGGGTCAAAGCATCGTCCGGATGATTGTAAAGCGTTCTTTTGCAACTAATTAAAGTAGTCAGGATTAGAAGGGATATAGCACCGGCCAGGCGAATATTTTTCATCATACGCTATTAGTCTAATAGCTAACGAATTACCAGTCTTATTATTGCCGTTTTGCCCGGGCGCTTACGCCCCGCTGCGCTGTATGATGCCCCCCCCGATGACCTCGTCGCCTTCATAAAAGACAGCGCTTTGCCCGGGGGCGATGCCTTTCGCCTTATCATAGAAGCGTATATTCAATTTGTCCCCGGAAGGGTAAAGATTGCTCAACGACCCCTTGTCCTTATAGCGGATCTTTGTAATAGCTTCCATGCCGGGTGTGATGGTGTCATATTTCATCAGGTTCAGCTTGCCGACGACCATTTCCTGCTCGTCAAGGTCTCCTTCATCACCCAGCACGACCGTATTGGTCTCCGGGCGGATAGCCGTCACATAGACTGGTTTCCCGAAGGTGATGTCCAGTCCTTTGCGTTGCCCCACCGTATAGAAGGGATAGCCCTTATGCTTTCCCAGGATCGTTCCGTTCTTATCCACGAAATTCCCGCCGGCAACCTGCTCTTCCAAACCCTCTACCCGGCGCTTTAAAAAACCCCTGTAATCATTGTCGGGGACAAAGCAGATCTCATAGCTTTCGCTCTTGGCTGCCAACTCCGGATAGCCATAGCTCAGGGCCATCTGCCGGATCTCCGTCTTACGGTATGGCCCCAGGGGCAGGAGCGTTCTGCTTAGCAGGTCCTGCTGCAGCCCCCACAACACGTAACTCTGGTCCTTTGTCTCATCCAGCCCTTTGGCAATGGTATACCGGCCATTCTCATGACGGCGGATATTACCATAATGGCCCGTAGCGATGAACGCGCAGTCCATGGCATCCGCCCGCTTCAGCAGCGCTCTCCACTTGATATGGGTGTTGCAAAGAACGCAAGGATTCGGCGTCCTGCCGGCCATATATTCATCCACAAAATTGTTGATGACGAAGTCCCCGAACTCCTCACGGATATCCAGCACAAAATGAGGGAACTCATGCTGTACAGCCGCCATCCGTGCATCGTTAAAGCTGTCCAGGTTGCAGCAGCCCGTCTCTTTTTTAGATGCGCCCGCACTGGCATAATCCCACGTCTTCATCGTGATACCCACCACTTCATATCCTTCATCATGCAGCATGAGAGCCGTAACGGTACTGTCAATACCGCCACTCATTGCTACCAGGACCTTTCCTTTACGGCTCATAACTTAATTTATTGGACGGCAAAGTTACTAAATAAGCTGTGAGCAGGGATAATTTAATGCTAACTATTTCATTATCAATTGATCGTGCCGCAGCTCAAGGCTCGTAGCTCCGCTGCACTTCGATCTCCCCGTTCATTACAATAAGGTCCTTCCATTCGGGGGCATTATCGATATGCACTACGTAGGCCGTGGATCGCAGTTGCGACACTTCCTTTACCCATCCGATGGAAAAGTCATAGTAAGTGCTTTTTACCAGTCTCCTTACCTCCTTTGGCAGCTCCTTTTCACTATACTCCCGCATGGTGTATATCCAGTTGCCCGCTCTGTCAAACACCAGCTTGTTGTGAATGGTTCCTTCCTCGAATTCGGCCAGGTAACCCCCCGGCAACATATACCAGCGCTCTTCCCTGTTTTCGCCGGCCACTTTCATGAATTCCCGCGCGGCTTTAACGCCGCCTTTGTCGTTGCGCAGGCTATGTATGTTGAGGGAAGTATTGCCGGTGACTTGCGCATGTGCGGGTATGCGCGCAAGCAGGAACAGACAGGTAAGAATGATGATACTACGTGTCATAACTATAAATTTTATGACCCTAAGCTAGCTCGCATCCGGCTGTATTGACAGCTAAAACCAGCCATCGGACGCAGATAATGTTCCATCGGTGTTTTTGAATGAGTAATCGGGAAATGTTCAGGACCGGGATGGCTGTAATTTTTTAAGAAGATTTTCTTTACGGCTGCGCGAAACATTGATGGAAGATCCATCGGACATAACGAGATAGCCGCCCTCGCCTTTCACATATTTAGACACCTCGTTGAGACTGACAAGGCTGGAATGATGCACGCGAAGGAAGGAATAGTCTTCCAGCAGCTCTTCGATCTCCTTAAGGGTACGGGATGCCACGATCTTCTGCTGGTCTTTCAGCGAAAGGATGGTGTAATTGCTGTCTGAAGTGCAATATACGATACTGCCCACGGGCACCATTTGCAGCCCTTCCATGGTAGGTATCGCTATCTTATTGAAAAGACGGGTGGGATTTTGCAGTTTCTGAAAGAGCATGTCTATCTGCAGGGGAAATAGCAGGCGTTGTTCTACTTTCTGTACGGAACGCTGCAGCTCTTCCCGGTCGATGGGCTTCAGCAGGTAATCCAGGGCGCTGAAGCGGATAGCTTTGATGGCATACTGGTCATAGCTGGTGGTAAAGATCAGCTGCAGGGGGATCTCTTTAATTTTTTCCAGCAGCTCGAAGCCATTCATACGTGGCATTTCAATATCGAGGAACAGCAGTTCAGGACGTTGCTCCTTAATGGCTGTCAAAGCATCCGCTCCGGAATGATAGCTGCCTGTCAGGCTCACCTGGGGACAATAGCGTTCCAGCAGGATGGCCAGCGCTTCGCAGCAATAAGGTTCGTCGTCGACAATGATAGCCCTGATCATAGGTATAATTTTATTAATGAGATCAAGCTGGTTCTCCGGCAGCGCTGTTGATCCTTATCTTCAGGACCACCCTGGTGCCTGCCGGTCTTCCTTCCTCATCATAGAGGTCTTCAATATTGAAAAAATGGCCGGGTGCACCCGGGCCAGTCAACAAGTTGAGACGTTCTGCCGTTATCTGCAAACCCATCGATTTATGTTTTTGTGCGGATTTGCTTTTCATCATGCCCGCTTTTTGACGACCCACGCCATTGTCCTGGATGATACAGGTGAGTATATCGCTTTCAGCCCGGAGGGTCACTGTCAGCAGGCCTCTTTCCTGCTTGTGCATCAATCCATGCCAAACGGCGTTTTCCACGAATGGCTGTAATAGCAGCGGCGGAATATGGATATCTCCGGTGTCCAGCTCTTCATCCGGGACGATCTTGTAATCAAAGGCGTCTTTGAACCGCAGTCTTTCCATATCGAGGTATAGCTGCAGCACTTCCAGCTCTTCCGCAAGAGAAATGACGGAATGCCTGGAGTGGTTCATGATCATCCGCATCAGCCGCGAGAACTTGGTGAGGTAGTCGGAGGCAGCTTCTGTCTCATGGCCCAATATAAATCGATTGATGGCATTCAGGCAATTGAAGATGAAATGAGGGTTCATCTGGCTGCGCAGGGCCTGGATCTCCAGTTCTTTTGCCCGCTGTTGCAAGGCTGCCTTGGCCTTCTCGCCTTCCAGCCGCTGGATCTCCAGCTCATTCTCGGCCCGTTTCCGGAGATGCGCCTCGTTCTTTCTTTTCAGCAGCACATAGCGGGAGAAGATAAAGCCGATCAATGACAATGCGATGATGCCACCGATCAGCAATTTTTTTGTGGCAAGCGTTTCCCGCAGGCAGACCTCGTTCAGCTGCTTCTCCTTGTTCAGCAGGGCGATCTGCTGCTCATACGCCCAGGATGCGAACTTACCTTTCAGCTGTTCGCTGTTGACGCTGTCCTTCATGGTATTATAGCGCCTGTAAAATGCATATGCACTGTCCGCCCTTTTTGCTTTATCGTACAGGGAATACAGCGTCAGGCAATTGTCCCTGATATATTGACGGGCCTTGAACTGCTCGGCAATAGCGAGGCTTTCCCTGGCGTATTGAGCCGCCACCTTGTCCCTGCCCAGCCACTGGTTGGCAAGGGAAAGGTCCTTGAGACAGCGCATGACCTGGTTGCGATCGTTCAGCTGCCGCTGGTAGACAAGGCTTTTTTCAAAATAAGGCAGGGCTTCGCTACTCCTGTCCTGGAGCAGATAGTATTCGCCTTTGCTGACCAGATAGGAGCGCAGCATGGCGGGCGTGAGGGTGGCAGAATCGAAACGGTTGTAATAATAGAGGGCAGAATCCAGCTGGCCCTGCCGGCTGAGCAGCTCGGCATAGATCAGGATCTTCCAGGCGTGGGACATGGACGGCTGGCCCTGCCGGAATGCGGCATGAAAAGACTTTTTAGCGGCGTCATAATCTTCTATCTGGATGAACAGCACTGCCAGCTCGAAATATTCGCTTCGCTCCAGCTCGGGATAATGACCTTCTTCCGCCATCTGCAGGCAACGGCGGTTGATCTCATAGGCCTTTTCATAATCCCCGCTCTCCCGGCGGGCGCAGCCGATGAGGGAGAGGCTCCTGATGACGTTGACGGTGTCCCCAGCCCGTTGCGCATGGTCCTGCCCCAGCTGCATATAATGTATACCTTCTTCAAAGCGGCTTTGGGCGTAAAGGTCAAACCCTAATGCATAGTAAGCATAGGTAATATACACTTTGTTAGTTGTCTGCCGGAACCATTCCAGGGATTGCCGGGCTGTCTGTTCGCTCAGGGTGAAATCATTCTCGCGATAGATCAGATAAAGAGACTTGCAGGCCATGGCCGATGCAATGCCATGGACATAATTGGCTTTCCGGGACTTCTCCAGCGCTCTATCCGCATACCAGGCGGCAGAATCATCGAAAAGAGTGGCATGCGCTATGGATAATTCCAGCAAACTGTCGATCGGGGCATTCCGATCCATTCGCCCTGCCTGCGCACGCCCCGTGAGGCCGCAGCAAAAGAATAATATGACAAGAAATACCTTTCGCACCTTTAAATTTACGCAAACCTCTCCTAAAAGGACAGCCGCCCATCACCCGAATTGAGCCGATGGGCTCCTAAGGGTGCCATTTGCCGGGCTGAATGAGTATTTGGAGATTATTACGGCCCTGGCGGACCGGGTGGGGTTAGACTCTAACCTATTGTCCTTCGGACGCCCTCGCTTGCTCGGGCCGGCCTGCCTGAGTGGGAAACTTTGGGAAAACTTTCTCCATTCCCCCACTCTGAAAATTTGTAATTTGCCGTTCACTATAAATCTACCATTATGATAAAGCTACAAGTAATCGGAAACCTGGGTAAGGATTGTGTCACCAATACAGTGAACGGGAAGAACGTGATCAATTTCAACGTGGCACATACCGAGAAGTTCCGTGATGCACAGGGCAATCAGAAGGACAAGACCATTTGGGTAGAATGCGCCTATTGGACGGACCGCACCGGTATTGCCCCCTATCTTAAAAAAGGCACACAAGTATACGCAGAAGGAACACCTGAGGTAAGGACCTATCCGAAGAATGACGGTACACAGGGTGTATCCCTCACCCTGCGTGTGCAAAGCGTGCAATTGCTGGGCAGCAGAGGTGCTGAAGGCGGCGGTGGCTACAGCGGCGGTGCTGAAGGAGGTTATGCTTCCCAGGGTGCGCCTGCCTCCCGCGTGTCCTCTCCCGGCGATATCACGGAGCCGATAGACGATCTTCCATTCTAAACAACAGGAAAGAAACAAACCCCGGTCTAGCGACCGGGGCTCCCGGATTGACAAAGTCAATCTGGACATCAATGAAAAAGAGGGTGTCTCGATTTTTTACTTTTGAGGCACCCTCTTACTTTTGAGGCACCCTCTTTTTAATTAGTAAGATCGCATCCGCAATCACAGTACCGTCAGCCCCTTTATTGCTGATAGACACATAGTTATCCTTGCCAGCCACAAAAGAGTAGCTCCCGCAGGGCATCCATTCTCCCGAGGTCTGCCCTTCCACCTGCAGCCTGCCTGTCGGAATACTTGCCTCTTTGGCCACCCCTCCGCCCGCAACAGAGACCATAGTAACGGTGCTGGCATGCTGGACCTTGGGGACGTAGATATACAAGGAATACTGCCCGGATACCTTGATCCGGGGTTTGAAACGCACCTGCCGGAAAGCCTGGTCTTTGTGTTCGTCAGCCAGCCTGGAAAATCCATAGCTGTCATGCTTTTCCCTTGTCCATGCTCCTTCCACCAGGACTTGGGCCGAATCATCGTTGTCGACAATGATCTGGGGCGTGCTGCCATCGGCCAGTGGATCGTTTCCAAGGACAGCCCGTATGCCGGCAGCATCCACTTCCTGGACCGGGATATGACCATCGATCGCCATCGCAGCCGCTATGGCGGAAGACTGTCCCAGTTCCATGAAGACAGGTTCCATCCGGATGGATCCATAGGCAATATGGCTGGCCGACAGGCATACAGGCACCAACAGGTTGCTGCATTCCCCCGCCTTCGGTACCAGCGAGCGGTAGGAAATGGGGTAGGGAGGAAATCCGCCGATCTGGACATCCCCTTCATTCTTTACCATACCGTCGACCACCACCCGCTGGCAGTTATGGGAGTCCATCGTATAGGCCGCCAGTCCCACGCCGTCCGACACAACGGCCCTTCCTTCGCAATTGGCCTGCGTCATGACATAGGCGCCGGTCATCCGTCTTGCTTCCCTGACATACATCTGGGGCGTCCAATGGTCATTGTCGGCATATTCGTCCCGGGGATAGCCCCATTGCAGCATCAGGGTCCGCAGGTGCGCCGGCATGCGATCGTCATGCCCGATGAAATACAACAGCCCTTTTACATAGTCCGTATGCGCCTGCGCGATCTTTAGCCGCGTGGCATGGTCTGCCTCAGGGTAATCGTAGTTCATGCCGATCATATCCGTGGAAAAGGGACCATTGTTATTGATATCCGTTTTGTGCCCCGGCAACAGGTCGAACTTCAGGATGCCCCAGAGGTCTTTGGCGGGCTTTTTCTCCAGCAGCCTTAGCAGCAGCTCGTAATGCGTGGAGTCATATCCTGCCGGCCTGGTAATAGGAATGCGGTTGGCGGGGTCATCGGTGAGGCATATACGATAGTTATAGCTCTGCACCTTCTTATCGCCGTCTCCCTGCCGCCCCAAAGGTTCGCTACTGATGCCCCATAATAGGCCGGACGAGGGGTCCTTTGGCGTCTTGTAGGGATCGATGCCGTCGGGGAACTGGTGTTTGTCCCGCAGCTGAATGCCGTCATAGGTCTCGCTATAGAGGGCATTGGCCTCACGGCCCACCGTATAGGATACGCCGGCTTTGGCCATCAGGTCGCCTTCATAGCTGCAGTCGATGAACATCTTTGCCTTGATAGTGCGTGAGGTGTCGGAGATGGAGACGAGAATGTCTTTTTCTTTTGTCGCATGGGTGAGCTGAAAGCCATAAAGCACCCTGATCTTCCCTTCCCGGATGTATTGCTTAAAAATATCTTCCGCCACATGCGGCTCGAAGATCCACTGCTCGAATTTTCCATAATGGCGTCCCACCCGGCGGTAAAAATCAAGGGAGAGGCCGGCGATGGCATATTTATTACCGATGTCGGTGTAGCCTAGTCCTCCCGAGCTCAGCCCTCCCAGGTGATGTCCCGGCTCTATGAGCAGGACACTCTTGTGCATTTTGGCTGCGGTGTAGGCTGCTATGACGCCGGCAGAAGTACCGCCGTATACGCAAATGTCATAACCACTCTGGGCAAAAGATCCGGCGGAGAAGCAAATGAAGAAGATAAATGCTGATAAGATTGTCTTCATGATAGATGAGATTAATAGCCAGGGTTCTGATCCTTTGCCGGATCGATGGCTTTATTATAGTTATATTCTGTCGTTGGAATGGGCCACAGCAAATGCTTGTCTGCCACCGTGATGCCTTTCACGGCCTGGATCACCTGCTTGGCGATGCCCATTCTTTTCAGGTCCAGCCAGCGCTTGCCTTCCGAGCAATCTTCATACCCTCTTTCCTTTGCCACCAGGTCGAGGAAGGCAGCGGGATCGCTGTAATCGCCCAGTGCGAGATCGACGGAAACATCCGCTGTTCCCGGATCCTTTCCATAGGCCCGCCGGTGCACCATGTTCAGCTTTTCCATACCATCGGCTGTGGGTCCGTTGTTCACCCGGCTCTCTGCCTCGGCATACAGCAGCAGCAGGTCCGCATATCGATACATCGGGTAGTCGTTGCCCGCGCCTGTGACGGCCTGTTTGTCCGCGAACTTCCTGTTCAGCACGGTGGTAGCACCCAGCCCGAAAGTTTGGCTGTACCAGTTGTACGTATAGCGAAGGTCGTGCTTATCCCAGTTCAGCAGCACTTTGTTGTTGATGGTGTCGCTGTAAAAAGTATAATAGCCTCCCGGCGGATAATAGCCAGAGTTGGGATAAAAGGCATAGATAGGATATTGCCAGCCCTGACCGGAAGTGCTACGGGAGAATTTAATGTAAAAGATCTCCTCTGTCGAGCTGACGACGTCCGCGCCATACAGCTTGTCGAAGTCGGATACCGCCGATACCTTCACCAGCGAGAATTTGCCCGAGGCGATCACTTCTCCCGCCTTGCTGTCTGCATCGCTGTACTGTCCCAGCCACATATAGACTTCGGCCAGCACTGTCTTGGCAGCCCATTTGGAAGGGGCGCCTACCAGCCTGCCTGCATCAGGCAGGTTGGCTTCGGCAAATTGCAGGTCTTCGAGGATGAAGGCATATACGTCGGCAGCGGTGCTGCGCTTCAGGTTGATGGAATCCATGTTGGTTTCCGTGCGCAACGGCACCCCTGCCCAGTTGCGCACCAGGTAAAAATAATCCAGGGCACGCAAATACTTTGCCTCTGCCAGGTATTGAGCCTTTGCAGCATCGCTCACGGACTTTGCCAGGGGGATCTTCTGCACCATGATATTGGCATTGCGAATGGATAAATAGAAAAGTCCCCATATGGTGCCCACCCGGGTGATATTAGTATTGTCCAACCCCTGGTAATTGTTGAGGACGGCATGGCTGCCCCGTCCATACATATAATCGGCATAACATTCCAGCTGCACCTGGTAGATGGCGCCTAAGGCGTTGCCGTCCCTTAAAGGTGAATAGATGGCGTTGAGCCCGGCTTCCACTTCGGCGGGCTTGTTATAGAAGTTCTCTGCGGCAATGGATTGCGGTTCTTCTTCCAGGGTCTTTTTACAGGAGGAGAGTGCCGCCGCTATGATAATGATTGAAAGTATATATCTCATACGTAAGCATTGAAAGTTAAAGATCAAAAGCCACACCGGATGCCAAATGTCACAGACTTGTACGTCGGGTAAGTATAATAGTCGATCCCCGGCATGATAGAGTTACTGCCGCCGTAGGTGTTGACATCCGGATCATACCATGAATATTTTGTCAGGGTGATCAGGTTCTGCCCGCTGGCATACAGTTGCAGGTTCCTGCACCAGCCAATGCCCCACTTGCCGACGGGAAGGTTGTAGGCCAGCTGGATATTCCGGAAACGCAGGTAAGAGCCATCCTCTACAAAACGGGAGGACATATTGCCGGTAAGACTCCTGCTTACTTTCGGATATTTTGCATTCGTGCTGGAAGGCGTCCAGTGATGGTAGAACTGGTCCTGTGTCAGGTTGAGCCCCATTCCCAGGTCCAGCGAAGATGCCATGTTCAGATTGTAGATGTCGTTCCCCTGGGTACCCTGGATGAATAGCGTCAGCTCGAAGCCCTTCCAGGACGCGACGGAATTGAAGCCGTAGGTGAATTTTGGATTCGGGTCGCCGATGTAAGTCTTGTCGTCGGCCGTGATCTTCCCGTCCTTGGTCCTGTCCTCGTATTGGATATTTCCCGTGGAGGTATAACCGCTCTCCTTGTAACCGTAGAAGATCCCGTACGGCTGGCCTTCCCGGAGCAGGTTGACATAATCGTTCAGGCTGCCTGTATAGAGGATATTCCCGAATATATCCTGCCCCTGGTAGAGCCTGACGACCTTATTCCTATTGAATGAGATGTTGGCAGCGACCGTCCATTTCACGGGGCCTTTGAAAATATCCGATTCAACGCCGATCTCCAGGCCCTTGTTTTGGATCTCCCCTACGTTCTGAAATGTAGTGGTGTACCCCATGGAGGCGGGCAGCTGTACCCTGTTCAGCAGGTTCTTTGTCTTTTTAAGATAAACGTCGGCGGTCAGGCGGAGCCTGTTGTCCAGGAATCCTGCATCCACACCTGCATCGAACTCGTCCGTCGTCTCCCATTTCAGGTTGCCCGGGAGGGTCTGACTGGGAGCATAGGTCGTGCTCAGCGCATCTCCGAAGATGGTATAGCCGGAGGTAAGCTGGTTCAGTGTCTGGTAAGGATTGACAGCTGTGCTGCCCGTGGCGCCATAGCTGGCCCTTATCTTCAGGTCGGACAGGACATGCGAGCTTTTCAGGAATGGTTCGCTGGACATATGCCAGGCAAGGGCCGCTGAGGGGAAATTGCTCCATTTGTTGCCGGCGGAATAACGGGAAGATCCATCCCGGCGAAAGCTCACCGTTGCCAGGTATTTGTCGGCATAGCTGTAGTTGAGCCTTCCCAGGTAGGACAGCAAGCCCCATTTCTGGTAGCTGCTGGTGGGAATGCCCGGCGTAGTGGCCGATCCCAGACTACCCGTTTGTATGACATCGCTGAGGAATCCCGTGCCTGATGCCACCAGCGTAGTGTATACATAATCCTGGTAGGTGAAGCCGCCCGTTACGGTGAAGCGGTGTTCGCCAAGGGTCTTGTTATAGGTGACGACATTCTCGTTCAGGAAGCTGGTGTTCTGTGACGTGTTTACCGTAGCGCTGCCTGTGGAGTTGGTGGAGGGTTCGATGGCTGTGTACAGGTCCGCCCTGTTGTTCTCGTTCTGCACACCCCCCGAGATCCGGATGGAAAGGTCTTTTATGGGCTTGATGGTAAGCGCCGCATTGGAAAAGACCTTGTCCGACTTGATCCCGTCGGACACCTTATAAATAGTCACCAGCGGATTGACAATGACATTCGAGATAAAGGAGTAGGCGGTATTCAGCCTTCTGTACGATCCATCGGACAGATACGGCGTAAGGGTGGGAGGGGCCATCAGCATGCCGGAGATAAGGTCCCCACCACGGTTGCCCGACCCGGAATTCTGACGGCGGCTGTCGATGCGCGTGAGGTAAATGTTGTAGGACACGGAAAAGAGCTTGCTGATGTCATGGCTCACCGTGCCACGGAGCGTATAACGGTTGTAATTGCTGTTGCGGACGATGCCATCCTGCCGGAAGACACCGCTCGACAAGGAGAACTTGGTCTTGTCATTGCCCCCGCTGATATTCAGGCTGGTGGTGAGCATGGGTGCATTGTGCATCACCAGGTCCTGCCAGTCCGTATTGGGCCCTTTTGCAAAAGAGTCGATCTGTTGCTGTGTGAAGTAAGGGGCGACATTGTCATTGGCAGCCTGTTCATTGTAGAACTGGGCGTATTGCTGGCCATTCATCAGCTTGATCTTCTTCATGGGCGACTGGATGCTATAGCCTGTCTCAATATCCACCAGGGTCTTGCCTGATCTGCCACTCTTCGTGGTAATGATGATGACCCCATTGGCGCCCCGGGAGCCATAGATGGCGATGGAAGAGGCATCCTTTAGTATTTCGATGGACTCGATGTCCCCATTTTGCAGGAAGGTGGGGTTACCGGAAAATGGGAAGCCGTCGATGACATACAACGGTTCATTACCGCCCAGGATGGAGTTGGCCCCGCGTATACGGACACTGATGTTCCCGCCGGGAGCGCCGTTGTTCTGTTGCACCAACACGCCTGTGGCCCTTCCCTGCAGCGCGTTGACGATATTGTTCGTGGGATAGCTGGTGACTTCCGCCGGCTTCACCTGCGAGACGGAGCCTGTAAGGTCCCGCTTGCGCACCGTCCCATAGCCTACAACGACTATCTCGTTCAATGCCCTGACATTGATGGCCATTGACAGCGTGATCTCGTGACGCCCACGCAGGTTGATTTCTTCCGTCTTATACCCCGTATAGGAAATGATGAGCACCGCATCTTTGGCGATACCTTTCAGCATAAAGGCGCCGTCCTGGTCTGTGGCGGTGCTTTGACCCGTGGCTTTTACGGTGACGGTGGCGCCAAGAATGGGATTGCCTTTCTCATCTGTGATCTTTCCCGTCACATCGACAGGTGGCGGCGGAAGGTCGGCAACGGCCGGGACAGTACCGGTGCTCTCCCGGGGCTTTTCCTTGATGATGATCATTCTGTTCAGAATGGACCAGGTATAGGATTGGTTGGAGAAGCATTCCGCCAGCGCCTGCTCCAGTGGAGCATTCCGGAGACGGACAGTGATAGGGTTGGCTTTTTTAAGAAAGGTCTCGGTGTAGATGAACTTATACCCCGTTTGTTTTTCAATGAGGGCAAATACTTTTTCCGGTGCGGCATTCTGTTGCGATAGCGACACCTTCTGGGCAACGCCCCTGGCGCCTACCTGTAAGATCGTGCATACTAAAAAAGCCGCCGTTAGTTTCATCTTTTTCGCAATTTGAAGTGGGTTGCCCCCTGCCTTACGTCTTTGGCAAATAGCAATCAATACCATAACTTTGGATAGTTTGGGTTAATCAATTACTGCTCCGCTTTCCGGCGGAGAACAGTCTTGTCAAGATCATGTTTTGGATTAATCCGATATAGCCGGATCCTGATGGCGTCAGGGTCCGGTGTTTATTTTTATAGGTTGCTTCAGTATATAGTTACCTCCTTTTTTTAGCTTTCAGGTCTTGAAATTTATGGTGAGACAGTGATTGTCCTGTCGCCCGTCCTGAAGTGTACACTACCCGTCAGGGACAATGCCTTCAGTACTTCCGATATGGGTACATTCCGGGGGATCCGGGCGTAAAAGCGCTCGTCTATTTCGCTGCCTTCATAATCCACTTTTATGTTGTACCAACGCGACAGCTGCCGCATGATGGTATGGATGTCGGCCTTCCGGAAATAGAATTGATCATTCTTCCAGGCTACCACTTCTCCCGTGTTGACCTCGTTCACCACTTTCATGGTTCCATTGCTCATCTGCACCTGCTGTCCCGGGATGATCAGGGTCTGATCTTTGCCACTGATCACTTTTACCGAGCCTTCCAGCAGCGTGGTAGCCACCGACCTTTCATCCGTGTAGGCATTGACATTGAAGTGTGTTCCCAGCACCTGTACTGTCATGTTCTTATGATGCACGAGAAAGGGGCGGGCGGCATCGGGTGCGATCTCGAAATAAGCTTCCCCGGTGATCTCCACGATCCTTTCTTTCCTGCTGAAATTGACAGGAAACCTTACCGACGAAGCTGCATTCAGCCAGATCTGCGATCCATCCGGTAATACCAGCTGATATTGATTGCCCGCATTCGTGGAGAGTGTGTTGTAAGCCATTTCCCCCGCAGAGCCGGCAGCGTTCATGGCGTTGTAGGCCAGGGTGCCTTTCAGGTTGACGACGGCCATATTGCCTTGCCGGCTGATGGTCCCGTTGGCGGTGCTGTCCAGCGCTATCTGCTGGCCGTTGGCCAGGGTGAGCACGGCTGCCTTATTGCCGGGCGCTGCATCATATTTTTCCGGCGTGCTGACAGCGGTGGACGGGGATTGCTTTCGCGGTCTTACAAAGGGAATGCTTACAAGGGCCCCCAGGATCACAGCCGCAGCGGCCCACCAGATCCGGGGGCGCATATGGCGGACAGGCGCTTTTACTGCTTGCGGGGCGCCGGCCGTCACTATCCGCGAAAAGATCCGGTCCGCACTTTCTTCGCTCAGGGGAGGCGCGTCCATCTGTTCCGGCAGGCCGGCATTTTCGATGGCCTTGTCTATCAGCTGCTGTATGGCTGCCTCATGGGCTCCTGCACGGACGATGTCCATGAGCTCACGGCGTTCATCCGCCGTAGCTTCCCCATTTTGATGTCGAAGGAAAAGGTAGGTAAGTCGCTGAAGGCTTGTGTCCATAACAGGATAGACACACAGAAGCAAAAAAAGGGGTAGAAAAGATCAGGAATGGTGAAAAAAGATCAGCAAAAGGCTCAATTGCGGGATCTGCCTGTGTCGCAACAGCTGTCCCCGAACGATGCGCAATGCCTCGGAAACATGTTTTTTTACGGTCTCGCGGGAGATATTCAACCGTGTGGCGATCTCCTCATGCTTTAGCCCTTCCATCCGGCTGAGCTCGAAAACTTTTTTCTGCTGTGGCGTAAGCGTGGCGATCACTTTTTGCAAAGAGTCCTGCAACTCTTTTAAGGACAAATTTTCAATGGGGGCATCAGGAAGGTCAGCGGAATGCGGGGACAGCAGCTTTTCCAATAACAATTCTTCATTGGCCAGCTTACGCAGGGCATTGTAAATATGGTTACGGGTGATGGTGGCCAGATAAGCGCTGAAGCAGTTTATTTCCCGAAGCTTTTCCCTGCCGACCCATAGTTTCATAAAAACTTCCTGCAAGACATCTTCCGCATGGCTGGCCGACTGCAGCAGCCGCAGCGCCGAATGATACACCTTATGCCTGTAATGGGTAAATAATATGTGAAAGGCTGATTCATCACCTTTGGCTATAAGGGACAGCAGCTCTTTCTCCTCGTGTGTAGGGATATTATTCACAAGCAATCTCCATGGTTAATGTACTAAAGGTACAGATTTTCCTTCCCATTTCGATACCCATGCCTCCACCTCCGCTTTGCTGACAGGTGAGTGCCGGTCATCCACATTGATGACATACAAATATCCTTTTCTTCCCGGCGTGGACAAAAAGGCGCTGACCAGGTTGAGCTGCTCGCTCACCAGCGGATGTCCATTGGTGGGATTCCACAGCTCCTTTGCGCACAGGCAGCCCATGGTAGGCGTCAAAGGATAAAAAGGCCTGCCCTTAAAATATTCCGGGTCGATGGTCGTGCCATGGGCGATGATCTCCGTCCGGCCGATGTGCCCTGCCGACCAGGCCTCCATCATGGGCGTGTAGTCCCGCCAGCCGGATGGAAGAAGATCCCGGTATAACTGTAAAGAATCGATCGTCTCCTCCGCCAGCGCCGTATCAGTATCCAAATGAAAGTATCGTTCCCACGTTGCTTCAAAAGGCATCAGCAGCTGCAGGTTGGTAGTCGGACCAATGAAATTGATCCTGGACACGTCCGTACCCTGGATGCTGTACACTCCCTGCGGCGTACTGCCGTCTGTTATGAAATAAGGCAGGTCGGAGCCGGACCGGGCCAGCTGCTGGAAGACCTGTAAACGCCCCTGCCCATCCTTAATGAATTGCCCGTTCTCATCCTGCACAACAGCCAGCCCGGGATAATCCCTGCTCCATCGCTGGAAAGAATAGATCGTCTTTTGTTTTCGCGCGCGCTGGTAAGCAAAGAGGGACGAGAGGTCCGGCGTCCTGCTTTTCACAAGCCGTTCATGATAGCTCAGGTAGCCTGCCAGCTCCTGTAAGATCGCCAGCGAATCGTAGTCCGGAAACTTTTCCACCATCCGGATCTTCAGGGCATTGCTGTTCTCCGTGCTGGTGTCGGCGCGATAGAGATAGACGGCGCACATGGAAAAGAGCTTCGGGTCCTCCTCCTGCTCCAGGACATGCTGAACGGCCGGGATATAACGTTTTGGCGCAACGGCGTAGGTTGCCTCCAGCAAAGCCTTTTTTGTATCGTAGGACAAAGTGGAATAAGCATTGAATAAAGTATCGAGACCGTGCTCCACTTCGGGGGTGTAAATGAGGAATTGAGCAACAGCCCAGCAGGCGGACAAATATTTATCCTCCGTGTTGCTGTCCAGCGGCAAGGTCATGTTCCTGCCGGTGATCCGCTCCCGCAGGTCTTTCTCCAATGCCACTCTTTTTTGATAGAGCGTAGACGCAGCATAGATATCCTCCCTTCGGGTCTGGCCTTCGGCAGTATGTATAAATGTCAACAACATGACCGTAGCCAGCGATCGCTGAATGATGTTCATACTGTAAATCTAAAAAAACCCTTAAATTCACTTCTTCTATTTTTTGGACCATACAAACTATTCATCATGAAATCGATTCGAGCACTTACATTGCTTTGCCTCTCTGTCCTTGTGATCCTCAGCTCCTGCGGCAACCAGCCGGCGGCGGATGCAGCCAAAGACTCCGTCACTAAACCTGTAGATTCCCCTTCCGTCGCCGCCAGCTGGAAGATCGGCGTTCAATTATGGACATTCCATTTCGTTCCCTTCGTACAGGCCATCGCTAAAGCCGACAGCGCAGGGATCAAATACCTGGAAGCCTTTCCCGGGCAGGAGCTGGGCGGCGGCATGAAAGGTAAGTTCGGCACGGACATGACGGCGGACGAAAAGAAGCAGGTGAAAGAGCTGCTGCAGTCCAAAGGCATCAGCATCGTGGCAATGGGTGTCATTACGCCGAAGACCATCGACGAGTGGAAAAAATATTTCGACCTTGCCAAAGAGTTCAACTTAAGCTATATCACGTCTGAGCCGCTGAAAGACCAGTGGGGCGCTATTGACAGCCTGGCGGGCGTATATGGCATCAGGGTGGCCATCCACGACCATCCTAAGCCTAATCCATACTGGCATCCTGATTCTGTGCTCGCGGCGGTGCAGGGACATCCCAACATCGGTGCCTGCGCGGACGTAGGACATTGGGCGCGTAATGGCCTGGATCCCGTGGAATGTCTGAAAAAGCTGGAGGGACATATCTTCGGGCTACACCTGAAAGACATCGACTCCGTGGGTAACACGAAAGCGAATGACCTGGTAGTCGGCACAGGCAAGATCGATTTCCCAGCGATCTTCAAGGAGCTCAATCGCCAGCGGTTCAATACCGGCATGTTCTCCATCGAAAGAGAGAACAACTGGTACAACAATGTGCCGGATGTGATCGCTACAGAGAAGTACTTCAAAGAACAAACTTCCAAACTTTAATCACCAGTTCCGGCCCCGTCAGGGGCCGGAACCTCTTAAAACCGGAACCTCTTAAATACACCAGCTATATGAATTCACGTCGTCAATTCCTTAAAGAAAGCGCCTCCCTCCTCCTTTCCACTGGCGCCCTTCCTGCCTTCGCGGCTAACGACACCATCCGCATCGGCGTCATCGGCATGGGCATCATGGGATTCAACGATGTCAGCACCGCGCTGAAAGTGCCTGGTGTGGAATGGGTGGCGGCCTGTGATCTGTATGCCGGTCGGTTACAAAGAGCCAAAGAGGTGCACGGGCAGGACCTTTTCACCACCCGCCATTACCAGGAGATCCTTGACAGGAAGGACATCGACGCCGTCATCATTGCCACCAGCGACAACTGGCACGCACGTATCGCGACGGCAGCGCTGGAAAAAGGCAAATCTGTCTACTGTGAGAAGCCCATGGTACACCAGCTGAAGGAAGGCCTTCCGCTGATAGCTGCCTGGCAGCGTTCCAAAAAGACCATGCAGGTCGGCAGCCAGCGTGTCAGCAGCATCGCTTACGCCAGGGCAGCAGAGCTCTACAGGGCCGGCGCCATCGGCCAGCTGACCTGCATCGAAGCCAGCTTCGACCGCCAGAGTGCGCTGGGAGCATGGCAATACACCATGCCTACGGATGCTTCTCCCTCCACGGTGGATTGGGACGGCTATATCGCCGGCACCCCGCACCAGCCCTACGATCCTAAGAAATTCTTCTGGTGGCGTAACTACAGGGCATTCGGCACCGGCGTGGCGGGCGATCTGTTCGTGCATCTCCTGTCGGGCATCCATGTGATCACGGGTTCGAAAGGACCTGAGAAAATAATTTCCACAGGCCAGACGGCTTACTGGAAGGATGGCCGTGATGTGCCCGATGTGATGACCGCCATCATGCATTACCCCGATACGAAGGAACATCCCGCTTTTGAGCTGATGCTCCGGGTGAACTTCATCAGCGGACAGGGTGAGACCAGCACCGTTAAGTTCTTTGGCTCGGAAGGCGTACTGGACATGGGCTATGATGGATTTACCATCCGGCATCATAAAATGCCGGCCGCCCCGGGCATCGGAGGATGGGATGCATTGAACACCTATCCGCAAGCCATGCAGGACGAACTGCAACGGAAGTATCAGCAGCGCTGGACGTCGGATCAGCAGAAGAGCGCCGACGCCGAACCCACAGTCTACAAATTACCGCAAGGTTTTGACGAGCACGTGGAGCATTTTAAAAATTTTTTCCAGGGCGTGCGCACCGGCAGCCCGGTGGTGGAAGATCCCATTTTCGGGTTCCGTGCCGCTGCCCCCTGCCTAATTGCCAATGAAAGCTATTTTCAACGGAAGATCGTGCATTGGGATGCCGTGAATATGCAGCTGAAGGAAGCGTGAGAGCTGGCGGTTTTTCCCGATCTTTGCGGACCTAAGACCACTCCATGCCACAGCACCAAAAAAAGCAGGATCCATCTCTGACAGCCGGCGCCAACACAGCCTTTTTCTTCCCTTATGAGGACCTGCTGTCTTTTACGATAAACATCTTTACGAAGATAGGCTGCCTGGAAAAGGATGCGCACACTGCGGCCGTTGCATTGCTGAGCGCCGATCTCCGGGGCATCGATTCTCATGGCGTGGCCCGGCTCATCGGCTATGTACGTTTGTGGGAGGCCGGCAGAGCGAATCCAACACCCAATATCCGCATCATCCACGAAACGCCTTCTACAGCAGTAATAGATGGTGACAGCGGGCTGGGGCTTGTGGTGGCGCCCTTTGCCATGCAGGTGGCCATCGAAAAGGCGAAGAACGTGGGCACAGGCTGGGTCAGTGTGCAGCATTCCAACCATTTTGGCATCGCCGGTTATCATGCGCTGCAGGCTGTCCGCGAGGATATGATCGGCATTGCCATGACCAATGCCAGCGCCCTGGTGGCGCCAACTTTTTCCATCGAGCGCATGCTGGGCACCAATCCTATCTGTGTGGCCGTCCCCGCCGGGGAGGAGCCGCCCTTTGTCGCCGACCTGGCCACGACCACAGCTGCCAATGGCAAGCTGGAGATCCTCCAGCGAAAAAATGAAGAGGCTCCCCTGGGATGGATCCAGGATAAGGAGGGCAATCCGACGACTGATGCGCATGCATTGAAGACAGGCGGCGCCCTGCTGCCGCTGGGCGGCGACCGTGACCATGGCAGCCACAAAGGCTATGCGCTGGGCGCCGTGGTGGATATATTTTCCGCCGTTCTCAGCGGCGCGAACTATGGACCCTGGGTCCCTCCTTTCCCTGCCTTTGTTCCCATGCCCACCGGTATGCCCGGAAAGGGGATCGGGCATTTCTTTGGCGCCATGCGCATCGATGCCTTCCGGCCTGCCGCGGAGTTCAAGGAGCATATGGATAACTGGATCCGACGGTTCCGCAGCGCTACGCCTGCGCCGGGGCAGGAAAAAGTGCTGATCCCGGGTGATCCCGAGCGGGAAATGGAGGCCGAGCGGCTCACCATTGGCATACCGCTGCTCGCTCCCGTGGTGGCCGACCTGAAAGGGCTGGCGGAAAAGTTAGGAGTGGAATTTCCAGCTTACTGACCGGATTTTAATTCCTGCTTTTTTTATCTATTTTGGGAGTCCTATGCCTTCCGGAAAATTACAGACCTTATTTTTTACCGCCGTATTCCGGATCCTTATCGGCACCCCCCTGATATTTTTTCACACACCCGTTCTCAGCCAGCATGTGGTCACTACGATCGCAGGCACCGGTGGCGTTCCAGGGTATGCAGGTGACGGAGGGCCTGCCAATAAGGCGCTGCTGGAATTTCCGCTCGGCATCTGTTTTGACCCTGCGGGGAATATGTATGTTGCCGATTTCTCCAATCAATGCGTGCGCAAGGTAGACGCTGTCACAGGCATTATCAGTACGATCGCGGGCTCCGGCGGCAACAACGGTTTTTCCGGAGATGGCGGACCTGCTGTCAGTGCGCGTCTTAATCATCCATTGCGGGTATGCGCTGATAAGAACGATCATTTATATATCATCGACTATGAGAATCGCCGTATTCGCAGGGTGGACCTGGCAACGGGCATTATCACCACCATCGCGGGTAATGGTACGTTGAATTATGTCAATGGCGGCCTTGCCGTCAATGGCGGTCTGATACCGCTCGGCCTCACACTGGACGGGGTGGGGAACCTCTATATCTCTCAGCCGGAGACCGATCCCGCAACGCCCACCCATTTGCTCATCAGCAAGCTGAACCTTACCACAGGGATCATCACTACGGTTGCCGGAAAGGGCCAGCCCGGGGATATCATCGGCTATGCCGGCAGCCCTCCGGGCCTCACCTGCGATGCCGAAGGCAACCTGTATGCCCCGGGTGGTGTACATGGCGGGGTCAATAAGATCGATCCCATGACAGGGCTCATCACCAGTGTACCTGTCAATATTCCCACGCAACAGCCGATGGATGTTGTTTTGGATAGCCAGGGATATCTTGTTGTGTCCGACATGACGGGAGCGCAGGTGATCAGCGTCGATCCGCTCACCGGTGCCGGTGCTGTAATTGCAGGCGACGGCACGTCCGGTACAGGCCCGGATTGTGTAGCGCCGGCGGCTTCCCGGCTCAATTATCCCATGGGACTGGCCATAGATGGCGCTGGTAATATCTGTTACAGTGAAATGCTGAACGACCGCGTCCGCAAGATCTCCCCACCTCCCTCATCGGCGCAGCTAACCATCCTGCCATCGGTCAGCCCTGTCTGCCCCCGGATGTCTGTGACATTTACGGCCCAGGTGTCGAATGCCAGTGGCGGCGGCACTTATCACTGGAGCGTGAACGGCCACCCTGTGGGCGGCAATTCGGATACCTACAGCACCACGGGGTTGTCGGACGGTGATCTCGTGGCATGCGAGCTTACGAATGCGGGCCTGGGAACCTGCGGTTTCATCCGTGCTGATCTCACTGTCCGGGTATTGCCGTCAGTCGCACCTTCCATTAGCATATCTACGCCTTCCACGATCCTCTGCGGAACGAATACGGCCGAATTCACCGCCTTTGTCACCAATGCAGGAGACAATCCCGGTTACCAATGGCTCCTGAATGGCAGTACTGTGGGCGGCAATGCCGACACCTATGACGCCACCGGGCTTTCGGACAACGATGCCGTGGAATGCAGGCTGACGACGGACCGGACCACTTCGTGCGCCACTGTTCCCTCGCTGACGTCCGTGCCTATCATCATAAGTATAGTTCCGGCTGCTCCACCCGCTGTCCGGGTGAACGTCTCTGCCAATCCCATCTGTCCCGGCGATTCCGTGGTTTTCACGGCTGCAGCGCAGGATGCCGGAGTGGGCTTTTCGTATCAATGGCTGGTGAATGGAGTGAGGACGGGTGTCAGCAGCGGATCGTACGGGAATGCGCATTTAAAGGATGGGGATATTGTCACCTGCGCCCTTGATCCCGGCAATACGCCTTGCAGGACAGGGCAGCCGGTGATCTCCGACCCTGTCGTCGTTTCGGTGAGAAAGGTGCCTGAGATCGTGCTGCCCTTTGTCGATACGACGATATTGCCGGGCCGGCAGATCATCCTCCAGGCAAGGATAGCGGGGAATGTGCGATCCTGGCAATGGAGCCCGGCCGATGCGTTGATCAATCCGGCAGCGCTGACACCTTTGACCGTGCAGATGACCATGGCGACCGATTTTCGGCTTACGGCCTATTCCATGGAAGGCTGCCCGGTTTATAAGACCATAACGGTCAGGGTCTTTTACGCGCTGGCCATGCCCAACAGCTTTACCCCCAACGGGGACGGCAGGAACGATGTATTCCGGATCCCTCCTTTTGTTGCCCTGGAGCTGGAAGAGTTCTCCGTCTTCGACAGGTGGGGCAATAAGATATTCAGCACCCGTCACACAGGCACCGGCTGGGACGGGACCCTCAAGGGTCAGGCCTGCGCCGCAGGCACATACGTCTATTTCATTAAGGGCAGAACGATCCGGGGTGCCGTACTGTCGAAGGGGACGGTCCTCCTGGTACGATAATTTGAAATTTTCTAATTCAGCAGCCCGTATCTTTGCCGTCCCAAAAACAGAAATGATGAAGGTCATGAAATTCGGAGGCACATCCGTCGGCAAGCCCGAACGTATGCGCCAGGTAAGCCAGCTGATCACCAAAGATGCCGAGCCTACGATCGTCGTGCTAAGCGCGCTGAGCGGCACCACCAACTCACTCGTGGAAATAGGCAATTCCATAGCCTCCGGGGACCGGGATGCCGCCCGCCAGCAGATAGAAAAGCTGGAGGCACACTACCAGTCTTTCATCCGGGACCTGGTCAAAGGTGAAAAAGCCCTCACCAAAGCCAAGACCATCGTTGCCGAGCATTTCGAATTCCTCACCATCATTCTGCGGATCTCCTTCAGCGAAGCGTTGAACAAAGATATCCTGGCCCAGGGAGAGCTGCTGTCCACCAAGCTATTCTCCGTTTTCCTGGAAGAAAATGGCATCGACCACGTGCTGCTGCCTGCCCTGGAATTCATGAGCATCGATAATCATGACGAGCCCCAGGTCAACACCATCAAGACCCGGCTGGGACACCTCCTCCAACAACATCGTGACAAGACCCTTTTTATCACCCAGGGATATATCTGCCGCAATGCCCGCGGCGAGGTGGACAACCTGAAAAGAGGCGGCAGTGACTACAGCGCCTCTCTCATCGCCGCAGCGATCAATGCATCTGTCTGTGAGATCTGGACAGACATAGATGGCATGCATAACAATGACCCCCGTGTCGTAAAGAAAACAGTACCTATCGAGCAGCTGAGCTTTGAAGAAGCCGCCGAGCTGGCTTATTTCGGGGCGAAGATCCTTCATCCCGCTTCTATCTGGCCCGCCCAGTTCTATAAAGTGCCGGTGAAGCTGCTGAACACGATGCAGCCTGATGCAAAAGGCACGCTGATCACGGAAGAAGCCGGGTCAGTAGGCGTGAAAGCCATCGCTGCCAAGGACGGCATCATCGCCATCAATATCCGCAGCAGCCGTATGCTCCTTGCTTATGGCTTCCTCCGCAAGATCTTCGAAGTATTCGAGAAATACCGCACGCCCATCGATATGATCACCACCTCCGAAGTAGCCGTATCCGTGACCATCGACAATGCGGTGGACCTGAAGGCCATCATAAAGGAGCTGGAGCCTTTCGGCAACGTCGAGGTGGAAGACAACCACAGCATCGTCAGCATCGTCGGCAACGAGATCGCCCTGACGCAGGATGTCCTTGCCAAACTGTTCGAGGCGCTGATACCCGTTCCTGTCCGTATGGTGAGCTATGGCGGCAGCAGGCACAATGTATCACTGCTGATACCTTCAGGCTATAAAACGCAAACCCTGCAGCTGCTGAACAAGGGATTGTTCGGACTGGAATAAGGCCGTCCTATTTCTTCAACCAGCCATTGTCTCCCAGCCAGGTGATCAACCTGTCGAACCAAAGGTCTTTGGTCGTATTGTTATGCAGGCCGAAACCATGGCCGCCATGGGGATAGATATGCATCTCTGCGGGTACGCCATTATGCTGTAATGCCTCGTAGAAATGAATGCTGTTGGCCACCAACACCACCTTATCATCTCCTGCATGTACCAGGAAGGCAGGAGGTGTGGCGGGAGTCACCTGTAATTCATTGGAATATTCCCTGATCTTTTCCTCCGGCGCGTTCTTTCCCACCAGGTTGTCCCGGGAGCCGCGATGTGCAATGCTGTCGGCGAAGCTGATGACGGGATACATCAGGATCATAAAGTTAGGGCGCAGTGATATATTACCCGGATTGTCGATGTAGGCCTTGCTGAAATGGGTACCCGCTGTTGAAGCCAGGTGACCGCCTGCCGAGAAGCCGATGATGCCTACGCGTCCTGTGTCCACCCCCCAGGTGCCAGCATTTTGCCGCACCAGCAGAATGGCCCGCTGTGCATCCTGCAAGGGGCCTGTTTCTTTGTTGACCATCGTTTCGTCACTGGGCAGCCGGTATTTCAGCACAAAGGCAGCTATCCCCATCTCATTCAGCTTTTCCGCTATCTCTACACCTTCATGTCCCATCGCAAGATGAGTATATCCCCCGCCAGGCACCACGACGATACCCATACCTGTGGCTTTATCTTTGGGGGGCAAATAGATCTTCAGGGTCGGCCGGCTCACCAGACTAAGGCTTAACTTATTGGCGCCTTCGGCCTTTTCTATGTCCTTAGTAGGCTTCGAATTAGGGATCGCTCCATCATACAGCGGGATCTCCGTTTGCTGGGCATTGGCCATGGTCATCAAATGTAAGGCGGTGAGGAAGGGTAGTATATTTTTAACGCGCATATGCATATCGTTGATATAAAAATAGGAAAAGGGGTCGAAATGACCCCCTTTCCAAAAAAAATTTAAGCGACTTATAATAACAACATGGCATCCCCGTAGCTGAAAAAGCGATACTTGTCCTTGATAGCCTTTTTGTAAGCTTCCATCGCCAGATCGTACCCGGCAAAGGCGCACACCATGATCAGGAGACTCGTCTTGGGCAGGTGGAAGTTGGTCACCAGCGCATCCGCGATATTGAACTGGTATGGAGGATGGATAAATGTATTTGTCCAGCCTTCGGAAGGCTTCAGTAATTTTTCGGCAGTGAAGGAAGACTCTACTGCACGCATTGTCGTGGTGCCGATAGAGCAGATGCGGTGGGTGCCCAGGCGCGCCTTGTTCACGATCTTGCAGGCATCGTCCTCGATACGATAATACTCGGCATCCATCTTGTGCTTGCTCAGGTCTTCCACCTCGATGGGGCGGAACGTGCCCAATCCCGTGTGCAGGGTGACTTCGGCGAACCGTACGCCTTTTATCTCCAGGCGCTTGATCAACTCTTTGCTGAAATGAAGACCTGCGGTAGGCGCTGCGACGGCCCCTTCATGCTTTGCATACACCGTCTGGTAGCGCTCTTTATCCTCTTCGTCGGGCTTGCGCTTGATATACTTGGGCAAAGGCGTTTCGCCCAGGATCTCCAGTACCTGGCGGAACTCGTCGTCACTGCCATCCCATAAGAACCGGATGGTCCTGCCCCGGCTGGTGGTATTATCGATGACTTCCGCTACCAGCTCATCATTGTCGCCAAAATATAGTTTGTTGCCAACCCGGATCTTACGGGCCGGATCTACGATGACGTCCCAAAGACGGTTGGGCTTGTTCAGCTCGCGGAGGAGGAAAACTTCGATCTTGGCGCCCGTCTTTTCCTTGCGACCATACATTCTTGCGGGAAAAACCTTGGTATTATTGACCACGAAAACGTCCTTGTCATCGAAATAGTCGAGAATGTCCCTGAAATGCTTGTTTTCGATCTGGCCGGTCTGGCGATGGACAACCATCATACGGCTGTCTTCTCTTTTTTTCGCAGGGTGCTGGGCAATAAGGTTTAGAGGAAGGTCAAACTTGAACTGTGAAAGCTTCATGTGGATGCTGTTGTTTTTATTCGCACATGATACCAGGTAGGTGGTAATGATATACGGAGGGCATCCGGCACAAACCAGGTCTTACGGCACCCGATTTGATATCATGTTACGGCATGATTTAAGCGTGCGAAGGTAGTAAAAAAAACAGCCATACCCAAATAAACTTTCAGGCATCCTCGCCTACCATAAAATATTTTTCCTGATTTCCCGTCTTTTATGCAACTTCATGAACTACCGAACGGAAGGACAGATCTAATATCTGTCCGTAAAATGGACTATATTTATTTGAAGTCCATTTTATGGTATTTAACGCTCTTGATAATGAGATCGACCCCTACGCGAAAGATTTTTGTGGCGCTTGTTATTTTCCTACTTCCGGCAACCCTACTGACTGCACAGCGGCGGGCGGAAAAGAAATATCCCGCCTTATTATGGGAGATCACGGGTAATGGTCTGCGAAAGCCCTCTTATCTCTTCGGTACCATGCATGTCAGCAGCAAGCTGGTCTTTCATCTCAGCGACTCCTTTTACCTGGACATCCGCAATGCGGATGTAGTGGCCCTGGAACTGGATCCCCAGCTTTGGCAGGACCAGCTGTTCCGCTTCCAGCGGATGCAGAACAACCTCCGGTTCTATACGCAGGGGGCTCCCGGCGACTATATCAATGAAAAGTCCTTCCAGCTGGAGAAATATGACGACAAGCTGAAATCAGCCCTTAGCGACGAACCGACAATCATCAATGGCCTGCTTTACCGCACTTTCCAGTCCCGTGCCGACTTCGAGGAAGATACTTACCTGGACCTTTATATTTATCAGACGGGCAAAAAGCTGGGCAAACAGGCCACAGGCGTCGAAGATTATTTCCAGACGGAACAGCTTGTCATGGAGGCGGCACAGGATATGATGAAAGATAAAAGGAAGAAAGCGCCCGATACGGACGGCGCATCTCCTTATGAGCTGGAAAAAAAGACACAGGAAGCCTACAGGAAAGGAGACCTCGATATGCTGGACTCCCTGGAAAAGCTCCTGCAACCTTCGGAGTCATATCTGGAAAAATTCCTCTATCGCCGGAATGAGATCCAGGCGGCTTCCATTGACAGCATTGTAAAGCATCATTCCCTCTTTGTAGGCGTAGGGGCTGCGCACCTGCCTGGCAAACGGGGCGTCATAGAGCTCCTTCGTAAAAAAGGCTATACGCTCCGGCCCGTCACCATGCCTGACCGTGACGCTACCCAGAAAGAGGACATCGACAAGATCAGGGTGCCTGTCAGCTTCTCCACTTTTACATCCGACGACGGGGATTTCTCCGTACGGCTGCCCGGCAAGCTCTACCGGCGGAGCGAAAGCCGCACTGCCGACAGCTGGCAGTATGCCGATATGGGCAATGGCGCTTATTACATGATCGGGCGGGTGAAGACCCATGGCTCCTTCCTGGGCCATAAAGAAGAGACCATCCTGCGAAAGGTGGATAGCCTGCTGTATGAGAATATCCCGGGTAAGATCCTGAAAAGAACGGCCATTACCCGCAGCGGCTATAAAGGCTTTGATATCACAGGCAGGACCCGGCGGGGCGACGTCCAGCGATATAATATTCTGGTCACTCCTTACGAAGTGCTGATCTTTAAAATGAGCGGGAACAACAACTATGTGGAAGGTAAAGAGGCGGAACAGTTCTTCAGCTCCATTACGCTGCATCAGGTCGGTCCGGCCGGATGGACAAACTTTATCCCTCCGCAGGGTGGCTTTAAGGTCCTTCTTCCCCGGCCGCCTGCTGAATACAGGAATACTTCCAATCCCGACGGTATCACCCGCTGGGAATATGAATCTGTGGATTCTGCCACGGGCGACGCCTTCCTCATCTGGAAAAAAGCGGTGCAGAACTACCATTTCCTGGAAGAGGACACCGCCGACCTGGCGCTCATGGAAGAAAGCTTTCGCCTTTCCGACTGGATAGAAAGAACCATCAGCCGTCACACGGGTGTATACCGGGGATCCCCATGCCTGGAAGCGGCTTATCAGCTGAAGGACGGCTCCTATGTACGAACAAAATTCCTGATCAAAGGCCCCCATTATTATTTGCTGGCCAGCAGAAGCCATAACAGGGACAAGACCTTTCCCCTCTTTTTTAATTCCTTTGAGTATGAGCCCTATAAATACAGCGTCTTCCGCAACTATGTGGACACCTTTATCAATATTAGCGTCACGACGCCCGTGGTGCCCGACATCGATGCAGGGATGAGAGGAATCCTCGAACGGGCTTCCAGCGAAGAGTTCCTCAATGCCGTTCCGGATTACAACAGCTATTGGCCCCGGTCCAAGACGGCCCTGTTTCAGGACGATTCCACAGGGGAAGCCATTTTCGTATCGATGGAGACCTTTCCTAAATATTATTTCCCCAAGGATTCCGCCAGTTTCTGGAAAGACGAGACCAACGAGCGCCGCATAAGGGAAGACCTTGTCATCCGGAACAAGCAACCCTTTCGGCTGGGTGATCCTTCCACTGGCGCACCGGGATACAAATACACCATTGTGGACACCAATACATCCCGCTGTATTACCACCTGGCTTTTTGAAAAGGACAACCGTCTTTTCCGGGTGGTCTCGCTGGGTGATACGCTGCAGGAGAGCTCTTCCTTCACTGGTCAATTTTACGCCAGCATCCGTCCCGTGGACAAAAAGCTGGGACCGCCGGTGTTTGCCAATAAGCTGGATACATTCTTCAGCGACTTTTACAGCAGGGACTCCCTGCGCAGCCGGCGGGCCAAAGATGCGATTCCCAACGTCTACTTCGGCGTAAAGGGCGGCCTTCCTCTATTGCTGAAGGCCATTCAAACCCTCCCTTACAATGGAAAGGATTATTTCGAGACCAAGGCCCGTCTGATCAACGAGCTGGGCTATATCGACGATTCCACCACGGTAAAGGCGGTGGTGGGAGGGCTCCGGGAGATCTACGAACGGGCAGGTGATACCAGCACTTTCCAGAATGCGGTGTTCAAAGCGCTGGCCCGCCACCGGACGCTGCCGGCCTATGAGATGCTGCGGGGATTGCTGGTACAGGACCCGCCCGTATTCGACAACAGCTCCGACTATAATGCCCTTTTTCACGACCTTCGGGATTCTCTGGCCCTTGCCCGAACGCTCTTCCCCGACCTGCTGCAGCTGGCGAGTGTGGATGATTATAAGGTTGATATCCAGTCCCTGCTGGCTACCCTGGTGGACAGCGGTTATCTGCGCAGCACCGATTATGAATCTTATTTCGGGCAGCTGTATTTCGATGCCAGGATCCAATGGAAAAAGCAGGAGGGCCGTGATGAAAAGAGACTGCAGAAAAAAGAGGACGAAAGCGATGAGTACGCCAGGGCTGATGGAGATGACGACACGGATGATCTGCTGGCGGACTATGCCGTGCTGCTGATGCCCTTCTATGACCGGAATCCCACGGTGCCGCATTTTTTCGACAAGCTGCTTCGCAGCCGCGACCCGGCTCTTCGACTAAGCACCACTGTGCTGATGCTGCGAAACAACCGGCCTGTCGCCGACACCATCATCCGCAACCTGGCTGCAAGCGACCAGCACAGGAGCCACCTGCTAAAAGAGCTGGACGCTATTCATAAAAGCGACCATTTCCCACACAGCTTTCGCAACCAGGTGGATATAGCTCGCAGCCTGCTGGTCAGCAGCAAGGGCGACAACGAATATTTCGACGTTCAGCTGGTGGATAAGAAGCTGGTACAGTTCCGGCAGCGGAAAGGATATATCTATTTTTTCCGGTATAAGATGGGAAGGGACGATGAATGGCAGATGGGCCTCAGCGGACTGCAGCCGCTGAACCTGAAGGAGGTCAGCACCGGGGACGACTTTGTACGCCTTACAGGCAAAAAGATCCGCGCCGGCCTTCCCGTGCGCGATCAGTTTGAGCGACAGCTGAAGCAGTTCCTCTTCTCCAAACGTAAAAGCGCCAATTCTTTCTATCTCGACAACGACTACTATGGCGATCATGGCGACGATGACTAGTCGGCTGGCCCTGGATCGCAGCTCAAAGCCCCTTCGGCACCGCAGCTATCAGCTTCTCCGTATAGGCCGATCGTGGATGATGGTATACCGCCGCAGCCTCCCCGATCTCTTCTATCCTGCCTTTGTTCATCACCAGGATACGATCGCTGATATACCTGATCACCGATAGATCATGGGAGATGAAGACCACGGTGAACCCAAACTCTTTTTTCAGATCATTCAGCAGATTGAGCACCTGTGCCTGCACGCTTACGTCCAGCGCAGAGACGGATTCATCGCATACGATGAAAGAAGGTTGCAGGGCCAGCGCCCGGGCTATGACGATCCGCTGCCTTTGTCCCCCGGAGAACTCGTGGGGATAGCGATCGTAATGGGCGGCGGAAAGGCTGACTTTTTCCAGCAGTTGTATTGCTTGCTGACGGCGTTGTGCAGCCGTAGCGGCACGGCCATGTACTTTTAGCACTTCTGCAATGGCTGCCCCGATAGTTATGCGTGGGTTAAGGGAAGAATAGGGGTCCTGGAAGACGATCTGTATGTGACTGCGTAATTTTTTCAGCTCCCGGCTGCTGTAGGTGGCCATATCCCTTCCTTCGAAGGCTATCGTACCGCCAGTCGGGCTGATCAGTCTCAGCAAGGCCCGGCCCAGCGTGGATTTGCCGCAGCCCGACTCGCCTACCAACCCCAGGGTCTCTCCTTTATAGATGTCAAAGCTGACATCGTCTACCGCCTTTGTGTAGGCGAGCGCTTTGCCCAGGAAGCTTTTGCGGGAAGGATACCAGACTTGCAGGTCGCGGACGCGGATCAGCACATCATTGCTTCGTGGAGGCATCTCAACAGCCACCTTTGCGTGCTCTTCCTGTCCTTCCATAAAGTCACTGACGACGGGTAGCCTTTCCCCTTTTTCATGCAGTGCCGGCCGGCAAAGCAACAGCCCTTTTGTATAAGGATGCTGCGGACGCCGGAACAGTTCCAGGACGCTGCCCTCTTCCACCACCTTTCCCTTGTAGAGCACCAGCGCCCTGTCCGCGATCTCGGCCACGACGCCCAGGTCATGGGTAATGAAGATGACACCCATATGTTCCGTCCGCTGCAAGTCGCGGATCAATTCCAGAATGGTCTTTTGTACGGTGACATCCAGGGCGGTCGTAGGTTCGTCACAGATCAGCAGCGAGGGCCGGTTGCTCATAGCCATCGCGATCATCACCCGCTGCTTCTGTCCGCCGCTGAGCTCATGCGGATAGCGGGAGTAGATACCCGCAGGGTCTGGAAGCCTCACCTTTTCAAATAATTGTATGGCCTGGCGGCGTGCAGCCTCCCCTGACACCTGCTGGTGGATCCGGATCGCCTCTGCCACCTGGTGCCCGCAGGTGAACACAGGGTTCAGAGAGGTCATAGGCTCCTGGAAGATCATGGCGATCTCGTTGCCTCGGATGTTTTCCATGGAGCGATGGTCCTGCCGCAGCAGGTCGATGACAGCGCCGTCGCGTGTGGTGAACAGGACCTGTCCCGACCTTATATGGGCCGGAGGCATAGGCAGCAATTGGAGAATGGAAAGGGACGTGATGGATTTTCCCGATCCCGACTCACCTACCAATGCGACGATCTCCCCCGGGGCTACTTCCAGGTGAATGCCCTGTACCCCCGGTGATATGCCGGCCTCTGTCCTGAAATCAATGGTGAGATCCCTGATCGATAATAAGGAAGGCATGCTGCGACGACGGATTTTTATTTACGCAGCCGTAAGATAGCTATTTTACCGTTTGAATGACCTTGATCGTATTGTGAACATCCGGCGTGGGCTCATAGATCAGGCAGGCGACACAGCTTTGCGCAGGGCCGTCATGCAGCAGCCTGAACTGAAAAATATCTCCTTTTTGAAGGCCCTGCTTGCCAAAATCGCAGTAATTGCTGACGGAAAAGACATTGTGATAGATACTGTCGGTTTGTGTATTCTTCCAGGTCTTAAGGTACCGTGCAGGGTCCATATCACCGGAGATCAGCTGTATGGTGTACTGCGAACAGATGTCGCCTATGACCTTGCCTGTGAATGGTCCCGAGGAATGGTTCCTGGAAGGTTTGCAGGCTCCGAAGAGGAGAATGCCAAACAGCGCCGGCAGGTGAAATATGCTACGCATAGCTTTTTCTTTCTTTGACAAGCGGGGCTGTAGCTTCGTTGCATGCAGCGTGTGAGGCCGGGGCTCAAAACCGGAGGTGCCTTACCGTAACGCCGTTGTTGATCAGCTGCTTCAGGCTGTCGATGCCTATCTTAATGTGGTTTTCCACGTATTGGGAGGTGATCTTCAGGTCGCTTTCCGCAGTCTTCACCCCTTCCGGCACCATGGGCTGATCACTCACCAGCAACAAGGCCCCGGTGGGGATCTTATTGAAAAACCCGACGGAAAAGATGGTGGCTGTCTCCATATCGATGGCATAGGCCCTGATCTTTTTCAGGTACTCTTTAAACACTTCGTCATGCTCCCAAACACGTCTGTTCGTCGTATATACCGTGCCTGTCCAGTAATCCACCCCATACTCCCGGATCGTGGTGGAGATGGCTTTTTGCAGGGCGAAAGCCGGCAATGCGGGCACTTCAGGCGGAAAATAATCATTGGAGGTCCCTTCTCCCCGGATGGCGGCAATAGGAAGGATCAGGTCGCCCAACTTATTCCTTTTCTTAAGGCCGCCGCATTTCCCAAGGAAAAGGACGGCTTTAGGCTCGATGGCTGTCAGCAGGTCCATGATCGTCGCGGCGCCCGGACTGCCCATCCCGAAATTGATGATGGTGATCTCTCCGGCGGTAGCGCATTGCATGGGCTTGTGGAGACCCACTACCTCGACATTATGCCAGTCGGCGAACAATTGCACGTAATTCTCGAAGTTGGTAAGTAAGATATACTTGCCGAAATTTTCCAGCTGCTGGCCGGTATAACGGGGCAGCCAATTATGTACAATCTCATCTTTGGTTTTCATTACGTAAATTTAGCAAATAGTTTCGTCAACACATGATCAAGATCTACTATCCTACGCATTCCTTCAAGATACGGGAGCCTGAGCGCGGCAAGGAAGAGATCTGGGATGAGCTTCGCAGGTCCTGGGTGCGGCTCAACCCGGAGGAATGGGTCCGCCAGAATTTCATACAATATTTGCTGCAGGTGAAAAATTACCCGGCCAGCTATATAGCGTCGGAAAGGAATATTAAGCTGGGCGAGCTGAATAAACGTTTTGACCTCATGGTGTTCGATCGCAGTGCCCGTCCCTGGATGCTGATAGAATGCAAGGCCATGGACGAAAAGCTGAATAGCCGCGTCATGTGGCAGGTACTGCGTTATAATATGGCTATCCCGGTGAAATATATTGTCATCACCAATGGAGAAGAATGCCATGCGTTTATACGGGGACAAGTGGATTTTGACGAAATAGCGGCGTTGCCGGGATATGATGAATGAGGCCTATTGGTGAAAGCTGGTCCCGATGAACGCCAATGCATCGGTTATCCCTGTCCGCCAGTAGGTCCAGCTATGCCCCCCATCCCTGATGCGAAATTCATGGGGAATATGTTTATCCATGAGCGCGATATGCAGCTGGCAGTTGACCCTGGAAAGGCCGTCATCGTCCCCGCAATCGATCCAGTAACGGACTGACCTCAACGCATCCACGGATCTTTCCTCCACGATCTTCAGGATAGAATTGGCATACCAGGCCTTCGTCATCCTCTCCTTGCCCGTGACGTTACGGCCATACAGCTGTGCGAAGATCCTGTTATACCGATCGTCCTGCATGCCCGTCAAGGTAACATCGTCCAGAAAGGAGGCGCTCAGCGGCGCTGCTGCGGCGAAAAGATCCGGGTATTTCATGGAGTAGATCAGGCTGCCATATCCACCCATGGAAAGACCTGCTATGCCGCGGTAACGCTTTTCCGCCTTTATCCGGTAAGTCTTTTCGACGGCGGGTATGAATTCTTTGATAAAGAAATCCTCATATTTCTCCTTGCCGTCATAGGAATTGATATACCAGCTGGAGTCCCCGTTGGGCATGACAATGATCATGGGCGGGATAGTGCCTTCGGCAATGGCCTTGTCGGCATACCGGTTGATCTCCCCGAATTGCAGCCAGCCTGTATTGTCATCCGTGTAACCATGAAGGAGATAGACAACGGGGTAGCTCCTTTCCGAAGTTTCATAATCCGGAGGCAGGTAGATGGTATAATTTACGTTCTTCCCGAGAATGGCGCTGCTGATGATCTTCTGTTCGATGACCTTACCGGCGCGCTGGCCAAAAGAGCACAAGGAGAGGCAAAGGACGGCAAGGCAAAAGCTTGATTTTTGCAAGGAGGGCATAAAGTCAACAGGTTTGGAATACAATTTAAGGAACTATTGACAAATATAATTTCGTTTGATAGTCAAAGTGAACAACACCATCCCTTTGCCAGGTAACGAAGATCAGCCGGAGTCGCTCTATCATTTTTTTATATATGTCATTTTCTTCAATTGGTATATACGAAGACGAGAGCAGGCGGCCTTTCAATCTTTCCCAGTCGAAGGTCTGCCGGTTCCCGGTCACTTTCAGCTGAAAGGGCATTGGCTGGAAGAAAGACTCGATCTCCTTTAAGGTGACATTTGAATGGTTCACCTGCGCATAATCCGTTCCAAATTCCTGCAGCAATCCTTCATATGCTTTTTCGAACTCCGAATCCACCTGGCGCTCATTCCACATAAGGGCAATGGCGCCGCCGGGTCTGACTATCCTTTCAAATTCCTTCCTGGCAGCCACTGGTTCAAACCAGTGAAAGGCCTGACCGGCGATGACGAGGTCTGCACTGGATGCCGCCAGCCCCGTATGTTCTGCCGTTCCGTTGATGCTGATGAATCCCGGATCATTGCCCAGTAACTCCTCTGCTTTTTCACGCATGGCATCATTGGGTTCGACGGCATATACGGTATTGCCGTTGTTTAGAAAGAGGGATGTGGAGATACCAGTGCCGGAGCCGATGTCGGCGACTTTCCAGGACGAGGTGAATCCCGTGGTTTCGAAAAGGAAGTCCAGCACTGCCGCAGGATAACCAGGACGGTATTTAACATAATTTTCCACGCGGTTGCCGAAGCGGTGGGTGTTGTCCATGGGGGAAGTTTTGAAATTTTTTTATTGGATTTTGGTAATTTTGAGTAAAATAAACCTTCTATGAATGCGATAGAATTAAAAACTTATGAAATACTAAAAGATAGGCTGGGGGAGGAGAAGGCTTTAACCATTTTAGAATTTGCAGACTATAAAGCAGATCAAAAGATGAATGAGAAAAAAGATACCCTTCTTACGAAGGATGACAAAGTGGATCTGATCAAATGGATGGTTGGTTTTTGGATAGCTCAGATCGCGGCTATTATCGGACTGTATTTCAAAGGTCACTAAGACCTTCTGGTATTGCATAAAAAAGCCGTCCGCCTGCTGGTGGACGGCTTTCTTCATATATGATCTTTACGGGAAGATCCCCAACTCGGCATAACTCGTCCCCACCTTATTGATAGCCACCACATAAGCCGCCGTCCGCATATCAGGTATATCCGGCATGCTCTTCCACGCCTCCATGATCTCCCGCGTTGCGGCGATCATTGTCTCTTCAAGACCACTGTACACCAAATCCACCTCATCAGCCCCATGCAAAATGAACTCTTTTTCCGTGGGAGAGACTTTCTTGCCCGTAAGGCCTTCTATCTGACCCAGTATATGGGTATTCATGTTCTCGGTAAAGCGCTTTTCCATGCGGCCATAACGCACGTGGCTAAGGTTTTTCAGCCATTCGAAATAGCTGACGGTGACACCCCCTGCATTGAGGTACATGTCGGGTACGACCAGGGTCCCTTTTTTAATGAAGATCTCATCCGCGTCGGGGGTGAGAGGACCGTTGGCGGCTTCGCCGATGATCCTGGCTTTTACGTTCGGGGCATTTTGTCCATTGATGACATTCTCCAGCGCGGCCGGTATGAGGATATCGCATTCCAGCTCCAGGGCATCGCCGGAGTTGGAGATATTCGTGGCGCCGGGGAAGTTCAGGATGCTGCCCGTCTTCTTCCTGTGCTGGAATACTTCTTCTTCGTTGAGGCCGGCGGGGTTGGTGATTGCGCCTTCGTATTCAGCAAGGGCGATGACCTTTGCGCCGCCTTCGCGGAAGAACTTCGCGGCGTGATAGCCCACGTTGCCCATTCCCTGCACGACGACCGTCTTGCCTTCGATGCCCGTTTTCAGCTTGAGGCGGCTCATCACATCAGCCATATTACAGACTTCACGGATGCCATAGAATACCCCCAGGCCGGTGGCTTCGCGACGCCCGCGTACGCCTCCTTGTGAGACAGGCTTGCCTGTGACGCAGCCGAGTGCGTCGATCTCGCCGGGGCGCATGCTCATATAGGTATCGAGGATCCAGGCCATTTCACGCTCACCCGTGCCGTAATCCGGTGCGGGGACGTCGGTGCCGGGACCGATGAAGTTCTTTTTGATCAGCTCGGACGTGTAGCGACGGGTGATCTTTTCCAGCTCGTACGGTGTATATTTTTTAGGGTCGATGGTGATCCCGCCTTTTGCGCCGCCAAAGGGCACATTCACGATGGCGCATTTGAAGGTCATCAGGGCCGCCAGCGCCATTACCTCATCCAGGTTCACCGAAAGAGCAAAACGGATCCCGCCTTTACAGGGCGTTTTGTGATGGGAATGCTGGACACGATAAGCCTTGATCACTTCTATCTTATCGCCGATCTTTACAGGAAAGAACATGCGGTATACGGCATTGCATTGTTTGATCTGTTCCAGGATGCCGGGGTCCCAGGATGTATGCTTTGCCGCTTTGTCAAAACTTTTTTCTACTGCTTCAAAGAATTTGTACTCGATTTGTGCCGCCATAACATATGGATTTAATCGTTATTGTTTTTTATCCGTGCTTACTTCTTTCTCCAGCCGGCTGATCTTCCGGTCCAGCCTGACAACATACAGGATCAGGCCCGCCAGGATCACGATCAGCACAGCGACCACTACATAGATCTTTCCGTTGGCCCGCAGCTGGTCGGCCATTTCCACTCGTTGTGCCGCACCGCTATCGACAACCTTTAGCTGGCCGGTGCTGTCCTGCCCAAATACCACCTGTCCGTTGAGCCAAAAAGATAAGAGCAACAGGAGAGCGCAAACTTTTTTATACATCGCTGAATATATTCTTTTCAAATAGAGTTTTCAATGAAGACGCTGTTCGGACAACAATTGCAGGCGGATACGTAACGTAGTGATCCACACGCCCAGCAATGCCCATCCCGGCATAGCTCCAGGCCAGAAGACCATGCGAATATGCGCATCCGCGTTGATGGCCGGATTCCCCGATCCCCCCGGATGAAGGCTATCCACCAGGCGGGGTATGATCCAGATCGTTGGGAACAGCATGGCAAAGGCGAATATGTTATATACCGCGCCGATCCTTGCCCGCTTGTCCACATCGGTCATGGAATTCCGTAATACCAGGTAGGCCAGGTAGATCAGCAAGGCAACGACCGCTCCCAACTGCTTGGGATCATTGCTCCAGAAAGCGCCCCAGGTAAAGCCGGCCCAGATGGAGCCGGTAGTCAATCCCAGGATGCCGTACACAATACCCGTTTTGGCATACTCTAACGCGTAAATGTCGAATCTATGATTATTGGTGAGCAGATATTTGATGGAATAGACCAGGGAAGTGATGAAAAGGATCATCATACAGAACCACATGGCTATATGAAAATAGTAGTTCCGGATCGTCTCGTTAAGGATGGGCTTGGCGGGCACCGGGCCTAAAAAGCCGGCTACAAAAGTGTAGGTAAGAAGTACAACGCACAATATTTTCCACCAATTCTGTCGAAGCATATCACATTCTTATTAGGGGTTGATCAACGCAAACTCATTGTTAATCAACGCAAATCGGCATAACCCCCGGTTTGGATCAGCAAAATTAGGGGAAAGCGCCAGCATATTCCGCAAACAACTTTCCCAAACACGAAAATTAATTGAAGCGGTGGTGTTCTCCGGTCAGGGTAATATAAAATCTAAATAACTGATGACTAAGCTTCAATCCTTCCAAAGAAAAGGGAAAAGTATAACGGCCAGTGCAATGATCATCACGTCCAGTCCGGCGATCAGGCCAAGCATACTGCCCAGGCCACCCTGCAGGACATCTTCAAAAGCAATGGTCGACGCTTTATTCAACAACATCAACTGTGGAATGATCAGCGGGAAGCCAAGGATGGCCATCAGGGCAGCGCTTTGTTGTGCACGTGCGGCGATCGCCGCCAGAAAAGTGAAGACCAGGCTCAGGCTCACGCCGCCCAGGCAACTGAGTAGCAGGAATGACATGGGATGAGCCAGCGGGTTACCTAACATCAGCATGAACAGGAAGAGACTGACCAGGCTCATCAACAGCATGAGCAGGGCATTGAACAATAACTTGGAGAGGATAAAATCCCTTGCGCCGGCTATTGAATAAAAGTATAGCAAACGGCCACGCCCCTCCTGCAGGAAGCTTTTGGCCACCGCATTCACGCAAATGAACAGCTGGATCATCCAGAATAACCCCTTCCAGACAGCGCCTTCGGGCTCACCCATGGAAAGATATAATACAAAAATGGTGGAAGCGACGTAGAGCAGGACGCCGTAGAAAGTATATTGCTGGCGTATTTCCAGCAAGAGATCTTTTTTGAAAAGGGTCCAGATAGGTCTTGCGGTCTGGCTCATTTTACAATTTTAACATTTTTATAAATTATATCCCGCAGCATTTTTTCATCCCCTATATGCGACAATTTTCAACAGTCCGGATTGTAGTAGCAATTTCTGCACCGGGGCTCGTAAATATCCATTTCTCCCAGCATAATTTGCCCGCCAGTGGTTTTTTTACGATAGGAATAGTTGGCAATGTTTCCACATTTCACACAAATGGCATGCAACTTGGTTATATATTCTGCTTTGGCAAGCAGGTAAGGCATTTGTCCGAAAGGCTTGGCAGAGTAGTCCATATCCAGTCCTGCAACAATGACACGGATACCGCGAAAAGCCAGCTGGTCGCAGACTTCAGGCAACTGGTCATCAAAGAACTGGGCTTCGTCGATGCCGACCACGTCGACCTCATTTGCCAATAAGAGTATCGTTTGAGAATTGTCGATAGGTGTGGATTGAATAGCGGTTTCATCATGCGAAACGATGTTTTGCTCGTGGTAGCGGGTATCCATTGCAGGCTTGAAGATCTCAACTTTCAGATGGGCTATCTTGGCCCTCTTCAGCCTTCGTATCAGCTCCTCGGTCTTTCCCGAGAACATGGATCCGCAAATTACCTCTATCCAGCCACGTCTCTCGCCCTTAATATGAGGTTCAATGAACATAAGCGCATTAAATTAGGTTCGGAATTTGTTATAACTTTATAGTGATTACCAAAGCGGACCACGACAACGGACCACGATTACTAACCCGAAAAGGCTCCCCATTGTACCATGGAAAGACTACAACAACTTATTAACCAGCTACAAGAGCAGCATGACAGGAAAGCAGACCCCTCTCATATGCTCCAGACTATCCGGCTCCTGGAAGCCGAGCTTGCCCTATTGTCAACACAGGCAGCTGTCAGCAAAGGATCGGCAAAAGTAGCGGTTATGATGCCATCCTCCATGAAAATATATTCAGGGCAGGCTGCTATGCAGGAGGTAAGAACCGCAGCTGTTGGAGCAGGGGCCGCTACCAGCGTGGCAGTCCCCCCGGTGGTCAATGTTCCGCCTCCGCCGCCGGCCCCCGAGGTCCGGCTGGCCCCCGATCCGGGTACTCCGCCACGGCCTGCCGCTAAAGAACAGGAGAAAGGCCCCTGGCCGTACGATCCGCTGGCCGAGATCCCTACCTTGCTGGCCCAGCAGCAAAAGCAACCCCGTGAGCTCAACGATGTCATTGGCAACAATGGCTCTTCACTGAATGATAAGCTGAGATCCGATAGGCTGGAGCTCAAATCAGCGCTTAATGATACGCCTGTACGGGACCTGAAGAAGGCCATCGGCGTCAATGACCGTTTTGTATTCATCAGCCAGCTTTTCCGGGGGGATGAAGTAATGTACGAACGCAGCCTGAAGACCATCAACGGCTTCCGTATCCTGCCCGAGGCAGAATACTGGATGGAGCGGGAACTGAAGGTTAAGCTGGGATGGGATGAGACCCGGGAGACGGTGAAGCATTTCTATCAGCTGGTCAAAAGGCGCTTTTCCTGAATGTAGCCGACTATCCGGTCCGTTGCTCCTTTTTTACCATATACATAGTTCCGGGACGCCTCACAGGCCTGCTGGTATTCTTCTCCATCGTTTAGCAGCCGGCTGAATACAGACTCTGCTTCCAGCGCACTATCGATGACAATACCCCCACCGCATTCCGTCAGCTCCACCGCCTCGATGTATTTTTCGATCACAGGCCCGAACACCACCGGACGGCCATAGACCGCCGCCTCCAGCACATTGTGCACTCCATCGTCCCCAAATCCGCCTCCAACGTAGGCGATCGTAGCATACTGGTACAGCCGCGACAGCATCCCGATGTTGTCGATGATCAGTACATTCGGCGCCGGCCGGCCGGAATTGGGTAAAGGCCTGACTCCCTGGCCCGTAGCTCGTCGCTCACCGCTGGCAGCCAGCTCAGAATAGCGTATCCTGTTACGGAACAGGTGCTCCACCTCTTTTAGCCGCTCTTCTTCGATCTCATGGGGAGCAATGATAAATCGGATATCCGGGTGTGTATTGGCATAATGGTCCAGCTCCTCCTCATCCTCTTCCCAGGTGCTGCCGGCGACAACCACGGTGGCGTTGCCGCAGAAAGCTTCAATTGCCGGCAGAGATTCCCGGCTTTCAGCGATCTCGATCACCCTGTCAAAACGGGTATCCCCACTGATGCTGACATTCAAGGTGAACCCGATTTTCGCCAATAGGTCCCGGGAGACCTCCGTCTGCACGAAGAGATGGGTAAAGCATTCCAGCATATAGCGATGCAGCCTGCCCCACCATTTGAAAAAAGGCTGATCGGTACGAAAGACACCTGATACCAGCAGGGTAGGGATCTTCCTTTTCCTCAGCTCTACCAAAAAATAATACCAGTAATCGTATTTTATCCACACCACCAGGGTAGGCTTCACCAGGTCGATAAACCGCCTTGCGTGCTGGCGTGAATCCAGGGGCAGGTAAAATACATGGTCCGCCCCCTTATAGTCTTTGCGCGCCGTGTATCCTGAAGGGGAGAAAAAGCTGATGACCACCTTGCTTTCCGGCGATGCCGCCCGGAGACGCTCTATCACCGGCCGTCCCTGTTCGAATTCTCCCAGCGAGGCACAATGCATCCATATAACTGGGTATTTTCCGGCCCATTCCGGCCCTAATTCCGCCTGCATCCTGTCAAAAAGGCCCTTTCTGCCTTCCAGCCAGCTCTTTGCCTTCTTGTTCCAGGGGGCTATCAGGCCAATACCCAGACGGTAGGCCCATAAAAAAACATGATAGAAGATAATACTCACTCGTACGAAGATAACAATTTATAAATCTCTGCCTTACATAGTATGATATACCAGTCTGTGGCATTGGTTAAACCACAATTTTGCAGTAGGTTTGTGCCCGGTTAAAACCTGGTAAAACAACATAAGATAGTATGAATATGCGGCCGATTCAAATGGTAGACCTGAAGCAGCAATACGGGAAGATAAAGAAAGATGTGGATTCGGCCATTCAGGAGGTGATAGATAATGCCGCATTTATCCAGGGAAAGGCCGTCACGGATTTTGCGGCCGCGCTCGCTGCATACAATGGCTCCAGGCACGTCATTCCCTGCGCCAATGGCACCGATGCCCTCCAGATCGCCATGATGGCACTGGACCTCCAGCCAGGTGACGAGGTGATCACCCCTTCCTTCACATACGTTGCCACTACCGAAGTGGTGGCACTGCTAAGGCTTAAGCCGGTATTCGTTGAGGTGGACCCGAAGACCTTCTGCATTGATCCGGCCGCCATTGAGAAAGCCATTACACCCAGGACCAGGGCCATTGTCCCGGTGCACCTGTACGGACAGGCTGCTCCGATGGAACAGATCATGGACATTGCAGCCCGTCACAAATTGTATGTCATCGAAGATAATGCCCAGGCCATCGGCAGCAACTATACCTTTTCAGATGGCAGGACCAAACGCACCGGCTCCATCGGTACCATTGGCACCACCTCCTTCTTTCCTTCAAAAAATCTGGGTTGCTACGGCGACGGCGGAGCAATATTTACAGATGATGACACGTTAGCTAGCCGGTTGAAAATGATTGCAAATCATGGGCAAAGCCGGCGTTATTACCACGACCTTGTAGGGTGCAACAGCCGGTTGGACTCCATACAGGCGGCCGTGTTGAATGTCAAGCTGAAGAGCCTGGATGCTTATACCGCAGCCAGACGCAGTGCCGCAGATCATTATGATGCTGCCTTTTCAGCGCACCCGAAGATCACGACACCTTACCGGGCCTCTTACAGCCATCACGTTTTTCACCAGTATACGCTTGTCCTGGAAGGAGTTGACCGCAACGGGTTGAATGAATACCTGGCTGGAAAGAATATCCCGTCGATGATCTATTATCCCGTACCCGCCCATCGTCAAAAGATGTTTGCCGCCTTTGGCGGAGGCGACTGGTCACTGCCCGTCACCGATTGGCTGACGGAAAGGGTCATCTCCCTGCCCATGCATACAGAGCTGGATAAAGAGCAGTTACAGTACATCACCGCTTCGGTGAAGGAGTACATAGATAAATAAAGCGACCTTAACCTAAACAAATTTTAAAAATTAGTCTTTTATGAAAATTGCTGTTGTAGGCACCGGCTATGTAGGACTGGTCACCGGAACCTGTTTCGCGGAAACAGGCAATGATGTCATCTGCGTTGATATCGATGCGGGAAAAGTAAAGAAATTGTCCAATGGTCAGATCACCATCTATGAGCCTGGCCTGGAGAAACTCTTCCTGCGCAACCTGAAAGAAGAACGGCTTAAGTTCACCACGAGCCTTGAAGACGGCATAAAAGACGCCCAGATCATATTCCTGGCGCTCCCCACGCCTCCGGGCGAAGACGGCTCCGCCGACCTTAAATATATTTTAGGCGTTTCCGACAGCCTGGGCAAGATCCTGAAAGACTATAAGGTCGTCGTCGATAAAAGCACCGTTCCCGTCGGCACAGCTGAAAAAGTGCATGCCGCCATCTCAAAGAACTATAAAGGCGAATTCGATGTGGTATCCAATCCCGAGTTCCTCCGGGAAGGGGTGGCTGTAGATGATTTCATGAAGCCGGACAGGGTAGTGATCGGCACTTCTTCCGAACGCGCCCGTAAGGTCATGAACGACCTGTACAGCCCTTTCGTCCGCCAGGGCAACCCCATCATTTTCATGGACGAACGTTCCGCCGAGCTGACCAAATATGCGGCCAACTCTTTCCTGGCTACCAAGATCACTTTTATGAACGAAGTGGCCCTGCTGTGTGAAAAGCTGGGCGCTGACGTTGATATGGTAAGGCGCGGCATCGGCAGCGATGAGCGCATCGGCAAACGCTTTCTTTTCCCCGGCATCGGCTATGGCGGCAGCTGCTTCCCCAAGGACGTACAGGCCCTCGTGAAGTCCTCCCAGGAAGTGAGCTACGATTTCCGTATCCTCAACGCCGTTATGGATGTCAATGAGAAACAGAAGCTGCACCTGATGCCCAAAGTGAAGAATTACTTTTCAGGCAACCTGAAAGGCAAGCATTTTGCCCTCTGGGGTCTGGCCTTCAAGCCCAATACCGACGACATCCGTGAAGCGCCTGCTCTTTATATGATCGACGCGCTCCTCGCAGAAGGCGCCACCATCTCCGTATTCGACCCCGAGGCCATGAACAATGTCAGGCAGCTGATAGGAGATAAAGTTAAATATTCGGAGAACCAGTATGAAGCCCTTGAAGGCGCCGACGCGCTGATCATTGCCACGGAATGGAATGAATTCCGGACACCCAACTTCCTGAAGATCGTCACCACGCTGAAGAGCAAGGTGATCTTCGACGGCCGCAATCTTTTCGACATCGCAGCTATCAGGGAACTGGGATTCTATTATGAAAGCGTAGGACGCGCCCCATCTGGCACGTCAGGAAAAAAATCCTAAACCAACCAAAACACAATGGCCAAGAAAAGAGTACTTATCACAGGGGCCGCCGGTTTCTTAGGCTCCCATTTATGTGATCGTTTTATAAAAGAAGGGTATCATGTCATCGGGATGGACAATCTCATCACAGGTGACATGAAGAATATAGAACACCTGTTCAAGCTGGAGGATTTTGAATTCTACCATCATGACGTCAGTAAATTCATCCACGTACCGGGTGAGCTGGCTTATATCCTCCATTTTGCCAGCCCCGCCAGTCCTATCGACTATCTGAAGATACCCATCCAGACCCTGAAGGTCGGCAGCCTTGGCACGCACAACTGCCTGGGTCTGGCCAAGTCCAAAAAAGCCAGGATCCTCGTAGCCTCTACTTCAGAGATCTATGGCGATCCGCTGGTGCACCCCCAGCCGGAAGAATACTGGGGCAATGTCAACCCCGTAGGTCCCCGTGGCGTATACGATGAGGCCAAACGTTTCCAGGAAGCCATCACCATGGCTTATCATAATTTCCATGGCGTGGAGACCCGTATTGTACGGATCTTCAATACCTATGGTCCGCGTATGAGACTGAATGACGGTCGTGCACTGCCCGCCTTCATCGGTCAGGCCCTCCGGGGTGAAGACCTGACGGTCTTCGGCGATGGCAGCCAGACACGTTCCTTCTGCTATGTGGATGACCTGGTAGAAGGTATCTATCGTCTGCTGCTCAGCGACTATCACCAGCCTGTCAATGTCGGCAACCCTTCCGAGATCACCCTGAAGCAATTCGCGGAAGAGGTCATCTCGCTCACGGGCACCAAACAAAAGATCGCTTACAAACCACTGCCGGTGGATGACCCAAAGCAACGCCGGCCCGACATTACCAAAGCAAAAGAGATCCTTGGCTGGGAGCCGAAGGTGGAACGTAAGGAAGGTTTGAAGATCACCTACGATTATTTTAAATCCCTGCCTCCTGAAGAATGGAATAAACTACCAAAGGAATTCGTGAAAAAAGCCTGATCCAAAAGCCTGATCCAAAATGAAGAACGAAAGAATATATGATGAACTGACGGGCGGGAAAGCTAAGCTGGCCGTCATTGGCCTCGGCTACGTGGGCCTGCCCATAGCCCTGGAATTTGCAAAGAAGATCTCAGTTATCGGATTTGACATCAATAAAAAACGTGTCCAGATGATGCGGGAGGGTATCGATCCCTCCAAAGAAGTGGAAGCCGGAGAGTTCAAAGATCGCAACATCGTCTTTACGGATGATCTGTCCGTGCTGAAGGAAGCCAGCTTTTTTATCGTAGCCGTGCCTACGCCCGTCGATAAGTACAATGTTCCAGACCTGAAACCCTTGCTGGGCGCCTCAGAAACGGTAGGAAAGGTCCTGAAACCCGGCGATTATGTCGTTTATGAATCCACCACCTATCCCGGATGCACCGAAGAGGATTGTTTACCTGTGCTGGAAAGGACTTCCCGGCTAAAGATGGGCGAAGACTTTTACCTGGGCTATTCGCCTGAACGGATCAATCCCGGGGATAGGAAGAACACCCTTCGCACCATCATCAAGGTGGTGTCCGGCAATGACCAGGGCTCCCTGGAGCAGATAGCGAAGACCTATGAGCTGGTGGTGGATGCCGGCGTTCACCGCGCCCCTTCCATCAAGGTGGCGGAAGCCAGTAAGATCGTGGAGAATACCCAGCGCGATCTGAACATAGCCCTGATGAACGAGCTGTCCCTGATCTTCGACAGGATGGGCATTAATACATACGATGTCATTGCCGCTGCAGGGACGAAGTGGAACTTCCTGCGTTTTTTCCCCGGCCTTGTCGGGGGGCATTGCATAGGCGTTGATCCCTATTATCTTACACACAAAGCCGCTGCCCTGGGCTATGAATCCAAGGTCATCTCATCCTCCCGCTATATCAATGATGATATGGCCAAATACGTGGCCCGCAAAATTATCAAGCATGTCCTGCGCATTTCCAATGAGCCCAGGGTGCTGGTGAAAGGGGTCACCTTTAAGGAGAATGTGAGCGATATCCGCAATTCCAAGATCGTGGATACCGTAAAAGAGCTCCTTTCTTTCAATATTATTGTCGATGTGGAGGACCCTTATGCCATGGAAGATGAGGTCCATGAAGAATATGGCCTGAAACTTGTTCGGGAGGGGGCGGGTAACTATGACGCAGTGATCGTCACCGTACCCCATGCACCCTATGTGGGGCTGGACGATGCTTATTTCACGTCCATCACCCGGGAAGGAGCACTGGTTGCCGACCTGAGGGGAATTTATAAGAATAAGATAACAAATAGAAAATACTGGAGCTTATAATGGCCAACTTCACTAAAAAGATCATGATCACCGGCGGCGCCGGGTTTATTGGTTCCCACGTGGTAAGATTATTTGTGAAAAAATATCCCGGGTACCTCATCGTCAATCTCGATGCACTTACCTATGCCGGCAACCTGGCTAATTTGAAGGATGTGGAGTCTTTGCCCAACTACAAGTTCGAAAAGGGCGATATTACGGACGAAGGACGTATGAAGGAGCTGTTCGATGCCTACGGATTCGATGCCGTCATTCACCTGGCGGCTGAAAGTCATGTGGACCGCAGTATCATTGATCCCCTGGCATTTGTGAAAACCAATGTGCTGGGTACGGCTAACCTGCTGAATGTAGCGTACGCCAAATGGAAAGGGACATTGGATGATAAATTATTTTATCATGTATCCACGGATGAAGTGTATGGTTCGCTGGGAAGTGAAGGTTTCTTTACAGAAGAGACTCCTTATGATCCGCGCTCACCGTATTCGGCCAGCAAAGCGTCCTCGGACCATTTTGTGATGGCCTGGCATCATACCTATGGCCTGCCTGTGGTGCTGTCCAACTGCAGCAACAACTATGGATCGCATCATTTTCCCGAGAAGCTCATCCCCCTGATGATCAACAACATTCTCAATAGCCGTCCGCTGCCGGTATATGGGAAGGGCGAGAATGTTCGTGACTGGCTGTATGTGGAAGACCACGCCCGCGCCATCGACACCATTTTTCACCAGGGAAAGAAAGGTGAAACATATAACATCGGCGGCTTCAACGAATGGAAGAATATCGACATCGTACACCTGCTGTGCGGTATCATGGATAGGAAGCTGCACCGGCCTGCCGGTGAGTCCGCCAAATTGATCACCTATGTGAAAGACCGGCCGGGACACGATCTCCGCTATGCCATCGATGCTACAAAGCTGAATAAAGAGCTGGGCTGGTCCCCTTCGCTGCAATTCGAGGAAGGGCTGGAAAAGACGGTGGACTGGTATCTGCAAAACCAGGATTGGGTGAAGGCCGTCACATCCGGAGACTACCAGAAATACTACAACGAACAATACAACAAGAGATAAGATGCCGTTTGTAACCACTGAGATCGAAGGCGTATTGATCTACGAGCCTTCCGTCTACAAGGACGATAGAGGATATTTCTTTGAATCATATAATGAGCAGACTTTTCATAAGGAAGGTGTTACCAACCGGTTTCTGCAGGACAATCAATCTTTCTCAAAGTACGGTGTGATCCGCGGTCTGCACTATCAGCTGGACCCGCATCCACAAACGAAGCTCGTCCGGGTGTTGCAGGGAAAGATCCTGGATATCGCAGTGGACATCCGTCAGGGCTCGCCGACCTTTGGTAAATATGTAAGTGTGGAGCTGTCGGCGGACAATAAAAGGCAGCTGCTGGTACCCCGGGGCTTTGCCCATGGATTTTCCGTGCTGAGCGATACGGCCGAAGTATCCTACAAATGTGATGGGCTCTATGACAAGGCCAGCGAAGGAGGCATCCGGTTTGACGATCCGCAGCTGAACATCGATTGGAGGCTGCCATTGGACAAAGCCATTGTATCTTCGAAAGACAAGGACCTGCCCCTTTTTGCGGAGTGCAGGAATAATTTTAAATTCTAAGGTGTCCCATGGCAAAAGAGAAAATACTCGTCACCGGAGCAGGTGGCCAGCTTGGCAGCGAGCTGCAGGTGGCCGGTAAAGCATATCCCCAGTTTGAATTCATATTTGTAGATAAGGACGAAATGCCCCTGGATCAGCCTGAAATGGTGCGCGCCGTGGTGGAAGAGGTCCGCCCCTCCTGGTGCATCAGCTGCGGCGCCTATACCGCCGTGGATAAGGCCGAAACGGAGAAGGAACTGGCATTTGTCATCAATGGGGATGCCGTGGGCGCCATGTCTGCCGCCTGCAAAGCGGTAGGGGCGAAAATGATCCATATCTCCACGGATTACGTATTCGACGGGGAATCCGCCATACCCCTGAAAGAGACCGATCCCACCGGCCCCATCAACGTATACGGCGCCAGCAAGCTGAAAGGCGAACAGCTGGCATTACAAAACAACCCGGATACAGCGGTCATCCGCACCGCCTGGGTTTATTCGGAGTTCGGACATAATTTCGTCAAGACCATGATCCGGCTAATGAAGGAAAAGCCTTCCCTCACCGTGATCGATGACCAGATAGGCTCCCCCACCTATGCCGCCGACCTGGCGGATACCATTTTGAAGATCGTCACCGCACCCCGCTTTGTCCCGGGTATTTATCATTATAGCAACGAGGGTCAGATCAGCTGGTATGAATTTGCCCTGGCCATTAAAGAGCTCATTGGCAGCTCCTGCCCCGTAAGTCCCATCGCTACGGCCCAATATCCCACGCCTGCCAAAAGACCCCATTATTCCTTACTCGACAAAAGTCTTATTAAAAAGACCTATGGCATCGAAGTGCCGGACTGGCGCAAAGGACTGTCCACATGCATTTCAAAGCTTATATGACAGGTCTAACGGGCTGGGGTAAACCCGTACAAACAGCCTGAAATCTCCCTAAGTGTGGAAAACTTCTTGCTCGTAAAACTACGAGGAAATGGAATAATATATTATGTATAAGTGGTTGCTATTCACTTTAATAGTACCGTAAATGTGTCTTATGTGGGCGCTTTTAAATAAATAGGATTTTCCGGGTTTGGACGTACAGTTGATATTGTCTAGTTTTCGGGTTGAATTATATCTCCTTGATCCCTCATTCGTATGAATGGGTAAGATCCTGGAGATCGTACCTCAATCCATACTTATGAAACTTTTATACGCCGTACTCTTGTTGCTTACCGGTATACAGGCCGTACAGGCTGAAGGCACCCGGGAAGTAATGCCTAACAGCGCTAATGGAAACGGGATCATTGTTTCCACTACCACCACGTTCCCCCTGGGTAATGTCGGTTCTTATTATGGCGCCCCCGTGGACCAGCGCATTTACATACGTATTAAGGATTTTACGCAGGAAAGATTGTATTATGGGTTTAACTGGGAGACTCTGGCTCCCTCAGGGACCATCTCTACCTATAGCGATGTCTATATGAATATCTTTTACCAGGATGCATCAGCGAATGGCGTCCTGATCGCTACGGTGCTGTTGCCTTCCTCCGGGAATGGTTTTATCAGCACCTGGACCTCAGCTTTCTTTGGCCCCAAGATCGGCGGTGTCCCCGGTACAGGCTACAACCCACTGTCATTTGCCCCTACGCAGAACGGTGACTATTATGTCACATTTTACCGTAGCTCGGACGGTGGCGCCACGCATAATATCCAGGAGTCCATGCTGGCGAAATATTTTGACCTTACAGTGGCGCAAACCGTCAGTGGCGTAACCACCCGTTTTCCCGGTCGTGTCCATTGTAATGAATGGGCTTTCTCCGTTTATAATCCGTCGAATCACGACTGGCAGGACCCACTGGGTTCTTCCAATGCCCAGTTCTATACCTATACACCTGACTCCGTCGTTGCAAAAGTGTATTTTCCTACATCAGGCTTTCAGCCTTTGTCTTATATCGTAGCTTTCAACAGCTTTGGTACGATCAACAATGGCAACTGGCTGGTGGATCGCAAATCCATCGTGCTGCCGAAGTTCGACAGTGTGTACCTGAAAGGAGGGTATCACGTGTTCCTGAATTCGCCTGATCCGACCATATGGATCTCTTCTCCCTTGCCTGTAGCTCCTCAGCTGGTGACACCGACTATTTCCGGCTGTCCCCCCGGACCTTATAATATCCGTTTCAATGCGCCGCAGGCCGGGGATTATTATTTGCTGCTGGACCTTAATGGCGTAGCTGGGTACCAGGCAAATACAGCCGACCGATTCATAGAATTGATCAGCCAGTCGCCGGGCGTTGTCACCTATCCCTGGAATGGCCTGAATGGCCTGGGAGTATCAGTGCCATCCAATACCTCCTTCCCTATTACCTTCTATTTCAGGAAGGGGCGTATCAATATACCTTTCTATGACGTGGAGCTAAACCTCAATGGGTTCAGCGTGGATGGCGTGCTTCCGCAGAACGCCATCAACACTACCTTGTATTGGGATGATTCCCAGCTGTACAAGGTGGATGCCAACACCACACCGCCCGTACTTGCCAATAACTATAACCTGACTGATTCGGGATGGGACAATTCCGTGGTGGGGCAAAAAGCTCCGGCCCATGCCTGGAGCGGCAGTGGCAACCCCAATATGAGAAAGCCGGCCCCCAATGTTTCCGGTAATAACACGGACAATGACCAGACCAATGACTTTGGTAATGCCCGTCTTATCAATACCTGGGCCTGGGGTGTTGAGCTGACCACCACCCAGATGCTTAAGCTGGCCTGTATCTCTGTTTCCGGTACGGTCTGGGATGACAAGAACAATAGCGCTGCCGGTACTTTTACCAATATTTTTACCACCGGCGAGGTGGGCGTCAATGCAGGGAGCAGCCTCTATGCGAGCCTGATCGACCCTGTTACGAATAAAGTGCTCTCTACGGTTGCTGTCGCTGCCAACGGAACGTATTCATTGTCGAATTGCCCGATCAATTCGACGGGCATGCAGGTGGTCATTTCCACAGTGGCGGGGATTGTTGGGAATACGGCCCCCTTGGGTTCCATTCCTACGACATGGATAAATACTTCTCCGCTGAGCCAATCCTTTAATTCAGTAGAGTCCAATATCACCGGTATTGATTTTGGCATCGAGCAGCTGCCGAACTCTGTGGATCAGCATTATACCATTTCTACTCCGATCCTGAACAGCACGATGACCCTCAATGGTGCGGGTACCATCGCCAGTCCTGGCCCGCTGAAGGGTTCCGACCCCGAAGATGGCACGCTGGGCACGGGCAAAACTGTCGTGATAACGCAGGTGCCGTCCAATGAACAGCTGTATTATAATGGCGTGCTGGTCACCAATAATACCACCATCGCCAATTATGATCCGACCAAACTGGCGATCAAATTCGTTACCATCACTGTCACCAGCACATCCTTCTACTATGCTTATGTGGATGCTGCCGGTAAGCAGGACCCTTCACCTGCCATCTATACCATCGACATGTCGACGGTACTGGCCACAACCCTGGGAGCCTTCACCGGTAAGCCCGGTGATGATGGCAACGTGCTCAGCTGGGTCGGCTTTAATGAGACCAATGGCGTTTACTTCATCATCCAGCGCTCTTCCGACGGCATGAACTTCGCCAACATCGGGCGTGTCGACGGCGGCTCGACGGGCGCTTCAGGCAATCATACATTTGTAGATCAGCAACCCATACCCGGCGCAACCAATTACTACAGGCTGCAGGTGTTGGATCTCTCAGGAGCTGCATCGTACAGCAGCGTCGTGCTCATCAACACCGGGGACGTAAGTTCCGTGGTGGAGGTGACCCCCAATCCTTTCCGGGATGTCCTTAATGTGAATCTGAACCTGGCGGCAGCGGAGAAAGTTTCCATCCGGCTGCTGGACAGCAAAGGCTCGCAGTTGCGAACAGCGACATTCTCCGGTGTCAGGGGGCAGAACATCCTGCCGCTGACAGGGCTGGCGTCCCTGCCTGTGTCAGTGTATTTCGTGCAGATCGTATTGCCGGATCAGACATTTATCAAAAAAGTTTTCAATCGGTAGATCAGTGATCAGTGGGAGTGAGGTATCATTAACCTTAAATTCCAGATCCTTATGAAAACCCCTTCAGTAATTTTTCTCCTGCTTTGGCAGGCAGGGAGTCTGTTTGCCCAGACCAGCCCTACAGTGTCAAGCACGGTACTCGCCAATGTGCTGAAAGGCGCTTACACGCCTTCCACCTACCAGGCGACAACGATCATAACAGATCCGGATATTATTTCCGCCGGATTGCTCAATGAAATATCGCCGGACTCGCTGAAGGCGACCTTGTTCAAGCTGAGAAGCTTTCAGAACAGGAATATGTTCTCCGATACAACCTCTTCCACCAGGGGTATCGGAGCAGCCCGGCGCTGGGTCCTCAGTAAATTCAAGGAATACAGCGCGGCGCATGACAATCGCCTGCAGACGGGCTACCTGCAGTTCAACTACGCACCCACCAACAGCTCTGTCGGCTGTCCCAACAGCATCAGCCTGATCACCAAACACAGTGACGTCATCGCCGTATTGCCAGGTAGCCAGACGACCAATAAGTCCCTGATCATTGTAGAAGGGCATATGGACAGCCGTAATGACAGTCTCTGCAGCATCTCAACGAATGCTTTCGGCATCGGTGACAATGCCACGGGTACTGCCCTGGTAATGGAGCTGGCCCGCGTCATGAGTAAATATACTTTCAGGAATACCATTGTCTTCTCCGTTAATACCGGCGAGGAACAGGGTTTGATCGGCGCCAAGGCGCTGGCCAATTATCTTGACGGACAGAATATTCTCATAAAGGCCGTCAATAACAATGACGTCTCCGGCGGTATTTTCTGCGGTCATACGGCTTCCGCTCCCGGCTGCCCCGGCTATGGCGCCATCGATAGCACGGACATACGGCTTTACTCCAAGGGGAGCTTCAACTCTCCCTACAAGCAATGGGCTCGCTATGTCAAGCTGGAGTATAAAGAGCAGCTGCGCAATCTTGTCACCGTACCCATGGATATCCAGATCCAGCAGAACGAGGACAGGACGGGCAGGGGAGGGGACCACCAGGCATTCTCCCCCCTGAACTATACCGCTATTCGCTTTACCCAGGCCTATGAGGATGGGGATTGCAGTGGCGGACCGTCGTATAAGGACAGGCAGCACAGCATAAGAGATAGCCTTGGCCTCGATAAGGACCATGACGGCATAGAAGACTCCCTGTATGTGGATGTAAATTACCTGGCCAGGAACGCCCTGATCAATGGTAATTCAATGGCCATGGTGGCATTGGGCCCCGACACCATTACCGTAAACGCTGCCATCATCACTGCCAACCGCTTCCGGGTGCAGTTCACGCCTGCCGGTGCGCCGGCCTATCGGGTGGCTGTACGGTCTGCCACGAACGACTGGGATACCGTATATACGGTCACAGGCAAAAGCGTGGATACCATCCGGGTGCCTTATGGCACCAATACGACGTTTTATCTCAGCGCTGCCGCAGTGGACAATCATAGCACAGAAAGCCAGTTCTCCACCGAGTACGTCCTTTCCACTCAGCTGGTGGTGCTCTCCCTGCAGCCGGACAGCAATGCGCCCGCCGCTCCTTCTCCCGATTATTACGGGATCCAGCTGATGCCTAACAAACCCAATCCGTTTGACGAGTCGACAATGATCACCATACAATCCGGCACCGATCTTTTTGCAGACAGGACCTTTCTCACCTTCAATTCCATCGACGGCCGCCAGATCAGCAGGGTGAAAGTGCCACTGAAGAAAGGATTGAATGAAGTGTTGTTCAACCATGGCTTCCTTATGCCGCCGGGCGTATATATCTGCTCTCTGATGATTGACGGACTGCCTGTGCAAAGTACAAAAATGGTCTTCCGCCCCTTAAGATAGTCCGCTGACTGGCGCCGAAGTCCGGCGCTCATTAGCTAAATAGTCCCTGGGAGACCGGGGGCTATTTTTTTTATTAACTTGTTATGAATGATCCGCCGTACGGGGGCCATACAGCAATTCAGTGTTCAGATCCATGATCTTTTTTTCCATTTTTCCCATTTTCCTGATCAGCTTTCTGCTTTTAAGGGCGCCCAGCCAATAGCCAATGGCAAAAAGAACGATACAGGTGATGCCTGCCTCGAAAAGGTCCAAATGCAGGTGCTGGAAGGAAAGAAGCGAATTGGGTTGCATAGGAAAATAATTAGCAAGGTGATGAATAATGCAATGTTTTCCTGCAACAGGTGCGAAGTTTTTTGGGGAGTTGCCTGACAAGGGCTCGAACCTCGACATTCAGATCCAGAATCTGACGTACTACCATTATACTATCAGGCAAATTGGACGGCAAATCTAAGGATTTTCCGGCAATGAGAAAAATCGTAATCTTGCCTTGCAATGAAAAATCTTCTCTGTCTGCTGTTACTGGTCGCCGGGCTCCGCGTCTCCGCCCAATCTCCTCAATCCGAGGCTTTTACCCTTGTCGACTCCTTGTTACAGGCCGGGGATCGCCGCTTCGAAATAACAGAGTTCGACTTTCCTCCGGATGTCCTCCGGATATTGCTGAAATTCAACAATGCCGTCGCAGCCAATAAAGACTGGTTTACTGAATACAGCAGCCATGCCGTTGCAGGGCAGCCCCTGCCTTATGACGAGAAATTCGGCATCACCAGGGGAGAATACGACAGGATAAAGAACATGGACAAGCTCCATCCCGCCTTGAAAATAGTCGACACGCTAAAGATCACTGTCCTGCGCCAGGACGGGAAGATCAGCTTCAAAGGTGAAGGCGATGGACGGGTCCTTAACTACCTGGAATTCTACCCGGGAAAGAACGAACTGATCTTTACCGGCGACACCATCCCTTTCTCCCCGAATATCAATACGACCTTTCTCACCGCTTACGGACTATCGAACAGCTATACCTGGCGGCTGGAAAAGACCGATGTGAATAAGACCTTACAGGCCAATCAGCTCACGGCCAGGGTAGTGGAGGTGGACCTGGGTATACACCAGCCGGATAACAGGCTCCTGCTTCGCATTCTATACCAGGACATGGAAAATGGTGTCAGCCATGTCAACCTGGATCTTTCGGGATATATTCACTGAAGCCACACTGCAGAGAGCCTACAAAGAATATACGAAATTTTCTGATCAAAAAAACTCTAATTTAAGAGGTTTTTGAACTTCCATGCAGCCCTACATTCGTCGGTGCACAGGTATATTCTCCTGTGTGACCTTACCATGGAAAAAAAAGAAAAGAAAAGGTTCATCTCCATCCGCCTGACGGAGGCCGAATTCCAGAAAGTACAACGGCTCATTGCATCCTCCGCCTGCCAGAGCCAGACCGAATACGTCAAAAAAGTATTGACCAACAGGCCCGTCGTGATGAAAGTCCGGGATCAGTCGAAGGACGACCTCCTGGAATGCCTTATCAACGTAAAGACCCGGCTCCATCTCATTGAAGACAAGGTGACTGATAAAGATTGCCCTCATCTCCTGGAAGAAATAAAGGAGACCCACATCCTCATCCAAAAAATATACTTACAATGTTCGCATACGTAGACAGCTCCCACCGCCCGCGCATCACCCTGGATTACAACGAGCATAAGCTCACCCAGGGCAAAGCCCTGTTCATTGCGGCTTTCAACTATTGGGAAGATGCCGGCAAACTGCAATGGAGCCAGAAGCTGGACCGCCTTCACGAACGCTCCCTGCGCAACGATCGTGTCCATAAGAACACGGCTCACATGACCCTGAATTTCCATCCCCGCGACCAGCTTTCGGACAGGGATATGAAGCTTATCGCCTCCCGGTACCTGAAAGACATCGATTTTGCAGATCAGCCCGCCCTGGTTTACCGTCACCTGGATGCCGGCCACCCCCATTGCCACATCGTGGCTTCCAATATCCGGCATGACGGCACCCGCATCAGCAACGATCTCCGCTCCCCCTACCACCTCAAACAGGTCTGCCAGCAGCTGGAAACGATCCACCATCTCACGCCCGTCAGGGAATTGACGGCCGAAGCCCAGCGCCTGCGTCAAACGCCACAGAAGCACATACAACGCCTGCAATATGGCCAGGGTGCGACCCGCACCGGCATCGAAAATGTGCTGCACCATGTTCTGGATAGATATGCCTACACCTCCGTCGATCACCTGAATGCGATCCTCAGCCGCTACAACGTCATGGCAGACAGGGGTAGTGAGCAGAGCAGGCTCTATCAGCACCGGGGCCTGTACTACCGTATGCTGGACGATGAGGGAAAGAGGATCGGCGCTCCCATCAAGGCCAGCGCCTTCGACAGCCGGCCAACGCTGGATTACCTGGAACAAAAGTTTCAAATAAACCAGGTGCAGATCCAAAAGAAAGAGCACAAGCTGCGCATAACATCCAGTTTAGAATGGCACATGCTCAAACAAAAAGAAGGCGACCCCCTTGCAAAGCTTGTCAACAATCTGCAGAGAGAAGAGCGTATCCTGGTGGTAGCAGATGCTCCCCGCAGCCGCCAGACCCAGTCACAGGATGGCCACGGCTTTTATTACATCGATTTTGAAAAAAGTACGATCTATCGGGACACTGACCTGGGAGAAAGATACACCGCCCTGTCGATCTTCCAACGGACGAACCTGGATAAAACCCTGGAAGAGCTGGTCCACAAACAGCAGCTGCACCTGACCAACCGCCAGGAATCCGGCATCCTGCAGGACACCGATCCCGGAAAAAAGCTGCATCTTTTGATAAAGCTCGCCCACCAGCACGACCAGCTGACAAGGACATTGGCAAAAGAGCAGGTGCAAAAACATCATAAAAGACATCACCATACTATCATGCATGACTTATAGTAGGCGCCCAACTCCCAAATCCCCACATTTGTCAAATCCCCACTCGCCCCATTCGCGGGCATCCGACCAGCTATAAGCCTGGAAGCGCCTTACATTCAACTTGCCCACTTAGCTACAAATGCTCAATAGAATGTCGGCACAACAAGGAACAAATGCACAGAGATACCGAATGTACAGCGCGGAAGGCTTTATAGCTGTCGGGAATAGCATTATCATACCCAATCTACAGCGCGGAAGCTAAATTTTCCATACCCTCTTTTTTTCGGATATTTGATAAAAGCCTGACGCGTATGAACCTATTATCCAATGAATCGGTGCTGGTAAAATCAAATGATGACAAGATCATTCTCACTAACCTGCGGATCCACATGACCAGCAGGAAATGGGGAAGGACCTATCGGATCACTATTTTCCTGGAGGATATCTCCACCATCGAGCATGCAAATATCAGCAACGTCTATTACCTCGTACTCGCAGCCTTCTCTTTTTTGCTGGGCATCCTCAGCATCGGCAACCCGGAAACCATTCCCAGCATTTACGGCGGATTTATCCTGGGCGGTATCTTTCTCAGCCTCTGGCTGAGCACCCGGGGACACCAGGTGACCTTCTGCTCCAAAGGCGGCCATTCCCTCCGCTTTATGGCAGACCAGATGGATGATGACCAGATAGAGGAATTTATTCATAAAGTGGAACAGGCCAGGCTGCAAAGGTTGAAGCAGCTGTGACCTTACCTTCGCTCGTCATATACCCCAAACTCCGCTATCGCCGGGGCAGTGTCGGAACTTTCAACAGAGATCCGGACCTTACCACCCCATTTGCGGTCAAACCGGTGGATCTTCACCCTCCCTTTATTTTCCCCTTCAAATAAAAGCTTCCAGCCGCCATGCTGCCAATACTCCAGGCGATACCGGCTGATATTGGATCTCGCTTCAGTGATCACCACTGTATTGAATGCCTTTTCTTTCTCAAAGGTCACCTGGTACCAGGGCGCTTTTACCATGGGATTGGATTGCCAGGAAGTATTGAAATTGTCATCTGTACCAAAATCCATGATCCACATATCGTCACTCCAGGAAGCTTCCGCCTGCTGCTTTTTAGCCAGGTTCGAAGAGATGATAGGCGCATCCGCTGGTGGCAGCGCAGCCACAGGACCTTCGTTCTTCCATAGCTTACCGATCTCCGCCAGCGCAGCCAGGGCATTGTCGTCGATGAGTCCGTCACGGTTGGGCGCCACATTCAGGATGAAGTTGTCGTATATTTTATTGTAAGGAATGATGTCCTCGTTCACCAGCATCTTCGGGTCTTTCACAGGAGAGGTGGGGAAATCTGTCTTCCAGAACCAGGCGGAATTCAGTGGCAGGCAGGATAAGGCCGGCAGGCGGTTGCCTTCCTTGGCAATATGTTGCCCTGCCCCCTGCTCGTAAGATTTTATATCCGTATAGAACAATGCTTCCGGAGGATATTTAGCGGAATTCAGGTCCATCAGCAGGCAGTTCGGCTGGAGGGTTTTCACCAGTGTATAGATCTCTTCAAAAGGAACGTCGTCATAGGAGATGCGGGACCAGGGCGCATCCCATCCGTCGATGATAAGCGCGGTGATCTCGCCGTAATTCGTCAGCAGCTCCGTCAGTTGCGCTTTGATCATTTCGATATGCTGCCGGGTGATAAAGCCAGGGCGCAGCTTGTGGTGGGTGTCGAGGATGGAATAGTAGAGCATTGTCTTCAGGCCCTGTGCACGAAAGGCGTCGACATATTGACGGACCACATCTTTTTTATAGGGGCTGTGCATTACGTTATAGTCCGTTGTCTTTGTATCCCAGATGCAGAAGCCGCTGTGGTGTTTGGTGGTCAGACATCCGTAGGACATGTGGGCCGATCTGGCGGCCCGCGCCCACTGGCCGCAATCCAGCTTTGTCGGGTTGAATGTCGACGCCGGCAGGTCCGGGTCCGGCCAGTCCGCATTGGCAAAAGTGGGCATGTTAAAGTGGATGAACATGCCAAAACGCAGGTCGACAAACTGCTGTTGCAGGGCGTGCAGCCCCCCGGGGTTCGTGTAGGCCACCTGAGAACGGCCGGTTGCCGAAAGTAAGACAAGGGCTAAGAAAACAGCGTAACGACTCATAGATTTTATTTAAATAAAAAACCCGTTGCATTGCGGCAACGGGTAGTAAAAAAAAGAGCAGGCACTAAACTAAATTATTTATACGAGAGTTCAAGAGAAGGGTTCTGCGCATATTCGCTCCACAGGTCATCCACTGTTTTGCCCGTCAGCTTTGTCCACAGCTCCGGTGTATAGGTCCCTTCGCGCATAGCCTTGTCCATATCGTCCACGATCTTGTTGTATTTGTTCTTCTCCACCCACAGCAGGAACCTTGCCGTCACACGGTAAGCATTCTGATAACTCTGCCCTGCCCGGTAGTCGGGCAGTTTCCAGCCGCCATTTTTGTTGTTCACACCATACACATACCGTACATAGTCGGCGATGCCTTCCGTCAGCCAGCCGGGATCATAGTTGCGGTAATCCTGCACCACGTGCATCACCTCATGCGTCACCACATCGACATCCTGTGCATGCGCTTTCAGGTACGCCGGGCTGAAACGGGCCACGCCGCCGCCTGTCGCTGCCACGCCATCATAGGCGGTGTCTACGAAGAAAACGATCCTTGTCAGCGAATTTTTGTTGAACCTTTCCACTTCCAATGGATAGACCGTGAAAAAAACGTTGATCATGTTCTGGCGTGTCAAAGAATCAAAGCCGGGCGCGTTGCTGGCAAAGATAAGGGTATACTTGCCTGAGGTAAGCGAATCGCCCATCAGCACAGTGGACTGATGATGACGGCGATGCTGGGCGCTGGCCCCGGCAGTAGTGCATACTAATAGAATAAATGCGAAGGTCCTGATGGAAAGGTGGCTCATTTTTATTTTATGGGTTTGTCTTTATCTGTCGAGAAAGAGTAGGGATAGGCACTGGGCTCCGTTCCCCGGCCCTTGTTGGGGACAGCGCTCATGGACAGGTCCATCCGGCCGCCCTTCTGGATGTCGAAGTGGGAGATCCAGTTCTTTGCATAGGGCTGCCCGTTCAGGGTGGCGCCTTGTATATATAGATTCTTTTCGCTGCTGGCCGGCGCGCTGATGACAAAGGATTTCCCATTCTCCAGGTTGATGGTTGTCTTCTTAAAGAGAGGAGTGCCCAGGACATACTGGTCCGTGCCGGGACATACAGAATAAAAGCCCAGGGCCGAGAAAACATACCACGCAGAGGTCTGGCCATTGTCCTCATCACCGCAATAACCATCGGGAGTAGGCTTGTACAGCTTGCGCATGGCTTCTCTTACCCAATATTGCGTCTTCCATGGCTCTCCTGCATAGTTGTAGAGGTAGATCATATGCTGGATGGGCTGGTTGCCATGTGCGTACTGACCCATACCCGCGATCTGCATTTCCCTGATCTCATGGATCACGCCGCCATAATAGCTGTCGTCAAAAGTGGGGGGCATGATAAAGACGGAGTCCAGCATTTGTACAAAAGATTTCCTGCCGCCCATCAGGTCCATCAGCCCCTGGATGTCATGGAATACGCTCCAGCTGTAATGCCAGCTGTTCCCTTCGGTGAAAGCATCGCCCCATTTAAAAGGATTGAACGGGGATTGGAAGCTGCCATCCTGGTTCTTACCCCGCATCAGTTTGTGCTCCGGGTCGAAAAGGTTCTTGTAGTTCTGACAACGCTGTGCATAAAGCTTCAGCTCTTCGGCGGGACGGCCCAGCGCTTTACCCAGCTTGTAGATGGTGAAGTCGTCATAGGCATACTCCAATGTCCGGGCGGCGTTTTCGTTGAGCTTCACGTCGTAGGGCACATAGCCCAGCTTGTTGTAATAAGCCACTCCATCCCGGCCCACGGCAGGGATAGGCCCTTCGTTATTGGCATCCTTCAGCAGAGCTTCATACAACGTATTGATATCATATCCTCTTAGTCCCTTCAGGTAGGCATCGGCCACGATGGACGCGGAGTTATTGCCCACCATGACGCTGCGGTAGCCGGGACTCGACCATTCAGGCAGCCAGCCGCCTTCCTTGTAATCATTGATCAACCCCTCCTGCATCTCCTTATTGACGGAAGGATATACCAGGTTCAGGAAAGGATAGAGGGCGCGAAATGTGTCCCAGAAGCCGGTGCCGGCAAATAAATATCCTGCTTCTACCTTGCCGTTGTAAGGACTGTAATGGACGATCCTGCCGGAAGCGTCTTTTTCATAAAGCTTCAGGGGAAAGAACAGCATCCTGTATAGACAGGAATAAAAGGTACGCACCTGGTCGATGGTTCCCCCTTCCACAAGGATACGGCCGAGGGTCTTGTTCCAGATGTCCCGGCCCTTGGCAGCCACAGACTCCAGCGTGCTATGATCCGTCTCCTTCAGGTTCTGCTCCGCCTGCTCGATGCTGATGAAGGAAGATGCTACCCGGGCATTGACGACAGTTCCCCGCTGAAGGGCGCTGAATTGAACAATGGCGCCAACATGTTTATCATGTAATTCGAGGGAGTCCGCCAATTGCTTGCCGGACCAGGTATGCTGCCCGGCGAAAGGTTTGTCGAATACGATGACGAAATAGTTCTTAAAGTTCTTTGCCACGCCGCCGCTGTTGCGTGTGGAATATCCGATGATCTTATTTTCGGAAGGGATCACTTTTATATAGGACTCTTTGTCATAGGCGTCGACCACTACGAAGGCGCTGTCCGTCTTTGCGAAAGTGAAGCGGAAGCTGGCAGCCCGCTCTGTCGGGGCAATCTCGGTAGTCACGTCATAATCCGCCAGGTATACGCTGTAATAATAGGGTTTGACAACTTCAGCCTTATGGGAGAACCAGGACTGCCTGTCATTTTCGACAAAACGCATTTGTCCTGTCACGGGCATAATGGAAAATTCGCCATAATCATTCATCCAGGGGGAAGGCTGATGTGTTTGCTTAAAACCTTTGATCTTCTCGGCCGTGTAAGTATACTGCCAGCCGTCGCCCATATTGCCCGTCTGCGGCGTCCAGAAATTCATGCCCCAGGGTAGAGCAATGGACGGATAGGTATTGCCATTGGAGAGGCCTCCGGTGGACTGGGTGCCCATCAGCGGATTGACATAATCCACCGGGTCCACCACCTTGTTGATCATTTGACTTTGCACCCTCCCTAAGAAGCCGGCGGGCAACAGCAGCAACAGTAAGACTTTTTTCATGCCTGGTTTTTTAAGTTTAGGGCGAAATAAAGATATTTACCGCAGTTCCGGTATGTTGTCAACAAACATTAAATGAATTGTTAACGGATCTTAAACGCCCTGTGAGATATTTTTTTTGTGATCCAAATTTCGAATAACTTTCCCTTTCGGCTTTGCTAAAATTGCTAATGTTGAAGTTTACTACTACTGCCCATAAGATCATTGCTATCGTCAGCCTGCTGGTCCTTTCCTCCGTACAGTTCTTCCTGCTGTATAATACCTATGAGCTGAAGAATGACCATTACTATCTCACCGAGATAGAGATCATCAAAACGGGCTACTATGCGTCCATTCGTAATGACAAGATCATGCCGGGCGGGCAAAGAATAGTAGATCGGTTCATTTATGGCAATATGCCGGCGCTGGAACGCCTGCACCGGGACGATACGGCCGGGTTCAGACAGCTGAAACAGCGCGTCTGCGACAGCATTTTTCATGCTTTGCGGCAGGCCAATAACATCGACAGCCTCCTGAACAGCATCATAAAGAAGAATGGCCTTAACAGGCGGCTGGAATATGCCCTGCTGGTGTCGTCCATTGACATTGCTTTCGAGAGCAACAGGTATGTTAGCTTGTATAATAAGCAGGAAAGCAATGATCATATCGATAAAGCCATCCAGACCCCCAGCGGTATCCGGATCGGCGGTACCCTGCAGGATATTTCCCCGCATAACCAGGCAGGCTTCCTCAGCGTCACCAGCCCCGCCGACCATACTTATGGCGCCAGCTTCGGCCTCCATGTGGACATTCTTAATCGCCGCCTGACCGTTCTCCGGCTGATGATGCCTACCTTTCTCCTTTCCCTGCTGTCCATCCTGTCCGTGATATTGATCTTCTTCATCACATTCCGTAACTGGCTCCGGCAGAAAAAGCTTTCCGAAATGAAGTCCGACTTTATCAACAGCATAACCCACGAGTTCCATACACCGCTGGCCGCGATCATCGTGGCCAACAAGACCATGCAGAATGAAAAGATCATCTCCAATAAGGATAGCATCCTGCCATTGACAGAGGTGGTACAGCGGCAGTCGGAACGATTGCGGGTGCTGATCAGCCAGGTGCTGGAGATCACTACCATGAATAAGATCCCGCTGCAGAAAGAGGAACATTCCATTCATCATTTGCTGGAAGAGATCCTGCTGGACTACAGGCTGAAGCTTTCAGGCATCAATGCCAATTTCAGCCTGCACAAACATGCAGCTCATGACAAGGTGATGCTGGACAAATTCTGGTTCACCACCATCTTTCTCAATATCTTTGATAATGCCATTAAATACAACCACCGGGAAGGAAAAGAGATCACCGTTACGACCATGGAGGATCGAAAGGGCATCAGCATTACGGTACGGGACAATGGCATCGGTATGACCCCGGAGATCCGCAAACATGCATTTGAAAAGTTTTACAGGAATATGAAGAACAATCATGGGCAGGTGAAAGGGCTGGGGCTGGGCTTGTTCTATGTGAAGCAGGCCGTCGATGCGCATGGATGGAAAATTGAGCTCAACAGCAAGGAAGGGGAAGGCAGTGAATTTATCATCAGTATTCCGTTTTAATGAATATTATGAAGGCAAAAGTGCTTTTGGTAGAAGACGAGGTCGATCTGGGTAATGTGGTGAAGCAGTACCTGGAGATCTCCGACTTTGAAGTGGATTGGCTGCAAAATGGCAAGCTGGCCTTTGAGAAGATCAGAAAGGACCCACGGCATTATCATATTGTGCTCATCGATGTCTCCATGCCGGAAATGGATGGTTTCCAGCTGGCGGAAAAGATCGTCGGTCTTGGACACGACATCGCTTTCCTGTTTTTAACAGCGCGGAATGAAAAGGCCGACAGGCTCTACGGTCTGAAGATCGGCGCAGACGATTATATCACAAAACCCTTCGATGTGGATGAGCTGGTGCTGCGGATCAGGAATATCATCAGGAGGATCCCCGCCGCGACGCCCATCAACCGCGGCTCCATCGTCCGGGGCGATGTGCAATTCTACAAGGATACGCTGAAGCTCTACATCGGACGGGAAAAAGAGATCGTGCTTACGCCGAGAGAGTCGGAATTGCTGGACTATTTATTCAGGAATGAGAACAGGGTGCTCCGGCGTGAAGAGATCCTGACACAGCTGTGGGGAGAGAATGACTATTTCCTGGGAAGGAGCCTGGATGTTTTCATCTCGCGATTGAGGAAGCATTTGAGCGCGTCGAAGCTTATCAGCATTGATAACGTGTATGGTGTTGGGTTTGTGTTCAATGTGCAGGAATAATTGGCTAATAATTTGCTCATATAATCCCATGAAGAAGCAGAGCGCCGGCATCCTTCTTTACAGGATGGCGGATAAAAAGCTGGAAATATTCCTTGTTCATCCCGGAGGCCCTTTCTGGAAGAACAAGGATATTGGTGCATGGACGATCCCCAAAGGGGAGTTCGATGGCAATGAGACTGCCCTGGACGCTGCTATCAGGGAGTTCCAGGAAGAGACAGGCCATCTCCTGCCCGGACCTTTTTATCCGTTGGCGCCCATCCGTCAAAAAGGCGGTAAGTGGGTGTTTGCCTGGGCTACCTCCGGGGACCTGGACGCAGCCGCTATCAAAAGCAATACTTTCGAAATGGAATGGCCGCCCCGCAGCGGGCGGATGCAATCCTTTCCCGAGGTCAGCAAAGGCGCCTGGTTTGACATATTGACGGCCGCCCAGATCATCAATCCCGCACAGACGGCCTTGCTGGATGAATTAACATCCATAACTTCCGGAGATGGAAAGTAATGCAGTTTTGCAGGCGGAGTTCCGTAACGAGTTGAGACATATCCTGGATTATTGGCAGCAGATGACCATAGACGCGACGCATGGAGGATTTTATGGCAGGCTGACCCATGACAATGTGGTGGTGGAAGGCGCTATAAAAGGGGCAGTGCTGAATGCCCGGATCCTGTGGAGCTTTTCTGCAGCTTACCTGTTGGAAGAGGACCCCGCGTACCTGCAAATGGCGGAAAGGAGCCTGGCCTATATCAGCCAATATTTCGTTGACCAGGAGCTGGGGGGTGTTTACTGGTCCGTTACGCCCGACGGTACGCCCGCCGATACCAAAAAGCAGATATATGCGATCGCCTTTACTATTTATGGACTGGCGGAATATTACCAGGCCAGGGCGGATGCAGCAGCGCTGGAGCTGGCTAAAAAATTATTCAGGGACATAGAGGATCACAGCTACGACAGGGACAAGGGAGGCTATACGGAGGCCTTCACCCGTGACTGGCAGCCGCTGGCCGATCTGCGGCTCAGCGACAAGGATGCCAATGAGAAGAAGACGATGAATACCCATCTCCATATCCTGGAGGCGTACACCAATCTCCATCGTGTCTGGCCGGATGAGCACCTTGCCCGGAAGATACGTCACCTTATCGATGTCTTCACCGGTCATATCGTGGATGGTCGCACCCATCATCTCCACCTGTTCTTTGACGAGGATTGGGCATTGCGGTCTGATATCATCTCCTATGGCCATGACATCGAGGCATCATGGCTACTGCTGGAAGGGGCGGAAGCGCTGGGAGATCCGGCCCTCATCCGCGAAATGAAGGAACTGGCGGTAAAGATAGCCATTGCATCGACAGGGGGACTCAACCCGGACGGCAGCATGAGCTACGCATTCTCCCGGGCAGACAACCACCTGATCGTCGAAAGGCATTGGTGGGTGCAGGCAGAGGCGATAGTGGGCTTCCTCAATGCCTGGCAGCTGACGGGAGAGATGCATTTTCACCGGAAGTTCCAGGCCGCCTGGGCATATACGAAAAAGTATATCATCGATGGTGAGAAAGGGGAGTGGTTCTGGGGCCGGACCGCGGATGGCGCCATCATGGAAGGACAGGACAAGGCCGGCTTCTGGAAATGCCCTTATCATAATAGCCGGGCGTGTATAGAAGTAATTAGAAGACTGGAAGATTAAAAAAAAACTGCGGCACCTGTAAGTAATCTGACTATTTTTCCTGTCTTGTAAATAGATAGGCACTGCCAAATGAAAATTGACGCCAACCAGCTAACGCATTTACAACAGCTCGTTACCGCCGGAGACCAGCGGGCTTTCGAGGACCTCTACAGGCTGTTCTTCACCCGCCTGTTCAATTTTTCCATGCTATACCTTCACAAAAAAGAGATCGCCGAAGAGATCGTGAACGACATCATGATGAAGGTCTGGAACAGGAAAGAGGAGCTGAGCACCATTAACAACCTGGAAACCTATCTTTTCGTGGCCGTTCGCAATCATTCGCTCAATTACCTGGCCCAGTATTCACCCTACCATGTCTCCATAGAGCCCGATACCTCCCAGGGGCAGCTGGTCGACCTTCATGATCCCAATAAAGCGCTGGAATGGAAAGAGCTTAATTTTCGCCTCATGCAGGCTATTGATGAGCTGCCGGACCAGTGCCGCACCGTCTTCAGGCTCATCCGGGAGGAAGGGTTCCGTTACAAGCAGGTGGCGGAGATCCTCAACATCTCTCCCCGCACCGTGGAGACCCAGCTCTTCCGCGCTATTAAAAAGCTGGATAAGATCATCGAAAAATCTTTCCTCCGCCTGTAAGTAATTCTCTCCCTTTACCTGTCTCTATTGTATACGACTAAAGATATGAATAAGGACCGCATACTGGAATTAATGTCCCGCAAGCTTTCCGGGGAAGCTTCACCGGAAGAGCTGCGAGAGCTGCAGGACGGCTTATCCGCCGACGCCGAAGCCGGCGAAAGGGGGAGGGTCCTCGACCAGTTCTGGTCCCGCCGGGATGATGAGGCGCATCCGTCCGTAGAAGAGAACTTAAAAAAAGTGCTGGCCGGCCTTAACCTTCCCGATACAACTGCTGCCCGGGTCGTGGTACTCCCGAAGAACCGCCGCTGGATGAAAGTAGCCGCTGCTGTTGTCATCCTCCTGGGCGTCGGCGCCATTGCCTATCTGCGCCGGCCGGTAAGCACCGAGGGAGCAGCGGTGGCCTCGCTGATGGAGAAGCGCAATGCAAAAGGCACAAAAAGCATCATACAGCTGCCCGATGGCAGTAAGATCTGGCTGAATGCCGATAGTAAGTTGAAATATCCTGAAATATTCAAAGGGGCAACAAGGGAGATCTACCTCAACGGGGAAGCTTTTTTCGACGTTGCCAAAAACACGAACCGCCCCTTCATTATTCATTTGGCCAATGGTACCGTGCGGGTGCTGGGAACTTCCTTCAATGTCCGCGCCTATGACAATGAGTCCGTGGTGGAAACTTCCGTAGCCACCGGCAGGATCGCGTTCATACCTAAATACCGGACGCCCCGCAAAAAACAGGACACCGTATACCTGGCGCCTGATCATAAGGTCAGCTATACGTTTACAAGGGAGCAGCTGAGCACCAGCATCACTTCAGGTAAGGAAGACAAGGCCTGGACAGAAGGTAAGCTCATCTTCCGCAGCCTGACCATGCAGCAGATCACTATGGAATTGGAAAGGACCTTTGGAAAAAAAGCGGTATTCCTCGACGATGGACCAAAAGAGTTCATCTTCACCGGCTCCTTCGAGAACAATAGCCTGGACGAGATCATGTACTATCTCTCCCGGACAAAGAATTTCAATTATAAGATCACCAATAGTGAATTGCTGATCGCGGCTTCGGCCGGGCAGTTACCATAATCATTAAAACGATTGCTATATGAATACAGCAACCCCAGCTCCACGGCGGCTGTTGATACGTTGTTCGTCGGCCTCCTTTTTAGCCGCCTGGTTGTTACTGCTGAACGCTTACCCGCTCAGGGCCCAGACTGCCTTCTCCTCACCGTTGAAGAACTGGTCCGCCGCACAGGTGAAAGACCGTAAGATCAGCGTACAGGCAAAAAATGAAAAGCTGGCGATGATCCTGGAAAAGATAGAGAAGCAGTCCAGCTTCGTATTTGTATATGCCAACGATGAGGTCAACACAGTACAGAAGGTCTCTGTTTCAATAAAGGATAAAAGCCTTAATGAAGCGCTCGCTGAATTGCTGACGCCGCTGAACATCAACTTTGAGGTGGTCAATGACAAGATCATTCTCAAACCCATCAGGCCGGCTGCCCCTTTAGCAGGCGGCAGCAGCGGTGAAGAGGTGAAGAAAGAGGAACCTGCTGCTGCCGGACTTATCGCAGACATCACCATCGAAGGCAGGGTCGTTGATGCCGCAGGCAAAGGGTTGGAAGGAGCCAGCGTCCAACTGGCAGGCACCAATATAGGGACCACTACCAATGCGGACGGTCGCTTTACCTTGCATATCCCGGAAGAAAGGGCAGGCAGCGGCGTCCTCACCATCTCTTCGGTTGGGTTTTTACGACAGTCAGTTTCACTGGCCGGTAAAAGATCATTGCTCGTCCGTCTGGAGTCCGAGAACAAGGAGATGAATGAGGTGGTTGTCGTGGGATATGCCACGCAAAAGAAGATCTCCGTGACAGGTGCCGTGGATGCCATCAGCAGGAAAGCCATTGAGGACCGGCCCGTTACCAATGTATTATTAGCGCTGCAGGGCACCAGCCCCAACCTGATCATACAGCAATCGAATTTTGAGCCGGGCCAGCCTGTGAATTTGAATATACGGGGGTTGGGAACTACGGGAGACAATACTCCCCTCATCGTCATTGACGGTATAACGAGTGATGGCACCGGGCAGATCCAAAACCTCAATCCCAATGACATCGAGTCCGTGTCTATTTTGAAGGATGCAGGCAGCGCCGCTATTTATGGATCCCGGGCGGCCAATGGCGTGATACTGGTCACCACCAAAAAAGGGAGGCGCAACCAGCGACCCGTTGTCAACTATACAGGTATCTATGGCATACAGTCTCCCCGGATCACTTATCAGCCGGTGCATGCCTGGGAGAATGCTTACTATAAGAACGAATCCCTCGTGAACTCCGGTTTGCAGCCCATCTTTACACCTGAACAGATCCAGCAGTTCAAAACGCAGGGTGATGGCGACTGGCGGCTGAGCAATATCCTGCATGATGCCCCCCAGCAGACGCATAGCCTAAGCGTCGCCGGAGGTGGAGAGTCCAATACCTATTTGGTCTCCGTGGGCTATCTGGATCAAAAGAGCAATTATATCGGACCCAACTACGGTCTCCAACGATACAATTTCCGTGTCAATCAATCCAACGAATGGGGGAACTTTAAGTTGAATACGATCCTGGCCTATGCCAAGACTCGAATAAAGGATCATTCCTCCATCTCCGGCAATCTGATCGTGGATGCAGGCAGGGTCCCCCTGTATTATAATTTCCAGGACAGCGCGGGCAACTATCTTACCAATGCCGTTTCCGCCGAGCTGAACCCCAAAGGCATCCTGGAAAAAGGAGGCTACCGCCAGATAGACAACAACGAGGTCTTCGGCAACTTCAATGGAGAATATACGATTGCGCATGACTTTAAATTACGGGGTGTTTTCGGCGGAACGGTGACCAACAACAGTACTTTTGGTCGTACGCTGGAGGTCGACTTTGTACCCGGCAGCTCCTATGGCAAGAACAGGCCCGTGTCCAATTACAGCTTTAAAGGGTTGTTCACCAATATACAGTTGCTGGCCGAATACGCACATACATTTGCGGCTTTCCATGATGTACATATCCTGGTAGGGGCCGCCAACGAAAGCTACAAAGGCGAGGAGACTCAGCTGATCTGGACGCAAACGGATGCCCTGGGCCGGCCCACGGGCGATCCGAAGAATATCGACCTTGCCAACAGTTATAACTCGAATGCCACCAAGCCAAATCAACTTCCTGCGACGACGGAGACCAGCCTGAACTCTGCATTTGGCCGTGCCGCATATAGTTTCAGTAATAAATATTTTGCCGAGTTCAACTTCCGCTTTGACGGCTCTTCCAAATTCGCAGCCGGTAATCGCTGGGGCTTCTTCCCCTCCGGCGCTGTGGCCTGGCGGCTGACAGAAGAAGGGTTTATGCAGGACGTGAAGAACAGGATTGGCGACGTGAAAGTGCGCGCTTCCTATGGCATACTGGGCAATCAGAATATCGAAGCCTACCGGTACCAGACCAACTTCTCCAATTACCAGGCAGCATATGGTTTCAATGATCTTACAGTCACAGGGGCCAGCTATGTATTGGGTAATCCCGATGTCACCTGGGAAAAGGCTGCTACTTTCAATATTGGCGGCGACTTCACCCTGCTTAACAGGAAGCTGGAGGTCAGCCTGGATTATTTTGACAAGACCACCCGTGATATACTTGACCAGCGACAGGATATCCCCGGTACTTTCGGGGTGTCCAATCTCCCCAGGTACAATGTAGCGGAGGTTAGGAATCGTGGTTGGGAGATCAGGGCTACGTATACCTGGACGGGCAAGCTGCTCACCCAGACTTTTACAGCCAATCTATCCGACAACCTCAATGAGCTGCGCAAACTGTCCGGCGGCGAGAGCCAGCAGATCCAGCAGATGGAGGAATACCAGATCATCCGCAAGGTGGGCCAGCCCATCACCGTGTACCAGGGTTACAGGACCAATGGCTTCTTCCAGACGCTGGATGACGTGAATAAATATCCCCGTTTTGCCGGTTCCACCGTCACTCCGGGCGATTTGAAGTTCGTAGACAGGAATAAGGATGGCGTGATAGATCAGAATGATAAATTCATTTTAGGCAATCCCTTCCCCCGCTATACATATGGCTTCACCTATACAGCCAGTATAAAAGGCTTCGACGTTATGCTCTTCATACAGGGAGTAGGCAAACGTGATGAAATGATCCGGGGCGAACAGGTAGAGCCCTTTCACGTAGGGTACAGCGGTACCATGTACACGCACCAGACAGATTTCTGGACGCCGACCCATCCCAATGCCAAAAGACCCAAGCTGGCGGAGAACGGCAGCCCCTCCAATACGAATAACTATCGTACAGGATCCAATCTATTCCTCTTCAATGCCGCATATGCCCGCCTGAAGAACCTGCAGATCGGCTACACCCTGCCATCGGCGCTTACGAGGAAGGCGAAGATCCAGAAAGCAAGGATCTACTTCACCGGGCAGAATCTCGTCACCCTGAGTAAGCTGAACTTCCTGGACCCGGAGATCACGGAATTCAATAATAACACCGGGTTCGGTGTAGGCGCCAACAGCGGCAGAGCCTATCCCATGCCTATTTTCACGGGATTTGGCATCGACATCACATTCCTTTAACTATCCAATCATCGCCATATGACAGTCAAAAAATTTATCATTCCCCTTGTTGTCCTGCTGTGGTCCTTTGCCGCCTGTAAGAAACTGGACCTGGCGCCCAGCGACAGGTATACCGAACTTACCTTCTGGCAGGTGGATGACAATGTCAACAATGCGCTGAACAATGTGTACAGCGGCATTTACAACAGCAACCGGTATTTCTACAACGAGGCCCTCAGCGACAATGCCTATACGCGGCTGGGTATTTCGGCGGGTAATGTGGATGCTATTTCCGCAGGCACTTTCACCATCGACCTGGACAGGTTTAGCAGTGACTGGAGCTTCTATTATGCCGGCATCAAATCCTGTAATATTTTCCTGGCCAACGTTGACAAGAATACCACCCTGCCTGCCGCCACGCGCGAAAGAATGAAGGGGGAAGTGCGGTTTGTCCGGGCCTGGCATCATTTCAACCTGGCAAAATGGTGGGGCGATGCTCCCTTGCTGAAAGAGGATATCACGCCTGACCAGGCAAAAGCGCTTACGCGCACACCGCATGCGGAAGTGATCAAATTCGTCACCGACGAGCTGGATGCTGCTGCTGCCGCATTGCCCACCCGCGACCAGTACGCAAACACCGATAGGGGAAGGATCACCAAAGGCGCCGCCCTGGCGTTGAAGGCGAGAGTACTCTTGTACGAAGGCGGTCACATGGACGAGGTCGTAGCCCTCTGCGAGCAGCTGATGAACAACCAGTCACAAAACGGCACCTATAGTCTGTTCAATAATTACGAAAACCTGTTCAAGTCCACGAAGTATAACCCGGAGGTCATCCTTGACCTGGAATATGTGCTGAATAGCCGGATGTGGGGCGAGTACGTAGATTTTGCACCCATCACAGCAGGCGCCCGGGGTAATAACCTGGCGCCTACGCAGGAGCTGGTGAACTCCTATATCATGATGAATGGCAAGACCATCGCCGATGCCGGTTCGGGATATGATGAGGCTCATCCGTATGACAACCGCGACCCCAGGCTGAAGGCCACTGTTGTCTATCATAATTTTATCTGGAAGAATCCCAACGGGACGACGCAGACCATCTATATCGAGCCCGGCTCCGACCCCAGTCAGCCCGGGACGAATGAGTACAAGGCTTCAGGTCAGGGTACGGCCTCTGGTTACTACTGGCGGAAATATTTCGACTCGTTATCCGTGCCTACGCTGCAATTCGGCAGCAACCTCATCCTGATCCGCTATGCAGAGGTGCTCCTGATGTATGCGGAAGCGAAGAATAGCCTGGGGCAGATGACTGCAGATGTTTGGGATAAGACCATCGGCGCGCTACGCCAGCGGGCGGGATTCGCCGATCCGGGAGCGTTGAGCTTTCCCGGCGGCGCGGCTGACCTCACGGCCATCATCCGGAATGAAAGAAGGTCCGAATTCGCTTTTGAAGGCGGGCTGCGGACAGATGACATCCGCCGGTGGAAGATTGCCGAAAATGTTATGAATGGCTGGGCCCATGGCGCTAAATACGGGGACCCCGCCACAGACAATGGTTATATACGCATGCAGCTGCGGACTTTCGATAAGAACAAACATTACCTGTGGCCCGTGCCGTCCTCGGAGATCGCAAAGGACCCAAAGCTGGGGCAGAACCCGAATTATCAATAACCATTACTAACAACATAAAATACACCATATGAACTATAAGCTATTCCTCCCTCTTATGCTGGCCTTGGTGCTGGGGGCCTGCAAAAAAGACACCCGGAGCATCGATCTCAACGTGACGGCCGTAGCGTCACTGTATACGCCGGTGGACGATCAATATATCAAGCTGGACCCGAAGAACAATCCCACACAGACCTTTCAGTGGGAGCAGGCCAGGGCAGCAGATGGCTCACTGGTGTTGTATGAAGTGGCCTTCGATCAGACAGGCGGTGACTTTTCCAAACCTTTCTATACCGTCGTATCCGATGGCAAAGGCATCCAGAATACGCTGACCCTTTCCCACAGCGATCTCAACAAGATCGCCGCCCTGGGCGGCGCCGACTTTTATGATCGCAAAAAATTCATATGGACCGTATTCTCTTCAAAAGGTACCAATAGGGTGAAAGCGAAAGAGTCCAGGACGATCGATCTGGAAAGGCCTGCGGGGTTCGATAATCCACCCACGGCATTGTATATCACGGGTACAGCCACCGAGACGGGCGATGATATTTCCAAAGCCCTGCAGATGAAACGTCTGCCTGACGGCGTATTCGAGATCTATACAAAGCTCAGTGCCGGTACCTACCAGTTTGTGGATGGCACCACCGGTACGGCCCGGAAATTCTACCTGGCGGACGATCATGGTATCCTTCCTGATGGAAGCAATACTTTCAGCGGCGCGTCGAAGATCGTACGCATCCGGATCAATTTCGATCAGATCAACAGCAGCATGATAGAGGTTAAGTCCATACAGCTTTGGTATTGTGACGGCAATACTTTCTGGTTTACCCTGCCGTACACTTCCAATGGCGTATGGCGTTATAATGGATATAAGGTCGTGCTGGATGCCGTGCCCTGGGGCAGGGAGGAACGCTACAAATATAAGATGGTCATTAATGACGGTACAGGCGACAAGGACCAGTGGCTCAATTACTCGGCAGGCGACAGTCCCGGGCAGGACGGACAATATCCGCATGCGCTGGCCTACAAGACGATCAATTTCGATGCCAACAACAGCAGCCAGTATGACTGGAGCTGGAAGTTCGACAAGACCTATCTGCCGGACAATACGATCACCGACTTCTGGGTCTCGCTGCGTGCGACAGATCCCGCCTATACTGAAAACTATCAGAAAGAGTAAACCCGCACCAACATCACTATTCATGAAGCAATTAGCATATACAAATGTTCTTTTCCTTGCCCTGGCTGTAAGCCTGTCCTCCTGCCTGAAACAGAATGACGATATACCGCCCGTGCTGCCTCCGGGTAGTGGCAATGCTACCTTCAGCTGGTCCTCCATTGCAGACTCGGCGGAAAGATCGCTGGATTATTTCTGGTCCGCCTCGGGAAAATACTATCTCAGCAGTAACACCGCCAGTGATTGGGCGCAGTATTGGCCCAATGCCCACGCACTCGACGTGCTGGTGGACGCTTATCTGCGCAATCCTTCCACGACGCTGAAGACGCAGATGAACGATCTGCTGACGGGAGTAAGAGCAAAGAATGGCAACACCTTTATCAATTATTATTACGATGACATGGAGTGGATGGCCCTGGCTACGCTGCGTGCTTATTCCGCCACCAATGATGCACGCTTCAAAGGCGTCTGCGACACTTTGTGGGATGATATTAAAAAAGGATGGAGCACCACCCTGGGTGGAGGCATCTGGTGGCGCAAGGACAATCCTTCGAAGAATACCCCATCCAATATGCCGGCAGCCATCCTGGCAGCACGCCGGTATAAAGCCTTTAATAATGCGGAAGACCTGCAATGGGCCCAGCAGATCTATGCGTGGGAAAGAACGAACTTGTATGACAATAACAGCGGGCTGGTATATGACAACATCGATAAGGACGGCAATAAGAATACGGACTGGAAGTTCACTTATAACCAGGGAACTTTCCTGGGCGCTGCCCTGGAATTGTATAAGAACACAGGCAATTCGCAATATCTAAGCGACGCTTTGCAGGCGGCGGATTTTACGCTGAACAGTGGTTTCCTTACGAGCAATGGTATCCTGAAAGACGAGGGCGGCGGTGATGGGGGTTTGTTCAAGGGGGTCTTTGTCCGTTATTTCACCAGGCTGATCGTGGACGCGACTTTCGATCCTTCGAAAAAAGCGAATTATGTCAACTTTCTCCGGACCAATGGGGAAAGCCTGTGGAGCAAGGGAACCAATAAAGGCAATCTTCTTTTCGGCAGCGCCTGGGACAAGGCCCCTGGCAGCAGCACGGATCTTACCATCCAGCTCAGCGGTATCATGCTGGTAGAGGCCCTGGCGGAGCTGAAGAAGGGCCAGCTGTTCTAAATGCAAAATATTGGCTATTTTTAGATGTGAGTTCACATCGCAGACGATTGCCGGCCATTGCAGCAGGTGTAATGCTTTTAATTTTGATTCCCTGCTGGCTGCTCTTTTCACGGGGGCATACCATTGATTTCAACACCCAGGTAAAGCCCATCTTCAACAAAAAATGTATCGCATGTCACGGCGGCGTGAAACGGCAGGGCGACTTCAGCCTGCTTTTTCGTACGGACGCTTTGTCCAGGGCCAAGTCCGGCAAGTTTGCCATTGTTCCCGGCGATCCGGACCATAGCGAGATGATACGGCGTATCACGCTGTCCGACCCGGAAGACCGGATGCCCTACAAGCAGCATCCCCTCAGCAAGGAAGAGATAGATATCTTAAGGGATTGGATCAAACAGGGGGCGAAATGGGGAGATCATTGGGCTTATGTACCGGTGCAGGCGCCGCAGACAGCGCATAGCATAGATGAATATATCCGGGAGAAGCTGAAGGACCACGGCCTGACTGCCTCTCCCGAAGCGCCCCGATCCACATTGCTCCGTCGTGTCAGCCTCGATCTGACTGGGCTGCCTCCTTCGGCAGGTCTGGCAGCCACCTTTATGCGCGACAGCAGTGCCGGAGCCTATGGGCGGCTGGTGGATTCGCTGCTGGCATCTCCTCATTATGGCGAGCGGTGGGCGGCCCTATGGCTGGACCTGGCAAGGTACGCCGATACGAAGGGCTACGAGCGGGACAACAGCAGGGATATCTGGCGTTACAGGGATTGGCTGATCAATGCTTTTAACAGGGATGAACCCTATGACCGTTTCCTCACCGAGCAGCTGGCCGGCGATCTGCTGCCGCATCCCACCGATGCGCAATTGATCGCTACTGCCTTTCAGCGCAATACAATGACCAATGACGAAGGCGGCACCGATAACGAAGAGTTCAGGACGGCAGCCATACTGGACAGGGTGAACACCACCTGGCAGGCGCTGATGGGGACGACTTTTGCTTGCGTTCAATGCCATAGCCATCCGTATGATCCTTTCCGGCATGATGAGTACTACCAGTTCATGGCTTTTTTCAATGATACACGCGATGAGGATTCGTATGCCGATTATCCTTTGCTGCGGCAGTTCTCCCCAAAGGACAGCTTGTCTATCATCCGGCTGACAGACTGGGTCCGCGAAAAAGGATCTCCCGGACAGGCAGAGGAGGTTGGCTGGTTCTTAAGGACATGGCAGCCTTCGATCAATGGCCTGAGGGCCGACCAGTTTGTCAACAGCGAGCTGAATGACACCAAGTGGCTGATCTTCCGTAATCATGCTTCTGCGCGCCTGCCGCAGGTGAAGCTGGATCAACGTGACCAGCTGATCTTCCGATATGAAGGATATGTGAGGGGAGGAACGCTGACCTTTCATGTTGATAGACCCGATGGCCCCGTCCTTAGTAAGATATACATCGATACGACCCGGGGTTGGGCCATCTCGACGATCGATCTTCCCCTGCAGCAGGGCGCCCATGATCTTTTTCTCACCTACGAAAATCCTAACCTCAAAGGCCCTGATGCCAGTGGTATGCAGTTCGATTGGTTCCATTTCACCCGGCGGCTGCCCGGTGGCCCCGGACCGGAATATGCAGCCATGAAAAAATTATTTGATTCATTGATCGATGCGCATGTACCTACCACACCTGTGATGATGGATAACCCCGCCGACATGCACAGACCTACGTATGTTTTTGAGAAAGGCAACTGGCTGGTGAAAGGGAAGGAGGTACAGCCCGCCACTCCCCGGAGTCTCAACCCTTTCCCGGCATCGGCGCCCCGCAACCGGCTGGGCCTGGCGATGTGGCTCACCAGCCGGCAGAACCCTTTGACGGCAAGGACGATGGTCAACCGGCTCTGGGAGCAGCTGTTTGGGACGGGATTGGTAGAAACGCTGGAAGACCTGGGTACGCAGGGCGCTGAGCCGACACACAGGGAATTGCTGGATGAGCTTTCCTGGAAATTTATGACGGACTATCAATGGAGCGTGAAGCGCCTGTTGAAAGAGATAGTGATGTCGGCGACTTACCGCCAAGATTCCAGGGTTTCGCCACAGCAGCTGGAGAAGGACCCTGATAATAAATATTATGGCAGGGCGCCCCGGGTGCGGTTGTCTGCAGAGCAGGTGCGCGACCAGGCCCTGGCTGCAGCCGGCTTGCTCTGCCAGCGGATAGGCGGCCCCAGCGTGATGCCCTGGCAGCCCAAAGGGATCTGGCTCTCTCCCTGGAATGGCCAGGACTGGCGTAAGAGCGATGGAGAGGATCAGTACAGGCGCGCGCTGTACACTTACTGGAAAAGGACCGCGCCCTATCCTTCTATGATGAGCTTTGACGGCACGGCACGGGAAATGTGCACGGCCCGCCGGATCCGCACCAATACCCCTTTGCAGGCGCTGACATTATTGAATGATTCTGTCTACCTGGACGCTGCGCAACACCTGGCTTACAGCGTTCTCCCCCCGGCTGCCTCAGCTGCGCTTACAACGCCGCAGGTCACCACCGCCATCCGGGAGGGATATTCCGCTGTCCTGTTCCATCCCATCGGGGACGCGAGCCTGTCCGCATTACAGCAATTGTATGATACGGCTTATATTCGCTTCACCCACAGCAGGGAAAAGACCTGTGAGATCACCGGCGGTGACAAAGAACATAGTAACCCTTCGACAGCCGCGATGATCGTGGTGGCCAATGCGATCCTAAACCTGGATGAAGTCATTACAAAGAATTGAACATGACCCGGAAAGAGCTACATAACCAGCGATTACTGAAAGAGGCCGAAGCGTCTGTATCGCGCATGTATACCCGCAGGCATTTCCTGCAGGATTGCGCCATGGGATTCGGGGCCCTGGCCCTGGGGTCTTTGTTGCCTTCCTGTGGGGCCGGGTCTGCTGGTACGGCGACGGGCGCCCCCGCTTTTGATCCGGCTCATCCGCTTGCGCCCAGGATGCCAATGTTCGCCGCCCGGGCCAAAAGGGTCATTTACCTGCATATGGCCGGCGCTCCTTCACAGCTGGAATTATTCGACTATAAGCCTGCCTTACAGGACCTCGACGGTCAGGACTGCCCGAAGTCGCTGCTGGAAGGCAAACGCTTCGCCTTCATACGGGGCGTTCCTAAAATGCTGGGGCCACAGGCAAAGTTCCGCCAGCATGGGCACAGCGGCGCATGGATCAGCGAGAACATGCCTCACCTTGCCGGCATAGCCGACGAGCTGTGTTTTTTAAAAGGGATGACCACCGATCAGTTCAACCATGCTCCTGCACAGCTGTTGGTACAGACAGGCTCACCCCGCCTTGGACGCCCCAGCATGGGCTCCTGGGTGACATACGGACTGGGTACGGAGAATGAGAACCTTCCGGGTTTTGTAGTGCTCACCAGCGGCGGCAAATTTCCCGACGCAGGCAAAAGTATCTGGGGCAGCGGCTTCCTCCCCAGCGTATACCAGGGCGTGCAATGCCGCAGTGAGGGCGATCCCGTCCTGTTCATCGAAGATCCCCGGGGCATGGACAGGGATATTCGTAAGGCCTCCATCGATGCGATCAATAAGGTCAATGAGCAGGAACATACCGAATATGGCGATCCCGAGATCCTTTCCCGCATCTCCCAATATGAGATGGCGTATAAAATGCAGCTATCCGTCCCCGGTACCATGAATATCAATGACGAGCCCGCCTATATCCACGAAATGTATGGCACCCAGCCCGGTAAAGCTTGTTTTGCCAACAATGTATTGCTGGCGCGCCGGCTGGTGGAAAAAGGCGTCCGTTTTGTGCAGCTTTTCGATTGGGGCTGGGATAGTCATGGCACGGATGCCAACCTCGCCATCGACGTGGGGTTCATCAACAAATGCCGGCAGGTGGACCGCAGCATCACCGCCCTGATACTGGACCTGAAACAGAGAGGCCTGCTGGAGGATACGCTGGTCATCTGGGGCGGAGAGTTCGGCAGGACCCCGATGATGGAGAACAGGGATGGCAAGCAGAACCCTTTTAAAGGCAGGGACCATCATGTGGATGCTTTCACCATCTGGATGGCGGGGGGCGGGATAAAAAAAGGATTCAGCTATGGCGAGACGGACGAGATAGGCTATTATCCTGTCAGCGGTAAGACAACGCCTTTCGATGTACAGGCCACCATTTTGAACCAACTGGGCTTCGATCACGAAAAATTTACCTATCAATTCCAGGGAAGGCCTTTCCGCCTGACGGATGTATATGGTAAGGTGATCGAGGACATCATTGCATAAATAATCTATGTACCTGCTGACTATTACAGAATTTATTGCTCATCTGCATCCCGTCCTGGTCCACCTGCCCATCGGCATTCTGTTGATGGGATTGTTGTTACAGGCGTTGGCGCGGTATGAAAAATTCGCATCATTCCGCCCCGCTATCCCCAGTATATTGTTGACCGGATTGATCGCAGCAGTGCTGTCATGCATTACGGGCTTCCTGCTATACCGCAACGGGGACTATGACGGTTCATTGGTATCCTGGCATATGTGGATGGCGTTGGCGCTGACTTTCGTGGCTTTTGCGCTCTGTGCCCGCAGCTTCTTCGGGCAGGTGTTCGACCGCACGGGTGGATGGCTGGCGTTGGGACTTTTCCTGCTGATCACAATCACTGGCCACCTTGGCGGTTCACTGACACATGGGGAAGGATATCTCACAGGCGCTGCCCCCGACCAGGATCCCCCCGTCTTACATCCTATCGCCGATGTACAGCAGGCCATGGCGTACGAAGATATCGTGAAGCCTATCCTGCAATCGGAATGTTACAGCTGTCATGGACCCAACAAACAAAAAGGGGGGCTGCGGCTGGACAATCCCGCGATGATAGCCAAAGGAGGAAAAGATGGCCTCGCATTGCTGCCTGGTCACGCAGACTCCAGCGAATTGATCAAACGCATGCTGCTGCCTTCCAGTGATGATCACCACATGCCACCTAAAGATCGTCGCCAGCCCAGCCGGCAGCAGCAGGAGCTTCTGTCCTGGTGGATCGACCAGGGCGCTGATTATACAAAGCGAGTGAAGGACCTTCCTCAATCCGAAAAGATCCGGCCTGCCTTGCTGGCTTTGCAAAAAGGTCCCGCCAACACACAGGACATAGACCCGGCACTGCCCGCAGAACCCGCCGATCCTGCCGATAGCAGGGCCATAGCAGCGTTGAGAAATGCAGGCGTAGTGGTGATGCCCCTGGCACAGGGCAGTAATTACCTGTCGGCCAATTTTTCCGGCATTCCTGCCGCCTCCCTCATTCACCACCTCCTATCCCTGAAAAAACAATTGATCCGGCTGGACCTGTCCAACTCCGGCATCGGCGACAGCGTGGCAACCACCATTGCCCAATGTACCCCGCTTCGCTATCTCGTCCTGAGCAATACGGCCATTACAGACAAGTCATTGCCCTCACTCGCACAACTTGCGGAGCTAAGGGTATTGAATCTGGTGGGGACACGGGTGACAGCTGAAGGCCTGCTAAGCATGCAGCCACCAAAACATTTGCACGCCGTCTATCTCTATCATACCCGCATGGATAGCAAATATTGGAGCAAGCTGCAGGGTTTGTTCAAAGGTGCTGTGCTGGACTCCGGCGGATATACCCTGCCGGCGCTGATGACAGATACAGCCGTGGTGCGGGCTGGGAAGAGATAGACGAAGATTATTAATGGATTTTCTGCCCTTCCAATTAACCAGTCTTTTTTCATACTTTTAAGGATACTTTTTATTGGATTATAGTAAAATTTTTTTCCATCTATGCTAAATCGATTTAGTATTGCCCTGATAGCAACCACGCTTCTATCCTCCCGCTCACACGCCCAGCAAACCCCACCCCGCGAACGCACGAGCTTCCAGATCGCCGCCCCCTGGAAACCCGACTACGACGTCAGGTCCGACATCGCCATCGTCTACGGGGTCAGCAACGATTTCGAAGAAAGAGTAAAAGGATACAGAGACCAGGGCTACAACGTTCAGTTCATGACCGGCATCGCCTGGGGCGAATACCAGGACTATTTCCTCGGTAAGTACGACGGGAAAATGCACCTGGACGAAGGACAGAAACAGCGGAATGGCGACACCATCTGGCACGGACATTATGTCCCTTACATCGTCCCCACGGCAAACTATCTCGGCTATATGAGATCCCTCATCAAAAGAGTGATCGACGCAGGCATCACCGCTATCTATCTCGAAGAGCCGGAATTCTGGGCCCGCGCCGGATACAGCGAATCCTTCAAGACGGAATGGCAGAAATATTACGGCTTCCCCTGGATGGCCCAGCACGAATCCCCTGAAGCTACTTACCTCTCCTCCAAATTAAAATACCATTTGTATTATAACGCCCTGAACGAGGTATTTACCTACGCTAAACAATACGGCAGGAGCAAAGGCATGACCATACGCTGCTACGTGCCTACACATTCGCTGATCAATTACTCCCAATGGCAGATCGTAAGCCCCGAAGCAAGCCTGGCATCCCTTCCTGCCGTGGACGGCTATATCGCACAGGTATGGACAGGCACCAGTCGCGAGCCGAATTACTTCAACGGTGTTGAAAAAGAGCGTGTCTTCGAAACAGCTTTTTTGGAATATGGTTCCATGCAGTCCATGACGGCGCCTACTCACCGGAAGGTGTTCTTCCTGACAGACCCTATCGAAGATGCACGCCGTACCTGGGATTATTACAAACGCAATTACCAGGCGACTTTCTCCGCACAACTGATGTATCCCATGGTAAATAATTATGAGGTAATGCCCTGGCCCAACCGGATCTATCTTGGCAAATTTAAAGTAGCGGGCTTCGATGCACCACAGCCCATCGCACCGGAATACGCCACACAGATGCAGGTGATGGTCAACAGCCTCAATGATATTCCATTATCAAAGAATAGTGTGAAAGGAAGCAAGGGAATAGGGGTGCTGCTGTCGAATTCCATGATGTTCCAGCGATTCCCTACGCATAAGGACTACAGCGATCCACAGCTTTCCAACTTCTATGGCATGGCGCTGCCCTTGCTGAAACGGGGCGTTCCCGTGGAGACCGTCCACATGGAGAATCTCTCCTTCCCGGAAACTTTGAAGGATATAAAGGTTTTGATCATGAGCTATGCCAATATGAAGCCGCCTACCGCCAACGTACATAAGTATCTTTCCGAATGGGTGAAGAAAGGCGGTATCATCCTCTATTATGGGACGGACACAGACCCTTTCCAGCAGGTGAAGGAATGGTGGAACAGCGATGGCAGGAAATTCACAGCCCCTTCACAACATCTTTTCGGATTGATGAATATTCATCCCGAAGAGGGAAAGACAGCTTACGCCATAGGCAAAGGAAAAGTGTACATCACGCGCACCGACCCCAAAGAGATCATCATGACGCCTGGCAATGATAGTAGCTTTATCCGGTTGGCGCAGCAGGCTTACAGGGAAGCAACTCATGCGCCCCTGGCATGTAAGAACTATCTCTACCTCGAAAGAGGATGCTATACCATCGCGGCCGTGATGGATGAGAGCGTCAGCGATCAACCGCTGACCATCAAAGGACCGGTGATCGACCTGTTCGATCCGGCCCTGCCCGTTTTAACAGAGAAGGTCGTTAAGCCCGGCGAACAGGCTTATCTCTATGCGACAAACAGGATCGTCGACAAACAGCAACCCAAAGTGCTCTGTGCAGCCGCAAGGGTGTATGATGAACGAAGGACCCAAGGCAGCTATTCTTTCGTTGTGAAGAGCCCTTCAGGGACGCAAAACGTCATGCGCATCCTTTTGCCTGCGCAGCCCAAAGCCATCCGGGTCAACGACACTGAGCAGAAGTCTGAATGGGACGCCGCCACGCATACATGTCTGCTGAAATTCGCCAACGACAACAAAGGCGTGCCGGTGAGCATCCGGTATTAAAGACTATTCCCGCATCCCTTCCAGCTTTTCCAATCGCCGGATCCGCTGGTAGATCACGGGTTGGGTGCCATTCATCAGAATGAAATAAGCATTCACCTGCTCGCGCCCATATTGCGCCAGCTTTTTCAGGGCATCCCTGAGCCCTGTCCCATATCCCAGCCCGTGCGCATACGCATCCTGCTCGAACTCGCATTGCCGCGATAACACTAACCTCATCCACCGGAACAACCTGTCCAGCACCGAGAAGGCCACCAGGAACAAAGCCATTGCAATGACAGGCATTACCACCATAGGCATGAAAAAGAACAGCACAACCACAATGGGTACCGCCAGCACCGATAGCCGCCATATGACAGGCCGCATGATCTTAAAGACCCGGCGGACCAGGGCAGGAAGGTTCGCCGCCGTCGCAAACGCCCATAAGACCGTTGCGTCCTTACTCACCAAATGACCCAGCTCATGGGCCATCACCCCTTTCAGCTCTTCATCTGTCAGCCTGTCCAGCATAGCCTTTGATACAGCAATCACATTATTGTTGATCGCAAATGCCTCCTCACCCTCCACCTCTGCAATACGCAAACAAAAATTCTTGGCGCAGCCTGCCCGCCGCCGCACCTCTCCAAAACAATCCTGCAGCCTTGCTTCTTCTTCCAGCACCGGCGGTCGCAGCCGCCCATGGAAATACAGGTGAACAGGTGCCAGAAAATATACCGATGAAAAACAAAAAAGCAACCATCCCGCCATCGCCGCATAGAATGTCAGCCAGGAAATATACACGCCGGCAATGGCCAGTGTTAGCAGGCAACAACAGCCGGTCAGCGACACGTAAAGCGCCACCAGCGCGATCTGGAAGGTCTTGTTCATATAATAAGGTTTAAAATTTTACTGTGTTCGAGGCTGCAAATAAAGCAATTTTCACAGTCGCTGTCACGTTAAAATAAGTCCCTAAACTATTCACGGATGATCACCCGCTTAACCCTTGCCGTATTACTGTTGAATGCATTTTATTTTAATGCATATTCGAATGACTATGAAGAAGCCTGGAAGGCATTGCACCGCAATGACCGGCAGACGGCCAAGACATTGCTCGAAAAGGCCATGAAGGACCCCCGGACGGCAGTAGATGCCTATGTCACCTATATTTTTATTCGATCTTTTGAAGGCAAGGAAGATGACCTGGATGATTTCAGCGTCCGGGTGTATGATCAGCTGAAGGATCCCAATCCTTACCTGTTCGCGCTCTGGTTCAATTCACCGGCGCTCGGTGGCTATGGCAAAAAGTCGGGCCATCAGCTTCGGCTCCTGGACAGGCTGCTGACGGATAGCAAGGCCAACGGTTCCATCCGGGCCGCGGCGCATTATTTCAAGGCAATGCATTTCCTTTTTGGGAACGATTTCGCGGACGCGCAGAAAGAATGGGCGAAGGTCGGTTCCGCCGGCCCCTTTTGGCAGCTGGCCGGTCCCTTTGACAACCTGGGCGGCAGCGGCTATTATAAGGACTATGGTCCCCTGCAGCATCCGGAAGCGGATGCTACGTTTACTTCCGTGAGCAATGCAGTCGTCAAATGGTTCAGCCCTCCTATTATGAGCAAAGAAGCGTATGCCTTTCCTTATGCCCATTTTCAACGCAATACAGCCGTCGTGTACGCACAGACATTTGTCTATTCTCCGGATGACAGGCAGCTGTTCCTGCAGGCAGGGATGGGTGGTACGCTGAAGGTATGGATCAACGACAGGCCTGTACTGGCCTGCGACAAGGAGTTACTGACGGAGATGGACTATTTCCGGCAGGAGGTCCGGCTTAAGAAAGGATATAACAGGCTGCTGGTACAGCTGGGATATGAGGATAATGGTGCCCCCAATTTTATCATCCGGTTTACCGACAACAACTATGCGCCTGTCGGCGATCTGACATACACTGCCGTCAATCAGCCATACACGAAAGACCAGGCCACGGGTGAATTACCCGCGCCAGTCAGACATTTTGCCGAAGCTTTCTTCGAGCAGAAGATAAAGGCAGAGCCGGCCAACCTGGTGAATTATGTCTTGCTGACGGATGTCTACCTCCGCAGTAAAAAGACGGCGGAGGCTCGTAAGGTGATAGAGGATGCACTCAAGCTCGATCCGGATAATTCGCTGGTGCGGGCAGAGTTGATGGAGGTCCTGATTAAAGAGAGCAATCGGACAAGACTGATGGAAGAGGCGGAAAGAATGAAAGAAAAAGATCCCGAATGCGTGCTGACCCTGCGCATGAATATCCAGCGTCTGACAAACGAAGAAAAATATGACGAAGCCTTTAAAGAGCTGGAACATTGTGTCCAGCTCTTCGGTGAAAATGAAGATAGCTGGACCATCCGGATCGGTCTCTTTTCCAAACAAGGCAAACGGGATGAGCTTGTCAAGGCTATTGAGGAAGGATATGCAAAATACCCGAACAATACGGACATGCTCGATTGGATGCATAGCCTGAAGGTCGACGGGTATAAAGATGCCAAGGGCGGACTGGAGATATTGGAGAATTTCCTGAAGAACAATTATAGCTACAAAGTCATCAAACAGCTGGCCGGTGAATACAATAAGCAGGGCATGAGCGATAAGGCGCTGAAGCTCCTGGAGGAAGTAAAAGATGTAACTCCTTACGATCCCTCCCTGTATACCGATGTCTCCAGTCTTTATTTCGATCGGCAGGAATATGCCAAAGCAGCCGATTACGGTCGTAAGGCGCTTGCTTTGGCGCCCTATGTGGCGACGTATTGGGAGAACCTTGGACTGGAGCTGCAGCAGCAGCACATAGACTCGGAAGCTATCAAGGCTTGTCAGAAGGCCCTGTACTACGATGCCACGTACTATTCAGCCCGTGAAAAGATACGCGATCTGCAAAAGAAGCCCTCCCTCTGGAAAGCCTTTCCTGAGACGGACCCATACAAGGCTATCCGGGATGCAGCAGGCAAAACATATGATCACAACTATTTTTATGTGCTGGATGAAAAATATGCCGTGATATATCCGGAAGGGAATGCGGAAGAATATACTACCACGGTCGTCAGGATCCTCAACCAAAAAGGCATCGACGGCTGGAAGGAATATACCATCGGATATAATTCCAATACCCAGGACCTGAAAGTGGAAAAGGCCGAAGTAGTGAAGAAAAGCGGGTCCGTCGTTCCTGCTGAGCAGAATGGTAACCAGATCGTTTTCACAGGGCTGGAAGCAGGTGACGCCATCGTCCTGAAGTATAAGATCCAGCACTATGAGCAGGGGCGTATCAGCAGGCATTTTTCGGACAAGTTCATTTTTAATGCTTTTGTGCCCGAACTTCTGACACGGTATTGCCTGCTGGTGTCCAATAAAGTAAAGTTCGATTATAAAATGGTCAACGGGGATGTACAGCCAGCGAAGACGCCTTATGAGGATTTTACGCTCTATACCTGGCAAATGAACAACCCCGAGGTCTTCAAGTCGGAGGATTATATGCCGCCGCTGCAGGATGTGGGGCCGACCCTCCATATATCCACGTTGAATTCCTGGTCGGAGATAGCCAACTGGTATAATGACCTTTCCAATTCCATGGCGGATGACGACTTCGAAGTGAGAGAGGTGTTCAAGACATTATTTCCCCAGGGAGCGGCCGGTGTCAGCGACAGGGAGAAGGCCATACGCATTTACAGGTATATCACGGGCAATATACACTATAGTTCCGTGTCATTCCGGCAGGGTGCATTCGTTCCGCAAAAAGCCGCTGTCACGATCAATACCCGGCTGGGAGATTGTAAGGACCTGTCCAGCCTCTTTGTAGCGCTGTCCAGGCTCGCAGGCTTGAAGTCCTGCCTCGTGCTGGTCAACACCCGGGACAACGGTCAGAAAAGTATGGAGCTGCCTTCCGTGGAGTTCAACCATTGCATTGTAAAGACATGGATCGACGGGAAACCTTGTTTCCTCGAGCTGACGGACAACAACCTGCCCTTTGCCTGTATGCCTTCCAATTTATTCCATGCCTCCTGCCTGGTGATCCCGTCCGACAAGCAACAGGTCTCGGATGCAAAGCTGGAGTGGATCGAGCCGGCTGACAGACCGAAAGAGATCATAAGACGGAAGGTTAATGTCCGCATCGAGGAAAGCAACTTGCGGATCAGGTATGACGTGACCAAGACAGGAGCCCTGGTGTCCGGGATGCGGGATGTATACGAATCCTTATCTTCCGATAAGCAAAAGGAAGAAATGCAGCAGCGGATGAGCTCCGGATTTAAGAATGGCCTGCAGGTGGACAGCATCTCATTCGAAGGCCTCCATGAAGCGTCGGATTCTGTACACTACAAATACTCAGGAGTGGCGCAAAACGAGGTGATCGAGGTTGGCAAGATCCGTATGATCAAAGTCCCTTTCACGGATGTCCTGTCCATGGATAACTTTACCGCTACAGACAGGAAATTCCCCATCGAGCTGGGACGATATGAAAGTGCGGATGCATATGAGGAGAAATTGACGATCCAGGCCCCCGCCGGCGCGAAGTTTGCCGACATACCGGAAAATGAGAGCTTTAATTTCGGCAGCAGCCGCTACAGCATCCAGTATGTCCGTGTAAATCCGGCAACCCTGACGGTGATCCAGCGAAGCACGTTGCAGCGTAATGATCTGCCCGCAGCCGATTATAAAGCTTTGAGGGATTTCCTCTCGAAGATCGTCAAGGCCCAGTCGAAATATATAACATTCAAATAAGCTATAAGGTCAAGCCCAGCCTCCTGGAAATATCGGAGTTGAATTTGCCGGCCGGATCATATTTCTTTTTAACCGCGAGCCATTCCGTATACTGGGGGTACATGTCCTTGAACATTTTTTCGTCCAGCATGGCGTCTTTCCCAAGATAGAGCCTTCCGCCGGCTGCGAGGACCTTTGCATCCAGCTTCCGGGTGAATGCAGGGAGCCCTTTCGTAACGGGAAAATCAATGGCAAGGGTATATCCTTTAAAAGGGAAGGATAGGATACCCTGACCATCCCCCATTCTTTTAAAGACATTTAAGAAAGGCGTGCAGCCACTGGCAGCGATCATTTCAAGGATCTCCACGAGATGCTGGCGTCCATTCTCTTCCGGGATGACGAATTGGTACTGAATAAATCCTTTTTTGCCATAGCCTCTGTTCCAGTTATTGATGGCATCCAGCGGGAAGAAGAATTTCTCATAATGCACGAATTGCTTGGGAGAATTCTGTACAAAGGCGATGACCCTGTTCAGGATCCTCACGGTAAGGTTATTAAGAGTAAAAGAAGGAAGGAAGATGGGCACGGAAAGCTTGCCTTTGGCGTGGAGCTTCAAAGGTTCGTTCTTCAGCTTGTCGGGCAGCTCGCTCAGTTTGGCCGAATTGCCAAAGGAGATCACCCCGCTGCCCAGTTTGTTGCCCTTGGCCAGAGCGTCGATCCAGGCGACGGAATAGTTATATTCATGATCAAGCTTGTTGAGGGTCTCCAGCATATGGTCCAGGTTGCGGATGGCAACACTTTTTTGCCTGAAATACATGGTCTCTACTTTCCGGAGCTTTAGCCTGGCCGTGAGAATGACGCCCAGTAATCCCAGGCCGCCGAAATTTGCCCAGAACAGGTCGGCATTTTCCGTTCGGGATGCTGTTAATATAGTGCCGTCCGCAATAAGAATGGTAAAAGACAAAACACAGTTGACGAAAGAGCCGTCGATATGGTGTGCCTTGCCGTGGATGTCATTGGCGATGGCGCCTCCCACTGTGACGAACTTCGTCCCCGGACAGATCATGGGAAGGAAGCCCTTGGGCCCCAGGGCAGAGATGATCTCTTCCAGGCTGACACCTGCCTGGCATTCCAATATCCCTTCCTGTTCATCGAATGCAAGGAAATTATTGAACTGGGTACAGGACACCACATAGTTTTCCTTGTTCAGGGCCTGATCGCCGTAGCTTCTACCCAGTCCCCGGGCTATCAGGTCGTCATGCCGCAGGGCGCTCTGGAAATCGTCGGCCAGACGGGGAGAGATCACATACGATTCAGATACGGGATAATTGCCCCATCCGGACAACAGCTCTTTTTTGGGTGGCATGAAAAGGAGTTTAATGGGCGAATTTACAACATTCCGGAGGATAGGTCAATGGTCACTAACTTAATTAATATCTATAGGGAATCAGCCTTTCTTATTATCTTGAAAAAATGCTTGTCGTATGAATAAAGGTATCCTCTTCCTCTTCGCCGCCCTTGTCCAATATTGCCTTGTTTCCGCCCAGGCCCCGGCCGAACAATACCCCGTCGATTCTGCTTCCGTCGAGCATGCCGGCGTACCCAAAGGAGAGGTCCTGAAATTCACTTTCGATCACTCGAAGATATTTCCAGGCACCTGGCGGGAATACTGGGTATATATTCCTGCCCAATACAAGCCCGACCAGCCGGCCTGCGTATATGTCAACCAGGATGGCATCCAGTGGAAAGCCCCTGTAGTCTTCGATAACCTTATTAATAAAAAAGAAATGCCGGTGACCATTGGAATATTTGTCACGCCGGGACGGGTACGGACCTCCGATCCCGCCGTCGCGCTTGACAGGTTCGATCGCAGCTTTGAATACGATGGACTGGGGGATGCCTATGTACGTTTTATCCTGGATGAGATCCTCCCGGAAGTTGAAACAAAACGAGCGGCAGACGGTCGCCCCATCCACCTTTCGAAGAATGGTAATGACAGGGCCATCGGTGGCAGCAGCAGCGGGGCGATCGCCGCTTTTACGGCAGCCTGGGAACGACCCGATGCTTTTTCCCGTGTCTTCAGCGCCATCGGGACCTATGTCAGTCTCAGGGGAGGCGATCGCTATCCGGGATTGATCCGCAAGTATGAACCGAAGCCGCTGCGCATCTTCCTCCAGGACGGCTCCAACGATAATAACCATTATGGTGGCGACTGGTGGAAGGCCAACGAGATGATGGAACGTGCCCTGACCTTTGCCGGATATGAAGTAAAACATGTCTGGGGAGAGGGCGGACACAGTGGCGCCCAGGGTACTTCGCTCTTTCCGGATGCCATGCGCTGGCTGTGGAAAGACTGGCCGCAGGCCGTTGCAGCGGGTCAGTCAAAAAACCAGGTATTAAATGATGTGTTGATCCCGGGCGAAGGCTGGGAATTAGTAGGAGAGGGCTATAACTTTACGGAAGGCACCGCGGCCAATGCGTCGGGCGATGCATTCTTCCAGGATATCCCTAATGGAAAAACCTATAGAGTAGGTGGGGATGGCAAGCCCATCCCACTGGCCATCGACTCAAAAAAAGCCAGCGGCACCAGCTTCGGCCCCGATGGGCGAAGGTATACCTGCACCAGCCAGGAGATCCTTTCTTATGGCTCTGCCGGAGACGTTAAGTTGGTGGCCGATAGTATTAAAGGCAACGACCTGGTGGTGGCCCGCAATGGAAATATCTATGTCACATCTCCCAATGGATCGGACAAACCCGGCAAGATCATCCTGGTGACACCTAAAGGAGAGAAGAAAGTAGTGGATGAAGGGATAAAGTTCCCCAATGGCGCTGCGCTCACACCCGACCAAACTCAGCTCTTTGTCACCGAGTCGGCCTCCCATTGGATCTGGGTCTATACCATCCTGCCCGATGGCAGCCTCGCCAATAAGCAGCGTTTCGGCTGGCTGCATGTCCCGGATACCCAGGAGAATGCCTGGCCCGATGGGCTCAAATGCGATACGGCGGGAAGGGTATACACCGCTTCCCGGCTGGGCATACAGATCCTTGACCAGATTGGTCGTGTCAATGCCATTCTGCCCGTCCCCTCAGGACAGGCTTCCAATGTATGCTTTGGCGGCAGCGCGTTCAACATTCTGTATGTCACCTGTAATGATAAAGTATATCGCCGCAAGCTGAAGACCCGGGGCGCTAACCCTTTCGAAACGCCATATAAGCCCGTGACGCCAAGATTGTAAGCAATACGTAATTTTGTGGATGCATAAAAAATCGCTGCTCGCTACTGCACTGACCCTTTTAGCCTTCTTTTCACTTTTCGCACAGGACCAGTACGAGCTGAATACGGGCTGGAAATGTATCAACACCGGTAAGATCGCAGGCGGCGGTGAAAAGATCTCACAACCATCCTGGCCCCTGAAAGACTGGATACCCGCCACCGTCCCCGGCACCATCCTCACCACGCTGATCGACAACAAGCTCATGCCGGATCCCTTTTATGGGATGAACAATGAAAAGATCCCTGATATCTATCACGTCGGCCGGGATTACTATACTTACTGGTTTGTAAAGGATTTTACAGAGGCCGCTCCGCAGGGCAACCGTCAGGTATGGCTGCATTTCCGGGGCGTGAACTACAGCTGTGACGTTTATCTCAACGGGCATAAGCTCAACAACCAAACCCACCACGGCATGTTCCTTCGTCAAACCTATAACATTACACCTTTCATGAACAAGACAGGGGCCAACAGACTTGCCGTCATCGTTTATCCCCCCGACCCCGTAGGCAATCCCAATGGCGGGCAGGGTGGGGATGGAGAGATCGCCCGCAATGTGTCCCATCAGTACGTTGCCGGTTGGGACTGGATCCAGCCCATCCGCGATCGCAATACGGGTATCTGGGATAAGGTGACGGTCGAAAGGACCGGATCGGTGAACATCTTTAATCCCCATATCATCACCCGTGTCCCCGGCACTCGTCTCCCGGAAGTGAAAAACCAGGCGCCTGCCACCCTTATCGTCAGTGCTGAGCTGGAGAATGCCACCGCAAGCACCGTCAGCGGAATATTGAGATACACCCTGAAAGGTACCGGCACCACTGTCGCTGTACCCGTAACCCTGCCGGCGAACACCAAAAGAGAAGTGCGACTGCCTGATCATATCCTTACCCATCCCAACCTCTGGTGGCCCAATGGATACGGCTCCCAGGCCCTTTATACGATGGAAATGACATTCGTCGACGATGCGAAGGTTACATCCGACCGACAGTCCCTGGATTTCGGCGTCCGCGAGATCACCACTACCTGGAATACCACCACCCGCAGCCGGCAGGCCTGGGTAAATGGCCAGCCCGTCTTTATCAAAGGCGGTAACTGGATCATCTCCGATGAGCTGCTGCGCTTCAGCCCCGGACGCTACGATGCGGAAGTCAGGTTCCATAGGGACATGAACCTCAACCTCATCCGAGTATGGGGAGGCGCATTGACGGAACGCCCCGAGTTTTACCAGGCCTGCGACAAATATGGTATCCTCGTATTCCAGGATTTCTGGAACTCCGGCGACTGCAATGGCCGCTGGACCGACCCCATGAAAAAGGAAGACCAGTGGACCAGGAGGCAATACCCGGACGATCATTCCCTGTTCCTGACTTCCGCAGTCGACCAGGTGAAAATGATCCGCAACCACCCCTCCCTGGCCTTTTGGTGCGGAGGTAATGAGATCACGCCGCCCGGCGACATCCTGCGGGCAATGAAAGATTCCATCATGCCGGCATTGGACGGCACCCGCTACTTTTTCGACTATTCCAATTCCGATAGCATGTCCTATAATTTCCTGGGTGGTAATGGTGATGGCCCCTATGGTGTCCAGCACATCCGCACTTTCTGGGCCGACCGCACTTTCCCTTTCAATTCCGAAGTGGGTTCCGTGGGCATGGGCGATTATGAATCGCTGGAACGCTTTCTGCCGGAACAGAACCGCGTGACGCCGCAATATCCCGGCAAACACCAGGATTCCGTATGGGAATATCATAAATACATCGGGTATGACTCCACCATCTACGCATATGGACCGGTGAAAGATCTGAAAGATTTTGCTTTTAAGGCCCAGCTGGTGAATTACGATCAGTACAGGGCCCTGATGGAAGGCTTCAGCAGTCATATGTGGGAATGGTACACAGGATCGATCATCTGGAAAACGCAGAATCCCTGGACGGCTTTGCGGGGGCAGATGTACGACTATTACCTGGACGTGAATGCCTGTCTCTACGGCCTGCACAGCGGCAGCGAACCCCTGCACGTCATGTTCGACCCGGTGGAGAATATGGTGATGATCGTCAATAACACTTTTTCTTACCATAGGGACATGATGCTGGAAGTACGGGCTTATGATATGGCGGGGAAAGAAAAGACGCTGACGCAGGTGTATGAAGAGATCGGGCCTTCCGCAGTGCGGAAATATTTACCCCTGGGCAGGGAGATCGATCATCTGCGGAAAGATAAAGGAGTGTTTCTTTCCCTGCGGCTGCTGGATGACCACAAACAAGCCATCAGCGATAATTTTTACTGGCTGCCGGATTCCTCCGGCCGGTATGCAGGTCTGCAGGAAATGGGGAGGGCGGCTGTCAGTGCAGCTGCGCGTTCCACCGGTGCCGGAAAAGTTACAGTGACGCTGAGCAACCCTGCGGGAGGCCCCGTAGCATTCTTCAATCGCCTGTCGTTGGTGGATCCGGCTACGAAGAAGAGGGTCCTGCCGGTGTTCTATAGCGATAATTACGTATCGGTATTGCCGGGTGAAAGCAGGACCATTACCATGGAGTACCAGCCAACGGTCGGTCAGCCTGCCCCGGTGGTCACGATAGAAGGATGGAATGTGGATAGGCAGCTCGCGCCACTCCGCTGATGTTTGCTACCTTTATTCCATGGCAACAGTCTCCCTCGGCAGCTCCGAAGGCAAATGGATCATGGCCTCCACGATCCTTGCCTCTGCAATGGCATTCATCGATGCCACTGCCCTGAACGTCGTACTGCCTGCCCTGCAAAAAAGCCTCAACGCAACGGGCGCCGACCTGTTCTGGTTGCTGAACGCCTACCTGCTCATGCTGGCTTCGCTGATCCTTATCGGCGGATCATTAGGCGATAAGCTGGGACGGAAAAGGATCTACATCGTGGGCATCTTGATCTTTATCGGCGGCTCCGCCGCCTGCGGGTTTGCTCCCGATGTCCATCTGTTGATCGCATGCCGTGTCGTGCAGGGCATCGGCGGCGCCCTGATGATCCCCGGCAGCCTGTCGCTGATCTCTTCCTCCATCGATGAGCGCGAAAAAGGCAAAGCCATCGGGACCTGGTCCGCCGTAACAACCGTCGTTACACTGGGTGGGCCCATCCTGGGAGGGGCGCTGGCGGATGCCGGTCTGTGGCGCTATATCTTTTTCATCAATGTACCTATTGGGATTGCTGCACTCGTCATTTTGTGGAAAAAAGTGGCCGAAAGAAAGGAAGCCGGCGTCGATCCCGCCCTTGATTACCCCGGTGTCATTTTGACGGCGCTGGGACTTGCGCTGCTGACCTTCGGGTTTCTCCGGATCCCCGCTGTTGGTTTCAATAATTGGGAGGTATACACAACCCTGGCTTCAGGCTTGCTGTTGTTGATAGCCTATGTATTCACGGAGAAGAGGAGCCGTCACCCCATGATGCCATTGCATTTATTTACGAACAGGACCTTCAGCGGGGCTAACCTGCTGACCTTTTTCCTTTATGCGGGGCTGGGTTCCGGAATGCTATTCCTGTCGCTGGACCTTGTCCAGGCGCAAGGCTATAGTCAGCTGGAGTCGGGTCTTACATTTTTACCGTTTACGCTATTGATGATCGCGCTGGCAAGACCTGCCGGCGCCTATGCCGATAGATCAGGGCCAAGATTATTGTTGATAGCAGGCCCCACCCTGGCAGGCGCAGGTTTGCTGATCCTTTCTTTTGCGGGGCAAACAAAAGGTCCTTCTGCCTATTGGACCACCTTCTTTCCCGGCATCCTGGTATTGGGGCTGGGTATGTCATTAACCGTGGCGCCGCTGACCACCGCGGTGATGCGCTCCGTGAGCGACCAGTTCTCAGGCACAGCATCAGGGATCAACAATGCCATGACCAGGATCTCCAATGTTTTTGCCAACGCTATTTTCGGGGCGTTGGCCGTCCTGCTGTTCACAGGGGCGCTTACCGGCAGACTAGGCCACCTTCCCGTGGGCGCAAAAGGGAAAAAAGCAGCCATCGCTCAGTCGGTCAACCTGGGCAATGCAAAGCCGCCCGGGGACCTAAGTGGCCAGGAGAAAGAGATCATCATCCGGACATACCGTGAAAGCTTCATCGATACGTATGCCGTGATCATGCGCTTGTCGGCAGGACTGGCTTTCCTGGGCGCACTGATGGCCCTCGTATTCGTAAGAAATCCGCCGCCGGCGGCTGCCGGCGACGGTGCGGGCCGATGAGGCTACTTGTTCATAGCCAGCGTTGCTGTATTAACAACCTTTGCATCTTTGACGGGAGCAACCGTTTTGTGATGTGCCAGCGCAGATTTCAGATGTTGCAGGGGACAATACCGGAAGTGGTGCATGCCGGCTCCCAGCGTCAGCAGCGAAACAGCGGCAATGATGGTGACTTTCATTTTGTTGGTTTTATAAATGAAAAAAAGGATGACCCTGCTAAAGTAAGCGCCGGCCGCAAGGAAAAAATAGATTATTAAGTGAATTGGACAAAATCGAACCCGAAGAGGACAGCGGTCTTTTAATGATCGGACAACCATGATAAAAAAGCGTTGGCCTTCACTTTTCCAACCGTTATTTTTTCAGCAAAAGGGATGGTGAGATTGATCAGCAATTTTCTTCCAAGTCCTTGCGATATATCCCTGACAGCGCTGCGATTGACAAGATATTGCCGGTTGGCCCTGAAAAAATTACCGGTAGTCATTTTCTCCAGCTCTTCCATCGTATGATTGATGAAATAATGCTGCCTGTCTAAAGTCATTAGCTGGGTGAGGTCATGCTGCAGGTAAAACAGGGCGATATCTTCGATCCTGACAGGGGTGATCTTTTCTTTGTGATAGACCAGCACCGACTTATGCTCATTCTTTTTACCACGCTCGAAAAGTTCGCCAAAGTTCCCGTAGGACAGGTTGCTCCTGGTCAGTCTTTCTTTCAGCGCCTTGTATTTGGTCAGGGAGGCAGCAATGCTCTTGGCCGTAAAAGGTTTTAAGATATAGTCGATACCGGCGGCTTTAAAGGCATTCAGCGCATATTCATCGTATGCGGTACAGAATATCACGGGGATATTGTTCTTCGTTGCGTCAAAAACACCGAAGCTGAGACCATCCCCCAGCTGTATGTCGCTGAAGATGAGGTCAGGATCGTTTTCTTCATTGAAAAAGGCAGTTGCTTCCCTGACGGAAGACAAGGTAGCAACGATCTCGGCCGAGGGGTCGGCCTTTCTGATGCAGGCTGCCAGGTCGCTGGCCGTATGTTGCTCGTCTTCAATGATCACTACTTTCATTTGTAAGGGCTTTTATACTTACGGAGAATACGTTATCCTGGTCGTGGATGACAATGCTATTGCCCGAGAGGATCCTAAGGCGCTCCTGCAGGTTGACCAACCCCACGCCCGTGCCTTGTGTGATCGTCTCTTTTTTCTGCAGGTTATTGCTGACGGTGATCACTCCATCCAGCCAGGAAATACGGATGATCAGCGGACGCGCCAAAGTTAGAATATTATGTTTGATGGCGTTCTCCGCCAACAGCTGAAGGGAGAATGCCGGCAGGTAGTATGATGCCCGGACATCCTCCGGTACGCGGATGTCAAACTGCAAGGCATCGCCAAAGCGGATCTTTTGCATCTCCAGGTAGTTGACACAGAGATCCAATTCATCACCCAGCAGGAGGGTGTTCATCGCATGCGATGAGAGGGATGACCTTAGAAAATCCGATAGTCTGACAAGATAGTCTTCTGCCCTTTCGGGATTGGCATTCATCAGTGATTTCAAGGTGCTTAAGGAGTTGAACAAAAAATGAGGCTGTATCTGCTGCTTTAGCTGCTGGTTCATGGCCTCCATATTCTTCAGCTTCAGCTCCTGGTTCTCCAGCTGCATCGCTGCGTTCTTTTCCCGACTGGACAGCAGGTCCTGCAAAATGATGATGACCGTGTTGACGGCAAAGAAAAGGATGACATGAAAATGAAAATTCACCTGATGTAATCGTGATTCCTGCGAATGAACGGGGACCAGGAACATAACGACAAAGAAAGCGATCGCCCCGCTGACCAGGATGTTCAGCAGGTATCTTTTTACAACAGACCGAACGCCTGCATGCCAGATACAGATATTCACCGCCCATAAAAAGAGTACAAGACTCATCGTCATCACGATGGCAGGAACATACCTGTTAAAGGAATAGTGATTCAATATGGCGATGGGGGTCATGGTCAGCGCTGCGATCACAGGGGTGGTATACAGCGCTACTTTGGCCTGTTTTTTTATGGAGAGGGCTGGTGCCATGGAAGAAAATGCCTGTAATGTATAATTTTTTCCCGCACAGGGAAGTGATTCCGCCATTTAAGGACCCGAAATGGACATAAACCCGCCTGAAAGGGTCCTGGCGGCGTACAGCTCTTTTTTTTGCTACCTTTAGCGTGTGATCCTGCATGAATTTCCAGACCTGGGCTGGCTTAAAAGCCAGATCGCCCGCGGGTTCGACAACCGCCAGGGGTGGGGCAACCATTGCCTGGAAACGGCAGGCTTTCCCAGTGTCATTATTCACACCGTCAGTCATGAATGCTATCGGCCTGATATCAAGGGACCCTTTTCGTTTTTTCTGAATTTACGGGGCAATAGCCTTTGCACGGTGGACGGCCAGACCAGCAGCATCGGCGAAGGAAGCTATTTCATCTCCAATCAGGCGCAGCCCTATACGCTGCAAGTAGAGAAAGGTGCAGGAACGGAAATTTTTAATATTCACTTCGGCGAATCCTTCGCAGGATCCGTCCTTCATTCCATGATCACGCCCGCCGACAGGATACTGGACCAGGGTACGGATATGCAGCACTTTTCTTTCTTCAACCAGCTATACCGTAGGGATACGACCTTCGATTCGCTGATCCATCAGATCATCCAATCATACAAACAACATGGATTTAATAAGCTGCTGTTTGAAGAGCAGCTCACAGCCTTATTAGCCCACCATCTGCTGCAGCATCGCGAGATTGCAGACCGGGTGCGGCAGTTGCCGGCCGTCAGGCTTTCCACCCGTCTTCAGATCTACAAGCAGCTGGCCCGCGCCATGGATCTCATCCACGACAACTTGGGAGAAGAGCTCAGCCTGGAGGCGCTGGCCGGGGAAGCCTGTCTTTCTAAATATCACTTTTTACGTTTGTTCCGGGTGGCCTATGGTCATTCCCCTCATCAGTATATCCAGCAGCTGCGAATGGAAAAAGCGCGTACCATCCTATCCCGGACCGATACTCCCATATCCGATGTGGCTGACTCACTGGGGTTTGTGAATAGCCAGTCCTTCAGTCGCCTGTTCGCCCAGCGCATGGGGGTGTCTCCGACAGCCTACCGGGCGATTGCAAAATAGCAATTTTGGTTAGGTGGGGTAGCCAGACTTTGATCCACCTTTGTACAATGAACAACAAGCTTCTCCCTGCCATCCTGCTCAGCCTTTGCTGCATGATCACTATCACTGTTTTTTTATGGGGACTGGGCAAAGTGGCCCAAAAGAAGGTATTCAGGAGGGTACTGCTGCTGCTGGCGGGCTGGGTCCTGCTACTGACCATCTTGTCGCTGCGCGGGTTCTTCGCTGACTTTTCCCGGCTTCCGCCCCGCCTCCCCCTGGCCGTACTGCTCCCTTTGCCGGTGGTCCTGTGGGCCGTGTCAACAAAAGGCGGCAAGGCGCTATTGAAGAATGTTCCTCCGCAATGGATCATTTATCTTCAAACGTTCCGTATAGTCGTGGAGATCGTATTATGGTTGGGTGTATTGCGCAGGCTGCTGCCTGTGCAAATGAGCTTCGAAGGAAGGAATTTCGATATCCTCAGCGGACTGCTGGCTATTCCTGTGGGGTATTATTGTTTTGTAAAAAAGACCTGGCCGGCGAGGACCGTTGTGCTGCTGTATAATATTGGCGGGCTTTTATTGCTGATTAATGTTCTGGCCATTGCAGTCCTTTCCATGCCCACCCCATTGCGGCTGTTCCATAACGAGCCTGCCAATACGCTGGTGGTAGAATTCCCTTTTATTTTCCTTCCAGGTCTCCTGGTGCCGATGGCCTATACGCTGCATATTTTTTCACTCCGGCAATGGGCAATGGACCGGCGGGCGCGCCGGCTGGGATAGTATTGTTTGATTTTCATAACTATTGGTTTGATCCGGTCAAGCGCTGCCGTTGAAGCCGCAGTACCTTTGTGATATCAAAATCTTCCAGTTATGAACAAGAACAAAACATGGTTGATCACTGGCGCTTCGCAAGGGTTGGGCCTCAGCCTGGTAAAACAGCTATTGTACCAGGATCATAACGTAGCTGCCATCTCCAGAAACGCCGATCACCTTCGGAAAGCAGTGGGCATCAGTAGCGATCGATTCCTGGCATTGCAGGCTGCTGTCACTGATGAAGTTGGTGTCGGTGAGGCCATTGAAAAAGCCATCGATAGGTTTGGCAGCATCGATGTGGTGGTAAACAATGCCGGGTATGGCCTGGGAGGCAGCGTCGAAGAATTATCCGATGAAGAGACGAGGGCAAATTTCGATGTCAATGTATTCGGTACCTTGAATGTCATCAGAAAAGTAATGCCCTATCTGCGAGCACAGGGGGCAGGGCATATATTCAACATTTCTTCCATTGGTGGATTTAGCAGCATTGCAGGCGGCTGGGGCATCTATGCCGCGACCAAATTTGCCGTATTCGGTTTTTCCGAAGCGCTGGCGACGGATGTAAAGTCATTCGGCGTCAAGGTGACGATCGTTGCACCCGGAGCATTCCGCACCAATTTCCTTACACCAGGATCGCTTGTGCTGGCTGAGCATCCTATTGCTGCATACCAATCGGTGAGGGAGATACATAGACAATATCAACAATGGGATGGCAATCAGCCGGGTGACCCGGAGAAGGCCACTGCTGCCATCATCCGCATGGCAGGAGAAGATGATCCGGCGCTGTACTTATTCCTGGGGAAGGATGCATGGCAGCGGGCTTTAAAGAAGAATGACAGTGTGATGGAGGATTTGAAAAAGTGGGAAAGTGTCACCACTTCTACGGATTATTAAGTAAGTCCTGCTAGGAGCTCCGCCAGATAAACCGGTAGATCAGGACCGCCACCAACACAAGGCTGCCGCAGGAGACTACCCCACTGACCCTGACAGCTGTAACAATAGAACCAGCTCCTCCGTTGGCCATTGCCCCAAAAATAGCAACACCCATGGCCCCTGCCGCCTGTCGTGTAGTATTCAGGATGGCAGATGCCGTTCCGCTCCTGGTCTTATCGACACTGGCAAGGATACCCGTAGTCATGGCAGGAACAGCTGTACCCATACCCAGTGGAATGATGATGAAAGGAATGAAAAGCAGCCAATAGGCCGTGTCCGGTCCGGCGACGAGCAGCCCCGCATAGCCTGCCGCCGCCAGCATGGCGCCCAACAACAGGGGAAGCCGGATACCATATCTTGTCATTAGCTTTCCGCTGAGCAGATTGGAAATGACAAATCCGCCGGTTAAAGGCAGGAAGGCAAGTCCCGCCCGGACGCTGGTATAATGCAACGCATTTTGTAAGTACAGGCTCAGCACGAATACCGTTCCATAATAAGCATTATTCACAATGATCCCCAATAGCAGCAGCACATTGAACACCGGTGCCCGGAAAAGATCGAGTGGTAGTATAGGCGTTGTAACGCGTCTTTCAACGACAAGGAATAGCAGGATCATCACCAGGCTAAAGAGAAAGCATCCCATGATCAGCGGATGGTGAAACCCCAGACCATGCCATTCAATGATGCCGGTGATGAATGCAGTGAGGGCCAGCATCCACATCAGCTGGCCCGGAATGTCCAGCCCTTTGCCGGGATGACGCTGGCTTTCCTCCAGCTTTGTGCTCAGAAAGAGGCCCAGCAGGCAAATAGGGATATTGACGATGAAGATCATTCTCCAGCTGCTGATATGCAGGAAAAGGCCACCCAGGATAGGACCTGCAGCAATGGATATCCCCCCGGTCATCGTCCACAGGGCGACGGCACGTGCACGTTGATCTGCCTGATGGGAAAAAGCCTGGTTCAGGATCGATAGTGAGCTGGGGATCATAGTGGCGGCGCCCATCCCTTGCAAAGCCCGGAAGCCGATAAGACTATTGACATTCCATGCCAGGCCGCAGCCGACAGAAGCAAGGCCGAACAGCAATAATCCTGATTGAAAGACACGCTTGGAACCCAGCCGGTCGCTGATGCCTCCTGCCGACAACATGAGGGCGGCAAAAGCGATGGTATACGCATCCGCTATCCATTGCAGTGCGCTGATATCTGCGGAAAATGCTTTTGCAATAGCCGGCAGCGCTATATTGACAATGGAGACGTCCAGTTGAGAGACAACAAATGCCAGGCTGGTGGTACCTACGATAAAGCCGAACGAAAGGTTTTTCACGGATCTTTTTTGCAAAATTAAGGACTGGAGGAGATATTTAAATAATATCCGCAACCCCTTCACTGATCCACCGCGTAACCTTTCCCGGTGCACCATCCCCGATCACCCGTCCATCCAGCTCCAGCACGGGCACCACATGTTTGGTCGTACTGGTGATAAAAGCCTCCCTTGCATGCCAGATCTCCTCCAATGCCACCGGACGCTCCGCAATCTTGAACTGCCGCCCCGCCACATCCAGTACCTTTCCCCTGATCACACCTTTTAAGATCCCATCAAGCGGCGTAACCACCGTATCATCATTCGTCACGATAAAAAAATTCGATCGGGGACATTCCGAGATCAGCCCTCCCTGGTGATACAGCACGTCGTCGGCATTCCTTTCGCGTATATAAGGCTGCAGCCAGATGGCCATCAGGTAATCGATGGTCTTCGTATCCGGCATCTGCCGCTGATGTGGATAGCTCACCAGCCGGAGGCCCTTTTCAAAAAGACCGGGAACAGGGAACTGCAGCGGGCTTTGTGTGATGATGAAATTCGGCTTCACCAGGGTATAGCCGTCCGGGGAATAGCCGCCGGTGAGGGTTAGCTTGATGCCCGAGTTGGGGATCTTGTTCTTCTCCATCAGCAGCCGGATACATCCGGTAAGCTCCTCTTTCGTCCTCCCCGCTTCCAGCCTCAGCTGACGGGCGGAATGGAGAAAACGCGCCAGATGTTCGTCGGGAAAAATAGGCGTATGATCGATGGCCTTAAGGAAGTCGAAGATACCATAGCCCCGCTGGATGGCGAGATCGCTGACTAAAAGAGAAGCCTCCGAAGCAGGTACGATATCGTTGTTGACAAATACGAAAAGATCAGGCATTATTTAAGACGGTTGTATTTTTTCAGGATGGGAATGACATTATCCACGGGAAGGGCTTCCACAGTCCCATATTTATTACCCTTCGTAGTCTTAGCCGCCAACAGGGAATTGATGATGGCTTCTTCCGTGGCTTCGATGGCCGCCATGAAAAGGGGAGAAGTGTTGTCATTATTCAGTACTTCCACCATCTGCGCCGGTCCGGTGGGTTGATAGGCCACGCGTGTAGAATCATGCGTGGAGAAGGCGATGACATAGTCGCCGCTGCCATTGGAGGCGATGCCGCCTGTTTTGGCCAGCCCCATGAAGGCCCTTTTAGCCAGTCTGGTCAGGTTGCGGCTGTCCAGCGGCGCGTCGGTCGCTATCACCATCATACAGGAGCCATCGGCGGGATTGTTCAGCTTGTCGTTCAGGTAGAACTTTCCCAGCTCCTTACCGACAGGTACGCCATCTATTTCCAGCACGCCTCCGAAGTTCGTTTGTACGATGGCGCCAACGGTATATCCGCCTACGGAGGCAGGCAGCTTCCTGCTGGCCGTGCCGATGCCACCTTTAAATCCAAAACAGGTGGTGCCTGTTCCGGCGCCCACACATCCTTCGTCCACCGGACCTGTCTTTGCAGATTGTATGGCTTGCCATACGTCCTCTTTATGCACATGAAAGCCGCGGATATCATTCAGCTCCACGTCATTGGTTTCTCCCACCACAGCGTTGACAGAATAAACTTCCTCATTGCCTTTCTGGTGTAAGGTATATTCGACAACGGCCTGGATGGCCGTGGCGACACTCAATGTATTCGTGAGGACGATAGGTGTTTCAATATTGCCCAGCTCCATGACCTGTGTGCTGCCGGCCATTTTGCCAAAGCCGTTGCCGACAAAGATGCCGGCTGCCACTTTTTGCTGGAAGAGGTTGCCGCCGGCGGGCAGGATAGCGGTGACCCCCGTGTGGACGGAATCGCCCTGGTTGATAGTAGTGTGACCAACCTTCACGCCGGGGACGTCGGTGATAGCATCCCACTTGCCGGGTTGCAGGACGCCGATGTGCAGGCCGATGTCCCGGGCACGTTTGGACTGGGCGAAAACAGATGAGCTAGTCAGCAGTATTAGGATAATGATACGCATAAGGGGAAGGTAAGATGTTTTTAACATTTTAGATAGAACGAGTTGATTATTTTGAGGGACCTGAACTGATATGAAAAAATATATACTTCCGGGTTTATTGCTGATCGCTGCCTGCAGAAGCGAGCGCTGGAAATGGACACATTTGCCGAACAAAATAGCCTGGAATGAGGATACAGTAGTCAATTACAGGATCGACTTTCGTAAGGATCATTATTTTCTGTACACGACAGAGGATACCCTGGGCCAGCAAAAGATCATTAAAGGTTACGGGGGGCGCTATTGGCGTAGCCACGACACCATCTATCTTTCTTTCAAAGGCAATGTCCAGCCTCCAATGCTTAGCTTTATGATCGTCGCTTCGGGTGGTTACCTGTCGCAGCAATTCAGGGATCACCGTGCAATAATGTATTTCAGATATCGGTTTGATATAACAGACCCTCGCCACAGCTGGGATAATTTCTTCCCCTGAATAAAACTTATTCATTTACTTTGCCTATTCATAACACCCGTATTGGACAGCCTATATACGATTACTTGTTTGCGGGACGGTGACCAGCCAACCTTTGAGCGCGTATTTTACGAATACCACGAAATGGTGCATGCCTATATCTTAAGAAAGACAAACTCCACTTATATCGCAGACGAGACCCTCCAGCTCACCTTTATCAAACTCTGGAAATACCGGTCCAGCCTTAACGAAGACCTGCCCCTTACTTCCCAAGTCTTCCGGATAGCCCGCACCACCATGATCGACCTTGTCAGGAAAGAACAAGTGAAATCCCAGTCCATAAAGGCATATAAGAACCCACAGGCAGTCAATGACACCGGCGAAAAACTGGAAGCAAACGAACTGCAAAGAAAAATAGCAGGCCTGATGCATGAAATGCCTCTCGTGCAAAAGAAAGTCTTTGAAATGAGCCGTTTTGAAGGGATGTCCTATCGTGATATCGCCACCACGCTCTCCATTTCAGTAAAAACGGTGGAAACACATATCTCACGGGCATTGAAGTATTTACGACAACATCTTACCCTGCTGGTCCTGCTGATCCTGTCCAACACATAATTATTTTTGGTGTCTGTCAGGGTAGCCCCATTTCCAAACGTATATAGTAGTAACATTCATTTAAATGATCACAAAAGAGCTAATTGACCGGTACTTAAGAAATGAATGCAACGAGGACGAGCGGCGTCTGGTAATGGAATACCTGGCGACGCACCCGGAGGAGATGGAACAGCATCTGCCGGAGGAGGAATTTGCAGCCCAGCAGCACCAGGCCCAACCGTGGGAGAAAGAACGATCCGAACAGGCACTGCAATCCATCCGGGAAAAGCTCTTTAGGCGTCCTGCCGTGATACGCAGGATGAGAGCAGGACTGGCGGCGGCATCCGTGATCCTGGTCATCGGAATGGTGTGGTTTTTCAGCAGAGGTAAAGAGATCCAGCCGGGAGTCAACAATCCGGTCACTGGCCCCCTGGCCGGCGTAATGGAACGCAGGACGAATACGACGGCTGCCACCTTAACAGTGGCGTTGATGGATGGATCTACGGTGGATCTGGCGCCAAACAGCGAGATCGAATATAAAAAAGCATTTACCGGCGGATCCAAAAGAATGGTGAAACTACAGGGAGAGGCGCTATTCAGTGTAGCAAAAGATAAGGCGAGACCTTTTGTCGTCATGAGCGGAGACCTCACCACTACTGTCCTGGGCACCAGCTTCTCGGTAAAAGCTTTCTCGGCAGAACCAACGATCAAAGTACATCTGTTCACCGGTAAGGTAGCTGTAGATACAAAAGCAAAAACAGAAGCCATCGGCCTGAGGCCGGGAGACGAGCTGATCTATGACAGGCAGCGCATGATCGCCAAAGTCACATCTTCCATAAAGAAAAAGGATCTGGCGGTCAGCACGAGCCCGAAAACAGGAAAGACTAAACAGCCCGACTGGTATATGTTCGGTGGCCAGCCGTTGCCACAGGTGTTCGATCAGCTGAGTGAGTATTATGGTGTGGAGATAAATTTCTACCCCGCGGATGTGTCCAACAGGTACTTCACAGGCAAATTTTCGAAGACAGATTCTATAGAGACGATCCTGAAAGATATATCCCTGTTGCACGACCTTACCTTAAAAAAGACAGACGGCGTTTACATTTTCAGGAAGAAAAAGCACTAAACAAATTCATTCAACGTACAATTCCAGGCGTATCGATGATACGCACCTAAACCCCTATGCTTATTAACCAACTGAATTTTAACCAAACACAACTGAAAACGATTGGCGTATGAAAATTGACAAAGCTCTGAGACAGGGATACTTATTCCTGGTAGTAATGGCAGCATTGATGCCCCGTTTACTCCTGGCCCAGGACGCACGCACATCCGTTGCCGGGATCGTAAAGAACGCAAAGGGCGAGCCCATGTCCAATGTTTCGGTGACGGTGAAAAGCCCGGCCAGCAATTTTACGGCAGGCACCCAGACAGACAGCAATGGCGTCTTCACTTTCGCAAGCCTCCAATCCGGTAATGGCTATGAATTCACCTTTTCCTTTGTCGGCTATGAGACGCAGGTGATCCCGCGCAACATCCTGAAGCCCGGTACTGTGTTCTCGCTGGTTGTCAAAATGAACGAATCCTCGCAGATCCTGGGAGATGTGGTCGTCGTAGGTTACGGCACACAACGCAAGGCGACTTCCACCGCGGCGCTTTCCGAAGTAAAGGGCAGCGAGCTGGTGAAGGCTCCCGTTCCAAATGTCACTGCGTCCCTGGCCGGCAAAGTATCGGGGCTTAGCGCCAGACCCAATGGCGGCGTACCGGGGCAGGACAATCCTGATATACATATAAGGGGAATTTCTACCACCGGTACCAACAATGGCGCGCTGGTCGTCATCGATGGCCTTATCCGGGGCAACATCAACCAGGTGGATCCCAACTCCATCGAGTCTGTCACCATCCTGAAAGACGCCACGGCTGTAGCTCCCTATGGTCTGGGAGGCGCCAATGGAGTGATCCTCATCACTACCAAGCACGGTAAGAGAGGGGTGGCCAATCTTTCCCTGGGTAGCTGGTATGGCTTCCAGCGACCCACCTTCCCAACCCATATGCTGAATGCAAAGGATTATATGACCCTCAAGAATGAAGGCAATATGAACTCCGGCTTGCAGCCTCAATTTGCGGATACGCTGATACAGAACTACGACAGGCTGCATGCGCAGAACCCGGATATGTATCCCAACAGCAATGCGCAGCGGGAGCTCGTACAGCTCAATCAGCCGATGCAGAACTATAATCTCCAGGTGACCGGTGGTTCCGATCGTATCCAGTATTATGTAGGGCTGAATTATTTCGGGCAGCAGGGTATCGCAGACCCCTTGTACTACCATCGCTATAGCTACAATATCAAGCTGGACATCAATGCCACTGCCACGACAAAGATCGGTGTGGCGCTGAATGGCGCGGAGGAACAGAATCAGACCAGTCCCAGTCCCCAAGGTATCTCCTATATACCCACCAATGCCATTTATTACCACAACGGCCTTTGGGGAGAGTCCGGCGGTTATTCACCTGTAGCAGGCCTGAAGAACGGGGGCTACAGCAGGAACAACACCAGTACTTTGCTGGGCAGCCTTTCGATAGAGCAGCAGCTGCCTTTCATAAAAGGATTGAGCATCAAAGGCGTCTTTGGCTTTGATCCCACCAATCAGTTGGGAAAGGACTGGTCACGTCCTACCTATTATTATTTGTATGACGGTAGCACCAATCCCGCGACCTATACCCGAACCCTGCTGGGCGACGGGGTCACTTCCCTCAATGAATATTACAACAGGAACCAGGTGTTCACCTACCAGGGTTACCTGAACTACCATCGTACTTTTGGCCAACATGACGTCACGGGCCTGTTGGTGGCGGAAGCCCGTAACAACAAAAGCGCCTCTTTCAGTGCCTACAGAAGAGGCTTCAGCGTCAACGTGGATGAGCTTAGCCTGGGCACATCGGACAGGTTGAATTTTGACAACGGCGGCTCCTCCGGCACGGGCAGCCAGATCGGCTATGTATACAGGCTGAACTATACCTACGCAGGAAAGTACCTGCTCGAAGCCACGGGCAGATATGATGGGCACTACTATTTCGCGCCGGATAAAAGATGGGCCTTCTTCCCCGCCTTTTCTGCGGGATGGCGCTTGTCCGAAGAATCTTTTATCAAGGATAATTTTACCTGGATCAACAACCTGAAGATAAGAGGGTCCTGGGGTAGATCAGGTAATCTTGCCGGCAACGCCTTTCAATATCTTTCCGCCTATAACCTGTATGGCAATGCCTATGCATTCGGCACGGGCAGCCTGGTGCAGGGCTCTTATGTTCCCCTGGAAGCTAACCCGAATATCACATGGGAAAAATCCACGAAGTCGGATGTCGGCCTGGAGGGATCGTTGTTCAACGGGCTCCTGACCTTTGAAGCGGACTACTTCTATGAGAAGCGGACAGGCATGCTGTTAAAGCCCGCCATCACTGTTCCCGTTGAATATGGTCTGAGCCTGGCCGATGAGAATGCAGGCGTCATGTCCAATAAAGGTTTTGAATTGGTGCTGGGGACAGCGCATACTTTCAGGAATGGACTGCAGCTGGGCGTTACGGGAAATGTCAGCTTTGCAAAGAATCGGCTGCTGCAGGTATTCGAGACCAACGCCACCCTTAAAAATCCCCGCCGCAGCCGGACCGGCAGGTCCTCAGGCACACCTTTCGGATACAAATCGCTGGGGCTCTTCTCTACGAAGGATGACAAGAACGGCGACGGCATCATCGACACCCAGGACGGATACAATGTTACGCAGTTCGGCACGCTCCATCCCGGCGATGTGAAATATGCCGACCTCAACGGGGACGGAAAGATCGACCAGGAAGACGAGACCGTGGTGGGATATCCCTCCTATCCCCAGCTGACCTATGGCCTCACCGTCAACAGCTCCTGGAAAGGATTCGACCTCAGCCTGTTCTTCCAGGGTGCCGCCAATGCCAGCCTGAACATTCAAGGTTACCAGACCGTACCTTTCAGGATCAACAATACCAATACCTCCTACGAATATTACAACAACCGCTGGACTCCCGAACATCAAAATGCAAAATATCCACGGGCCTATGCTTCCAAGAACACCAACAATACCACGAATACCCTGAATGGGGATGGGTTCGGGCCTTTTTCTTCCTCCCAGTGGATGACAGGCACCGGCTTTGTAAGGTTGAAGACGGCTGTCATTGGTTATACCCTTCCTACGGCTTTCACCCAACGGTTCAAAGTGCAGTCGCTTCGTGTTTATGTATCGGGGCAGAACATCTTCACGGCCAGCAAACTGAAGTTCATGGACCCCGAAACAGGATACACCAGCCGGGAAGAAGCATATCCTGTTATGAAGACATACACATTTGGACTGAATGTGAATTTTTAATCACCGACAACATTACGATCATGAAGCCTATCAATAAATATATTGCTCTTCTTACCCTCATCTTATCCGGGCTCTCGTCCTGCCAGAAAAGTTACCTGGACAATGAATCCCGCTCATCTATTGCGGGAGAGACCCAGTGGAGTGACGAGCCCAGCGCCGATCTGTTCCTCAACGACATCTACGGACAGGTGAATAACCTTTGCAATACGCCCGATCCACTGGACAGCTACACTGATGATAATGACGGAGGTCCGTACTGGAAGTCCTGGCGCTGGAAGCAGGGGATCATTGGCCCCACGGTGGAAGGCGGCACACCCATGAATAACGACGGGGACGCATCCAACTACACGGACTGGGGTTCTGTATACGGTAAGATCAGGAAATGCAATACTTTCATTCAGCAGGTGAAGCTGTATTCAAAGAACTTCTCAGCCGACTATACAAACAAGCGAATAGATGAAGCCCGCTTTTTAAGAGCTTTCTTTTACAGCTACCTGTGGATGCACATCGGCGGACTGGCCATCATCACGGAACCCCAGGACAGGGTCACCAATACGAAAGACGAGCTCTATAAGTCTCGGAGCACATTTGAAGAGACCTTGAATTTCATAACCGCTGAACTGGACACGGTGGTGAAGGACAGCTATCTGTCGGCGAAATATAATACGGGAGATGCCAATGCCGGCAGGGCCACCCTGGGCGCCGCCCTGGCGCTGAAAGGCTGGGTGGAGCTGTATGCGGCCAGCCCTGCGTTCAATACCAGCAGCCCGATAGTGGGTTCCGATCCCGGCAAGCTGGTGAGCTTCGGGAATGCCGACAATGCGCGCTATGCCAGGGCTGCCGCGACCAACAAGCAGTTCATCGATCTGTTCGGGTCCAATAATACCTACAGCTTATTTCCAAACCTGGCTAATTTCTGGACGGAGCCTAATGAATATAATTCGGAGGTCGTCTGGGACAGGCAGACCGTGGGAAACACCGGCGGTTCCATCGGCAGCGACTTTACGCTTTTCGGCGGTCCCGTCTTCATACAGGGGCAGTATTTCACGTGGGGCAATTATTGCCCTACACAGGAGCTGGTCGACCAGTTCAAAATGGACAATGGCCTGCCTGTTACGGACCCTGCTTCGGGGTATGATCCTCAGCACCCTTACCTGCATCGGGAAAAGAGGTTCTATGATTTCATCGTCTATGACGGAGCACCTTACAAAATGAACTGGATGACATCCGCGGATACCATTTACACACGGATAGACAAGGTTCATCCCTCTTTGAATGAGATCGATTTCGGAAGCTCCGATGTCTCCAATACCTCGTATTATTTTAAGAAAAGGCTCAATCCCGACAGAAGACCTGCCGGCGGCCGTTCCGACGGGCTGAACTATGTCTACTTCCGTTATGCAGAGGTGCTGCTGAATTTTGCCGAAGCGCAGAATGAGGCGACAGGCCCCAATGCAGATGTATATACGGCGATTGACAGGTTGAGGACTCGTTCCGGCATCCCCACACTGGAAGACACTTACGACGGTCAGACCCTCAGCCAGACACAGATGCGGGATATCATCCGCAACGAGAGAAGGGTGGAGCTTTGTTTTGAGAACAAGCGATTCTATGATCTTGTCCGCTGGGGCATCGCTGCGAGCGTGATGAGCCAGGACCGGCATGGCATGAAGATCACCAACGCTTCGCCCACTGATAATTCCGGCGCCTGGGTCTACCAGCCCGTGTTGCTGGGACATCCCCATGTCTTCACACAGAAAATGTACATGAACCCGATACCACAAAGTGTGATCGATCAGAATGACAAGATCAAACAGAATCCGAACTACTAATAAAGCTATGAGAATATTATTATTGTTTACAGCCTTTTTACTGGCCGCCGGAGCAAGGGCACAGAATGATAACTACGGGGCCGACAAAGCCAACAAAAGGACAGTGGCGGATACTCGTACCCTGGGAGGACGGACGGATTATGATTGCCTGAACCTGAAAGACCATCCTTCCCGCAGCGGTGTGCCGCTGGGTGGCATTGGTGTGGGTAATGTAGAGTTTGCGCCCAACGGAAGGTTTGTCAGGATAGGCATGAACAATATCCATGATCCGATCGCCGGAAGCAGGGCGGCCTTTTTCACCTGCTGGACAAAGACAAAGGAAAAGGCGACAGTCCGTCGTTTGGTATTGGATGATACTATGCAATATGGTATGGCAGGCATGCCGCACGCCAGCTTTGCAGGATTGTTTCCGCAAGCCACCTGGAAAGCCACGGAAGGAACCTTACCCGTAAAGCTCACCCTTCATGCCTGGTCCGGATTGACGCCGCATGATATTAAGAATGCTTCGTTGCCCATAGTGTATTTCGACGTGGAGCTGGAGGCGGATCAGTCATGCGAGACGGCCCTGGCCTTCTCCTGGGAGGATTTCATCGGCAAAGGCATCAAGGACCCTTTATCCCTGCAGGGCATGGATGGACAGATCCTGGCGAGGAGCAGCCTGATGAATGGAGAAGAATGGCCGGAGATGCCGGCGCGTACAACTTTGGCGGAAGCTTTCGAAGTGTCGGCTTATAGAGGTGTCAGGCAATTTGCGCAAAGGCCGATCATCCCTCGTAAAGCGACTTTCCAAAATTACGTCAATGAAGTAGCGCTGCTTGCCTGCGTGACGGATGGAGACGTCAGCTTGTTGCCGGGCTATGATATGGATAGGGGAGAAGAAGCCTGGAAGCTTTTTATTCGACAGGGAGCTTTTGAAAGGACTGAAAACAGCGGGCAGCTCAGTACCCCCGGCGCCCGCCGGGGCGCCAGCGCCATCTCGATAAAGACAGCTTTAAAAAAAGGGGAGAAGAAGACCCTTCATTTCATGCTGGTGTGGTTCTTTCCTGAGCTGAAGATCGACAGGGCGACGGCGGAGCCAGGCTCTTATTGGCCGGGCGGCAGTGATTACGGGCGGTATTTTCATAACTATTTCGGCAGTCTCGGCCAGCTGGTGCAATATGGGATCGATCAACGCAATGATATTTGGAAGAGAACAAATGAATGGCAGCAGCCCGTACTTGCCAGCAGTCTGCCTGACTGGTATAAGTATAAGCTGATCAACAGCGCTTATGTCATTTACACAAATATGATCCTGAATAAAAAGGGGGATATGACGGTGAACGAAGGCGGCATGGGCGGCCTGTCCGGTACGATGGACCAGCGTATCAGCAGCCATCCTTTCTATCAGAAATTCTTTACACAGCTGGACCGTTCCGAGATGGAGATCTTTGGTGATGCCCAGGCCTTCGATGGCAGCATCAACCATTTTATTGGTCACTATTATGTCGGTATGGGCACAGTGGGTGGGCGCGTACCGACAGAGAACCATTGGATGCTTGACAATACGGAAGGTTGGATCATCCAGATCGCAAAAGATTACGAGCAGACAGGTGATCTGCACTATCTCAAGCGCTGGGCCGGCAGGATCAGGGATGGCATGAAGTTCCTGAAAAGCAAGATGCCGGTAGCCGTGGAGATCCCCGTAGGGCCTACGACGTATGATGATTTCACCCATCCACCTGTCTATAGCTATGGGGCCGGCATGTACCTGGCTTCTTTAAGGGCCGCGGAAGTAGTGGCGAATGCCATACAGGATACGGCATGGGCAAGCGAGTGCAGGGGGCAATTCGAAAGGTCGCAGAAAGATCTGATGCGGATGTTATGGAATGGCCGGTTCTTTTCTTATGGATGCCAGGTGGATGGATCGGGAAGGCTCGACAATATTTTATTCACGGGCCAGCTGGCCGGCGAGTTCATCAGCCGTTACTGTGGATGGGGTGACATTTTTTCTTTGCCCGTCATTCAATCCTCATTGACTTCCCAGTTCAATATCTCTTTGTCACATTCGCCCGATTATTATGCTAACAAAGTGTGGGATATCCAACAAGGTAAGGGCATCGACCAGCAAGGCTCACAATGCTGGCCCTTTTACCTGGAGAGCTATACTGCCTACCCGGCGATCCAGGCAGGCTATATTGCAGATGGACTTGACATCATGCGGCATATCCAGCTGGTGCATTTACGCAAGGGGTTGACATGGTGCCAGAACCTCTGGAATCCCGGTGACATCACGTATATGACGGCGCCTGTCAGCTGGTTCTCTACGGATGTACTGGCAGGAGCGGGCTTAAATGTTCCGCGGGGCGAGCTGAGATTGGCGCCTTGCCTTCAAAATGACAGCATCTCCATCTATCCACTGTTTTATCCTGGCTTTTGGGCGACAGTAACAGTGGACCCGCAAAAGAAGAAGGTGCAGGTGCATATTACCAAAACTTTCGGATCGGATACCATCACGCTAAAAAAGCTTGTCGTCGAGCCGGCGGGCCGAAGTACGGACGAACGACGCCTGATCAGTGTAGCTCCATTTTACGTAATTGCCGGGGCCACGCTCGATCTCAGCGAACATTACCAGGAGATCATCAACGCCAGGTCCGAACCAAAGGTGTTACATGCGCAGTAGAACTAGATCTTCCCCGCCAGGTACGCCGCCACCTCCGCCAGCCTGTTGGAGAACCCCCACTCATTATCATACCATGACGCCACAGAAAGAAGTGAGCCCTGTTTCGCCGTCAAAGGCAGATCCATAATGGAAGAATGCGGATCGGCCACGATCCGTGACGAAGCCCATTCTCCTTCCAGCACATCCAGCACGCCTTTCAGAGGACCCGCCGCAGCCGCCTTCCGGAACGCATCATTCACTTCCTGCACCGTACAATCTTTCTCCGTGACCAGGTTGAGTTCAGCGATGCTGCCGGTGCGGGTGGGCACACGGTAAGCCTTACCCGTTATTTTGAGGTCTTTCCAGATGAATTGCAACGCTCTCGCGGCGCCTGAAGAAGAAGGGATGATATTCTCCGCTGCCGCCCAGGAATCCCGCCGGTCCTTCATAGGCTGATCCGTGAGGGACTGGGAATTGGTATAGGAATGCACGGTAGAAAAAAGCCCGTATTGTATGCCGAAATTTTCCAGTATTACTTTGATGGGAACGGCCAGCGCGTTGGTCGTACAGCTGCCCATGCTGATGATGTGATGTGCTGCCGGATCGAATTGTTCGAGATTGATCCCTTTGAGCAGTACGGCATCACAATCCGCCAGGCTTTTGCTGGGAGCGCTGACCAGCACATATTTTGCCCCCCGGTCGAGATGCGCCTGCGCCCCGGCCCGTACCGTCGCACGGCCTGTGCAATCCACCACAAGGTCTACCCCCAGCTTGCCCCAGTCAGGGATCTCTTTTGCAGCGTTGTAATAGGGGATCGTCCTGTCCCCGATCTGTAAGCTGCCCTCTTTGCCGGAAACAGGCTCATGCCAGCGACCGTAATTGGTGTCCACCGCAAACAAGGCGGCTAATGTAGCTTCATCTTTTATGTCCGAAATGGAAACAGGGATAAAAAGGTCTTTGTCGAGGCCAATGCGAAGGAACTGACGGCCAATACGGCCAAATCCGTGTAAAGCGATCTTTGCCATAGCGATTTTTTTTAAAGCGATTTAAAAAACGACGGTCAGGCAGGATTGATGGCAGCAAGCGGGACGGATTTCCAAAAATAACAAAAGCGCTGTGAAATTGTTCAAATGCTCTACCAGTCGTTACTGGCCCCGCCCCCGCTGAACCCCGAGTCAGAAGAGGAGAAACCCGGGTCGGATGAAGAGCTGCTGTCGGCGCCACCTCCCCAGTTGCCATAGTCATTGCTGCCCGAGGAGTCATTGCCGGAGCCACCTATATATACATTATTGTCGACATAGGCGCCCGTGGCGGAATAATACTCCGGCCTTCTCCTTCTTATTCCCCCGGAGAAGATATTACGCAAGATGATAATAAAAACTCCCAATCCAAGGAAGCCAAACTTAATAAAGAACCAGGACGTTCCGTGGTCATTGTTGTCAATATCCTGAGCAGGTACCACGTCATTGGCCGGCGATTGTTCAGCGGGTGGCTGATCAACAAGCGGCGCCTGCCCATCCTGCGCCTGTTCCAGATGCTCACTGACCAAAGACACCATTTTTTTTAATCCGCCAGCATAGTCCTTATCCCGGAAAAAAGGTTTGAGCTCATCAGTAATTGCATGGGCCGTAAGGTCCGGAATGATGCCTTCAAGGCGGGTAGAAACTTCCAGTCGTTGTTTCTTTTGGCTGATGCTGGCTATGTAGACGAGCCCGCTGTCATTTATGCTGGTATGCCATTTCCGGCCAATGTCCCTGGCAAAGTCTGCTATGTCTATGCTGTCCGGCAGCCGCCTGACGAGGACAATGGCCAGTTGTACAGACCATGTCTTTTCAAGCACATTGATCTGCCCGTTCAGAACTTGTACGTCTTCAGGTGTCAGCACATGGGCAAGATCATTTACATATGTGTGCGGCAAGGGAGAAGGTATTTGCGCCCGGACTATGTAAGAGCATAAGAGAATTAAACATAGCCAGCAGGACGCCCGGGCCTTCTGAAACTGATGATACATACCCGGAAAATAACTTTTTAATGTATATAATGCAAACAGTTTACCGAATTATCATACACTATGTTGTAAATTGGCGGCCATGAGGATTTTTTTTAAAATGCTTGCCTTTCTTGTCATTGTACCCTATACAGGCCATGCGCAGCAACGCATCCTGCTAGCCGAGCAGGCCGGACAGCGCATCGCCGTCGCAGATGTCGCCACAGGCAGGATCGTCTGGGAATGGAAGCCCTCCGGATCCAACGTCGACAGCGCCCACTGGAAATGGTTCTCCAATCCCAGTGAGATAAAGCCTGTGTACGGGGAAAAATATATCCTGATCACTGCTTCCGGCGGAGGTGTCGCCCTGATCCGTATGGCAGACAAAAAGACTATGTTCTATGCTTATGCCGGCGGCAATCCCCATTCCGCAGAGATCCTCCCGGACGGTAATATCGTCGTTGCATCCAGCTCAGGCAACTATCTTACGGTGTTCCGGACAGACAGCCTGGCAACACGGCCGGCCACTGTTAGCGGCAAGCTCTACATTGATTTTGGGCACAATGTCGTCTGGGACCGTAAAAGACAGTTGCTATGGAGTGCGGACAGACATCAGCTAAAGTCCTTTCGTTATAATTTCGATTGCAAACATCCTGGTCTGGAGCCGATCGATTCCATGCCACTGCCCGGACAACAGTCCCATGATCTTTTTCCCACGCTTGGTGGAGACACCCTATGGCTGACCAACACCACGCATGTATACAAACTGGATCTTTCCACCCGGCGGCTATCACAGGCAGCAACCCCTCAAAAGGATATAAAAAGCATTTCCTCGGGACCGGCGGGCTACCCCACCATCCTGTCCACTCCGCAGGAGCAATGGTGGACCGACGAGATCAGGGATGTAAAAGGGAATGTCCTGTTCAAACAGCAGGGTCTGAAGATCTACAAAGCCCGCTGGATGGTGACCAATGACTTTAGCTACCCGCCCGGTGACGATGTTAAAAATCGATGCAATGAATGAGCTTGAAGATTTCATAAAGGCCTATTGGGGCCTCGCGGGCGATGATCTTACCAGGATCGCCAGTTATTTCAAACCCACCGCACTGAAAAAGAATGAGTTTTATCTAAAGCCCGGTAAGATCTGCAATACCCTGAGCATTCAGCGATCCGGCATCGTACGTGTATACATCAGCGACAGTGAGCAGGAGATCACCCAATGGATCTCGGCCAAAGGAGGATTTGTTTCCGACCTTTCCGGGCTGGTCTTTGACCAGCCTTCCAAATATTATATACAGGCGCTGACGGATGCTGAATTCTATACCATCAGCCATGAGGATTATGTTAACATCGGTCGTGTCATCCCGCAATGGCATCAGCTGGAGAAGCTGTTTATGGCCAGGTGCTTTCTTTTTATGGAAGAAAGGATCTTTTCATTGCTGTCTATGAGTACGGAACAGCGTTATACCTGGTTGTTCAACCACAACCCCGCATTGTTCAATGAAGTACCCCTTCAATACCTTGCCTCCATGATGGGAATGACGCCGGAAACGTTGAGCCGCATCCGGAAAAAGAATGCCCTGCGGTAAGTTCTTGATTTTTATCAAGCGGCAGCTGGTGCGTGCGCTGTAATTTTGGCGCATGTTTATAGGACACTTCGGACTCGGTTTAGCAGCAAAAAAGATAGCTCCCAAAGTTTCTCTGGGCACATGGTTGATGGCCGTGCAGTTGCTTGATCTCATCTGGCCGACATTTTTGTTGCTGGGTGTTGAAAAGGTTGTCATACACCCGGAGCTGAAAGGGTCGAGGACACTAGCGTTCACTTATTATCCTTTTACACATAGCCTGCTGGGCGCCATTGGGTGGTCGGTTGTTTTTGGCGTTGCTTACAGGATAATTTCCAGGAGTACCAAAGATGCCCTGCTGCTGGGCCTGGCTGTTTTCAGTCATTGGGTGCTGGACCTTATGGTGCATTTCCACGATCTTCCTTTGTATCCCGGCTCGGCAACGTATGTTGGGTTTGGCCTATGGGCGAACTTGCCGGTGACTGCCATCATCGAGACAGCTCTTTTTGTCACAGGGATCGTCCTTTACTTTACTTCCACCACAGCAAAGAACAGGAAAGGGAAATGGATCATATGGCTATTGATCATACTGCTTGTTGCAACGCATGTTTATAGCTTTTGGGCCCCTCCGCCCGCAAGTATAAAAGAGCTGGCCTGGTCGGCGCAGGTACAATGGGTATTTGTGCTGCTGGCATATTGGGGAGACCGTAACAGAAAACCTACTCATCTTTCAATGAGCTGACAGGGCTCACCCGGGCTGCCCGTAAGGTCAGCCATCCTGTCGTTGCCAGGGTAATAAAGAGCAGCACAGGCACCGGTGCCAGCAACAGGCTCCAGTTGAAAGAGGCCCGGAAGGCAAAGCCCTGCATCCATTGGCGGATAGCTATCAATGAAAGAGGAAGGGCAAAAAGAGAGGCCAGCAGGATCAGACGGACGAAGTCCCAGGTCAGCAGGGACATGATCTGGCCGACGGAAGCTCCTAATACCTTGCGGACCCCGATCTCCCTGTTCCTGCGGGCGGCTGCAAAAGCAGTCAATCCCAACAGGCCGATGATCCCGATGAAGATAGAAAGCCCGGAGAATAATCCTGATACCCGGGCAAAATTCCGGTCATCCCGGTATTGACGGCCATAGAACTCATCCAGGAAGAAGCTGTCGAATGATGATTCCGGGAACAGCTTATCCCAGGTCTTCCGTATCTGATCTACCGTCCCCGCCATATCCTTTGTAGCTACTTTCACGGAAAAATATTGCGCGGGTATCCATCCATAAGCAGGATCCATGAACAAAATGAGAGGCGTATAGGCCATTTGCAACGATCGCTGGTGGTAATCGCGAACAACGCCGATGACCTTGTCCGTCCGCCCGGGATTCACTTCCAGCCATACCTGTTTTCCGACGGCGTCTTCAGGTGAGGCAAAGCCCAGCTGCCGGACGGCGGATTCATTCAGCACGAGACCCAGGCTGTCGGCAGGTCGGCTGCGATCAAAGGGCCTTCCCGCTAACATTTCCAGGTGGTACTGGGGAATGAAGTCATGGTCCACTTTCAGCATCTCGTAAGTACGCTCTTCGGATTTGTCCGCGCCAAACCGGCGGTTGGCCAGGAACATACCCACCTCTCTTCCCGGCACGGCGCCGGAAGCGGTGACCCCTGTGATGCCTGGCAAAGCAAGCAGCCTATGTTTCAGGGCCGCCGACTTTGCCTCATAGCTGGTTGTGATGACGGGCGCTTTCAAAACAAGCGTTTGCTCTATCTCCACGCCGGTGGCCTGCCTGCTCATGTACATGAGCTGCCGCTGAACAGCCAATGTCCCCGCGATGAGGCCGAGCGCGACGGCGAATTGGAAAGTGACCAACCCTTTTCTTATATAGGCGCCGCTTTTCGAAAAGGCAAATCGTCCTTTGAGTACAGTAATAGGCTGGAATCGTGTAAGTACGAAAGACGGATAAATGCTGGATACGACGACAGCAAGCAGGAACACCAACCCGATGGTCTTCCAGAAGGATCCGTCGATCACCATTCCAAATCCGTGATCAATGCCCAGCCATGCAGGTAGCAGGGCCCCTGCCAAAACCGACAGGGCAATGCCCAGCACAAAGGCCAGGCTGCCAAGCAAAAGGGACTCCAGGATAAATTGCAACATCAGCTGGCGGGGACGTGCGCCGCTGACCTTGCGTATACCTACTTCCTTCGCTCTTTCCAAAGCCTTGGCCGTGGAAAGGTTGATATAGTTGACACAGGCTATCAGCAGGATCACCAGAGACAGGATATCCAGGAATTGCACAGCGCGGCGATTGCCTTTGGTCTCGACCTCGTATTGTTTGGCTGCATTGAGATGAATATCTTCCATGGGTACAAGGTGAATGGCCCACCGCAGATCTTTCAGCGCCGGACCGTTCTTATAGCCTTCCGCCATTGCCGGGAATTGCGCTTCCAGCGAGGCTGCCCTGGCCCCCGGTAACAACCGTAGGAAAGTATAGCTTTCATGCTGGTACCATGTTTTTTTCTGCCATTCAGGCGAAGAGGCCCAGGATATCAGCATGGCAAACTGCATGGTGGAATTGGGCGGGGCATCCTGGAAGACGCCTGTCACGCGGCAGGGAAGAACGCTGGAAATGGTGCTGATCTCCAGCATCTTTCCCAGTGGATCGCTGTTCCCGAAATATTTACGCGCCGCAGTGGCGGATATGACCACCGAATTGGTCTCTTTCAATGCCGTAGCCTTGTCACCTTTCAACCATCCATATTGAAAGAAAGAAAAGAAATTACTGTCTGCAAAACAGACATGCGATTCTCTGAAGCGGATCGTGCCATTCCGGACAACACGTTCGGAATTATTCCAGTTGATCCTGGTGAGATCCGCTATCTCCGGGAAATGTTCTTTCAATGCAAGGGCATATCCATTGGTGCTGGTCGGCCAGTCGTCAGTGAGCTGGCTGCCCCTGTAAAAACGACTTTCCACCCGGTAGACAGACCCTCCGGCCGGTACCAGCATCCTGTCGAAACTCCGTTCAAATCGGACGTAAGCATTGACGCAGATGAAGGCCGCCAGGCCCAGCGCCAGCCCGAGGATGTTGATAGCCGTACTGGTCCTGTTGCGCAGCAGGTTTCGAAAAGCTGTTTTAATGTAATTTCTCAACATAATAAAAAGTATTATCCAATATACTCAATATATTTGAGCCCCTTGATAAACGATCTTTACGATGATAAAAAGAGCACTTGTTTTTTTGATTGCTGCAACCTTTTCCCTCCTTACCCAAGCCCAGGATACCCGTGCCCAGGACCTCAAAATATGGGATATCCGCCCCGCCTCCACATGGATGACAGAAGCCTACCCGATGGGCAATGGCAGGATAGGGGGCATGGTCTTCGGAGGAATTGCAAAAGAACATATTCAATTTAATGAGATCAGTCTCTGGACGGGTGATGAGGTCAACACAGGCGCTTATCAGGCTTTTGGCGACCTCTATCTAGACCTCTCCCAAAATGACAGCATCGCTTCCTACCGCAGGGAGCTGGACATCAGCCGCGCCGTCCAGCAAATTACATACACCAGCAACGGAACAAATTACAAAAGGGAATATTTCTGCAGCTTCCCCGACCAGGTGATGGTGCTGCATTTTACGGCGGATAAAAAAGGGGCGTATTCCACGACCATTCACCTGAAGGATGCCCATGGCGCTAAGACCACGGCCGAAGGAATGAGCCTCGACATCACCGGGCACTTGCAAAATGGCCTGAAGTACGACGCAAGGATAGTACTGAAAAAAGAAGGCGGTACGGCAACGGCCCCCTCCGACAGCACCCTGCGCATCGACAACGCCGATGGCTTTACCATCTTCCTGTCAGCGGCCACGGATTACAGCAACAAACGCTCGCAGCAATGGAAGGGACAGGACCCCACAGGGAAGATCCGCCGGATCCTGACCGCCGCGGCTGCCAGACCTTATGCAGAGCTGTTGTCCCGGCACGTATACGACTATCGGTCTTTGTTCGGAAGAGTGTCCTTGCAGCTGGGCAAAACGGAGGCAACGGACCTTCCCACATTCAAACGTTTGCTGAACTACAGACAGACGCCCGATCATGATCTCGAAGCATTGCTCTTCCAGTACGGACGGTATTTGCTGGTCAGCTCCTCCCGGAAAGGCGGCCTGCCCGCCAATTTGCAGGGGCTATGGAATGAGAGCAATGATCCACCCTGGCGCTGCGACTATCATTCCAACATCAACATCCAGATGAACTATTGGCTGGCCGAGCCCACCAATCTTGCGGAATGTCATTTCCCTTACCTGGATTATATCAACAGCATGCGGGAAGTAAAGAGGGAAAGCACCAGGAATGAATATCCCGGCGTTCGGGGATGGACGGTGAAGACGGAGAACAATATCTTCGGAGGCTCCAGCTTCCTTTGGAATACACCCGGCAGTGCCTGGTATGTCCAGGCCATCTGGGAACATTATGCTTTTACTAAAGATAAGGCCTGGCTGGGCAGCTTCGGCTATCCCATCCTGAAAGAGATCGTGGAGTTCTGGGACGATCACCTCAAACGCAGGCCGGACGGGACATTGGTGTCACCCATGGGCTGGAGCCCTGAACATGGGCCCACCGAAGACGGGGTGACCTATGACCAGGAGATCGTCTATGACCTTTTCACCAATTACATAGGAGCTGCCGATGTTTTACAGATCGACAAGGACTACCGTGACCATGTAGCCGATATGCGGGAACATTTGCTTAAGCCGAAGATCGGGAAATGGGGCCAGCTGCAGGAATGGGAGACGGATCGTGATGATCCGAAGGACACGCACCGCCATGCTTCTCATCTCTTCGCCCTTTACCCAGGCAGACAGATCAGCGTCACCAGGACGCCCGAACTGGCCACAGCGGCAAAAGTTAGCCTGCAGGCAAGAGGAGATGCTTCCACAGGCTGGTCCATGGCCTGGAAAATGAATTTCTGGGCGCGGCTGCAGGAGGGCGATCATGCTTATTCGATCCTTAAGAACTTCATAACGCTGGTGGGTGGCTCCGGGGTGGATTACAACGAAGGAGGAGGGGTGTATGCCAACCTGCTTTGCGCCCATCCTCCTTTTCAGATAGACGGAAATTTCGGTTATACTGCAGGGATAGCAGAGATGCTGGTCCAGAGCCAGGCGGAGGAGATCCAGCTGCTTCCTGCATTGCCGGAAGAATGGAAAGATGGTCGTGTAAAAGGACTAAGGGCCCGCGGCGGTTTCGAGATCACGGACCTGCAATGGGCCAACGGAAGGATAATAAAATTGTCTATCAGGTCCTTGTCCGGTGGCAATTGCAATCTCCGCGTACCGAATGCCATCACAGGCGCCAATGCACCTAAAGGCATAGCCACAGGTCATGGGTGGACGTACCTCATTAAAACACAGCCGGGAGGCCTATATACTTTCACAGGCAAATAACATCATGCAAAAGACATTATTCATCGTCACGGTCATCCTGTTGCAGCATTCGACATTCGCGCAGTACAAAACAGATAAGAAGCTGGAAGCGCAGCTGCATAACCTTACGGATACCTTTCACGGTATAGCGGGCGTGTATGTCCTGAATGTAAGAACAGGGAAAGAAGTGGCCATCAATGCCGACACGATCTTTCCTACGGCCAGCATCATAAAAGTTCCTATCCTGGCGGGTATCTTTAATAAAATAGAGGAAGGGACATTCAAATACCATGAGCCCCTGGTATATCGCGACTCGATGTCAAGGAAAGGCTCCGGGCTGATGCAATTCTTCAGGGATAGCACCAAGACCGATCTGGTGACAGCCATTACATTGATGATCACGCACAGCGACAATGCCGCCGCTGTGTGGTGTGAAAGGCTGGCAGGGGGAGGCCCTGCCATCAATGCCTGGCTGGAAAAAAATGGTTTCCAGGACACACGGCTCAATGCCCGCACACCGGGCCGGGAGCAGAACAGGCAGCTCTACGGGTGGGGCCAGACCACGCCGCGGGAGATGGCCCGCCTGGTGACCATGATCCGGAATGACGCTGCCGTCAGCCCCGCCGCCAGCCAAACGATGTACCGCATCATGACCCATGTCTTCTGGGATGAATATGCCCTTTCCAGCATTCCACCCTATGTACAAACAGCCTCTAAACAGGGCATGGTGGATGATTCCCGTTCTGAGGTCGTCCTGGTCAATGCACCCCATGGAGACTATGTCTTCTATATCGCAACAAAGAATAATAAAGACCAGCGGTGGGTGCCCGATAACGAGGCCTGGCAGCTGGCACGCAAGGTGTCCGCGCTCCTCTGGGCCTATTTCGAGCCCGGGTCAAAGTGGCAGCCGGCAGCGGGTGCGGAGAAACTGTGGTACTGAGGACTGCTACTCATAGTAGTATTTCTCCAGGAGCGCTTCCTCGATCCCCTTCCTTCTTGCCTTTGCCGCCAGCCAGCGGAACAAAGGGGCCAACCATCCTATGACGCCGACGGGTATCGTGTCCATCAGGTCGGAGAACAATGCCAGGTGCATCAGGTTTTTGGGTATCCCGTTCTGACCCGTTTTGCCATCCGCAGCCAGCCCATATAAAATAGCGATGCCTTTAATAAATCCCTCATGTGCCGGCGTGAGCCTTACCTGGCAGATCACAGTCTTTTTACCGTTGTTGAAGAAATTGTGTGGCTGGCGAACAGGGATGGTAATGGATTCGCCGGGGTTCAGATAGATCTCCTTATCTCCGTATTGCACGCCCAGCATGCCTTCCACGGCGGTGAACGTCTCTTCGAACAATGTGTGCCTGTGCAGGGGATTGCCACCGCCCGGCGAAACCTCCAGGAGGCCCAATAGATATTTTCCACCAGTTTCTTCGCTGGTTTTGAGCACGGTAGCCTTGTCTTTGAATAAGGGGTTGACAAACACTCTTCTTGCAATCTTACGCTGAATGGTCTTATCCATAGTACTAAGTTTTTCTTTAGCGGCCCGTGGACATCACCCCTTAGTAGTATCGGGGCCCGATTGGTATTATTATTGTGTAAATCTTACACGCTAACTTTTGCACGCTAATACTGCGCAAAACACTGTTAACCTATAAACACACGCACACCCCATGCTCCAGGAAGTAATGCTGCTGCGCGAAGCAGAAAAAGTATCCATTTACATTGATAACCAGGTGAAGCTCGTCGGCGCCGAAAAGCGGGACGAAGTATTGGCGCTGTTTGACAACATGCACCGGTTCTTCCCTCACTGGATCATCTGCACCTGCCCGATGATGCATCCCGAAATACATTTTGTCAGCCGGAACTGTGCCCCTGAATTTGGGTATAGCCGGGAATTTCTGATCAGGAACAGCGCTCTTGACAAGTTCATAGCGCTCGTGCATGAGGATGACAGGCAGGACCTTTTTAAATGTATCACCATTGTGCACGACTACCTGGAGAGCATCCCACCGGAAGAGCATCACAGGCATCGGGTAGTAATGTGGTATCGACTCAGGCATGCGGATGGGCATTATATGCATGTGCATGATGAAAAGGCGGCTGTAAGTCTGTCTGGCAAAGGTGCTGGCATGGTATACTATATCATGATCAGGAATATTTCGGAAGAAAGACCCTACAGTGGCGTAAAGCTCGAATTACTCCGGCAGGACGAGACCCTGGTCAAAGTCCGGGAGTACAGGCCCGGCCTGGATCGTAATCCACTGACCCGGCGAGAAAACGACCTTGTCACGCTCATCCGCCAGGGGCTAAGTACCAAAGAGATCGCCTGGCAGCTGAAGATCAGCCAAAATACCGTGCGGAACATCAAAAGCAGGCTGTTTGAGAAATACAATGTCAGCAATAGTATCGAGCTGCTCAATCTGGCACTTGCCGAATAGACCCTCCGGCAAACTGTTTGTCCGTAAGACTTACGAGAAAAGCTTCCAGGTCGGCCTTTTCACCTTCCGTCAGCCCCAGCGGCTTTGCCAGCACCGTATCCCGGTTGATAGCATGCGGTACGATCTTTTCCGGATCATTATAAAATGCTATCACCTCCCGTAAGGTCCGGAACATGCCATTGTGCATATAGGGGGCTGTGACGGCTATGTTCCGTAACCCCGGCACTTTGAATTTTCCCAGCTCCTTTTCCTGCCCCGGAAGAGATGCACGGCCGCTGTCATTCAGCGCCTTGCCGTCAAAGAGTCCGATGTTCCTGAAATCCCGCTGGGTGAAATCCGATCCGAAATGACATTTGGTGCATTTTGCCTTGGTGCCAAAGAGGGCGAATCCTCTTTTTACGGCGTTCGATACGGCGGCGGTGTCACCGGACATCTTCCAGTTATCGAAAGGGCTGTTGCTGGTCTCCAGGGTCCGTTCGAAGGCGGCAATGGCTTCCGCGAGATGCCCGCGGGTAGGGTCGCTATTAAACACCTGCCTGAAAAGATCCCGGTACTTTTTATTGTGCCGCAGGCGACGCAGGGCCTGGTCCAGCGACAGGTTCATCTCAACAGGGTTCTCGATGGGCGCCAATGCCTGCTCTTCCAGCGTCCGGGCACGACCATCCCAGAAGAAAATGTCCTGTAGCGCAATGTTCATGGCAGAGGGTGTATTCCTCGTGCCTTTCCGGCCCGACACACCCGGGCTCAGCGCAGTGGAGTCGGCAAAAGCATACGCCGGCTTATGACAGCTGGCGCAGCTGATCGTCCTGTCACCTGATAAGATAGGATCGAAGAACAGCAGCTTGCCTAATTGCACTTTATCGCTGAGCCCGGGGGAAGGGCCCGGGCCAGGTATGAAAGATACCAGCCCGATCACTATAACAGCAAGGTTGACAACGTATTTCAACATCGATGATTATTTTTTCCTGCCTAATATCAATTTGCTCATGCCATTCTTTCTTTCCTCGCATGGATCGTCGATGGGTTGAAAACGAAGGGAGTCCTCATTGCTGAAAAAGATGATCTTATAGATGCCCTGTTTTCCATCGCAGCCATTGTCTGTGAACGAAAAAGTATCATTCTTCAGCTTGTAGGGCCCCGAGGTAAACGGCTTGTTATTTACATAGGCATCGAAAGTACTGTCGGCCCTGAAGATCACGCCGGTGATGTTTCCTTTTGGCGAGACCGGGCTTTCCCATCTGCCGATCAATTTTTCATTGCCGGTGATGGCCAGGAGCATCAGGAACGAAGGGAAAAGTAATGAACGCATAATTATAAATTTCCTGCAAACTTGCCCAAAAATGCGGCGTCAGACAATGGTATAATAGTACTACAAAGGTAAAATGTATCATTTTTCCCGCCATTCGTATAAGGTCCGGCAGACATTCCTCAGATAGCTTTGTGTCATCAAACAAACCGATCAAACAATGGAAAAAGTAATTTTTATCACCGGCGCCTCACGTGGCTTCGGTAAGATCTGGGCAGAGGCGTTTTTGCGGCGTGGCGATAAGGTCGCCGCCACAGCGAGGAACACAGACACACTGGCTGATCTTGAAAGAGCCTATGGCGACGCCTTGCTTCCCATTCAATTGGATGTCACTGACAGAGCAGCCAGCTTTGCTGCCATCAATAAGACGAAAGAACATTTTGGGCGTATCGATGTTGTGATCAACAACGCAGGCTATGGCCTTTTCGGCGCCATCGAGGAGACCAGCGAACAGGAAGCCCGGGCACAAATAGAAGCCAACGTATTTGGCCTGTTGTGGGTCACCCAGGCGGCGCTGCCGGTCATGCGGGCGCAAGGACAGGGACATATCATACAGCTATCCAGCGTATTGGGTGTAGCGACGGCGCCTGTCCTCGGGCTCTACAACGCTTCAAAGTTTGCCGTGGAAGGGCTGAGCGAAACACTGGCAACGGAGGTTAAAGGCTTCGGGATCAAGGTTACCCTGGTGGAACCCAATGGATTCAGCACGGACTGGGGCGGCGCTTCAGCGGCACACACCACCCCGATGAAAGAATATGAGGAGGTGAAGGCGGCTTTCTATGCCAGCACAACGCCGGATTTCTTCGGCAACCCCGAGGCGACAACGGACGCCATCCTGAAATTAGTGGACAGCCCCCATCCTCCGCTGAGACTTTTCCTGGGTAAAGTAGCTTTGCCATGGGCCAAACAGGTCTACGCAGAACGCCTGGCCACCTGGGAGGATTGGAGCGCAGTGGCTGAGGCAGCCCACGGTAAGTAAGGGAATTGTCTTTAACTTGTCAGGTCAAAGCAACTGATATGAAACATTTTAAAAGTCTGAGCGAATTGTACAAGGCCAATGGTTTGCCGTCGCCGGAAAATCCATTGATCAGCCTCTTTCGTTGTAATAGATCATGCAACATCGTCGAGATGGAATTCACCAGCGACTTTTATATGATAGCATTCAAGAAGATGAAGGCCGGCACCATCTTGTATGGTAAAACAAAATATGATCACGACAATGGGTCGATGTTCTTTGTTAAGCCAAGACAGGTAATGGAGTTGAGGGACATCGAGCTGGAAGAGGATGGTTTCATCATCTTCATCCATGAAGACTATCTGAATGGCCACCCACTTCATTCCGAGATCAGGAAATACGGCTATTTTGAATACGACGTCAACGAAGCGCTGCACCTGTCGCCGAAAGAGGAGCAGACCATCTGGGAATTGTATCATAAGATAGATGCTGAGCACGCCAACAACCAGGACGAATACAGCAGGGACATCACGCTCAGTCATATCGATGCCATCCTGAAATACTCCCAGCGGTTCTACAAACGGCAGTTCCTCAATCGCAGCACAGCCACAGGACGAATGGACGGGAAATTTCAGCAAATACTTTCCACTTATCTTGACAGCGGGGCATTGCAGACACAAGGCCTTCCCACCGTCAACTACATGGCGTCGCAGCTGCACATCTCGCCAAAATACCTGAGCGACCAGCTGAAGACGGAGACAGGCAAGACGGCCCTCGAGCTGATCCATATTTCCCTGATCGCTGAAGCTAAGAATCTGCTGAAAGGAGAAGATCAGTCCGTGGGAGAGATCGCCTATTCACTTGGTTTTGAAAACCTTCCTTATTTTTCGCGGTTATTTAAAAAAGAGGTGGGCGTGACGCCCAAGGAGTTTAAAAAGCAGCAATTAAACTAATTGGGAAAATAATTACACAATGGTGCTGCATGCGTAAGGCTGGAAGGCGTGGCAGATTATTTGAGTAAATAAGGACAGAACACTCTTATTTATATCATTTAAAAATGCAGCGTTATGAAAAATGCAAATAATAGCAGCTCCGAACTGAAGATCAAGGGCAACTGGAATGAAATGAAAGGTAAGGTCAAACAGCAATGGGCCAACCTGACAGATGACGACCTGTTGTATGAAGAAGGTAAGGAAGACGAATTGTATGGCCGGATCCAGAAAAAGACCGGCAGGACAAAGGAAGAGATCAAGAGCTGGATAGATAAGCTATAGTTGTACATTTATTTTTTGGCCAGGGGCGACTGTTACTTCTTTAAAAGAGACCTCGCGACCCTGGCCATTTTTTAATTTGGCCTTCCATCGGATAGCATGCCGTCCCGTATTGACAATAGATGATCTTCCCGATCCATAGTGGGTCAACGTGATGGTGGTATTCAGTACTGGAAGGTCGACCAGCTGAGCCCTGGCCCTATCGGACGACCCGTAACAAGTGCTCACCGCCCGTGTACGTGCATCCACCTCCACACCCATCAACCCCTGCACGATAGCCTCCACCATTCCATAAGAAACTTCCGGGTATTCCCTTCTCTGCGTAGCAGGAGAGACCAGCCGCAGGATGAGGGACCGGGCCTCCTTTTCGTATCCGCTCCTGTAGTATTGCAAAGGAAGATAAGAGAGGTTCTCTACGTTAAGGTCCATCGACAACAGGTGTTCGATGGTACGCTTTTTACGCATTGCGTTCTTCAACACGTCGAACCATAGCAGGAATGTCTCGCCTTCGGCCTCACCGAATTGATGATCATTCGTATAGTGTGTATGGTAAAGTTGTGCATTGGAGTCCCACCAGTCGGACTCGATATGTGCCTGATAGGCCCTGGCCTTAGTTAGGTACCGGGCTGACGCGGCGGAATGTCCATTCTTTGCCAGGATAGCCGCATAAGAGGACAGACCCCGGTAGAGGGCGCCAACCAGGTCCACGCCCATTTTAAGATTGGGTATGCCTTCGGAATAGGAAGGAAGTCCCCTGCAGCGATGAAAGGCGTCTTCCATATTGAATGGGACAGGTGCATTGGGATAGGCCGGCCGGAGAAGTAACGAATCCGGCTGCAGGATCCATTTCTCTATATATTCATGAGCAGTTCTGTCATAAAAATTCAGGAAGGCCGGGCCCTCCAGATAAAGGCTATCTCCCGTCCATAAATAGGTACGCCAGCAGGCATCCATCACGTCGAAGTTGGCGTTGAGGTTATACCAGAATTCCCGGTCATTGCGGTAATCGGAAGGCGATGGCCGGTTGGCTTTGTCGATCTCCCAGTAAGAGCACCAGTCTTTGGAAGCGGATATATGACCGGTGAATTTCGTGAACATGTTGCGGTTCTCGGGATGCATTCCCAGGATCTCGGCGCCAATACTTTGGTGAGACACATCCCGCATACAAAAGGCATCTCTCGGCGGCAGGGCCGATTCATACCATGGGCCAACAGGGTCTCCGGGGGGCGCTTTATAGTGCAGCGCCATGTCCTTCGCCCAGGAAAAAGCGTTGGACAACGCCGTGTCCGAAGAATGAAAAGATACCTGGGCGTTGGTAACCTGCATGAGACAGCCGTAAACAGCAAGCAATAGTAGTCGGCGCATTGGCAGCGTTTTATAAAGTGATGGTTAATGGGTTTTTCCCGTCCCATAGATATTCTTTAGCAGGGCCGCCTTCTGGAATGACAAGCACCTTTTCTTTTTGCCCGGCCCGGATCACGGTGATGGTCAGGTCCCTGTTAAACGCTCTGATATGTTTCAGCGACATGCGGTCCCATTTTTTGGGCAGCCGCGGTTGCATGGTGAAGGTGGAAAAGCCGGTCGGCTCTATCCCGAACAGCCCTTCCGTCACCGTGCGGCAATACAGCGCGCTCTCCGCCGACAGATGCCGTTGATCCCCTTCCGGCCATGCTTCTACCGCGTAAGGGACATGCTCCCCCAGCAGGCGCATGGCGGAATAATAGGAGAAGTACTGCAGGCTGGTATCCGTTGCCCCTGCATAGAAAAGACCGCGAAAAGCATACAGGGTGCTGCGATCCCAAAAAGTTTTCGAGCCCGATTCGGTGAGGATGCCATCCTTCGTCCAGAGATATTTGGAAAGCAGGGCGTGTATGGTCTGGTCCTTTCTGTCAAAGATCCCCATCACCAGGGGCAAACAGATCCAGGATCGCAGGGTAGTATTGCCCTCGTAATACCGGTAAGTTTCGAAGCCCTGTACGGTGGCGCCGAAATAGCGGTTGATGGATGCTTTCAACTGAACGGCCTGCCGGGTAAAAATGTCAGGCTCTCCCAAAGCCTTTGCCAGCCTCGCGGCGGACATGAGTGCGCCATAGGCTAATACGTTTGTGGAGAGGTTGACCTTACCGGCTGGGAATCTGCCTTCCAGCTCATCCGAAGTGCTGGCGATCACGCCATCTGCCGTTTGTTGGCGGTGAAGATATTCCAGGCACCAGGTGATCAGCGGCCACAATTTCTCCGCCTCGTCCCTGCCGGCGTAGGTCAGCGCAAAGCGGGAAGCGCCATAGGCGATCATGGCCTGGTCGCCGCGGTCGCCTGCTCCTTTCCAGGTACTGTCTCCTTCGGCGATGATGGAACTGGGAATTGGCTTATATTCCGGGTTCATATAGGTGGCAAAGAGCCGGTAACAATTCTTCGCCGATTCATTGGCTTCGATATTTCCCAGGAAAGGGAAGAATGGGCCCACATATTCCGCCTCGTCATTGGCCCAGATGGCTGCATAATAGCTTCCTCCGCCGGGGCCATGCATCAATCCCCCCTTCGTGTCGAAAATACTTTCGGCCGCCCGTATCTTGGCAAAGGCGAACATCCTGTCGATGGCGCTATCGGGTGTGCTCAATACCAGCTGATGCATCAGCCCGTCCACGAACTGCAGGCGCTTCTCCCATTCATATCCGGCCGAAAACCAGGTGGGCTCATCCGAAGCTTTTCTTCCCGAGATGACTACATAAAAGGAACAGGAATCGCCGGGGAGCAGCTGTACCTCGCCGCCTTCATACACTTGGTAGCGCAGGATATATGCCCCATAGACACCCTTCCCGGCGTCAGTGACGAAATGCTTATCCTGCCGCGGAATGTTCAATAAGATGGATTTCGTTCCCGTATTGGTCAGCAAATATTTTTCCAGGCAGGCGGCCTTATCCACGGATGGATATACACACCGCTCCACACGTATGCCGGCGTCAGTGGCGCTTACTGATCGCAGATAACCATTGATGTTGAATGCAACAGGCCTTTCTTTCAGCCGGCGCCCGTCTGAAGTGACGGAGTCGATGATATTCGTGTCGAAGCTATGCTGCAGGCTGCCTCTTGTATTATTAGGACGGGTGCGCAGCATGGGAAAGACCAGCCGTCGCCGCCAAACCAGCTCACCGGCGCTGTCGACGCCGTAAGTGATAATAGCCGAGATCCGTCGGCCGCTGAGCTCCATATGATCCGTATGCGGCGCCTGCGCTTTCACCTGCCAGGCAATTCCTCCGTCCGGCGTCATATGCCAGCGCCGCTGCTGGGCCGATGCATGCAGACAAATGGCAAGGCAGCAAATAAGTATACATTTTTTCATTCTGTTCTGGTCTATTCTATAAAAATAATAGTTTTTCATCACCTGGCCAATCCGGCTCTTGAAAAGACGATAAATAAAAAGACCATGAGGATAAGTAAAATGACAGCATATACATGCCGCCCTTTCCACGGCTGTATATCCACGAGATTATTTACTTTCTGCTGGTAGGGCGTGGCCATGGGGTACAGCCGGCCGATGGCCAGCATCAGCGCAGAGGTAAGAATGAAGAGGATAAAAAGCAGGTGCAAAAAATGCATCTGCGTGTCGACAAGTAATTGCAGGGACGCATAAGCGGTGATGAAGAAGATCAGCCCGGTCTTTGCCGCGATGGCCGGCACTCTTTTAGTGACAAATCCGATGAACAGGATGGTGAAGACCGGCACATTGAAAAAACCATTGACCGTCTGTACATAGGTGTAGAACCCTTTCCTGGCAAAGATGATGAAAGGCGCGATACACATGGCCAGCAGGCATACGGCTATCTCGAAGCGCTTGGCCGTCCTGATAAGGGCTGCTTCAGGGCGCTGCCGTCCTTTTTTTTCCAGCCAGGGCTTGTAGATATTCAGCATGAACAGGGTGCTGGAGCTGTTCAGGCCCGCATTGAAAGTGGTGAAGGCGGCGCCAAAGATGATGGCCGCGATATATCCGGAAATAAAAGGTGGTGACACCAGGCTGATCATTTTCGGGAATGCCTCGGTGGCATTGGGCAGATGGCGGAATAAGTGGACGGCAATGAGTCCCGGAACGTTCAACAGCAGGGGAGAGATCAGCTTCCCCAGCGCCGCGACGGCGATACCTTTTTGACAGGAGACCAGGTCCTTTGACGCCAGCACCTGCTGCACGATGTATTGTTCGGTGCCCCAATAGTACAGATTCACCAGCAGCATGCCTGTGAACAAGGTGGAAAAAGGAATAGGATCAGCGGCCGTGCCGATGCTGTTCAGGTGGCTGGTGTCGGAGGACAGTAGTATTTGCAGTCCCTGTGCAACATCCCCGTGCCCCAGGTATTTCAATCCCAGGAAGGGGAGCACAAGGCCACCCGCAAATAGTCCCAGGCCAAGGAGGGTATCCGAGACGGCAATGGCTTTGAGTCCGCCAAGGATGGAATAAAGGCAGCCGATGGCGCCCATTACCCAGATGAGGATCCAGATCGTAGCCCAGTAGCTGGTCCTGAAGAGATCCGAAAAATGGAACAAGCCGTTGAAGGCAACGGCCCCGCTGTAGAGTACGGTAGGCAGCAGATTAATGATATAGCTCACCAGGAAAATGACGGACACGATCTTTTTAGTGCTGCGGTCATAGCGTGCTTCCAGGTAATCGGGCGTTGTGGAGATGCCCGTCCGGAGATAGATAGGCATGATAAATTCAGACACGAGCAACATGGCGAAGACAGATGTAACGCCCCAGGCCATCACCGTCATGTTGTTGGTATAGGTCAGTTCGTTCTCACCAATAATGGTGGCCGTATTGATATTGGTGAAGAGCAATCCGCCGCCCACGAAAAGAAAGCCCAGGCTCCTGTTGGCAAGAAAGAGCCCATTCAGGGTATCTGTCTTTTGCTGCCGGACCTTGCGCCAGGAGATAAAGGCTACCATACCCGTAAAGAAAAAAAAGCTTGCTATCGTCAGTACATTCATTAAATGCTTACAGCGTATTTCTTCGCATGAGCTGAGTGGGAATGGTCTCCGATACTTTTTCCCTGTTGATCACTGCCTGCCCTGCCCGTTTTCCCATCAGGGAGAAATTAGTGGATATGGTCGTGATGCCGATGATCTCTTTAGCCGGCTCATCATTGCAGGAGAGGATGCCGAGGTCCTTGCCGGGCTTCAGGCCTTTGGCTTTGCAATCTTTCATCATCTGCCACAAAGCAAAGTTATCCAGTGTAAAGTATACCTTGCCTTTTTCAAGGGTGCCGGCTTTATATTCCGGTACGATCCGGCCCTTGATCTTATGCTGCTTCAGGAATTTCTTAAAGACGGAGACGATCTCTTTGGGGTCCAGCGAATCGGGGGAATGATAAAAGATGATCTCATCGAAGCCCCGTATGACGGGCGCCAGCTCGTCCAATGCCTGCCGGGTCGTTTGTTCGAATTCCTGTGTGATATGGTTGAATGGCCCCTCCAGCGGTTCGTAGCGGTCGAACATGAGGAACTTATTACGGGGGATCATCTCCAGCAGCTCCTTTGTTTTGGGATGGGGGATGGGGGCTACCACATACATCCCGTATTTGCCCTTTATATTCAGCAGGATCGTTTCGAATATTTCAATATTTCCGTGATGGAAGTAAATGTTCAGATGGACATCCTTGCCCAGCTCCTGCCGGAAGTTGCGGTAGAACTGCTCTTCGAAAGTATCCAGGTTATACATCAGGAGGGCCACTTTCAGCGATTGATCCGTATTGCCGTTGGCCACAAAATAGCCCAGCCTGTTCTTCGACTCGATGATGCCCCGGCCAATGAGCTCCCGGAAACCTTTCACGATCGTCTCCCTGGAAAAATGGAGCTCCTTGATCATCGTGTTCACAGAGGGCAGCATGTCGTCCTGCACAATGATCTTTTCATCGATGGCGTTGATGATGCCCTGTACCAGGCGGTCATGCTTGGAAAAAGACGGCACTTCCGCCAATTCACGGACCTTTTCAAAAACGTCGACCCTTTCACGTTTGCTCATGCCTACAAATTAAACATATTTAAGACTCCCGGACAAACCCATTTGGCGTGCCCGGGAGCTTGCACTAGTATTTTGGATTCTGCGAAAGATTTTTATTCAGATCTATTTCCGTCTGGGGAATGGGCCATAAGTAGTTCTTAGCCGGATTGAATACCCGGGGCGTGCCTACTTTTATAGCCGTGCCGGGCGTGAGCGTTATGGCGCCCGTAGCCTGGCTAACAGTGCCTTGTAAGCTGCCCATCACCTGGCCGTTCATCACCTGGTCGCCGATCTTCCAGCGCTGGATGTCATACCACCGGAGTCCTTCCAGGGCCAGCTCCACCCGTCTTTCCCGGCGGATCAACGTCCGCAGGCTGGCCTGGTCATTGTATTTTGCCTGATCCACGGCCGGCATGCTGACATCCGGACGGCTCCTGACAAAATTAATGTCGTCATAGACCGAGGCGTCGATGTGATTGCTTTCTATTTTGGCTTCCGCGTCCATCAGCTTGATCTCGGCATAGCGGATAAGGATCACATTCAGCCCGCAGTTGTTCAGGTCGGAGGGGAAATCGCTTATCACAGGCGTTACCTTTCTTTCAGCATAGCCGGAAGGACTACAGTTATTATTGCCCCAGTGGTCCACGGTCTGTGGAGAGGAGGAGATGGGATCATAATATTGGCCATAGCCCAGCGAGCTGCTGTACCGGGCGCCAGGATAAAAGACAGTGGCCGTAAGCCGTGGATCCCTGTTCCGGTAAGGTTGGGCCGGGTCATAGAGGGAAGCCGGGTCATCGATCGTCCTGCCATCCGTGCATTCATAGGCATCCACCAGACTTTGTGTCGGTACTTCGGAACAATAGCCTCCCAGGGAATTGATGGTCAGATTCCTTGTCCATTGAAATGGGTTATCATTAGCCTTATATTGTACATCCAATATCACTTCCTTGTTGTTGGCATATGGCTGCCTGAAAAGGTCGACATAGCTGGGGTAAAGGTCATAAGTGAAAGGCGCCGTCATGAGTTGCTGACAGTCCGTGATACAATCGGCATACTTCTCATTGAATAGTTCGATCCTGGCTTTTAAGGCGATGGCGGCACCCCGTGTGATCCTGCCAATGTCCCCGCCGGAATAGCTCACCGGCAGATCGGGAGCGATGGCTGCCAGCTCCGCTAGGATGAAAGTGACCACATCGGCCTTGGGCGTTTGCTTTACCAGGTTGGCGCTGTCCGTCGAAAGGTTGTGGAGCACCAGCGGAACGTCACCGTACAGCTGACTGATAGTGAAATATTCATAGGCCCGCAGGAACCTTGCTTCCGCAATGAACCTGGCCTTGAGTGTGGCATCCATCTTCGTCCTGCCCGCGTTGTCGAGGAACCAGTTGCAGGTCTGGATACAGGTGAAGTTCCATTTGGAATAGCCGGTGCTGGTAGGAGTGGCGATGCCCGCGGATAAGGAGAGCCAGTTCTCCCAGGGGAATTGATCGAAAGCATTGTCCGTAGCACAATCGGCAAAGGCGGAAAAATAGCCGTTGTTGCCTTTACCCCAGGTGGCATAACAGCCATTGAGGGCCGTCTGTGCGTCATTGGCCGAATTCCATAGCACGTCATTGGTATAGGAGTCGAGCGGATTCCTGTTCAGGAAATTCTTTTTACATCCGGTGCCAGCAGCCAGAGAGGCACAAACACCTATTATCAAGAGAGTCTTTTGCATAATTCAATTTTTTGAAGGATTAAAAGATCACGTTAATGCCGATGGTATTGACCTTCACTTGTGGGTAGGCGCCATAGGCATTGTTCCCAATGGTAGTCTCCGGATCCACCCATTTGTAGAAGCTGGTGGCCGTAAAGAGGTTCTGACCGCTGTAGTATATTTTCAGGTTCTGGATGCCCCATTTCACCAGGCTGCCTGCCGGCAACGTATAGCTCACCGTGATATTCTTCATCCGCAGGTAAGAGGCGTTCCTTACCCAGAAGGACGAAACATTATTCTGAGGATTGTTCTGCGTAAAAGTGGTCCAGAGACGGGGAAATGAAGTAGGGTGCGCCGCTGTCCAGGCGCCCAGCAATGCGCTGGTGGGATTGCCGATGTTGGGCTGCTGCAGAGAGCCCAGGGCGAAACCCTGCACATAATTCTTCACATCGAATGCACCCTGGAAAAAGGCGCTGAGCGCAAAACCTTTCCAGCCGCCTCCCAGTGTCACACCATAGGTCATGCCGGGGAAAGGGCTGCCAAGGTAGGTGCGGTCGTTGCCATCGATGACGCCGTCGGGCTTGCCGGCGGGGCCGCTGAGATCTTTATACATGAGGTCGCCGGGAGCGATGGTGCCGCCGCTTTGCGTCGCATGATCCGTCACTTGCTGCTGGGTCTGGAAGATACCTTCCACCTCATAGCCGTAAAAAGCCTTGATGGGATGTCCGACCACATAGCCTGTAGACATAGAGCCCGTCCCTGCCAGATCGGTGATCCTGGTCTTATTGAAAGAGGTATTGACCGCTACATTATAGTCGAATGCGCCTGCTTTATCCGCATAGGCCGCAGCAAATTCCCAGCCTGCATTTCTCACGGCGCCTGCATTCCGGAAAGGCGTGGAAAATCCGTAAACAACGCTCGAAGGTAATTGCAGCAGGATCCCATCCGTATTTTTCACGTAGTGGTCGGCTGTAAAGTTCAGCCTGTTGCCCAGCAAAGTGAGGTCCAGGCCCACATCGGTGAGCGTAGTACGCTCCCAGGTGATATTCGCGTTGGCGCCGCTGGTAGGTGCAATGCCGGAAGCCACTGTCTGATTGAATGAATAGTTCTGGCCGCTGCTGACGACGGACACGGACGGATAAGGGCTGCCGATGTTCTGGTTACCCAGCTTGCCCCAGGAGCCGCGCAGCTTAAGGGCCGTGATCTTGCCCAGCAGCGGTTGGAAGAAGTTTTCTTTGGAGATATTCCACCCCGCGGAGAAGGAAGGATACGTACCCCATTTGTGCCCCTCGCCGAAGCGGGAAGATCCGTCATAACGCAAATTCGCTTCCAGCAGGTATTTGTCTTCGAATGCATATCGCACACGACCGAAAACAGATCGGAGGGCCACATCGTTGGCCGTACCGGCCGTCTGCTGACCCAGTGTGGAGGCGGCATTCAGCTCTGAAAGAGAATTATTCAGAAATCCCTGCCGGTAGGCATAGAGGTAATTATATTTTGTCAGTTCCTGGGACGCGCCTGCCAGCACATTGAAGCTATGCTGCTGTATGCGCTTATCATATTCCAGCAAGGCCTGGAGGTTAGTGTAATTGTTGGTGATATTCGTATTGGATAAGGAGCTCGGGCTGATGGTGGTCGCAATGACCGTGGGATCAGTGGGACTATAATAGGTATCCGCCGACTTGAATTCCTGCAGGGGATTGCCGTTATACCTGTAGGAGAAAGAGGGTCGCAGATGCAGTCCCTTCAATAGCTCCCAGTCTGCCCCCATATTGCCCATGAAGGTATAGTTCTGCTGGTTGTTGTAGCCCGGAGAGTTCAGCCAGGCGATGGGGTTGCCGAAGGAAAGGTAATTGTATACGCCATTCTTATACTGATTGACCACCGTGCTGCTCATGGCCGAAGTGGTACCGATGATACCCCCTATGTCCCCGCCCCCCAGGCCGTCCGGGGCCTGCTGGTTGGAATACAGAAATGAAAGATTGGCATTTACACTTAAGGATTTTGAAAGGGCGGAAGTGACATTCAGGCGGCTGGAATATTTTTTGAAAGCCGACTTTTTAATGATCCCGTCCTGGTTGAAATAGCCTAGCGACAAAGCATATTGGGTTCTCGGATCGCCCCCCGTGACGTTGATGTAATGGTTCTGCTGGATGCCATTGCCTTTATACAGCAAACCCTGCCAGTCCGTATTGGGATGGGTGTCGGGATCAGAGCCGTTCCTGAACAAGGTGATGTCATTGTCCGACCAGTAAGGTGTCTGTCCTTCATTGGCGCGGGCCTGGTTGTACAGAGTGGCCGCCTGCCAGGATGGAAGGAAGTCGGGGAGGGCAGTGGCTTTCTGTTTGCCGACATAGGCATCATAGCTGATCTGCATTTTGCCATTGCGGCCTCTTTTCGTGGTCACCAGCAGCACACCATTTGCCGCACGTGAGCCATAGATGGCGGCGGATGCCGCGTCCTTCAGCACCGAAATGGACGCAACATCATTAGGATTGACATCCCTCAGATCGCCGATGATCCCGTCGATGACGACCATGGGATTGCTATTGTTCAGGGTGCCAATGCCACGGATATTGATCGCTCCCACATCTGCACCCGGCTGCCCGCCCGTCGTGGTGATCGTCACCCCGGCCATGCTGCCCTGCAAGGCATTGGTGAGGTTGGTGACAGGCCGGTAGTCCAGGTCTTTTGACGTGATGGAAGCGACAGAGCCGGTGAGGTTCACCTTGCGCTGGGTGCCATAACCCACCACTACCATATCCTCCAGCTGGCGGGTGTTTTTGTCCGGCGTCATCAGTACCGCAAAAGAGGACCCATTGGCTGCATTCACCTCCCGTGTCTCATATCCGACAAAGGCGATGATCAAGGTGCCGGCGTTTTCCGGCAGGATAAGGGAGAAATTACCTGAGGAGTCCGAGGTCGTCCCTCTTTGCGTTCCTTTGATACTGATAGATGCGCCGGCCATCGGGAGACCTTTTTCATCCCTGATATTGCCTGAAATGGTCCGGCCGCCCTGGGCGCGGGCGCTGCCGGCAAATAAAAAAAGTATCCCGTACAACATGGTTACCAGGGATACCTTCATGGCTTTGACATGCATAATCGTTAAGTTTTGGTGTTTAAATTATAAATCTGTTCTGTTCTAGTCTGTTCTAATTCAAAGTAAACTTATAGACATTTTTTTTATTATCAAAAATTATTTTCACCGTCTGTGCAGTACACTTGTGCAAAAATCGACAGGATGTCAAAGCTGGTTTTATCGATAGGAATGATGCTCGGTATGATAGCCCTTGTGGGTGCGCAGGAGCCGTATCGTGCGGCCATCACAGATTTCGGAGCGGTGGCGGGCAGCGGGAAAGATGCTGTTCCCGCCATCCGGCGGGCGCTGGCAGTCTGTAAGGAAAAGGGACGGGCCATATTGGTCTTTCCCAAAGGGAGGTATGATCTCTACCCTGACAGCGCCGTAAAGAAGGAATATTTCCTTTCCAATACTTCCTCGGAGACAGAGTGCCCTTCCAAATGGAAGACCATCGGGATGATGATGGAAGGCATGAAAGACCTCACCATCGAAGGGGAGGGGTCTTTGCTGATCTTTCATGGCAAGATGATCACTTTTGCTATGGATCATTGTGATCATATCGTCCTGCGCCACCTGGAGGTTGATTTCCAGCGGCCGACGATGTCGGAGTTCACCATTGAAAATGTCAGCCCTGATGCCATCGATGTGCGGGTCCATCCTGACAGCTGGTACAAAGTGGACAGTAGCCGCCTGACCTGGTATGGTGAAGGATGGGTGGCGCACCAGGCGCATTGCATACGGATCGATACTTCGACACAGGCAATGTATTATGCCAATGATGAGTATGACCAATTGATGAGATCAAAGGTGATGGAAACAGGCCGTTTTAAGTTGTCCTTCCATGGGGCTTTCGATACGTCGCGTTTTAGCCGGGGCAATATTTTTACGGTGAGGGACCCCATCAGGGATGAGGTGGGCGCCCTCCTGCTTTCCAGCAGGAATATAAAGCTGCAAAATATAGGCATGCATTATATGCATGGGTTGGGTATCCTGAGCCAGTATTCGGAGGATATTCTTATGGACAGCGTAATGGTTGAACCCCCAATGGGGTCCGGCCGTCGCATAGCTTCTTTTGCCGACGGTATGCATTTCTCCGGCTGCAAAGGCACGATCAGGATAGAACATTGCCGTTTCAACGGTCTGCACGACGATGCGATCAACGTTCATGGTACCCATCTGCAGATCGCGGAAAGGCGTCCTGGCAATCAATTGGTCCTTCGCTTCATGCACCCGCAGACCTACGGCTTTCAGGCATTCCGGGAAATGGATTCCATTGCTTTCGTTCACCCCGCAACGTTGGGTGTATACGCCGCAGGAAGGATACTGCATGTCCGGTGGCTCTCGGACAGGGAGATCCTGCTGACGCTTGACAAGACTGTCCCATCAGCCGTGAATGTGGGTGATGTAGTGGAGAATACTACCTGGACGCCCCGCGTGATCGTAAGGAATTGCCTGATCACCGGATCGAATACCCGCGGAATATTGATGACCACCCGCCGGAAAGTGGTCATAGAAGGGAATGAGTTCAGACGCCTTGGCATGCAGGCCATCCTCATCGCTGACGATGCGCTGAGCTGGTATGAGTCAGGGCCTGTAAGGGATGTGCTGATCCGGAACAATACCTTTACGATGAACGGGCATCTCATCCGGCCCGCATACGCCATCGTCATCGCGCCGGAGAACCATCAGCTGACAGATACGCCCGTACACAGGAATATTCGGATAGAGAACAATCGCTTTGCCGGGTTCTCCGATGCGGTGATGGCCGCCCGGTCAGTAGAGGGGCTGACCTTCATCAATAACACAGTACGGTATCTTGAGGCAGGTGATCCTGCTGCGAAATGCCTGCTCGTCGCCTGTAAGAAAGTAACTATCCGGAATAATCAGTATATTCAGGAACGATGACATATTATTACCAACAAGTATTGTCTCTCCGGAAAGCCGTCTATCCCCACCGGGACCTGACAGACAAGATCGTCCGGGCGAAGCGATACATCGACGCACATTATTCGGCGAATATCAACCTCGACCAGATGGCCTGCGAAGCTCACCTGTCCAAATTCCATTTCATCCGTACTTTCAAGAGATATTACGGCAGAACTCCCCATACCTACCTGACAGAAGTTCGCATGACCCACGCAAAAAAACGCCTCCGGTCAAACATGCCTGTTAAGGACGTATGCCAGGCTGTGGGATTTGAAAGCGCCCCCTCCTTTACCCGCCTGTTCAAATCGATGACCGGCCGTACACCCAAAAGCGCAATTTTGGATAAGAAAGTTTCCGGGTAATTCGCCACCTTTAACAAAAGCATTGACATGAAAATAAAATTGACCAGCATCATGGTGCAGGACCAGGATAAAGCCCTGCAATTTTATACGGAAGTATTGGGTTTCGTAAAAAAAACAGAGATCCCTTTGGGCGAGCACAAATGGCTTACCGTTGTGTCAAAAGAGGAACAGGATGGCGTGGAACTGGTACTGGAGCCCCTGGGCTTTGCCCCCGCGGCCGTATACCAGAAGGCCTTGTTCGAAGCGGGTATACCCGCCACCGCCTTTCATGTGGAGGATGTCGAGGCGGAACACCAGCGCCTGGAAAAACTAGGTGTGGTCTTCAGCGTGCCACCAACCCCTATGGGCCCCGTAAAGCTTGCCGTATTCAATGACACGTGTGGTAACAATATGCAATTGGTCCAGGTATGAAACACCTCATAATATGCATAACCGTCTTAGCGCTCAGCGCCCCATCACAGGCCCAGCAAAAAGCGCCTGTCCCCATCATCCTCGACACCGACATCGGTCCTGACTATGATGATGTCGGAGCGGTTGCCATACTACATGCGATGGCAGACAAAGGAGAGTGCCGGCCCCTGGCCATCATGGCAAGCAATAGGAATGAGCTCGTAGGGCCCACCATCGATATTCTGAACATTTATTTCGGTCGCCCCAACTTACCCATAGGAGCACCGAAAGGCGCCGACGCACCGGACAAAGGCGCCATTCAAAAATGGCCCGAAATGCTGGTGAAAAAATATCCCCATCATATCAATGCTACGGCTGATCTCCCGGATGCCGTCCTGCTCTATAGAAAAATACTGGCTGCGGCGCCCGACACCAGCATCACTATCGTGACGGTGGGCTTCCTGACCAACCTGGCACACCTGCTGGCGTCTACAGGCGATGAGTATTCCAGCCTATCCGGCACAGCATTGATCAGGAAAAAAGTAAAACACCTGGTATCCATGGCGGGGAGATTCCCTGAAGGAAGAGAATACAATGTGCTCATCGACTCAGTGGCTTCGGAGAAAGTGTTCCTGCATTGGCCGACACCCGTGATCTTCAGCGGCTTTGAGATTGGCCGGGAGATCATTACGGGCCGGGAGCTGATAGCCAATGAAAAATTGCAAAGCCCCGTGAAAGATGTGTTCGCGCTCTCGATGGCTTTTTCAGAACAGGATCGCTACGGCCGGATGAGCTGGGACGAGACCGCTGTGCTCGTCGCCATCAGGGGATCACAACCTTATTTCGGATTGCATAAAGGACAGATCATCTTAAAAGGAGGAACTAATGAATGGAAGGATGATCCGCAAGGCGGTCAGGCTTATCTTACGATGAAGATGCCGGCGGAAGAGCTGCGGGCGATCATAGAATCGATGATGATGGCATCCTCAACGAAAATGTCGTCTCTGTCTCGGTAGAGCACACGATCAGCCGGCCACCATGCGCACGGGCAATCTCCGCAGCGATATACAATCCCAGCCCCAGACCCTCCCGTCCCTGCCTGACCTCTCCGCGGCAAAAAGGCTGGAAGATCCGGTGAAGCACTTCTTCAGAAATTTTGTGACAGCTATTGGTCACCGATAATTCGAACTGACCATCGGCACTTTTTGCAACTACTTTCACAGGCGTACCCGGATTACCATACCTAAGCGCATTGCCCAGCAGGTTGGAAAAAAGCTGGCCGATCCGGGTGCTGTCGCAATGGACGGATTCGGCGAGCTCGAAATGGGTAATGATCTTTCGCTCCGGAGAAAGGACCTGCAGCTCGGCTATCAGTTCATACAATGTTCTTTCCAGCGATTCACAGGGCCTAAGGTCAAGCGTGATCCCACCGCCCAGGCGGCCACGGGCAAAGTCCAGCGTATTCTCGATCAATCCTGCCATCCGCGCAGAGCTGCTTTTGATGATCCCCGCCAGCTGTAAAGCATCCTTTTCCAGCGGCATCTGCAGCAGCACCTTGGCACTGTTGGCTACTGCACTCAATGGATTGCGTAGATCATGCCCTAAAATAGCAATGAATTGCTCCCGCAGTTTGGACGTTTTGCGCTCTTCGGATAGGGAGGACTCCGTTACATGCAGCTTTTCCATGGATTGGAGATGAAAAGAGATAAGCTCGGCAAAAAGTTTGAACATCCCGATGGTGGCAGCGTTATTCAATTTAGCCGGCCTGGGATCGATGGCGCACAAGGTGCCGAAAAATCTCCCGTCCTTCAGTATAATGGGAATGGAAATATAGCTTTGAAAACCGTATTGCCTGGGCGTATGATGATTACAGAAGATAGGATCCATGTCAACATGATCGATGACCACCTCTATTCCACTCTGCCTGATCTCATGACAAATGGTGGTTGTAAGCTCCAGCTCACCTCCCGGCCTGAGCCCGAAACTGATCTCATCCCGGACCTCGCAGGCCACCCATCTATTATCCGTCACCCTTGCGACTGCGGCAAAGCCCATACCGGTGGTACGACACACAACTTCCAATAAAGTGGTGACGATGGGAATTTTTCTTACGGCTTCCACGTCCGCAGTAATCTCGGCTGACAGGTGGTTCAAATTATTCTCCTTTACGTTTTAAGGTCCTCTGGTTCAATACTACTAAAGAGATAAACAAATATCAACATTTTTATAATATGAAATTGAATGTATTTCATCTGCATAGGCTCCTTTTGGGCATACCCATACCCTTTCGGGGTACTTGTTAAAATCCGTCGCCCGCCATGCACAATCGTCGGTTACAATTATCTTTACGAGGAGAATATCTTGCTAATCAACTCTTAATGCCTATAATCTAATTGTTTACGAATACGGTAGTTATTAAATATTTTCTTTTTGCAGTATTTGCCCTGACCCTGGTCAGCCAGCGAACACTTGCCCAGGTGGAGGTTAAGGGCACGGTCTATGACAAATCCCGGCTGTTCGCCATGCAGGGCGTCAGCGTGCTGGGAACTTCAGGCCAGGGTACCATGACGGATTCAACGGGTCACTATGTCATCAGGCTGGGCGCGGACGACTCCATTTACTTTTCCTACCTGGGTAAATACACCGCCAGGTTCCCTGTAAAAGGCATTGTAGCCGGATACCCACTGAACATTAGCCTGGCCGTCGTCATCGATAGCCTGCCGCTGGTAGTGGTACGTCCCAAACTTTACCGGTACGATTCATTGGAGAACCGGGAAGAATATCGTAGGGTCTTCGAATATGAACCCGACTATTTTGCCAGTGGCAGCGGAGGTGTGGGCCTTAACCTGGATATGCTGTTCAGTGGGAAGAAGAACAGGCAGATGCTGGCGTTACAGCGCCGGCTGCTGGAAGAAGAGCGGGACAAATACGTTGATCACCGGTTTAATAAGACCCTGGTAAGAAAGATCACCGGACTGAAGGCGCCGGCACTAGACACATTCATGCGCGTCTACCGCCCCAGCTACGAATTCATTCAGAACTGCGAGAACGACTACGAATTCTATAAATATATTAAGGATTGTGGCTTGTATTTCTCCCGGACGTGGAGAAAAGAGCATGCTTAGCCGCTGTTCAGTGGGACACCGACTTCAGTCCAACGATCGAACCAATAAGCGTTACCAGGAAGAAGATCCTCCAAAAGTTAGCAGGGTCTTTGAATACGAAGATCCCCATCAAGGCTGTTCCGACAGCCCCAATCCCTGTCCAGACTGCATAAGCTGTTCCGATGGGAAGGCTCTGCGTTGCTTTAAGCAATAACAACATGCTTAATGTTGCCGCAACAAAAAAACCACCATACCACCAATAAGCTTCACTGCCTGTTGCTTCCTTAGCCTTTCCTAAGCAAGAAGCAAAAACTATTTCGAGTAACCCTGCAATAACTAAAATGATCCAGTTCATTCCTTGGTTTTTTGATCCTGCAAAGGTCCGACATCCTGTCTGATTCCCTATTTGAAATTTTTTCTCCCATTTCTGGAAGGCTGGCACACCGTTATAAGAACTAAATAACTGATAACCAATAAACTATTTTTCGGTATGCCAATTGAATTTACCTATTCGGTTTTTCATAGGATATTGGATTTAAAGACGGGAGTGTATTTCTATACTGCTCCTTTTTTTTTAAAAACATAAATACCGGTGTCCTTCCCGTTGCTAACATCGCTGACTCTATTAAGACCCCCTGTTGTATTCATCTTTTAAACTAATTGTATGAACATCGAAGGAACAGTCCAGCCCCAGAACCCCGAAAACAGCGTATCCATCTACCAGCTTGTCAGCAAGCTGATCACCAGCCTCCAGCCACTGGCAGTCAAACGCAATAACATTTTGTTGAATGATATCCCCAGGGATCTCTCCGTCTATGCAGACCAGAACACCATCGCCTACGTTCTATCGGAATTGGTGAACAGTGCCGTCAACAGCACGGAGAACGAATGCATCCATATCGAGGCGGTATTCAACAACGAGCACCGCATGCTCCGCGTGAAGGATCTGCACACGCATATTTATCATACGATGGAAATTTGCTGACCTCAGGGTAACGGCAGCCCATATCGTTTCGCCCCATTACGGATGAATGCATCCGCATTATCACGCCCTTCCGCACAGATCTGCTCGATAGGCTTACCAAACTTCTTGGTCAATGGATGCCTGTTGTCCACCGCCATTGGCCCTCCCCGGGTATTCACCATGCGGGTATCCGGCCTTGCCGTACAGGAACTGTCGCCGAAAGTGCTGACCTTACTGGCATCCGCTACGAAGTCTCCTCCGATGCCTCCATGGGATGTATAAAAGTAACTTTCCTCATAATGTTCCACCCGGTGCTGCGTGGAGGTATTGCCGAATGACCACCTGGACCCTACATCCGGGTTCCTCCTGGCATGGAAGACGATCCTGACATTCTCTATCAGCGTGCCGTCAAGACAGGGCTCCCGGTCCACCGAATCGTACAACCCGAGGAAATATACGCGGACGACAGGACTGAGCATACGCGCCAGCAGTGTAGCGACAAGCCCTCCGCGGCTATGCCCCACAATGACCACCCGTACCTGGTCCGTATTCAGCGACTGATGGGCCAGCATGGCCGCATTCACCTGCACGGGTACCCGGAGGGTGCCCTGCTGCGCAGGTAGCAGCGAATATTCATCACCGTAATATTCCCGGTAGTATTGGCTTTGCACGCAGGAATTCACATCAAACATCTCCAGCGCATGCGCCGGCTGCACCGTGCCGGCAAGCTGCCGGGGAAAGAGTGCCCGTAGCCGGCGTGTGACAAAATCCAGCGCCTTCTGCAGGATCGGCTCCGAATCCCGCCCCTGCACTACTTCTGAAGGCCCGTCGAGGAACAGCCTGTCCACACCCATGGCCCCATACTGGAAATCATGGACAAAGCGATATACATGACTGTTACTGCCATCCGGCTTGCGCCAGGCAGCAGAGCTGGTGCCGTCTATACCCACGACAATGTAAGGCGGAAAAGTATTTGCCATGCGATTACAATATATTATTGAGTGATGTGAACAGCCCGGTCGGGGAAGAGGAGATATCCTAAAGTAGGATTTTTTTCAACACGAATGATACGTGCATAATTATTTTTTTGAACTGCTGGAAGCAAGCCCTATTTCCGTACATTCTCTGGCATCGTTTTTGTTCCTATTTTCATTCAGGCATTCGAATATACACTTCGGCAAGCTCGTCAAGACAATCTCTTTTGACCCTGGCTTCCAATTTTTCCTCCATTTTTAAAAACAGGGTCATGCCATCCGGATTTCTTTCACTTCCATTACAACTGGACCTCGTCCCGCAACGCGGTGCATTACAGCTTTGTCAGATCAGGCAATCCATCGCCCATCATATCCATCTCATACTCACCACTTCATTGGGCGAATTAGCAAGTAACGAGGCATTTGGCTGTGGCCTCTGGGACGCAGACTTTGACAACCTTTCCAGCCGCAGCCGCCTGAAAGATGGACTGGTGATGGCTTTGGAAGATGCCATTAAAAGCCACGAGCCCAGACTGGAGCAGGTACGGGCGGACCTGCAGCTCCATCAGGAAGAGATCGCTGCCGCCGGCGCTCACCGGCGCATCAAGAACAGACTGGACATCACTGTTGCGGGGATCATGAAAGGAACCAACGAACCCATCACCTATAAGGATCATTTCTTTATCAGTCCGCTTTCATACAATTAACGTCGACATCTTATATGACAGAGACAAAGGCACATATCAGGGATAGGATGCTGAAGGCTGCATCAGCTGCATGGGGCTATGCAGATAAGATCGCAGCATCCGATTTCGATCCGTTGCTGGCCTTACTGATGGAAGTGTATGCAGCAGAGCTGGAGAAGATGTCCAATGAAATTGGGATGAGCCGCGAGCGGGTATTGCAGAAAATGGTACAGCTGATGGCGCCCGATGTGTTGACGGCGCCCGTTCCCGCGCAAGCCATCCTTCACGCGGAAAGCCTGGAAGGCGGCCTGTTGCTGGAATCAAAGGAGCAATTTTTCGTGTCCGGCAGGGCCCCTTCAGATGAAGACAGCTGGTTCTCACCAGCAGGGGATTATTTTATCACAGACGCCGCAGTAAAATACCTGGCGGCAGGCGGCAAACTGGCAAACTATTCCAGCCCTGCCGTTAAAGAAACGGGCGCGCTCCTGTCTTCGCCGCTGCCCTCTAACGTTATCTGGCTGGGCCTTACAGGCAAAGCCATCAGGGACGCTCAATTTTATTTCGAGGTGGACAACGCCGCTTTCTACCATTATCTTCCGGAGGCACAGTGGTGGTGCGGCGATCAGCAGCTCAACGTACAGCCTGGTTTCAATAGCCCTGCCACTGACGGGAATGAACTCTCTACATGGTTGCAGGCGCCCCACAATATCAGCGGCATAGCAACACGCCTGGCAAAAGAACTATACCAGGGCCGTTTCATGCACGTATTGGATGCACCGGAGGGTACCGGCATATTCCCTGAAACAACCATACCCTTTCGCGAACAGATCACCTGGATCAAAATAGTATTCCCTGAAAATATCAATGTGTCCATGATGCCGGACCTGCATTGCCAGGTGAATTGTTTCCCGGGGATCAACCGCCGGCTGCATGAGCTCACCTATCGCCTCCGCGACTGGATCAATATCATTCCCCTGCCGTGCGAGCAGGGGCAACAGTTCTTCGATCTGCATACCGTGATCGACCAGGATGGAGCTCCAATGTCTTCCGTCATCTTACGCAAAGGAGGCGCCGGCCGCTTTGACGAACGGGATGCACGGGCTGTCACTGAACACCTGCTGCAGTTGCTGCGGGATGAAAGCGCCGCCTTCGCCATGTACAACCGGGAATTCATCGCCGGTGAGATCAAACAGGTCCAGCAGACGATCCACCGCCTCAGCAGACAATTGGATGAGAGCGCGGTGGCAACAGACCCGGTCCCTTACCTGGAGATCATGGGCAACGAGACTGCTGCCCACCGGCATGTAGCGGTGGAATACTGGACCACCGGAGGAGCGAAAGCCAACCTGATCCGCAGCGGAACGCCATTGATGGCTTACAGGAACGGAGGATTACGGCAGGGCAGCATTTATCTGATGACCCGGACACAAGGGGGACGGGACCGCCTGCTGCCCCATGAAAGCATCCCCGCCTATAAGACCGCTGTCCTCTCGAAGGACAGGATTCTCAGCCCGGAGGACATCCGCCTGTTCTGTATCCGGGAGACAGGCGCCAAAGCCCGGTCGGTGGAAGTAAAGAAAGGCGTCATGATCGCACAGGGCCGCCACGCGGGCTATGTAAAGACCATCGATGTATCTATCTCTTTGGATGAGCATGAATACGACAACATGAAAGAGAATGAAACGATAGCGCACTGGCAACAGGTATTACAGCACCGGCTGTCGGAAAGGTCGATGGCTTTCATGCCCTTCAGGGTTTTTTTTAATACAACCAGCAACTGATCCCATGCAACCGGAAAACATACCTGCCGCGCTCTTGTCACACGCACACCACCTGAAGGCGGAAGCGCTGCTGGCGCATCTCATCGCAGCAGGCTACCCGAAAGAGGAGTTCTCCGTCGGCACCGGACAGTTCTTTCAAAGGGCCTATGCAAATGATCTGACGGATGCCAGCTTCCATGAGGACGAATGGCTGAACGGACTGGTCCGCATACGGTTGTCGCGGCCGGGCTTTTATGACATGCTGCCCGAAGGTCTTTTTTTTCAACCCACAGGTGCGGAATACAATAATGCCATGGGGACTGCGGAAATGGCCGCCCTGCATCGCTGGAACAAGACGAAGGAAAAAGGGATCAGGAATTTTTTTCAGCCCTTCGAGCATGCTGGTTTCTATCAGCTCCTGCAGCTGGAAGAAGAAGAGAGGGCATTGCTGGGTGGATTGGAGAAAGGTATGCTACACCGTTATTTCCGGGCTTTCTGGAACCTTCCACCGCAGTTGGATGATGCCGCCGCCAGCAACCTCATTATGCTGATACCCTACGCACATCGCATCGTGGGATACCTCCCGCTCATGGAGCAGTGCCTGCAGCTGTTGCTGGGGGAAAAGACGGAGATCAGGTTGATACCCCCTGCACCTACCCGCATCGACAGTATGCTGGAAAAAGGATTGGGGGAACAAACACTGGGTAATGATACAGTATGCGGCAGCTCGTTCATGGAAGGCTATCCGGTTTACAGATATGTCATCGGCCCTTTACTGCAGGAGAAGATAAGCGCCTACCTGCCGGGCGGGCAGCGCTACATCGTCATTGAGACATTCAATAGATTTTTCGTGCCCGCGGAGGCAGGTACGGAGACACAAATAGAAATAGACAGAACCACGGCGGGAATGAGATTGGAGCCAGGCAAAGAGCCGCTGCTTGGCTACTCCTCCATGCTCACTGTGTAAAAATAGATCATATGGGAGCAGAAAGATGGTTATACCCTGAAATGGGACGTTGGATGATACTATTGGGCGTAGGCACCATCGGCCTTTCCGCGCTCATGGGAATGCTTATCAGGAAGATCAAAGGAGGCTTTAAGGCCTTCAGCAAACGTACGATCTTCTATACGCTGGCCTATGTCGCCTTTTTTGCTGCGGCTGGCTTTAGCATCGGACTGCCCTGGTTCTCTCAATACCTGCACTATTTCATCTTTTTCCAGGTGCTTTATTCAGGCGCGGGCATGCTGCACCTGTACACCATGCGCCGCTGGCTGAAATGGACAGGGCCCGGCGCTTTCTGGCCCGAATTGCTTCACCTGCTGGTGATCATGCTACTGGGGGCCGTGGGAATGATCATGACCTACAGGATCGTCAACAGGGAAGGCGCGGAGATCGCCATGTCCACCGCAGCGTTATTTTTTATCCTGCCCTACTTTATCTACCAGACCTATCGGCGGGCCGTGTCCATTCCCCCGAAGATCTTCAAAGAGTGGCGCTATCCCGTACACAGCAAAGAGCCGGACCTGGACGAAAGACAGCTGAGAAATCTGCTTGTCATCAGCTTTGAATTTCAGAAGCAGGTGAGCGACCGCTATTTCACCAACTTTCGCGCCAAGGCCCCAGTGGACATGGAATTTGGTCAGCTGTTCTACTATTTCATCAACGACTATAACGAAAGACATGGCGACGCTACCATCCGCTATTCCGATCACCAGGGCGATCTCCATGGATGGATCTTTTACCGAAAGCCCAAATGGTATCACCTGAACACGCGTTATATCGACACCGAAAAAACCATATTCATCAACAATATCCGGGAGAACGATGTCATCATCTGCAACCGGGTATCCTGATAAATCTATATGCTACAATCACCACACGAAATTTACCTGCCAGTTAACTGGGCCGATGGGATGAAGATCAATAAAGATCATTTCCGGAGTGATCAGCAGGCGTATGGTTGGCAACAGGCCATGCACAGCAGCGCCATGCTCAATGAATACAACTATGGTCTCTTTCTATCGGACGATCCTTATGGTGCAAAAAGACATATCGTCATGACGACGGACAATCAGCAGCAGGTGACGATAAAGCTGCTGGCCTGCCATGCCATTACCCGGGGCGGTCACCTGGTCCATATCCGGGAAGGCTCGCTGACTGAACAGGATGGACTGATGTCTTCATTGCCCGGACTGCAGGTGCCTTATGCCCAGCTGGTGGCCAGCGATGCCGAATATTATGTCATGCTGGCCGTCAATCCCTTCAACAGGGTGCCTGTCGGACAGCCCGATGTGGAAGAGTCGCAGCTGCGTCCGCCCTTTACAGCGCCGGCCTACAGCCTGCAGCTGGTGGATGTCCGGGATAAAAGGACGGGAGGCCCCGGCGCATTCCATCTGCCATTGGGTAAGATCAGGATCAGTGAAGGGAAAGTGCTGCCGGACGAAGAATATATCCCTCCCTGCACCAATGCCGGCGCTCACGGCGCGCTGGCGGAATTTCACGCGGGGCTGGAACAGTTCTTCGGCAGCATGGAATCCTATGTGCTGAGGATCCAGCAGAAGATCGTGCAGAAAAATCAACAGAACGACCTCTCGTCCATCATCGGTGAGCTCTGTAATGCGATGAGCGTATACCTCTGTGGGGAATACCAGCGGACCTTGCTGGAAAATAAGCTGCAGCCGCCCGTCCGCATGGTGACAGGCGTCGCAGGTCTGGCCAGGCTGATGAAGAACAGGCTGGACATCTACACCGGACCGGCAAAGGACGAGCTGATGAATTATTTCGCCGAATGGTGCGGGATCACCCAGGTGGAGTGGGAGACAGCCATCACCAGCCTCTGCAATTTCCGCTATGATCATATCAACACCCGAGAGGCGGTGACGCAGACAGAACAATTCACCCGGCTGGCGCAGCGGCTTTTCCATGCCCTGGCTTCGTTGGAATACATCGGCAGGAAAAGAGAAGCAGGCATTTTCGTGAAAGAACATCTCGTAGTGCCGGCGGAAGAGCTGCCGGCCGCACGTCGCAAAAGCTTTTTAGCAGAATAATCTAAATCATCATACATGGCACACATCGTCAACGCAAAAGAGAGAGACACCGCCTTCTGGAAATTCCTGGGCTTCTTCCTGCTCTCCACCCTGCTGGTGGTCAGCGCAATCTATTTCGACACCCGCATCCCTTCCAAGGACAATGCCATCATGCGGGAGCAGATCAGCAGCTATAAGACGCAGGCCCTTTCACAGGAAAAGTTCGTCCGGAGCATGGACGACGCAAAGGCGCTGATCGACTCCCTCAGCAGGCCGGGAAGCAACAATGTCTATCTCAATCAACAGATAGCCGCGAAGATCCGCGAGCTGGCGCAGCTGCAATACAAGGACAGCAGCATGTACAGCCGGCTGAATAAGAACGTGCTGGACGTTTTCCTGCGTTACCAGGAAGCTACTAATAAAGTGATCGGTATCGGTGATCTTCCCCGGCAGCTGGAAGATTACAAGGCGAAATACGAGCAGGCGCAACGTGACCTCGACAACACACGGCGTGACCTGGATGTGCTGCGTCGCAGCAGCGTCAGCACCCAGGGCGCTTCATTTTAGATCAACAATAAGGTAACAGCATGAACAGGCATAAGCATATATTAAACTCGCGGGTGGATGACAGGGCCATCCTTACCATGATCATACCGGCAGTGTTGAGCCTGCTGATCATGGCCTGGCGGTTTACCAACCATACTTCTTGCTCTCCCTTCACCATTACAGCCCGGGCCAGTCATTATTATACGGGTGAGGTGGTGCGTTTTGAAAGCAATATCGCCTCTTTTAAAACCCTGCGTTGGGACTTTGGCGACAGCCAGGGTAATGACACGAAGATCACTTCCGCAGTTCACTCCTATGACGAACCCGGCGAGTATACCGCTTCATTGACGGTGAATGGCGAATGCACAGAATATGTACGGATCGTCATCATTCCCGCACCGCATGTGGAGAACCCCCGGATGGCTGTCTCCTTCATCTGCCCCCAATCGGCCGAAGTGGGCAAGCCCATTCAGTTCTCAGACACCACCGGCGGTGCCAGGCAATGGGAATGGCGCTTTGGCGAGACGGCCACCGTGGACGCCACGCAAAAAGATCCGAAATACACATATACCACACCAGGCCTGAAGACGGTGACGGTAGTGATCAATAATGACGATCGGCAGATGGGCATCGGAAAGATCTATGTCAACCCCGCGCCGGCGCCACGACGGAAAGACCGGCCCAATGACAGGCCCATCATCGTCATGCAGAACAAGCCCGCTGCCGGCCCGGCACAGGCTCCCCAGGATTCGGTGAAGAAGGAAGAGGCGCCGGTGGTGAAAGCCCCCGAGATCAGTGATGCCGGGTTTGAGGTACTGCTGCGGGCGGTAGCCAACAAACAAAAGACCGCAGACCACTTCGCACCCTATTTCTGCGGCAACCTCAACGTGCAGGCGAACCTCAACGGGCAAATGATGCCTTTTACGGAGCTATGCAACAAGTTCAGCTCGTTGAAAAGCGAAAAGAAAATAAAAAAACTGACCATCCAGCTGGTGAAGAACGAAAAGACCAATTGTATCATCGCCCTTTTTGTGAACCTGAAAGAGAAAGAAGGGCTCTTCAATAAAATATTCTGATATGCCTGCAGCAACATTGGACATACAGCTGAACGCCGGAACCCAAAAGGCGCTGAAGATCGCCCAGTCACTGGCCAGGGAGCATATGCACGCCGCCTTTGGTGCAGCGCATCTCCTGAAGGCACTCCTGCACAAAGACCTGGACATCGGGCAACAGCTGTGGCAACGGGATTATGATGTTTATTATATCGAAGAATGGGCGGACGTACGAATGGAATCTTATCGTAAATCACCCGCACCCAAAGAAGCGCCCGTGGGGGATGATGATATTGCCGCCATCCTGGAAGAGGCGGACAATGTCCGGCTGCAGCTGAATGAAGAAGAAGTGACACCGCTGCATATATTGACTGCGCTCAGCACGCCCGGTGTCGGCTTCAGCTTCGAACAACTGAAAACATTTCCCCTGCAAAGGGAGGTGTTAATGCAAATAGATCAGGACAATAACACCCTTCGCCAGCTGAATATCCCAACCGCCACAAACACTAAAAGTCAAGCCCTCCTGAAATTCTGCCGTGACAAGTCGCTGCAGGCAGCACAGGACGCCATGGACCCTATTACAGGCAGAGAGCAGGAGATCCGCATGATGGCGGAGATCATCAGCCGCCGGAGCAAACCCAACGTGCTGATCATCGGCGAGCCGGGAGTGGGGAAGTCAGCCCTCGTGGACGGCTTCGCCCTGGCCATCCACAACGGGCAGGTACCGGAATTTTTGCGTAGCGCCAGGATCTTCGAGCTGGACAATGGCGCATTGGTGGCCGGCGCTTCCTATAAAGGAGAGGTAGAGGAAAGACTGAAGTCCATCCTGCAGGAGATCCAGACCTTCGATAAAGCCATCCTGTTCATAGACGAGATCCATGCCCTGATGGATAAACAAGGGGCCGCAGCCGGAGCAGCCAATCTTTTGAAACCGGAGCTTGCCCGGGGAGCCATCACGGTCATCGGCGCCACCACGCTGGAAGAATACAGGCGACACATCGAAAAGGACGAAGCCTTCGCCCGCCGGTTTGAAGTGCTCACTGTTCCCGAGCCTGACGCCGCCACCGCCTTCCGGATGATAAAGCAGGTGCTGCCGCGCTATGAAGCCCACCATCGTATACAGGCCGATGATGAGACAATAAAAGGATCCGTTCGGCTGGCTAAACGATATATCAAGGACAGGAAGCTGCCGGATGCCGCCATCGACCTGATAGACCGCAGCATGGCGAGCCTGCGACTGGCCATCGACACGGGCGCTGACAATATAAAAAAATTTGAAGCCCTGACAGATACAGAGGAAGCGCAATGGCGGGTGGAACAATTGAAACAAACGGTTGGCCCCATCATCTGGTCAGCAGCTGCATCCGGAGAAGACCCACAGGACCTGACGGTGATCTGCCAACGCCTGAAAGAGATCCTGCCACTGACCCGGACCATCCTGCACCAGCAGGACATCACTTCCATCGTGGCGGACAAGACGGGCATACCTGTGGGGAAGCTACAGACGGCGGAAAGGGAAAGGCTGCTGAATATGCCGGAGGTGTTACGGCAAAGGGTCGTTGGACAGGACCATGCTATCCACACCATCAGCGAGGCCATCATGGAATCGAGGTCCGGGTTGAGCAAGCCCGGTCAGCCCATCGGATCATTCTTTTTCCTGGGCCCTACCGGCACAGGTAAGACAGAGCTGGCCCGCGCACTGGCAGAGCTGCTGTTCCAGGATGAACGATATATCATCCGCTTCGACATGTCGGAATTCAAAGAAGAGCATGCCGCCGCATTGCTGTATGGCGCCCCTCCCGGATATGTGGGATACGAAGAGGGAGGATTGCTGGTGAATAAGATCAGGCAGCAGCCCTATGCTGTTGTCCTCTTCGACGAGATCGAGAAGGCCCATGCCTCCGTGTTCGATATTTTCCTCCAGATCATGGATGAAGGCAGGCTGCATGATAAGCTGGGACGGCAAGGTGATTTTTCCAATGCCCTGATCATCTTCACCTCCAACATCGCCAGCAAATATGTGGCGGAAGCATTCACGGAGGGCAACGTGCCTTCGCATGCCCACCTGCTCGATAGGATGGCGGCGCATTTCCGTCCGGAATTTTTAGGCCGCCTGACCGAGATCGTTCCTTTCAGCCCCATCGATCCGCACATGGTGGAAAATATCTTCCGGATCCAGGTGAAAGGATTGCATCAGCTACTGAAAGGACAAAACATCGAATTGGACATTACCCCGGCCGCAGTGAAATATCTCGCCGCATTGGGATACTCCCCGGATTATGGGGCAAGACCGTTGGCCGGCATCATACGGGGGCAGCTGAGAAGGCCCCTGTCCCGGATGATCATCAGCGGAGAGCTTACACCCGGAAGTAAAATCACCCTTGGCCTGGGCGCTGGCAGCCGATTGATCTGGTGCGCGGACAAGTCCGAATAGTAAAACCTTTTCTTAAAAACTAAAAACTTCAGATTATGGCTATTGAACCTTATGGAATTGGCGGGACAGAAGTCAAAACAGACGCATTCGAAGCCTTTGCCGATATTCCGCAGAACCGCGTTCTCATCGCAGAGCAACTGACCAAAGATCCTCCTGTCAAACCTGACATCGTGCAGGGCCTGACTGATATCGCATCCGTCTTTGAGCACTTCGGCCCCAAAGTGGAAATGGAGTTCGGTACAGAGGAAGGCACCATCCGTCGCGAAACCCTGCAATTCCGGGGATTGGAAGATTTCGGCACAAAGGGCATCACCGCACAAAGCCCCTACCTGAAAGAGCTGAATATGAAGCAGCAGCAGTATCACAAGATCATCCGGCAGCTGAAGACCAACAAGCTCCTGAAACAGGCCATCGCCAACGCGGAGACAAAGGAGAACCTCATCCAGGCATTACAGGCCCTGATACGCGAGCTGGATACGGCCTCTTAATTATTTTTAAACATTCAAATTACCAGAACATGTCAGTCGAACAAATCAAGACAGCCGAACAGGCCGATACGAAATATAAGATCATCGACACAGCCGCCGCCGCTGAAGCCCTGGAGACCCAGCTGAATGGCCTGGCCAGATTCGGCGGCTTCGACCTGCTGGAGTCGGCCATCGACGCAGTACAGAACCTCAATCCCTCCAGGAAGGCGCGTCGCAAGATCTTCCTGGAAGAGCCGGCAAAAAAGGAAGAACGCACCGAATTGAAGAAGATCCTCCAGTGGTGGACGGAGATCCTGCAGGATTCCGGCGACATCGTGGAAATGGTGGCAGCCTGCAACGAGAAAGCAGTATCCGCAGAACAAACGCTGAATACCAACCTGGCTGCCGCCGTGAAAGAAACGGAAGCACTGGAAAGGTCCTACCGTTCCATAGCGCTCTTCTTTAAGAACACAGAAAGCCTGAAGATCAAAAATGTCTCGATCATCAATGCGGAGCCCGATCAGCTGAAAGACCTCGATAACACCCGTTTTATCGACGCCATCAGGGTTGAGCTGATCAGCAATTACGATCGGCTGGACCTGCGTAACAACTATAGCCTGCTCATCCTCCCTGGATACCTCGGATCAAATAAGGTGGTGGAAAAATGGGCGAAGATCGCTTATGAAAATAAAGTGATGCTGATCACGGACTTCGAACACCTCGATTCCCCGGACGATGTCATGGAGCTTTTCGAGTCTGCTAACCTCACAGGAGGCGATCCCTGGCGGTCTAATGTCATCATGACCTGCAACTGGCTGGTGGGCCGCGGCAAGCTGGATGACATCGACGAAGAGGATCATCTGTATGTGCCACCCGCCGCAGCATTGGGAGGCCGTATCTACCAGACATTGATGTCACAGGTCACAGCAGGTAAAAAATTCGGCGGCCTGAATGAAGTGGACGGCGTCCGATTCGACCTGAAAAAAAGCGAGATCGCTGGCCTGGAAAAACTAGGTCTCGTGCCGATGGTGAAGGAATACGGAAAGGTGATGGCCTTCTCCGCCAAAACCCTCTTCAACGGAGATAACCTGGGGCTGCAAACATATTCCGTTGTCCGCGTATTCGACTATGTCACCAAAGTGATGATGGACTTCCTCAACAGGCGCGCTTTCGAGAACTTCAATGCCAGCACACGCAAGGAACTGATGGGACAGATCGTACGATTCCTGGATGGTATTACGGGACCGGGTAAGCTAATAGAGAATTTTACTATCCGGCGTTTTGAACAGGATCCGCTGCAAAAAGACAGGATCCATCTCGATATTCACCTGAAACCCTACTTCCCCGCGAAGACCTTCCTGATCAAGCTCGAAGGACAGAAAGGCGAAGACGCTGAAAAAACAGAATGGGCATCTGAATACGAGCAGGAGTGATAAAATAAAATAATAATACGAAGAGGAATGAGAGTATATAATAAGAGGTATACGTTTCTCTTTAATGTGGATAATTTGGCATCCTATTTGGCGGTGCTAAAAATTAAATTCAATAATATTGTATCACTACCTGAAATAATCTCAATACAACAATCCAACCTTTGATTACCTTATCCGTCTTTATAGAATATACTCCCCGTTTTTAGTTTTTTTATTGCCCCCGACTCGTAGCATTTTTCCCTTTAGTATTCGGCCATGTCAGGCCGGACCACTGGTTTCGTAGCTGCATGAGTGTGTAATATGCCCCAAAAGGTGTACTGGACTCTCCATGTCTATTCATCCGTTTTTTTATTTATTGGTCTTTATACCATTTTTTAATCTTTAAAAATTAAAATGTTATGTCATTCAAGGCAAAACTTAAAGTAGGCGGCAAGGAAGTCAACGTGCTGAACTGTAACTATGCGTTGAAACAGGAAACAGACGCCACGGGGCGCCCATCCTCCATTACAAGAGGCGGTAAGATCACTATGACCGTGGAGTCCACGGGCGACACTACCTTTTTCGAGTGGATGTGCAACAACTTCGAAAGGAAGGATGGCTCCATCACATTTGTCAAGCGGGATTCCGACGCCACCATGAAGGAACTTAATTTCAAGGAGGCTTACCTCGTAGACTATAAGGAGAACTTCGAAGCTTCAGGGGACAATCCCGTAACGGAGTCCTTTACGCTCAGTGCGAGGGAGATAGCCGTAGGCAGCGGCACACACACCAACGAGTGGGTAAAAATGTAAAAAGTTAACCAGGTGGGTCGTCACCCGACGGCCCACCTTAAATTATCTTGCATGTCATTCCTGGCTAAACTAACGATAGACGGAGAAGATTCCAATATCCTCTATTGTGGCTTTCGCTTCTCCCAGGTGACGGATACCACCGGAAGACCTTCTTCCGTCCCGCAGGGAGGCACAGTCAACCTCACCATTGAAAGCACCGGAAAGGTAGACCTCTTCGACTGGATGATCAGTCCTACCCAGAAGAAGAGCGGTACGATCACTTTCTATCGCCGCGACACAATGAGTAAATTGAAGACACTGGAATTTTCGGACGCGCATTGCGTGGATTACAACGAGGTCTATCAGCATGATGGTGAATTCCCCATGCAGATCGGATTAGTATTGAGTGCAAAAGAATTGAAATTGAATGGATCGAATTTTAAAAACAACTGGCCGGAATAGCATATTACTCCTCCGGTGCTACAAACCATAAACGATACTATTTTTTATGGCACAGCTAGTCAGCACGAAAATCAGCATTGCCGGTGACCTTATCACGCAATTTTCATCTTTTCAGCTAACCCAGGGCATCTTCTCTCACCATGTCTTCAGGCTGGTGTGCCCTGCCGTCTCCATCGACGGCAGCACAGGCAATATATTTAGCCAGTCGAAGAACCTGATGGGCGCAACCCTGACCGCACAGATCAATTCCGTGGGCATGGGGGGCCAGCTACTTTTCAGCGGCGTTGTCACACAGGTAGAGACCTCCCGCTTTTCCAGCTACACCGGGGATATCATCATCACTGGACATAGTCCCACCATCATCCTGGACAATGGCCCCCATTGTAAAAGCTGGGAAAAAAAGGCGGTGAAGAACATCGCGCAGGACGTCCTGAAGCACTTCCCGCAGAATTTGCTGAACCCGAAGATCACCCCTTTGTATCCCGAAACATTAGCCTATTACGTCCAGTACAAAGAGACGGCCTGGCAGTTCCTTTCGCGTCTCTGCGCCACCTATGGCGAATGGTTGTATTATGACGGCCGCTCGCTGGTGATCGGTCCTCCCACGGGTGGCAATAACACCGCACTTACCTTCGGCAGTAATCTCAGCCGCTTTACCATGGCCCTGCAGGTACGGCCTGCTGCCCTTCAGATGATGGCCTATGACTATATGAACCACCAGGTATATACAAGCACGCCCAGTGGTATCGAAGGCCGGGCCGGTCTCAACGACCTGGGCAAGGTCGCTCTTCAGGCCAGCCAGACTGTCTACGCTGCCCAGCCGAAAGTCTGGAACAACCATTTTTTAACGAATAAGAAACAGCTGGATGACGTTGTCAATATCCAGTCTGCCATGCAAAGCAGCAACCATGTCCGCTTCAATGGCGCCAGCGGCCATCCCGGCATCAGCGTCGGAGGTCAGGTGAGCATACAGGGAAAGAATTTCTTCAGCCAGGGAGATGAGTCCTATGGCGATTACACCGTTGTGTCCGTCAATCATTTTGCGGACGGGCAAGGTAATTACAACAATGATTTTGTGGCAGTCCCTTCCAGTATAAAGGTTCCGCCCGTTGCAACCCCGATGGCCCCTCCCTGCGAGGCGCAGAGCGCCATGGTCACCGACAACCACGACCCCAAAGGCCTGGGAAGGGTCCGGGTGAAATTCTATTGGATGAACGGATCGGAGAAATCCCCGTGGATCAGGGTCACCAGTCCCCATGGCGGCGGCGGAAAAGGCATGTTCTTCATACCCGAAGTGGGTGAGGAGATCATCGCCGGCTTCGAAGGTGACAGCGCCGTCAAGCCTTATGTGATAGGCACCGTGTACCATGGCGCGGCCAGCAACGCTTTCAGCAATGGCGGCAACGACGTAAAAGCATTGCAGACCCGCAGCGGGAACAAGGTCATCATGAACGATGCCGCTGGCAGCGTCTTCGTGGAAGATAAGGACGGCAACAGCATGATGATGGACGGCGCCGGCAATATTACTTTCAAGTCCAACAAGACCGTGACCATCAATGCCACCGATGAGATCATTTTCCAGACGAAGAAGATCACCATGCTGGCCGAGAACGAAGTGTACCTGGAATCGAAAAAACTGGATGGCCAGTTGTCCGAGACGGCCACCCTCTTCGGCAAGAACAATGTCACCGTCCAGTCAGAGACCATGATAAGCCTGGAATCCCAGAATAAAGTGGAAGCATCTGCCAATACGGAGGTCAACCTTAATGGCAATAGTAAGGTCACCCTCAATAGCACCATGGTGGAAGCCAATGGTAAGGACGTCACGAATATCCGTGGCGGTATGGTCAACCTCAATACATAGCTATGATACATCCGCACAATCCCATTATGCAGCGCCTCAATGCCATGGCACGGCAATGGCAGCAGGAGGTCCGCCCCAGGCATCAGCTGATCAGGTGGATGCTGCGCCCCGAGGACCATCGTATGTACGAAGGGTTTTGCCGGCTGGAGGCCTCGCAGCATGGCAGCCTGAACAACCTCTTTGTATTTTTTTATACCCCTTTCCGGGAGACGGAAAGCTACAGCCACGCCATCATGGCGGGATGGTTGCAGGAGCATGATGACAACGTCGAACAAAAGAAACTACTGGATGCTGCAGGGATCAGGGGTGAATGGGACACAGCTATCTTCAGAACAGCCGTTGCATCCGCAGACCATGCCTCCTGTATCGCCCTGCTCCCTCAGATGATCCGTTCCTACCGGGATTGGCTGGGCATGTCTGCCACAAGCATTGTACTCGCCCTCCTTCCCAAAGAAATGCCCTCGCCCCCTGCCTTCGCCGCCTGGCTGGAAACCTGGATGCAGCAGGACCTGCCCGATGGCATTCAGCTGCTGCTCTTCGATCATGCCCAGGGTAATTTCTGGGGTGCCATCTTTTCTAAATATGCTGCCTGCAGCTGCACCATGCAGCACGACCTGCGCATGGAACAGGCCATCCGCGAGATCGCCACCAGCGGCGCCGCCGTCGACCCGCACGCATCCTTCCGGCAATGCCTGTTCGAAATGGGTGAAGCGGCTGCAAAAAAGGACAGACAACGATTACATGAATGGGGCGAAAAAGCCCTGGCCCTGGGCAGAAAGTCCGGCGACGCTCTCCTGCTGGCAACGGCCTATATCTCCTATGCCGGCATGCTGTTCAATTTTAAGGCACATGAAAAAATAGATACCCTGCTGGAAGAAGGTCTGCAGGTTTGCATAAAAGGCATCAGCAAAGGGGAAGAAAGCATGAAGTCCCTTCTCCTTCAATATTACGCCTACAAGGGATCGCATTGCCAGATCCGCAGGCAAAGGAAGGAGGCGCTGGGCTGGTTCATACGTATGGGCGAAGAGGCCGCTGCCTTCGGCTTTTTCACACAATCCATCTCCGCCTGGTATAAGACATTCATCTTCGCCCGCTATAAAAATTTCGACACCGAAAAGGATAAAGCCGTGCTTGCCGCCATGCAGCTGACCGACAAGCTGGACATAGAAGACATCCTTTCCTCGGAATATCCTTTCCTGGCAGCAGCATTCGTACAGGACAGCCTGGACAAATGGGCGGCCTTGCGCCGGCAGGTGGAAGAAAGAATGCAGCAGGTTTGCGGAGCCGGCTGGCGTGAAGAGGTGGAAGAGATGGAAAAGAACTACACACGCCAGCGGGTCAGAGAGGTTGAACAACAAGCGCTGATGGAAGAATAATCTATAGTATTATGTATGTCGCTAACACACATTTAAAGCCCGTCATCGGGATCGATATTCACTTTGTGAACCTGCCTTTCCCTTTTGTGCCTATCCCGCATCCGTACATCGGGCTGGTGATCGACCCCTTCGATTATATCCCCTTTATCGGCGCTACGGTGAAGGTGAATGGCGTCCCCCGCGGCAATACGGACACCATGGGTATGATCATCACTTTTGTGCATATACCTTTCGGCGCCGGCTTTACCCTGTTCCCCATCATCGGACATAACAGCCAGAATTTTTTCGGCAGCAAAAAAGTAATGGTGGACGGCGCTCCTATGAGCGGCGCCGGCTATATGGTGATGACCTGTAATGACATTGGCATTCCGCTGAGCTTCCGGCCCGGCCGCAAGTTCATACCCATCCCCTCCCTTTACCTGCCAACTTCGTTTTGCATTCCCCTGCAATGGGGGGCGCCCGTCAATGTCGGCGGCCCGCTGGTGCCTAATTTCAGTCTGATGGCGCTGCTGAAAGCTTTTGTTTTCGGCTGCTTCCTGAAAGTGCTGGGAAAGATCGCCGCGGCCGCAATGAAAAAAATGTCCGGCAAGCTGGCGGGAAAGATCGGCGCCAGCGCCAAGCTGAAAAAAGCATTGTGTAAAATGGGCTTCGAGCCCGTGGACCTTATCACCGGCCGGGTGAACTATGAATATGCTGACTTTGAGCTGCCCGGCCCTATCCCTTTGCTATGGCTGCGTAACTGGGACAGCGATTCCGCCATGGAAGGTTCATTAGGTTATGGCACCCATTTCTGCTACGACCGGTATATCATATTGATGAAAGAGGAAGATGCAATGGCCCTCTTGCTGGAAGATGGAAGAGTGGCCGCTTTCCCCTGGCTGGAGCCCGGTGAGGAATACTACCACCGGCAGGAAAAATTGCTGCTGCGACGGAAGCAGAACGGGCATTTTTTACTGGAGGACTACAATGCCTCCCTCTATCTGCATTTTAATCATACAGGCCCGTCCGACATCGTTCGACTGTCATTCATCGAAAATTACAGTGGATGCCGCATCCAGCTGCACTATGACAGACAGCAGCTGACGGCCATTACCGACAGTGCCGGCAGGAGATTATTGCTGCACCGGGACCGTGAACGCATTATCCGTGTCGATCTGCATCACCAGGGCAACATGCAGACACTCGTCACCTATGCCTATAACGAGGCCGGTGACCTGACCGCCGTGACGGATGCGTTGGGTCAAGCCACCCGCATGGAGTACAGCGATCATCTGATGGTGCGGAAGACAGATCGCAACGGGCAAAGCTTTTACTGGGAATATGATCAGCTGCATCGTTGCGTGCATACCTGGGGCGATGGAGGCGTACAGGAAGGCTGGATAGGATATTACAATGGCTGCACCGAGGTCACCGACAGCCTGGGCAATACCACCACATACTGGTACGATGAGAACAATTGCTGTGTGCAGGAGACGGATCATTACGGCTCCAGCCGTTATACTGAGTACACCGACGATCTGCAGGTCTTCCGGCAGACGGATGAGATGGGGCATGTCACAGGGTATGTATATAACGAACACGGCTGGCTGAAAGAAAAGATCATGCCCGATCACACGAGCACCCGGATCTTTTACAACGAGCACCACCAGGTAAAGCTGATCATCCACCCGGACGGCAACAGCGACACCCATGGCTATGACACGGAAAGAAGGTTGCGCTTTATCAACTATCCCAATGGCCAGACCACGGCGTATGAGTACAATGACAAAGGTCAGCTGTCGGCCATGGTCTTTAATGGCAGGGAGAGAACAATTTTTCAATATGATGAGGATGAGAACCTCACGGGCATGAAATGGGCAGGAGGCATGGCACAATGGCAATACGACCGGATGGGCAATTGCACCCGCGCCATTGATGCAGAAGGCCAGATAAGGCATTATGAGTATGATGCACTCTGCCGCCTTCGCCGCATGTATCTGCCCGATGGTAACCAGATCAGGCTGGAATATAATGCTTATACGGAGGTGACAGAAGTGAAGGACAGGAATGGGCGGATAGTGTATGAATATACACCACTGGGTAACCTTTCCAGGAGGAACCACAATGGGATGGAGCAGCAGTATATCTACGACAGCGCCGAAAGGCTGAAAGCCGTCATCAATGAGACGGGGCAGTACTATCGGCTGGATTATAATGCAAGAGGTGAGATCGTTGGAGAAACAGGGTTCGATGGCGTGCGGAGAGACTACCGGCGGGATGCGGCAGGCAGGGTGGGAAGGGTGGAAAGACCCGGGGGACGTCATACAGCCTTTGAATACGATGCCAATGGGCGGATCATCCGCATGGAATACCATGATGGCAGCTGGGAATTCTTCCGGTATGACAAGACAGGCAATATTACAGAGGCCACCAACGAACATACGACTATTCAGTTCCAGCGCGACAAGCTGGGTATGGTAGAGACGGAATGGCAGGACGGGTATCATGTGAAAAGTAAATACGACAAGCTGGGTAATCGTGTCCGCCTGGAAAGCAGCCTGGGCGCCGCTATTGACATCGATCGTGACAGGTCCGCTCTCCCGGTGGGTATGAAGGTGCGGACGACGGATGCTGCATGGAGCTGCCAGCTGCAATACAATAGTGGCGGACAGGAGCTCCTGCGCCGGCTGCCCGGAGACCTGGTAAGCACCCGGTCCTATGATCCTTCGGGTCATATCGAACAGCATAAGGTCATTCGAAATAAAGTCGCCGTCGACTGGAAGCAGTATACCTGGGAAGCCGGCGACCACCTCTCCGGTGTCGTCGACGGGCTGCGGCAATCCCGCACCAGCTTTAGGTACGATGCGTGGAGTAATCTTGTTTTTGCGCAATATGCCGACAGCACCATGGTGCACCGCACTATGGACGAGACAGGCAATGTATATGGTACGGTAGATAAAAGCGACCGCCACTACAGTACGGGAGGCGCCCTGCTTGACAGCCACAGCCATACCTACTCATACGACGAGGAAGGTCACCTCACCCGTAAGACGGAAAAAACCACAGGAAAAAAATGGCAATACCAATGGCAGGCCAATGGAATGCTGGCCAAAGTCATACGGCCTGATGGGAAACATGTTTGCTTCAGCTACGATGCGCTGGGAAGAAGGATCAGCAAAACCTTTGACGGAAAGATCACCCGTTATTTTTGGGATGGCAACACCATGCTGCATGAATGGACGTATGCCGAAAGCCGGCGTCCAAAGCCCATCGTCAATATAGAAGGGCAGCTTGAGCATAACGAAGCAGAGCCCGTCGAAAAGATGACCACCTGGGTATTTGATCCGGATGGGTTTGCCCCTGCTGCCAGGTTGCTGGACGGACGCGCATGGAGCGTAGTCTGCGACTACCTGGGTACACCCCAGGCCCTCTATGATGAGGACGGCAAAAAATCATGGGAAGGGGTATTGGATATTTATGGAAGAGTGCGATCTTTAACTGGCCGGCGGGAGGATATGCCCTTCCGGTACCAGGGGCAGTATGAGGATGTGGAGACGGGGTTGTACTACAACCGGTTCCGCTATTACAGCCCCGAAGCAGGCACATATATCAGCCAGGATCCCATTCGTCTCGAAGGCGGTACCAATATCTATAGCTATGTCAGTGACCCGAATTACTGGACAGACCTGCTGGGGCTGACACCCATATTCGATGATAAACTGGCGGATATGGCAAAGACGGTACACAATTTGGTTGCTGATGATCCTAGAGCCTTCAGAAGTCAAACGATCGCTATTGGACAAGGCGAGCTGCCCAATAATGGAGGAACACAGCTTTTTGCTGCCGGCAGCGGGGCCCGGTTCAGAAAAGGACAGCGTGACAAGCTGATCGAGATGGGGGTGCCGGAACAAAATATATACTCCGGCAAGGCTGCCCGGGAGCTCATCGAAAATGATCGTAAGGCCACCAGGCTGGCCAATCATGCAGAAAGGGTGATCATCCGCAATGCACCGAAAGGCACCAAATTCCCTAAATGGGGCATCTCCTGGGCGGCGCATCAGAAAAATGAATCCTGTGCGAATTGTAAACCGCATGTGGAATGTGCATCATAAATTTGAACAATTAAATATGCAGACAATAACTCTATCGGGACATAAAGAACAGGTCTTACAAAACCTGGAGGGCCTGCCTTTTCAAAAACAGCTGTACTTCGCCGTCTGGATAACGGAATACCTGTATCAGCAATATGGAGAGGCGCTGAATGAAAAGTTCCTGGAAGAGGAAGAGCTGGATCTCAACGAAGTCCTGGCTTTTTTGTGGTATGTGGTGGATAAGGGTCCCGCAAAGATCGACGAAGACCTGATGGAAGAATACATCGGGGCGCTGGAGAATGATGACATCTATGAAGAGCTGGACCAGGATGAAAGAGATGAGTCCGGGCAGGCCAACCTGATCAGCGGATTCTACAACGCCTTGCTTTTCATAAGGGACAGGACCCATATCTTATTGGGCGGTTCCTCCAGCCTTCCCCTCAATATCATTGATGTTATATTGACAGGAGAGCTCGGCATGACGGACAGTGACGACATGTTAGGCCATCCGCTGTACCAGGCCGAGTTCTCTGTTCAAACACATATGCTGGAATATCTTCGTACTGGCAAACCCGCCACCAGCGAACAAAAAGACCTGTTCCGGGAAAAACAATAGCTATTGCTTGTCCAGGCGACCGGGAGCCATTCCGTTCTATTGTCATCCACATTCCACTAATTTATTCCCACATAAAAAAGTGGAAATAAGACATTTCACTTAGGCGGCAACAGGAGGATCCTGCAACGTTTATGAGGAGCTACTTATCATTATAATCGCCTGTGTACCAATGCCTGAAAAAAATACCTATAAACCTTGATTTCTAAGTCTTTGAGTGCCAGTTTATTCGTTTTCGCCCCTAATTTTGACAGTACTTTATTCACTGAAAAACCGTTAATATTATGTCCGTAATCCGTAACTCGAATTCCCGATACCCTAAAGTGAAAACTATGAAACACGTAGATTTCCTGTATTTCAATGTCTACAATTATTTCTACAGGATCAGCCAGCTAAGGCCCAGTTTTAATCCCCGTATGCAAACAATGTATTTATTTTCGATTGGCTCAGGTGGATGGATCCTATTGCTGGAGTCGCTTTATTTACACCTGGTCAAACATGGCCGTTTTGCATCGAAAAGTGAATCCACTATTTTTGCCGTTGCTATCTACATGCTGACAGCGGCCCTCTTCCACTACATCTTTATTGTCAAGGATCGCGACCAGAAGATCTTTGGTAAATATGAAGAACAATCGAATAAGAGCACGAATAGTCGCTGGCATCTGGCCGTCTCTATCAGTGTTTTGTTCCTGCCTTATATAGGACTGATGGCCCTGGCTATTATTTTTCCAAGGCATTAGGAATTCTATATTGAGTAGTTCCCGGATGGAAATTGCTCCATGAATGCCAGAACTCCTGGTAGGACTGCACAGCCTGTAGTTGTTGATCTTTCAACTTGCCGGCTGTGCATTTTCCATGTAAGGTCCAGGTAGACCCGGTATTGCTATCTTGTAAAGACATACTTCCCGGGATTTTTTCAAACTGAAGGGTCTCGCCCTGGACATTTCTGTTCCATACATAAAAAGTAGTGGAATCCGGACCGGGTAATAGTAGCACCGGAATATTACCTACCGTATCCTGTATCAGCGAATGGCTCATCAGGTCATTCCAGTCATAAGCTTTTGTATGATCCTTTGTTGAAACACCCACCACCCAGGATTTCATTTTCCATGATCCGGGATCCCTTTTTTCAAGGCTTCCTTTAATGGTACCCTTATCATAGTCAGCCAGGTCATCATATTGTTTATTATACACCGTGTCAGGCTGAAGGATCTTTGTACCCGGATGTTGCGAGATCCAATCGCTGAGAGAAGATTGCGAAGAAGGTACTTCGGCGAGCCGCTGGTTTTTCAAGGGCCCCGCAATCGATACACCAGTGGCCTGCTGCCACCAGCTTTTGGTCGTTGCATCCTCGAACATAGCATTGAAATGGTCCATCCCCACCAGGCGGAACGTTTCATTCCTGCCATTCACCAGCGGACTGAAAATCCTTCCTGTTCTGCATACAGTGCAATATGTGATCATCACCGGTGTATTGCCCACGGTATCCCTCACCTGGTGATGATAGCCGATGACCTGCACCGGGTAAGCCTTGGATTCATCGTTAATAGTGACCCCGATGACCAGCTTGTTCAAAGGAAAAGTATTGGTAGCCGCATCGGCAAACCTGATGGTGCCGGGTTGATAGAACATTTTGTCGGCTTCAAATTTGAAATTGAAGAAATAGAAAACCACGGCATAGAGCACCACCACCGCCGACAACAGGACCTTGGACCACCTCTTTCCTTTCACGAAGTAGTGATACAAAGGGAAAATGACCAGGAGCAACCCTAACATTCGCAGGTAGAGCCTGTACCTGTCAATAAAATATGCGAGGTCAATAGTGTTCCTGTGCTGGCTGCCGGGGAAAGGCATGATGAAATATACCCGTAGGATCTCGATGGCAAATAAGAGGATGATACCGAGGATTAATAGCAGGCGTTTCATACAATAATTTACAGATTTCTTTCAAAAAAGAACACTCCCTTCTTATTGGCAACAATAATATCCGGTAACCCATCCTTATTCATATCCTGCACCAGCACCTGCAACCCCACGCCGGAGTCATTGTCGATTTCATGGGGTATCCATTTCGGGGCAGGACCCGGCCTGAGCTCAAACCAATACAGGACGGACGGCTCCAACGCCCCCGGGTCTTCCCCATTGTGAGCAAAATATCGTTTCCCCGTCACCAGGTCTGGATATCCATCCTTATTGACATCGGCCATGGCCATTCCATGCGACTCGGAAAATCCTTTGTAAATGTCATGATGTACCCAGCCTGTGTCCACTTTTTCGTGCCACCAGATACCATAATTATGTGCCGAGGCGCTGATGAGCTCCTTTTTCCCATCCATGTTCACATCGAGCGCATAGATCTGTGAACAATCTTCCCCCAGGTCGGCAGGATGAAATTTCCAGTTGGACGTTTTGGGATCAGCAGGACATTCCCACCAGCCTTTGGTGATGACCACATCACGCCGCCCATCGCCATTCATATCGATCAGGCCAAGTCCGTGTGTATACCTGTTGACACCTGGAATATCTCCTTTGGCAATGACATATCTTTTCCAGAGCGTATCACCTTTTTTCACCGGCGATTTCAGCCAGATCATTTCCTTTGCCACGGGATCATTGCATAGCAGGTCGGGCCGGCCATCCCCATCTACATCCACCAGGGCAGGGGATTCATTGCCGGCATTTTTCAGCAGGGGATGCATGGGCCAGTAGCCTTCTTTACGGCCGGGGTTCCTGTACCACACCGCTTCTTCCCCTGGCAGGCTGATGCGAATGAGGTCAATCCAGCCGTCCTGATCTATATCCATGGTAAAATCCAGAAAAGAATTGCTGAACGCAGTAGCCGGATCATAATGTTTTCCTTCTGCTATGGCATGCTTTGTCCAGCCAGGCGCCTCGAACCACCAGGCGCCGGCCAGGATATCTAATTTACCGTCATTATTGACATCACCGATGGCGACACCTTCGGAAATAAAATCTTTGGTCAAAATATGCTTTTGAAAATGGACGGACTGTGCATGAGTAGCCAGGGGCAAAAAGGCCAGCGGAAAAAAGGACCAAAATTTCCAAAGAGAAGCGAACATTTCCATGGCAATAATTCTTTATAGTGAAATATAGATATAATATCGCAAAACCATTAACCCTGCTGGCCGCCCCTGCCATAATTCCCTTTGAGGAAACCATTGCCCGCCCCACCATCGCCGCAGGATTGGAACCCCGAAACAGCTATTGATACGTAAAATAATGCCAATCAACGCTTTCTGACAGTTGCCGACTTTGCATGGCAAAAGAATTGCGGTCCCTTATTTATTAGTTCACCTCTAAAAACGATCGTTATGCAAAATTCAGATCAACCCATCCGCCCGACAGACAAGAACAAAGGCGACCAATCTGCCGTGGAGCAACAGCGTAAGGAGCAAACAGGTAAAAAACCATCTCCTGAGAACATGTCCGGATCGCAGAATGCCCAGCAGGGCAACGAAGCAGATGAGCAGGTGCAGGGAAAGAGCCAGCATATCACCAATAATGATAGTGCGCCCGTGAATGCATCGCGTGAAACCCAGGACCCGCAAAATATGTGGGGTCCGGAAAAACAAGGACAACAGGGGCAGGGCCAGGGCAAACAGGATATGGGCAAAACAGGCAGCAGCCAGCAGAAGGATCAATGGTCCCAAAAGGACAAAGACCAGGATACGGATCAGCAGAATAAAGGGAACAAAGGAAATATGGGAACCGGACAGGATCAAAATAAAAAACCGGGCCGCTAATTCGTTCATGCTGCCAATGCATAGGGATGGCCAGGCTAATTGCCTGGTCATTTTTCTTTTTATGGTATATTCGTCGTACGCATAGGTCGAAAATGCAATTGACCAGGTAAGCCATCCGCGTCATCGCTCAGTCACCCCGGTGGGAACCTGCTAAGTCTCCATCTCCATTTTATCCCATTCAATTACAAATGTCTATTAATTACTATTTGTTAATAATTTTTCATCTGACGTAGCAATGCAGTAGCCCTTTTATTGGAAAAAGTTGGACGCAACGATACTTTGGCGGTGTCAAACGGTTTACAAATTTTAACCAACCGATCTAAATGCTTGTTGTATGAACGCAAAACTTCTGCTGCACATTCATGTACTGCTATTTCTTAATTTTCTCATTTTTACCACCCCCGTCTTCGCCCAAAACCGCACAGTAACTGGTACAGTTACGGCTAAGGCCACCGGCCAGCCACTTCCCGGCGCCACCGTCTCAGTCAAAGGGACAAGGGTCGCAACCACTACGGCTACTGATGGCAGTTTCAAGCTGAATGCCCCCGAGGCGGCTAAGATCCTGACCATCTCTTACGTAGGCATGGCCAGCCAGGACATCAATATCCCGGCTTCCGGCACTGTCGAAGTCTCATTGGAGCAGACGGCCTCATCCAAAATGGATGAAGTCGTGGTAGTAGGTTATGGTACCCAGCGCAAGAGCGTCGTCACCGGCGCTATCTCCAGCGTAAGGGCGTCCGATCTTGAAAATCAGCCGGTGGTTCGGGTAGAGCAGGCCTTGCAGGGCCGCACATCCGGACTGACCATTTCTTCCGTTTCCGGCCAGCCGGGCGCCGCCTCGACAGTACGGCTGAGAGGCTTTACCTCCTTTGGCAATGATAAGAACAACCCGTTATGGGTAGTCGATGGCGTGGTCATCGACAACGGAGGCATCGGTTATCTCAACGAGGACGATATCGAATCCATCGAAGTACTGAAAGATGGCGCTTCGGCAGCTATTTATGGCACCCGTGCCGCAGCCGGGGTTATCCTTATCACCACCAAAAAAGGTAAGGCCGGGTCGCTGCGGATCAATTATTCGGGATTTTATGGGACCCAGTCGCCAGGCAAAAAAGTCACGGTGGCCAATCCCATGCAATATGCCACGCTAAGGAACCAATCGCTGCGTGCGGCGGGCAAACCAGCAGCTTTTGCCGATTCCTCCATATTCGGAGCCGGCACAGACTGGCAGAAACAGATCTTTAATTACAGCGCGCCAAAGATGAACCATGAGCTCAGCATCAGTGGCGGGACGGACAAGTCCACTTTCTTTACTTCGTTCGGCTACAATGATATCAAAGGCGTGATCGCCACTCCTATTTCCAAATGGAGGAGAATGAACTTCCGGATCAACACCCAGTTCAAGCCGGCCTCCTGGCTTAGCTTTGGGGAGAATGTGGGCTACAGCTATGGCAAGAACAGCGGGGTAGGCGAGGTCAACCGTGAATTTGGCGGCATCGTGAACTCGGCCCTCAATCTCGACCCTATTACCCCCACCATTATTACCGATACAGCCGCTCAGAAGAACTTTTATCCCTGGAACAATGCCACCAACCTGGCTGCGGCCACCAGGGACCCTTCCGGCAGACTGTACGGCATATCACCATATGTAGGACAGGAAATAAAGAACCCGCTGGCTATCATCCACAACAGGCTGGGAAACTATGCATGGGACCACAACATCGTGGGTAATGCATTTGTGGATATCACTCCCGTAAAAGGGCTTGTTATCCATTCTTCCCTGGGAACAAAAATGGCTTTCTACGGATCGGAGTCATTCAGTCCTTCCGTTTTCTATAACAACTCTACTTCCATCGGTCAAACGAATATCAACAGGCAGGAGAACTGGGTCATCAACTGGAATGTTGAGAATACCGTTTCTTATAACAAGATCTTCGACAGGCACAATGTTACGTTACTGGCCGGCTGGGGAGAGTATAAGGATGGGAATACCAGGGGCACCACCGTGCAATACAATAACATTTATGCCAATTATTTCGACCAGGCCTCGTTCCGGTTTACCACCCTCCCCCAGGACAGACAGAATAGCAGCGGCTCCGATGGGACGGATCACCGGATCAACTCCCTCTTCTCACGTCTCCAGTACAACTACGATGAAAAGTACCTGCTGACCGCGCTCATCCGCCGGGATGGTTCCTCCCGGTTCGGGTCCGACAACAGGTTTGGGTACTTCCCTTCCGTGTCTGTTGGATGGGTACCTACCAGGGAGTCCTTTTTCCCGGCCAGCAATGTGCTGAACAACCTGAAGATCCGCGCCAGCTATGGCGTCACGGGCAATGACGGCATCGGGGACTTCGCGTATGTCACCACGGTAGACCCGGGTGGCCAGCGCAACTATTCTTTTGGGACCACGGATGCAGTGTACCTGGGTTTCAGCCCCAGCGGACCTGCCCGCGCCGATCTGAAATGGGAGGAGACCCGTCAGACGGACATCGGACTGGATGCAGTCCTGCTGAACAGCCTGACATTTACAGTGGATGTTTATAAAAAGAAAACGGTAGGTATCCTCCAAAATCCTACGATACCCGCCTATGCAGGTTATGGCAGCTTTGCCCAGAACTTCGATGACATAGAGAATACAGGCCTGGAAATGGAGCTGGGCTATAAGAAAAAGATCGGCGAGCTTAATTTCGGCGTCAACGGGAACATCTCTTTCTATAAGAACAAGGTGACAAAGATGATCCCCGGACAAAAGTTCATCGAGGACAACAGCGCCACCTTCCAGAACCTGGGCAATATCACCCGCACCGGTCTGGGCCTGCCTTATCAGCAATTCTATGGTTACAAAGCCCTGGGCGTCTTCCAGACACAGGACGAGATCGATCACTATACAGGCCCCAATGGGAATAAGCTGCAGCCAAATGCCAGGCCCGGAGATATGAAATGGGCCAACCTGAATGGCGACAACAGCATCGGCGTGGACGACCGTACTTATTTGGGCAATCCCAATCCAACTGTGAGCTATGGACTGACCATCAACCTGGGATATAAGAACTTTGACTTCGTGGTGTTCGGCAGCGGCTCCGGCGGTAACAAGATCTTCCAGGGCCTGCGGAGATTGGATATTGCTACGGCCAACTACACGAAAAAATATTTCAATGCCTGGACGGCCACTAATACCAATACCAATGTAGCAAGGCTGGTAGACGGCGATCCGAATGGCAACTACGCCAAAATGTCCAGCTTTTACCTGGAGAGTGGCACTTTCTTCAGGCTTAGGACCATCCAATTGGGTTATACATTTCCCAAAACGCTTACCAGCAGGTGGGGCATGAAGAACTTACGGGCATACGTATTGAGCGAGAACCTCTTTACCATCACGAAGTACAGCGGTTATAACCCCGAGATCGGCGTAAGCCCTGATTCGGGCGGGGGCGCGCAATATGGCATAGATCGCGGTACCTATGTACAGCCCCGCGCTTTCCTGGTTGGTGTAAATGTTGGATTCTAATAACTACTTAAACAAAAAGACATATGAACTCGAAGAATCTTGTATACCTGGCATCGCTTATTTTAAGCTTGCAGTTTATAAGTTCCTGTAAAAAAGAATTGGACGTAAATCCTCAAAACCGGATCCCCATCGGCGACTTTTATAAAACGCCCGCAGATGCATTTGGGGCCCTGGTCGCGGTGTATGACCGTTTTGCATTCCAGAGCGGCGGTCTCTATGACAAGGCGGCGATCATGGATGTGGCAGGCGATGACCAGTTGGCCGGAGGTGGTAATGCCACCGACATCAATGACCTGCAGGTGATGCAGCTGTATACCCTGACGCCCACCACGGGCCCGCAGGCATACTTATGGAGTCGGGGGTACTCGGGCATCTACCGGGCCAACGTGCTGCTGTCAAAATTAGGCGACTGTCACCTGGATGCCGCAACGCTGGCCAGATACACCGCCGAGGTCAAGACCATGCGCGCTGCATTTTATTTTGACCTGGTCACCTTTTTCAGGAATATTCCTTTGATCGAAGGCACGGTATCCATCGACAGCCTGTATTCCGTTGTGCAGACCACCCCTGATAAAATATACGCCTATGTAGAAAAGGATCTCACCGAAGCCATTCCTGACCTGCCTGTAACAGTTCCCGTAGCTACAGAGGGTGGCCGGCTCACCCAGGGCAGCGCCAGGGCGATCCTGGGCAAAGTGTTGCTATACGAAAAGAAATGGCAGGCGGCTGCCGATCAGTTTGCGGACGTCAATGGCTCCAATCCGGGCGTAGATCCTTCCATCTATGGGTATAAATTGCTCGCTAACTATGCCGACCTGTGGAACCCTTCCAAAAAGTTCAATTCGGAGTCGGTGGTGGAGTTCGTGCATAGCAGCAAGTCCAACGGCGGCTGGGCCGATGCCGGCGCCTCTGAAGGCAATCTGCTGTGTATCACCACGGGGCCAAGGTCCTATTCGCAGGTGAAAACTACAGCGCCTGATTATTTTTCCGGGTACAGCTTCCTTGTATTCACTAAGGACTTTGCCCAGAATGTCATGCGCGGCGATCCAAGGTACCTTGCCACCGTTGCGGACCTGGACAGCTTAAAGTCAAATGGGATAGCCAACTATTCCGCGGGGTACAACAACACCGGATTTTTCCTGGGGAAATTCATCGGTCGTGTATCCGCCAAGGCGGCCAATACCCCCGAGCTGAACTTCAGCCAGGACGAGTATGAGATCCGGCTGGCAGATACCTACATGATGGAGGCAGAGGCTTTGATGAATGCAGGCGCCGACGTAAGCGCCGGCAGCAGGGCCTATAAGCTGCTGAACGCCGTCCGGGCACGGGTAGGTTTGACGGAAGTAGCTGTCACCCAGGACAACATTGAAAAGGAAAGAAGGCTCGAGCTGGCAGGTGAAGGACAGCGCTGGCTGGACCTGGTTCGCTGGGGCAAGGCTGCTACCGTGCTGGCTTCAAAAGGCTTTGTCGCGCACAAGCACGAAATATTCCCCATTCCTCAGGCCGAGCTCAACAATACGAAGCTGGTGCAAAACGATGAATGGAAATAGTTTTCATGAGGAACCTTAGGATCATTATCGTCATAAGTATGCTTATGGCGCTGACAGTCTTTTTTTCACGATGCTTCAATGGCCATTCATTGGTAAGCGTCGATCCCAGAGGCGATCAGTACGCAGGCGCAAGTGCGTGCATGAGCTGTCACCAAAGTGAAGGCAGCTCGTATGCGCATAGCAATCATTACAGGACCTCATCGTCCGTCAATGTGCAGCGCCTGAAAGCACTGATCGCCTCTTCATCTCAGGTCCCCTTTTATTTCTCCGACTCCAGTAATGTCAGGATAGAAGAGCACGACGGCGCCCTGTTCCAATCCAGCTTTTCTGCTGACAGGAGGATGGCCACCGCAAAGTTCGACATTGCCTTCGGGTCGGCCGAAAAAGCACAGACATACGGCTATTGGAAGGATGATCAGCTCTATCAGCTTCCCCTTACCTGGTATACCAGTATGCATAACTGGGCGAATAGCCCCGGGTTTTCCTCAAGGCATGCAAGGTTTGAAAGGACCATCGGGGTCCGCTGCTTCGAATGCCACGCTTCCTATGCCAACAGAGTGATGCAGCAGACAGGGGCGCTGACCACCGCCGAAACCCTGAACAAGACCTCCATCGTATATGGGATAGACTGCGAAAGATGCCACGGGCCTGCCCTGCAGCATGTAAAATACCAGCAGGAGAACCCATCCGTCAGAACAGCAAAGTACATAGTCCCCATAAAGTCCCTGACCCGGCAACAGCAGCTGGATGTTTGCGCCGTTTGCCATTCCGGGAATGACCGGGAAACGCAAAGGTCCCTTTTTGCTTTTGCTCCCGGCGACACTTTATCCCATTTCTATTTTCCGGATTTTGCGGCAAATAACGGCGAACCCGACGTGCATGGCAAACAGATCCAGCTGCTCCAGTCAAGTTTGTGCTTTATAAAGACAGCCATGACCTGCACGACCTGCCATTCCCCCCATACACAGGAGGACAAGGACAACGGGCTGACCGCCTTTGTGGCTAAATGCATGGACTGCCACCAGGGCTCCAGCCATGCAAAAGAGGTCCTGAAGGAAAATGAGCAAAAGAAAAGGGATTTCAACCTGGTCGGCGCAAACTGTATCGATTGCCATATGCCGGCGCAAACTTCCAAAACTATATACTTTAATAATGGGGCAGGGGCCAAAGACATTCCCTACCTGATCAGAACACATAAAATTGGAATTTATAAATAGCAGTATATTCGTTCATTAGGCATGATGAACCACATGATGAAGCACATGATGAAACCGGGCTTGACCATATTATTTGCACTGGTTGCTACTACACATATTCCAGCCCAGAATGGCATCCTGATCCCGGAGATCGTCAACTACACTAAAAAAGTTTACGAATCCGGCAATCAGAACAGGGCCGTTGACCAGGACAGGAGAGGACTGCTGTATTTCGCCAATGATGATGGCCTCCTGGTCTTTGACGGCAATTACTGGAAAACCTATCCTTTACCCAACGGCAGCATCGTCAGGTCCCTGAAAGTCGTGGATGACAGGATCTACATAGGAGGACAGCAGGAGATCGGCTATTTCTTTTTTGACCCAAAAGGTGGGCTGTCCTACCAGTCCCTGAAGCAGCTGATACCACCGGACGAGACCGAGTTCAGCGATGTCTGGCATGTAGTGCAGCTCGGGAAAGACATCTTCTTCCGGAGCAATAAAAGGATCTTCAGGTACCACGATGGCAGGATCACAGCCTTTAAAAGCATCAACTGGGGCTTCCTGGGCGTAAGCAGGGGGATGCTGATCGGGCAGCAGTATGAGAAAGGCCTTGTTTTTTTCAGGGATGGACATTGGCAGTCGTTCGGCAATAAATTTGATTTTTCGAATGATAAGGTCTCCGTAAGGAGTGTCTCCGGCTTTGGGGCGCATGATATATTATTAACGACCTTAAAGACCGGCGTATATGTCATCCACGATAGTGCCATCAACAAATTTGAGACACCATCCACCGCCATGCTGGCCTCCGAGATCATAAATTTTGCGCAAGCCATCGATACTTCACTTACTGTCATTGCCACGCGCCTGGGCGGGTATTATGTCATCAATACAAGGGCCGCCGTCGTACAACACCTCACCAAACAGGAAGGACTGCAATCCAATACAGTGAATACAGTCTTTGTAGACAAAGAGAAGAATATCTGGCTGGGCCTGAACAATGGTATTGACCTGGTGGTCTACAACAGCCCGGTCAACCATATCACCCCCAATCATGAGAATAAAAGCCCCGGCTACTCCGCTGCTATCTACGACAACCAGCTCTATATAGGCACGGGTGTAGGATTGTATAATGTACCCGTCGGTCCGGGCAATGAGCTTGGCGGAATGGATAAGACGCTTAGTCCCGTGAAGAATGGCAATGGTATCATCTGGGGGCTTTCAGTGGTCAATAACCAGCTGCTGATGGGACGGAATGATGGTGCATATATAGTCAGGAACAACAGCTGCATACCATTGGACACCTCCACAGGCTTCTGGTTCTTTCAACCACTGGATGCCCGGGAGCCCTGTCCGCGTGTTGTCGCCGGTACATACAACGGCGTCAACTTGTACCATTTCGGGGCCGGTGAGTTCCTGAACCCGAAGATCCATACGTTTTTCGAATCGGCTAAATACCTTGTCGTAAGAGGCGACGAAATATGGGTTGCCCATCCCTATCAAGGCCTGTATAAGCTTTCTATCAATGATACAGGAGGCCTGGTGAATCAACCCTACAGGGACGTACATAACCTGCTGTCATCGGGGCACAACCACCTATTTAAGATCCGCGGCCAGCTCGTACTGGCGACAAGGAAAGGGATCTTCACCTATGACAGCGCCACCGGCGATTTCAAAGAATCCGCGTTTTTCAAAAAGTTATTCGGCTCCGCGCCCCCTTCCTATTTAAGGGAGGATACCCAGGGGAATATCTGGTTCGTGGAAGGGAAAAAACCAGGCGTGGTGGATCTCTCATCGCCTGAAAACCCCGCAATGATTTATTTTTCCGAGCTCAACAACAGCATCCTGGGCAACGATGAGGAATTCATCTATCCAATCAATAAGAACAATGTGCTGATCGCGGGAGAAATAGGGTTCTATCACATCGACTATGAGAAATATAAAACGACAGACCATGGTATCAATGTCCTGCTGCGAACAGTAACTGCCTCCCATAAAAGGGATAGCACCTTGTTTGGCGGGTACCTTGCAGGGCAATCTTCGGGAGACGCAGGTGACCTGGTTAAATTTGAACATGACATCCGGTATAAGTGGAACTCGCTTCATTTTGAATTTTCTTCGCCCTGCTTTGGCAGTATAGTGGAGTACAGCTGCCGGCTGATGGGATATGAAAAGGAATGGTCATCCTGGTCCAGGAAGACCGAGCGGTCTTACACCAATCTACCTGCCGGCAACTATATATTCCAGGTCAGGGCCAGGAATGACATTGGTCATCAGTCTTCGGTAAGCCAGTTCATATTCACGATCTCACCACCCTGGTACAATACCATTCTGGCCTATATTATTTATGTAGTACTGCTGACAGCCATTCTTTATTTCTTCTACAAACGCCAGCAGAAAAAATACCTGGTCCAGCACGCCAACAGGCTCAGAAAGCAGCGGGAAAAATTCGAAGAACAGCAGCAGCAGCTGCAATATCAGCATCAGCTGGAAATAGAAAAGAATGAAAAAGAGATCATCCGGCTGAAAAATATCAAGCTGGAGGCGGAAGTAGAGCATAATAATGCACAGCTGGCCTCTAATACGATGAACCTCCTGCAAAAGAGGGAACTACTGAACAAGATCAAAGATGAGATACTCACCATCCAGGAAGAGCATGAGCCGGAGAAAAGAACAAAGAACCTGCGCAGGATCATCAAGATCATTAACGAGCAGCTGGAAAGCATCGATGATTGGGAGCGGTTCTCGCAGTACTTCGATAAATCCAATAACGATTTCCTGAAGATCCTGAAAGAGAATCATCCCCTGCTGACAGCCACTGACCTCAAACTTTGCGCTTATCTGAGGCTCAATCTGTCTACGAAGGCCATTGCCGACCTGTTGAACCTCTCTGTCCGGGGAGTGGAGAGCAGCCGGTACAGGCTCAGGAAAAAGCTTTCACTGGCCAATGAAATTTCTTTATTTGATTTCCTGACGGCAGTGGGAAATACTGATCAACATACGCTTTAAACAAAACATCGTGAAAAAAAGTATCTCGGTTCTCGCAGCACTGTCAATTTGTTCTATGCTTGCATTTGGCCAGGTCAACGGATTCCTGAAAGCCAAGGGAAAGGCGATCGTTGACGGCAATGGGAAGACATTTATCCTGAGGGGAATGGGCCTGGGAGGCTGGATGTTGCAGGAAGGCTATATGTTCCGCATCGGCGGCATCGGGCAGCAACACCGCATCAAGGAGAAGATCGCCGCGCTCATCGGCGATGGTAGAACAGCAGCATTCTACGACACCTGGCTGAAGAGCCACACGACCAGAAAGGACATCGATTCATTGGCGTCCTGGGGCTTCAATTCCGTCAGGCTGCCTATGCATTACGGGCTTTACACCCTTCCGGTGGAGGCCGAGCCGGTGCCCGGACAAAATACCTGGCTGCCAAAAGGGTTTGAGCTCACCGACAGCCTGCTGGCCTGGTGCAAGACCAATCATATGTACCTTATTTTAGATCTGCATGCCACTCCCGGCGGACAGGGCAATGATCTCAACATATCGGACAGGGACACTTCAAAGCCTTCTCTGTGGGAAAGCGAGGCCAACCAGGGAAAAACAATTGCACTATGGCGGCGGCTGGCTGAAAGATATGCCGGCGATCCGGCCATCGGAGGGTATGATATCATTAATGAGCCCAATTGGGGCTTTGAAGATCCCAAAGACATCCGGGGTACAAAGGAAAAGACGAATAAGCCATTGCGGTCCCTGATGATGCGCATCACTGCGGCCATCAGGGAGGTGGATACAACACATATCATCATTATTGAAGGCAATGGCTTCGGAAACAACTATAATGGCATCTTCCCCTTGTGGGATAATAATATGGTGCTCAGCTTCCATAAATACGGCAACTTTAACAACCAGACCAGCATTCAGAATTTCCTTGACTGGCAGGACAGATACAACGTGCCGCTGTGGCTGGGAGAGTCCGGTGAGAACTCGAATACATGGTTTACGCAGGCCATCCGGCTGGTGGAATCGAATAATATCGGCTGGTGCTGGTGGCCCTCCAAAAAGATGGGGATCAGCAACCCGGTGGAAATAAAAGTAACGCCATCCTATCAGCTGCTGCTGGACTATTGGCTGAAGAACGGCCCCAGACCCTCCGTTCCGCAGGCAGAGGCAGCGCTGGACCAGCTGCTGCAGAATGTAAAGATAGAGAACAACATCTTTCATAGGGATGTCGTCGATGCGATGTTCCGGCAGGTAAGCTCGGACGAGGCGATCCCTTTTAAAGCGCACTGGATTAAGAATGGGGCTGTTGTAGCGGCAGTCGACTATGACCTGGGCAGGAATGGGTCGGCCTATAAGGACAATGATACCGCCCGCTACCAGTATGTCTCTCCCCCTGTACATACGACAGGCAATCGGGGAGCAGCTTACCGCAATGATGGTGTGGATATTCAAAAGGACTCGCTGGGCTATAGTGTCTTTAGCATCGAGGATGGCGAATGGCTGCAGTATACCGTGAATGTTTCCGATCCCGGCAGGTACACGATCGCTTTTTCCTTTTCCCTAACGGACAAGGACGGCAGGTTCTCCCTCCTGTCCGGGGACAGGCCATTGGCGGAAAAGATCCCCGTCAACAGCCAGACCATAGAACTAAAGAACATTCATTTAAAGGCAGGCCTCAATAGGTTGAAAGTGGTGGCCGATAAAGGAGGGTTTGATTTCAGACAGATGCGGTTTGTCAGGAATTAGATATCTTGGTGCTATGAAATTACTCGTGACCCTTATGCTGGCAGTCGCATCCCTCCCCGCCTGGTCGCAAAAGGACGGCGACTCTTCCGCCAGCTGTATCACTTATTGGAAAAAAGGGGAAACGAAGGTTTATTCGATCGTGCATGAAAAAACGACCAACAGCAAGGATAATAAACAAATTTCTCTTACCTATGAGGCGCATGTAACCGTACTGGACTCCACCGCGGAGGACTATACCATAAAGTGGGTCTTTCATAACCCTGTATTGCCAGGCCGCGATCTTCCGGCATTGTCGCAGCCGCTGCCCGTTTTCGAGGGTATGCAGATGATCTTTCGGACATCATCGGTGGGAACTTTTATAGAGCTGCTCAACTGGGAAGAGGTGAGGGATAGCTATGTACATCTCATGGAATTATCTCTACCTAAGGAAATGGACAGCGCCATGACAGCAAGCATAAACGGTGCGAAAGCGCTCTTCAGCACAAAAGAAAGCGTCGAAGCTGCATTGATCCGGGAGATCCAGTTATTCCATATGCCATATGGTTATAAATTCACCACCCAAAAGATCACCGAAAACACCCAGTTGTCAAATCCGTTAGGAGGCGATCCTTTACCAGCTTTACAAACATACCAGATCACACAGCTTGACCGCCGGCAGGATCGATTTACGCTGAGTTTTCGGCAAGAGTTGGATAAGAGTAGTTTCGGTAAAATTATGGATGGAATGTTTAAGAAAATGGGTATTAAAGAGGACAATGAGTTGCAGGCGACAAAAGCAACATTGGCTTCGTTAGTCATAAGCGATAACAGCGAATATGAATTTATCTCGTCTACCGGCTGGATCAGGCGCCTCTATTACCTCCGAACGGCCGGCAATGCTGCCCTCAAACAATCCGACGCCTATACCATCACATTAAAGCAATGATCTACCGCATCAATCCCACTTTCGACTGCTGCTGCAATCTCCACTGCGCCACATAATCCATCGCTTCCTGGAACGTAGTGATCCAAAAAGAATCCCTGTTCTTCCGAAGATGATCCAGCAGCTCCTGATGCGCCTTTGACGAAGTGGTGATATAGTCCCCGCCGATCCCATGGAACATGATGATCCCCATACCCGAATGCTGCCGCACACTATCCACGAACCCGATCAGTTTGTCGGCCGTGTCGGTATTGTCATCCACACCCATGGAAGGGACCCTGTAAAGATCCAAATGAGAGAAATCGGTGATGACAGCGCCCGTATCTCCACCGATGCGCGCATATTTCACCATATTGTATCGCCGCAGCGTATCGACATAATCTACCCCCCCGACGGTCGTTTCCGTACAAGGGTAGGCATAGGTCCTTAAACTCTTACCGTCCAGGGCAAACAGCAGATTATTCATCGTCTCTATCTCTACCACCATCTGGCCCGGAGTGTAATGATCCGAAAAGACGGGGTTGTCTTTCGAGCTTAAGCAGGGATGAAATAAGCTGTGGTTGGCCAGCTCAAATCCTTTTTTCGCCAGCGCACGCCACCGGGGGATCGTGGCATAGTCGATGTCACTGGTCAGGAAGAAGGTGGCCTTGAATCCGGCATGCCGCAGCTGTGGGACGGCGACATCCAGCTGGGATTGCAAGGCATCGTCATAAGTCAGTATGATCGCCGCCTTTTTGTGATTTGGCCATTCTATAGTTTGCGCTTTTGCAGCACAGCACGCAAATAGTCCTAACAGGTTGAAAAGTTTCTTCATGGCGCCAGGGCGGCAGGTAGAACCGCCGTGTCCAAAGATAATGTATCCGGTACAATGCGCGCCATAGATGGGATTGTACCTACCCTGTTCGGGAACAGGTTTAAAATCGTTTTATTTTATTTAAAAATCTTTAAAATCATTTTATTTGTATTGAAAATGGGTTTAAATTTGTTTCGATTGCTTTTATTTTATTTCTAATAAAACTATTGTGCACACCCCAATCAGCTGCCATATGCCATACTCATCTCGCGCTGCTGAACAGGAACCTTGTACAGATCCTGGTATGGGGACCATCCATAAACTCTATATTATGCGCTTATTGATCGATCATATTTGCTTGCCGGCCCTTTTTATATTTTGTATCGGGGGAACCTCCTGTGCACAGGGACCACTCACCAGCATACAGCAGCTGAAGACGCACCGGCCCATTATCAGCGGTCACCGGGGCGGTGCTACGGCGGGCTTTCCGGAGAATTGCATCCCTGCTTTTGAGCATACCCTCAGCCTTGTTCCGGCAATGTTTGAGACGGACCCTCACCTGACAAAGGACAGCGGCATCGTGATGCTCCACGATGCGACCCTGGACCGGATCACCACCGGACATGGGCCACTCAATGGTGCTACGCTGGAAGCCGTGCGTTCCCTGCAGCTGAAAGATGCTGATGGTAAAGCTACAGCCTATCATCTCAATACCCTGGATGAAATGATACGTTGGGCGAAGGGGAAGACCATCCTCAACCTGGATATAAAAGATGTGCCTCCCGTAATGAAGGCGGCGCTGGTGAAGCAGTACGATGCTTTCGACTATGTCATGTTCACTGTGCATACCCCCGCGGAGGCCAGGTTCTTTTATGACTATGATCACAGGAGCAGGTGCTCCGCCTGGATAATGGACGAAAAGGAAATGAAGGCGTATGAGGAGGCAGGTGTACCTTGGGCGAATATCACCATCGCATATGTGGGACCGTTAAGCAAGACAGAGAACAAGGATTTTTATGAGCAGCTTCATCACCGCGGGGTGCTGGTCATGGTCAGCGGAGCCCCTGTCTATGACAAGGAGAGCAGTCCCGAACAACGTGCTGCTGATTACCGTTTGATTGTAAAGGACGGGGCGGACGTCATCGAGTCCGACCGCCCTGTTGAAGCGGCGCAAGCGGTGGGCGTAAAAAAATAGACGGCCATTAATTCATTGATAACCGATAAACAAGTACAAAACATGGAAAACGTACAGCGCGCATCTACTGTTCACGTAGAGACCCTGGGAGAAAAGATGGGGATACCCCGGCAATTGTCCTGGGGTTATCTGGGCATCCTGATCTTTATGATGGGGGATGGCATGGAGCAGGGATGGCTGAGCCCTTACCTGATAGAGCATGGCATGAGCATACAGCAGTCTGCCACCCTTTTTACAGTGTATGGGATCACCATTGCCATCTCCAGCTGGTTTTCCGGTGTGCTGTCCGAGGGGCTGGGTGTCAAGAGGACCATGCTGACAGGGCTGGTGCTTTATTTGTTAGGTACAGTTGGATTCATCGGGTACGGCATGACGGGCCTCAACTATGCCGTGATGCTACCGACCTACGCATTGCGTGGACTGGGCTATCCCTTGTTCGCTTATTCTTTCCTCGTATGGATCACCTATGTAAGTCCCGCCAACAAGCTGGGCAGGGCTGTAGGCTGGTTCTGGTTTGTATTCACGGGGGGACTGAACGTTTTAGGCGCCTATTATTCCAGCTGGGCCATCCATCGCCTGGGCTATATCAATACACTGTGGAGCGCTGTCGGCTGGGTGCTGGTGGGCGCTTTTTTTGCCCTGGTAATGAATAAGGACACCAGGAAGCAGGAGAAGGGGAGCCTGAATACAAAGATCAGGGAGCTGGGCAAGGGACTTACCATCGTGAAGGAAGAGCCGAAGGTATTGCTGGGTGGGATCGTACGGATCATCAATACTACTGCCCAATTCGCGTTCCCCGTGTTTCTGCCCACCTATATGGCGTCATATGGCATAACAACAACGCAATGGCTGGAGATCTGGGGGACCATCTTCACCAGCAATATCCTGTTCAATCTCCTTTTTGGGTTCATAGGGGACAATATGGGCTGGCGCAACACCGTGATGTGGTTCGGAGGTGTGGGCTGCGGCATCAGCACACTGCTGTTCTATTATGCGCCCCAGCTGGCGCATGACAATTTCTGGCTGATCTTGTTGCCGGGTGTTCTCTGGGGAGCATTGCTCGCGGGCTACGTTCCTTTGACTGCCCTGGTCCCCTCTCTGGTGAAAAAAGACAAGGGCGCTGCCATGGCCATACTTAATCTTGGCGCCGGACTGCCTGTATTCGTCGGACCGGCTATCGTCGGTTTGTTCATCGGCGTAGTGGGTAATGCCGGGCTTATCTGGATACTGGCGATCCTCTATTTCATCAGCGCGCTGCTTACGAAATTCATTACCCTTCCGGACAATGCTAAAACAATTCAATAACTGAAACACATAACATGAGAGTTTTAATTACAGCCCCGTACCATGAAAAAGCACAACAGGAACTGGCAGCGCTCTTAGGCGAGATCATATACAGGCCCTGGAAGCCGCAGGGACGGGCATATAATGAGCAGGAGCTCACCAACTTATTGGACGAGGTGGGCGCGGACGCATTGATAACGGAGCATGACCAGGTGACGGAGTCAGTTGTACGCCGCCTGCCGGCCCTGCGCTTCATCGGTGTCTGCCGGGGAACCCCTTCCAATGTGGCCATCGAAGCAGCGACTGAAATGAATATCCCCGTATTCTATACGCCGGCACGGAATGCACAGGCCGTAGCGGAGATGTTTATAGCCAATGTGATCACGGTCATGCGCAATACGCTGGCTGCCCGGCAATGGCTGCTGGATGAAAAATGGGAGGCGGGAGCGCATACTTCCTATCTCCAGTTCAAAGGACAGGAACTGGCAGGCAAAACAGTGGGCATGGTGGGTTTTGGCGCCATTGGACAACGTATTGCAAACATGATCCGGGAATATCCCTGTCATATCCAGTTTTACGACCCTTTCATATCTTCCGTACAGAATAACTACAGGAAGGTGTCGCTGGAGGACGTGTTCAGCAGCAGCGATATCGTTTCGGTACATTTGCCGGCGAATGAGCACACCGCCGGGATGATAGACAGGACGCTGTTCTCAAAAATGAAACGGGATGCGATCTTTGTCAATACTTCCCGGGCGATGGTAGTGAAGAGCAGAGACCTGCTGGAGGCGCTGGAAAAGGACCAGATCAGAGGGGCCGTCCTGGATGTATTTGACCATGAGCCGCCGGATGAACTGGATTATCGTATCATTCATCACCCGCGCGTGCTGGCGACTCCCCATATTGCGGGAGCGACCTTTGAGGTAGAGGACCATCATGCCGACATCATGAATATGGCCTTGCACGGCTGGTTCTCCCAGGGCGGGAAGGATACACAGCTATTGGTCAACAAAGATATTTTAACTGTTAAGCATGGATAGTATGATGAACGAAGCTTGTATGGTCGTAGACATCGGCACCGGGAATGCAAGGGTCGCTGTCGTCACGACAGGAGGAGAGCTGCTGGGCGTAGCAAGGGAAGATGTCCGTTATGAGAAGGATCCGCTGTATCCTGATTCCATTTATTTTGATCCGGCTTTGCTCTGGCAGCAGATACTGCGGCTGGCGGGGGCTGCCCTGCAGCAAGCCAGGGGTGTGAAGATAAGAGCGTTTACGGCGACCAGCCAGCGGGAAGGCATCGTCTTGCTGGGCAGCAGCGGGGAGTCATTGATCGGTCTGCCCAACATCGATCACAGAGGGAGGGAATGGGAGGACGACATCGTTGAAAAACAGCGCGTGTATGTCTTGTCGGGACGTTGGCCCAGCTCGCTGTTCTCCGCATCAAAGCTGGTAGGCATCCGCAACAGACGGCAGGAGATCTGGGACAGGCTGGCCAGTTTTGTCAGCATCAGTGATTGGGTCCAGTACAAGCTCAGCGGCGCGATCCGCTATGAACATTCACAGGCATCCGAGACCTTGTTATATGATGTCGCTGGCAAATGCTGGTCCCCCGAGCTCAGCGAACTTTTTGCAATAGATCCGGGCATGCTGCCACCCCTGGCCACGTCTGGCGAGGTGCTGGGACCGTTGCTGCCGGCATTGACGGATGAGCTGGCAGCCGCACCTTCGGCTATTGTCATCGTCGGCGGAGCAGACACACAGCTGGCGATCGAAAGCACGCAGCCTTCGGTAAATGACATGGTGATCGTATCGGGGACGACGACGCCTATCATCAAGCTGATGGATAAGTATGTCATTGACGATGCGGCCAGGACCTGGACCAGCCGCCATACCTATGGCAACAGCTTCGTGCTGGAGGCGAACGCAGGCGTAACGGGATTGAACTATCAGCGATTGAAGGAAATATTTTATCCCCATGAGGGTTATGATGTCATTGAAAAGGAGCTGGCCGCGATGTCCTGCTCCCAGTGTGTAGCATCCCTCGGCAGCCTGATCGCCGACGAGCGTGCTGCCCTGACAAGAGGCGGATTTATTTTTAATGTACCCGTACCCCAGGACCTGACACGTGCGAGCTTCGTATGGGCCACGTTGTGGGATATTGCATGCAGTATCCGGGAGAATTATAAGACCCTCTGTGCCGTGACCTCGCATGACCAGGACCATATATGGGCCTGCGGTGGCGGCATGCAAAGCCATACATTGCGCCAGCTGATAGCGAATCTGCTGAATAAACAGGTGTGGATCAGGACGAATTTCAGGCAATCGTCGGTGGTCGGGGGCGCCTTTATTTGCAGCCGTCAGCTGAAGGGTAGCGAACAATCCCCTCCTGCTGTGGATAGTGTGCAGCCTCAGGATCAGCAGCATTTTACGGCGCTATATGAGGAATGGAAGAGAACAAGGGCCGTATTCAGGAAAATCGTCTAGGACATGAAGAATGCTTATTTTTTGGGGATAGATGTGGGAACACAAGGTGCACGTATCGTATTGCTGGATGCCGGCGGTGATATGGTGGCGTCCGGAGAGGAGGCCTTTCCCTTGAGCGATGCGTCCAGGGAGGAACAATCGCCGGAACAATGGTGGGAGACCTGTTTGCGTTTATTGGAGACCGTAATAGAGTCTGCCCGGGGTGTTGCTGATCTTTCTGCCGTCACGGCCGTAGGCGTTACATCCACTTCGGGTACTGTGATCCCGCTGGACCCGCTGCATATGCCCTTACACAATGCGATCATGTACAGTGATCCGCGTTCAGCAGCGGAAGGGTTGCGTTGTAAAGCCGCGGCCGTCAAATATCATCCCGAAGGGTATTCCGGGTTCAATGCTTCCAGCGGATTGTCGAAAATGCTGTGGTTCGTAGAACAATTTCCATCGAAGGCTGAAAAGTTAAACAGGTGGGCACATGCGGCAGACTATATCACTGGCAAACTGAGCGGGCGTTGGGGGATCACGGATTACACGAATGCGCTGAAATCAGGTTTTGATGTGAAGGAAGAGTTCTGGCCCGCCTACATTTATGAACAGCTGCCTTTGAAAAAGGATTGGCTGCCGGAGGTCGTACCTTCGGGCACTCCCATAGGCGTATTGTCTCCCGTATTGGCGGCAAAGCTTGGGTTGCCGGAGGGCGTGCAGGTAGTAGCCGGCATGACGGACGGCTGCGCCTCGCAGGTCGCGTCCGGGGCTGTGAGCCTGGGGGACTGGAATACCACCATCGGCACCACGATGGTGATCAAAGGGGTGACCACCCGGGAACTGAAGGATCCGGGCGACCGGCTGTACAGTCACCGCCACCCTGAAGGTTATTGGATGCCGGGAGGGGCAAGCAACACCGGCGGCGACTGGGTGACCAGGGAGTTTAAAGAAGACCTGCAAGCCTTAAATGATGCGGCATGCCACCTGATCCCCACCGGATTGATGGCCTGGCCCCTGGTCCAGCAGGGAGAAAGATTCCCCTTCATCGCCCCGCAGGCCCGGGGATTTTCGCCCCCAGGATTGTCGGCGGCCATGAGATTCACAGCCAGTATGGAGGGAGTGGCGTATATAGAACGGTATGCCTATGAAATGATCCGCAAACTTTCCGGTGAGGACATTAAGGCTGTTTATACTGCCGGGGGCGGCAGCAACAGCGAGGTCTGGCTGACCATTCGAAGCAATGTGCTGAACCTGCCCATCTATAAGATGCAGCATGTGACGGGGGCGGCGGGCGCTGCGATCCTGGCAGCTTCAAAAACCTATTATGCAAGCCTGATGGAAGCCGGACGCGCCATGACAAGGATAGAAAAAGAGATAGCCCCCCAGCCGGGCATGGCTGCAGCATACAATGAAGCATATCAACTTTTTTTAAGGACATTGCAGTACAAAGGATACATAAAAGAGGAGCTTTATGCTTAACGTATATTTTCTTCGACATGGACAGACTCCCTATAATGCGGACAGCAACCGCTATTGTGGACGAACAGACGCGCCCCTGACGGAAAAAGGCATCCGCCAGGCAATGGAAGTAAGGGATCAGTTAAAGAACATATTATTGGATGCCGTCTATGCTTCACCGCTGCAACGGGCCTGCGAGACGGCCAGGATTGCAGGTGGAGACAAAGAAGTCCGCCGGGATGACCGTTTGATCGAAGTAGATTTTGGAGAATGGGAAGGCAAGACAAGAGAGGAATTTGTGGCGGAGAATCCGGACCTCTGGCATCAGTGGGATCTGGACCCGATGCATGCCCGAGCAGGGGGGACGGGTGAGACGGCTGGGGAAGTGATCCTTCGCGTGGATGAATTTTTCATGGAAATGCTGCAACGTCATGCCGGTGGAAATATACTGGTAGCAGCACACAACGGGGTCAACCGGATCTACCTGGCATGGAAGCTCGGTATGCCCGTGAAAAACTATCGGCGTATCGTACAGGAGAACTCATCGATCACTTTGTTCAGCCTGGATGATGTGGGGGAACTTACGCTACAACTGTTGAATGCGCGGCTGTAATGGCTCACGGAAAAAACTTGCCTGCCCGTATCAAGGTCAGGCAACCCTAACAGGCTGGGGAACCAAACGGTATTCCGGAACGGGAATGCTTTCCGGTACAGCGCTGCCTGGGTATTGGAACAGGACGATGCACCGATGTGCCTCCGGATGATACGCCTGTACGATCGCAGAGCCTGCGGGTTTGTGGGTAGTATCAAGTACAAGTACTTGTTGGCCGGGGGAGAACTTCATGCCATTAAAGTAGATCATTTGGTGCAACTGCACAAGCGAACTTATGAACAGGCTGTGTATATCGCCGGGTCACCTTAATCTCCTTGAAATAAAGAGGATCACCCCCATCATAATGACGAACAACCCCAGCGTAAAACAAAGCCCGATCCTAAGCCCAAAACCATCCGCCAGGTAACCGATCGCAGGCGGCCCGACAAAAAAACCGCTATACCCAATGGTGCTTGCAATGGCGATCCCCGCCGCCGGCTCGATACCTTTTATATTGCCCGCAGTGGAATAAATGACGGGAACGACATTCGACAGTCCCGCCCCCACCAGGAAAAGGCCCACCAGCACCGCAGGCGCAGATACAAAAAGCAACGCAATAGACAAACCTGCGATCGCCGCACAACAGCTGCAAAATAATATAAGCTGTTTCCCCGCCTTCCTGATAAGATGATCCCCGAACAGCCTGCCAATGGTCATCGCTGTACCAAAAGATCCGATGGCCAGCGCACTGAATGCCTTTGTCTTACCCACTACCGTATGCATGTAAATGGCCGACCAGTCGACCACGGAACCTTCCCCCGTCATGCCGCAAAAACCGATGATCGCGACCAGCCATATTAGAAAAGGGATCTTTTGTTTACTTTCTTTGGTGCCTTTTTCCACGATGTTACCCGTCTGGTTCCTTATAATGATCGGCGACACGATAGCCAGGGTTATGATACTCACTGCCGACATGCAGAGCAGGTGAGGCCACAGCGGAAAATGATAATTGGCGAATAGGGCCCCAACTCCTGCCCCCAGTGCCATGCCGATGCTCCAGGCCGCATGAAAAGAGGACATGATCGTCTTCTTATAGATCCTTTCGACGAACACAGCCTGGCCATTCATCGTTATATCCATGGCGCCCGAAAAAAAGCCTGTCATGAAAAAGGCCATACGCCCGACCCAGGGATTCTGAGAATAGGGGATCAACGGCACGATACAGCAAAATAAAAGGCCCGACCAGATCGTGAGCTTTCCGCTGTTGTATCTGGTAGTCAGCCAGCCGGTGAGCGGCATGGCGACCAATGCGCCGATGGCAGTGGTAAAAAGCATCGTGCCCAGCACACTGTTGGACACATTGAAATAATCCTTGAGCTCCGGCAAACGACCGGTACAATTGGCATATAAGAAGCCGTTTACGAAAAAGAAAATAACGATGGCCATTCTATATGGAAGGTTCCTGTTCATGTAAATGCGATTGTCGGACAAAGATCATCCGGGCAGCGGTCTTCTTATTTCAGCCGTTTTTCCAATAATTATACTAAATTGTCATTAGGTAGCCCACTGAAGGCAATCAAATAGATGAAAAAGGCAAAGATCGAGAAGATAAGTCCGATGGAAGGCTCGTCCTTCTTTATGTCCTATAATAAGGCGCCGCTCCTATGCCACCTGGATTTCTGGCATTTTCATCCCGAATTTGAAATAGTATATGTGCCCCATGGAAAAGGCAGACGGTTTGTCGGTCATAAGATCAGCCGGTACGAAGATGGCGATCTGATCCTGCTGGGTCCCAACATACCGCATAACGCTTTTAATTTCGGCTTCGAGTCGGCTGGATATGAGGAATATGTCATTCAGTTCAAGAGCAGCCAGATCGAAGAAATGGCGGAAAATTTTCCTGAGTTTTCCAGGATCGCAAAACTGTTAGCCGATGCCCGGACAGGTATTTCTGTTAATGGAGAGGCCAGGCATCGCATCGGAGAACTGATAAAAAAGATGTTTGAGCTCCCTTCTTCTTTCCAGCGACTGATACAATTGTTCATCGTATTAAGGGAAATGTCGTTGCTGTGCGGTGGCTACGAAGACCTGGAGGCAAGTAAATTCCTTTCCATCAATTCCATGCATGCCAAACGCATCAGCCGTGTATATGAGCTCATACAACAGGAATATCAGAATAATATCTCCACCCGGCAGATAGCAGGAGAGCTGGCGATGACAGAAAGCTCGTTTTGCAGATTTTTCAAGAATGCCACAGGCAAAAGCTTCAAACAGGCATTGACGGAAGTGAGGATGCAGAAGGCCAGCGCCTTGCTGACACATTCGGAATTCTCTGTTGCCAGCATCGCTTCTCTATGCGGCTTTAATAATATATCGCTGTTCAATAGATTTTTCAAAGAAGCTGCCGGGATGACACCCAATAAATACAGGCGGGAAGTGAGAGTAAAAATGGATACCGAAGGTATCAACATCCATTAACCCATGACCGCAATCGCCATATTCACTGGAAAGGATGGACATAAGCTGCCTAAAATGTACGTTCGAAGATACCTGGGAGCAAAATTAAGCCAGTATTATCCCCGCATTGTCGACTCCCGCACGATCAGCTTCGTCGGCAACGTCAGCTCCTGAACCTGGAAATTCTTCTTATTGATATGATTCAGCAAAAATTCGCAGCTCTTTCTACCTATCTCCAGCGCCGGCTCTTCCACCGTCGTCAGCGAAGGAGAGATGATCTCGCACATGGGATCATTGGTAAACCCAATAATACCTATCTGCTTTCCGATCCTGATATTCTTCTTCTTTAAAGTCAGCATGGCCCCGATGGCCTTCCTGTCGTTGACGGCGAAAATGGCATCGGGCTTTGTCCTGGATTGCAGTAACTGCAAGGTATCATTCTCTCCGAAATCCCTGGAAAAGCCGGAGTGGATGATCCATTCTTTTTTTACAGGAAGGTGATGATCTTTCATAGCCGCCAGGAAACCTTCCATCCTCCTTTCTGTAAATAGCAGGCCGGCGGGACCTGCGATATGTGCGATCTTCTTATATCCCTGCTGGATCAGATGTTCTACAGCCTGATAAGCCCCATGATAATCATCCTGCATGATCTTGGAAGCCTTGATGTCGTGCGCCACCCTGTCGAAGAAGACGATGGGTATCCCATCCGCGATGATCTGCTCGAAATGATCGTTCTGTCGCGAGTCGGAAGAGACGCATACGAGCAGACCATCCATATTTCCCAGGGAAAGCTCGTTGAGGATATCCATTTCCCGCTCAGCCGAGTCATTGGTGATATAAAGCACGATGTTATAGCCCTTTTTATAGGCCACTTCCTGTATGCCTGTGATGACAGTGGAGAAATAGTAATTGGTAATGGTCGGCAATACGACGCCGATGTTATGACTGCTGTTCTTTACGAGCCCTGTGGCATTGAAGTTGGGCTTGTAATTCAGCTCCTGGGCCTTTTTCAGCACCAGCTGCCTCGTCTCCTGGTTGACATCATACGTGTCTCTCATAGCCCTGGAAACGGTGGCGACAGAGATGTTCAGCTCCCGGGCGATGTCCTTAATAGTAACGAAGTGACGCTTCATCGATTTCATACGGTACCCCAAGATAACGAAAAAAGACTTCGAGAACGTTCTCGCTGATATATTCACCGCGTTTCACGCCACGTAATGCTTTTCAGCCGAATTTAGTTGTGTTAACTGTTTATGAATAAAATTAAACGATGAGCAATCGCAGGAACTTTTTGAAGTATACCGGACTTGTCGCAGGTGGGCTTGCCGCCGGGCCGGCAAAAATATTTGCATCTGGCCAGGAAGGTGATGCGTCAGCGACCGCCGGTATCTCCCCGCAGCCCCCCGGACCGCAGGTCTTCAATATGTGTGGGTACGCGGCTCCCAGGATAGAGACGGTGCGCATAGGCTTTATCGGCTTAGGCAACAGGGGGTCGGAAGCCGTCCCCAGGATCATCCATATCGAGGGCGTCGATGTCAGGGCCCTTTGCGATATTAAAGAAGCCCAGGTCAAGCTGGCCATGAACGAGCTGAAAGGGACTTCGCATAACCCAGCCCTTTATTCCGGCAGTGAGGACGAATGGAGAAAGCTATGCGAGCGGGACGATATCGATGTTGTCTATATCGCCACTCCCTGGAAATGGCATACGACGATGGCCGTATACGCCATGCTGCATGGCAAGCATGTGGCGGTGGAAGTGCCGGCCGCAAAAACCCTGGAGGAATGCTGGGAGCTGGTAAATACATCTGAAAAGACCAAACGTCATTGTATCTTCCTGGAGAACGAATGCTATGACTTTTTCGAATTACTGACGCTGAATATGGCACGGCAGGGATTTTTCGGAGAGATCATTCATGGAGAGGGTGCCTATATCCATAGTATCGGGGAAAGCCTCTTCGATCCCGTCAGGCGGCCCGGTCTCTGGCGCCTGGATGAGAATGCGCACCGGAATGGCAACCTTTACCCCACCCACGGCCTGGGCCCTGTCTGCGTGATCATGAATATCAACAGGGGCGACAAAATGGAGTACCTGACCTCGATGAGCAGCAATGACTTTACCCTGCATCCCTATGCGGTGCAGCTGGCCGCCAAAGATCCCGCCTATAATAAATATACCGACAAGCATTTCCGGGGGAACATGAACACGACGACCATCCGTACGAACCTGGGCAGGACCATTATGTTACAACATGATGTTTCTTCACCTCGCGTGAAATCATCCCGCTACCTGATCAGTGGCACGAAAGGCACCGCGCAATGTGATGCGGATGCGCCGCGGATAGCCACCAGCCATGAAGGATGGGTGTCCCAGGACGTGTTCAGCCAGCTGGAGAAACAATATACTCCCGCCATCGTGCAGAAAATGGGGGAGATGGCCAGGCTGGTAGGAGGACATGGCGGTATGGATTTCCTGACGGACTGGCGCTGGATCGACTGCGTGCGCAACGGTCTCCCCATCGACCATGATGTCTATGACGCTGCGCTCTGGAGCTCCATGGCTCCCCTCAGCGAATGGTCCGTCGCTCACCGCTCCAGTCCCATCGACATTCCGGACTTCACCCGGGGCGCCTGGCGGAAGAATGCCCCTGTCGATATCTCTATCGACCATCCCAATCTCACTAATGCTAAATAAAAACCTGAAATAATAAAAGTTCATCTGATGAAAGTACATGTGGAAAAGAATGCCAAAGGATTGGGCATTGCTGCAGGAAAAGCTGCCGCCGCACTGATTGCGGACGCCATCGGGCAAAAGGGCCAGGCCAATATCATCCTGGGCACGGGGGCCAGCCAGTTCGAGACACTGCGCCAGCTGACGGCTTCAAAGGACATCGAATGGAATAAAGTGGTGATGTTCCACCTGGACGAATACATCGGCCTGCCCGTCACCCATCCGGCCAGCTTCCGGAAATATCTGAAGGAAAGATTCCTGGATAAAGTGCCGCTCCTGAAAGCCTATCATCTGATAAATGGGGACACGGATCCTGAAGAGGAGTGCCGCCGGCTGGGAGCATTGATCAGCACTCATCCGATAGATGTCGCGCTGGCGGGAGTCGGGGAGAACGGTCATCTTGCTTTTAATGACCCCCCCGCTGACTTTGAAACGACCCAACCCTATATTATTGCACACCTCGATGAAGCCTGCAGGAGGCAACAGCTGGGAGAAGGCTGGTTCAAGTCCATCGATGAAGTGCCACCCACGGCCATCAGCATGTCCGTGCGGCAGCTGATGAAGTCGCGGCATATCATTTGTTCCGTTCCCGACCAACGCAAAGCCAAGGCTTTAAAAGACAGCTTCGAGCAGCCGGTAAGTAATATTTACCCTGCCAGCATATTGAGAACACATCCCGATTGTCAGTTCTTCCTGGATGTTTTCTCGGTATCCATGCTTTCCAGGGAGGTGTCTGCTTATGAGAATCTTATAGAAAAATAATACCGATATGCGCGGCCCCCGGACCATCATATTAACCTTTCTTCTTCTTCCCGCCATGGCTTTTGCCGGGCCGGCCGACCCGTTGGGACCGCACTTTGCATTGTTCCCTGCGCCTCAGAAGATCGGGATCGGGCAGGGCAGTGGGCTGCTCTATGCGGAGCTGCAGGAGGTGCATGTGGAAAGCGCGGACCAGGCCCGTCTGCTGTCGGGCTACCCGGGACGCCTGCCGGTGCATTTTTCGGGAGCTGATGCTGCTGGTGTCCTGAGCCTGCACATAGACAGTTCCCTGAATGTCCCATCCCCCGAAGGATACATCCTTCACCTGCACGACAAACAGGTGACCATCCGCGCTAAGGCGCAGGCCGGTCTGTTCTATGGCCTGCAGACCCTGAATCAACTGCTGGAAGACGCCAGGGACCAGGATGTTGCAATACCCGCCTGCACGATCACCGACTATCCCGCGATAGCCGTCAGGGCCGTACACCTGGACCTGAAACATCATCTCGATGCAGGCTTTTATTACTATCACATCATCGATGTACTGTCAAGTCTTAAAATAAACACGATTATCCTCGAATTCGAGGACAAGCTCAGATACAGGAAAGCCCCTGTGGTGGGCGCTCCCCAGGCCATCTCCATCGAAGAGTTCGCCGCCCTGAGTAAATATGCACATGACCGGTTTATTGAGATAAGCCCGCTGGTGCAAGGGCTGGGTCATGCTTCCTTCATTCTGAAACATCAGCAATATAAAGCGTTAAGAGATGACCCCAAGTCCGACTGGGCATTCGATCCGGAAAATCCCAAAACCTATGCGCTGCAGTTCGCCCTGTACGAAGACGCAATGGCCGCGACCCCTTTTGGAAAATACCTGCACATCGGCGGCGATGAGGTAGGGACGTTGGGCAGATCGGCCCTGGCTAAAGCATCGGGCAAGACAGCAATCCAGCTGCAGATGTACTGGCTGAAGAAAGTGACGGACTTCGCCATACAGCATCACAGGACGCCGATCTTCTGGGACGATATGGTCTTCAAATTGTCAGGATTGTACAGGACCACTTATGATCCGGAGATGAAAGCTCCGGAAGTCACAGCCCTCTGGAAGAAGAACGAGCCGAAGCTCAATGCCAATATTGCTCTTTTCCCTGCCAGCTGTATCTATATGCGGTGGAACTATGAGGCGCCGGACGTACCCGGGAACAAACTGGCCATCGACTGGTACCGAGCTCACCAGCTGGATGTAATGCCCGCCACCTCCGCCCAGCAGTCCTATGCCATGCTGCAGCGGAACCATTCGAACTTCCCCTTTATCAGGGATTTTTGCCTCATCGCCAAAGACCGGGGGCTGGATAAGATCCTCTGTACCGTATGGGATGACAGCTCGCCCCATTTCGAGACCATCTGGCGCGGACTCTATGATTTTGCCTGGTTCACCTGGAATGGCGCCGACACCATAGAACAAAATGTGCATGCGGCCTTCCGCCACCGTTTTTTCTCGCCCGCGCTGGCCGGGCCTGAATATGAATGCCGGGATTCGCTGGAGACGGCCGTCACATTCTGGGAGACGGCTTTCTTACAGGAAGGTGATCGCGAGAGCTATTATCCCACCTACAAACTCATGGGTTTGCCCGATCCCGCCGGCAAAGGCAGATGGAGCAGCCAGTATCAGAAAAAGCTGGAAGGTGCTGCACAGACCATGCAGACCTACCAGCTCGTAAAAGAACGTATCCGGCTTTGCATGCAGCTGGCAAGAAGGAACCGGTATGCCCTCGAAGTATTGGACCAGATCAATGAGCTGCAGGGTTATTCCGCCCGGCTCCTGCTGTTGCTGAAGGAATATGATGAGGGAAAAGAAGGTCTGCAGCAGATCAGGGAATGTGTCGACAGCTTTCCCGTCGTCCGCAGGCAGCTGGAACAGGTGTTTGCCAGGACCCGCATATTGGGCAACCCTGAAGGATATATACGGGATGCCAACCTCCATCTGCACCTTGCCAATGGAACGAACAACACAGACTGGATGTATTTCTATGAGCTGCCTATGAACAGGAAGGTGGATCAATGGCTGCATCTCCAGGGAATAAATTGATTGAGGCTCTATTAGTTTATAAAACCAAAACTCCGCTTATGCAACGGATCAGCAACACATGGAAGGCCTTCGCGCCTGCGTGCCGGATCGGGATTTGTATCCTGCTCGTATCCCTTCCTTCCTTTCTCCTTGCGCAGACAAGAACGATTTCCGGCACTGTCCGGGATGAAAAAGGCCAGCCGATGGCAGGCGCTTCCGCAACAGTTAAAAAGACGGGCATTGGCGCCAGTACAGATGCTGCGGGGAAATTCACCCTGCAGACCGCCACCGGCGCCGTCATCGTACTTTCTGCCGTCAACTACGAGGATGTAGAGATCGTTGTGGGACAAAGCACCAGCTATAACGTCGTATTCAAACAGAAAGCTTCCCAGCTGAACGATGTCATTGTAGTCGGGTACGGCACACAGAAAAAGGCGGATCTCACCGGGGCCATAGCCACCGTAGATAAACGCCTGCTGGAGAACAGGCCGGTGACCAATGCCGTGGCTGCCTTGCAAGGGGCAGCTCCTGGTCTGATCATCACCCGTTTCAGCGGGCAGCCGGGCAAGGAGGATTATGCCGCCAATGTCCGCGGGTACTCTTCCGTCAACGGGACAAACACCGCACTGGTGCTGGTCGATGGCGTGGAAGGCGACCTGGCGCTGCTGAACCCCAATGACATCGAGTCCATCTCTGTGCTGAAAGATGCCGCTGCCGTGTCCATCTATGGCGCGAAAGCCGCCGGGGGCGCCATCCTGGTGACAACCAAAAAGGGCACCGCCGACAAACTGACCGTCACGTATTCCGGGCTGACCACTTTCAATCATAAGTTTGGGATCCCCCAGCGGCTCCACTCCTGGCAGGAAGCTGAAATGCAGAACGAAGCCTTTGTAAATGCAGGCTTTAACGCTTCCTATACGCAGCAGGAATTGGATTGGATGAAAGACCCCAATATCAACTACATCGTCAATCCTTCCAATCCCAGCGTCTATAAATATTATTATGACCTGAACCAGATCAACCTCCTGATGAGGAAGACGGCCTTTAGCCAGACCCATAATGTTTCCGTGCGGGGCGGGTCGGACAAAACGCAATATCTCTTCTCCGTCGGGTATTTCGATCAGGACGGTGTCTTCAAGTTCGGTCCGGACGGTACCAAACGTTACAATGCAAGGCTCAACCTGACGACAAAGCTGAGCAATATTTTCAGCCTGGATGCGAGGGTGGCCTATACGCAGACCCACACCATGTCGCCCAGCGGGGACACCTATGAGGACTATGGGCTCCTGTACGGTATCTACCAGCTGAGGACGATCTATCCCGTCTTTCTTCCGGGCTCCAACGAAACGAAATATGCCAGGGCGGGCAGCGCTCCCACAACCTACCAGATCCTGAAGGACGGCGGGTATAATGAAGACCTTCGTCACAACCTGGACGGTGTGTTCACCCTCAAGGCGGAAAATTTTGTAAAGGGACTTTCCGTACGGCTGCTGTACAGCCCCCAGCTGACCTTTGCAGAGAACAATATGTTCGAGAAGACCATCCCACTCTATGACATCGGTCCTGAACCCACCAAGTACATCTTCAACCCGAATTCATTCACGAAGTACCGGGGCGTGCTGGACAGGACGAATGTACAGGCCCTGGCAGACTATGACCTGGAAATAGCCACCCGGCATCATTTCCATCTGTTGGCAGGATACCAGTACCAGTATTTCCACGCAGATACCACCAGCGCCACTGCGAGCGCACTGATCTCGAATGACGTCCCCTCCCTCAACCTGAGCGGCGACCCCACCGTGCCGCCGACAGTGGGAGATAATGTGCAGGCCAATGCCCTCGTCTCCTATTTCGGCAGGTTCAATTATAATTTCGACGGGAAATATTTTGTCGAGGCGACTTTGCGCAATGATGCCAGCTCCCAGCTGGCGCCCTCTAAGAGAAGCCAGTATTTTCCGTCCGTGTCGGCTGCCTGGCGGCTGGCCAAAGCAAGCTGGTTCAGGGACGCTGCCCCCTTTTTCGATGAACTAAAAATAAGAGGCTCCTGGGGCAAGCTGGGCAATTCCAACGTCCTTGGCAACTACGATTATATTTCCATGCTGAACAGGGGGCCCGTTTATCCTTTTAACAATACGCGGAACAATTCCCTTTACCAGGCCGTGCTGGCCTCGCCCGAAAAGACTTGGGAACGGATAGCTACGACGGATGGAGGGATCGATGTGGGATTGCTGCAGAGCAGGCTCACGGCCAGCTTTGACTATTATGTCCGCACCAATGAGAACATGCTGGTCGTGGTGAATGTCCCTTCGACGCTGGGGCTCACACCCAGCGCAACCAATTCCGCCCGTCTCAGGACAAAGGGATGGGAAGCCACCATCGGATGGAAGGACAGGACCCACAAGCTGAACTACTGGATCAATTTCAATATCTCGGATAATAAGGATGTCGTCACCCGCTATGACGGGCAGAATGTGATTGCCGAAGGACTGAATACCGTGATACAGGGCATGCCCATCAATTCCATATACGGGTATGAATCGCAGGGTTATTTCAAGGCGGATGCGGATGTGGCCGCACACGCTTTCCAGGACAACCGGACGGGTGCGGGGGATCTGATCTACAAGGACCAGGATAAGAACGGCGTCATCAATGGTGGTCTGAACCGCCCCGACGATCATGGCGACCTGGTATACCTTGGCAATACCAGCCCGCGGTTCACTTTTGGTCTGAACCTGGGCGCCGAATGGAATGGGTTCGACCTGTCCGCCCTGTTCCAGGGAGTGGGCAAGAGGAATATGCTGATCTATCCTTCCGCCGTCGTGCCATTCGTCGACGCATGGAGACAGCCCTGGGCCATCAACACGGACTATTGGACGCCTACGCATACTAACGCCCTGTTCCCCCGTCTTTACGCCGGCGGCACACAGAATGTGCTGACCAGCACCAAATGGGTGCAGAACGCTGCTTACATCCGCCTGAAGAACCTGCAGGTAGGCTATACCCTGCCACAGCGATGGACCAGCAAGGCGAAGATCCAAAAAGCAAGGATCTTCTTCTCCGGACAGGATATATGGGAGCACAGCAAGATGTGGTATAAATACTTCGATGCGGAGAGCCCTAACAATACGGCTTACAACTATCCTTTCTTCCGTAGCTATGCCGCCGGGTTGAATATCACTTTCTAACAGACACCCTAAAAATAATTTTATGAATACGCTTCATACAAGAATGCTCCTGCTCCTCTTCCCGGCCCTCCTGTTCTTCGGCTGCTCCAAAAAGCTGGACCAGGTGCCGAAAACAGACCTGTCCGATGTCAATTTCTGGAATAACACCAACGATATGAAATTGGCATGCAATTACCTGTATTCTTTCTTGCCCCCTATCGAAAGTCATACCGACGACGATATGTCCGCGGATGCATTTGGGCTCAGCGCGAATTCCGTCAGCGACGGCTCCTGGCTGCCACCCGCAACGGCGGATAGCTGGACCGGCAATTACAACCTGATCAGGGCCTGTAATAATATCCTGGAAAAATCCGTAAAAGTGAAAGGCGACCCGGATGAGATCAGCAAATACCTCGGAGAGACCCGGTTCTTCCGGGCCTGGGGATATTTCGACCTGGTAAAGCGCTATGGTGACGTTCCCTTTGTAACGAAGACCCTGCAGCTCACCGACACTTTATTATATACAGGCAGGACGAACAGGGAATTGGTGCTGGACTCCGTCTATGCAGACCTGGATTTTGCCGTGGCGCATCTTCCCAGAGCCAGTCAGCAGGCGGGTGAGGAATACGGCCGGATCACGAGTACGGCGGCCCTGGCTTTTAAATCAAGGGTAGCCCTTTTCGAAGGGACTCGGATGAAATTCTTCGGTCAGAGTGGCTACCAGGCACACCTGCAGAAGGCCATCGACGCCAGCGATGCGATCATCGGGGCAGCCAGCAATGCGCTGTTTACGTATTCCGCCAACCCGGACAGCAGCTACTATTATCTCTTCCAGTATACGGGAGAAGGACAGGGTAACCCGGAAAATATCCTCGTCCGGATCTATGGAGAGAACCAGGTCAACGATATCTCCGCCAACAATTATACCCGGGAAGTGCTCGACGAAGGGCTGCTGATGCCTACCGGTAATTTCACCGCCTCCTACCTGTATAAGGATGGACTGCCTTCGGATAAGTCGCCTTACTATCAGACCCAAACCAATACGCTCACGGAATTTGAGAACCGCGATCCCAGGATGGCCATGACGATCTTTAATAAGAACTCCTGGTATGTATCCGGACTCTATGTGCCTACTTTTGAATATTCCCAGACAGGTTACAGGTCCTGTAAGTATTATATTGCAGCCGACTGGACCATCAATGTAAGCTATATCGACAATATCATTATTCGCTATGCGGAAGTCCTGCTCAATAACCTGGAGGCGCGTTTTGAGCTGAATGGCTCCGTCACGGATGATGAGTTGAACGCCACGCTCAACCTGATCAGGGCAAGAGCGAAAATGCCGGCGCTGACCAATGGCTTTGTTTCGTCCAATGGCCTGGACATGCGTACGGAGATCAGGCGCGAGCGAAGGATCGAGCTGGCTTTTGAAGGATTACGGTATTGGGACCTGCTGCGGTGGAAAACCGCGGAGACGGAATTGCCGCAGGCCATCATCGGGGTGAAATATTTCCCGGCCGAACAAGGTCAGCTGGATGATCCGCACCTGACCCCGGATGGCTTTGTCATCACACAGGATGCGAACAAACGTCATTTTAATCCGGAGAGAGATTATCTCTGGCCCATCCCTACCCAGGAGCTGGGACTGAACCCTAAACTAACCCCCAACCCTAAATGGTAAGACAGATGATCGATGGACGGATGAAGCGATGGTTGTTGATACTGTTTTGTGGCCTGGTCATGAAAGTGAATGTTCATGGCCAGGCCTCCCGTCCGGCCCTGCTCAAAATGGTGAAAGATGACCTGGTATTTGCAGAGGACCAATATAAGACCCTGCTGCGACATCTCCCACCTGGCCTGATACCCCGGACGTACGACAAACGATCGGACACGCTTGTCACCAGCGGCGCGGATTGGTGGTGCAGCGGTTTCTTTCCCGGTACGCTATGGTACTTGTACGAATATACTCATGACCCTGTCTTCAAACAGGAGGCAGAGAAAAGGATGCAGCTTATCGAAGATCAGCAATTCAATACGGGAGACCATGATCTCGGGTTCAGGATCTTCTGCAGCTATGGGAATGCTTACCGGATCACAGGCGACCCGGCGTATAAAAAAGTATTGATGGAAGCCGCCCGGTCCCTATCCACCAGGTTCCGCCCTTCTATCCGGTCTATACAGTCCTGGGATGCTTCCTCCAAATACCGTTGCCCCGTCATCATCGACAACCTGATGAACCTGGAACTTTTGGAATGGCGTGACCCCTTCGACACGATGGCCATGCAGCACGCCCGTACGGCCATGCTCAATCATTTCCGGAAAGACTATAGCACCTGGCATGTGGTGGATTATGATAGTATGACGGGCCGGCCGATGAGAAAGATCACCCGGCAGGGGGCGTCTGATGCTTCCACCTGGAGCAGGGGAGAGGCGTGGGCATTGTATGCGTATACCATGCTTTACCGGTATACGAAGGCACCTGCCTACCTGTCCCAGGCTGAACATGTTGCCCATTTTATATTGAGCCGGTTGCCATCTGATGGCATCCCTTATTGGGATTTTGATGCGCCGGACATTCCTCGGGCTTACAAAGACGCATCCGCCGCGGCCGTCATGGCTTCTGCCTTCCTTGAACTGGGATTGTATGCTTCGGCAGCCAACAACGACCGCTATGTCCGGGAGGCGGAAAAGATCCTTCAAACACTTTCTTCGCCTGCTTACAGGGCTGCTCCCGGAACCAACGGAGGTTTTATACTGATGCATAGCGTAGGGGCCCTTCCCTTCAATGCTGAAGTAGATCAGCCGCTGACGTATGCGGACTATTATTTCCTGGAAGCATTGTTAAAACTTCGCCACTACCTCGCTGACTCGATAAAATATTTTGATGGCCACAGTCTTTCCGTCATCGGCCGGATGCACGATGAGAACAACTATCATCGCCTGCCCTGGAAATTCAAAAACGTTGTAAGAGACCCTGTATGGGAGGAAAGCCTTTCGGCTGCCGGCATATCCATCCGTTTCAGGACAAATGCCGCGACCTTACGCGTCAGATGGAGCCTGGCCGAAAAGGGAAGGTCCTGGAACCTGAACCCCGCCGGCGCAGATGGTATGGACCTGTATACCCACACGGATAAAGGATGGCAGTATGTCAATACGGCGCTGGCAAAGGATACGGTAAACGAGTTTACGCTCTTGCGCAATGGCGAACCTGTATATCGGGAATACCTGTTAAACCTTCCGCTTTATAATTGTGTGACCAGCCTCTCTATCGGGATCAACGAATGGGCCGTCATGGACACACCGGCGTCCACATATCTCCTGGATAAAAAGCCCGTCGTATATTACGGCAGCAGTATTGCCCAGGGCGCATCCGCCAGCCGCCCTGGTCTGGCCTATACCAATATCCTCGCCCGTCAGCTCAACCGAAGCTTCATCAACCTGGGATTCAGCGGCGAAGGCACTTTCGACGCATCTGTGGGACAAGCCATGTCGGAGATCGATGCAGCGCTATATGCGATTGACTGCACGCCCAACTCGAAAAAAGAGATCATTTATCCCCGTACCGTGAACCTCGTCAGGATGTTGAAGCAGCAGCGGCCGGCGACGCCTGTACTGCTGGTGGAAGGATCTTATTACGACGATCTTACTTTTGAGAAAGATGGTAACACGAATATCGATGCCAAAAGAAAAGAGCTGAAAAAAGCATATGACACACTGATCCGTGCAGGTATAAAAGGACTCTATTATAAGACGGGACAAGGGCTCACCGGGTACGACCACGAAGGTACGGTAGACGGGGTCCACCCTGATGACATCGGGATGCAGCGATTCGCCGCACAGCTACTACCCGTGATCCGGTCGATCCTGCAAAAGGAGGAACACGAAGCTCCCACTCCCCCGCAATACTATTCTCCGGATGATTTTGAAGCCGTAAAAAAGATAGATGCGCACACGCACATAACGGAGGATGTGGACACCGCCTTTGTCAGGCAGGCGGAAGTGGACAATTTCCGGCTCCTGAACATTAATGTTTACGCGTCATCAGGCACGCCATTGGATGAGCAGCAGGAATTTGCGCTCCGGGAGATAAAGGCATTTCCCGGAAGGATGGCCTATGCGACGGCATTTTCATTGCAACATTTCAACGACACGGGGTGGCAGCGGGAGGTGATAGGATATCTCGACAGCTCGTTCTCCAAAGGAGCTATCGCAGTAAAGGTGTGGAAGAACGTAGGAATGGAGCTGCGTGACACCAGCGGACAACTGGTAATGATCGACGATCCCCGTTTTGACCCGATATTAACCTTCCTGGCAAAGAGAGGGATACCATTGATCGGTCATTTGGGAGAGCACAGGAATTCCTGGCTGCCCCTGGATAAAATGACCGTCAAGGGCAACAGGGATTACGCTGCAGCCCATCCGCAGGAGTATATGTACCTGCATCCAGACCGTCCTTCCTATGAGACCTATATCCGGGCCCGGGATCATATGCTGGAGAAGCACCCTGACCTTCAATTCATAGGCGCCCACCTGGGAAGCCTGGAATGGAGTGTGGATGAGCTGGCACGCCGGCTGGATAAATATCCCAATATGGCCGTGGACATGGCGGAAAGGATCTCGCACCTGCAATACCAGGCGCTGACCCAATGGCAGAAAGTACATGACTTCTTTATCAAATACCAGGACAGGCTGATCTATGGAACGGATATGCGTAGCTCGGCGATGGATATTGTAAACGACCATATCACCGGGTATGAAGGGCTGAAGCAACATGCACATGAGGTCTGGCTCAGGCATTGGCGGTTCTTTACAACAGATGACAGTATGCGCGTGCCCAAGGTACAGGGAAAGTTCAGGGGATTAAAGCTGCCCCGGAAGGTAGTGGATAAAATTTATTACGGGAATGCTTTAAGGTGGTTTCCCGGCCTGGCCGGTAAGATCAACTAAAAAATGATGGCAACTACAAATTCACTGGATAAATCCTCATCTCTCGGCGGCAACTATCGCTGGTTTATTTGTTTTTTGCTCTTTGCCGCGACGACGATCAATTACATCGACCGGCAGATCTTCGGACTGCTGAAGCCTGAGCTGGAAAAGGTCTTTGGCTGGTCGGAAATGGATTACAGCAGGATCGTAATGGCTTTCACCGTTTGTTATGCCTGCGGACTGCTGGTGTACGGGAGGATCATCGACAAGATAGGTACCCGGCTGGGCTATACTATCTCCGTCACCATCTGGAGCGCCGTAGCCATGCTGCATTCGGCAGTAAGGAGCACGCTCGGGTTTGGTATAGTGCGGGCCTTCCTGGGCATCGGCGAGTCAGGGAATTATCCGGCGGGCGTGAAGACCGTCGGGGAATGGTTCCCTCCCAAAGAAAGGGCGCTGGCCATCGGGATCCTGGATTCCGGTTGTAACATCGGAGCTTGCGTGGGTCCGCTGCTCGTCCCCTGGATCCTGGCAAACTATGGCTGGCAGGCCGCTTTTCTTGTGACAGGTGCGCTGGGCTTTATCTGGCTCATCTGTTGGCTCCGGTGGTATGAGCTGCCGGCAAGACATAAGCGGCTGTCGGCTGCAGAATTGGAATATATACGCAGCGGCGAAGAAGAGGTGGTCGCTCCGGTACATCTTTCCTGGGCGAAGCTCCTGCGTTATAAGCAGACATGGGCGTTTATCATCGGGAAGTTCTTCACCGATCCGATCTGGTTCTTTTTCCTTTTCTGGCTCCCTTCTTATTTCAGCGCGCATTTTCACCTTGATCTTCGAAAGCCGAGCCTGCCCCTCGTCATCGTCTACGGAGGGACGATGATCGGAAGTCTGGGGGGAGGATATCTGTCCTCATGGCTCATTAAGAAAGGCTGGCCTGTTTATAAGGCGCGGAAAGCAGCACTATTGGCATCGGCGATCTGTGTGGTACCCATCATCATCACGAGATATACCGTCGATATCCGCGTGGTAGTTGCTTTGATCAGCCTTTCAGCTGCGGCCAACCAGGCATGGAGCGCCAATATCTTCGCCATCGTTCCGGACATGTTCCCCAAAAACGCCATCAGCTCTGTTGTGGGATTGGGCGGCATGGCGGGGGCCATCGGCAGCGTGCTCTTCCCGCTGTTTATCGGTTTTATTTTAGATCTTTACAAGCATGCAGGCAATATAGTCGCCGGCTATAATATCATTTTCCTTGTTTGCGGCAGTTCCTTCCTCCTGGCCTGGGTCCTTATACATTATGTCACACCAAAAATGGGAAAGATCCAATGAACACATCCACATCGCCATCCTCGTCTTCGCAGCGACTGCTCTCCCTCGACTTTATGCGGGGACTGATCATGGTACTGCTGATGCTGGAAGCGACAGATCTATACGAACGGCTGGCAGATGCGTCCAGGGGGACGCTGTTTGCTCCGGTAGTCGACCAGTTCTTTCATCATCCCTGGAACGGTCTTCGTTTCTGGGATCTCATCCAGCCGGGATTCATGTTCATCGCAGGCACGGCGATGGCTTATTCGCTGCATCATCAGCGGGAGAAAGGAGTACCCCGGCGGCAGATGGCCTTAAAGGTCCTGAAACGCTCCGGGCTGTTGTTTTTCTGGGGTGTCTGGATACGATCGGTGCATGGTGGTGGCCTTAGCTTCGAATTATGGAATGTGCTGGTGCAGCTGGCTTTTACGACCCTGGTCGCCTTTCTGATCTTTAATTGGCCTTTCCGGTGGCAGATCATTTTCAGTATTGGATTATTAGTGCTGACGGAACTTTTGTACCGCGGTTTCCATCTGCCCGGCTTTGACCAGCCATTCACCGACCAGCATAATTTCGGCAATTATGTCGATCTGCTCCTTATGCATAAGACAAGTAAAGGAGGATGGGTAGCCATCAATTGCATCCCAACAGCCTGCCATACCATCTGGGGCGCGCTGGCGGGCAAGCTGCTGCTTTCGCAAAGGCCCGCCATGGAGAAATACAAATGGATAAGCCTGGCAGGTCTGGCGGCGCTGCTGGCAGGGTATGCCCTGGGATGGACCTTCACGCCTATCATCAAGCGGATCGCCACTTCTTCCTTTGTCCTGGCATCCGGGGGATGGTGCCTGCTGGCGCTTGCCATGTTCTATGGATGGATCGATCTGCGGGGACATAAGAAGTTTGTATGGCTTTTCTCCGTGGTGGGGGTCAATTCACTTTTCATCTATCTGTTTATGAATACCCTGGCCGGAGGGATCAATGAATATGTGGACAAGGTTACATTCGGCTATTTACAGGCTATTCACGTGCCCGCACTAGCAATAGTCATTGTGGCTTCGCTCCTGACATTTGTGGTAGAATGGTATCTCTGCTGGTTCCTTTTTAAAAGGAAGATCTTTATCAAGATCTGAATTTCGTTTTTTGGAACATTCCGGAAAGGCCTTGCTTACTGGCAAATTGGAAAACGAACTCTCCCCAGGGACGAAGCCAAAAACAGGATGATAAGCCTGATCGGTAGGATAAGGCTGTACATATTCACCTGAAACTCCCATTCTTACTCCGGGTTTTCAGCGGTAAGATCCGGTCGGTGGTAGAAGAGCATGTAAAAAAAGAACTGGAATGATCCAGCTCATTTCTTATTGATCTTGCTATTTAACAACGATTCCAGTTTTTTCAGTTTGGTCTTCCAGAACACATCGAAATGATCGATCCATTCCTGCATGGCGTTGAACCCGTCCTGTTTCAGCGTACAGTATCTTTCACGCCCAATATCTTCTATCGAGATAAAACCTGCATACTCCAGGATCTTTATATGCTTGGAAACAGCAGGCCGGCTCATGTCAAAATTTTCGGCCAGCGAATTGATGGTCAAACTGTCATTGGTGAGGAGCTTCAGGATCTGCCTCCTGCTGGGATCGGCGACTACCTGGAAGACGTCAAGCGAGGGTTGAGCCATGTTTTGCAGTATTTATTTGTTCGGCGATCTTCTTCATATTTTTCCACCAGCCGTCTTCCATAGCCTGGAAAATGGGAAGGTTGTTCAATACCTTAAAGCCACTATGTTCCAGGAACAGATCTGTCCCCCCGTCTTTTTCAACCAGGGTCCAGACAACGATCGAGTCCATCGTAACGGTGCCGTCGCCAGGGCCTCCTTTCCAGGAATAGCTGAGCCTTTTGTTCGCAACGACCTCCAATACTTTACAATAGATGATGCCGTCAAAGTCAAATTTTGGTATCGGGCTCGTCCTGAACTGAAAATCCAATCCGACAATAGGCTGAAAGTCAGTTGGCATCAGCCATTGGGCCATCAGCTCAGGCGTTGTCAGGTATTCCCACACGATGGCGGGAGGATGTGGGTAGAACAGTGTGTGTTGAATGCTTTTCGACATAATGAGTAACTTTTAAGTTACCCGAAGATAAAAGTAACTTTCAAGTTACCCAAATTTTTTTTGAACTTTTTCTGTTATTTCTTCACATAAGGGCTCAACCCTAGCCGCTGCGCACCACTATTACCAGGTTGTCCGACTTTTGTGGGGAGGTCCGGCGATGCCGGGTCATTGGAGTTATTACATTTACCTGCCAGCTGGCAGTCGATCCAATACATCAGGTCCCGGTCCATTTTTATCAGATCATAGATCCAATCGGCCTTCTTTTTAAAGTTTGTGGGGTTTAAAGCCGCTTTTAGCCCGGCATTTATGCGTTCCTGCGCAGCTTTTTCATTAAGGTATTCGTCATAGTTTTTGAGCTTATCAGCCTCGTCGATCCTTTTGGACCACTCTATAGCTTCTTTGGCCTGATCATATCGCTGCTTTGCGTCTTTATACCTGGCATACGCATCACTCCAGCTAATGGTCTCTTTAGCCTGCACAGGTTGAAAACCATCTTTTTCCTCAACAAAAGGAGCGCCCGGCTGCGGAGCCTGTGTAGGGACGGCCCCGAAGGAATGGGAGAGATCATCTATTGCCCCGCGGAGTATCCAACCCTTGTTACTGAGGGATTCCGTGATCCCCTTATCCTTATTTGTGTAGGTAAAATGCTTGAAACGCCAGATAGGCACGGATGCATGGTCCTTGCTTGTAAGGAGATCGGCGCCGGGATCATCGTCATATTCGATGGCTACTTTTTCTCCGCTTCTTTCAAAGGATATGATCCTGCCTTTATCGTCTTTGATCACAGAAAAGCTGCCGGGCCTATAGATCTCCAGGTCAGTCGTGGTATAGTTCCTGGGGAAGACTCTGATAAAAAAGCCATTGCCGATGTAGGACCACAGCCCCTCCATGATCTCGGCACTACCCAGGCCTGTAGGCGGTACACCAGCCTTTACCGCCACTTTTTCTATGTCATCATAGCTCATCTGTGCACTATTCATCTTGTTCCGCAGGGACGCGTAGGTTTCGGCCATATCTTTCAGCGGCGAGGGAACCAGCTTTTCAGCGACATGATCTATTTTCACCTGCATTTGGATAATGTCCTTTTCCGTGAGCAGCGGTTTTACCCGTACCTGAAAGTCTGCCGGATAATCGGTGAACTTACTGCCAGCCTCGATCCCCCAGATCAACATTTGTACATCCTGTTGCTCTATCTCAGGATGATCCGCTGACCTTTCCAATAGGGCGGTGATCAGGGAGGCGCGATTGCCTTTCAACCGGGCGACCTGGTATCCGCTGCCCTTTGTCGCTTGATATGTTCCGGCATGCAGGCAATACGAACGTATAGTAGTACGGTAATATCCTGGCTTGAGATTAAAGGACACCAGCGAGTCTGCCTGTGCCCGGTCGAAATCCGCGTCATTCAGTATCCTGAAAGCCGGTAAGGAGTCTTTTATTGAAGTGGTGATTGCTGCGCCGGGTTTCCAGCTGGCATTGTCCACCCCCGGTGCGAGCTTATTGAGCTTTTCTAGGATCTTATTGGATTTGATCAACTGTGCGTGGACGAGAGAGACGGTCAATAATAATAAAAAAAGGAAGACAGGTCTAAGGCGATAGGTCATTGTTGGTGCATTTTGGTCAGGTGCAACCCAATGCAATTAAAGTGCCATTTTCCCCCTATTTTATTATCATTCAGCTACATTTTCGAGATCAGCAGCCTGGTAATGCCTGTTGTAGCTGGAGTAGCGTTGGCAGTGCTGGTGACCACCATGATTTGAACCACGTCTCCGGCAACCAGAGGATACAGGGTTCTGACATCGGCCGTGCTGGTGTTGGTGTAGGGTGAAGGGAAGGAGGCTGAACTGGAGCCGGATGCACCCGTGAACACGTCAGTTCCATTGACACGGATGACAAGCATTTTAATCCCTGTACCTGCAAGGGCCGCAGAGGCTGAAATATCATACGTGCCGCCGGCCGTTGCCGTAAAGGCCCCGGTCGAGGTATTCATCTGGCTGCCTACATTGGTGGTTGCGGAATTGAAGATCATAACGCTTTCCGTGCCCGCCAGATAGGACACGCTGTTTGTCAAAGTGCCATGGAATTGAATGGCGGGACCTACCGTTGACCACTGCATGGAGCCACTGTCAACATTGTTGCTTGTGGCAAGGGTCAGCGCCTGTCCTACCGAACCGACTACGGCAGGTAATGCATAGTTGCCATTGGTGGTCACCGATGGGGACCTGAGACCTACATATTGGGTGCCGGTGCCGCTGGGCTCCTGGAACCGGATATCCCTCGCATTGTTATCGCTGTTGGTCATGGCAATACGCGAATTCGAGGTGATCAGAAAGGTGCCGCCGAAAGTCTGGTTGGCTGTCCAGGTGTTCGAGTTAGTAAGTCTAATACCCAGCGGAGAGCCGGGAGATCCGTTGCCCGTAAGGGAAGCGTTCGTGGTAACAGTCGTTGCTCCGTAGGCCACCCATGCCCCCCCGTCGTAATAATAAAAGCCGGCAGTGCCATCTGTTTGGTATACCAGGAGCCCTGTAGCAGGACTTGCAATGGCGGTGCGCTGGGCGGCAGTCATCCGGGGCGCCAAAAGTCCCTGGCTGGTGCTGGTGAGATCCAGTATGGATGATGCAGCCGGAGTGGTGGTGCCAATGCCCACCTGCGAAAATGCAGTATAGGAGAAGGCAAGGAACACCAATGGGAAGAGTAATTTCTTCATTATATAACATTTTAATGGTTACAAATACACCTTCGCACCATGTCCCGTTTGAGAGGAAAAGACATAGCGTTGTTTAATGGAAACGAAACCTGTGGCTACTTTTACTGCGAAGATTGTTGTATTGGGGAGTCTTATTGCGGAAGTTGTTGTATATCTCCAGGGGATACAAATATCGAAAATATTTCTGATCTGCCAAATTTCAGTGCGTTAACATAAATTTTCGCACCGCCTGTTTATAATTTTGTATTTTGTCAGTACACAACCATTTCCTTTTTATGAAAGCTTTATCCTTCTTATTTTCTGCATGTCTTTTTGCCTGTATAATAACCTCTTGTAAGAAAGACAGACCCCCTTCCTCCAATAAGTCGATTGACAGCCTGCAGCTGCTGAAAGCCGACAGTACCGCTTTCAATCCGGACGATATTACCATTACCATGGGTTCCGGGGATTCCATACTGGTAAGTTTACCTGCTTTTACCGATGTCACCCATCTTATTCCTGTATTCCAGATCACCGGGAAGACCATTTCGCCTGCCAGCGGAGTGAGGCAGGACTTCTCCACTCCGGTGACTTATACGGTGACGGCACAGGACGGAAGTCAACGACAGTATAGGATCGTTGTCAACTTGAGAGGTGCGGTCTATTTCGGCTGCTCTGATAATTTTTTCTATGCAGTGGACGCCATCCGTGGTAAACAATTATGGAAGACTGCCGGCGGCGACTTCTCCTATTCCGACCCCACGCTGGCAAACGGGATCATCTATGCGGGAAATATTGACAACAACATGTATGCGCTGGATGCCGCCACCGGCGCTGTGAAATGGAGCTACAAAACAGATTTTACGATCGAGTCGGCCCCTACGGTAGCTAACGGGATTGTTTATTTCGGGAACGATAAGGCTCATTTTTATGCGCTGGATGCCAACACCGGCGAGCTGAAATGGCAGTTCAACACCGGCGGCAATATCAGTACAAAGCCGGTGGTGCTCAACGGTGTGGTTTACTTCGGCAGTGATGACAGTTACGTATATGCCCTCGACGCCGGCAGCGGGGGCGTTGTATGGAAATTCCAGACAGGGGGCATGATCAATGGCTCCAGTCCTGCAATAGCCAACGGTACGCTATACATCGGCAGCAGGGATAGCTACCTGTATGCATTGGATGCGGCATCCGGGACATTTAAATGGAAGTTTTTTGCAGATAATATTTCCCTGGAGCAGTCCAGCGCCACCGTAGCCGATGGTGTCGTATACATCGGTGGCTGGTATAATGTCCAGGACTTTACCAAGGCCGGCAGCCTCTATGCCGTGGATGCCGTGACGGGGACGCTGAAATGGCAGGCCCTGAATGCTGTGGGCATCGGCTCAAATCCGGTGGTGGCGGCAGGTCTCCTATATATCACCTGCGATGATAACAACCTTTATGCCGTGGACATAAACTCGCATGCTGTCGCCTGGAGCAGGCAGATCCTTGCAAATGGAGCATCAGCCGCAGTTGGGGGCGGGGTCGTCTATTGCGGGGGCGGCGGATCCCATAATTTCTATGCGATGGATGCAAAGACGGGCGCTGTAAAATGGACTTTTCCCATAGGCAGTTTAGGAACATCCACACCGGTGATTGCAGGTCAGCCGGGTTTGTAAACAAGAAAGCCAAATGCAATCGATTGCAATTTTGGGTATTTTTTATATATTTACCCAATACTAAACGATTGTATGGTTATGAAAGCACCACTATTTGCAATGATAGGACTGGTTGTAGCCGCCGGCTGCGGCCAGCCTGGCCAACAGACTTCGACACCTGCCAGTGATACCACAGCACCTGCTAAAGAACAGAAGCACTACCTGTCGCAGCCCCTGGTCAACCATATTTACACCGCCGATCCTTCGGCCCACGTGTTTAATGGACGTATTTATATTTACCCTTCGCACGACACGGCGACAGGGATCCCCGAAGACGACCTGGGGAGCCATTTCGATATGCGGGATTTTCACGTCCTCTCGATGGATTCGGTAGGCGGCAAGGTCACCGACCACGGAGTAGCCCTGGATATCCGCAATATTCCCTGGGCCGGCCGGCAGCTATGGGCGCCCGATGCGGCCTTTGCGAACAATACCTATTTTCTCTATTTTCCCGTGAAGGATAAACAGGATGTGTTTCACATCGGCGTAGCCACGAGTGATAAGCCCGAAGGGCCTTTTACTGCTGAGAAGACCCCTGTAAAAGGAAGCTACAGCATCGACCCCTGTGTTTTCAGGGACGATGATGGCAGCTATTATATGTATTTCGGCGGTATCTGGGGTGGCCAGCTGCAGCGGTGGAATAATAATAAATATGACCCCACAAAAGGCAATCGTAAACCGGAGGAGCTGGCAATATTACCGAGGATGGCAAAGATCGGCGCAGATATGAAAAGCTTTTCCGGACCCGTGCAGGAGCTTAAGATCCTTGATGAAAAAGGCCAGCCTTTCCATGAGAAGGACAATGACAAACGTTTTTTCGAGGCATCATGGATGTTCAAATACAACGGGAAATATTATTTCTCGTATTCCACGGGCGACACGCATAACATTTGCTACGCCATTGGCGATAGCCCATATGGCCCGTTTACTTACAAAGGCATAATTCTAAACCCCGTGGAAGGCTGGACCAGCCATCACTCCATCATCCAGAAGGACGGCAAATGGTATCTCTTCTATCACGATGTCCAGCTTTCCGGCAAGACCTATCTCCGGAATGTTAAGGTGACAACGCTCCATTTCAACACGGATGGGAGCATCGGCACGGTGACGGCCATGTAAGACTAAACGGTCAGAACTGCCGGTCATCCGCCGAAGGACCATAGATGGAAGGCACTGCGATGTCATTCAATCGCATGTATACCGTCAGCTGCCCGCGGTGATGTACCCAGTGATTTAAGGTGGAACCTATGCTTTCCAGTTTTGGACTGCTGAACAACAGCTGTCCATTGCTCTTCAGCTCAAATGGTTTGCTTAATTTTTCTTCCGTCACATGAGTTAAGGCATTGATCGCCGCCTGCAAATTGTCGTCGAAATGTTGCAGCAGGGCAGCCGTATTGCTAAGCTGAAAATGCTTAAAGGTCGCAAAATCGATCTCAGAATCATCTATGGTCGCCGCGATCCATTTTGGGATCTCGGCCACCAATAAGGTCAGATAACCCATTTGCATTGACTTTTCATGCGGCTTGAAATTGTACGTGCTTTCAGGGATCCTTTCAAGACATTTCCGGGTCGATATGGATTCGGCCTTTAGTTCATTTAAATAGTACTGGCATAGTGTTGCATTATCCATAGGTCAATTTTTTAAAAATGAACTCATATATCATGCCTATTTTTGGCATTCAATCAATAACTAAAGTAAGAAATGAACGGCCAATACAGAAAAGATATTCACCCCGGACTGGAAGTAGCTATCATCCTGAAGAAAGATCAACGGAATGGCAAACTGACCTATGGTATAGTTAAGGATATCCTCACCTCCGCCGCTTTTCATTCCCGGGGTATTAAAGTGCGCCTGGAAGATGGTCAGGTAGGCAGAGTGGCAGAGACGGATGTTGTCGATCCGGATGGCGAATGATCCGAACGGAATGCTGCTGAAATGTTAAAACCATTTCAATTATTTTGCGCAAATGAAAATAATGATCTTACTTGGACGCGTAAATGATCTCATCCGATAGCGAAAAATTACTATTCCAACAGGCAGCAGAAGGTAACGAACAGGCATTTAGCGCTTTGTTCAATTTGTTCCTGCCAAAACTTTATCCTTTCATCATAAAGCTGACAAGATCCGAATCAGCCGTGCAGGAGATCATCCAGGAAACCTTCATCAAAGCATGGTTAAACAGGGACAAGCTGGCAGAAATGGAAAACCCCGGCGGTTGGCTCTTTAGAGTAGCCTCCAATAAATGTTATGACCATCTCCGCGAACAGGTATTAACCGGTAAATTCTTCAAACCCATTACTTCGGAGCCGGACACACGCAGCACTCCCCACGAAGGGCTTGACGCAAAAGAGCTGAAACGCCTGGTTGCAGAGGCAGTGCATAAACTGCCGGCACAGCGCAAAAAGATCTACCTGATGAGCCGGGAACAGGGCAAAACTATCCCGGAGATCGCAGCAGCGCTGCAAATTTCTCCCCATACAGTTAAGAATGCGCTTGTTACATCATTGAAATTCATACGGGAATACCTGGCCAAGCATGGGCTGGGATATTTTTTTTTAATCCCGATAGTCCTAACCAGCTGCTCGTCCGTTTAGTTACAAATGGAAGAACAACGCCTGAATTATTTATTGCAGCAATACATAGCTGAAAGTGCAACAGCCGGGGAACTGGAGGAGCTTTCAAATATTTTGAGGGCGGATGCCGACAGTGAATTATTTAAGTCCCTGCTGACGGAAATGATGCATAAAGAGCCTCCAGCCTTCCCTGCGGAGATGGAACATTGGCAGCGCATGCAACAGGATATCATCCATGTCGACAGGCATAGTGTTCAACCCACGAGATCACTCCCTGCAAGGGTTGTTAGCATGTACCGATGGTCTGCCGCGGCAGCAGTGCTCATAATAGTAGGATTAGGAGGATATTTTTGGGCAAATCGCAGGCATACCCCTCTTTTGGCGACTGCCGAAACTACAATTACCACCGCACGGGGCGAACAACGCGAGGTAATATTGCCTGACGGAAGCCATGTATGGCTCAATTCGTCATCATCGATCCGTTTTCCTGCGGCTTTTGTCGGCAGGGACCGAACAGTGGAACTGTCCGGCGAGGCATTTTTTAATGTCGAGCATGCTGATAAGTCTCCTTTCTGCATCCATTCCGGCGCAATAACTACCACCGTATTAGGGACAGCATTTGATATCACTGCATATCCGCAACAAAAAACCATGATGGTTGCCGTACAAAGCGGAAAGGTAAAAGTGCAGGCCGGCACTAAGGTACTGGCTGTCCTGGAAAAGGGACGGCAGGTAAGGGTAGCTTCCGACACAACTTCCAATCAAAGGGATCTCGATACATCATCCATTGCAGCCTGGCGCACCGGCAGCCTGATCTACAAGGACGAAACCGTGGGAGACATCGTTGCCGATCTGCAGAGAGTTTTTAAAGACTCCATCTCGATAAAGAACTCCTCGTTGAAACGAACAATGATCACCCTCTCATTCAATAAGAACGATGGCTTGCAGCATGCGCTCGAAATGATCTCGCGGACCACGGATAGCCGGCTCACCAATAGGAATGGAATTTTCACAATTGAATAATAATCCCCGATAACTCCCTTATGAACCGAATCGCACCAGCACTGGCTTTTTTGCTATGCACCTTATTGAGTACCAAAAGCACCAATGCCCAGGACCTGAGCAAGGTCATCATTGATCTCGAATTGAAAGAGGCGACGCTAGCCGAGGCCTTTACTAAGATAGAATCGCTCACTTCATTCAGGTTTACTTATAAGACGGAAGACATAGCCGGAGTAAAAGGCATCTCTTTCCGGCTGCGACAGGTCTCCGTTAAAAAGGTGCTGATCTTGCTGCTGGGCGGCACCCCACTGCATTACGAACAGTCTAAAGGATACATCCTGATAAAAAAGATCTCCAGATCCTCTTCACGCGGTGTGACCCTGTATGGTTTTGTGACAACCGGCCAATCCGGAGAGACTTTGACAGGCGCCACTATCAGCATCTCCGGCGAAAAGACATACTTTACCACCACGAATACCTATGGTTTCTATTCTTTGACAGTTCCTCCGGGGACTTATCTATTCAACTGTTCATACATAGGCCTCACAGATCTTGATAAGACGATAGATCTTCAGGAGACATCCAGGAACAATATTGAGCTGGCCGGAAAAGAGAACAATGATCTACAAGCTGTCGTAGTAGCCACCGCCAGCAATAAAAGTATTATTAGAAGACCTGTCACGGGCAGCCATCGCCTGGATATGGCCGAGATCAAAAAGATCCCCATGGCAGGAGGCGAACCCGATGTGTTAAAAAGCCTGCAGTTCCTGCCAGGTATCCAGACATCCAACGAGGGAACCACGAATCTATCTGTCCGGGGCGGCTCGTACGACCAGAACCTGGTCTTGCTGGATGAAGCGCCGGTGTACAATCCCACCCATACACTGGGTTTTTTTTCTGCCTTTAATACAGACGCGATCAAGGACGTTGCTATTTACAAAGGCGTTTTCCCTACCCAGTATGGCGGACGATTGTCTTCTGTCATCGACGTCAGGATGAAGGAAGGCAACAGCAAAGAGCAGACGGTTTCCGGCGGCATCGGCCTGCTGGCGAGCCGGCTGACCTACGAGGGGCCTATAATTAAAGACAGATCGTCATTTATGATCTCCGGTAGATATAGCAACATCGGCGCCTTAATGAACATGTCCCAAAATTTTCATTATTTGAATGTCCATACGACCGACAGCAGAGTTGCATTTTATGATCTGAATGCAAAGGTCAACCCCATTTTAGGCAGCAAGGATCGCCTTTATTTGTCTGCTTATACGGGCCATGATAATTTTTTTCTGGACCTTATTGACGGTTCCAGCCGGATGAAATGGGGAAATACGACCCTCAGCGCCCGGTGGAACCATGTTTTCAATCCTTCTTTTTTTGCCAATACGTCGCTGCTCTACAGTAATTACAGGTCTTCCAATATCAATCTGGATGTAGGCGGAAGCTATGAGCTGCAAAGCCGTCTGCGGGAGATAACCTTAAAGACAGACATGGAATGGATGATGGATCCGAAAAACCTCATCAGGTTCGGAGCGGGTATCACGGGACAGGAGATCTCACCGGGTAAGATCGTGCCCATCGACACCAATGCCGTTGCAAAGGGCGTATCGCTGAAAGATCGCAGGTCTGCCCAGCTCTTTGCCTACATCAGCAATGAGCAAAGATTTGGCACAAGGTTAAGCCTCTCTTATGGGGTCCGGGCGACAGGTTTTGCAGCCCTGGGTGATGCGATGGTTTACAGGTACAATGCCGACACCTCCGCCGTGATCGACAGCACCCATTATGGAAAAGGAAAAATTGTCAAAGCCTATTTTGGGGCCGAGCCAAGGGTCACCGCCAGGCTCTTACTAACCAATACTTCTTCTATAAAGGTCTCGTACGGCCGGAATTATCAATTCCAGCACCTGCTGACAAACTCTTCCGTTGGATTGCCGACGGATATCTGGATGCCTTCGGATGCCTGGTTTAAACCGCAGTATTCCGATCAGTTTGCAGCTGGCGGCTATAAGACCTTCCTCAACGGCACATATGAGGGAAGCGTCGAACTATATTACAGGAAGTCATATAATATCATAGATTTCAGGGATAATGCTGAAATATTCCTGAATGACAAGATCGAGACGCAGATCCTGACAGGTCAGGCGAAAGGGTATGGGCTTGAATTCCTGTTAAAAAAGAACAAAGGTGCTTCCAACGGATGGATCAGCTATACGTATTCGAAATCCCTGCGCCAGATCGACGGAATAAATAAGAACCAATGGTACCCCGCAAACTATGATCACCGGCACAACTTGTCCCTGGTGTATAATCAAATGGTCAGTAGAAGACTGAGCTTTTCAGCCAACTGGGTCTACCGGACCGGAGGCCATACGACGATCCCGGTGGGTAGCTATGTATTTAATGGCAACAGGTTCCTTTATTACAGTACAAGGAACGGGTATACGATGCCGCCCTATCACAGGCTTGATCTCAGTGTGACGTTGCAGGGCCGGCGCAATGAGCGTAGAAAATGGCAGGGCGAATGGGTCTTCAGTGTATACAACGTCTACAACAGAAAGAACATATTTGCATTATATACACGACAGGACGCACTCGACTTTTCCGATGTAAAAGCATCGATGGTATACCTGGTTGGAATTTTACCCACTTTATCCTACAATTTTAAATTCTAATCGCCCTCTATGTATATGCGTTCCTACTATTTAATCAGCATCATTTTTCTCTTTGCAGCCGGATGTACCAAAGATTTTAATATTGACCCGGGGAAATCAAAGCAATTATATGTCATAGATGGAAGGATCAGTAACCTGGAAGGACCTTACCTTGTAATGGTAACGAAAAGTGCCAATTCATTTCCTACCCTTTCGGGGGGACAGGATAACGCCGAAGCGGTGACAGGGGCGCAGGTGATCATTTCCGATGATATGGGGCCGACAGACACACTTAGAGCTGCAGAACAACGTGATGTCAGATATGATCCTGCCATTTCGGCTGATCGTGGCTATTACGTAACAACAAAGTTCACGGGCATGCCGGGACATACGTATCATCTCCAGGTTCGCATTGGAGACGAAACATTCCAGGCATCGGCCTCTATGCCGGCCAGCGTACCTGCTATCGATTCCGTCGTGCTAAAAAAAGACCTGGTTGCTGACCCCTCCGGCCTCCTGGGTGATGCTGCGTTTGCTTATTTTAAAGAGCCGCAGGATGAAAATAACTATTACGCGCTGCAACTGGGTGTCATCTATGATTCTTTGTATGACAGGGCCCGCTGGGTATATGCCTCCTCTTGGATCTTTCCGTACTATATTTTCGATGATAAGACATTGCCACCCTATGTCAATGGCATGGAAGTGCTGGCACTTATTGCCGGTGCGGTCCAGGATGAGCATGCTCGCTTCAAACCCAATTGGATAATACCGTATGATCCCGTCCAGGTAAGGCTATTTGCGTTGACCAGGGAGACCTACGAATACCTCAGCGCGCTGGAAAAACAATTCCTGGACGATGGCAATGTATACAAGCCGACGCCTGCTTCTGCTCCGGGCAATATCAGTGGTGGCGCCCTGGGACTTTTCTGGGCGACGTACATTTCTTCCAAAGTGGTCCTGCGCTAAACTCACTCAATTGGCATATATTTATGCAGGAGAAAAGACCCGTATGCCAACTGATAGCACAAACCTGAACATCAAAGCCGCCCCCCAAAATACCTATGACGCGATCATTGTCGGATCCGGCATCAGTGGGGGATGGGCCGCTAAAGAACTCTGCGAAAAAGGCCTGAAAGTATTGTTACTGGAGCGGGGACGCCCCATGGAACATCCCAACTATCCCACTGCCACCATGAACCCATGGGACTTCCAACATCACCTGCGACTTACGGAAGAAGATGTGAAAAGCCATCCCATCCAAAGCCGCCATTACTCCTTTAAAGAAGACAATAAGCATTTTTATATCAGCGACCTGGAGAACCCTTACGAAGAGACCAGGCGATTCGACTGGATCAGGGGCGATACCGTGGGAGGGCGATCGCTTCTCTGGGCCAGGGCCTGCTACAGATGGAGCAATCTCGACTTCGAAGCCAATGCAAAGGACGGCCACGGCGTCGACTGGCCCATACGCTACAAGGACCTGGCGCCCTGGTACGATCATGTTGAAAGCTTCATCGGTGTCAGCGGCAGCAATGATGGCATCCCCCATTTGCCCGACGGCAAATTCCTGCCGCCCTTTGAAATGAACTGCGCAGAAAAAGATTTTAAACAAAGAATTGAAAAGCACTACGAGGACAGAAAGGTGATCATCGGCCGGACGGCCAACCTTACGCGTCCTGTGAAGGGCCGGGGCCAGTGCCAGGCCAGGAACCTTTGCCATCGCGGATGCCCCTATGGCGCCTATTTCAGCACCAATGCCAGCACATTGCCCGCCGCCCACGCAACGGGCAATCTCACCCTGCGGCCCTATTCGCTGGTGAACAGGGTGCTGTATGATGAGCAGCGGCAGCGGGCCACAGGGGTGGAGATCATCGACACCCGGACCAGGCAGACAGAGGAGTTCTATGCCCGGGTGATTTTTTTGAATGCAGCTACCATGGCCACGGCTTTCATATTGCTCAACAGCACCAGCCGGCGCTTTCCAAACGGCCTGGGCAATGGCAGCGACCAGGTAGGGCGTAACCTGATGGACCATCATAAGGGACTCACCATTACCGCGGACGTGCCGGGTTTCGAAAATAGCTATTACTATGGCCGCAGACCCAACGTGATCTATATTCCCCGTTGGCAGAATCTAAAGGGGCAGACCCATGATTTTTTACGGGGCTATCATTTTGCCGGCGATGCTTACCGGAGTAACGCCGGAGGGGATATGGGCATCGGCGCCCCATTAAAAGCAGCCATGACCGAGCCCGGACCCTGGCGCATGGGCCTGTATGCCTTTGGCGAATGTCTGCCTTATCAGGACAACCGGGTAACACTGCACGCTACCAAAAAGGACGCTTTCGGCAGGCCCCAGCTGGTGATGGATTGCACCTTCCGCGACAACGAAAAAGCCATGCATGCCAATATGGGGGGCAGCGCCTCAGAAATGCTTGCTGCCGCAGGTTATACGAATATTGAGGTCGAAGGCAGCATAAGTTACCCCGGTAATGCCAACCATGAAATGGGTATTGCACGCATGGGCCGTGATCCCCGCTCCAGTGTACTAAACGCCCATAACCAAATGCATGAAGTACCCAATGTGTTTATTACGGACGGCAGCTGCATGACTTCCGGCGCCTGCCTTAATCCAAGTCTGACCTACATGGCCCTTACAGCCCGGGCCTGCGATCATGCGGTGAGTGAATTGAAGAGAGGGAATATGTAGACGTCAAACATAGCTCAGCCACCATTCCCTGTGTGTTTTTTTGTAGTGGCTGAACCATTTGCAGGGCCGGTATAATATTGCGATCACTGCCAGCCATACGGCATACACGCCCGCCAGGCTTAATCCGAAATCAGGGGGTGCAAAAAGAAATGGGTTCTGAGGCGTAATGATCTGATGGCTCGTATAGCCCATAGCAAAGAACAGGCAGATCGTGATCGTCTGGATAAGGTACCAATGACATACGTAATAAAAGAATGGAACACTGCCATACACGGTCAATAGGGAGGTAAACCTGTTTTTCACCTGCTCCGTACGACTGAGGATCACCAGCGACACCCCCAATGTCATACAGAGGTATAATAAGGAACAGGGATATTTGGTGAGGTTTAAAAAAGCGATGACCGTCATGACCGTTGTTTTTTGTACATGCCAGTGCGCAGGATCACCATAAATATTGAAAGCCCGGAAAATGAAAAAGAAGGCCAGCAAGGCCACGCCGGTATACAATAATAATCTCCTTCGCCGGAGGGCATCCCATCCTGGCGCGTACATCGGCCCGATAGCATATCCCATCAGCATCACGCCTGCCCAGGGCAGCAGGGGATAGGGTACGTTGATAAAATGATTGCCCCCGAGGGTAATGACGCCATCCCACCCGCTGCCGGATATCAGCAGCTGCCAAACTGCCGTCCCGGCCATTGCACCGGGTTTAATGATATCGAAAATATTATGACCGAGGAAAATAATGACACCAATGACTCCGATGACAGCCGGTGACGCTTTCAGCCTTATCAGTAACCCCAGTAGGATCATGCTGCCGCCAATGGCCCATATCACCTGGAAGATAAGAAGATCGTAGTGGGGATTCAGCGTGATGGCAAAGGAAATCACTACAACCTCGATAAGGAGGAGCCAGGCGCCGCGCTTCACTAAAAATAGCGCCTCACCGGCCCTTGAGCGTTTTGCCGAAGAAAGAAAGGCGGAAATGCCGCTGAGAAATACAAAGGTGGGCGCGCAAAAATGGGTGATGAACCTGGTAAAGAACAAAATAGGAGTGGTGACGTTGAGATCGGTAGGCGAGGGGTGGCCCTTATGCAGGGCATCCCTGACATGATCGACGGCCATGATCAGCATGACGAGCCCCCGCAATAGGTCGATGGAGGTGATCCGATGCTTTGCTGGTGAGGGTGCTGAGGGGATATTTTGCATGGTTGGGGGGTTAGGCCAAATGTATAATTATTTTACAATGTATATAGGACCATAGTGATCTTTTCCTGTCTTATCTGTTGAAGATAACAAGAACTTTAGTAAGGCACTATAAATTGTTAAAAAACAACTTGCTAAGCATGCTAAATAATAAATCTATGAAAACTTTACGGTCCTTATGCCTCATTCTTTCGGCTACAGGTGTTCTTTGCGTGAAGACCACCAGCGGGCAGGTACAGGTCCGCGTCAATGTCAACGTTGGCTCACAACCCCAATGGGGACCCGTGGGATACGATCACGTGGACTACTATTACATGCCCGACATTGATGTCTATTATTCCGTGCCCAGGCAGCGTTATATCTATTTGGAAGGAGGCCGCTGGGTTTTTGGCGTGGCTTTACCGGCACGTTGCCGGTCCTATGATATCTACAGGGGATACAAGGTGGTGGTAAATGAACCGGAACCTTACAGGCATTGCGAAGTGTACAGAGAAAGATATGGAAGATACAAAGGGAACTACGGACAGCAAATAGTGATCCGCGATCATCACCATATTGAAGGCCGGCAGGATGCTTACGATCATCCTGGGCGCAATGGGAGAGGCCACGCATATGGTCATTACAAGCATGGCCGCGGGCACGATTAGCCGCGGTTAACGAACATTTTTCGAATAGGCCTCCAGCGTCTCCTTCTCCTTCTTACTCAGGCTTTTCATGCCTCTCCTGCTGATCTTGTCCAGGATCTTGTCTATCTCCTGTTGCCTGTCCTTCTGATCTGCATTGTACTTGTGATCGATGGAATAAAAATCCTTGTGTGTCTTATAAAAGAGGTTATCCACGAGCAATGTACCAGGGCGGGTAATGATCAGATAAATAAAAACGACCGTAGGGACCAAAATGATCAGGATCTTGCCGTAATTGTAAATAATGACCGATGGATGCATCGCCAGCGCCAGGAACATGCCTGCCAAAGCACCGCCAAGATGAGCGTCATGGCCTATATTGTTCTTTTGGGATCTGATCCCATAAATACTGAACAGCACATATAAGAGTGCAAAGATCCAACCCGGAATAGAAATAGGCAGCAGGAATAATCCGATGCCCATGTCCGGATAGATCGCAACAGAGGCAAACATCACCCCGCATACTGCGCCCGACGCGCCAACAGAACTGTAATCCCCCTCATTTCGGTGGATCAGCAGGGAAAGCAACTCTCCGCCCACCAGACTGGCAAAATAAATGATGAGAAAATTAAGGCTGCCCAGGGTTGATCCAACCACCCCGCTGAAAACGTACAGTCCGAACATATTGAAAATAAGGTGCGTCCAGCTTACGTGCAGGAAGCCTGATGTGATCAGCCGTTTGTAGTCTTTGTTTATCAGGATCCGGTCTACCCTGAATTTATAACGCTCAAAGATCCGGCTGCTGGAAAAGCCTTTGTAAGAGATAAAGGTGGTTAAAACGATAAGTATCAATACGATAATTCCTGCGCTATCCATTGTGACATTATTCTGGTTGTTAGAGGAAATATAAATATAAAATCTGGAATAATTTTTAGACAGAAAAAAATGTAATCGGTTACATTATTTCAAAAATTCCCTAAATTAGCCCTCGGATTGATTGCTTGACCAAAAACTAACAATTGCCCTGTAAAGCCTATTCAGATCAGGAGCTCGTACAGCTCCTTGCCAATAATGACCGGGATGCTTTTCAACAGCTCTACCACCGGCATTGGTTCGAGCTATATCAATCCGGTTATTACATATTGAGAGATGCCGATGCGGTTAAAGACATAGTGCAGGATGTTTTTATCTGGATCTGGGAAAACCGCGCAACGCTGAACATAACTTATCTAAAAACTTACCTGAAAACAGCTGTACGATTCAAAATTGCAAACTACATCCGGTCTGGCAACATACGCGATAGCTTTTTTGACGAACTGGGCAAACTTGCTCCGGATCAACTTTCCCCTGGCAGTGATGAGATCGTTGAGCTAAAGGAATTGCGACAGGTAATTCATGACTCCATGCTGCAGTTGCCGGAAAAATGCCGGGAGGTTTACCGTTTGGGCAGGGATGAAGGGTTAAGCAACCGGGAAATAGCCGGGCGCCTGGGTATCTCCATTAAAACAGTGGAAGCACAAATGACTATTGCCATAAAACGACTGCGAACAAAGGCTGGCTTCCACCTCACGTACATTATTATATTACTCGGCTTGTATTGAGGTGGCAAAAATATTTTTCCTTTCTTTAGGGGTGCTTGCTTTTTCATGTGCCTAAGTAATACAAGGCGATCATACATGACAAAAGAAGAGATCAAAGATCTTGCTGAAAAAATTGTATCAGGAACTGCGACAGAAGAAGAAATAGTCCTGTATAACAGGATCTGTGGCTTTGCCGAAACATCTGAAGGTGATCCGATAAATATTTCAGAAGCCGAAAAACAGGAATTGGAGGATACTTTGAAGAGAAACATCCTCCAAAAGACAGGCACGGGCAACGTGTATCGGATGAACCGGCTAAAATGGACAGCCGCTGCTGCTGTTTTGATCCTGCTTGCCGGCGTCGGATATGTTTTCCTCCAATCACCCCGGCCATCCGATCGATATGTGCAACAAATCCCAAACCAGCGCTTTAAGAACGATGTATTGCCTGGCAGGCAGGGCGCCGTCTTAACTCTTTCGAATGGCAAAAAAATTACACTGGACAGCGCAGCCAATGGCGTCCTGGCCAGCGAAGGAGGCACACAGGTATTAAAGAAAGGGGAAGAGGTTGTATATGGCAAGGGCAATTTGTCCGCTGAAGTGTCGTACAACACGATGACAACACCGCAGGGCAGGCAATACCATGTGACATTGGCGGATGGAACAGAGGTTTGGCTGAATGCCGGTTCCTCCATCACCTATCCCACGATATTCACGGGAAAGGAAAGAACTGTGAAAATAACGGGTGAAGTTTACTTTGAAGTGGCGCGTAATACATCGATGCCTTTCCGGGTGGAAAAGGGGGATGTAAAGGTGGAAGTGCTGGGCACGCATTTCAATATGAATACGTATGACGATGAGCGTTCACTGAAAGTGACGTTGCTGGAGGGCGCTGTTCGTGTGATAAGTGCAGGTGGGGCAAATACGATTACCCCGGGGCAGCAGGCACAAGTGACAAAGGGAAGGATCACTGTCGCAAACCAGGTAAACGCCGAAGAGGTGATGGCCTGGAAGAACGGGCGATTTCTTTTTTCGGGGACAGATCTTGATCAGTTGATGCGGCAATTGACACGATGGTATGATGTGAAAGTGGAGTATAATAAAAAAGTATCTGACCTCTTCTACGCCGAGATCCCACGCAGTACGAACCTTTCAGATGTATTAAAGGCACTCGAGCTGACAGGCAAGGTTCATTTTGCCATCGAAGGAAAGAAGATAATTGTAATGCCATAAAGTTATTGTTAAAACATTGTTTGCAATGAAACTGACTGCCGTTTTTTTACTTGCCACTATTTTCACAGCTCATGCCGCTGGTAATGCACAGCGGATCACCCTTTCTCAAAAGGATGCCTCCCTTCAAACGATTTTCAAGGAGATACGGCGGCAGACGGGCTTCACCTTTGTCTATACAAAAGAAATTATTCAGAAAGCGAAAGAGGTTACCGTCATGGTAAAGGATGCATCACTGGATGAGGTCTTAAGCCAGTGCTTCAGGGACCAGCCGCTTACTTACACCATTCTCAATACAATGGTGATCATAAAGGAGAAAGAAGGACCAACACCCGTCGTTGCTGCAGGAAGAGCGGCGGCGGAAAATATCCTGGTAACAGGCCGGGTGCTGTCGGACAGCGGCCGGGTCATTGAGGGCGCGTCCGTCATGGTGGTTGGTATCATAAAAGGGGTCTCCACCAATGCAGACGGCAAGTTCAGTATCGAAGTTCCCCTGAATGGGACCATAGCAGTTTCTGCGGTTGGATACGAATCAAAGGTGGTCAGGATCACTTCTGCGGCTGCTTTGGAGATCAGGCTGACATCCGTTCCCCAGCGCCTGGATCAGATAGTAGTCATCGGATATGGAAGCCAGCGGAGGTCCGATCTGACAGGAGCGGTAGCGTCCGTAAATGCCAATACCATTGAAAAATCGGGCGTTATATCGATAGACCAGGTGCTGCAGGGGCGAATAGCAGGCGTGCAGATGACGCAAAACACAGGTCTTCCCGGTGGCGGCTCTTCCATCCAGATCCGTGGACTGAGCTCCATCAACTCTACCAACGAGCCCATTTTTGTGATAGATGGCGTGATCATCAGCTCAGGAACAGGAAGCTATAGCAGCAATGCTTTTTCAGCTATAAATCCGGCAGATATCGAAAGCATCGATGTGTTAAAGGATGCATCCGCAACGGCCATCTATGGTGCCCAGGGGGCGAATGGTGTGATCATTATTACAACCAAAAAAGGCAAGCCTGGCCCACCACGAATAGCCGTCGATGGAAAATATGGGGTGCAGAGTCTTCCAAAATATCTTCCTATGACGAACCTGCAGGAATACGCACGGCATCTCAATGAGCTTTATACGCTCAAGGGCTGGGGGATCAATCCTTATTTTGCCGATCCTTCACTGCTTTCTTTGGGTACTAACTGGCAAAAAGAGATCTTTCGCCCGGCGGCCCTGCAAAATTATAACCTGTCTGTCTCGGGCGGCAACGAGGTGACGACCTACCGGCTATCAGGTAACTATCTCAAACAGCAAGGGGTAGCCAGCGGTTCCGGTTTCGATCGTATCACGGCTTCAGCAAATATAGATACAAAGCTGAAGCCCTGGGCGAAAATGGGCGGTGCCATGACGTTGAGCAGAACAAGCCAGGTGATCACCATTGCCGATTGGGACCTGATCAATTCTGCGGTAAGGCAGTCCCCATCGGTGCCTGCAAAGAACCTGGATGGCTCATATGGCGGGCCGGAAGATCCCAACGATGCCCTGTCTAATCCACTGGCCTTGTCCAAGCTGTTGGATAAGGGGAATAAAAGACTGGGAATACGGGGAAATGTCTATCTCGAGGTCAAACCCATTAACGCGCTGTCGATAAGAACAGAATTTGCTGCCGACCTGGGTGACGAAATGACGCATACGTTCATCCCTACCTATCAGCTGGGCGGCCGGTATAATTCCGAGATCACCAATCAGCAAACGCAACGCTACTCCAATAACTGGAGCTGGCGCAATGTAGCCAACTATAACAAGACCTTCGGCGCCCGGCACACCGTCAATGCCATGATAGGGCAGGAACTTACCGAAAGGACCTACAATTACATTTATGCGAAGCGAAGGGGTGGAAGCAATCAGTTGACAGACATCGATGCGGGTGATGCCCTGACTGCCGAGAACGGCGGCAACACGGGCCGGTCGGCCTTTACCTCATTCTTTGGACGGGTATTCTATTCATTGAACAACCGGTACATGATAACTGCTACCCTGCGGTACGATGGCTCATCAAATTTTGCAGAAGGGCATAAATGGGGCGTCTTCCCGTCGACAGCGTTGGCCTGGAAAGTTTCGGATGAGCCTTTCTTCAGGAACGTAAGAAGCATCAACAGCCTGAAGCTTCGCCTGGGGTATGGGAAAGTAGGCAACTCCAACATCAGGCAGTTTGCGTACACCGCCAATATCGCAAACGTTCCAACCATCTGGGGAAATGGAGCCCTGGTGGCAAACGTGCCGAATCCTGAGGTTACATGGGAAAGCACCCAGTCGTATAACCTGGGTCTCGACATGAGCCTGCTGAATAACAGGATCGAGCTGGTGGCCGATGCCTACTTAAAACGGACCGACAATTTATTATTGGAGCTGACACTGCCGGGTATCACCGGTGCACAACAGGGAGGGCCTCCGGGGTCGGCCAGTGCGCCCTGGGCCAATGTCGGCTCTCTTCAGAATAAGGGTTTCGAATTATCCATCAACACAATAAATATCCGGAAGAAGGATTTTTCCTGGAGCTCAAACTTCATCTTTACACTGAACAGGAACAAGATCCTTAAATTGAATTCCGTGTCCGCCTTTATCAATAAGACCTATCAACTGTCCGGCACTACCTATATTGTAAGCCGCACAGAAGCCGGTCGCAGCATCGGTGAGTTTTGGGGATATAAGACCACCGGGCGCATTAACTCCGCTGATGATCTTTACGACAAGAACGGGACGCTGAAGATCGCCATTCCTGAAAAACAGAAGATCGATAAGAACAATGGCATATGGGTGGGAGACCTCATCTGGGATGACTATAACAAGGACGGCGTTATCAACCAGGATGATCGCCAGTATTTGGGAAGCCCCCTGCCGAAATATACTGTTGGCTTTGGGAATACATTCAGCTATAAGAATTTTGAATTGAATATCTTCTTCAACGGCGCATACGGCAACAAGGTATTGAACTTCCTCAACCTGGCCATTGATGATCCGAATACGACCGGCAATGTCACAAAGCGTGCAGGCATGAATTATGCCCACCTGGCTTTGAAAGACCCCAACGGATCGGCCACGGACGTAAAGAACGTGTATGTTTCAAGCGGTGATCCGAAAATGCCCCGGATGGCGCTGAATGATGTGAACAGCAACAATCGGCTGTCATCAAGGTTTGTGGAGAACGGGTCCTACCTGCGATTGCAAAACATCAATTTTTCTTATACGTTCCCTAAAAAGACTTTCACAAAAGCGGGCTTGTATAACGTGCGGCTGTATGTAAGTGCGCAAAATATATACACGTTCACCAAATACAGCGGCTATGATCCCGAAGTGGGGATGACCAAGGACCAGTATTCAGCCAACAGTCAGAATGCACTTTTGAATGGCATTGATCCGGGCCGGTATCCCACACCCCGAAATTTTACAATAGGTCTCTCTCTGGGTTTATAAACAAATTACACAATGATTGCCATGAAAAATATTATGAGGGCTTTATTACCTGTAGTTGTCATGCTTTCTGTAAGCAGCTGCAAAAAATTCCTGGATGTAAAGTCCAGCAGCCAGCCCACACTCGACAATTATTTCACGTCACTCAAGGAATGCAGAAGCGCTACCGGAGCTCTGTACAACAAGGTCTGGTATCAGTTTTCCAGCCAGTTCTACTTTGATTTCGGCGATGGCCGCGGTAACAATTTGTTCAATCCTTATTCTACGGCCCAATCGTACACCAGGTTGACGGAAACAGGGGAATCATCCTCACTGCCCGACGCCTGGAACTCATTGTACCTTGTGGTGACACAAGCCGATTATGTAGTGAACAATATCGACAAGGCGCTGCAATATAAGGTGGCTGCCAGCAGTGTGAATGCCTGCAAGGCGGAAGCAAGGTTCATGCGCGGCCTCGCTTACTGGTATATGGGGTCCATATGGGGTAACATCCCGATCATTGAAGACCCTGCCGCCACCTCGAAGAACTTCCTGGTAAAGCCTAATCTATTTGAAGATGTATTGCAATATGCCATCCGGGATGTGCAATTTGCTGCCGACAACCTCCCTGCAACAGACGACAAAGGCCGGGTAACCAGGTTCAGCGCCCTCGGCATATTATCCCGGCTCTATATTACCGCCGCCTGCTATGCCCGTGGCAATAAATTTTCCGGTAAGTGGACAACGACGGCACAGCAGTATTATGACCTGGCTAAAGAGGCCGCCAGACAGGTATGCGAAAGCCCCAATTATAGCCTGATGGCTGATTACGAGCAGCTCTTCCGCCCACAGAATAATAATAACGCAGAATCATTATTTGCGCTGCAGTTCGTGCCCGGGTCATCCGAGTACGGTGTGGGCAACAGGAACCAGGATTGGCTGGCATACAGCACCACCCTGACGGATGGGTTGTCTGCTTACGGAGGTAACTTGTTTGTTTCCGGAGAATTGGTGAAGCTGATGTTCGACAGGGGAGAGCTCAAACGTAAAAAAGCTACCTTTTTTTACCCCGGTGCGGTGTATGACTACATCGGTACGCATACATCCGATGGGAAATGGATCGTACAGGGGGCTAACCAGGTAAGATATCCCAACGTAAAGAAGCATGTGGTAGGCAGCAAAAAAGATACCGATGGCATGGCTATCAGCGGCAATTCCGGCCTGGCAGCGCCCATGCTGCGTTTGGCGGAAGTTTACCTGCTGTATACAGAAGCAATACTGGGTTCGCAGCCATCTACCACCGACCCCGAAGCATTGAAATATTTTAACCTCGTACGCAAAAGAGCCGGCCTGGCAGAGATAACAGCCGTGACAACCGCCGACATATGGGATGAGCGCAGATGTGAGCTGGCCCTGGAAGGGCAATTCTGGTATGACATGGTGCGGCGCGCCTACTGGGACCAGGCCTGGGTACTCGATTATATGAACCATCAACGCCGCTCGGAATATTACTATTATCTCAGCGGATCAGCACCCAATGGCTTTGCATGGAGGAACATCACCGATGGTCAGGAGCAGAACCAGGCAACGCCGGATCGTCTGCTATTGCCTTACCCCGCCAATGAGCTAATACTCAATCCATCCTTGAAAGAACAACCCGTTCCATTTGATTTTAAATAAAAAGAAGTATGAAATTCAACAATAAAATCACCATAACTACTGCGCTGCTCCTTTCTGTTGTCATGGCAATCGTGGTCCTTTCGTGCAGGAAAGATCTGCCGGCAGGAGCTTCGAAAAAGGTAGTTGTGGACAGCGTTACGCTGCATAATGAAACAACCACCACTACGAAGATCACCCAGGCAAGCCTGGGTACGATCATCCGGATCAATGGAGCGGGTTTTTCAACGGCGCGGGCTGTCTATTTGAATGGCGTAAAAGCGAGCGTGAATCCAAGCTACGTCACCGAGCATAACATTATCATGACAATTCCTTCCACGCTTCCCTATGGCAGGGATGTAACTGATGCGGCAGTGCGGAATACGATCCGGATCGTTACGAATTATGATGATCATTCCTTCCATTTTCCCATTTTGGGCCCATCACCTGTGATCACCGATGTCTCGGGCTCTTTACCCAATGCCGGTGAAATGCTGCAGATCTATGGCACTAACTTGCGGGACCTGGATACAGTGATATTGCCGGGAAACGTCGTGCTTACTGCCAGCCAGTTTGAACTAAGCCCCGATCACACGAAAATATCACTCACCGTCCCGCAGAATAGCACCACTACGCCGGGAGGTATATATGTACATGGTGACAATGGACAGGCCTGGTCCTATAATTACATGAATCGCAGCAATTGCGTCTTCATCCATACGTTTGCAAACGATACTGCAGTATCGGGCGGCACCGGCGACTGCTACCAAAGGGCTTATAATTATGGTACGACTATCTCCGGCAATCAAACTGCCCTGCTTCCTGCAAGTGGCGACGGGCACAGGAACCCCGATACCTACCGCCAGGTGCCCGCAGCTGCTGCCGATGTTGCCGTCGATCAGACGGCTGGCGGCTTCGACTTTCGCACCTGTCCTGCGGTTACCTCCGTTCTGAATACTTCCGCTGGTGCAGTTACGCCGGCTGCAGCCTGTAGCAACCTGGCGGTGCAATTTGATATTTACATACCTGTAGAATGGTCGTCCGGCTTTATAAGATTTGAGTTTGTTAAAGGCAATGCTGACTGGCGCTATAATTATGCTCCATGGGCTGTGAATGGCAGCCTGGTCCCCGTGAAAATGAATGGCTGGACGACGGTGACGATGCCGCTAAGCGCATTCAAGGCCCTCAACGGAAAGAACTTCCAGTATCTTATGGACCAGGCGCCCACGAAAGGAGGGTTCTTCGCGTTTATCAACAGCGCCTTCACAGATGCCAGCGGCAAGAGCCTGGCTGCAGCTGTTATAAAAAATTTCCAGCTTTCATTCGGTAACTTCCGTATTGTGCCCTATGTGAAGACGAAATGACTAGGAATATTTTAACAGTTCCGGCACACCTTTATGGACCTATTCAAATAAATGAATCGATAATCTCACTTCCCTCCCGATATTGGGGATATTTAACCACATCTGCCATAAAATGCCGGCAATAATGCGGTGGCATCAAATTTTAAGTATTTCTTAAGATAATTTAAGAATCTTCTTCTCATTTAAACAAAGTAATTATGAAAACAAGACTAAACGTGTTGCTGGCCATTGCAGGTATTGCCACAGTTTTGTTAGGAGGGTGCGTATCCAGCAAAAAATATAAGGCATCCCAGGCGGCGCTTCAAGAGATGAGAAATGATAGTGGCCGGCTGGCGCAGCAGGTGGACTCATTAAATGGAAATCTCCGGAACCTGGAACAAAAGAACACCACCCTGCAACGCTCCCTCGACAGCAGCGCCAGCAATTACGCTACCCAGCAAAAATCACTTGATTACTACCAGGAGTACTTTAACAAGCAGCAAGGCACCCTTTCACAGGTAAGCGAAGAACTGAAAGGAGCGCTGACGCAGTCAGGTCTTGCCAATGCAGACGTTCAACAGACGAATGACGCCATTTATGTGAACCTGGATGAAAATTCAGTCTTCAAAAAGAACAGCATTACTGTTACTACAAGCGGAAAGCAGGCGTTAAACAGTCTTGCACAGGTAATTAAAAGTCGTTCGGACATGAATGTCACTGTTAGCGATAGCGATTCTTCCAGTGGCCAAAGCACCGCCATAACTGGTGAAACCCCATCCAGTAACGCCAGCGCCACAGCTGATAATATGGCTGCAAATCCGGCCCCAAAACACCACCGGACTCACCAGGGTATGGTCCACAAAAGATCCACTGCCAGTAAACCAGCTGTTTCTGATAAACCGGCTGTTTCGGATAAACCAGCCAACGACACCAAAAGCAATGTCGCTGTAGCACATAAAAGGCCAAAAAGAAGGTATGCCAGCTCGGAAGGAGCGATGACATTTTCCAGTAACCCCTCCATGTTGTCGAAGAACAGAGCTTGGCTGTTAAAACAAAGACGTGTGAATTCTGTCGCGAATGGCCTCCTGCAAAATGGTGTTCCGAAAGTAAATTTATTGATGCAGCAGCCCATTTCAAATGGCAATACACCGAGCAATAGCATTAAAGTGATCATTACACCCACTATGAACGATTTTAATCCGCAAAAGAATTCATCTGCCAAAGGGAACTGAGCAACCTTTACTATGATTCGTGAGCCTTCTGCAATAGCAGAAGGCTTTTTATTTTAACGTATGATGAAAATATCTTAACTTAAGACCAGTGAATAAAATGCTGCTTTTATTGCTGCTGTTCTCGTGCGGGGAGAAACACAAGAGCCCTTCAAAAGAGCGCATAAATGAAATAGGCCTTAAGAGGGGGGCGGTTATTTCTTGTAGCCCCAACGATACGAAATTCGGGTCAGTTACATTTACTACTTCCTGCCCGGGAGGAACCGCAGACTTCAATCTCGCTATGGAGTTGTTGCATTCCTTTGAATATGATGAGGCTGAAAAAGTCTTTGCAAAGATCATTGATAAAGAGCCGGATTGCGCCATGGCTTACTGGGGGGTGGCAATGAGCAATTTCCATCCGTTGTGGACACCCCCTTCGGAACCGGAACTTAAAAAAGGAGTTAAGGCGATCAGGATCGCACAGGCAATCTCAAACAAAACAAAAAGGGAAGCAGGGTATATAGATGCCATAGCCGCATTTTTTGAGGACTGGGATAAGATCGGTCACTACAGCCGGTGCATCAGGTTTGAAAAGGCAATGGAAAAATTGAGTACAGCATATCCGGATGACAAGGAGGCGACAATATTCTATGCTTTAGCACTGAATGCAGCAGCTGATCCTGCTGATAGCTCGCTAAATAAGCAAAAGAAGGCCGGTGAGATCTTACATGAGCTTTATGCAGCGGCGCCGGATCATCCGGGGATTATACATTATATCATCCACACGTACGATTTTCCTGAGCTTGCAGCAATGGCCCTGCCGGCCGCGAGAAAATATGCTTCTGTAGCGCCATCCTCTGCACATGCATTGCATATGCCTTCACATATTTTTACGAGATTGGGCCTTTGGGATGAATGCATTCACTCGAATCTGGCCTCAGTTGCTGCTGCCCGGTGCTATTCCGAGGCGGCCGGTATCAAAGGTCATTGGGACGAGGAGCTTCATGGAATGGACTACCTTATGTATGCTTACCTGCAAAAGGGAGAGCAGCGGCTTGCTAAAGAGCAATTGGATTATCTGAATACGATCAGTGAAGTTTATCCTGTTAACTTTAAAGTCGCCTATGCCTTTGCCGCCATTCCTTCCCGCTATTTATTGGAGAACAAGAACTGGAAAGAAGCCGCTGGCTTGCAATTGCATTGTCCAAATTTTCCCTGGAAAGATTTTCAATGGGAAAAAGCAATAGTCCATTTCACCAGGCTGATGGGGCTTGTCCACACGGGAAATATAGACTCGGCTAAAGCTGAATTAAACACGCTCAATGGGATCCATAGCAAGCTTGCAGAACAAAAAGACGCCTATAAAGCTAACCAGGTGCAAATACAGATCAGCGCGTCTGAAGCCTGGTTACGGTGGAAAGAGAGAAAGAATGATGAAGCGCTTGCGCTCATGAGCCTGGCTGCCGATGCGGAAGACAAGGCCCTCAAACATCCGGTGACCCCTTGTGAGGTGATCCCGGCAAGAGAATTATTGGGAGACCTGTTATTGCAGATGAACAAGCCGGAGCAAGCCCTGGAAGCATATGAAGCGGATTTGAAGAGACATCCTAACCGGCTCAATGGCCTTTACGGAGCTGCTTTGGCGGCGCAAAAGGCAGGAGATCTGAAAAAAGCAGGGTTGTATCACCGGCAATTAACCATCGTTAAGCAGTTGTAGGCAGGTGGCATGCTTTTTTGTTGTAAAAGTTACTAACCGTAAAACATCTAATATGAAGTGGCTGGGTGGCAGGGAAAGTTCCAACGTCGAAGATCGCCGCGGGCTCTCAGGTGGGCACGTAGCGGCTGGCGGAGGGGTCATCGGTATTATTATCTACCTGATCTACACCTTCATGGGTGGCACCGGCACGCCTCCGCAATTACCTGGTCAGCCGGGTCAGACGCAGTCAACACAGGAGTCGCCGGAACAAAAAGCCGCGGATGACCAGCAGGCCAAATTCGTCAAAGTAGTGCTGGCCGATACGGAAGATGTCTGGGCCAAATTATTTGCCGAACAGGGAAAAACTTATCAGGATCCCACATTGGTGTTATTCCGTGACCAGGTGGAGTCTGCTTGCGGCCTGGCAAGCTCGGCTGTAGGACCTTTCTATTGCCCGGGCGACCAAAAGCTGTATTTGGACCTGGCTTTCTGCCAGGAGCTGCAGGACCGCTTCAAAGCTCCCGGAGACTTTGCCGTTGCATATGTCATCGCGCATGAAGTAGGCCATCATATTCAAAACCTCAACGGCACATCGGCGAAAATGAGTGAGTTGCGTTCGCAGGTAGGCAAAACAGAATACAACAAATACTCTGTTATGCTGGAACTACAGGCCGATTTTCTGGCAGGGGTCTGGGCACATCATGCGAATAAGATGAAAAATATTCTGGAGCCTGGAGATCTTGAAGAAGCATTAAAGGCCGCAAACGCTATTGGCGACGATCGATTACAGCGGCAGGCCACTGGGACGGTGGTACCGGATGCATTTACCCATGGGACCTCAGCCCAGCGGGTGTATTGGTTTAAGAAAGGGTTTGAAACGGGGGATGTGAAACAGGGAGATACGTTTAATGATCCTTCACTTAATTAAAAAAGCACCCCTCGCAAAAGCGAGGGGCACTTGTTACTTGGTAGATCAGGCCAGGTCGTAGCGGTCGAGGTTCATCACTTTCGCCCATGCCGATACAAAATCATGAACAAACTTTTCTTTAGCATCCTCGCACGCATATACCTCTGCCAGCGCGCGAAGCTCGGCGTTGCTGCCGAAGACGAGATCGGCACGGGTAGCGGTCCATTTAAGTGCTCCGGTAGTCCGGTCGCGTCCCTCGAAGAGGTCTCCGGCTTCCGACGTCGCCGTCCACTTTGTACCCATATCCAGCAGGTTTACAAAGAAATCGCTGCTAAGCGTTTCCGGCTGATGGGTGAACACCCCGTGTTGTGAATGGTCAAAATTGGTATTGAGCGTCCGCATACCGCCCACCAGCACTGTCATTTCAGGTGCGGTCAGCGTCAGCAGCTGCGCTTTGTCGATCAGGAATATATCTGCTTTTGCAGCGTACCGGGCATGTGCGTAGTTGCGGAAACCATCGGCAGCCGGCTCCAGCGCGCCAAACGATTCCACATCGGTCTGCTCCTGCGATGCATCGCCGCGACCAGGCGTAAAAGGCACGGCAACGGTGTAGCCGGCATTCTTTGCCGCCGCTTCAATGCCTGCGCAACCACCCAGTACGATCAGGTCGGCCAGCGAGATCGCCTTGCCGTCTCCCTGCGCATCGTTAAATGCTTTTTGGATACCCTCGAGTGTGGCCAGCACTTTGGAAAGTTGCACCGGATCGTTGACTTCCCAGTCTTTTTGGGGCGCCAGCCGGATGCGGGCACCACTGGCGCCGCCGCGCCGGTCGGAGTCGCGATAGGTGGAGGCCGAAGCCCAGGCAGTGGTGACGAGTTGCGAAATGGTAAGGCCTGCATTCAGCAACTGGCTTTTTAAGGCAGCGATGTCCTGGTCGTTGACCAGCGGATGCGCAACGGCCGGAATGGGGTCCTGCCAGATCAGTTCCTCGGCAGGTACTTCACTTCCCAGGTAACGTACACGGGGTCCCATGTCTCGGTGCGTCAGCTTAAACCATGCACGGGCGAAAGCGTCGGCAAACTGGTCCGGGTTCTCAAGAAAGCGGCGGGATATGGCCTGGTAGGAAGGGTCAACCTTCAGAGAGAGGTCGGTCGTCAGCATCGTTGGCGCGTGGCGTTTCTTCGGATCGTGTGCATCTGGCACCGTACCTGCGCCGGCGCCATCTTTAGGGATCCATTGGAAGGCGCCAGCAGGGCTTTTACTCAGCTCCCATTCATACCCGAATAAATTCTCGAAGAAATTATTGCTCCATTTTGTCGGTGTGGTAGTCCAGATCCCTTCCAGTCCGCTGGTGATCGTGTGACCTGCATTGCCGTCGCCATAGGAATTGCTCCAGCCAAGGCCCTGTTCTGCCATCGAGGCGCCAGCCGGCTCCTTGCCCACGTGTTTCCCCGCATCGGCAGCGCCATGGGTTTTGCCGAAACTATGGCCACCCGCAATTAACGCCACCGTTTCTTCGTCGTTCATGGCCATCCGGCCAAAAGTCTCCCGGATGTCACGGGCAGCAGCCAGCGGATCGGGCTTACCATCAGGCCCCTCCGGGTTTACATAGATCAATCCCATTTGCACCGCTCCAAGCGGGTTCTCCAGCTCGCGATCGCCTTCATACCTTTTGTTGCCCAACCACTCGGTTTCCGAACCCCAGTAGGTATCCTCAGCTGCTTCCCATACATCCTCGCGCCCGCCGCCAAAACCGAATGTCTTGAATCCCATCGATTCAAGCGCGCAATTGCCGGCCAGCACAAGCAGGTCCGCCCAGGAAAGCCTTTTTCCATATTTCTGTTTCACAGGCCAGAGAAGCCGGCGTGCCTTGTCCAGATTGGCATTGTCAGGCCAGCTGTTCAGTGGCGCAAAACGCTGCATTCCCCTGCCGGCACCGCCCCGTCCATCCGAGATCCGGTAAGTGCCCGCGGCATGCCATGACAACCGGATCATCAGCGGGCCATAGTGGCCAAAATCGGCAGGCCACCACGCCTGTGATGTCGTCAGCACATCAATTATTTCTTTTTTAAGTTCATTCAGGTCCAGCTTTTTGAATTCTTCCGCATAATCGAAGTCTTTGTCCATCGGGTCCGATAAAGAGGAGTGTTGCCTCAGAATATTCAGATTTACCTGGTTGGGCCACCAGTCGCGGTTCCTGGTCCCGCCACCAGCAACCTGTTTCAGATGTCCTCCGGTGAACGGGCACTTGCCTGCGGCGCCTGGATGGTGCACCGTTGCATAATGAAGCGTGTTATTTTCCATGGTGATGCAATTTTATTTTAGGTGAGATATCAAATATATCGAAGTTTTGGTCATCGATTTTATAGATAGTTTTGATGAAGCCATCGAAAAAATCGATATAGGCTATAAAAGGTTACTATTAAATTTGGTAATGCCCCTACACCATATAGCTATTTATAGCCTCATTCTATTATATACATCGGCGCCAGCCACGGCTCAGAACGACCTCAGCCGCAAAGTGGACAAGATTATTAGTAAAGCCATGACCGATGAAGGTATCCCGGGTGTGGCGGTCGCTATTATCCGTGATGGAAATATCCTGTACGAAAAAGGATATGGCATCAGATCAGTGAATAAGACGGCGGCGACGGATGAGCAGACCGTATTCAGCATCGGTTCGGTATCCAAAGCATTTACAGCCGTAGGGTTGATGCTCCTGGTCCAGGAGAATAAGCTCGTATTGGATGATCCCATAAAGAAATACATGAAAGGAATGCCGGGCAGCTGGCAAAATATCACCATTCGCCAGTTCATGACCCATACCAGCGGCATACCGGAATTGAAGGGGGATAAGGACAATGGTTCTTTCGAACAAACGCTTTCCCAGGCAGGAAAGATGAAAATGTCATTTACCCCGGGAGCAAGACAGCAATATAATAATTTCAACTTCGCGGTGATGGGCAAGCTGATCGAGACGATCACAGGCATGGATTACGTGTCCTTCATGCAAAAACGCGTCTTTAAGCCGGCCGGTATGGTCAGTTCGGGGGTAAAGCCCGCCTCTAATGACGTAAGCACGGGACATTTGGAAAAAAAAGGAAAATTGGTGCCTGTTGAAACACATTTCAACGCGGGGGACTTTGGTGTGCCCTCTGGCGGATTACAAACCACGCTCGCTGACTTTGTACAGTTGTGCCAGGCCTTGTATAAAAAACAGCTGTTACGGAAGAATATGCTCGAAACCATGTGGACGCCTTACTCATCTGCCTTGTCCAATACCCCGGGCTGGCATTCCCGTAGCACCGGAAATGAGCTCATTGTTCACAAAGGCGGCGGTGGTACCGGTATTGGCAGTGTATGCGATTATAAGATCGTGCCTTCCCGGAACCTCTATGTGGTCGTTATGTTCAACAAAGCCAGGAATAATATCTCTCCGTCCGATATTACGGACGACATACTGCTGCAGTGTTTCAACATCCCCAAAGGACCAAAGGGAGGAAATGAGGGCGAAGGGAGGGAACAATAAACACGCAGCAGCTCACTCGATCTTCAACGAGCATACAGGATTGGCCATTGCGGCCCGGATGGTCTGATAGCTTACAGTTATGAAAGCTGCCGCAGGGAGGCCTTCAGGGCGACGGCATTTTCATTAAGACTACCTGTTTCCGGCATGGGAACGTACAGTAAATTTTCCTTTCGGAAGCCAATATCCTGGGTGCGGATAAAGTTCAGCTGTTTGTAAATAATTGCAGTGCTGATCATAAGAATGACGGATACAGAGAACTGCAGCACTACCAGACCGTTACGCAAAAAACTGCCTTGCCCCTTCAATTTTATTTGGGTGCCTTTCAGGGCTTCAATTGTATTGAGGGCGGCGATATAAAAGGCAGGATAGCTGCCGGCCAGCAGGCTTACCAAAACAGTGATGCCGAAAATTTTGCATGCCAGGCTGATGTCAAGCAGGTTCAGCGTCAGGGATTTGGAAACAAGATCGCTGAAGTAGGGCAATGCTAAATATACGATCCCCAACGCAAATAACAGGGAGATGAACGATAGCAGCATCGACTCTGCGACAAACTGAAGGGCGAGCTGGAAACGTGTGGCTCCTGCCGTCTTTCGCAATCCTATTTCCTTTGCTCTGGTAGTGGACTGCGCAGTCGAAAGATTCATGAAGTTAATGCAGGCGATAAAAATAATAAAGACGGCGGCCAGAATAAATATCCGGTCCGCCAGCTGGATGTATACATGACTGTTAAAATATCTCCAGCCATCTGCCTGATCTGTTTGTTTATCTAATTGACTGATCGGCAGCAACACGTCAAAGGTGAGAGTTGGTTGGGATATTCTTCAGAACACCCGTCACCTGTAATGTGAGATCGTCATTGTCAATGTGTACTGATTTTCCCATCGCATCTTCCAGCCTGCCGAAATATTTTAGCGCTGTTGCCTCGGTAAGTACGATGCTGTTTGGGGCATCCAATGCAGTATGTATGCTCCCGCTCAGCAGCGGGTAATGAAAGATCGTCAGGAAATTACTGTCCGCATAATACATATGCTTTTCAGCGAACTTACGCGTGCCGATAGCAACAATTTTTTGGACAGGACTGACACGGGCGGTACTTTTTATGACGGGCATCCGGCTTTTGCGAAAAGCTGTTTTCAGATAATTACGGAACATAAGGAAGAATAAGTTGACGAAAATTAAAGCTATCTAATCTTCCTGAAAATACCGTAAATTCAATAACCACACCTTTATTAAAAAAGCCTGTTATATGAAAAAAGAGATCTCACCTGCAACGATCACCCGGCGAAAGTTCGTTGAAATGACAGCCGCGGCCGGGCTCGCTTATACCATTGTTCCCAGACATGTGCTTGGTAGGGGGTATGTTGCCCCGAGCGACAAGATCACCTTGGCCTACATCGGCATAGGCACACAAGGGATCAGGGAATTGCTGCCGTTGCTGGCAGTGCCCGGGATACAGGTAGTGGCTGTTTGCGACCCCAATAAAGAAGCCAGGGGCTACCGTGACTGGGGCATCAACTACCTGAAAGATGAGATCCGCACGGCTATCAAAAAGCCCGGGTGGGAACCCGGCGGCGACAATACTATTCCCGGTGGAAGGGATAATGGAAAGGACATCGTAGATACTTATTATGCCGGCATGCGCCCCGGGGAAAAATTGCAGGGTTGTGCAGCCTACGCCGATGTACGTGAATTGCTGGAGAAAGAAGAAGACCTGGATGCTGTGAAGATCATGACGCCGGACCATCTCCATGGTGTCCTTTGTATGGCCGCCATCAAAAGAGGCAAGCACGTGCTGGTGCACAAACCCATATCCAACAGGCTCATCGAAGGCAGGAAAGTGATCGATATGGCCCGCAACCATCCGAAAGTGATCACACACCTCATTCCCTGGGATTCCAACGGATCGATGGAGACAGTGATGTCCTGGATCAATGCGGGAGCCATTGGAACTTTGAAAGAGGTGCATAACTGGACCAACCGTCCCGTTTGGCCACAATACCCGGAGCTGCCTGTTGACAAACCTCCTGTCCCCGAAGGGTTCAACTGGGATCTGTGGCTTGGCCCTGAAGCAGAGCGCGCCTATCATCCAGCCTACACCCACATGGTGTTCCGGGGCTGGTACGACTTTGGCGGAGGGTCTATGGCCGATATGGGTCACTATAGCCTTTGGACCGTGTTCAACGCATTGCAGCTCACTTTCCCTACCGTGGTGGAACCACACAGGAGCCATTTCTGCGACTTCAATGGCGCCGTTCCATTCCGGGTGAATAACGATTTTTCCTTCCCCATGGCCAGCACCGTGAAATTCAGCTATCCGGCAAATGGCAGCAGAGGTCCCCTCGACCTTTATTGGTACGATGGCGGTATGCGGCCCTGCATTCCCGAAGAGCTGGCGAGAGACAATAAAGAGCTGCCACAGGAAGGAATGATGTTTGTAGGCGATAAAGGAAAGATCCTTGCAGGATTCAATGTGCAGAACCCGCAGATCATCTCCGGGCAGAAGATGGAGGCCCCCGCGGGCGCCGGCAACGATAAGCGTGACCAGGTACAGATGACGTCTGCGGCATTACCGCTGTTTGTGGAGGCCTGCAAATCCGGGAAGCAGTATCCCGGCAATTTTGCAGAAGCCGAACATCTCACAGCGGCTGTCAATCTCTATGCAGCATCACTAAGGTCAAACAAAATGCTGAAATATGACGCTGCCGGCCAGACCATCACTAATGTAGCCGATGCCAATAAATACCTGAACCGTATGTACAGGCCGGGCTGGGACCCTGCTACCATTTAATAACGAAATAAAGCTATCAACATGAATACGATCAACCGCCGGCGGTTTCTCGGCAGAATAGCCACAGGGGCTGGCGCTGCCATTGGCTTGTCTCACCTGCCCTCGCAATTGCTGGCACACGCCAGGATGCTGGATATGCCCGTTGGGTTCCAGACATTCCCCATCAGGGAGATACTGGCAAAAGACTTTTCAGGTACCTTAAAAATGATGGCGGCACAGGGCTACCAGCTCACAGAGATGTGTTCACCGAAAGGATATGCTGAGATCGGCTATGGGCCGCTTGTCAGCATGAAGACGTCCGACATGCGCAAAATTATCAATGATGCCGGGCTCAGCTGCCCCAGCTGTCATTTCGGTTTTGCAGAGTTTGGCGATCCGCTGGATGAACGTATCGGGTTCGCACATGACCTGGGACTGAGCCAGATGATCTGCTCCACCTTTTGGCTGCCTAAGACCGCTACCTTAAATGATTATCTTGCCGCAGCAGACAGGCTGAATGTGGCGGCAGAAAAAATAAAAAAGGCCGGTATGCAGACAGGATTCCATAATCATGATTTTGAGTTCCATCAACTCGAAAGCCAGCTGATCTATGATGCATTGATGAAACGCCTGGACCCCGATCTTGTAAAGATGCAGTTTCAGACGGAAGTGATCAACCTTGGGTACAAAGCATCCACCTATTTTAATAAATACCCCGGAAGGTTCATCTCTGCACACCTGTCCGACTGGACAGCAGACAAAAAACAGGTGCCCGTTGGACAAGGCGTCATCGACTGGAAGGAGTTTTTTGCAGCCGCAAGGACAGGAGGCGTGAAAAATTTCTTTGTGGAAATGGACATGGATAAATACAAGGACAGCGCCACCTATATCCGTTCATTATAAAATAGATTTAAGCGCTATCAGCAGCGTTTCTTTCTGCTTGCCCTTTAGCTTTATGGCGCCCAGCGATTGCGCGGAAAATTTATCTGTAAGGCGCAGGGAGCCGGCCAGGTCGCCTGATACGATCACCTCCTCATTGAACTCCTTGCACATGTTCTGTATCCGCGAAGTGGTATTCAATACATCACCAGAATAGGTAATATCCCTCTTAATGATCCCCACCTCACCCGCTACCACTCTACCGCAGTGGATCCCTGCCTTAAAGGATGGCGTTTGTCCATACAGTCGCATATATTTGTTGAAGAGGTCCTTCAGATGGAATTTTATATCGAAGAAACACTGCACGCATTTACTGTCCTGTATACCCTCCTCATACTTCCAGGCTATGACTACTTCATCTCCTACATACTGATAGATCTCTCCCTTGTTGTCCAGAATGGGATTGGTAATATCGGTAAAAACATCTTTGAGAAAGGCATGATATTTTTTATCCCCCAGCTTTTCAGCGATGGTGGTGGAAGCGTTCAGGTCCAGGAACATGAATATCCGCTGTTCTTCCCTGGGTGTATTGTATTTGCCACGGAGGATGTTCCAGAACACCCCCTGTCCGAACTTGTTATTGATCTGGAGGAACAGTTGTGTGATGGTGACGATAACGCCCCACACCATGCAGTTCTTTATGATCCGGTCCCCTTCAGACGGTACGTTGAACCACCGGAGGATAATATTGACAATAGCGATCACCACCAGGAAAGCAAGCGCTACAGCAAGGACGGTATATCCATATGACTTGTCCCGGAACCGCACATTTACGAAGAAGACGAGAAAGCTGCCGCCTAGCAGAGCACCAATGAACGCTGCCCCCATATTGATAAGTATAGCCTCCGGAAGAGAATACTTGGGCTTCGGTGGGATAGCATTCAGCGTAGTCAGCGCCAGGTGATCGTAGAATGGTATGAGAAACCCTATTGCCAGCCATATTACCGTAAGAATGCATAGCTGCTGCAGCTTGTACGATGTCCTTCTGCTCATACTCAGATTATAAGGAATTGTAACTCAATTTAACCCAATTATATCTATATTGCGCCAGTAACTTTCTCATTGCATGCCTACTACTACCATTAGCCAATTATGTCTGCAAATAGCAGAATTCGATGATGAAGTGGCTTTTGGAGAGCTGTTCAAACTGTATTACTCCCGGCTTTTATTGTTTACCGAAGCCATTCTTAAAAGCCGTGAACAGGCAGAAGAGGCAGTGGAAGATGTGTTCCTGAAATTATGGGAGAACAGGAAGGTATTGACCGCCATCAGTAATGTAAACTATTATTTGCTGGTAGCAGCCAAACATAAGGCGCTGGATTACCTGGAAAAAGCGAAAAAGCAGGCCATGATCGGCCTCGACGACGTGGAAGTGGAATTTGGCAGCATTACTGTCAATCCTGAAAATACCCTGATCTCGGCAGAGAACGTCCGCATCATACAGAATATCATCAATGACCTTCCACCCCGCTGCAAGCTCATGTTCCGTCTTGTAAAGGAAGACGGTTTAAAGTACAGGGAAGTGGCAGACCTCCTGAATGTTTCCGTAAAAACCGTAGAGACCCAGATATCGCTGGCTCTCAGTAAAATAGGCACTGCCCTGCAAAACCGCCTGCCCTCGGAGAACAGGCTGTACCATTCCGGCCGGGGTGGCAAATGATCATTTCCCCAAATTATTTTTAACATCGCTTCAGGGTATCGAATTCTTTTACCCGTCTTTAATGGAGCATTCATCATTTCATGGAAAAGAACAGGTTTTGGGAGTTACTGGCAAAGGTTAAATCGGGCGAAGCTACGCCCGAAGAACAATTGGAGCTTAACCAGCACCTGTCTGCCTTTCCCGGTGAGCTTGACCTGGTGAAGCAAATAGATGCGTGCTGGGAGCTCCCGATGCCGGCTGTCTCGGCGCCCTCCGCAGATGAGATAACCACAGCCTGGGACAGCATCCGGAATAAGATTGCAGGCCAGCAGCCTCCCGTTGAGTTGCCGGTTACCAATAAAAAGGTAAGGCGTATGGTAAAATATGCGCTTGCCATCGCCGCCGTTGTCATAGCCACCGTCGGCATATGTTTGTGGAATGTATTACAGGTAACAGCACCGCCGGCCCCCCCGCAAAAAAATATTGTTTCTACAAAGAACGGTTCTAAATCAAAAATTGAATTGCCCGATGGTACCCAGGTCTGGTTGAATGTGGGTAGCAGGATTAAATATGATGAGAATTATGGTAAGCAGAGCCGCGAGCTAACCCTCACCGGCGAAGCTTATTTTGATGTGGCGCGGGATGCGAACAGGCCTTTTATACTTCATACAGGCAAAATGGATGTAAAGGTATTGGGCACTGTTTTTAATGTAAAGGCTTATCCGGGTGACGCCACCACCGAAGCTGCGCTGATCAGGGGTTCTATTGAAGTCACTTTTCCGGGCCGCCCGCAGGAAAAGCTGATCCTGAAACCAACGGACAAGATCTCTATTGCCAATAAAGAAATAAATCCAGCTGACGATACCGTCCGGCTTGCGAAAGCATACAAAAAGACGAGTCCGGCCATCATGGTTTCATCTATACAATACGAGCCCGACAGTATTGCCATTGTTGAAACCTCCTGGGTAAACAATCGACTGATATTTCGGAGCAAAACCTTCGAAGAGCTGGCCAGGGATATAGAGCGTTGGTTCAATGTCACCGTTCAGGTGCGGGACAGTTCTATCCTGTCTAAAAAGTTCACCGGTACATTCAGTAATGAAAGTATCACTGACGCTTTGGATGCTTTGAGCTACTCTTATCCATTTCACTATAAGTTCAACAGAAGCAACAATACAGTAGTCATCAACTGAAAATAACCAACTGCTTTAATAACGAAAAACGATTGCTTATGACCACCACCAGCACATAACGCTTCCTTCCATACAACAAAAACGGGAAATGTAGTTGCATTCCCCGTTAACAGCTAAAAAGTCGGCACATGCATGTCTCGTGGAAAAGCTATGCCAGGCCGTCTATTATTTAACCATATCAATACGAAGTTATGAAAATAATTCGACTTGTGGGTACGGTCGTGCCCGGAAGTGAATGCAAGAAAATCATTCTGGCCATGAAATTGACATTCGTCTTCACGTGCGCATTATGTCTGCAGCTTTCAGCCAATGTTCGATCACAAACCAGGGTTACCCTCCGCCTTCAGCAGGTTTCATTAGGTAATGTATTTCTTGAGATAGAAAAGAGGACTGAATACCGGTTCCTGTTCAATGACAACCTCCTGCAGAATGAAGCCAGTGTAACAGTGGATGTTAAGAATGAGTTGGTAGGGGATGTACTGGCGAGATTGTTGGTCAACACGAATCTCGATTATAAGGTCATTAACGACAACCTCATTGTTATTGTAAGCAAAGGCCGGGTGATCAGGGGGCTGCCGGTCCATGGAAAAGTGGTGAATGCCCTTGGTCAGCCGGTGGTGGGGGCTTCAGTGCTGGTAAAAGGTACGCATAATGGTGTGAACACCAACGACCAGGGGGAGTTCGACCTTACCATAGAAGACAACAGGACCGTGCTCGTCATTTCGTCTGTGGGGTTTAACCCGCTTGAATTTCCTGTGAATGGTAATACAAATGTTACCATAACACTGAACGAAGACTTTTCAAAATTGAATGAAGTGGTGGTGGTAGGCTACGGAACAGCCAAAAGAAAAGATCTCACCGGTGCTGTTTCCAGTGTCAAAGTAGAAGGCTCGGCCCTTTCCCTGATGCCCAACTTGAATGCATTGGAAGCGCTGCGGGGGAATGTGTCGGGTTTGAACATCGGCCCTGTGAATACGGCCGGCGGCCAGCCATCCGTGCTCATACGCGGTCAACGATCCATCAGTGGCTCCAATGATCCGCTGATCTTATTGGACGGTGTTATTTATCTGGGTTCTATCAGTGATATCAATCCGAATGATATTGCCAGCTTTGACATTTTAAAGGACGCTGTTTCGGCAGCCACATACGGATCAAGGTCGGCCAATGGCATCATTGCCATTACTACCAAAAGAGGGAAGACAGGAAAACCCGTGATCTCCCTTAAATCCGAAACGGGTTTTCAGCGTTGGCAGAACAGGCCCAAAATGATGAAGGCCGCCGAATGGATCGAGGTGGTAAATGCCCGGAACAAATATGCCGCGGGCAGTACCAACTGGCTACAGGCCGGTGAACTGGCGAATATGCAGGCAGGCAAGGAAACGAACTGGCTCGATCTTGCTACACAGACAGGCATGGTACAGGATTACCAGGTAGCAGTGTCCGGTGCCGCCAACAATGTCAATTATTATTTATCTGGTTCCTACAACGATAATAAAGGCATCGTGGTGGGCGACAAGTTTAAGCGTGTCTCTGCTTTGGGTAAGATCAACACTAAGATCACTTCGTGGTTCGAGACGGGTGTGGATGCGGCCTGGTCAAGGAGGGATTACTCGGGTAATGCTGCCAACATCGGCTCTGCCGAGATCATGTCGCCCTATGGTGTTGTGTACCGCGACTCATTGGGGCATCTCGAAAAATATCCCTATACACAATCACTCATCAGCCCTTTATGGGGGGTGAATGACGGCACCATCGACAATATGGATATCACTACCACTTACCGCCTCAATACCTATGCAGTAATTACGCTGCCCTGGATAAAGGGGTTAAGCTATAGAATGAACCTGTTGAACAACCAGGAGCGCCGTGAGGCCGGCAATTTTACCTATGAAAGATACTATATTAAGGAAGGCGCCGGGATAACGGGCAGGTACGATCCCGCCTCGGTACAGAGCCTGTTGTCAAACGCCAACGGCAACCTGCTGAACGATGTGACCAATGGCTATGTATTCGACAATATCCTTACTTATGAAAAGACTATCCGTAAACACAGGCTCACTGCTACGGCGGTGGCAACAAGAGATCATCTGAAATTCCAGGATGTCAATTCAACAGGCAGCAATTTTGCTGCCAACGGTAATACCACACTCGGTATGTACGGGTTATCCAAAGCCACCGTTCAAAAAGTAAATCTCAACAACTGGGAACGGTCCAACATTGGCTACCTGGCACGACTGAATTATTCGTTCAACGACAAGTACTTTCTGACGGCTTCCTGGCGGCGTGACGGAGCCTCTGTTTTTGGCGCCGATAAAAGATGGGCCAATTTTGCTGCCGTTGGCGCTGCCTGGCAGATCTCCCGCGAACGGTTCCTTCAGAATTTAAAACCGCTGAGTAATCTGAGGCTTAAGTTTTCATGGGGGCAGAACGGGAACCAGGGGCTGAGTCCCTATGCCACGCTGTCGCAGGTGCTAAACGGCTCTGCGGGCGATGCGCGTTACGAGTTTTCAAATGCACAAGGTACTATCTACTATGGCCTGGTGCAAAGCTCCCTTGGTAATTCAAGCCTGGGTTGGGAAAAAACAGCCGCTACCAATGCCGGTTTTGAATCAGGGTGGCTGAACAATCGTCTGTTTGTTGATCTCGATGTTTATTATACGCAAACCACAGACCAGATCTTTGTCCGCACCATTCCTATTATGACTGGCTTCAAAACCCAGCTTTCTTCCCTGGGGCAGGTAAATAATACAGGTGTTGAACTGACGGTAAGATCGGTGAACATTCAGCAAAAGACAGTGAACTGGAGTTCGGAGCTGACATTCTGGAAGAATAGCAACAAGCTGAAGCACCTCTATCGGGAAGACAAAGATCATAACGGGCGGGAAGATGATGACATCGCCAATAATTTCTTTATTGGGAAATCGCTGGGCGCTATTTACGGATTCAAGCAGAATGGCATAGTACAAACGAGTGACAACGATTATATGGCCATGACAGGTGCGGCCCCCGGCGCTCCTAAGTATATTGACTTGAAGAAAGACGGAAAGATCGATGCAGATGATCGCACCATTGTTGGCTATTCCAAGGAAAATTTCCGGCTGAACCTGAGTAACACAGTGCGATATAAAAACTTTGACCTGTACGTGATGGTATCGGGTATCTTCGGAGGGAATAATAGTTATCTCCAGAGCAATACGTCGGCGTATATGACATCGGGTACCGGCCGGTTCAACGATAATTCCATCTCCAAACCTTACTGGACACCCGAAAAACCCAGTAACGTATATCCTTCAGCCTATTTTGCGGGCGACAGCCGGTTCCTGGGGCTTCAGTCAAGGGCCTTTGTACGGATCCAGGACCTGTCAATTGCATATTCGTTCAACGGAAGCTGGTTGAAACAAAACCATATCAACACCGTAAGGATCTTCGCCGCCGGCAGGAACCTGGCCACCTTTACAAAATGGGTAGGTGGCGACCCTGAAACAGGTACCACCGTACAATCGAATACTTTTCCTGTGGCGACCTCTTACTCATTTGGTGCAAATATTAGTTTTTAAGCATTTAACACTTTTCGACATGCAAAAAAATGTATATAACATATATGCCTTCCTGTTAATGCTGTTGCTGGCATCGGCAGGCTGTAAGAAAATGGACGATAAATTCCTGGTGACCAACCCGGAAACTTTTTATACGGTAGACAATATTTTTTCCACCTCCGCCCAGGTCGACCAGGCTGTCATTGCTATTTATTCCCAGCTGAGGGACATATGGGCCAATCCAAACGAGGAGAACTGGATCTTTATGTTCCGGGGCAACGGTACCGATATGTTCGATGTCCCCAGCATCAGGCGGGCAAATTCGTTCAACAATTATGGCACGATCAATGCCAACCATGCCAATTTTTATAGTGCATTCAGTACGTGGTACCAGATCATTGCAAAAGCCAATCTGGCCATTTATAGCGCCGGGCTTCCCAATATTACCTGGGCTTCCGCTACCGATAAGGCATACACACTTGCGCAGGCCCGATTTTTCAGGGCTTTTGCCTATCGTAACCTGGCCGAACTTTTTGGTGGTGTGCCCATTGTGACCGATATTACTAAGGTGGCGCGGTACGATTATAAACGTGCTACCCGCGTGGAAACCTATCAGTATGCGATCGATGAGCTGCTGGCCATCGAAAATGACCTTCCTGAAGTGACGGCTGTCGGCGGACGACTGGTAAGAGGCGCAGCCCAGCATAATTTGTGCGAACTGTATCTGGCCATGGGTACCCAGCTGGCGGCAGACGGCAATTCCACCGCAGCACAGGCTGCCTTTGCACAATCCATTGCTTACGGCAACAAAGTCATCGATGGCGGCACTTTTGCCCTGATGAAAACCCGTTACGGTGCGCGAAAAACCGAAGCGCAGGGTAATGTATACTGGGACCTTTTCCAGGAGAACAACGTCAACTACCAGGATGGGAACAAAGAGTGTATATGGGCCATACAAATTGACTATGCCGCTTACAAAGCAGAGGATCCCAGATCGAAATTGCCCTACTCACGCACATATGGTCCTGTCTTCCGTAATGGATCTCCCGCCAACCTGGGCGGTACGCTGGAAGACGTTGGCGGCCGCGGTATCTCGCAGATAACCCCCACCATGTTTACCAGGGACAGCATCTATACAGGCCAGTGGGGCGATGATATGCGAAACACCGACATCGTGTTCCGCAGGATCTTCCTGGGCAATGTTTCGACATCCCCTTATTATGGCATACCGGTACCCTGGTCTGTGTTATACAACAACATGGACAACCAGAGCCTGGATTACCCCGTAAGCTGCAAGATCGCTACCGATAAATACACAGGCCTGGCTGATGGCGAGAACAGGAGCAATCTCTTCCGCGATGATTATTTCATCCGCCTGCCGGAGACCATCCTGCTGCGCGCAGAAGCCAAACAGCGCAATGGCGATAAGGCAGGCGCAGCAGCCGATATCAATTTATTACGCGACCGCGCCAACTGCGCTTACAAAGTGACAGCTGCTGATATGGATGATAATTTTAATTTGATCCTGGCCGAGCGTACCCGTGAGCTGGTGTATGAAGAATGCCGGTGGAACACCCTGCTGCGCATGGGAGGGACCATTGCAGTCGACCGTATTAAGAATTATGCTTTCTGGCCCGAGGCAAAGGCTACATTGAATTTTCAATATAACTTGTGGCCGATTCCCCAGCTGGTGATAGATGCCAATAAAGATGTAAAGCTGGATCAGAACCCCGGATGGTGAGCATTCAATCAACCCTTATGATAAGATCCTTATTCTGTATAGCCGGCTGCCTGGCAGGTCTCACGTTGACAGCGCAAAAGTTGGACTATTCATTGCACACATCCGATACGATCCCGTATGCCGTTGTACAAAGAGGTTTTGTAAGCCCCCCCGCTGAAGCAAAGCTGAGATGCTATTGGTGGTGGCTGAACAGCATGGCCACCAAAGCGTCCATAACCCGCGACCTGGAGCAAATGAAGGCAAAAGGTTATGGCGGCGCGTCTATTGTCGATGCCGGCAGCTCAAACTACACGGTTGCTTATAAGACCATGGCGGGCCCGGTATTCATGAGCCCGGCCTGGATGGAACTGTACAAACATGCCGTGAAGGAAGCCCAGCGGCTAGGCATAGAGCTGAGCGTCAACGTGCAAAGCGGCTGGAATCCCGGTGGCCCAACCATCACCCCGGAGCTGGCCTTAAAAGAGATCGCTTATTCAGAGCTGACTGTGGAAGGGGGCCGCAAATTACAGGTGACACTGCCGCAACCGCCATACAAACTGCTGTACAGGGACATCGTGGTGCAGGCATTCAGGCAGCCGGCCGGAATGCCATTAAAGGACAGCGCCATCAAAAATTGGGGAATAAAATCATTCCGTCAGTCTTTTGGTTTCAGGGGCACTTATCCATTGTATAAGCTTCGCGAAGAGTATCCGGGTGCAGAGAACAGAGCGGGTATTGAGAAAGAAGGGATCATTGATCTCACGGCCCAATGCAGGGACGGTGTATTGTCCTGGGAAGTGCCTGAAGGTACATGGACGATCATCAGGTATGGATGGACTTGCACGGGGGCCAGTACTTCCACCAACAGTGATGGATGGAGCGGGCTTTCACTCGATCACCTGGACCCGTTGGCATTCAAAAAGTTCAGCGACGATGTGATCCTTCCACTGATCAATACCGCCAGGTCCGCAGGTAATAGTGTCCATTTTTTACAAACCGACAGCTGGGAAATGGGCAATGTAGGCTGGACAAATGACTTCCCAGCCGATTTTAAAAGATTCAGGGGCTATGATCTGTGGCCTTACCTCCCTGTCCTCACCGGCCGCATAGTGGGGACAGTCGACCAGAGTGACCGCTTCCTGCATGATTACAGGGCGACGGTGGGCGATTGTATCGCGTCCTATCATTATCAGCTTTTCAGCGATCTGGCACATGCCAGCGGCATGGGAATTCATCCTGAGTCGGGGGGGCCGCATTCTGCCCCTGTCGATGCCCTGAAAGTAATGGCTATCAGTGACTTTCCGCAGGGCGAGTTCTGGGCTACTTCCAATACCCATAGAATAAAGGATGACGAAAGGCTGGCAGTAAAGCAAAGCGCCAGTGTCGCACATACCAATGGTAAAAGATTCGTTGGCGCAGAAGGCCCTACAACCATCGGCCCTCAGTGGGAGAGGGCTCCCAGGGAGCTAAAAGCCAATATCGACCGTGTATTCTGCTCGGGCGTGAACAGGATCGTATGGCATACTTTCACTTCCTCTCCAAGGGAATTTGGTCTCCCCGGCAACGAGTATTTTGCCGGCACACACCTGAATCCCAATGTTACCTGGTGGAAACAGGCGGGTGATTTCATCAGCTATCTCAACAGGTGCAGTTTTCTCCTTTCCCAGGGTTTGTTCACGGCCGATGTGCTGTATTACTACGGCGATGATGTCCCTTCTTTTGTCTTTGTAAAAGAAGATATCAAAGACCTGGCATTTGGGCACGACTGGGATAAATGTTCGAAGGAGGTGCTGCTGAACAGGGCCTCCGTAAAGAACAACAGGCTGCTGTTCCCTGATGGTATGACCTACCGCCTGTTGGTGCTCCCCAATGAAAATGCCATTGACCTCGCTGTATTGCGCAAACTGGAAACACTGGTAAAGAATGGACTGACCATCGTGGCCCCGCGGCCTGTGAAAACAACCTCATTGACAGGCTTTCCCGCCGCTGATAAGGAGCTTAATGCAATTGCAGCCCGTATGTGGGGCAATATCGATGGCGCTACGATCACCGAAAATAAATATGGCAAAGGCAAAGTGATCTTTGGTAAAGACGTCAACACCGTGTTGAAAGAGCTGAAAGTGCTGCCCGATTTCTCATTCGTCAGCTGCCGGGCGAACACCGCCCTTGATTACATTCATCGCACAGGGAAAGGAATGGATATTTATTTCGTTGCCAACCGCTTTGGCAAAAGAGGGATCAATGATTTCGAGTTCCGTTACGATCCTTCGCTTCCCGACCGCTATGAGCAGGTGGAATGCGCCTTTCGAGTGAAAGGCATGACACCTGAACTTTGGGACCCTATGACAGGACAGATGCAGGAAATAGGCATCTGGCGGGAAGAAAATGGCCGCACATTTATTCCCCTGTACCTGGAGCCGGAAGGGTCCCGGTTTATAGTGTTCCGGAAGAAGGCCTCATCCCCCCATGTAGTCAAACTTTTAAAAGATGGCAGATCGCTCTTCCCCCATAATGAATACAAGGATACGGACAGGCCGCTGATCGAAATGTATCAAACAGGTGCCCGCACCTCCTCCGTCATATCGGCGCCGGGAAATTATACCCTTACGTGGTCAAATGGGAGAACAACCACAGTCGACTGTACCCGGCTTCATCCGGAATTGCCCATCACCGGTCCCTGGCAGATCGGCTTTGACACCGCCTGGGGCGGCCCCGCACAGGTACAGGCGGAGTCGCTTCGATCATGGACGGCTTTTAGTGATTCAGGTATTAAATATTATTCCGGCACAGCGATATACAAAAAGAGCTTCACCGTCGGCGGGGATTATAATAAGGAGGAAAAAGCAGTCCTGGATCTGGGGAATGTGCTGGAAATGGCATCCATTACCATTAATGGACATAAAATGCCCGTGCGCTGGTGCGCACCGTTCCAGTTTGATATTACACAATATCTTCATGCTGGTGACAACCAGCTGGAAGTTGAGGTAGTAAACCTATGGCCCAATCGTCTCATCGGAGACAGCCGTTTACCCCAGGAACAAAGACGTACGCAAACAAATATCAAAAAATTTGAACAACCTGGTTCCGAAAAGCTTCTAAGGGAATCCGGGTTATTAGGACCGGTGACGGTGCGGTTTTATCCAATAAAGGTCAATTAGGGCTTTAGAATTGTAAGTTTTTTGTATATATTCGTTTCAACATGAAGCAGGATACTATATGAAAGCATGCACATTATTTATTTTCGTATTATTTGCTGTAGCAGGCTATTCGCAGACCACCATCAACAACTACAAATATGTTCTGGTGCCGGAAAGGTATAATTTCTCAAAGGATGATGATCAATATGGATTGAATACGACGACAAAACTGCTACTGGAACAAAAAGGATTTGTTGTTTTTATGGGTAGCGCGAAGTTACCGCCGGCAGTGGCGGCTAACAGGTGTAGCGCCCTCATGGCTGATGTGGTCCAGAAAAAAGGCTGGTTTGTTACAAATCTTACGCTGCTCTTAAGGGACTGTCAGGGCAATATCATCTTCAAAACAAAAGAAGGGAAAAGCAGGGAAAAAGAATTTCCGGTGTCGTATGACCTGGCTTTAAAAGATGCTTTCACATCGCTGAACGATGTGCCCTACAAATACGATAGTACAATGGTTGCACAGCAGCAACCGCCTGCTGCAACACCTGCGGCTCCGTCTTCTGCGCCAGCTCTCCCAACGGCTGCATTTGCTGAGATCACGGGCACACTATATGCACAGGTCACACCCAATGGATATCAGTTGATTGACACCACACCGAAGAAAGTATTGGTACTGCTTAAAACCTCCATGGAGAATTACTTTATAGCTGAGGCCGGGGCATCCAATGGTATCGTCTTTAAAAAAGAGGGAGATTGGATTTTCGAGTACTATAAAGACAGCAAGCTTGTTTCTCAGAAACTGGATATCAAGTTCTGAAAGCCTCACTCGCCAGAACAACGGATGTTTCGATCTGGCGCAATGGTATAGACCAGTATTTCCTTAGCAGTTCCTCTTTCTCCTGGAAAGACACCAAACGAAATCCATGTTTTTTATAAAACTCAATTGCCCAGGTAGCGTCCGCCCATGTGCCGATCAGAATTGGTTTTGCAGTCAACATACTTAAATGTTGGAGTAGTTTCCCGCCGATGCCTTTATTTCTTGCAACGGTCCTTACGTAAGCATGACGTATTAACGTGACGTCGCCTTTGTCCTGGATCCCCATTACGCCAATGATCACATCATTTTCCAGGTAGCACCAGAATTTAACGCCATCATTGATCTGACCTTGTAATTCTGTTTCGGACATGTAAGGCTCATGCCATCGGTCTGCCGGAATTATGCCCTTATAAGCTGATGCGGCATCATTGATGATCTCGTATATCTGGGTAAGATCTTTTTTTGTGCTCGTAATGATCATAAAGATTATATTTATAACAGCTCAAACAGCATCAAATTACTGAATTTAATAATTAATGCAATGATATCCGGAGTACATTTGATCATCTATTCAAAAGACGCCGAAAAGGACAAGGCATTTTTTAGAGACATCCTAAAATTGACAAACGTTGACGTCGGACACGGTTGGCTGATTTTTGGACTCCCACCTTCAGAACTTGCGATACACCCATCAACTGATGGCACCCAGCACGAAATTTATTTAATGTGCGACGACATTAAGGTATTTGTTGAGCAAATGAGTGAGCAAAGGATTGCTTGCAGCGAAATTCAAGACCAGGGTTGGGGACAATTAATACAACTGACGCTGCCTGGCGGCGGTAAGCTTGGCGTTTATCAGCCAGGACACGCAAGGCCGGACACAACTCCGTGAAAGTTGATATCGGTAATCCCTTAAACAAGATCAACACAATAACCTCCCATGCTCCTATACCGTATAGCTTTTTACAGCATCATCGCGCTCAATGCACTTATCCTTGCCGACAGTTTCCTGCTGCCGCAGGTAAAACACCAGGAGGTCTACAGGAATAGCAGTTTTATCCGTGGATTTGATAGAGGCAATCGACATTACACACTGGAATTCCTTAATATGCAGAGCGGCCATAAATATTTGCTGCCAGAGCATGGTACTGCTCAACTAACGGAGAACGACTCCGTTGTCATCGGGCTTACAAGGCTTTTCAAGCGACCTGCCAGCATAACCTGGCATAACGAAGAGACAAATAACAAAGCCGATCTCCGGATCCTGAACAACAGTGGTGCATTGGTGGCGGGGCCTATAGCAAGCATGCTGTTCCCTTTCCTTGTTTTATTGACTCCGTCACGTGTGAGTAACAAACAGCGTGGCTTTTGGCTTATCGTATCGATAGCTATCACCGCTATGAATGTGTGGTTTTATTGGTGGTGAGTCATGCAATACGTCAAAAATTTGCATTTTCCGGGTTCCCGGGAATTTTAACTTCATCTGTTTTTACAGCTCTTATCTTCTGTAAGTCAAGGCAATCAGAGGGAATTGCCGTGTAAAGATCAATCCTGCTTGGCATAATAAATAATCATGGCACGGTAATGGGCATTAACATCTTAGTCCCTTACAAATATCCTTATTAGGTACATGCCCATTTTCATCATTTATAAAACAGTAAAATGAATACATCAAATTTTCATACGACGACCTCGGAGGGTCAGCCCGCCCGGAAGAATTCAAAAACAACTATAATTGTAGTTTTAGCGATATGTTGTTTGGCTTCATGGGGTTATTTGCTGGTCAATAACAACAAAACGGGGAAGATAATTGCTCATAATGAGACACAAATCGCCAAAATAAGCGATGAAAAAAGCAATGTTCAGAAAAGCTTTGATGAGTCTTTGATCCGGCTGGATTCGATGGCAAGTGCCTCCAATGGCTTGAAAAGCAAATTGACCGAAGAGAATAAGGATATTGCTAAAAGAAAGGCGGAGATTCGTGTCATTCTCAATAAGAAGAATGCAACCACTGCCGAATTAGCAAAAGCAAAAGAATTGATTACCCAGCTGAATGATAAGATCGGCAATATGGAACAGGAAGTGGCGCGCCTTTCAAATGACAACCAATCTTTAAGCCAGGATAAAATAGTATTGACTCAGGAGAAAGGAAAATTAACCGATGATCTTTCGGCTACAATGACGGTTAAACAGGATCTTGAAAAGAAAGTAGATATCGCTTCTACCTTGAACGCCTCAAACATTGTTATCACGCCGGTTAACGTAAGAAGCAACGGGAAAGAAAAAGTTACGTCTACAGCAAAGCGTGTCAATAAACTGGTTATTTCATTTGATGTAAACAATCGTATCGCACAATCCGGGACGGCGGATATTTATGTCTGTGTCTTAGGGCCCGATGGAAAAAATATTGCTACAAGCGACTCCGTTTCCAATACATTTGCTACCCGTGATGAAGGGGATAGATCATATACGGCTAAACTCCCGGTCGAGCTTGAAACTGGCAAGAAAAAGAACGTGGAATTTTCGTTCGCGCCAGGCACTGATTTTCAGCAGGGAAAATACCTGATTCAAATTTATCAAAATGGGTTTAAGATCGGCGAAGGAGTACGCGAGTTGAAAAAAGGTGGGCTGTTCAGTTAGTTAATTATAATTATACATAAGCGTGGGCCTGGTTACACTGACCAGGCCCACGCTTTTATAGAGATTCACTATTTAATGCCTTTTTCGTTGATGCTTTTTGCCGGCGGCTCTGTCGGGGCCATAATGATAAACCGGTAATTTCCTGCTTTGATCCCGTTGAGACGGAAGGTCCCATCGCTATTTGTGGTGATCGTTAGGGTATTGCCACCGGGGTTTTTCCCTCCCTTTACAATAATACCGCCGATTGGATTGCCTGGATGGGCAACAAAGGCCCCGGTGCGGAACATTGGATTGCTGCTGCTTTGTCCACCGGCCTCATACAAAGGATTCCCCTTTTTTGTTTCGTTCTGCTGGGTGGTGCTATCGTTTTGTGCAGTATTGGTTTGTCCAGGGGCGATAACGGTAAACAAATAATTACCGTCCTCCAGTGCTGTAAATTCAAATGCTCCTTTACTATTGGTAGTAACGGATATCATACTGGAACCTGGATTTTTCCCGCCTTTTACTATGATGCCACCGATGGGATTGCCGGCGACGATGGCGGCTCCTTGCTGGAGGGCTGATCCCGTGGCATGCAGGCCTTGATTCACTTTTTCTCCAAATGTCGCTCCCTGGGTCTGCTTGCCCACCGTCCCTTTCAGGCGCCCGGCGCTCCTGCCCCCGAAACTCCAGCTTACACCTATATGCACGCTGGCAGCCGTAAAATGGCCTGCGTCTTTAGAGCCGCCATCCAATGACAGTTTACCCGAAGCCAGCTGTTGGGCTTCATAAGTATTCTTTTCATTGAAGCCGCCAACGGGTACCAGGTAGCTTCGTGTCGTTGTAATAGCCGGACCTGCATGGATGGCGCCGGCCGCATAGATGCTCAGGTTGTCGGTCAATGCGTAGCTGAATTTCAATTTGGGTATCGTTATAAATCCTGTACTGCTCTGCTTTTGCGAAGCCGATAATACGATGGTTTGGTAGGTTCCGTTGACCATTACCTGGGTGCTTTGTGTAAATCCATCCCGTTCCAGGCTGAAGTAACCGCAGCTGATGGCGGGTGAGATCGTTATTTTTCCTAGCCTCAGATCAGCCTGGAGGCCTGCAAATACGGTAAAGCCATGGCTATTCGAGGCCCCGTTTTGCCTATCCGTTATATCCAGGTGGCCGGACGGTAATCTATACTTAGATAGTAAGGGGGTTTTATCCGGGTTTATATTTTCGGCTGACTGATACTGTCCGCCGGCAATGATGCCCAGCGTGAAGGGGCTGCTGTCACCATCCGGCTGAAGTCTGCTTTTGCCGGACAATGGTATAAAGATGTCGCCGCCCAGCTGGTAACCGTTGCCGATCAGTGCATCCCGTTTTAAAGTAGAGGAACTGAAACTTCGTCCTCCTCCGAGAGAGAGGCTGATTGAATGTTGAGCTTTTTCCTGTGCCAATGCAATGAAGGCTGTCATGGACAGGAAAAAAGTGGGTATAATTTTCTGCATTTTAGGGGTTGTTAAGCGTGAACTGATGACTCGTACAGTATCAGATCAGCGCGGACAGGGTTTTGTTACCTCTACAAATGATCTTTTCGGAAGATCTGCATTTGTTTTTGCATAGATAATCAATAAGTTAAGTGTAGTCTCCGTATCTTCATATCCATGTCATCCTGTCAAAGAATACTCCCCTTTTGTTTTCTGCTGGTCACGCTTAACCTGGCGAGCCAGACGCCTGTTGTTAAAACCACCCGGGGCTATATTAAAGGCATAAGTGAAAATGGTATCGCCGTTTTTAAAAGCATACCCTATGCACAACCTCCCACTGGCATTTTGCGTTACCAGCCGCCGCGACCCCATCAACCGTGGGCCGATACGCTCCCCGCAGTCCAATTTTCCGCGGCAGCCCTGCAGCCCGCAGGTGCCAAGGTCAATGGTTCCGAAGACTGCCTTTACCTCAACCTGTACACACCAAAGATCGATCACCGCAAACGAGCGGTGGTCATATGGGTACACGGCGGCAGCATGACGGGAGGCAGTGGTAAGAACATGGACGGGCATGCCTTCGCAGACCAGGATGACATTGTTACCATCACGATCAACTACCGGCTGGGCGCGCTGGGCTTTTTGTACCTGGGCGACCTGGGAAGGGAGTACCGGCAATCAGGCAATCTGGGCCTCCTGGATGTGATCGCTGCGTTGCAGTGGGTGCATGACAATATTGTCGCCTTTGGCGGCGATCCTCGCCGGGTAACTGTTATGGGAGAATCGGCGGGAGCCAAACTGCTGAGTGCCGTAATGGTGTCCCCAGCCTCCAAAGGCCTGTACCAGCAGGCTATCCTCGAAAGCGGCGCCGTGCAATGTATCCGCGACAGCGTAACCGCAGGCAAAGCACGGTCGCTGCTGCTGAAGCAGCTTGGATTAGATCCGAAGGACGCCCGCAAGCTCCTCACCATTGCTGCTGATAGCCTTATCAAAGCGCAGGCGAAGGTGTGTGCGGGCATCGGTGGCAATTCCTTTTTCGGACCCGTGTACGATGGGATAACCACACCGGAAGACGGGTACCAGTATGCCGGAGAAGGGAAGCTATCGGGAATACGTACGATCATTGGAACCAACGAACAGGAAGGGGCGGGGTTCATCGGGAAAAATGACATAGGCAGCGACCCGAACGCCTCGATCTTTCAACCTTTGTTCCGCTCCAATGCGCCCATGGCGAATGCCTATTACCAAATACTGCTACAAACCGACAGCCCGTATGCCGCCGTGGTGAGAACGCTGACACAGTACATGTACCAATTGCACTCCTACCGGTTTGCCAAAGCATTAAGCAGTGCCGGCACACCGGTCTATGTGTACCGGTACAGCTATCAGAATGGCCGCGAGTTCGGCGCCCGCCACGGCGACGAGCTGCATTATATATGGGGAGCCGCCCGAATATTGACTTCCAATGATGATGCGGCTAAAAAGCAGCTGGCCAGAAGCTTGCACAGTGCCTGGGCCGCCTTTATTAAGACCGGCGATCCGAATGGCGCTGGTATTCCGCAATGGCCTACGTACAAGGATACGGATAGGCAGGTGATGGTGTTCAGTGATGTGGATACAGTCACCCATTTACAGGAAGTATATGATGATAGACGATTTCCCTCAGCTGTATTTATCATAAAATGACGGCCATCGTTAGTTAAAGGACTGCCTGAACTCCAGAGGAGAAAGATTGGTCTTGGTCTTGAACAGTTTGCTGAAAGACTGCGGATGCTCAAAGCCTAGCTCATATGCGATCTCGCTGACTGATAAATGGGTGGTAGATAGCTTTTCCTTTGCTTTTTCGATGAGTTTATTGTGAATGTGCTGCTGAGTGCTTTGCCCTGTCAGCACGTTCAATAAGTCACGCAGGTAACTGGTGGAAACGTTTAAACTTTCAGAAATATACTGCACCGTTGGCAGGCCCTTTTGCAGCAATGCTTCGCTGTTAAAATAGTCGTTCAACAATTTTTCCAGGCGCTCCAGGATTTGATGACTGGATTTTTTACGTGTGATGAACTGGCGATGGTAAAACCTTTCCGAATAATTGAGCAGGGTCTCAATCTGTGAAATGATAATGCTCTGGCTGAACTTGTCGATATTGGAATGGTATTCCTGCCGGATATGCTGAACAATATTGTTCAAGGTGGTTTCTTCTTTTTCCGAAAGGAACAGCGCTTCATTGACCGAATAGTCAAAGTAATCGTATTGCCTGATGGTTTTGGCTAAAGACGTATTCCATAAGAAATCCGGATGGATGAGCAGTATCCATCCGGAATGCCTTTCCGGCGGGTTGCCGGTTACTTCCACTTTGAAAACCTGCCCCGGTGCCATAAAGAACAGGATACCCTCATCAAAATCGTATTCCTGTTGCCCGTACTTTATTTTCACAGCAGGATTTCTTTTTAATGAGATGGAATAAAAATCCATCACCCAGCTGGTCAGATTGAATTCCGGGAAAAGATTGATGTCAGCGTAATTCACCACGCTTATCAGAGGGTGTTCCGGCTTTGGGAGTCCTCTTAGCTGATGAAACTCGCTGATAGTTTTTATCCTGTATGGTTGCTGGCCTGCCATCTTCTAAGATAATATTTGTTTGTTATATACGGCTGCAAATTCTTTGGCGAAATCTTTCAGCTTGATCCTTCCTAATGTTGGTGAATGGCGATAATAATCTTCATATAATACACCCCCCCGCCTGCTTGCATTCATTTCCACAAACCCCCTGGCTATTTGAGGGTTCATCCCGGCTGCTAATAACGCCTCCAGGGATTTTTCATCAGGGATGACTAGCCATTTCAGATCGGGTCTTCCTATAGCTTCGCCCAAAATGTGGGCCACCTCATTGGGCGAGACTTCATCGCTTGCGATGTAACGGATGGTCCTTTCTTCAAAAGGTTGCTGTATTGCTTCGGCAATATCTGCAGCAATGTCCAGCGGCGAAACCCAGGGCTCCTTGTCGTCGCCACCGTAATTGGAAATGATGGCGCCTTGTGCTTTTATGGTCGGAGTAAAAGCGAACATGTTGTAGTAAAAGCCTACGGGCCGCATAAATTTAATGAGAACATCGTCCGGCAGTTGCCGCAATATGTTTTCTGCATTGTGATGGAACGCTAGGATGCCATTGCCTTTGTCGGTATGAGCGCCAATGCTGCTGAGATGCACCACCTGCTTAACACCTGATTGTTGAATAGCTTGTTGGTAATTACGGGCAATCCGGGCTACAGTCGCCACGAGGTCAAAATTGTGGTCAAAAAAACTGCTATAACCAGTTGCTTCCATCAGATAAACGACGTCTGCCCCTTTGAAAGCAACAGCCAGGAAATCCGCATCTTCCATGGTTCCGATGGCTGCTTTTGCACCTAATGTTTCAATCTCTTTTTGCCTTTCGGGTTTGCTGCTGACAACAGTTACGGAGTGCCCATTCTGGACCAGGATCTCGGTCAACGGTTTGCTGATATGCCCTAACGAGCCGGTAACGGTAATTTTCATGTTTGCGATTTTTGATGCTGCAAACATCCGTCACCTTCAAGCAACGGACGTAGCCGAATCGCTGCTTGTTGTAGCCAAAAAATGGGAAGGTGGGTAGTGGTCGCTTCATTGCTCCTTAGCAGGTAGGGGAAAATTAGCGAACGGCCGGATCATGAAAAGGTAGGAATCGTACGCATGCCTGTTGTTTTATTGGGCGGTTTTCTTAACTTTAGTCGTTGGCTAAGGCAGCATATACGAAATTAACTGATGAGCAGGCTTTGTTACAAAGGACGGCGGATGGAAGCCGGGAAGCCTTTGAAAAACTGTACACCCACTACTACACAGGCCTTTACCGTTTCATCTCCTTTATTATTGACTCACACGAAGATACCGAAGAGATCATCCAGGACATCTTCTTAAAGATATGGATGAAGAAAGAGACGCTCATCGGCATCCGGTCATTCGACGATTACCTCTTTCGCATGGCCAGGAACAGGGTCTTCGATATGACCCGGCAATCCAGGAGCCGGCTCAACTTGTCGCGCCAACTGGGCCAATCCATACAAGCAGCCACCGACTCCACTTATAATGCCGTCATTTTCCGGGAATACCACGAAATAGCCCTGGAAGCCATCAATCTTCTTCCTCCCCGGAAAAAAGAGATCTTCCTGATGAATACCCGCGACGAGATGACGGCCCAGGAGATAGCGGATCAGCTGGGCGCTACCAGGGGCGCTATCAAGAAACAATTGTTCGAGGCCATCCATTTTATCAAGGGCCACCTGCGCGAGAAGACAGGTTGGACGTTTTTTTTATTTTTTTAAAAAATATCCCTCCAACCCCGGTATCCTTTTTCATCCTCGTCAGTCTTTATATATATCAGGCCAACGCATGAGCAATTCAACGATCATCACCATCATCGAAAGATACAGCACGGGAACACTGTCCCCGCAGGAAGAGGCTATTCTTATAGAGTGGCTGGAGTCCGTGCCGGCAGCCGATTTCCACGCAACCCTGGACATGTGCGCCGTCGTGCCGGAGAAGATCCGGAACTACCCGGTGATGTCTGACGCATTCGCGCAAAAACTGGAAAGCCGGCTGGATCAGCTGGATGCACAGGATACGACGCCTATACGTGTCCTCCCCTGGCGTAAATGGGCCGCTGCGGCAGCTGCTGCTATGCTGCTCGTCTCCGCGGGCTATTTCTTTTTGAGCCGGCCGGGCCAGAAGGCAGCTGTTGCACCCCCCGTCATTGTAAAGGCCAATGATGTGCCACCTGGCGGCGATGGAGCTATCCTCACGCTGGCCAACGGCGAAAAGATCATACTGGACAGCGCCATCAACGGAAAGCTCGCTACAGACGGCAATGCGGCTATTACCAAAACGGGCAGCGGTCAGCTGGCCTATAACGCCTTACATGCAACTTCAAATACATTAGTCTACAATACCCTCGCTACGCCCAGGGGCAAAAAGACCCACATCATCCTTGCTGACGGTACGCAAGTGTGGCTGAATGCCGCCTCTTCCATAAGGTTTCCCACTACATTCATAGGCAAAGAAAGGACGGTAGAGATTACAGGCGAGGCCTATTTCGAGGTGGCAAAGAGCGCCTCCCTACCCTTTACCGTCAAAAAAAGCGGCAGCGATTTCGGCGTACAAGTGTTAGGAACCAGCTTCAATGTCAGTGCCTATGACGATGAAAGCGCCATCCGGACCACCCTAATAGAGGGCAGCGTACGTGTCTACCAGAGCGCCGCCAACACGCTGCTCACACCGGGACAGCAGGCCGTGGTCATGGTTGACGCAAACAAGATCGATCTTGCTGCCAATGTCAATATAGATGAAGTGATGGCCTGGAAGAACGGCGTCTTCCATTTCGATCGCAGCGACATCGGGACGGTGATGCGGCAGATCGCCCGCTGGTATGATGTGGATGTCGCGTATAAAGGAACGATCACCCGACACTTTGGAGGTACCATATCCAGGGATGTCAACGTTTCCCAGGTCTTTAAGATGCTGGAAATGACGGGCGCCGTAAAGTTTTCCATCGAAGGCCGCAAGATCACCGTCGTAGCGCCCTAATAACCATCCTATCCGAATATAACCATCCTTACAGCACACTATGAATTTGTAACGACTTGTCGCATGGAATCGCTATGCCAAAAAAAACCGGAAGTGCAACCAACACTCCCGGCGAATATTTGGGATAGTTCAATATAGAATCACGTTAAGACTGCTTTATTGTTTAACCCAAACATGACAAATGTATGAGTTTTAAGGCTCTTTGCCAATTCCCGCGGCCATCGCGGGCATGGCTCACCAAAACTGCACGTGTGGCAAAAATCTTTTCTATCCTCATGCTGGCGGGCTTTCTGCAATTAAGCGCCAGCGGCTATTCGCAGAATGTGACCCTGTCGGGGAGCAATGTATCGCTGGTCACTGTCTTCCAGGAGATGCAAAAGCAGACCGGGTTCAATTTCCTGTATACGTATGAGGACCTGGAGCGGGCGGGCAACATCAATGTGGACCTTCGCAATGTCCCCATCTGGGAAGCGATGACTGCCTGTCTGCATGGCAAGCCGCTGACCTTCTCCATTGTGGACAGGACGGTGGTGATCAAGTACAATGCGCCAGTGATCGTGGTAACCGATGCAGACGCCGCGCTTCCGAAGATGACCGTCAGGGGTCATGTAGCAGATAGTACGGGCGCACCGCTGTCGGGCGCCACGGTGATGATCAAGGGTACCACCAAGGGCACCAAGACCAATGTAAAGGGTGACTTTGAAATGAAGGATGTTCCTTTCAATACCGTCCTGGTCATCTCTTTCACCGGCTACGTGGACAAGGAGGTTGTACCCAACGCGGATATGACGATGTATATCGTGCTGAAACCAAGCCTCGACATCCTGGATGCCACGGTGATCCAGGCGTATGGCACCACTTCCAGGAGATTCAATGTGGGTTCCATCGCAACGGTGGATGCAGCGACGATATCGAAACAACCCGTGACAAATGTGCTGCTGGCCCTGCAGGGGCAGGCAGCCGGGCTGGCCGTCAATGCCATGAACGGTGTCCCCGGCTCTAAAGTGCTGGTGCAACTTCGCGGTCAGAATACCCTCCTGAGCGACCCTTCCAATGCAGGTCTTTTCAAGCCGTATGACCAGCCGCTTTTTCTCGTCGACGGTGTGCCTTTTGCCCCTCAGAATGTGAATATCACCCAGCTGTCGACCCTGGCCAACCCCCAAAGCTTTAGCGGCGGTATCAACCAGAACGGAGGGCTTAGTCCCTTTAACGGTATCAACCCTGCCGACATCGAATCCATCAGCATTTTGAAAGATGCCGATGCTACTTCCATCTATGGAACACAAGGCTCGAACGGTGTGATCCTGATCACGACCAAGAAGGGAAAACCCGGCAAGGCTGTCTTCAACCTGAATATCAATACCGGCTTTAACACCAATGCGCGGAAGATCAAATTCATGAATACGCAGCAATACCTGCAGCTCAGAAAAGATGCATTTGCCGCCGATGGTCTAACGCCCAGCAGTGACCCCTACGACCCGGGGTACGCACCGGACATTACGCTTTTCGATCAGAACAAGTATACTGACTGGCCAAAGTTCATCTTTGGAAAAACATCCAACAACACGGATGTACATGCCAGCCTCTCCGGCGGGAGCTACACGGATGTGTTCATGATATCCGCCGGTTACACCCGGTCCAATTTCAATTTCCCCGGCGACTTTTACGACCAGCGGTTGTCTTTACACACCAATATGCGTCATACGTCTGCAGACAACCATCTGACAGTGGAGTTCGGTACCGATTACAGCTATACCAGGAATTATACCACCGGTTTTCCCGGAGCCCAACGGATCGTCTCCCCGCCCAATACACCCGATCTGCTGGATTCAGCAGGCAACCTGATCTGGAACTACAAGGGATATGACCTAACCCAGCTGCAATTCTATGCGAATCTCCTAAAGCCCATGTGGGTACAAGGCCATAACCTGAACAGTACGCTTCACATCGGATATAAGATCTTTTCTTCCCTGAACTTTTCCCTCAATATGGGCTATAGCCGCTTTACGTCATATGATCACAACGAAAATCCTGCAAAGTCCCAGAGCCCCTTGTATGGATATACATCGGCCGAGTTCAACAGCAGTATTTTTCAAACCATTAATGTAGAACCGCAGCTGGACTACTCAAACAGGCTAGGCAGGGGCATGCTTTCCGTCCTGGCAGGCGCCACGTATAAGAAGAGCCTTTCTGACAGGAATTCATTGACGGGATATAATTATGCCAATGACAACCTGATGGGGTCCATCAACGGCGCGGCATCCACGTATAACTGGCAGGATATGAGCCTGTATAAATACGCCGCTGCCTTTGCACGTATCAAGTATATCTATGATCAGAAGTATATCCTTAGCCTGGCAGGGAGAAAGGATGGCTCCAGCAATTTTGGCCCCGGCAACCAGTTTGGCAGCTTCGGATCAGCAGGTGCGGGCTGGATATTCTCTGAAGAGAAGCTGTTCAAATCCCTGAAGCCCGTTTGGAGCTTTGGCAAGCTGTCCGGCAGCTATGGCACCACCGGCTCCGACGGTATCGCCCCTTATCGCTATCAGCCATTATGGTCCGCGGGCTATTCCAGCACGCCTCCCTTCCAGGGTGTCGTGCCCAATTTCCCCCAAAACCTGTACAACCCGAACTACAGCTGGGCGCTGAAAAAGTCGCTGAATATCGCCATGGACCTGGGCTTCTTCCAGGACAGGGTTCTGCTGAACGCTACCTGGTATCGTGAGCGGGAAGGCAATCAGCTGTCAGCATACCCGTTACCCGGGCATGTCGGATTCCCCTCTGTTATACAGAACGTAAAGGCCGTCATCCAGAACACGGGCTGGGAATTCTCGCTCAATTCTACCAACATCAAGACCAGGGATCTCACCTGGAACACGAGTTTCAATATCACATTCAACCGGAACAAACTGGTGGACTTTCCCAACCTGCAATACTCTACCTATAAGAACCAGTATGTCATCGGGAAGCCCGTTTCTACCGTGATAGGCTACAAGTATAAAGGCCTCAATCCGACCACCGGCCTGTTCGAGTACTATGATAAAGACGGAAAGGTCACTACCAATCCCGATTACCGGACGGTAGATGAAGGTGGCGACAGAATGCCTATCGCCAACAGGGAAGTGAAGTTTATGGGCGGTCTTGGCAATACGCTGACCTATAAGAACCTCAGCCTTTATTTATTCTTCCAGTTCTCCAGCCAGATGGCGCCCAGTTGGCTGTACACGCTCTACAGCTCCAATCAGATAGGTCTCAGCATGAACAACCAGCCCGTCGAGGCGCTGAACTACTGGAAGCATCCCGGCGATCAAACGCAGATCGGAAAGCTCACTACGAACTATAGCTCGCCTGCCTACCAGTCTTCGTCCAGTTTTGTCAGCTCTTCCGGGGCATATGTCAATGATACGTACCTGCGTCTGAAGACGGTGTCCCTGTCCTATAGCGTACCCGAAAGCATGCTGAAGAAATGGCACATGAAAGAGTGCCGCGCTTTTGTCAACGCACAGAACCTGCTGACGTTTACGAATTACAAGGTCACCGACCCTGAACAGTTCAACGAGTTTGTCACCTTCCCTATTCAGCGCATTATCGCGGCCGGATTGTCATTCAATTTTTAAACTGCTAATCGATCAAAATGAGAAAAAGATCTTTTCTACATACTATCGGCGCCGGCAGCCTGCTGCTGTTGAGCGTTTCCTGCAAGAAGCTCATCGAAATACCACCCAATCCTCCCACCGCGATCACCGAAGCGCAACAATTTTCCGACAGCGCCATCACGATGGCCGCCGTCGCGGGGGTATACACGTATGGGGCCTATGGCATGGGCTTCACCTATAATGACGGCCAGCTGTCATGGTCAACCGGCGTTTCCGGCGACGAGTTGGTCTATGCAGGCAGCAGCAGCAACGCGGATGTCAAGCAGTTCTACGATAATGGACTTACACCCATCAATGGTGTTTTGAGCAACAGCTGGTCATCACCTTATACCGGGATCTATCCTGTGAACGTGATCATGGAAAGGGTGGACAACAGCCCTGCGCTCTCGGCCACCCTTAAAAAACGGGTGAGATCCGAAATGAAGGTAGTTCGTGCCCTGTATTATTTCAACCTGGTCAATCTCTTTGGTCCCGTACCTATCGTGACGAGCTCTGATTACAGAGCTAATACGCTGCTGGGCCGCAGCTCCATCGACTCGGTATATACATTGGTGTTCTCAGATCTGGAAGATGCTATGCAAGGTCTTACTGCGGATTATCCATCGGATGGACACGCACGTCCCAACCTGTACACGGCCGAGTTCCTGCTGGCCAAGGCGCGTCTGTATCGTGGGGAATGGCAGAAAGCCTACGATGCGGCAAATGACATCATCGAATCGCATGCATATACGCTGGAAACAGACCTGAACAATGTCTTTCTGCGTGGCAGCGCGGAGGCCATCTGGCAGATACCGGCCGTCGGTCCGTATTCCACCACGCAGGAAGCCGCTCAATACATTCCCTATGCCCCAGGAGTAGTGCCTAGCTATATTCTCTCCCCTTCGCTGTTGGGTGCATTTGAAACGGATGATCAGCGGCTGGTGAACTGGGCCAACAAGATCACCGTCAATATCGGCGGTGTCGACAGGGACGTTTATCATCCCTACAAGTACAAGAATATTTACCCGGGCTCCACTACAGAGGACTTTATGGTCTTCCGACTGGCGGACCTGTATCTCATCCGTGCCGAAGCAGCTGCACACCTGGACAATACCGGTGTAGCTATCGCTGACATCGATGAGGTACGGACAAGGGCCGGCCTCCCCGGCACCACGGCTGTCACGAAGGACGAGGTGCTTGCCGCAGTGGCGAAAGAGCGTTTTACGGAGCTGTTCACCGAATGGGGCAACCGTTGGTTCGACCTGAAGCGGACGGCCACCATCGATGCGGTGCTCGGTGCTGAAAAACCAAACTGGAAGCCTTTCTATGCCCTGTACCCTGTGCCCAGGAGCCAGATCATCCTTGATCCCAATCTGAAACAAAACCCCGGGTATAATTAAATAATATAATATATCGTTTTTAATATGAGCAACTCCATTGTCAAGATCGAGCACCTATCCCATAAGTACAGCAGCAGCTGGGCCATACGGGACATTAATATCGAGATATCGTCCAGCGGTATCGTAGGCCTTCTCGGCTCCAACGGCGCCGGAAAGTCGACGACCATGAATATCCTCTGCGGCGCATTGAACCAGACGGAAGGCACCGTACTGATCAACGGGATCAATATCCGGGAGCAACCGGAGCTGGCGAAAAGAGAGATCGGCTTCCTGCCACAGAATCCGCCCCTGTATATGGACCTTACCGTGGATGAATATCTGGTCTATTGTGCGGCATTGCGGAAGATGGAAAAGAACACTGTGCGTCCCGCCATCGAGGAAGCCAAGCAGCGCTGCGGCGTGGCGCATTTCAGCAACCGGCTGTTACGCAATCTCTCCGGCGGTTACCGGCAACGGGTAGGCATTGCGCAAGCTATCATGCACCGGCCCAAGCTGGTGGTGCTGGATGAACCTACGAATGGTCTTGACCCTAACCAGATCATCGAAGTCCGTGCACTTATAAAAGAGATCGCCGCCGACAGGGCGGTGATCTTCTCTTCTCATATTTTGTCGGAAGTGCAGCTGCTTTGCAAGGAGATCAAGATGATCGAGGGCGGCTGCATTGTATTTGCCGACACCATGGATGCCTTCAACAACTATGTGGAGCCGCACAGCGTGCTCATGCGGATGGAGAATCCCCCGTCCGAGACGGAATTGCTGAGCATTCCCGGCGTAACGAAGGTGAACTTTCTGACTGAGCGGCAGATGAGGTTGTTCTTCAATGGCGATGCGTCCATTACAGGAAAGATCATCGAGACCAGCGTACAGCGCGGCTGGGAGCTCCGGGAGATCAACCTTGACAAGAGCTCAATTGATGAAATATTTGCACAACTATCAAATCACACCTCCAAATAAAAGCTTACATGAAAACGACCTTCAAGATCGCCAGGACGGAGCTGGCCATGCTTTTTTATTCGCCTATAGCCTGGTTCCTGCTGGTGGCTTTCCTTTTTCAGTCTGGCCTGGCCTATATCAATGCCATCGAAAACTTACTAACACAGCAGGAAATGGGCGGGATGTATATCAAATACATCAAATTCATCACCGCTAATGTTTACGGACCGCCGTATGGTATCTGGTCGTCACTGGCCAACAAGCTGTATCTGTATCTGCCTTTGCTTACCATGGGTCTGATGAGCCGGGAGATCAGCAGCGGCACGATCAAGCTGCTGTATTCGTCTCCAACCAAGATCAGGGAGATCATCTTCGGCAAGTTCATTTGCATGATGATGTACAATCTCTTCCTGGTGGGGGTACTGGGCATCATCGTCATTTGCGGCGTCAGCAATATTCAAAATGCGGATGCAGGTATGCTAATGGCCGGGCTGCTGGGGATGTACCTTTTGCTCTGCACGTATGCGGCTATCGGTCTGTTCATGTCCAGCCTGACCTCTTACCAGGTAGTGGCGGCGTTATGCACGCTGGTGGTGCTGGCTGCGCTGAGCTATGTCGGCCAGATCTGGCAGGACATCGATTTTGTCCGGGACCTTACTTATTTTCTCTCCATTTCCGGCAGGGCGGATACTATGCTATCCGGACTCATCACTACGAAAGACGTGCTTTATTTCCTGGCTATCATTACCATGTTCCTCAGCTTCTGTATCTATAAGCTACAGTCGGACCGGGAGTCTAAGCCTGCCCTTGTAAAAGCCGGCCGCTATGCATTGATCGTCATTTGCGTGCTGGCGCTGGGCTATACTGCTTCGCGGCCCCGATTTACGGGATACTATGACGCTACTACGACGAAGACGATGACGCTGACGGCCAGCGGACAGCAGATCATGAAAGAGACGGGGGACACTACGCTGGAAGTCACGTCCTATATCAACCTGCTGGATAATTTCTTCTGGTACGGGCGTCCCGATCAGCGTAATGCGGACATGGCCCGCTGGGAGCAATACCTGCGATTCAAGCCGGACATCAGGTTCAATTATGTTTATTATTATGACAGTGTCGCAGATAAGAATTTCTATAAATTTAATCCGGGACAGTCTATAGACTCGCTGGCCGTGAAATATGCCAAGTCCATGAAGATCAATATGAGCCTGTTCAAGACGCCGGCCGAGATCAGGAAGATGGTGGACCTGTCGGGTGAGCAGGGCCGGTATGTCATGCAGCTGAAATATAAGGATAAGAAGACCTTTTTACGGCTATTCAATGATCAGTTCGTATTCCCCACCGAGACGGAGACGGGCGCCGCCATCAAACGTCTGCAGCAGGCAAGCCTGCCAAAGATAGCCTTTGTAACAGGAGAGCTGGAGCGGGGAATCGACAAGGCCGGCGACAGGCATTACAAGGTACTGACCAATGATATTACGTTCAGGTATTCGCTGATCAACCAGGGTTTCGATGTGCTATCGCTCTCTTTGAAGGAGCAGGCCATCCCTGCCGATATTACAGCGCTGGTGATCGCCGATCCCAAAGTGGCATTCGATACAGTGGCTTTGTCAAAGATCAAGGCGTATATCGCGGCAGGCGGCAATCTGCTGGTAGCCGGCGAGCCAGGCAAGCAGGAGATACTGAATCCTATCCTGAAGGAGCTGGGGATACAGCTGAAAGAGGGTATGCTGGTGGAGCCTAATAAAGATTTCTCTCCCTCGCTGATCAAGCCCCTGCTGTCGTCGAAGGCGGCCAGCTTTACAAGGAAACTGCAAGATGACAGGGACGACAGTGTTGTTACGACCATGTTTGGGGCCGCGGCTCTGACGTATGATAAGGGCAGCGGGTTTGCGGTGGATACTTTGCTGGCGACCGTAGACGGCGGCTGGAATAAGAAAATTAAACCCACCGAGGATATGATCCAGGCGGCGGAGGATGCCACAGGAAACCCTAATTCAGGTGCGGTGATGATGGCGTCCGCCGGCGGGCCTATGGCCACAGCGATGTCGCCTAATAGTGGAGAGTCAAAGCAAGACCCGGCCTGGAAAGGACTGTCGTTCGCTCCCGGGCAAGGGGACGAAAAGGGATCGATGCCCGTCGCATTGGGGCTGTCCCGTACCATCAACGGGAAGCAGCAGCGGATAGTGGTATCCGGCGATGCGGACTTTTTAAGTAACTCCGAGCTGAGCCGGGGTAACATACAAACCAGTAACTTCGACTTCAGTACGGGTGTCTTCAGCTGGTTTGCGAATGGAAAGTTCCCCATCGACAGCTACCGGCCACCTTCCCTAGACAGACGGCTTACGTTGACGGATGGCGGCCTTTATTTCGAAAAGGTGCTGCTGATGGGTATTCTACCGGGGCTGCTGGTGATCATCGGCGCCGTCGTTTTGATCAGGAGAAAAAGAAAATAGTAAACATGCGATTTACAACGGATCAGCAAACATTGGATGACCTGCGTCTTTTTGGCAAGGGTGGTGACGGGTCCATTTACCAGCAGTTCAACCGTACGGTTACCCGTGGCGGCGCTGCGATACTGGAAGAATGGTTCCGTTACCCCTTGTCCGATGAGCGTCATATCAATGAGAGGAGTGGCATCATCAGGTATTTTTCCGGGACGGGGCAGGCTTTTCCGCTCAGACCGGAGCTTTTCGACCAGATAGAGCAGTACCTGGCCAACCAGGACGAGCGAAGCCGGCTGACGGGCAGAGAGCAAAGCCTGAAGGATAGGATGTCGGGCCTGATCGCAGAGGATAGTGAGTATAAGACCATCCATCAGGGCGTCGTGGCGCTTGTCGAAGTGGTGCATGTGCTTCGCGGTATCGATCTGGGAGTGCCAGCTGAAAAGGAGGGATTTGAGACATTGCTGGCTGAACCCGTGTTTGTCGAGCTGTCTCAGCTGCCTTTTAAGGGGAAACTAGCCTATGAAAAGGTGGCGGCACATGACACTCAGCTGCGCTTTCGTCACCGGGACAGCGTTCGCCGCCTGCTGCAGCGGATCTATGTTCTCGATGTCTATATTTCTGTGGCCACCGTGGCACGACAGCGGGACTTTGCCTTTGCAGAGGCGCTGCCGAAAGGCAGGCTCTTCCTTGAGCTAAAAGGCCTTTATCACCCCGCTGTGCCCAACGCCGTGTCGAATGACCTGACCATCACGCCGGAGAGCAATATCATCTTTCTAACGGGCGCCAATATGGCCGGTAAGTCTACATTCATGAAGTCATTAGGCATTGCCATGTTCCTGGCGCACATGGGTATGCCCGTTCCGGCTTCGTCCATGGTCTTTTCCGTACGGGATGCTATCTATACTACGATCAATCTCTCGGATAACCTGAATGCCGGGGCCAGCCATTTCTATGCGGAGGTGCTGCGGGTTAAGAAAGTGGCTCGGGAGCTTAGTCTTGGAAAGAACCTCTTCGTCATTTTCGACGAGCTGTTCCGGGGCACCAATGTAAAAGACGCTTATGAAGCCACGGTGGCGCTGACGTCGGCGTTCGCCGGTCACAAAGATTCCATCTTCGTGATCTCCACGCACATCATCGAGGCCGGCGACGTCCTGAAAGAGCGACATGACAATATCTATTTCACATACCTGCCTACCCGTATGCAGGGGACCAAACCTGTCTATGCCTATACGCTGGAAAAAGGCATCACCGCGGACAGGCACGGCATGATCATCATCAACAATGAAGGCATCCTGGAAAGGCTGAAGAGCGGGAAGCCGAAGATCACAAAAAACAGACTGGTATGAACACGTTCGCAGATAAACAGACCCTTGAAGATCTCAACCTGACGGGAAAATTTAAACCGGGCTCTGTTTTTTCTCTTTTTAATAAAGTGCAGACGCGGGGCGGAGAAAAGCTGCTGGAAGAAATGTTCCGAACGCCTTTGCTAAATGCCGACGAGATCAATCGGCGGAGCGGCCTGTTCCTGTATTTTTCAAAGACGCCGTATGTATTCCCTTTCCAGGGTTCGGCGTTCGCATTTGTGGAAGATTACCTGTGCTCCGGCGGTCAGGGAAGCTTTTTAAGCACGCTTGTATATCTCGCCCGCAAGCGGGTGATGTTCGCGGTGACCAAAGATGAAGGGTTTGTCCAGCTTCGCGAGGGAATACAGGCGTCTATCACGTTTCTGCGTACGTGCAGAACCTTTATCGATGGTTTCGATGTGAAGGACCCGGGCAATCCTTTTATTTCCGGGATATTGGATGCCAGGGCCATTTTACATGATACGAGACTGGCCGGGATCTTAGGAGGTGGTGATCTTAATTCATTGGTAAAGCTGGCATCGGTGCACCACCTGCTGACCTATACCATGCAAAAAGAAATGGAGCAGCTGCTGAGCACCTTACATCAGCTGGACCTGTTTATTGCCGTAGGTAAGGTGGCAGCGCAGCGGGGTTTCTCCTTTGCGCAGGCGATGCCGGAACAGGAATATATTTTCCATGCGACGAACCTCCGGCATCCCTCCCTGGAGAAGGCTGTCGGCAATGCCATCACCACGGACCGTTACCGCAATGTCGTCTTCCTCACGGGCGCGAATATGGCCGGCAAGTCGACCTTTATGAAATCCTTTGGCGTCGCGCTTTACCTGGGCCATATGGGTTTTCCCGTAGCGGCCAACGATATGGTCTTCTCCGTCAGGGAAGGGCTTTATTCCTCTATCAATGTCCCGGACGATCTGTCCATGGGCTACAGCCATTTTTATGCGGAAGTGCAAAGAGTAAAGCTCATCGCCGACGAGGTCGCCAGCTCGCGGTCGCTGGTGGTCATCTTCGATGAGCTGTTCAAAGGCACGAATGTAAAGGATGCGTATGAAGCTACGCTGTCCGTGACGGCTGCTTTTGCGGAGTACAGGAACTGCATCTTCATCATCTCCACGCATATCGTGGAAGTGGGAGAAGCCCTACGGGGTCATGATAATCTACAATTCACCTATTTGCCTACCATCATGGAAGGCAAGACGGCAAGGTACCCATATCAGCTCAAAGAAGGCATCTCCGACGACCGGCATGGCATGATGATCATCGAACAGGAAGGCATTTTGGAAATGATCCGGCAGCCGGTGGAAGCAAGGGAATAACGAGCCATACAAAAAAGTCGCCCCTTTTATGCCTGGGACGACCTCTTAATCTTACACCTATAACAAAATACTCGTTTTCCCCGTCGTATATTTTATCAGATAATCTTCCACCAATTGCCGGTTATTCCCCGTTGCACGTATCGCCTCCTCCACTGTCTGTCGGGATACCAGGAATTTCTTTTGTAAATAGGTTTTTTCAAAGCTGTCTGCCTCGGCTGTCTTAGGACCGGGGCCGCCTTTTTTTAAATTATTAGCTGGCATATGCAATCGTTTTTAATAGTATACAATCCGGGATCCAAAATTACAACACTTAAAAAAGATTTATGCAAGAACTAACTCAATCTTCAGAATAAAATCCCGGAAGTTCTATGGAAATAGGATTTTAAAAGTGACGGCTGAATAGCTTGTAGTCGCAATTCGATTAAATAATAAACTAATTGATAGCCTGTGGCAGATTCTACCTGGTTAGCGTAATTTCTTCAACTTTATATTTTTAAAATCTATCGGCTGCCCTTCGCTTTGTAAGGCGATAAAACCAGATGTAAGCGGTTTACCCGGCTGAAAAACGGTGCTGTCATATCCCGTTACTACGCCTCCACCGATGGAAGGCTTGCTGTATTGCAAGACTGTGTCGCCATTAATGATATGGGTTACCAGCGAATCTCCCAACACGATCAGTTCTGCATGAACCCAAACGTTTTTTTCGTAGGTTTTTGAGCTGGAGTTTAAACAATGTTCATCGTATTTTTTCCCATTATACACAATGTCCGTTCCAGGTGAACACATATTACCGGTTGGGCGGGGTTTGCCATCACCAAGACCTCCCAATAACTGCATTTCAATGGAGATGGGCCAGTCTTGTTCTTTTCGGATAGAGTAGGGGTCTTGTGAGTGAAACATCATGCCGCTATTCATATTCGTATAGGAAGGCGCATCCGTTCGCCATTCACCCACAAAGCGGTAGTCAAATTTGAGATGAAAATGAGAAAAGGGAATTTTATAAAAGAGATGGCCAAACTGGTTGTTGAAATCGCCATATTGATCATACCTCACTTCAACCATACCATTTTCAACCCGAAAGGTATTGCCGAAATTGACGCCGGCATCATGATGATGGATTTTAACTACCCAGTCATTGATGTCTTTTCCATTGAATAATTTTATCCATTTATTGGTTCTTACAGTATTGCGGGAATGGGAGCAGCCAAGCATCAAAAGAATAGGGAGACTCATTAAATATTTTATCATATAAGAGTTGAGTTAAAGCCTGAAGATACGGAAACATTGCCTTCCTGAGCTGTAGGTTAAACTTCGCCTGCGGCGACAAATTTTATGGTGATATTCCCGGCATCTTGTGTAGTGCCTTCAGGTATCTGGCGGGGCAAGTATTTTTATGGAGCCCGCAGTTCTAATGTATCATTTCACACCCTCGCTTAATTTGGCATTTTGCCCGGCTAAAATATGCCACATGCCATCCTGTTTTGTCAATACAATTGTTCTCCGAAATTCGAAGGTTTGGCCCGGATAACGTGTGTCTCCCGTAAGACCGGTACGGATATGGGAAATAGCCACATCCGGTTTAATAAAAGTTATATCCTCGATAGAGCGAGTATAATAATGTGAAGCTTTAAAATAACTACCATGAACGGTTTCATAATGATATTGTATATCCTTTCTGCCAATATAGTACGCCCCAAACCAGTTTACCCACGTCGCATTGGAGTCGTAATTATCTGCAAGGCCCTTTGCGTCATGCCTGTTCCAGGCATTTTCATAATTCGCTACTAGCTGTTTTATGGCTATTATATCTTTTACCGTGTCTTGCTGTTGCTGGGCAGTCACTTCGATCGCTGCAATTCCTAAGAACAAGGTTACCAGGCATACTTTGATAGATCGCTCCATATTGTGGAATATGAGTTAAGTAACGAAAGATACTGCAACGACGGGCCGGAATAGTTCCTATTGAGCAAATGGCGGATTACATTGAGTAGTTGGAAGGTTATGTGTCGTAGGCACTTCATTGCCCAAGTGACCCCGCCCGGCTAGCGCCAAACTGTATTTTTTCGCCCGCCCGCTTTGTTGAGCCAACTCACCCCGCTACCGGACAAAAGAATACCCCTTAACTCTACGGAAATAATTCGAGGTACTCGAAACCGCATATACGAGATAAGGGGCGAAAGAGTAATGTTGCTGGATAACTCGAAGTCGCAATTTGGCTTCCGGAATTTTCCACGCGCGGTCACTTTGTTAAACATTTGATCAATCGCTGCGGAGGGATTTTACGGGGTTAGCGAGGGCCGCGCGGATAGTCTGAATACTCACCGTCAACAGGGCAATGGCGAGGGCGACGGCGCCGGCCACGAGGAAGATCCACCAGCTGATCTCCGTACGATAGGCAAACGTTTCGAGCCATTTGTACATGGCCCACCACGCGGCGGGGAAGGCGATGAGCGCAGCGATCCCGACAAGCATCGTGAAGTCCCTGCTGAGCAGGCCGACGATGCTGGTGACCCGGGCGCCGAGGACCTTGCGGATCCCGATCTCCTTGGTGCGTTGTTCGGCAGCATAGGTAACGAGGCCGAAGAGACCGAGGCAGGCAATGAGGATGGCGAAGACGGCGAAGGTGATGAAGATCCGGCCGGTCCGATGCTCGGCGTGATACAATTTATCAAAGTCGTCATCCATGAAGGAGTAGCTGAAGGGCAGCCCTTGTTTAACGGCATGGAACTTACTTTCCACCTGCCGGACGAGGCTGGAGACATCATTCGTGCGGAAGCGGACGGCCATACTGCTCCAGTTAAACGTGTTGGCCACCATGAGAAGGGGATGGATATTGTCATGCATGGAGTTATAGTTAAAATCCCTTACGACGCCGACGACATGATAGGTGAGAAGCTTGAACTGGTCATCGTGATTGTAGAGGATCAGCTTGAGCGGGTCCTTCACGCCGAGCGTCGCCACGGCGGCTTCATTGAGGATGATGGCAGTGGAGTCGGTAGGAAATTGCGCGAGGTTTAAGTTGCGGCCCTTAACGATCTGCATGCCGAGGGTGGGAACATAATGGTCGTCAACCCTAAGTGTGGTCATGAGGATCGCCTTCCTGGCGTCGAGCGAGGCTTCCGGGAACCAGCCTTGCTGCCAGTACTGGCCATCGGCGGTGGGCAGGTCGGGCGTGACGGTTGCGTCGGTGACCCCGGCAAGGGTGAGCAGGTTCTTGCGAAGATTGGCCGTACCATCCCGGCCGAGCGACCAGGTATCATGGATGACGAGTACCTGGTCACGATTGAAGCCGGCATCCTTATTTCGAATATAGTGCAGCTGGCGATAGATGACGAGGGTGCTGACGATGAGGCCAATAGAAATAAAAAATTGAAAGACCACCAGGCTGCTGCGGAGCCAGCTGCTCTTGAAGCCTGCGGCCATCTTTCCTTTCAATACATCAATCGGCTGAAAGGAGGAAAGGTAGAAGGCGGGGTAGCTGCCTGCGAGACAGCCGACCACCAGCACCAGGAGGATCAGCATGAGCAGGAACCGGCCGCTGAAAAGCACGTCGGGATGCAGCGATTTGCCGGCAAGCTGATTGAACATCGGCAGTAGCAGGACGGCAATGCAAAGGGCGAGGACCAGGGCGAAGAGGCTGAGCAGGATGGACTCGGTAAGGAACTGGAGAATGAGGTGTCCTTTTGTCGAGCCGGTAACCTTGCGGATGCCCACTTCCTTTGCGCGGTTGGCGGAGCGGGCCGTGCTAAGGTTCATGAAATTGACGCAGGCTATCAGGAGGATGAGCACAGCGATCACGGAGAAGATATATACGAACTGGATATTGCTGTTGGCTTCGAGCTCACCAGACTTATTGGAATAGAGGTGCACATCGGTGAGGGGGAAGATGTGGCACAGGAAATGATTACCCGCTTTCTCGAGGTCGGCGCCCGAAGTGCGGAACATTTGCTGGAGGGCCGGGCTGATATTAAGGTTGACGACTTCGTTTACATCCTTCTGAACCTCGGCTTGCGTGATGCCGGGTTGGACCAGGATATAGGTATAATAAGCATTGCTTATCCAGTCGTTGTCACTGGGGTCATTAAAGTTGTAGGATTCGCGGATGGGGCGGATAAAGCTGAAATGGAACTGGGACTGTTCCGGCATATCCCGGATGACCCCGGTGACCTTGAGGACTGTATTGTTATTACCTACCTCCAGCGTGCGGCCGATGACATCGGTGCTGTTGAAATAGCGGCGGGCGGCACTTTCGTCGATCACGATCGAATGAGGGTTGTTGAGGGCGGTATTGGGGTCGCCGGCGATCATGGGCAGGGTGAAGACCTTGAAGATCGTCGAGTCGGCGAAGGTGAAGTGATGCTCGACGACGTGGTCGTTGCCCTTTCTCACCAGCAGGTCGCCCGGGTTGCGGAACCTTACCATCTGCTGGATCTTCGGATAGGAAGCAACGAGAGTGGGGCCGAAAAATTTGGAGGTGGTGACAGCGTCGTATCTGGTGTTATTGAAGTAGAGATCCTCATCGATCCGATAGATGCGGTCGGCGTTGACGTTGTAGCGGTCGTAGCTTAGCTCATCGGTGACGTACAGGACGATCAGCAGACAGACGCCGAGGCCGGCAGCGAGGCCGATAACGTTGAGGGCGGTAAAGCCCTTGCTTTTCCTGAGGCTTCGGAAGGCGATCTTGAGATAGTTGCGGAACATGGGTTGGTCGGTTTTATGTCGAGTAAGGCGGCCGAATCATTAGGGTTATCCCAAAAGAGTGCCGGGTTTATAAAATCTTGAAGACCATTTTTCTGTCAAGACCTGCGAGAGACCATGATGTTCGGTTTCGATACAGTAATCGTGCAGGAACGGGCATCGGTGTAGGTGGAACTATTCAGGATTCGAACCAATGCTGTATATGGACGAAGGGATCACTGCCGGAATAAGTCTTTATCCGGCCATCGAGTCGCTGGGTTATTAATCACCTTCCAAAGGATTTGATCCATATCCTTCAAATATCCGTCAATCGCAGGCCTGGAAGTATTGACAAGGATTGCCCAACAAAACCCCTGGGTGGTATGCGCCATCTCGGTGGTAGCTCCAAAATAATCGCCTAAATAGAACCAGTTGCTTAAATCGTTATTCAGCATCCAGCCGCAGGCAAAACGAGGATTGGCCTTAGATCCTGAAAGCATGGTTCGCATTGTTGCGCTGTCCAGCAACCCCCCCTTCCCGCCAGATCCGTCGACCCTGACAATGATCTTAAGCAAGTCTGTCGTCGTGGCGATCCACCCGAAACAGGCATCCGCTCTGGACATGGAGGTATAAAGGTCATCGTCCTCTTCATCGCTGAAAATGGTGGGATACACGTGGTCTTTATAACCAATCGCTTCATTCTTTCTCCTATTCTCTGCGGAATTCCCTTCTATCTGCATGTCATAGATTCCCAAGGGTCTTAAGACGCTTTCTTTTACATAGTCAGCGTATGGCCTGCCGGACAGTTTTTCAATAACTCTTCCCAAGACGAAATACCCGAAATCGGAATAAGCAAAGGTGCTATCCGGCGGCCAACGCAGGGGAATATCGTCCAATGAAAGAGCCAGCAGCTGGGCCTGGGTGAACGGATTATCCCGGTACCTTGGGACATTCATCACATCGTCGTTGTTAGACCAGCCTCCCGCCGTATGATGAAGAAGTTCATTCACAGTGATAGCGGTAAGATTAGGGCTATAAGGAAGATCCCCATAATCATGATTTAAAATACCGCTATCTCCAAATATTCTCGACGCCGGAGTAAGTTTACCGTCTTCGATCAGTTTCATGATCGCCAATGCCGTCACTGACATAGAGGCCCTTCCGATCCGAAAGAGACTCCCCGGAGTGACTTCTTCCTTGGTGGATTTATCGATATAACCATAACCTTTGGAATAGATCATTTTTCCATCTTTGGCAATGGCGATGGACATTCCGGGAATGTTATAATCGAGCATGAATCCAAACACCGCGCTGTCCACTTGGGGAATAGAGCCTGGGGCATTCATCTGCTTGTCCAGGGTATTTCGCCAACCGCTTCCATTCCGACCACATGAGGATAGGATCAGCGCCAGGAGTGGCATCAAAATTAAATGCTGGAAAAGGCGGACGGTGAAGGACCTCATGTCTTTCTCTGTTTAAAAAGAATGCCAATTTCACAAAGCTCACTTTATCAAATATTTATTAAGTTTCAAGAGAAAGGGATCGTACGCTTACGATACAATCATTGGAATTTTAACCCAATCCCTATAAATTAATTTCAAGCTTATATCCTTTGCCTCGTATAACAACAATTTTGATGTTTGGATCAAGTTCCAATTTTTTTCTAAGTTTTGATATGAACATATCCAGACTGCGCCCCACAATAACACCCTCATCTTCCCATATCTCTTTTTGAAGCCGGCTTCTCTCTATAGTCTCGTTAGGAGACAACGCGAGAATTAGGAGCACCCGGGTTTCAGTTCCGGTCAAGTCAGTCGTCTTTCCATTCATTATGAGCTTATGATTCTTCGCATCAAACAAAACAGCTCCCAAAGTAATCATACCCGTATCCTGAGCCTCCTCAGGTAAAGCTGTTTCCGGCTTACCAGATCTCAAAAGAAGAAAACCAACAAATGCTAAAAATGGCAGGCTGCCCAAAAGAATCCAGCTTTTGGCTGTATTTACGCTCAATATTTTAAATTTAACGTTAATCATGTAACATCCTGTGGGCTGCTTTCTTCCTCTACAGGTTATAATATCATCTTTTCTATTTTTTGATATAGCGTATCCATAGACAACGCTGGCGTTGCCGCAGTTCAGAACGTTGACAACATAATCCCCTGCGAGCGGGTCCTTGGCCAATAAACGCCGGGTAATATTCACCAGGGAATCCGGTTGAAAAGTCAGATTATTCTCAAAGCTGATCCGGTATTCATTTTCTGCAGTCTTTGCTATCGGGAGCACCCTTGACGTACTGTCGCCCGACTGTAAAAGTAGCTCATGCCCGATCCGGCGGAGTAAAACTTCCCTTCTGGACATATCAAAATTGTGATTATCCCCCATACTGAGAGCTACACAGATTACAGAGATAAACATGAGTAGTATCGATCCCAACAGGTATTTGCGTTTTCCGTGGAGGATATTTCGGCTAAGATGCATAGTGTCAAGCTTTTATTTACAAAATTTACATTTCTATTTACAATCCAGATTCCCGCGCTGAAAGGTATCAAAGTAATTTCGTGGGGTCAGGAATGCAGCTGCTTTGACCGCTATTGGAATCGTACAGTTTACCAATATTAAATTAATAAATTATGAAACATATACACGTATATGCTTTGTTCCTAATGTCCATTTTTCATACTTCCTGTGGACAAAGCCAAACAAACGTACCACAAGATAATACTAGATTAGGATACTCCGAGTCGCAACTTAAAGAGGCGACCACCACCAAGGTCCCAATGGGTATGGTTCGGCATGTAAGGCAAGCCAGGAACGGAGACATTTTGATTGCTTCTTACTTAGGCGTGTTTCGATACGATGGAACGTCTTTTGCCAATCTAACAGGTAAAATAATTTCGCCCCGCTTCTCCAGCTTCTGGGATGTTTTGGAAGATCGAAAAGGAAATCTTTGGCTCGCTTCCGTTGGTTCCGGAGTTTATAAATACGATGGGAAAACCTTTCAGCATTTCACAACCAGGGAGGGTCTTGCCAGTAACCTGGTGCAGTCCATTTATGAAGATAGAGCAGGTAATATCTGGTTCGGAGCAAGCCGTTACGATGGGAAATCTTTTAGAAATTTTACCACAAAAGATGGATTTCCCAGTAACAGTATTCGGTTGCTCCTTGAAGACAAAACCGGCAAGCTTTGGTTTGGTGCACAAGGCGAAAGTATGTTCGTTTATGATGGAAAAACATTTACCGTTTTAAAAAACAAAGATGGTAAAACCTTTACGAACGTTTGGGGAATTACAGAAGATAGAAAAGGGAATATTTGGTTCGGTGCGACGATAATAGAAGATAAAAGAGGCGATACGTCGTTCGTTTCACAGGGTCTTTGGCGCTATGACGGCACAACCTTTACTAAGGTATCGCAGAGGGGGGCTTACGCAATAATCGAAGATAAAAAAGGAAACATCTGGACTACTGGTGAAGTAAATCCGAATGTCTGGGCACTTTCACGTTATGATGCAAAGTCCTTGTACAATAAAATGCCCACTGTAACAGAAATTAGGTCGGGGGGAAGAATGGGCTTTTTGGGGATATTGGAAGCTAACGATGGAAGTATTTGGTATGGATCTGCAGGGCCTGAGAGTGGAGTGCATCGTTATGATGGAAAGACCTTTACAGACTTTAAAAGTGCAGCCGGTCAGAAATAAGGTGTATCGCTGATTTCAAGATCATTTGTCAATTATTATTAATCAATATTATTTCTGTATTATGAATAACAACCTATATATCACCTACTTAATTTTAATTATTTCTCCTTTATTCTTCGGTTGTGGTGGACCTGTAACAGGGCAAAATAAAAACAATGCATCGGCAAGCTCCATATCCTTACATGTTGGGGATGAAAAATATGTTGTAATAGATACGAAAGAAAGTGTTGTAACATGGAAAGGTTCTAACTCATTTGGTCCTCATAGAGGGTACGTCTATATATCAAAAGGAGAATTGATGATTGAAAACGGCCAACTTATGGGTGGTGTAGTTGAAGTCGAAATGAGTACAATTGAAGATGAAAGCCACAGGAGTGATAATAACCTTATTAAGCACCTAAAAGATTCTGATTTTTTTGATGTTAAAAAATTCCCCTTTTCTACAATTGCCATTTCCAGCGTTGCATCAATAAATGTTGAGGATAAAGAAATCACAGGGAACCTGACCATTAAAGGTATCACACACCCCGTTACTTTTCCGGTCAAAATGGAAATGAAAGACGGAATTGTCAAAGCCAGTGGTAAGCTGGTCATTGATCGAACTCTATGGGATGTCCGATATAAATCAGGAAAGTTCTTTGATAATTTAAAGGATCAGGCTATTGCGGATTCCATTGAATTCAATATAAAGATTGTAGCAAAAAAATAGACATCAGAAAGAAATTATGAAATACGCACACGTATATGCTTTGTTCCTGCTGTTTGTTTTTCACACCTCCAAGGTGCCTATGAGTCAGGTTCGGAATATAAAGCAAGCTAGAAACCATCACGGACTTTAAAAGTGCAGCTTAATATAATCTTATGTACAAAATATTTTTTACACCATTTTTTTTATCTCTATTCTTTTGTATCCAGACAAGTAATCTATCTGCACAAAAAAATACAACCTATTCTAAAGAGGTACAAGCAAAGATCAAAAAGTTTGAAAACAATTTAGGGTTATGGGTGCAAATAGAGAATCAGCATTTTACACTTGCCGACAGAATGAAAAGTAGTCATGTAAACGGAGTAAGTATCGCATTGATAAAAGATTATAAAATCGAGTGGGCAAAAGGATATGGCTGGGCAGATAGTGCGGAACAACGGCCAATAACAATTAATACATTATTTCAAGCGGGTTCAATTAGTAAATCATTAAATGGGGTTGGTATTTTAAAATTGGTTCAGGAAGGCAAATTGAACCTTGATTCAGATATTAATATTTATTTGAAATCATGGAAATTTCCTTATGACTCTCTATCAAAAGGAAAAAAAATAACGATAGCAAATCTGTTAAGCCATACAGCAGGATTAACAGTACATGGATTTGACGGTTATGAAAAAGGAGATACCATACCTGCACTGATACAAATTTTAAATGGCGAAAAGCCGGCTAACAATAAAGCGATTCGGTCAATGTATGAGCCCTCTCTTAGATATCAATATTCAGGTGGAGGAACAACCATATCGCAGCTAATATTGCAAGATGTAACAGGGCAACCTTACGATACATACATGTGGAACAATGTATTAAACCCAATGGGAATGAGCAATAGCTTTTATACCCAACCGCCGCCTGCGGGTAAAGAAAATTTATTAGCGACAGGTTATTATAATGACGGGCAAGAGGTGAAGGGGAAGTATCATATTTATCCCGAACAAGCTGCTGCAGGCCTATGGACAACCCCTACAGATTTAGCTAAATATATTATAGAAACACAACTATCATTACAAGGGAAAAGCAATAAAGTACTTTCCCCGGAAACAACCAGGCTTAGATTGACCCCTTATATTGATAACTCTGCAGCGTTAGGAGTGTTTATTATTAAAAAGGGAAATGAAAAATATTTTAACCATGATGGTTGGGATGAAGGCTTTGTTGGCGGATATTACGGCAGCATGGAAAATGGGAATGGAGTAGTAGTAATGGCAAATACCGATAATGGAAGCCTGTTAAGCGAAATAGCCAATTCCCTGGCTTCTGTTTATAACTGGAAAGATTTTTATAATCCGAAAATTAGAAAGGTTGTTACCGTAAATAACGAAATATTGAAATCATACGTAGGAAACTACAAATTACATAGAGATACACTTAAGGTTACCCTGGAAAAAGAAGGTTTGGGGATAAGGTTGAATAGTAAAACGAAATACAAAATTTATTTTACTTCTGATATTGAGTTTTTTATGTTGGAAATGGCTGGATCAGAACAAAGATTTACAAAAGACAAAAACAAAAAGATAAATGGCTTTGAGATTAATGATAATGGTTATAAAATGCAGGCTGTGAAAATAGAATAACCAAACTGCCGTCAGCGAAATTTACAGTTTCTTTGCTCGGTGGACTCTAATTAAGACAATAGTTTTTCGGCATCAAGAACTGGATTTACTTTTTTATAAGCAACCTTGCCGGATTGTAAAAAGATAAATGAAATGAAAAAAATAGCAAAATTATTCGCTCTCTTATTGATGTTTGTTTTTCATACCTCCTGTGGACAAAACCAAACAAACGTATCACAAGATAATTTCAGTAAAGAACACAATGGCCACTCTGAGTCTCAGCTTAAAGAGGCCGCCACCTCCAAAGTGCCTATCAGTATGGTTCGGAATATAAAGCAAGATAGGAACGGAAACATTTTGATTGCTGCATCATGGGGTGGTGTTTTTCGATACGATGGAAAATCTTTTACTAATCTCACAAGTAGTAAAATAGGTTTGCACAGATTCTGGGATGTTCTGGAAGATCGACGCGGAAACCTTTGGTTCGCTTCCACTGATTCCGGAGTTTATAATTACAATGGGAAAACCTTTAAGCATTTCACAACCAGGGAGGGACTTGCCAATAATCGGGTTATGTATATTTATGAAGATATAGCCGGTAATATTTGGTTCGCCACCGGGGGTGGAGCAAGCCGTTACGATGGGGTATCTTTTCAAAATTTCACAACGAAAGAAGGACTTTCCAATAATGATCTTACTACTATCATGGAAGACAAAGCCGGGAAATTATGGTTTGGCACAAGGGGTGAGCCCTGTTTTTATGATGGAAAAACATTTGCCATTTTCAAAAACAAAGATGGTAAAGCGTTTTACAACGTCTGGTCAATAATCGAAGATAAAAAAGGAAGCATTTGGCTCGGTGACGTTGATGGTCTTTGGCGCTATGACGGCAGCACCTATACTAGGGTATCCCAGAAGGGTGCTTACGCTATAATCGAAGATAAAAAAGGAAACATCTGGACCACCGGTGCAGATGAACCTCCTCGCATTGGGCAGGTCTGGTCACTTTCCCGTTATGATGCAAAGTCCTTGTACAGTAAAAAGCCAACTGTAACCGAAATTATGTCAGGACCACCAGCTTTTTTGGGACTTTTGGAAGCTAACGATGGAAGTATTTGGTTTGGCTCTGGCGGTGGCGTGTATCGTTATGATGGAAAGACCATCACGGACTTTAAAAGTGCAGCCGGTCAGAAATAATGTGTATTGCTGATTTTAAAATCATTGTCAACTATTATTAATCAACATAATTTCTGTAGAACAACAAGCTATCAACCGCTTACTTAATTTTAATTATTGCTCCTTTTTTCTTCGGTTGCCATGGGTCTGTAAAAGAGGAAAATCGTTCTTTGATAATTTAGCTGATAAAACTATTTCGGATTCCATTGAATTTCAGATTAAGATCGTAGCAAGAAAATAAACATCTGAAATCCATAAAACACTTTAACCAATTCAGGTCATGTTATTCTATCCCAGTACAAGATCTGTTAGGTTTTGAAATTCTGTTTGGCTTGTCGGCCCGGACTTTAAAGGGTACTGCCCACTCCTCACGTCGTGGCCGGATGATCCACCCGCACCTGCATTACCCAAGTGACCCCGCCCGGCTATCGCCGGGCTGTATTTTTTCGCCCGTCCGCTTTGGTGAGCGAGCTCACCACGCTACCGGACAAAAAAATACCCGCTGCATTTGCAGCGGGTCACTTGTTGCCCGACCTGGATTCGAACCTGTGCTGATAATCAATGAAATATAAGGCAAGTGTAAAGAAAACCGTAAAGGTTCGCTTAGTCAAGAACGGAATCCTGCTAGCTGCCTATTTCGTATAAAAAAATAATTGTAATTTGCAGGAAATGTATACGTTAGACACCATACTGGAAAAGTTGCGGCACCACAAGCCGGAACTCCAACGGAAATATCCCATTTCTCAGATGGGGGTGTTTGGCTCTTACGCTCGTGGTGAAGCTACAGAGAATAGTGATATCGATATTGCTGTTGAACTTAACGGCCCCATGGGACTGAATTTTGTCGCCATGGCAAACGAAATTGAAGATTTATTCGGGATTAAAGTCGACGTTGTCCCCAAGCGTTCTATCAAGTCTGCTTATCTTCCCTTTGTAGAAAAAGACATATTATATGTCTAAACGTGTTCCTTCTATTGTCATAAATGACATCTTAAATTGCATTGACCACATAACATCCTACACGGCGAATTTATCCTTTGAAGATTTTGCGTCCAACTTTATGGTTATCGAGGCTTGTCTTTACAATATTCAAATTATTGGCGAGGCTGTTGCGCAATTGCCGGATGATGTCAAAAATAATAGCCCACATATTCCCTGGACCTTGATAAAGGGAATGCGTAATAGGTTGATTCACGAATACTTTGGCACCGACCTTCCCGTCGTCTGGAATGTGATTAAAAATGATCTTCCTACTTTCAAATCGGATCTGCAATCTATTCACAAAAACTTGCTAGAACAAGGAAGATAAACACACCCTTTTTCAATTGATTATCCCAAGCTTGCTAGCTTTCAGTGAAGCCACGAGCACCGCGCTACCGCAGACCCGACCTGGATTACTTCCGGCCTGCACCCGCTAGGCCTTCACTGATCCACCCGCTTTGCATACCCAAGTGACCCCGTCCGGCTGGCGCCGGGCTGTATTTTTTCGCCCGTCCGCTTTAGCGAATACATTCGCCCCGCTACCGGACAAAAAAATACCCCTCGCAAAGCGAGGGGTCACATGTTGAACCAGGCTGGACGTTTCTCGAACCGTTTTCTAAATGATTTAAGGTTAATCGTAGATCTAAGTGATTGATAATCCCGCTCCTGGAATTTCCACGCGCGGTCAATTTGTTAAACATTTGGGTTTGGAACCAATCGGTTTGCGCTCAGGACCCGAAAATAATTCGCCTATCATTCGCTGCGGAGCGATTTTATGGGGTTAGCGAGGGCCGCGCGGATGGTCTGAATACTGACCGTCAACAGGGCAATGGCGAGGGCGACGGCGCCGGCCACAAGGAAGATCCACCAGTTGATCTCCGTACGATAAGCAAATGTTTCGAGCCATTTGTACATGGCCCACCACGCGACGGGGAACGCGATAAGCGCAGCGATCCCGACAAGGAGGGCAAAATCTTTGCTTAGCAGGCTGACGATGCCGCTGACGCTGGCGCCGAGGACCTTGCGTACCCCAATCTCCTTGGTGCGTTGCTCGGCCGCATAGGTAACGAGGCCGAAAAGCCCAAGGCAGGCAATGAGGATGGCGAAGACGGCGAAGGTGATGAAGATCTGACCGGTCTGCTGTTCGGCATGATACATTTTGTCAAAGTCGGCATCCATGAAGGTGTAGCTGAAGGGCAGCCCCAACTTGGCGGCATGGAATTTACTCTCGACCTGCCGGACGAAACTGAAGACATCATTCGTGTGGAAGCGGACGGCCATGTTGCCCCAGTAAGGGCTGACTTCCATGACAAGCGGCTGGATCTTGTCGTGCATGGAATTGTAATTGAAATCCCTTACGACGCCGACGACATGAAAGGCGAGTTGCTTGAAGTGATCCGACTCATTGGGCTTGACCTCATCCGCCCGATTGTAGAGGATCAGATTCAGCGGGTCCTTCACGCCGAGCATTGCGACGGCAGCTTCATTGAGGATAAGGCCGGTAGAGTCGGTAGGAAATTGCGCGAGGTCGAAGTTGCGGCCTTTGACGATCTGCATGCCTAGGGTGGGGACATAATGGTCGTCGACCTTGAGCGTGGTCAGGAAGATTGCCTTCTTGACATCAAGCGAGGCGTCCACGAACCAGCCTGGCTGACGGTACTGATCGCCGCCGAGGGTGGGGAGGTCGCCGGTGATGGTGGCGTCGGTGGCCCCGGCAAGGGTGAGCAGGTCCTTGCGAAGATTGGTAGTGCCATCCTGGCCGAGCGCCCAGGTACTATGGATGACGAGTACCTGGTCCCGGTTAAATCCTACTTCTTTATTGCGAATATAATGTAGCTGGCGGTAGATGACGAGGGTACTAACGATAAGCCCGATGGAAATAAAAAATTGAAAGACCACCAGGCTGTTACGGAGCCAGCTGCTCTTGAAGCCTGCGGCTATCTTCCCTTTCAATATCTGGATCGGCTGAAAGGAGGAAAGGTAGAAGGCAGGATAACTGCCGGCGAAACAGCCGACCAGCAGCACCAGCAGGATGAGGATGGGCAGGAACCGGCTGCTGAAGAGCGCGTCGGGATGGAGCGATTTGCCGGCAAGCTGATTGAACATTGGTAGTAGCAGGACGGCGATGCCAAGGGCGAGGACGAGGGCGAAGAGGCTAAGCAGGATAGACTCGGTGAGGAACTGGAGGATGAGGTGCCCTTTGGTCGAACCGGCGACCTTGCGGATGCCCACTTCCTTTGCACGGTTGGCGCTGCGGGCGGTCGACAGGTTCATAAAATTGACGCAGGCGATCAACAGGATGAGCACGGCGATGATGGAGAAGATGTAAACGAACTGGATATTGCTGTTGGCTTCGAGCTCGTAAGACTTATTGGAATGGAGATGGATGTCGGTGAGGGGGAAGAGGCGGTAATGGAAATGATTACCTGCTTTCTCCAGGTCGGCGACCGATGCGTGGACCAATGCCTGGAGGGCCCGGCTGATATGTAGGTTGACGACCGCATCTACATCCTTCTGGACCTCGGTTCGCGTGGTACCGGGTTGGGTTAGAATGTAGGTATAATAATTACTACTTAGCCAGTCGTTGTCGCCGGGGTCATTAAAGCTGTAGGATTCGCGGAGGGGGCGAATGAAGCTGAAATGAAAGTGGGACTGTTCCGGCATGTCCCGGATGACCCCGGTGATCTTGAGCGGTGTATTGTCATCACCTACCTCCAGCGTGCGGCCAATGACGTCGGTGCTGTTGAAATAGCGTCGGGCTGCACTTTCGTCGATCACGATGGAATGAGGGTTGTTGAGGGCGGTATTGGGATCACCGGCGATCATGGGCAGGGTGAAAACCTTGAAGATCGTGGAGTCGGCGAAGACAAAGTAATGATCCAGAATGTGGTCGCCGCCTTTCCTCACCAGTTGGTTGCCGGGGCTGCGGAATCGGACCATCTGCTGGATCTTCGGATAGTTAGTGACCAGGGTGGGGCCGAGGAATTTGGAGATGTTGGCGGAATTGAACTGGGTGTTATTGATGTAGGTATCCTCATCGACCCGATAGATGCGGTCGGCGTTGACATTGTAGCGGTCATAACTGAGCTCGTCGGTGACGTACAGGACGATCAGCAGACAGACACCGAGGCCGGCAGCGAGGCCGATGACGTTGAGGGCGGTAAAGCCCTTGCTTTTCCGGAGGCTGCGGAAGGCAATCTTGAGGTAGTTTCGGAACATATTCATTTAGAGGCTCCAAAAAAGTGCCGGGTATATATAGTCTTGAAGACCATCCTTCTATCAGGCCCGCGAGAGACCATGATGTTCGGTTTCGATACAGTGATCGTGCAGAAACGAGCAAAGCTCTCCTCGCCACCAAAAAAACAAAACCGCTCAGCAAAGCTGAGCGGTCACTTGTTGCCCGACCTGGATTAGCTCCGGCCTCCTTCGTCGGCCTCCGCTGATCCCCCCGCTTTACATTACCCAAGTGACCTTATCGGGCTATCGCCCGATGGTATTTTTTTGTTTGTCCGCTCCCGCGAGTAAACTCGCTCCGCTACCAACCAAAAAAATACCCCTCGCTGTGCGAGGGGTCACTTGTTGCCCGACCTGGATTATCCCCGTCACCCTTCGGGGTGCCGGAACTGATCCACCCCGCTTTACATTACCCAAAGGCCCATGTACCGCCTTCGGCGTTACCGTTTTGTTTCTTCGTCCGCTATTGTGAGCAAGCTCACATCGCTTCCGAAAAAACAAAACCCTCAGCTATCGCTGAGGGCCTTTGTTGCCCGACCTGGATTCGAACCAAGACAAACAGAACCAAAATCTGTCGTACTACCATTATACTATCGGGCAATCAAACTCCACAAGGTCCCTAAAAGGGAGTGCAAATGTACATTCTGTAAAACCATGTTCCAAAAGATTTTGCAACTTCTAATCCCCCCGTGCAACATATCCTCCCCAGCGGTGACCTTAAAGAACGCCGGAACCGTCCAATAACGCTGTTCCAGACCATACATTGTCCGTATCTGGCGGCCTGGCACTTTGTCCGCCACTGGCCACCAGGTCTGCATACCCCGTCATCTAGTCCGCACCCAACCCGACCCGTGAACCCAAAACTGGCCAGCCAGCCCTGCTAAAATCATAAAACAGTAAAAACCAATACTTTAAAACCAGCACACTATTCGCACCTAATCGAACCAATAACCCAAAACCTTATCCACACCAAACCATCCATCCGGCGCCTAATCCAACCCGGACCAAAACAACCAAAAATTCTCGAAAGATGATCAAAAACTATCTCAAGATCGCCTTCCGCAATCTCTGGCGTCACCGCGTATTCTCCTTCATCAACATCCTGGGCCTCACCGTGGGAATGACCGCCTTCTTCCTGATCTTCCTCTACGTTCAATTCGAACTGGGCTATGACAGCAGTCATTCCAAAGCCGACAGGATCTACCGCGTAGTCTCCGACATCAAAACCCCCACGGAGACCATCAATGCCAGTGGCCCTTCCTGGGCCGTCGGCGCACATATACAAAAAGAATTCCCCGACCAGATAGAAGAGGCCGTCCGGATCAACGGCAACAGCATGCTGATAAGAAGGGGAGACGTAAAATTCCAGGAGGATCACACACTCTATGCCGATTCAGGCTTCTTCCGGGTTTTCGATTTTCCCTTGATAAAAGGCAATCCGCAGACAGCCCTGAGAGACCAGCTGAGCGTGGTGCTGACAGAGACGGCGGCAAAGAAATATTTCGGGAAGGAAGACCCCTTGGGAAAGACGGTACTGCTCACCGGCGACGGGCATAATGCCACGGTCACGGGTGTCATGAAGGACATACCTGAAAATTCCACGATCAAGGCGGATGTGCTGGTCTCTATGACTACGCGGACGCGGAAATTCAATCCCAAATTGGATGATCAGTGGGGCAACTACGGCAATAGGACCTATGTCATGCTTAAGCCCGGTATCAATGCGAAGAACCTGGAAGCCAGGCTGTCCAAGTTTCTGGAAAAGATGAACGGGACTGAAATGAAGCAGTCTCAGATGTATCCTACCCTGTTCCTGGAGCCCCTGAAGACCGTCTATCTCTATTCAACCAGGGATAGCAGCAAGACTGGTAACATAAAAAATGTATACACGTTCATCATCATCGCCGTATTTATCCTGCTCATCGCCTGTTTCAATTTCGTCAATCTCACCACGGCAAGGTCGGCGGAAAGGGCGAAGGAAGTGGGGGTGCGGAAAGTAGTAGGGGCGGGTAGGAGCCAGCTGGCACGGCAGTTCATCGGGGAAAGCGTCATCCTTTGCCTGATAGCGTTCATCTTGTCTGTGGTCCTTTCGGCCTTACTGTTCCATCTATTCAACCAGCTGTCAGGAAAGATCATCGGCCGCAACATTTTCGAGCATATAAGCTACCTGCTGATGCTGTTAGGCGTGGCTATTGGCATAGGAATACTTGCCGGCGCTTATCCGGCCCTGGTCCTTTCATCTTTCCAGCCTATTACAGTGCTGAAAGGCAGGTTTACAACGGGCACAAAGGGCATCCTGTTACGAAAGGGTCTGGTGGTGGCGCAGTTTACGATCTCTATCTCGCTCATCATTGGCACCATCATCGTATACTCGCAGATGAAATACATGCGTACGGAGGACCTGGGCTTCACCAAGGACCAGAAGCTGATCCTCGATACGCATGGTGACAAAGGCAGGGACCCGCTTAAGCAGGCGATCGCCGGGTTGCCCGGAGTGAAGTCGGTGTCCATGGCAGGTTCCGTACCGGGAGGAGGGAACCCCGGCGCCTATTCACAGATAGAGAACGTAAAAGGGGATATGCAGATCGCCAACCTGGACCTGTATTTCGTGGATTTCGAATATATACCACAGTTCAAGATGAAGGTGGTGGCAGGAAGAGCCTTTTCCAGGGATTTCATGACAGATACCACTCAATCGATGATCCTCAACGAGGCGGCGATGAAGATGTTCGGCTACAGCAAACCTGAGCAGATCATAGGCAGGAAGTTCGATCAGTGGGGAAGGAAAGGCACGATCATCGGAGTGCTGAAGGATTTTCATTTCAGGAGCTTACAGGAAGTGATCAAGCCGCTTAGTATCAGGATAGAGCCCGATGGCTGTAGCCTGATCTCCGCGGAGCTCACCGGAGGCAAGGACATGCCCACTACGATCACAGCGATAGAATCGAAATGGAAAAGCCTTATACCCGACAGACCTTTCAGTTATTATTTCCTGGATGAATCTTTTGACAAGCAGTACCGGAGTGAGGACAGGTTTGGAAGATTGTTCCTGAACTTCGCTATCCTGGCCATTTTTATCTCCTGCCTGGGATTGCTGGGGTTGGCCTCCTATAGTACCATGCAGCGCACAAAAGAGATAGGGATAAGGAAGGTATTGGGCGCCAGCGTAGGTACGATCGTGAATCTTTTGTCAAGGGAATTCATGGTGCTGGTAGTCATCTCTTTTTTAGTGGCGGGGCCTCTCGCGTGGTATTTTATGGATAAGTGGTTATCGGGATTTGCTTATAGAACGAACATAGGCTGGTGGGTCTTTGCGATGGCAGGTTTCCTGGCGGTATGTATAGCCCTGTTCACCGTGAGCTTCCAGGCCATCAAGGCCGCAGTCACCAATCCAGTGAAAAGCCTGCGCACCGAGTGAGTGATCCGCATAGAACCTGGCCGGCACTTAACCCGGCCGGGCCTTTCTTAAACAAACTTAAACAACAAAGCCAGGATCGCATAGATCAACGTCGCGGCAAAGATCCCTTTGGCCGTCTGATCCCGGTGAGAATTAATATAATAGGTGAAAAGTGCGATATTCAGCAGGAGACAGGGTACCGACACGGCCGTGATCTGGTCCCGATGGGTATGCAGGAAGGAAAAGAACTCCCGGACAGTCACGGACGAGAACTTCACATAATAATAGATGATAAGGCTTATGATTGGGGCTACCAGCCCAAGCAGGATGCCCAACCGCAGGTTGTCTTTTTTGAAGATCACGATTTCCACGTTTTTTCGAGTTTGCCTTTTAGAACGTAATTAGTCATATCAAATTGCACAGGAACCACGCTTACGTAATTGTGTTCCAGCGCCCAGACATCCGTATCCCGTCCTTTATCGAAATTGACGAATTTACCCGTCAGCCAATAGTATTTTTTGCCCGTAGGGTCATTGCGCTCCAGGAAGTCCTCTTCATATTTCGCATATGCCTGGCGGCAGACCTTGATCCCCTTGATGAGTGAATCCGGTATGGCAGGAAAATTTACATTGAGTATCAGGTGTTTATCCATCGGGTGTTCCAGCACCTCTTCCACGATGATCCGGACGTATCTCCGGGCAGCGGTGAAATCCGCCTCGACGCTGTAGTCCAGAAGCGAAAAACCCACTGAAGGAATGCTTTCAATGGCCGCCTCGACAGCTGCCGACATGGTGCCTGAATAGATGACGTTGATAGAATGATTGCTGCCATGGTTGATCCCACTGAGGCAAAGGTCCGGTTTGCGGCGGAGCACTTTATCCACAGCCAGCTTGACGCAGTCGACCGGGGTGCCGGAGCATTGCCAGGCTTCCACGCCTTCAAAAAGATGGTGCATGGGGTGGAGACGCAGGGGATTGCCGATGGTAATGGCATGACCCATACCTGATTGTGGCTTATCGGGCGCTACGACGACTATTTTTCCCAGACCCCGCACCGCGTCGACCAGGTTGCGGATGCCGGGGGCGCTGATACCGTCGTCATTGGTGATGAGGATGACAGGCTGTTTTTTACGGCCGTTAGAGGAGGGAATGCCATTGTTGGCGGACTTGACAGTTTTCAGGGCGGATTTTTTGGCAGGCTTGGCGGCAACCTGTTCCTTGGCGCTCTTGAGGTCTACCATACCGTTTTGCCCCGTGTCCCGGATAATACCCGTTGCACCCGTCTTACCGCTGCGCGCTGTCGTACCCAGTTTCTCGTTAACGGAAGTTTTTGCCTTTCTATCTGGCTGCCCTGCCGCCTTTCTCTCGTTATTATTTTTTTTCTTTGTCATAGGTTGAACTACAAAAATCCACTTTATTTTCTACTTTTCCTCGAATACCCGATTTTCCCACCGTTTTCCCACCAAATCTGGAATTTTCAGCTGTTTGCAGTACCTTCGCAGCCGATTTTAAGCGGGTAAACCGTTGTGCAAAAAAAACTCCTTGTATGGCAGGACAACTTAAAGAGGTACGTAACAGGATAAAATCCATCCAGAACTCCCAGCAGATCACCAAAGCGATGAAAATGGTTAGTGCGGCCAAGCTCCGCCGCGCCCAGGACGCTATTATCCAAATGCGCCCCTACGCTCAAAAGCTGCAGGAACTGCTTAGCAACATCGTCAGCAGCTCCGAAGGCGATCTGGGTTCCAGCCTCGCCGTAGAACGCCCTGTGGAAAAGGTCCTGCTGATCGTCATCACCAGCGACCGTGGACTGGCTGGCGCTTACAATGCCAACCTCATCAAGCTGGCAAAAGCCACCATTCGCGAGCGATATGCAACCCAGGCTTCCAAAGGCAATGTTACTATTTGGAGCATCGGTAAGAAAGGGTACGAACATTTCGCCAAAAATAACTTCAAGGTTACAGACACCTATAAGGACATTTTCCTGCAGCTGAGCTTCGAAGGCGTGCAAGCCGCCGCCCAGGCAGCCGTCAAAGCCTTCGAAAACAGGGAATTCGATGCGGTAGAGATCGTTTATAGCCAGTTCAGGAATGCCGCCACCCAGACCTTCGTGGTGGAAAAATTCCTCCCCATCCCCAAAGTGGAAAAGAAGGCCGGCACTGCGAATAATGACTTTATCTTCGAACCAGGTAAGGAAGAGCTTATCGCAGAGCTGATGCCGAAGATCCTGAATACACAGCTCTTCAAGGCTGTTCTCGATGCCAACGCATCCGAACATGGCGCCCGCATGACCGCCATGGACAAGGCCAGTGACAACGCCAACGAGCTGCTGAAAGCATTGCGTCTTTCTTACAACCGCGCTCGCCAGGCCGCTATCACCACCGAGCTGACCGAGATCGTCAGCGGTGCTGCCGCTTTGCAGGGTTAATTGGGTCCCACCGGGCCACAAACTTTACATATGGAAATCGGAAACATCATCCCGCATATCGAAGCGCTGATCTTTGCCAGCGACAAGCCGCTTACCTCCATGGAGATCACCGAGCTGATCAACAATGCTTTTGGCTTTATGGAGGAGAAGCTGACGCTGGAGCAGATCCAGACCTCCATCGACGGCATCAGGGAGAAATATGCATCCGAATTCTATCCGTTCGAAGTAAGAGAAAGCGGCGGCGGCTGGCAATTTCTCACCAAGAAAGACTTTCACAAGACGGTGGCCCAGCTCAATGGAGAGAAGTTCCTCAAGCGGCTGTCCTCGGCAGCCCTGGAAACCCTGGCCATTGTCGCCTACAAACAACCCATTACCAAGGGAGAGATAGAGGCCATCCGCGGCGTCAGCAGCGACTACTCTATCCAGAAGCTGCTGGAAAAAGAATTGATCATCATCTCGGGACGCAATGAAGATATGCCGGGCAAGCCCCTGGTCTATTCCACTTCCAAGACCTTTATGGATTATTTCGGGATCAATTCCGCAGCCGACCTGCCCAAGCTGAAAGAAGTTTTTGCAGAAACGCTGGTAGAACCTACCCTGATCAACCATACGCCCCACGAGCTGTTGCCCGCAGAAGAAGGGACCACGTCCGAAGAACTTACGGAAGACGAGAAGGCACAGCTGATCGTCACGGAAAATGGCGAGCTGCTGGTACATGAAGAGACACTCGAAGAAACTACCGAAACATCCACGGACGAGACGCCTGACAACTCTGAGCCCCAGGACACCGGGTCCGAAGAACCCCAGGAACCCGAAGACACCGGGACCGAAGACACTGAGCTCGACGAACCCGAAACCACCGAATCCGCTGAACCCGAAGACGGCTATGACGACAGCGACGACACCGATGTCCCGGAAAATCCCGACGAAGACCATCCCGACGACCCCAAGAAAAAATAAACACCCTCATCAGACCTGTACATGTCAGCACAACTATCACCTGAATACCTCGTTAGCCTCGGGCAGCAATTCGGCACTCCTTTATATGTCTACCACGCAGAAAAGATAAAAGAGCAATATAACAAGCTGACCACTGCTTTCAGCCGTAGCAAACCCAGGTTCTTTTACGCCTGTAAGGCCCTCACCAATATCAACATCCTTAAATATATCTGCAGCCTCGGCGCCAATGTCGACTGCAGCTCCATCAACGAAGTAAAACTGGCTATCCAGGCTGGCTTTTCGCCTGGTAGCATCCTCTACACCTCCAATGGCATCTCCTTCGAAGAGATCATCGAAGCGCAAAGTCTGGGGGTGATCATCAACATAGACAGCCTGTCCAACCTGGAGAAGTTCGGCCAGCACTACGGACATAGCTATCCTGTGGGTATTCGCCTTCGCCCCAATATCATGGCGGGCGGGAATTTGAAGATCTCCACCGGTCATGACAAGAGCAAGTTCGGCATCCCCGTCGATCAGATAGATAAAGTGCTGAGCATCGTACAACAATACAATCTCCGCATAGCCGATCTTCATATCCATACGGGCAGTGAGATCAAGGACGTGGACGTATTCGTAAAAGGCATAGAGATCCTCTTCGACATCATACCGAAGTTCGGCGAGCTGCAGTTCATCGATCTGGGCGGAGGCTTTAAAGTACCTTACAAAGACGGTGACGTAGAGACGGATATGCAACTGCTGGCTGCCAAAGTGGAAGAAGCGTTCGCCAGCCATCCCAATCCCGGCGGCCGTCCCCTGGAAGTCTGGTTCGAGCCGGGCAAGTTCATGGTCAGCGAATGCGGCTATTTCATTACCAGGGTCAATGTAATGAAGGAGACGAACGCGGCAACCTTTGTCAGCGTGGACAGCGGCTTCAACCATCTCATCCGCCCCATGTTCTATGACGCCTATCATAGGATAGAGAACATCAGCAATCCCAACGGCACACCTAAAAGATATTCCGTTGTCGGTAATATCTGCGAGACCGATACCTTCGCCTGGGATCGCACCATCAATGAAGTGCATGAAGGCGATTATCTCGTCTTCTACAATGCCGGCGCCTATGGCTTCGAAATGTCCTCCAACTTCAATTCCCGCTACAAGCCGGCCGAAGTGATGGTGAAAGAAGGGGAGGCGCACCTCATCCGTCGAAGGGATACTTTTGATGACCTCCTTCGCAACCAGGTGATCCTCTAACGCTGGTGCCCTTTGTCGTAATTTACCATCCAATAGATACCGAACTTGTCGGTAAACATACCGAAATAGGCGCCCCAGAAAGTATCGCCCAGGGGCATGGTGACCTGTCCCCCTGCTGACAGGCCGTTGAACAACTTTTCGGCTTCCTCTTTGCTGTTGGGATGAATGGCGATAGACACGTTATTCCCTTTGTTCACAGCACCCATACTATCCGGTGTATCACTTCCCAGCAGGATCGTTTTCTCGCCGATGGGCAGGGCTACGTGCATGATCTTTTTCTTTTCACTGGGTGCGCCCTGGTATTCAGCCGGGGAATCGCCAAAACGCATGATGGTTTGGAACTCGCCTCCGAATACAGACTTATAAAAGTTGAACGCTTCTTCACAGTTGTCTCCAAAAGTGAGATAAGTGCTTATTTCAGCCATGGCAATAGTTTTTAAGATGATAGAATGCATCAAATCTACTACACCCATACCTGAAAGGCACGGGGTGTTCACGACAACCTGAGGGGGCGATCGTGACTTTGTGCAATACATCGGAATTTCATTACATTTAGATAAATAATTGTATCCATATGCCAATCAGGATGGTGGACGATCCCCAGGACCCGGACCAGGATAGTGGTGATGACAGTGGAGGTAGTGGAGGAGGCGGCGGCTTCCCCGGCGGAGGGGGCGGCGGCGGTGGAATATTTGGGATCCTTTTTCTCTTACTTGGTCTGTTCCGGGGCCGTGGTCTGATCCTCCTGCTCATCATTCTCGGAGGGGGCTATTTCCTGCTAAGGGGTGGGGGCTGTAATGGCGGCAGCGGTGGCGGCATCCTGCACGATGTGGCACAGCAGCTGTCCACCGGTGGGTATCTCGACCCCCGGCAATTTGAAAGGGCCAATATTTACGAATCGCTCTCGGACGACTCGACAAAGAACCCGCTGCCGGAGCATGCCGACCTGCAACAATTTGCGCCCGGGGTGGGGGACCAGGGTCATCAGGGCAGCTGTGTGGCCTGGAGCAGCGCTTATGGCGCCCGCACCATCGCCGAGGCCGCCCGCACCGGGCAGGACCCTAACAGCCTCCGGTATAGTCCGGCCTTTCTATACAACCAGATAGGGCTGGAAGGCTGCGAAGGCTCCTATATCATCCGGGCCATGGAATACATGACGAACAATGGGGCCGTAGCATACGATGATTTTCCCTATACTGATAAGGATTGCACGCGCCAGCCAGACGACCGCCTGCTGGAGGCCGCCCGGCAGCACCGCATGCGTGGCTTCAATCGACTCACGCCCGGCGACAGGAACAATGTGGTCGACCTGCGTGCTATCAAAGAGAACCTTAACCAGGGCGCACCCGTCGTCATCGGTATGATGGTCGGCGGTACCTATATGCAGGATATGATGGGGAAGGACCTTTGGGAGCCTACCGATGAAGACCTTAGTATGATGGGCTTTGGCGGCCATGCACAATGCGTGGTGGGCTATGATGATACAAAATATGGCGGCGCTTTTCATATCATGAACAGCTGGGGACCCTCCTGGGGCAGGGACGGCTTTGCCTGGGTGCGTTACCGTGACTTCCGCCGTTTTGTACGCGAAGCCTATGGACTGGAGCCGATGGACAAGGTGGGGGCGGCGGCAAATACGCCCTTTGCCTGTGAGATCGGTCTCGTACAGGTGACCTACCAGGGCAAAAAAACGGTCCCCGGGGACTACATACCCCTGCAGACCAGGGATGGCAACATCTTCGAGACGGTGGCGCCTGTAAAGAAAGGCACCCGCTTCAAGATGGAAGTGCACAACTCCACCGAATGTTATGTCTATGTTTTCGGAAAGGAGACAGACGGCACCAGCTATACGCTGTTTCCCTATCCCCGTAATGACAATCCCGCTAAAACGAAATATTCGCCCTTCTGCGGCATTACGGGATACAGGCTCTTTCCAAAAGATAAGAGCATGATGCCCGATAGCATCGGCACCCGTGACGAGATGGCCGTTGTTGTAAGCCGGCGCCCGCTGGACTGGTTTCAGCTGAATAAGAAGATCAGCGCCAACCCCAGCCAGGACTATGGCGCCAGGGTGAATGCCGCCCTCGGCGAAAAGGCGCTCCGGGATATTAAATTCCTGAGCTCTGCCAAAGGCAATATGCAGTTCTCTGTGAAAGGAGGAATAGATACTACCGCGGTGGTCGCCACGGTAGTTCAGATAAGTAAACAATAATTATATGGACCAGGCATCCTTTTTCCGGGTGGTGAACCATCCTGTGAAATTCAAGCTCTTCCTCCTTACCCGGCTGCCCAGCGCTTTTTTTGCCGGCCTTCACATGCGGGATGCGGACCAGGAGCGCTGCGCCGTCACCGTTCCATATAAATGGTTCACGAAGAACCCTTTCCGTTCCACCTACTTCGCCTGCCTGAGCATGGCGGCAGAAATGTCCACCGGCGTACTGGCAATGGCGCATATCCAGGGCAGAAAGCCATCCTTATCCATGCTTGTCGTGGCGACAGAAGCCGCCTACTTTAAAAAAGCCACAGGCCGCTCGCTCTTCGTATGCAACGACGGATCGTTGATACGAAATGCAATAGAACAAGCCGTCGTCACAGGCGAAGCCGTCACTGTCCGGGCAACCTCCGTTGGCTCTGATGAGGCCGGAGAGGTGATCGCCGAATTCTTTATCACCTGGTCGTTCAAAGTAAGGTCCGTTCACCGCCCCGGATGATCGCTTTCTTAGTTCTTAATCAGCGTCAAGGTCTTGGATATACCGTTGTTGCCGCTGACACGTACATAATAGACGCCTTTTACAAGCCGGGAAATATCCAGGGACGTATACGTTTCTCCCTTTGCCAGCCTGGCCGGCTGCGACCATTGCACTCTGCCTGCGATGTCCATCACCGTCACCATTAGTGCCTCTGCCGCGGGGAGTGCAGTATATAACATGGTCGTTCCTCCCGTCGTATAATTAGGCCTGAGCGCTATCTGTTCTGCCACATTTTGAGCGCCGATACTGATGATGCTGCTGTAGCTGATAGCGTGGTCCAGGTTTGCCATTTTTAGCCTGTAGCGGACAGCGCCGCCTCCTGCTTCATCCACCAACGAATAAGCCGTTTTCCCACTCTCCCCTTTCACCGTCCCTGCCTCCGTAAAATGTTCCCCATCCGTAGATCGCTCCACAGTGTAGGTCTGTATGGCAAAGGCCGGATTCACCGCCCACGACAAATTTACAGCAGGGCCGGCTTGTCTTTCAGCATTGAAAGATTGGATCATGATCGGAAGGACCGTGGGAATTCCTATAGTGGTGAAGGCGGTGCTGGCGGATGAACAGTTGCCGGCATTTTTTATGATCACCCGGAAACGGTTGGTATAGGTCGCATTGGTGACACTGTTAATAGTCAGCGTGCTGCTCGTCGCTCCGCTATAGGCAGTGTTGGAAGTGGAGATCGGGGTAAAGGCGCCGGCGCCGACCGCTACATACCATTGATACTTAAATGGGCCTGTGCCGGCCGTGACGGTGGCGCTGATACTGACACTGGATCCTATGCCGCCGGAAACCAACCCGGCAGCCGGCAGCGTAAAATCTGCCAGCGTAGGCACCAGTTGGGTCGTAACGCCGCTGGTAATGACACAGCCCTGGCCGTCATTGGCGGTATACCGGTACCGGTAGTTGTTGTTCGACACCGTCAATGGGCTGATCACCAGGCTTGCTGCGGATCCCCCGCTATACGTCGCACCGCTGGGGTCCGGTCCGTCGATGACGTTCGACCAGCTGCTCCCACCGTTGGTGCTCACCTGCCATTGATAGGAAACACCGGCAGTGCCGGCGGCATTTAAGGTTCCCGCCGTACCGGGACAGTTTGTTACAGAGGCATCATCAAGGCTGATGTCCGGACCTACATTCAGAACGGCCTGGATAGATGTAACCTTGCTTCCCCCATTTACAAATACATTGCTCCGGTATTTATTCCCGTTCATGGTCGATGGAGCGCGGGTGATGGTCAACGTCGAACTGGCTGTTCCTGTATAAATGCCGTTGGCAGGGTTTACACCGGTCGTGGAATTTTCCACCAGGTCATTCCAGGTAGTACCGCCGTCGATACTTTCCTGCCACTGGTAAGTGATCGTGCCGGCCGCCGTGGCGGAGACGGAAAAGGTGGCATTCGCCCCTGTACATATCTTTTTATTTGCCGGCAGCGCTGGATTTAAGGTAGCCTGCGACCAGCCGTTGGTCGCCCATCCGGCCGTGAGACCGAGGGCCAGGATTTTCGCTTTAAGACCCGAAGAGAATAATGGTCCTCTTAAAAGAGTAAAATTTTTCATGGGATCGAATTTGGGGTTTTAGAGACGATAAACTTACAAAAAAATGCTCCGGATGCAGCATGTCCAGCCGTTTAAATATACCCTTATACCCCATTTGAATGGAAAGCACAGGTACTGATGCTGTTGAATTCGCATATGGCGATACGTTAGCAAATACACTTACGGTTTTGATATGGACTTTGTATAATAGTTTCCCCTTATGCACTCCGAAACCTGGAATTCACATGCACAAAAAAAGGCCGTCCCAAACTGGGACGGCCTGATGAGCTATTAAAAAAACTGTCTTACTTCACCAGGATAAGCTTGACTGAGTATACATTTCCGTTATTACGGATGATACAGAAGTGCGTACCTGCTGAAAGACCTGCTGCGCTTAGCGGCAGCTGATAATGCTGGTTGGCATTGGCATTGCCGTTGAACAGGATCTTCTCCCGGCTGCCATAGCTGCTGTATACCTCCACTGTCACCAGAGAAGTGGTCGCCGGAGTAAACGTGATGTACCCGGTGCTGGTGATGGGGTTGGGATAAGCGCTGTACTGGAATTTGCTCACCGGATCGACCTTGATGTCCTGCCCGAACGTTGTTGGGGCGTTGGTGAGCGGTGCCTGACCAACGACCATCGAACCGCTGCAGCCGGTGGTAGTACGGGTCACAGTCGTGGTAGCCTGGGAGCTGCATCCATTGTCGACATTGGTGACTACGATGGTATAGGTGCCGGCCGTGTTTATCACCGCTGAAGCGCCAGAAATGAAGCTGTTGTCAGGTGCTACCCACAGATAGTCGGCATCGGGGTTGGCCGAGGTCGCCGAGATGGTTACAGTGGGCTTGACGCAGCTGAGCGGTCCGTTGTTGGAGGCAGTGACGCCTGCAGGGGTTACCGTATCAGCTACGACTACGGTTGACGTGGATGACGTACAGCCGTTCAGCGGATTGGTGACTGTGAGCGTATAGTTACCCGGAATGTCCGTTTGTGCAATAGCCGTGTCAGCCGTATAGTTATTGGGACCAGACCAGCTGAAGGTGACGCCTCCGGTCGTGGAAGAGCCTTGCAGGTCAATGGTCGGCGTATAGCAACTGATGATATCGCTTGGGCTGGCGGACAACCCGATCGGTACGCTTACATTTTTGGTGACGGTGGCAGGCACCTGGGTAATACAACCATTCGTCGTGTCTTTCACCGTAACCATATAAGGACCCGCTAAGGTCGTCGTCAGGCTACTGCCTGCGGTGATGACATTATTCGGATCGCTCCAGCTATAGACCACACCCGGGGTAGTAGAGCTGCTGGTCAGCAGGACACTGCGATGGTCACAGGTGATCTGGGCCGTGGCGGGAGTAGCCGAAGTGGTCACACCTTCCGGAGCCTGGGTGTTCTGCGTAACAATGGCCGTGGCCGATGCCGTACAGCCGTTGGCCAGGTTGGTAGCCGTCAATGTATACGTGCCAGGCTTGGATATCACTGCCACTGCTGCATTAGAGACGGTCCCTTCAGCTCCTGTCCAGTTATAGCTGACGCCCGGTGTGGAAGAGCCCGCTGTAAAGGTCACGACATTGTCGGTGCAGGTGATCCGCGCAGAGACAGGAATTGAGGACGTCGTCAACGCCTGTGGCACAGTGATATTTTGTGACACCAGCGCCGTGTCAGTGGCCGTGCAGCCTCCAGAGGTCACTGTCAGCGTGTAAATACCCGGTGTGGTTACCGATGGGTTCTGGTCATTGGACGTAAATCCATTGGGCCCTGTCCAGCTATAGCTGACCCCGGCCGTCGAAGAGCTGCCGGTCAGCTGTACTGACGTAGAAGAACAGGTAAGTGTGTTGCTGGCTGTTGCAAGCGCATCCGGACCGCTGGTACCACTCACCTGTACATTGTCGAAATAATAGAATTCGTCCGACCCGCTGGCCCTGGCCCGCACGATGATCTGCAGGTTGTTACCGCTGAGCGAACCCACTGATATGGTGGTATTGGTGGTGTTATGGTTATTGACGGCTGCCAGGGTCTCGCTGAACAGCACTTCACTACCCCCGTTGAGCTTGTAATACACCCTGATATAGTCCATATAGGTACCGTCTTTGTTCATGGCGGCTCCCGCTAGAACCGAGCTTCTGATGCCGGCCGATATGCTGACATTCGTCTTGCCGGAGATATTGATGACGCCGGAAGCCCATACGCTCTCGCTGCTGGTACCCGTATTGCTGACCCTGAACTCATTGCTCTGTACGGAGAACACACTGCTGGAAGGAGTGCTTTGCACAGACCATGGTGAAGTGCCCGCATCAGACGTGGTGCCGTTGGCAAAAGTGAAATCCTCCGAGTACACTGAGGCAACGTTGGAAGTCACGGTGACAGTTTTTGAATTGGTGCAACCATTGGCAGGATCGGTGACCGTGGCTATATATGTGCCTGCGGCACTGACCACCGGGTTCTGCGCCGTGCTGGTGTAACCATTGGGCCCCGTCCAGCTGTAAGTGGCGCCGGATACGGTAGAGTTCGCAGCAAGCGTGATATTAGGCAGGCAGGCCAGTGCGCCGCCGGTAGCCGAGATATCCGGAACTGCTATGTTCTGGCTTACCAGCGCCGTATCGGAGGCAGTACATCCGCCTGCGCTCACGGTCAAAGTATAAATACCCGCCGTGCTGACAGTAGGGTTCTGCACCGTGGAAGAGAAGCCATTAGGCCCTGTCCAGCTGTAAGAGACACCCGCTGTGGTAGCGTTGCCGCTTAGTGCAACAGAGTTATCGCCGCAGGTGAGCGGCCCATCTGCAGAGGCAATGGCGCTGATGTTGCTCTGTGCCGTCGCAGACACCTGTACATTGTCGAAATAATAGAATTCATCCGATCCCGTGGCCCTGGCCCGTACAATGATCTGCAGGCTGGTGCCGCTGAGCGAACCCACCGATATGTTGGTGTTCGTCGTGCTATGGTTGTTGACGGCTGCCAGCGTCTCGCTGAACAGGACTTCGCTGCCCCCATTGATCTTGTAGTAGAATCGCAGGTAGTCCATGGTAGACCCGCTATTGTTCATAGCGGCAGACCCCGTGACCGAGCTTCTGATACCGGCGGATATGCTGACATTGGTCTTGCCGGAGATATCAATGGTGCCGGAAGCCCAGACGCTCTCGGTGCCCGTGCCAGTCCCTGTATTGCTGACCCTGAACTCGTTGCTCTGGACGGAGAACACACTGCCGGAAGGCGTGCTTTGTACCGACCAGGGGGTAGTGCCGGCATCGGATATCGTCCCATTGGCAAAAGTGAAGTTCTCCAGCCACAACGAAGTGACGCCGGAAGTGACCGTCACAGATTGCGAGGCCGTACAGTTGTTGGCAGGATTGGTGACCGTAGCTATATATGTACCCACTGCACTGACCACCGGGTTCTGCGCAGTGCTGGTGAAGCTGTTAGGCCCCGTCCAGTTGTAAGTGGCGCCGGATACCGAAGAGCTGGCACTTATAGTGACGCTGTTTGCACATGCAAGCGAAGCGCCGGTAGCCGTAATGTCCGGTGCCGCCTTGTTTTCCGTCACCGTTACAGGCGCTGAGACCGTGCAACCTCCGGATAAAGTGGCGGTGACAGTATATTGCCCGCCTGCGCTTACAACAGGGTTCTGGGTGGAGGACGTAAAGCCGTTGGGCCCCGTCCAGGAATAAGCCGTAGCCGTGGTGCTGGCAGTGGCGAAGAGCTGGGCGGTATTGCTGCAAGTGACGATCCCGTTTACGGAAGTGGTAATAGAAGCCGCAGCCGGGGTGCCTGTCAGCTTTACATTGTCGAAATAATACCGCTCCGTGGGATCTGAATTGCTGGTCCTGATGATCACCTGGAGCGTGGTGCCATTCAATGCTACCGATGATGGGGTGAAGGAGGCCGTTCCCGAGGTGCTGGTGCCGATGCCTGCCAGATCTTCATACATCAGGGTTTCCGCCCCGCCATTCAATTTATAGTACACCCGTATATAGTCGGTGTTCTCAAACAAGTCGCCGCTGCCGGGCGTTTCGCTCCTGAGATCCACTGATATTATTGTATTGGCCTTGCCGGAAATATCTATCACACCGGAAGTCCAGGTTCCTACCTGCTGCCCCGTGAAAGTAGTCTTGAACTCATTATTCTGCACGGAGTACGTGTAGGTGCCGGTGCCGGTGCTGGATGAGGTCCAGGGCGTAGTCCCGGTATCCGAGGTCGTGCCGTTGGCAAGCGTAAAGTCTTCCAGCCAGAAAGTAGTGGCGGTCGGCGTTCCGGACGTGACCGTCACCGATTGGGAAGCCGTGCACCCGGTGGCAGGATTTCTTACAGTGACCGTATAGGTACCTGCTGCCGTCACCGTTGGATTTTGTGCTGTGCTGGTGAAGCTGTTAGGCCCCGTCCAGCTGTACGTGGCGCCGGACACCGAAGAGCTCGCACTGATAGTGACGCTCGGCGCACATCCCAGGTTTGCCCCCGCCGCCGCCAGGTCCGGGAGACTGTTATTGGCAGTGACCGTGACACTGGCGCTCCCCGTTCCGGCGGAATTGGTCCCCGTCACGGTATACGTCCCAGCCGTGTTCACAGTTACGCTGGTGCCCGTTGCCGTAAATCCATTAGGCCCTGTCCAGGCATAAGTGGTAGTGCCGGAGGCCGATGTGCTGGCGCTTAAGGTGGTGGATGAGTTGTTGCAGGTCAGCAGGCCGGAATTGGTGGCGGATGCAGTGACACTGATCCCGCTGACCGTACAAGGCCCCGTCTCCTTGAAAACATCATAGTTCTCAATATAATAGTCGTTGTTTCCGGCGCTTACATTGTAGATCCGGATGACAAGCTGGACCGTATTGCCCGTGAGCATCGGCGACTTGACAGTAGGCGTCCCGAAACTTCCAAATTGCGCACTGATCAATGTCTCAGGCCCCCCATTCAGCTTGTAATACACTTTGACATACTCCGAGGAGGTAAAGGTTCCCTCAGATGAGATCTTCGCATCCACCTGGATATTGGTATAGCCCGCAATGGAAAATACCTGCGAATACCAGACCCCTTCTCCACCCAGCGTCTGAGCTTTGATGCGATGGGATTGCGCGGAAAAAACGACGGCATTGGGTACATTGGTCCTATCCAGGTACCATCCCGTGGCACTGGGGTCCGATATAGCCCCGTTCGCCGAATTCTGAAAAGACTGGGTGATGATCGGACAGGCCGGCGTGGCCCGCACGACATCACCATAGAACAACAATAGCAAAAGGAATGGTATAATAGGAGCATTATACCTTTTTCGAAGTAAGGATACATTCATATGTATTGGTTTGGTTTACGGGTATGCTCAGACAAAGAGCGATAACGGTCTATAATGACCGCATTATGACATAGAATAAGGGTAACTATGTACTATAGACGATGAGGCAAAGTACAGATTTTGTGTCAGCCACTGACATGCAACAGCTATTAAGTGCAGCCATAGCCGTCCCCGATTTTGGTATGTGAGAATAGGAAATATATAAATCAGGAATAATCATGTTTGTCTCACGAACACTTACAGCAGGAAGTAGTAAAGAAATGAATGATTTATAAATGCGCCGGCTAGGGACTTACAGCAGGATTTTTTACCTCCTTTTTCCTTACCTTCAACCATTCATGTTAAATCAAACATATGAAGATCGCTTTTCATGGAGCAGCTCGCGTCGTCACCGGATCCAAACATCTGATCACCTTAAAGAATGGGAAGAAATATTTGCTCGACTGCGGCATGTTCCAGGGAATGGGCGCCCAGACCGATGCGCTCAACCGTAACTGGGGCTTCGTTCCCGCGGAAGTGGATACCCTCATCCTCTCCCATGCCCATATCGATCACAGCGGTCTGATACCCAAGCTGGTGAAAGACGGTTTTCAAGGCAGGATCTTCTGCACGCCCGCTACCAGGGAGCTGACAGGCCTGCTGCTGGAAGATTCCGCCGGCATCCAGGAAGACGAAGTGAAATACACCAATAAGAAAAGGGCCCAGGAAGGACTCCCTTACCTTCAGCCCCTGTATACCGGGCAGGACGCCATCAATTCCATGGATCACTTCAATACCGTGGAATATGATACATGGCATGCTATCGACGAGGACGTGCAGGTACTGTACACCGATGCCGGGCATATCATCGGCAGCGCAGCCGTAAGCCTGCGGATAAAAGAAGATGGAAAAGAAGTACACCTGACCTTCAGTGGCGACGTAGGCCGCTACCGGGACGTGATCCTGAGATCCCCGTCAGTATTCCCCCAGGCAGATTATATACTCATCGAGTCCACCTATGGCAATAGCCTGCATGATCCCGCGGACACCACGCCGGACCTGCTGCTGAAATGGATCGAACGCACCTGCGTGGAAAAAAAGGGTAAGCTCATCATCCCTGCATTCAGTGTAGGCCGTACGCAGGAGATCCTTTTTGCGCTGAATACCCTGGAAGAGGAACGCCGCCTGCCGGCACTGGATTACTTTGTGGACAGCCCGCTGAGCATTTCAGCTACGGAGGTGGTGAAAAAATATCCGCAACTGTTCAATAAGACCATCCAGAAAGTACTGGAGACGGACAAAGACCCCTTTGCCTTCAAAGGTTTGAAATATATCAAGACAGTGGCAGAATCCAAGCTGCTGAACTATCGAAGCGAACCCTGTGTCATCATCTCCGCCAGCGGTATGGCCGATGCGGGACGGGTGAAGCATCATATCAGCAATAATATAGAGAACTCCCGCAACACCGTCCTGATGGTGGGCTATTGCGAACCCCGTTCCCTGGGTGGCCGCTTGATGGCCGGCGCCAAAGAAGTGCATATCTTCGGAGCGCTCAAGGAAGTGAATGCCGAGATCGGCAGCATCCGCAGCATGAGCGCCCATGGGGACTTCGAAGACCTCAGCCAGTTCCTCGCCTGCCAGGACCCGAAGCAGGTGAAAAAGCTGTTCATCGTCCATGGCGAATACGATGTCCAGCAGGCTTTCAGGGACAGGTTGATCCGTAAGGGGTTCGCCGACGTGGAGATTCCCGACCTCCATTATGAAACGGGACTGCCCCTGTCCTGATACAATGCAAAACCGTATTTTGGTCCCTACATTCCTGCTTTTCATGGATATTTATTGCCTGTTAGTCCATGAAAAGATAACTTGCGCCAAAAGTTGACCAATGATACGCCTGCTTTCCAGGTATAAGTGGCACCTCATTTTCTGGGTTGCCTATTTTGTATTCTGGGTATTTTTTTCTGTCTTCCAGTATGGCAACACCTACGGGAAGGCCCTGCTTTATACCACGGCATGGTTCACCGGCCAGGCCAGCAGCGCCTATCTGACTGTCTATTGGCTGATGCCACGGTATTTCAACCGGCGGCGTTATATGATGTTCTCGCTTTTTTACCTGCTGATGCTGGCAGGCGCTGCCGGGCTGATCCTGGGCTGCATGCTGGCGATCCACCACTACCTGCACCAGCCGCTGCCCGTTCCTGTCAGGACCGAATTCATTTATTTGTTGATCGGGAACTTCTATACCAGCTTTCTTACAGTGGCCGTCAAGGCCATCCGCGATAAGATCCGAAGTGATAGAAGGACGGCCCTCCTGGAAAAAGAAAAGACAGACAGCGAGCTGCGCTTCCTTAAATCCCAGATGAACCCTCATTTCCTTTTCAACGCCATCAACAGCATCTACGTCCTCATAAAAAAAGATCCCGATTTCGCCGGTCATACACTGGTGAAATTTGCCGATATGCTGCGTTATCAGCTCTACGAATGTAATTCAGATGTCATACCGATAGAAAAGGAGATAGGCTATCTCGATAACTATATCCAATTGGAAAAGCTTCGTAAAGGAGATTTGATCCAGACCGATTATAATGTCAGCGCTTCCACGGGCAAATTTTCCATTGCCCCCCTGCTGCTGATCCCCTTTGTTGAAAATGCCTTTAAATACGTATCTAATTGTCCGGATAAGAATAACTTTGTGGCAGTAGACCTTAACTTCCAGGATAATATCTTTGAGCTCAGCGTGGAGAACTCCATAGACGAAGACGCGATGCTACCCAAGGAAAAGACCTGGGGAGGGATAGGATTGGAGAATGTCAGACGAAGGCTGCAGCTGATCTATGATGGCCGCCATGCCCTGGACATCAGCACCACGGCCGACGTCTTCTCCGTTCTGCTCACAATAAAGATCGAATGAAGATACGCTGTATAATAGTGGATGACGAGCCCCTGGCAAGGGAAGGCATGGAACTGCTGGTAAAAGAGGCCGGCTTCCTGGAATTACGCGCCACCTGCAGCAATGCCATCGAAGCCAACAGGGTGCTGGCAGAGCAGGAGATAGACCTCATTTTTCTGGATATACAGATGCCCAGGATCAGGGGAATTGATTTTCTCAGGAGCCTGGCCGTACGCCCGCTTGTTATCATCACCACCGCCTATCCTCATTATGCCATGGAAGGGTTTGAGCTGAATGTGCTGGATTATCTCTTAAAACCCATCACCCTCGAACGGTTCCTGAAGGCAGTCAACCGTGCCCGTGAAGCTATCCTGCCGGAGAATTACTTTTTTATCAAGACCAGCAACGGGTATGAGAAGATCCTCCACCAGGAGATCCTATTCATCGAGGCCCATCAGAATTACAGCTTTATCCATACCCCCCGGGGCAAATTTATTACTTTGACAGCGCTGGGGACTATCGAAGAGCAGCTGCCGCCTGCTAAATTCCTCCGGGTGCATAAGTCTTATGTGGTGTCTGTACATCAGATCCAGGGCCTCTCCGGCAACGAGATCACCATCGAAAAGCATAAGATCCCGCTCAGCAAGAATTACAGGGAAGCCCTGATGCGGATCATCGACAGCAGGCTGATCAGGAAATGACAGCCTGTCAACTTGCAAGGGCATCCGCCTTCATAAATTTCTTTTTGCCGGTATTTAATATTTGAATGACCTTTTTGACGTTTTTCAGCTCGAATAAATGAATGATCCAAATGGTACAGCGGATAAATCCCTTTAATTTGATCAGGGAGTTGGCTAACGTAGCAATGTCTTTGTCCCTTTGGGCAATAAAAGCCGTATATTCTACCCCGGCCTTTTGGCTAAGGTCCTCCGCAAAAACCCAGGCTCCGTCCCTGGCATTGCCTATACTGAATTGTATAAGTAACGACTCGGTATTGCCGGAATGTTTGCCTATTAAGGACAGTAAGGGCGATATCCTGTTGATATCATGAATGACCTCATAAGTCAGGGCGCCGAGGATGGCATTGATAGCATCAAAATCCTTGTGGATATCCTGTATCTGTCCGGCCTGGATGGTTTCCACCGCGGCTACTCCAAGGTCAAGGTTGATATGCGCGTTGATCCCCAGCAATAAATGCTGGATGAGAAGTATACCGCTTTTCTCCGTGGCTTCAAAGGCTATTTTCCATGAGTCGGTCAGCGGAAGCTTATTTCTCCATTGGTGCAGGGCGCTGAGATACCGGTTGGCGAACAGGACGTCAAGCCTTTCCATTCGCGGGCCATTCTCAAAATCGTTGCGGTCGATACCTTCTTTTACCTTGGAAGTTACCTTATGGTATAAAGTGGCAAAATACCCCGCACGTTCACCCTTTTCAGCGCTTTCTGCGATGATTACCTCCAACTCCGAAAGTAATTCATCTATTGTAGTGACTGGCATGACAGGAAAAATAAGGCATTCCAGGCTATTTGGCACAGGTGAAAACACGGTATTTCAGCCTCATTCGACCTTCAGGTTATTCACCAATTTAACGCAAACGTTTGCCCGCCGTCCGATAAGAAAATTATAGCACCTTAGAGGCATATGAGACTATTACAACGCTTAAGCCTCCTTGCACTCTCCCTCACGACCATCAGTCACCTCTCAGCCCAGCACATCATTCCCTATCCATTGTTAGTGGAAACCAACCCCGGCAATTTCACCCTGACCCCATCGACCACCATCCTGTACGCCAGCAGCTGCCGGCAGGAAGCCAGTTTCCTCCATGACTTCCTGGACCAGGACGCTCACCTCCGGATCGCAACAGCGCCTATCACATCAAAAGCACCTGTCAATACCATCAACCTCACGCTCGATGCCGGCCTCGCCGCCAGCCTGGGCAAAGAAGGCTATGACCTCACCGTGGAAAAAGACAGGATCAGGGCAAAGGCGGCCACCTCCGCAGGGATCTTCTACGCCATCCAAACCTTAAGACAGCTGATCACCTCCGGAACTTCCGTCACTTCCGTCACCTCCGGAACAACCAGCACCTCCGGCCCAACCATTCCCGCCTGCCACATCTCCGACAAGCCCCGCTTCGCCTGGCGCTCCTTTATGCTGGACGAAGGCCGTTACTTCAAAGGAGAAAAAGTAGTCAGGCAGCTGCTGGATGAAATGGCTTACCTGAAAATGAACACATTTCACTGGCATCTGACGGATGACCATGGATGGCGCATAGAAATAAAGAAATACCCGCTGCTGACCGCCATCGGGTCCAAAAGAGATTCCTCTCAGATGGGTGTATGGCCTTCCGGCTGGAGCAGCAAGGTCTATGACGGCGTTCCCCACCAGGGATATTACACCCAGCAGCAGATAAAAGACATCCTTCGTTATGCCGCCGAAAGGCATATCACCGTAGTACCGGAGATAGAAATGCCCGGCCATGCCAGCGCCGCCATTGCAGCCTATCCCTTTCTCGGCGCAGAAGGCAAACAAATAAAAGTACCCGTGAAATTCGGTGTACAGGATGATATTTACAATGTGGCGGACCCCAAGGTATTGACCTTCATCCACGACGTATTGGATGAGGTCATGGCTCTTTTCCCTTCACGTGTGATCCACATCGGCGGCGATGAAGTAAGATATGGACAATGGAAGAGCTCACCGAAGGTGATGGAATATATCCGGCAGCAGGGGCTGGCATCTCCGGCCGACCTGCAGATCAGCTTTACCAACGGCATTTCGAATTTCCTGGAGGGACGGCACCGGAGAATGATGGGATGGAACGAGATCCTGGGTGGAAAGGTGCATGACTTCAACGATAGCCGGGATACCGCCGCCAGTCAACAGCTTTCCCGACAGGCGATCATTCAGTTCTGGAAAGGTGATATCAGCCTTATCACAAAGGCAGCCGCAGCAGGTTATGACATCGTCAACGCCTGGTCAGACTTTACTTACCTGGACTATGATACCAAGGGCATCAGCCTGGAGAAAGCGTATGGTTTCGAACCCGTGCCAGCCGATCTGCCGCAACAGGACACGGCCAGGATCCTGGGGCTTGGCTGCCAGATGTGGGGCGAATGGATCCCCACGGTGGAAAGGATGAATGAAAGAGTATATCCCCGGCTGGCTGCGTATGCCGAGGTAGGATGGACCAGCCGTTTCAATAAAGACCTTCAGCGGTTTACATCGACGCTGCCTGCCCTGGAAGCCCGTTGGAAAAGCAAAGGGTACATGCATTGATCTGCATGTACCCCTTTTTTATCAGAAGATTCATCAAATGATCTTTTGCACTTCTTTCATCACGCCGGCAGCAAGGTCCCGGGCAGCATCCTCAGATTCGCCTTCCGAATAGACACGAATGATGGGCTCTGTATTGGAACCGCGCAAATGTACCCAACCCTTCTCAAATTCTATCTTCAGCCCATCTTCCGTATTGACCTCCTGTCCCTCATACTTTTCCTTCATTTTTTCCAGCAACAAGGGAATATTCATACCCGGCGTGAGCGCGATCTTGTTCTTCGACATATAGTAGTTGGGGAACAGCCCCCGATAAGCAGACATAGGCACATTTTTTTCGGCCAGCCCGCTGAGGAATAGCCCGATCCCGATCAGTGCATCACGGCCATAATGAAAGTCCGGCACGATAATGCCCCCATTGCCTTCACCCCCGATCACCGCCTTCACCGCCTTCATCTTCGTCACCACATTCACTTCCCCGACGGCAGATGGATAGTATTGCCCTCCATGCGCCAAGGTGACGTCTTTCAACGCACGGGTAGATGACATATTGGAAACTGTGTTCCCTTTCCGGCGGCTCAAAATATAGGCAGCCACTGCCACCAGCGTATATTCTTCCCCGAACAGCGTACCATCCTCACAAACAAAGCAAAGCCGGTCCACATCCGGGTCTACGGCAATACCCAGGTCGGCGCCCTGGCGTTTTACTTCCGCGCTCAGGCCCACCAGGTTCTCCGGCAAAGGCTCCGGATCATGGGCAAATTCACCGTTGACTTCACCGTTGAGCACCGTTACTTCCTGTACGCCCAATGCTTTTAACAACGCCGGAACGAAGATGGAGCCCGTGGAGTTGATACCATCCACCACCACCTTGAAATTCCGCCTGCCGATAGCCGCCTTATCCACCAAAGGATAGTCCAGGATGGACTGGATATGTTTTTCCATCGTTCCCCCCGGCTGCCGGTAGCTTCCCGCCTTTTCGACAGTGGCAAACAGGAAAGCCGCTTTTTCTGCTTTTTCCAGTACTGCAGCCCCGTCCGCCCCGCTGATGAACTCACCGTCTGCATTCAGCAGCTTCAGCGCATTCCATTGGCGGGGATTATGACTGGCAGTGATGATAATGCCGCCCCCCGCTTTTTCCCAGCGCACCGCCATCTCGACGGTAGGTGTGGTGGACAGCCCCAGATCTACCACATCCAGGCCCAGGCCCAGTAAGGTCTGAATGACCAACGTACTCACCATCTCCCCGCTGATCCGGCCGTCACGTCCAATGACGACGACAGGACGGGCATTTTTTTCTTTCAGCCAGCTGCCATAGGCGGCTGCAAACTTTACAATATCCGGAGGTGTTAAATTATCACCCGGATTTCCACCAATTGTTCCACGGATACCAGAAATACTTTTTATCAATGTCATAGTGAAGACCTCCCGACTTTATGGCCAAATATAGAATAATACAGGATATATAAATAACAAGGTAGCATACAAATGAAAAAAGCAACGCTGTTACCAATGGAAGGTATTTCTTTCAGCATGCCATATAAAGGGGGGATCAACCCACCGCCGATGATCCCCATGATCAGCAGACCGGAACCTTTTTTGGTGAATTTGCCCAGCCCGTCGATGGCCAGGGGCCAGATAGCAGGCCACATCAACGCATTGGCCAGGCCCAGCAGCGCCACAAAGCTGATGGATACATATCCTTTTGTCAGCAGGGCGCAAGTGGTAAACAGGATGCCCGCAATCGCGGAGAGCTTAAGGCCCTTCTGCTGTGAAAGGTACTTCGGGATGGTGAAAATGCCTGTTATATAGCCCGCCAGCATAGCGATCATCGTGAAGGTGGTAAAATATTTGGTCGTGTCCAGGCTCATGCCCATTGCACGGCCATACATCCCGATGGCATCGCCCGCCATTACTTCCGCACCTACATAGAGGAACAGGCAAATGGCGCCCAGCACCAGGTGGGGGAACTGGAAGATGCCCGTACGGTTGCTTTTTGCCTGTGCGCCGGCATCTTCACGGTCCAGCTCGATCTCCGGCAGGGAGCTCCGTTTTATCGTCCAGGACAGGACTACCAACACCAGCGCCATGATGATATAGGGTAAAATGACCCTGGCCCCCATCGCATCCAGCAATTGCTCTCTTTCTACCACCGTGGTCGCCGCCTTGATGCGAAGCTCCTGCTCTCCCGCCCCTTTCAGCACGATGGCGCCGAGGACCAGCGGGCTGATGGCTCCGGCAACTTTATTACAGACACCAAGGATGCTGATCCGCTTTGCGGCGCTTTCGATAGGCCCCAGCACCGTAGCATAGGGATTGGAAGCCGTTTGCAGTAAAGTAAGACCTCCTCCCTGGACAAATAATCCTATAAGGAACAAGGGGAAGCTTCTCGCCTGCGCCGCAGGAATAAAGATCAGCGACCCGAAGGCCATCACCAGCAGCCCCAGGGCCATACCATTCTTGAACCCCGTCTTTTGCAGGATATAGGAGGAAGGCAACCCCAGAAAGAAATAGGACGCGTAAAAAGCAGAAGTGACGAAAAAGGCCTGCACATCAGTCAGTTCACAGGTGAGCTTCAGGAAAGGGATCAGGATGCTGTTCAGCCAGGTAACGAACCCGAAGATAAAGAACAGGACGCCGATGATGACGATGGCGCTCGTGCCGCGGCGACTGACTGCTGCAGGGGTGGTCAGGGATTGATTCATATTGTAGAATTGCTTGAACCGACAAAATACGGAAAAGGCCCCGTCAACCCCCGGACAAACGGTTGCGTTATTTTCCCCTGGGGTCGTCCTCGATAAAGGCCTTATCATAAAAAAAGAAAGGGATTTCCTTAAGCGCGGAAAGGTCATCCATAAATTCCCCGGCCTGTGCATAATCTGCCAGACGAAAAATGGTGACCTGTCTTCTTTTCTGTCTGAGAACGATCTGCAGCTGCTCCCTCGGCTGCTGTCGCCAGGTCTTCAGATCGTTGACCATTATTTTGACAATGGAAGCGTGACTTACATAGATATTTTCCTTTGCCGACACGATGGAGATGCCGCCATGTTGAAATACAAGCGCAGCCTTAACCCGGATTTTGAGGTAAAAGTATGATACTCCGAAGATCAGGGCGCCGGACAATGCGCCGGTCAGGATAGCGCCTGATACTTTATACACAGTATAGGATTGAGGATGAAATATATTGGCGATTACCAATATGTCAGGAACAAAGAAAAAAATTACCAGAATGATGATCGAAATTATCCATGCGGCATGCAGGATGCCCGAAACAAAGGGGATCTTCTTTCTGAGTATAACTTCGTACGACATAGGAAGGGGCATGTAACCGCAAGTTACAGCTTAAAAAAGATCTTTCTCTTATACAGGAAGTAACACAACCCCCATTCCAGTCCAAAAATACAGAGGGAAGAGACGATCGCCTGTACAAAATGTGGCATGCCCCCTATTTGCAGCAATCCCGACGCAAGGCTGGTGACGTACCCATTGAACCACCTGTCCCCGACGATCTCGAAGAAAAGATAGATAAAGATGGAATTCATGCCCACCACCTGGAAGAACGTCAGCCGCTGCCGGTGCTGCCGCAGGTCGATCCACCAGTAGCACAAGGCCAGCAGCAAAATAGCATAGCCGCCGGAAGCCAGCGTAAACGAGCTGGTGGCTATCCGCTTGATGATGGGCGTGATATGAGCAAGGTCCAGCCCGTACCCCAGCACCAGACAAGCCAGTCCCCCAAGGACCAGATAACGCACCTTGATCATACCCCCCTTATCGCTTAGCAGCAGCTTGCCGGCTACGGCGCCCCAGATGGTGTGCGCAGCCGTGGGTATACAGTTGATGGCTACCCATCCTCCGGGGTTGATCTTGTGCATAAGGATACTGTCGATATAGTTGCCGAAATTATGCTGGTCGGTAAAAGGCTGATCAAAACCTGGAACGTGCACACCGCGATATAGCATCTCCGTCAGCAGCAACAGGCCGATGCTCACCACCAATTGGGCCGTGATGCTCCACCGAAAGATAAGGAAAGCCACCAGCAGCGTGAAAGACAATTGTGTCAATACATCCCACAGCTCGAAGGACAGCCCCCCTGGCCGGACCGCATAATCCAATACGCCCCAAAAGAACAGCCAGCCACTGCGCTTCAACGCCTTGCGGAATGATTGGCTCCAGCTTACACCCTTTTTCCACTGCTTGTCCAGCGATAGGGCCAATGCCGTTCCCGCCATGAACATAAAACCCGGCTGCACGAGGTCCCATGCCCGAAGCCCATGCCAGGGATGGTGCTCCAGCTGGATAGTGAGAAAATACAGCGGGCCGCCCCGTGCATACTCATTCAGGTGTGTATACAGTCCCGTGCTTTCCAGCATGAGCAGTACCATGATGAGGCCCCGCATAAAATCCAGCGACAACAGCCTGCTGGCGGAAACACTGGTGGAGAGATCGTTTTGCATGAGACTAAGATGCTGATTTTTTTTCACTTCACAACTACATTAGCCCGCACAAACGTTTGCGTAAGGAAATATACCCCCCCTGGATTATAGTTAAATATGGCTAACTAACGGTTAATATCCGTATCTATTAATTGTTGTTTTGACATTAAATTTGGTTTAATGAGAACGACCGCTTAACCAAACAACCATCATATGAAAAAATTACTGCGCGTATTGCTCCCTGCATGGGCAGGGATAGGGTGCTTTTTATCCCTGGCCATCTCCACACATGCGGCCCCTCCACTTAAAATTCAAGGTATCATTCGCGACTTCCAATCCAGGCAGGCCCTGGCCGGCGTTTCCGTACGGGCGAAGAGCAGTGTTAAAGGTACGATGACAGACGCCGGCGGAAAGTTCACGCTCGAATTACCAGAGAATGAGAGCTCCTTCGTCGTATCGGCGATCGGGTACGACCAGCAGGAGATCCGCATCAACGGAAGGTCGGAATTCAACATCGAGCTGAAGCCCGCCGCCATCAACCTCAACGAAGTGGTCGTCATCGGCTATGGCACACAGCGAAAAGGCGACCTCACCAGCGCCGTAGCCAGTGTAAAATCCACTGAATTTGTGAAAGGCAGTGTGATCGATGCAGCACAGCTGATCCAGGGTAAAATGGCAGGCGTATCCGTCAGCATTCCCAATGGCGACCCCACGGCCAACTCCGTGATCATGCTCCGCGGCATTACTACCCTGGCCGCCAGCGCATCTCCTCTCGTTCTCATCGATGGCATTCCCGGCAACCTGAATACAGTGGCTCCTGAAGACATTGAATCCATCGACGTGCTGAAGGACGGATCTGCCGCCGCTATTTATGGTACAAGAGGCACCAATGGCGTAGTGCTCATCACTACCCGCCGCGCCGGCGCCAATGCAGAGCCCACCATAGAATATAATGGCAATGTCAGCACCCAGACCATCGTGAAAAAACTGGACCTGCTGACAGCCGCCGATTATAAAAGACTGTCGGCGCAAGGCGACCCCCGCATAGATTATGGAGGAAATACAGACTGGCTGAAAGAGATCACCCGCCAGCCGGTGTCACAGATCCATAATATAAGTCTGCGGGGAGGGAATGCAAAGACCAATTACGTGGCCGACGTCAATTACCGGGGGTTGCAGGGCATCTTCCTTCATTCCGATAACAAGACCCTCACCGGTCATCTCAATATCAGCCACACCATGTTCGACGGCAAGCTGAAGGCGACAGCCGACATCGTCAGCAGCAACAATAAATATTATACAACAGGCGACGGCAATAGCTTCAATGGCTATACCTACCGCATGGCCGTCATTCGCAATCCCACCGACAGGATAAAAGATTCCGCCGGCAACTGGATAGAACGCAGCATTTACAATTATGTCAATCCTGTAGAGCTGCTGAATGAAAGCTTTGGCGAAAATGCCTACACCAATGTACGTTACAGCGGCAGCCTCCTCTTCGAACCCATCTCTGGCCTCCGGCTCAAAGGTCTGGTGGCCCAGACAAAATACAACCAGACCCGTGGATATGCCGAGACGAAAAAGAATATTTCCAACATCAGGGACGGACTCAATGGCTATGCATCCCTGGGCACCAATGCCACTACTTCCAACCTGCTGGAGCTTACTGCGGAATATAACCGTCGTATTGATGAACATTCCATCACCGTACTGGGAGGATACAGCTACCAGGACGACACCTACCAGGATTATTACATGCAGAACTGGGATTTTCCCACCGACGTATTCACCTACAACAACATCGGGTTGGGCAATGCTCTCAAAGATGGCCTGGCTACCATGAACAGCTATAAAAGCTATTCCAATCTCATCGGCTTCTTCGGAAGGCTGAACTATTCCTATCAGGATAAATACCTGCTGGCAGCCAGCATCCGGCACGAAGGCTCTTCAAAATTCGGGGCCAATCACCGCTATGGCAATTTTCCCTCCGTTTCAGCAGGTTGGAGGATCAGTAAGGAAGGCTTCATGGAAGGCCTCACCATTTTCAATGACCTGAAACTAAGAGCCGGATACGGCATCACTGGTACCGCCCCCACCGACGGATACCTGGCGCTGCCCCAGCTGGGCTACTCCGGGTATAACCTCGTTAATGGACAATGGGTGCTTCAGCTGCTACCCACCGCCAACGCGAACCCCGACCTGCGCTGGGAAAAGAAACAGGAAATAAATATAGGCCTGGACTTCTCCATCATCAGGAACAGGATCAGTGGCAGCATCGACTACTACAATCGGAAAACACGGGATATGCTGTACCAGTATTCCGTGCCGACGCCTCCCTACCTGTACCCCACGATATGGGCCAATGTGGGCTCGATGGAGAACAAAGGACTGGAAGTTCTGCTGAACATCGTTCCCATAACTTCCAAGGATTTCCAATGGACTACGAGCTTCAATTTTTCTACCAACAGCAACAAGCTCGTATCCCTGTCCAATGACCTGTATAAGACCACCGTGGATTATTTCGATGCCGGCTACACCGGTGAACCCATCCAGCAATCCACCCATCGTATACAGGTCGGCAAGCCCATCGGAAACTTCTATGGATATAAAGTAGTGGATATCACCGACGATGGGAAGTGGGTCTATCGGACAAAGGACGGCAAGACGACCCTGGACAAGGACGCGAATAATAAAGAGGTGCTGGGCAACGGCATTCCCAAATATTATGCAGGATGGAACAACACCTTCCGTTACAAAAACCTGGATCTCTCCATCTCTATGCGGGGCGCCTTCGGATACAGCATACTCAATTTCCAGCGCATGTATTATGAAGATCCCACCGTCACGCAGTACAATAGCCTCAAATCCGCCTATAATAAGGTCTTCGGCAAGGCCGTCCTGAACGACGTCCTGGAATATACCAACTACTATATAGAAAAAGGGGATTTCTGGAAGATCGACAATATCACCCTGGGCTACAATCTGCCCGTGCATAGCAAAGTGATCAGGGCCGCCCGGGTATATGTGGCCACCCTGAATACATTTACGATCACAGGCTATAAAGGGCTGGATCCTGAAGTGACGCATCCTCTGAACCAGCCGCTGGCCTATGGTGATGACGAAAGGGATAAATATCCCACCACCCGCACCTATACCTTCGGTGTAAACCTGACTTTTTGATTCGATTTATCCAAAACTGAAAAATTCACAGTATGAAACCGAGCACTTTGAAATATATCCCGTTATGGATCTTCGCCATATGCCTCCCTTTTTTCAACTGCACCAAGCTGGAAAATAAAGTATACTCCACCATCGACTCGGATGGGTTCACCCCCACGGAAGGCGACCTGGGTTCCCTCGTAGCTCCTTCCTATGGCACCTTGCGCGACCTGGTGATGGGTTGGGACGGTCTGTATGACGCCGAAGAGATCAGCGCCGACGAACTGGTGATCCCCGCCCGGCCCAATGGCTGGGTGGATGGCGGCGATTATAAGACCATGCACTTGCATACGTATAATTCCCTCCAGCCCCATATGGCCGCCGTCTGGGGGAATTGCTATTCCGGTATTAACAATTGCAATCGCGTGATCTACCAGATAGAGTCCGGCAAGATCCCCGTCACCTCCGGGAAAGAGCAGATCCTGGCGGAGTTGAAAGTCCTGCGGGCATTTTATTACTATATTCTCTGCGACAACTTCGGCAATGTGCCCATCGTCACCAAATACAATGTGGATAATGGATACCTTCCCACCCAGAGCCTGCGTAAGGACGTCTACAATTTTATTGTCAGTGAGGTTACCTCCAATCTCTCCCTGCTCAGCGATAAGGCCGACAAAACCACTTACGGGAGAATGAATAAATGGGCCGCCTATACTTTGTTGGCTAAAATGTACCTCAACGCTGGTGTGTACACAGGGCAGACAAAATGGGACAGCTGCATCATCGTCTGCGACTCCGTGAAGAACTCCCAAAATTTTATTCTCGAGCCAAAACAGAAAGACGTATTCAGCACGACGAACGAGAATTCGAAGGAAATTATCTTTGCCATACCCTTCGATGAAAAATATGCCCCCGGCTTCAACCTGGAATTAAAGACCCTGCAACCCATCAGCCAGCGGTCATATAACTTTCAGTCTTCTCCCTGGGGTGGCATCTGCGCCATACCCCAGTTCATCAAGACCTTCGATCCCGATGATCTTCGGCTGAAGGACAATTGGATCCAGGGCCCCCAATACGATGCTAATACAGGTCAGCAGCTGGGCTGCGAATATCCGCCCCTTTCCACCCAGGGACATAAACTGGAATTCATCAATAAATTGCCCGGCATCGATTCGTCTTCAGAGATCAATGGCTTCCGCCTGGGCAAATATGAGTTTGCCAAAGGCGCTTTGTATAACCTCAGCAACGACTGTCCCTATTTTCGTTATGCCGACATCCTGATGATGAAGGCAGAATGCCTGCTGCGTACGGGTCATGCCGATGATGCCGCGTCGATCGTGACGGATGTGCGTCAGCGTAGCTTTACCAATAACCCTGCAAAAGCCACCGTGACAGGCGCACAGTTACTACAAGGCAGTGTCTATCAATATGGAGTAGCCGTTAACGACGTGATCCAAAACCCAGAAGGAGGTGACGATATTCAATACGGTCGGTTCCTGGATGAGCTGGGGTGGGAATTTGCCATGGAAGGCAGACGCAGGGGAGATATGATACGCTTTGGCGTCTTTACCCGGAAATCCTGGCTATCCCACGTACCCAAAGGGGATTTCAGGGCGCTTTACCCCATACCACAGGACGAGCTGGATAAAAATAACAATCTGCACCAGAATATCGGGTACTAACGGTCGGACATTTACATGAGCGGGCCCGGGCATTCCCGGGCCCATTTGTATTTCTTATATATTTGCAGTGCACCAAAAGACTGCACATGAGACAAGCCTTCCTCCTTTTCATCATTTGTATGATGGCAGCCCGGCTGCAAGCCCAGTTCCCCACGATAGAAGAAAAGACCAAAGGGCTCAAAGCCTATCCCGGGTTCTTCAATTTTTACTGGGATGCGCACACCGGGAAAATATGGCTGGAAATAAACCGCCTGGACTCAGAAGTCCTTTATCAGCCCTCCCTGCCCGCCGGATTGGGTTCCAATGATGTGGGCCTGGATAGAGGCTTGCTGGGCGCCGGCAGCGTCGTCAGGTTCACCCGCATAGGCAATAAGGTATTGATGGTCCAGCCGAATTATGATTACCGCGCTGTCTCGAAAGATCAGGCAGAAAGACGGGCCGTCGAGCAGTCCTTTGCCCAATCCACCCTTTGGGGCTTCACGGTAGAGGCTGAAAGTAAGGACGCCGTCCTTGTCGACGCCACTGCTTTCCTGCTCAGCGATGTGATGCAGATAGCCAACCGCCTTCGTAGCTCCCACCAGGGCAGCTATTCCCTGGATGCCTCCCGCAGCGCCCTCTATCTTCCCGCAACAAAGAATTTCCCCCTGAATACGGAGATCGAGTCCACCGTCAGCTTTGTCAACAATGACGGTCAGCCGGGAGAGTTCGTGCGTGCGGTGACCCCGTCTCCCGGCGCCATTACCCTGCGTATCCATCATTCCTTTGTACAGCTGCCCGATAACAATTACCAACCTCGTGTTTTCGACCCGCGCGCAGGCTTTTTCACCATCTCTTATTTCGACTATAGCACACCGGTGTATGAACAGATAGAAAAACAGTTCATCTGCCGCCACCGCCTGCAGAAGCAGGACCCGGGCGCGGCCTTGAGCCTGCCTGTCAAGCCCATCATATACTATCTTGACAATGGAACGCCGGAACCCATTCGCAGCGCCTTGCTGACAGGCGCCGGCTGGTGGGCAAAGGCTTTCGAGGCGGCGGGTTTCAAGGATGCCTTCCAGGTAAAGATGCTACCCGACTCCGCCGACCCCAGGGATATCCGGTACAATATGATCAACTGGGTACACCGCTCCACCCGTGGCTGGTCCTATGGCGCCTCGGTAGTGGACCCACGGACAGGTGAGATCATCAAAGGCAATGTGACACTGGGCTCCCTGCGCGTCCGCCAGGATTATCTCATCGCCTCGGCGCTGCTGGCGCCCTTTGAAAAGGGCGTGCCCGTAGACACCTCCAGCCCCATGATGAGAATGGCGCTCCACCGTCTCCGCCACCTGGCAGCCCACGAAGTAGGTCATACCCTTGGCCTGCTGCACAATTACATCGCCAGCGCACAAGGCCGGGCCAGCGTGATGGATTATCCTCATCCGCTCGTCAGCCTGGACAGCAAAGGCAACATCGATCTGTCGGACGCCTATACCGATGAGATAGGGGACTGGGACAAGGTGAGCATTACCTGGGGCTATCAGGAAATACCGCAGGGCGCCGATGCTTCAACCACACTGGACAAAGTGATAAAGGACGCAGCCGCCAGGGGGCTCACTTTTATTTCGGATAGAGATGCCCGTGATCCGGGCGGACTTCATCCCAACGCCCATCTGTGGGACAATGGTAAAGATCCCGTCTCGGGACTACAGGAATTGATGAAAGTAAGGGCCAAAGCCCTTTCCCGTTTTGGCGAGAACAATATCCGCCCCGGCACACCCATGGCCATGCTGGAAGACGTGCTGGTACCTGTCTACCTGATGCATCGCTATCAGCTGGAGGCGGTGACAAAAGAAGTGGGGGGATTGTATTATACCTATGCCCTGAGAGGCGACGGTCAGGTGGTTACCCGGCCCCTGACAAAAGATCAGCAAAAGACAGCATTGAATGCCGTGGCAGACGCCATGTCCCCCGAACTGCTGGCGCTGCCTGATAATATCATCCGTCTCATCCCCCCGCGCCCGGCAGGATATAGCTATACCCCCGAGCTGTTTACCCATCGCACCGGGCTGGGCTTCGACCCTTTAGGAGCGGCAGAGTCGGCCACCGACCTGGGTTTGTCCTTCTTATTCAATACGGACAGGCTCAACAGGATGGCGCAATACCAGGCGGAGAACAATGGATTGGGCGTGACGGAAATGGTTGATCTGCTGATCAGCCGTACATGGAAGGCGCCCCATCTGCAGGGATTACCCGAGCTCATCCGCCAGCAGAACGGGCAGATGCTCTTAACCTACCTGCTATCCGCTTCCATAGATGAAAAAACGTCCTTTGCCACCAAGGCGCAATTACGAAATGCCCTCGACCGGCTCAAACCCTTGTTGGAGGACCTTCGCACAAAAAACAAAGGCATACCCGAAGAAGGGAATATTTCTCTCGCACTGGAGAGATTGAAAGATCCTTCCAAAGCCAGGGCAACGGTACGCACGGTGACGACGCCTCCCGGCGCACCCATCGGCTGCGAAGACGGGGAGTAGTGCCTTCACCACCGCACTGCCTTAAAAGTCCAGCCCGGAACAACCTTTTGCATTTCTACCTGGTCATCCCGCCTGGTAAGTCCGCAATCCAGGTATTGCTGATGTAACCTGGCCAGGGCCTCCCTGTCCAGCTCAACGCCCAATCCAGGTTCCCGGGGGACTGCCACTGCTCCTTCCTGGAATGTAAACCGGCCTCCTGTTATAATTTCATCCGACTGCCACGGGTAATGGGTATCCAGCGCATATGGGAGATGAGGCAGGGCTGCGCCTAAATGTACCATCGCCGCCAGGGAAATACCTAAATGACTGTTGGAATGCATGGAAAGGCCCCGCCCGAATGTCTCGCAGATCCTGGAAAGTTCCATGGACACACGCAGTCCTCCCCAAAAATGGTGATCGCTGAGGATGATATCTTCGGAACCCAGGGCAACGCTGCCAGGAAGGTCTTCCAAAGATGTGGTGCACATATTTGTCGCCAGTGGAATACGCAGGGCCTTCCTCACTTTTGCCATATTTTCCTGCCCCCTCACCGGGTCTTCCAGGTATTCCAGCAGTCCCTCCATTTCCCGGCCATATTGAATAGCCGTCTCCACTTTCCATATTGCGTTGGGGTCAACGCGTAGTGGGGTGCCGGGACCGAAAGCTTCGCGCAAGGCGAACATGGCATCGACCTCTGCCCGGGGTTCAAAGACGCCGCCTTTCAATTTAATAGATTGGAATCCAAACTCCCTGCACATTGCTTTCGCCTGATCTACGATCCCGGCAGGGTCTAATGCTTTTGTCTGGCGGGCGGCAGACCATCCGGTGGCAGCAGGGTCCAGGCCGAATTCCCATTTTCCTCCGGCCCCTTCATATTTATAAAAAAGGTAGGCGGCAAAAGGCACACTGTCCCGCATCTTTCCTCCCAGGAGATCCACCACCGGCAGTCCCGTCACTTTGCCGATGATATCCATGCAGGCTACTTCTATGGCGCTGAAGATATGTACCAGCTTTCGCTGGTCCCAGGGCGCATCGCCCCGTTGCGCCGCAGTCTCTTTGCCGAAGGCATTCTCCAGCAGACGGCGTATGCTATTCAGCTGGAACGGGTCTTTCCCGATCAGCAGATCCCTGGCTGATGCAAGGGCGGCGTCGATGTCCACATTGCCGGGAATTTCACTGACACCTGAAATATTATCATCCGTAATGAGCTCCACCACCGTTCGGAGGGCGTAGGGCGCATGCAGGCCGGCAGCATTTAATAAAGGTGGGTCGACAATGGCGATAGGAGTGATGATCATCTCTTTGATCTTCGGACCTGCTTTGTCCCGCAACGGGACAGTCATATTCTTTTGCATGTACATTTTTTCAGTTGGTTTTCAGATACCCGCCAGCTGTTCCATCAGCAAGGCGAGGGCGCTGTGATCGGATTCACCTTTACCCTCCGCCAGCAATGCATCCATATGCGCCGCCACCTGGGCAGTACCATACAACGGGACGGAAAATTCCTTACCGGCTTCCAGTGCGATGTTCATATCTTTTCTGTGCAGCCTGATCTTAAAGCCAGGGGAAAAATTCCGTTCGATGATCCTTTTCCCATGCAGATCCAGGATGCGGCTTTGTGCAAAACCTCCCAGCAGGGCTTCCCGCATTTTTCCCAGGTCCACACCGGCTTTCCTGGCCAGTGTGAATGCCTCTGCCACGGCCTGTATGGTCATGCCTACGATCATCTGGTTGCAGGCTTTGGTCATTTGTCCCGACCCGGGTCCGCCAATATGAATGATGTTTTTTCCCATGACCTGGAATATAGGCAGGGCCCGTTGAAAAGCCTGCTCCCCTCCGCCTGCCATGATCGAAAGCGTTCCGCCCTCCGCTCCCGCTTGCCCGCCTGATACTGGCGCGTCCAGGGCTTCCACTCCTTTCTTTTGCATCCATTCGTACAGGCTTTTCGCTGTTGCAGGAGCAATAGTTGACATGTCGATGAAAAGCGACCCTTGCCGGATACCTTCCAATACGCCGCCTTTCCCGGCAACCACATCACTTACGTCCGGTGAATCCGGCAGCATAGTGATCACCACGTCGGAATGTTGCGCTATCGCCGCTGGGGTGGGGAAGCTCCGGGCGCCGACGGCCACCAATTCCCCGGAGGCTTTATTTTTTTCGAGTACAGCTACTGGGTATCCGGCTTTTAATAAATGCAAGGCCATGGGTCTCCCCATGATGCCTAGTCCAATGAATCCTATTTTTTCCATGGTTCTGCGAAAATTTTATTTGACACATTTCAGAACAAACACATCTTAAGCCTAACACATCTCAGACCAAAGGCAGCAACCTGGCGGCAATAAGCACCCCGATAAGCCCCGCAACTCCCATGATGGTCTGCATGGGGGCGATCGTTTTCAAAGCCTCTCCTTCGGTGAGGTTGCTGATCTTGCAGACGACCCAGAACCCGGCGTCATTCATCCAGGGAACTAACTTCGATCCACAGCCGATGGCAAGGCCCAGATACAAAGGATGATAGGCCAGGTGCCCGTGGGTGGCCATGCCGGATAGCATCCCCGAGGCCGTGATCACAGCTACGGTAGCCGACCCCTGTGCGGTACGGACGACGGCAGCCACAAGGAAAGCCAGGGGGATCAGGGCCATTTGATAACCCTCTGTCAATTCCGCGATCCGTGTGCTGATGCCGCTTTGCTGGAGCATACCGCCAAATGTGCCTCCCGCCGCGGTGATCAGGATAATAGCCCCCCCGCTCATCAATGCCGCCTGCACGAAGGCCGTCAAGCCTTCCCTGTCTGTTCCCTTTTGCCGGGCCAGCAGCACCAGCGCGATGAAACCTCCGGCAGCCAGTGCAATATATTTATCGCCTAAGAACCCCAACAGGCGGATCAGGCCACCCATGAACAACGAGGGTTTGACGGAAGCCGAAGAATGCGAAAAAGAGGTCAGGGCTGTATTGACGCAGATGAAAATGAGTGGCACCAGTACAGGCAGCAGCGAAAGCCAGAGAGGGGGCAGCTGCCTGTCCTCTTTCATAGAAGCGAGCTTAATGTCCTCCAGCCTGGCATCCAATGAATCCCTCAATGGTATCGGCCATTTCCTGTTCGCATATCGGGCAAACAGAAACCCGGTGGTGATGGTGATAAGCCCCAGTAAAAAACCTCCTATCATCATGAGCCCAATCGGTATTTGCATTTCACCGACGAGGAACAAGGGCCCCGGAGCAGGCGGGACCAAAGAATTGGCCATCGATGCACCGGCCATTATAGCCAGGATGAACAACAAATAGTTCTTCCCGATCCGCATGGTCATTGCTTTGGCCAGCGGGATCATCAAAAAGATCACCGTATCGAAAAAAACAGGGATGCCTATAAAAAAACTGCCGGCCAAAAAAGCCAGCGGCGCTTTGTCGATGCCGGTCACCTTCAGCAGGGAACGTACGATCCTTTCCGCAGCGCCGCTTTCCAGCATGCACTTCCCGATAATGGCTGCCATGGCGATAAGAATGCCCAACTTGCCGCAGGTGTTGCCAAACTCAAGAGCAATCCTTTCTCCGATGCTTTTCGAAGACAGCTGATGGGCGGCGGCTTGTGTTGCTCCTTTCGCCAGTGCTGCATGCTCGATCACCGCAGCCGGTGTCATGATCGCCACGACCAGGGCTCCCAGCAGCAGGGCAAGGAATGGGTGTAGCTTAAGGCCGATGATACCACCGACTACGATGACGATACCGACAAATAATATGGTCAGGGGATCAGTGATGAACGAGGAAGCGATCATAGACCTTCCTTTAATTTATTTGCCATATTCCGCGCCCCCTGCGATACAAAAGTGCCATCCGCGCCGCAAGCGATCATTCGTATCCCTATATCATGATACTTCTTATGGTCATCGGGATTTTGTAGCAGGATGCCTGTAGCCTTACCGGCCTTTTGAGCTGCGTCGACTGTCGCTTGCACCGCATCCTTAAAGAGGGGATGATCGAATTGGCCGAAGACGCCTAACTCCATTGAAAGATCGGAGGGGCCGATGAAAAGCACATCGATACCGGGTAATGCAGCCACTGCATCCAGGTGGCCGAGCACTTCCGCCGTTTCGATCTGTACGACGCCCAGTATATTTTCCTTGGCATTTTTGTAATAGTCCGGAAAGTTTTGCCCAAACCCGCTGGCACGGACCATTTTTGCTATACCCCTGCTGCCATCGGGGGGATAATGCAGGCCGCTTGCCACAGCTGCGGCCTCCGTCGCGTTGCCGATCCGGGGGACCATGACCCCTTCAGCGCCCATATCCAGCACACGGTGTATCCTTTGGCGTTGGGAGCTTTCAACCCTTATTACGGCTGCGGCAGGAGTATGTTCCAGCGCCTGTAGCTGGTGAAGCACATCCTTTTCCACTCCTGCCCCGTGCTCAAGGTCGATCAGTACCCAATCGAACCCGGACATACCTACGATCTCCGCCGTGACGGAACTGCCGAGGTTCAGCCAGCATCCATGCAGCGTTTCCCCTTGTTGAAGACGTTTTTTTAAATTTTTCATAGCAAGTATGCAATGGTATATATTTTTTAAAGCCCGGGAGACATTAAAATTTGCATTTTGCTATGCTAAATTGTCAATTACCTGCCGCTGACGCACCTGAATCCCAGGTGCTCCAGCCCGCTGTCCTCCGTCGTCTTCATCCGCCGGGATACGCGATAGCCCGTACAATAGGATTCATTGCATAGGAAGGACCCTCCCCGGATCACACGCTTCCTTGCAAAAGGCTCATCAGGATCATAGCTCTTTGCCGGTCCTTTAGGGTTCGCTGCCCCTTCCGATCCTTTGTAATAATTGTTATCATAGTAGTCCGCACACCATTCCCAGGCATTGCCCGCCATATCATACAAGCCATATCCATTGGCAGAGAAGGAACTCACAGGCGCTGTGAAATAGAAGTGATCGGCCTCCGTATTCTTATCGGGGAAATGCCCCTCCCAGAAATTACCTTTCTGATGGCCGGTATTCACCGCTTCATTACCCCAGGGATATACATTATCTTTTAATCCGCCTCTTGCGGCATATTCCCATTCCGCCTCTGTAGGCAGGCGCTTACCCGCCCACCGGCAATAAGCGATAGCATCCAGCCAGGACACCTGCACCACCGGATAATTCTCCTTCCCTTTCAGATCGCTGCCCGCTCCATGAGGATGGCGCCAGCTGGCGCCCTGCTGCCAGGACCACCATTGGCTATAGTCATCCAACGGCACTGCATGCGAAGGAGGAGAGAACACCAGCGATGCGGGAACCAACAGGCTTTCATCCGGTTTTGGCGTGCCCGGAGGCAGGTCTTTTTTCAGCTGCTCCCAATCGGGCTTCCGCTCAGCAGTCGTAACATAGCCCGTCGCCTTTACAAAGGCAGCAAACTGTGCATTCGTCACCTCCGTCTTGTCCATCCAAAAGCCATTCACCGTGACCGTGTGCTTCGGATATTCATCGGCTTGTGCCTGTGCATTGTCGCCTCCCATCCGGTATGTAGCGCCTTCGATCCACACCATGCCGGGATGTTTGGGGTCCGTCTTCCCGGCAGCCACGGCTACCGCACCTGTTACACCCGGCCCAAACCTGGAAGGTAGGTTAGACTCGCACGACACCGCTTTTGCCTTCATCGCCACTACAGTATCCCTGGCTGCCGCCGGCTGCTTGACATCCCGGCAGGACATCATCACAAAACCCATGACACCTCCATAAAACCATTTACTGCAAGTCATACAAATATTTTTTTTCAACATAATCTTCCTCTTCATATCCGACCCCCAGCGCCTGGCCTGGCTGTCCTGTCACCTCGTCTCCCACTTCCGGTCCCCCGGCCGACAGCTCACTGCCCGCTTTGCGGGATTTGAAAATTGGCCAGAGGAACTGTGCATACCATTCCTCACCCTGATAATACGACAATCCAAAAGATGCAGGATAGCGCCGCGTGATGATCCCCGTACCAAAGATAACATCCCATAAAAAGAACATGTTCCCGAAATTCCCCTTGTAGTGACCAACCCCGTCGTCATTGCTTGCCGCATGATGCGCATGATGCGTAGCCGGCGTGGAGATCAGCCGCTCCAACACCCAGGCGACGGGATGCAGCCATTTCCTGCTGTACAATGGTTTGTCCCAGGGAATGCTGGAATGGGCGGCCAATGTGATGATGGATTTTACCCCCGTCACCAGCAGGGCCGCATATCCTAGCCCAAGGTACACCAAAGCCGCCGTAAGATAAATTTGGGAAAAAAAGATCGTGTATATGATGTTCTGTCGGCTGGCCATCGCCATTCCCATATAGGGCGCCGAATGATGCGTCCGGTGGAACCGCCAGAGAAAGGGTACCTGGTGATGCAGCCGGTGATACCAGTATTGCGTGAGGTCATCCGCCACCGCCACAATAAGGAATCCCCAGACGAGTGGCACCCAGGCGAAAACATTCTTCAGGCCCGGCAGCAATACAGGCAGCAGCCATAGCGTAAAATAAACCACGGCCGGGCGGATAAACACCTTCGGTCCAATGAAACAAACGATATCCAGTATCCTTTCATTCCGGGTCCATTTCTTCTCATAGAGCCTCAGCGCGAACTCGATGATGCCTACACCTACCATCAGCACCGGCAACCCCCATGTACTGAGATGCTCGAAGACAGTTTTAAGCACGGGGATTGCAGGCTTCGCCGGAGCCCTTAGCCAGGGCTTATCCCCTGTGATATACAAATAAGCCGCCAGCAGCAATACGGGCAATGCATACAGCAGTAGGCTGACGGACGCATCCCGAAGGATGCTGCGACCAGTTTCTTTTTTCAAAGGCATAAAAATGGTTTTAGAAATGTTGAATGAGCTTTAGTCCGACGAAAAAAATGAGAAAAGGGATCACGGCGACAACAATGCCGACGAGGATCTTTTTGGCCAGTATCACGACATCATGGTAAGTCATGGTAATTTTTTAAAAAGGCCCCCTCCCCAAAATGCAAGAGAGGGCCATGGGTTAGAGAATTATCTCGTTTGATGGATCCTTCTGTGAAAAACGTCATCCCAGTCGATGAAAGGATAGATATGGTACTTCCTGGCATTTTCGTCAAACAACGCCTTCAAAGCTTCCAGCTTCTCCGGATATTTTTTTGCCAGGTCGATGCGCTCGTTGTAATCCTCGTTGAGGTTGTACAGCTCCCAGACATCCTTGTCATACCCATGCTCGGAAGGGCCGGGGCCGCCAAAGGTTACGCCGCTACGCAGCAGGTCCAGTATATCGGGATGATGCAGGGTCTCGGCCTTCCATCCATCCTTGTAGATGGAGCGCGCCCCGAAAATATAATAGTACTGCTCTGTGTGCCGCGAAGGGGCTTTTGCATCCGCAAATGAATAGACCAGCGAGGTCCCCTGGATGCTGTCCTGTGCGATACCCCGTATGGCGGCAGGCGCCTTGATCCCGATGAACTCCAGGGTGGTAGGCAGCAGATCGATGACATGCCCGTATTGCGTGCGGATCTCTCCTTTGAAGGGGATGCCTTTCGGATAGAACGCGATCAACGGGTTGCGCGTGCCGCCCTCGGAATTGGCATCCTGTTTCCAATATTTGAAGGGGGTATTGGCAGCTTGCGCCCAGCCCAGTGGATAATTGGTCTGTTTGCCATCCGGTGTTCCGATCTCACCGATATTGTCCAGATTATCTTTTACGGCCTGCTCGTCAGGTGGCGCCTTGGCAAAGATCTCCTTGTTGATCACACCGTGGAATGTACCTTCCTTGCTTGCGCCATTATCCCCGATGATGACGAAGATCAGCGTATTGTCCAGCTGGCCCGACTCCTTTAAGAAGTTCACCAGCCTGCCCACCTCGAAATCCGTATAAGTGAGATAGCCCGCATAGACCTCCATAAATCGCGCATAAAGCTTTTTCTGGTTGGCAGTCAAAGTATTCCATGCGGGGATGTTTGGATTGCGGTCCGGCAATTGCGCCGCAGCCGGTATGATGCCTTTTTTCTTTTGATTTAAAAAGACCTTTTCCCGGAAAGCGTCCCAGCCATCGTCGAACTGGCCCTTGTAAGCATCGCTCCAGCTCTTCTCCACCTGGTGGGGGGCGTGGGTAGCGCCGGGAGAATAATAAAGGAAGAAAGGTTTGTTGGGCGCTGCCTTCTTCTGTCGCTGGATATAGCTGATGGCCTTGTCCGTGATCTGGGCGCTCAGATGCCTCCCGTCAGGCTTTACATGCGCATTGTCTTCCACCAGGTCAGGCACATACTGATCTGTCTGCGATCCGAGGAAGCCGAAGAAATGTTCGAAGCCCTTCCCGCTGGGCCACCTGTCGAAAGGCCCGGCATCCGTGGCATCTTCATCCGGGGTCAGCCCGTATTTCCCCACGGCAAATGTGTTGTAGCCGTTATCTCGAAGGACTTCTGCTATCGTGCCGTCACTGGAAGGTATCCGTCCGTCATACCCGGGAAATCCCGCTGAAAGGACCGTATGAGAGAACCCGCCTTCATGCACCGAATGATGATTACGGCCAGTGAGCAAGGCCGATCGGGTAGGGGCGCAGATCCCTGCCGTATGAAAATTCGTGTATCGCAGTCCGTTGCCGGCCAGGCTATCGAATGTAGGGGTGCGGATCACCCCGCCAAATGTGCTGCTGGCGCCAAAGCCCACATCATCCAGGATGATCCAGATGACGTTGGGCGCTCCTGCAGGCGGCTTGACAGCCGGCGCCCACCATTCTTTTGATTCAGCCAGCGTTTTTCCCACCACTCCCTGGTAAGGTTGTTGCTCCTGCGCCACGGCTCCTGAAAAAACCAGGCTTCCACTGGCGAACAGCATCCCACTGAAAAATCTCTTCGTATACATTTTTTATTTTTTGTTGAGGGCGGTCAGTGCACGCGCTTCCGATTGGGCCACCGAACCATCCAGGTTAATAAATCCGTATGCATGATTGTATTGTTGTCCCGCCGAAAGCACCCACTGCAGAAATGAAGCGATATACTCCTCCCGATCGTCCTTGCGGACCAGGACATTTACATTTTCCAGCGGTATCCTGGGATGATGGGTCTTCTCGATGAAGCCCACCACCTCGTCCAGCGTTGCGTAAACGTTCTCCTCCGCATCGGTACGCCCATTCTCGTTCAGGTCAATGGGAATGATGGCGATGCTGTCCACGGGCTTCCTCGTGGCCAGATCATAAAGAAAGCCGAGGTTGTTATACGATATGCCGCTGGGATCTCTTTTCACCGCGGCCAGGAGGTCCTTGTCGTCTCCCGTGACGCCCTTGCCTTTTATATCCTGCTGCCCGCTGCCGAAGTGGTTGGCAAAAGCGATGCTGGCGCAGGCCGGCTGCTGCCGTTTGTAAACGGTGAAGGTATAGATGGAGGGTATGCTTTCCTGTCTGCCGGAAAAATACACCTGCCGGAAAGCCGCTTCAGAAAAGCCTTTGGCCTGCAGGGCAGCCACGTCGGGTCGCCGGCTGCTGACCACCGGCAGCTGCGCATAGCGGGTAACCGCGAAGGCTGTCTCACCCTCTTTCACGTCGGCGGACAGCAGGGAATGAGAGACGATCAGCAGGTCGGCGCTGTCCGCAGGCGCAACAAAGGCCAGCCACCCAAGGAAGAAGATCGATATTTTTTTCATAACACTGGTTTAAACAACATTTATTTGATAGGCGCCTGTACCTCGCTGCCATTCGGATGATGGACCCTTTTGTTATATACATCATACCAGGAGATCAGTGGATACAAATGATTCTTCTCCGCCTGCTCGTCGAATTTCTTTTTCAGATCGGCCAGTTTTTCCGGGAATTTCTTTGCCAGATCGTTCCGTTCGTTGAAATCCTCATTGAGGTTATACAGCTCCCATACATCTTCGTCGAAAGGTTTATCCGCAATGGTCTGTCCCGGCTTGAAATCGAAGTCTACATTGTCGGGATGATGGGCTGCTTCCGCCTTCCACCCATTGTAGTAGATGGAGCGCGATCCGAAGATATAATAGTGCTGTACGACGTGACGGGAGGCAGCCGCACCGTCATTGAAGGAATAGGCCAGCGAAGTCCCTTGCACCGAATCCTGCCTGATACCCCTGATAAATTCAGGCTTGGCCAGACCCAACAGCTCCAGGGTGGTAGGCAGCAGGTCGATGACATGCCCGTACTGCGGACGGATACCGCCCTTGTCCCGGATACCTTTCGGGTAGAAGGCGATCAGGGGGTTGTGGGTTCCCCCTTCAGCATCCGCATCCTGCTTCCATTCACGGAAAGGCGTATTGGCCGCCTGCGCCCAGCCTAAAGGATAGTTGGTGAAGCCCTGGGCCGTGCCGATGGAATCGATGTCCGCCAGGTTCGACTGTAAATAATCCGCCTGCGCCTTCAGGCGGGCGGAATTTTTCTTCGGTTCGATAACGCCTTCGACCGTCCCTTCCTTGCTGGCCCCATTGTCCCCGATGATGACAAAGATCAGCGTGTTGTCCAGCTGCCCGGCTTCTTTTAAGAAGTTCACCAACCTACCGATCTGGTAATCCGTATAAGTGAGATAGCCTGCATACACTTCCATGAAGCGGGCGAATAGCTTGCGTTGCTCCGGTGTCAGTGCATTCCATGCCTGGATGCGCGAATTGCGGGCAGGCAGCTGTGCATATCCGATCTCGATCCCCAGTTTCTTCTGGTTCGCCAGCACTTTTTCCCTGAAGACATCCCAGCCCTCATCGAACTTACCCTTGTACTGATCGCTCCAGTATTTGTCCACCTGGTGAGGGGCATGCGTTGCACCCGGTGAGTAATACAGGAAGAATGGCTTTCCCGGGGCTATCTTCTCATGACGGGCGATGTAGCTGATGGCTTTGTCCGTTATTTGTTCATTGAGGTGCCTTCCGTCAGGCGTGACATGGGCATTGTCCTCCACCAGGTCCGGCTTGTACTGGTCCGTTTGAGATCCGAGGAAACCAAAGAAATGATCAAAACCCTTCCCGGTGGGCCAGCGATCGAAAGGCCCTACATCCGTGGCGTCCTCGTCCGGCGTCAGGCCGTATTTACCTACGGCATAGGTGTTGTATCCATTTTGCCGGAGTATTTCAGCAATAGTGCCGTCATTGGAAGGGATGCGGCCATCATAACCCGGAAAGCCCGCTGACATGGCGATATGTGAAAAGCCGCCTTCATGGACAAAGTGGCTGTTGCGCCCCGTAAGCAGCGCCGAACGGGTAGGCGCGCAAATGGCGCACGTATGGAAGTTGGTATAACGCAGGCCATTATTGGCCAGGCTATCGAAGGTAGGCGTACGGATCACACCGCCGAAAGCGCTGGTGGCGCCAAAGCCCACATCGTCCAGGATGATCCAGACAACATTCGGCGCCCCCGCAGGTGGCTTGGCAGGTGTAGCCCACCATTCTTTCGAGTCGCCAAGGGTCTTGCCTACCACACCCTGGTAAGCCGGCGCTTCCTGCGCCTGTATGTCAGCCATGGATAAAACACTTGCAACAGTTAGTACCGTGCTTAAAAAAGTCTTTCTTTTCATAATAAAATAATTATTTCTTGAATTAAACCACTTGCAGCTCATAGCTCACACCTACCTCAATCCCATCCCGGATTTTGTTTAAAGTTTGGATTACGTCCCCCATACAGATCGATCTCCGTCTGGGGAATGGGAAATAAAGTGTCTTTTAATGCAGCGGCAGCCTTGGGATTGCCTACCATACCGTGAACACGCTGCAGGTAATACTGCCCGGGACCCAGGTCCGTCCTTCTCACCAGGTCGAACCAACGCTGGCTCTCCTGGATGAATTCCTTCCTTCTTTCTGTAAAGACGGCATCCCTGAAGTCGGATGCGCTCAGGCCCGAAGGCAGATCATAGCTATGATCGGTATAGCTGCCATTGGCCGTATAAGAGCTATACGCCCTGGCACGCACGATATTGATAGCAGCATAGGCATCCGCTGTGGGCCCGCCGTTAAGCTCATTCAACGCTTCGGCATACAGCAGCAATACTTCGGCATACCGGATCACAGGAAAGTTCACCTTGCTGTTGGCGCCCTGTGAGCCTTGCAACGCTGTAACGAAGCCCGGGCTCTGATCGACGAACTTGAGGAAGTTGAAGAAGGGCCATTGCACCCATTTGCCAGTTGTCTGGTTGAACAGAGAATCATAGAAAGTTGCGCCTCTTCTCTGATCCGTAAGATCGAAGATATGCACCACGCTGCTGTCCGCGGGAATGTCGGCCGTATAGGCGGAATTGCTCCACGTGAATGAGCTCAAAGTATTGGTGCTGGTAAAGCCGCCTGCCGTGCCATTGAATTGGGCGGAGAAGACATGCTCTTTTCCATTCTTGGTGGCCGGCTGAAAAGCATCCGAAAATTTAGTGAACAGATCGTAGCCATAATTTCCCGAGGTGGCATCCGACAGGCCCGCTGTACCGGTAGTGATCACCTTCCTTAGCTCAGTGACCGCATTGCCCCAATCCTGGCGCGTTACGTACACTTTGGCCAGCAAGGCATGGGCGGCGCCGCTGGTAACCCGGCCGATATTGGCGCCGCTGTAGGTTGCAGGTAAGGCCACCGCCGAATCCAGGTCCGTAATGATCTGCTGGTAAACGGAATCCCGTGAGGTCCGGCTTACCAATTCCCCGGCGTTGGCCACCGTACCCTGGTCATGTAATACAAGGGGTACAGGCCCGAAGAGACGGACAAGGTCGAAATAAAGCAACGCACGGATAAACCGGGCCTCCCTGACAAGGTTTGCGGCGGAATGCGTGGGATCCACAAACTGGGTGGCCGGAATGGCCGGGATCCTGTCGATGGCGATATTCGCCCGGTTGATGCCCCAGTACAGCTGCGCATAGATCTTATGCACCCTGTCATTGGCGGCAACATACGTAGCCGTGCCCAATGCCCGCACGTCCGGATTGGTATTGGAAGGACTATACACCTGGTTGTCGCTTGTATTGTCCACGATAAGGTTCAGGTTGCGGCCATAAACAGGAAAATCATTGTTGATGTCCGTAGTCAACGTGCTGTATACGGCCGTCACTGCGGCAACGGCATCGCTCTGCGTCTGATAGAAATTATCAGGGGTAAGGCTTCCTTGCGGATTCTCGCTCAGCTTCTTGCAGGAGAATAACAAGACTCCCAGGGAAAAAAAGAATATTTTTTGCATGTTCATGTCTTTAATAATTAAAAGGTCACATTGAGCCCCACCGTATAGGTCCGGTAATTCGGATACACGCCGTAATCAATGCCTGGCTGCAGGTTGTTCTGGTCATAGAAATTAGCCTCGGGGTCGAGTCCCTTATAGTTGGTGATGGTGAGGAGGTTTTGCGCCGACACATAGACACGCACTTGTTTTGCACGTATCCTGGCAGCGATGTCCTTGGAGAGGTTATAGCCCAGCGTGATGTTCTTCAGCCGTATGTAGGTGCCGTCCTCGATATAGATGTCGGCCACCTGGACCACAGGCGCGTTGACCACCTTGGGGAATCTGCCTTTAGGATTGGCAACTGAGTCCCACCTGTCCAGCAGGGCCGTTGAAACATTCTGTGTGGTAGTGGTTTTTTCCAGCTGTTGCTGCAGCAGGTTGAACAGCTTATTGCCAAAAGAACCTTGAAAGAATACAGAAAGATCGAAGCTCTTATACGTAAAGTTGTTGTTCAGGCTGGCCGTGAACTTTGGCTGGGCATTGCCCAAAGGGTGCTTGTCCGCCGTCGTCACCGCGCCATCACCCGTTATATCGACATATTTCCTGTCGCCAGTCACCTGCGATACGCCAGAAAGTTTGGGCGCCGCCTTGGAACCATAGGCATCGGCCGTGGTCAAAAGCCCTGCTGTGCTGTACCCCCAGAAAGTACCCACCGGCAATCCTACCTTCACGATCACTGGTGACACCTGTCCGGTGGGAGCGATGGGGAAGAAAGAGTTGCTGGGCCCCAGGTTCAGGACCTTGTTGCGGTTGGCTGCGTAGATGAGTGATGATTTCCAGGTGAAATCCCGCGCCCGGATGTTTTCGGTGTTGATGGTGACTTCCACTCCCTTGTTTTCCAGGCTCCCGATGTTCTCCGAGGCAGATGCATAGCCGGAGGATAAAGGTACCAGGCCGGCCCCGCTGATAAACAGGTTGGTCGTTTTCTTATAGTATACGTCCGCTGTCAGCTGGATCCGGCGACCCAGCAGACTGGCATCGACCCCCGCATTGTATTGTGTCGTAGTCTCCCAGCTGAGATCAGGGTTGGATAATTGAGAAGGTGCAAGTCCGTTGGTCCCGGCCAGCGGACTACCCAGGTAATAGCCGGAGGAAGTGATGGTAGCCAGTGAACTATAAGCGGGAAAATTCGCATTGCCTACACTGCCCGCCGTGAGACGTACCTTCAGGCTGTTGACAGTCCTGGAAATTTTTTCAAAGAACCCCTCATCCGATACGTTCCATGAAAACCCCACCGAAGGAAAGAATCCCCATTTCTTATTCGCGCCGGCAGGTGATGCGCCATCCGCCCTTCCGGCAAGGGTTAGGTTGTATTTATGCTGAAAAGAATACGAGATCCTGCCGAGCCAGGAGTTCCTGGTTTGTTGTGCCTCACCCGATCCCGTCACTTTATTGAGGGATGCATTGTACAGATTATTGTAGGTGGTGGCATCCGATGGGAAGGACTGCCCCGCTAAGAATGTATTTTCAGATTTTTGATATTGCGTGGTATAGCCCGCCAGTACATCCACGAAATGCTTTGACTGGAAGGCATGCGAATAGGCAATGGTGTTCTCATTCAGCCAGCTTAGATAATTGACGGTACCCACAGAGCCCGATCCTGTGATCGTGCCCCCGATATTTCCCAGGTTGGTATACGAGGGAGCATAATAGTTCAGCTTGGTATTCAGCTGGTCCACGCCAAATGTGGATTTCAACGTCAGGTCGCTGGTCAGCTTATACTCACCGGAGATGTTTGCCAGCACATGCGACAATTTTGACTGGTTGGTCGTTGATACGATGTCCTGGATGGAATTGTCGCCGAATTGCTGCCCGCTAATAGTATTCAGCGTGGGGTTGATGGCCGGCTGCGGTGTGGTGTTATAGGTGCCATCCGCATTTTTCACGGCCTGCAACGGGTTGTTCATGTACAATGAAGAGAAGGCGTTGCCAAAACCAATGCCATTGAAGGCGGCGCCCGTCAGTTTGTTCTCGACAGAATTACTGCCAAAGATGCTGGAGGCAATTTTGAAGTCTTTGGAATAATTCTTTTCATAGTTGAACCTTCCCGAATACCGGGTGAAATCGGAGGCCGTCACGATGCCTTTTTGAGAAAAGTAGTTGCCAGAAAAGGAATACCTGGATTTTTCATCCCCTCCATACACCGTCAGCTGGTGGTTTTGCTGCGTGCCTGTCCGGAGAGCGGCGTCCACCCAATTTCCATTGACACCGGCGGCGCCGAGTGAATCGATGAATTTCTTATTGGCGGCAAGTCCAGCCTGGATAGAAGGAGTGGCCTTGTACAGGTCGTCAAAAAGATTGGCCCATTGGCTGCCATTCAGCACCGATAAGGTCTTGCCCACCCGCTGAACACCATAGGTGCCGCTGTAGGATATATTGTTGCTGTTGCGGGTGCCTCTTTTGGTAGTGATGATCACCACTCCATTGGCGCCACGGGACCCGTAGATGGCTGTCGCAGATGCATCCTTTAAAACATCGATGGTCTCGATGTCGGAAGGGTTGATGGTGGACAACCCGTTGGAAGAGACCCCTGTTACGGACGGCACCGTCCCTGTGCTGGGGGCCAGGTTGGTAAGGCTGTTGTCATTATAATAAATGAAGCCGTCGATGACAAACAAGGGGTCGTTCCCAAAGCTTAATGAGTTGCCACCCCGGACCCGGATGGTGGCAGTGGCGCCCGGCTGGCCGGAACTCTGGCTGACGACGACGCCGGCGACGGCCCCCTGGAGCAGGTTGTCAAAAGAAGAGGTGGGCCTGGCAAGGATATCCTTCGGTACCGAGGCCACCGAACCTGTGATATCGCTGCGCCGTTGTGTGCCATAACCCACGACCACAGCTTCGGTGAGCGCGGTATTGCCACCTTTCAATTGAATGACCAGCTCTCCATAGCTGCTGACGGGCACTTCCCGGCCCTGGTACCCTACATAGCTGATGATATAGGTCAGCGGCACACGCTGGCCCGTAATGAATTTGAACTCTCCGGTGTTGTCGGTCAATACTTCATGCGTGGTGCCCTTGATATGAACGGTGGCGCCGGCAAGCGGTTCTTTGGTCTTTTCATCGATGACCCTTCCCCATAGGGAGACATTGGTGGTTTGCGCTTGCGCGCGGGAAAATAGGAGCAATAAAACCCATGAGGTATATTTTATATACCTTTGAAGTAGATTCATGTTAATGATATTTTGTCGTTAATGTAGATCCGATGCAGATCAGTATGTGATTGGCGTTACGGACTGATCTCATCCCCTCACCCGGTAAGCAGCAATGCCTGCCGGGCTTTTTTATGATTATCCCACTCTCATAGATGATATTTTAAGGTGAATAATGAGGCTGCGTTAGCAACAACAACAACATATTTTCAGGAGAATGCCGCTATATAAACTTTTGGTAATGAAAGTTTTAGAAGAGAGAATGATATGAGCAGTTGTCGGTGCCATAACAATGGGCATTGTTGGTACTTATATGATTCGGAACAAAGATAAGAGAAAATCTATTAGTCTACAAAATTAGTAGAGAATTAAAATAAACTGACATTCACCCATCACCTTCCTGTAGCAAAGTCATGAAGACTACTGATCATGGTCATGCATAGCCCATCGACGCACGACTACTTTTACACCACCAGACAACAAACGATCATCTACATCAAAATCATTTCAATCATGAACAGGATAACATCTTCCACCGCAAAATTGATGCTGACCGCAGCATTGCTATCGGCCTTGCTTCTCCTGCGCGCCCTGGCTTCGAATGCGCAGAACAATTATTCCAGCAGCACCGTGGACCTGGTGATCAGCGGCACCTCCACACTCCACAACTGGGATATGAAGTCCGTCAAAGCCAATTGTACGGCGGCTTTCAACCAGAACAGCGCCGGCCAGGTGACAGAGCTTACGGCACTCAGCTTCTCCACCCCCGCTACAGCCCTGAAAAGCGAGCATACCTCCATGGATAACAACGCTTACAAGGCCCTGAAGACCGACAAGAACCCGGCCATCACCTATACGATGACCTCGGCAACGGTGACCAACGGCAACGGAGGGACCATCATTGTACAAACCAAGGGTAAACTGACCATTGCCGGCGCCACCCGGGATGAGGAGATCGTTGCAACGGTGAAGCCCAATGCCGATAATACGTTGACGGTATCGGGCAGCCGAACCATCAGCATGAAGGACTTTAGCATGCAGCCGCCCTCGTTCATGATGGGCACCATTAAGACCGGCAACGAGGTCACGCTTAAATTCAGCCTGATCCTGAAAAAAATATAAAAAACACATCAAACAAGCATTTATAACATCTTTTTAAATCACTTTTTATGACACACAATCTTCCAAAACAAATTGCACGTTGGATACTATTCGCCCTTACCCTGCTGCCCGTGGGCGCCTTTGCCCAGCTGCTGCAGGGCCAGATCCCCAACATGCGCCCTTATAACAAGTCGGGCATCAATATTTTCGAACCACCTAAAGACAGCGCTGTCTTCACCGGGCCTACGTTGCGCGTCGGCGCAGGCTTCACGCAGGAATTCCAGAACCTGCAGCATGAGAATAATGCCGCAAAAGTACCCGCTAACGTCCTTTACAAAATTTCACCGGGATTCAATACAGCGATGGCTAATCTGTATACGGACTTCCTGCTGGCTGATGGCATCCACCTGAATGTGACCGTGTATCTTTCTACGCGCCACCACAATGAGGCATGGGTAAAAGGCGGGTATCTTCAGTTCGACAAGCTGCCTTTTAAAGGCGAATTCTGGAGTGACCTGATGAAGAACACGACCATAAAGATCGGGCACTTCGAGATCAACTATGGAGATGCGCACTTCCGCAGGACAGACGGCGGACACGCACTGTACAATCCCTTCATTGAAAGCTACATTATTGATGGGTATGGAACAGAGATCGGTGGCGAGGTATACTATCAACGCAACGGCCTGTTCGGGATGATCGGACTGACCAATGGTATGATGAAAGGAAGTGTTGACTCTGTTGCGGTCACTACAGCCAACGGTAATATCAAAAAGAACCCTGCCATTTATGGCAAGCTGGGGATCGACAGAAAGCTGAATGACCTGGTCCGCGTACGCTTGTCTGGCAGCTACTACCATATCAACAGCAGCCCCACGAATGACCTGTACAACGGGGACCGCGCAGGCTCCAACTATTTCATGGTGCTGGAAAAACCCTATGTCACACCCCCCAGTGGAACAGGCGCCTATGCCGGCGATGGTTTCAGCGGCAGGCTGAATCCCGGTTTCGGATATAAAGTGGACGCCTTTATGGTGAATGGATTTGCCAAGGTCTGCCACTTTGAGGTCTTCGGTACTTTGGAACATGCCCAGGGACGGAGCGCAACCGAAAAGACTAACCGCCAGTTCACCCAATACGCTGTTGATGGTCTGTACAGGTTTGGAAGATCCGAGAACCTCTTCATCGGCGCCCGGTACAATAATGTCCTGGCTGAGCTGAAAGGGCTTCCCGTTCCTGTGACCATTGACCGGCTGTCATACTCTGCGGGATGGTTCCTCACCAGCAATATTCTTTTGAAAGGTGAATACGTCACCCAGAAGTACAAAGATTTTCCGACAACAGATGTACGCAACAGCGGGAAATTCGACGGGTATGTGATAGCAGCCACCATCGGATTCTAAGTAATTCAACTGAAATCCACGAAAATGTTCCTTCTCCGGTTAATAATTATCATCAGCGTGTATGTCTCCACAGGGGCATACACGCTCTATACTTCCAACCCGGTGAAGAGCAAATGGCTGGTGGAAAAGTCCAGCACGATCAGCATTGCAGGCAGCACCAATGTCAACCGCTTTTGCTGCCAGGTGAATGAGTATACAGGACCCGATACCATTACCCTCAACCCGGCCGGAGTATCTTTCCTGGGGACGCTGTCGGTCAATATCGAAGACTTCAACTGTAACAACCGCATCATGACGGGCGAGTTCAAAAAAACATTGAAATACCATGAATACCCCCGTCTTAAGATCCAATTTATAAGCCTGGAGAGAATGCCATCCTTTGGCGCCGCTTCGGAATCTGTGAAAGGATATGTCGAAGTGGAACTGGCCGGTATTTGCCGCAAGTTTGAAGTCACTTACTCCGCCTGCAGGAAGAATGAAGAGAATGTGGAGCTGGTGGGCTACCGGGTATTTGGCTTTTCGGATTTTGGATTAGTGCCTCCTCATAAGATGGGTGGCCTTATCCGGGTCAATGACAAGCTGGATGTACAATTCCGGCTTCAATTACATCAAATCAATCAATAGATCATCATGTCAAAAGATCAATATATTTCTGCTGAAGAAGCCCTCCGCGAGGTGCGCACCGGGGACCGGGTCTTCATCCATGGGAGCGCGGCTACTCCCGTACATCTGGTAAAAGCCTTGCAGGCAAGGCACCACGAGCTGCATCATGTCGAGCTGGTGAGTATCACTACCCTGGGCGACCTGGATTTCGACAATCCGCTCTACAGGGGAAGCTTTTTCTATAATTCCCTTTTTGTTTCCGCCTGTACACGGTCGGTTGTCAACAGCCTGGATGGCGACTATGTACCCATTTTCCTTAGCCAGATCCCACAGCTTTTTACGAAGAATATCCTTCCCCTGGACGTGGCCCTCATCCAGGTGTCCCCGCCCGACGAACATGGTTACTGTTCCCTGGGAACTTCGGTGGATGTAGCCCGGGCCGCCGTAGATGTGGCTCACCATGTCATTGCACAGGTGAACCCCCGCATGCCCCGTACCCATGGCGACGGCTTTCTCCATGTCCGGGATATCGATGCGCTCGTATGGCACCAGGCTGAGCTGCCCGAGACGGATTATTCCGGGAAGTCCAACATCATCGTGGAGAAGATAGGGGAGAATGTCGCTTCCCTGGTCGAGAATGGCGCCACCTTGCAGCTGGGCATCGGCAATATACCGGACCAGGTGCTACGGAATCTTACAGGGCACAAAGACCTGGGATTGCATACCGAAATGCTGTCCGACGGCGTCATCCCCCTCATCGAACGAGGGGTGATCAACAACCGCCGGAAGAAGCTCAATCCAGGCTATTCCGTTACCAGCTTTATCAACGGCACCCGGCGCATCTTCGACTTTGTCGATGACAATCCGGAAGTGCGGGTGATGGATATTGCCTATGTGAATGATACCAGCGTCATCCGCCAAAACCCGAAAGCCACTGCCATCAATAGCGCTATCGAGATAGACCTGACAGGCCAGGTATGTGCGGATTCCATGGGCACCTATCAATATTCTGGTATTGGCGGTCAGATGGATTTTATCAGGGGTGCCTCCCTCTCTGAGCATGGTCTGCCGATCATAGCATTGCCTTCGGTGACGGCTTCCGGGTTATCGCGGATCGTTCCTTTCCTGAAGGAGGGCGCCGGCGTAGTCACCACCCGGGGCCATGTCCATTGGGTCGTCACGGAGTACGGAAAAGTCGATCTGTTCGGTAAGAACCTTAAGCAAAGGGCCCATGCACTGATACAGATCGCACATCCCGCCCATCGTGAATGGCTGGAAGAGGTTTTTTACCAACGCTATAAAACAACAACAATACACAATTAATCATATTTGTATGTTACCAAAAACAATGAAGGCTGCCGTCGTCCGCGCATTCGGGCAGCCCCTGCAGATAGAGCAAAGACCTGTACCCGAGCCAAAGGCCCACCAGGTCCTGGTGAAAGTGATCGCAAGCGGCGTTTGTCACACCGACCTGCATGCCGCCAGCGGTGACTGGCCCGTCAAGCCTAAGCTTCCGCTGGTGCCCGGCCACGAAGCCATCGGTTATGTCGCTGCTGCCGGATCGGAAGTAACGAATGTAAAGGAGGGGGATATCGTAGGGGTACCCTGGTTATACAGCGCCTGCGGCTGCTGTGAATACTGCACTACGGGCTGGGAGACCTTGTGCGAAGAGCAGCAGAATGGCGGCTATAGTGTAGACGGCGGCTATGCCGAATATGTGATCGCGGACGCCCGCTATGTCGGTCGCTTTCCTTTGGGCATCAACTTTATCGAGATGGCCCCCATCATCTGTGCCGGCGTCACCGTGTATAAAGGCCTGAAAGAGACGGAAGCCAAACCCGGCCAGTGGGTGGCCATATCCGGTATCGGCGGCTTGGGACACCTGGCCGTCCAATATGCCAGGGCCATGGGATTGCGCGTTGCAGCCATCGACATCGACGACGACAAGCTGCAACTGGCAAAAGACCTCGGCGCCAGCCTGACGGTGAACGCCCTCAAGGAGGACCCGGGAACCTTTCTGAAAAAAGAGACGGGTGGTATGCACGGGGTGCTGGTCACAGCCGTTTCGCCGATCGCATTCCGGCAAGGCCTCTCCGCATTAAGGCGCAAAGGGACACTGTCCCTTAATGGCCTTCCTCCCGGGAGCTTCGACCTGCCAATTTTCGAGACCGTGCTCAACCGCCTGACAATCAGAGGCTCTATTGTCGGTACCCGGCAAGACCTGCAGGAGGCCATCGATTTTGCCGTACAGGGAAAAGTAAAGGCTACGGTGCACACTGCCTCCCTGGAAGCCATCAACGGGGTCTTCGATGAAATGAGGGCGGGCGATATCCAGGGACGCATCGTGATGAAGATCGCGGAACCCTGATGATGCATGACGAAGATCATATCCGCATCAGACAATGGTCATATTTCCGTTCACGCCATGAAAATAATTTGCCATGGGAGCACATATTATGAAGTCAATAAATAGCCGGCAGCTGCTGCTCAAAGAAGTGCAGGAAGAGTTCAGCAGGAATTACCCCTTCCTGAGAATAGATTTTACCAGGGGGAAAGGAGAGAAGCGGGTGATTCCTATAAATGGCGCTGGCAGAACGGATATTATTGGTCAGCCGGACGACCAGGACGAAGCGATACGATCCGCCGCGCAGCAGCTGCTATGGACCGATTTCGGCGTTTCGGACAATATGAAGGTCAGTGAGCTGGAAGTGCTGCTACAATATGAGTTCGGCTTGCCCGCGCAGGTGTTGCGTAAGAGCGGTAATCTCTGGCTGGAAACATCCATGACCCAACACTGGACCCTTCGCCAGCAGAACGATCGCGGGCAGGACATCGCATTGGGATTTGTATAACACACGCTCCCTAATACAAGAGATTATTGAGACGGCTGAGGTCCGAGATCCTGATCTTGCCGTCCTTGATCTCGATGAGCTTTTCAGATTTGAAATCACTCAGCGTCCGGATGAGCGACTCCGTCGCAGTACCTACATACTGGGCGATATCTTCCCGGCTGATGTCCAGCGCCTGCCCCGGCTTTGCCCCGGCTTCCTGCTTATTGAATTTGGCATGGATATCCACCAGCGCCTTGGCCACCCGCTTGCGCAACGATCCATAGGCCAGGCTGAGCAGCCGCTCTTCCTTCTCCTGTACATTCTGTGCGATCAGTCGGATGAACTTCGTAGCCACCGTGATATCGTTAAAGACACCGTTGATGAACTCATCCCGGGGGATCATCACCACCTCGGCATCCTCCAGCACAATAGCCGTATCCTCATAGTTCTTTCCTTCCAGTAATGGGAGATAACCTATGAATTCGCCTTCAGCATAAAAATTAGTAATGTATTCTTTTCCGTCATCGTTTACCCTTGAGGCCTTTATCTTTCCTTTTTTCAGGTAATATAGCACTTTGGGCCGCTTGCCTTCCGAATACAAAGTGAGCTTTTTTGCCAGGTCCTCCGTCTCATAGCTATCCAGCTGCATATTCAGCAGCCCGGAGCTGTTCAGGTCCTTGATCAGCTCGCTCACGCCTTTCTCGTCAGGGGCATATTTGGATTGAAGGACGTCATATTTCTTAAGTCGTACTTCTATGGCACTCAATAATTCAATGTCATCGAAAGGTTTGGTGATATAATCGTCCGCACCCATCTCCATGCCTTTCCTGAAGTCGCCGCGCTCCGTCTTTGCCGTAAGGAAGATGAATGGTATGTTTTCCGTAGCCGGATTCTTCCGTAGCAAATGCAGTACGCCATAGCCGTCCAGTTCCGGCATCATGATGTCGCAGATGACCAGGTCGGGCCTTTCCTTGATCGCCGCCTCTACCCCCCGTTTGCCATTCTCCGCCGTAAAAGTCTCATATCCCGCCAGGGAAAGGATCTCGGCGATATTTTCACGGATGTCGTCATGGTCGTCGATCACGAGCAGTCTGCGCATGGAGTGCTTATTTTAAATTTAAGGCAGTAAGTTACTAAAAGGTAAAAATTTCCGCAATAATATAAATTAAAAGGGAAAGGGGCGGCTGACCAGGATCAGTGTTTACACTGACAACCGTCATATTCCCGGGGAAACGTGGATTTTATCTTGCCATCCATATGAAAACCACCACTAACCTAAAGATCACCTGTTACCACTGTGGAGACCCCTGCTCCTCTATCCCCGTTGCCCTGGGCGATAAAACCTTCTGCTGTGAGGGCTGCAGGACTGTTTACCAGCTGCTGGACCGCAGCGGCCTCTGCGAGTACTACCGGCTGAATGACAAGCCGGGCGTGCCCCGTACAACCCCCGGTCACAAGGACAAATTCGCGTTCCTGGCCGACGGGAAAATAGCAGGACGTTTTATTATTTTTCAGGACGACCGCGAGACCCACGCCCGGTTCTACCTTCCCCAGATCCATTGCAGCTCCTGCCTTTTCCTCCTGGAGAACCTGCACCGCCTGCACGCCGGGGTGATCACTTCCCGCGTGGACTTCACCGCCAAAGAGGTTACTATCGTCTTCAACCACCATAACATAACGATGCAGCAGCTGGCCGAGCTGTTGTCCGCCACCGGGTATGAACCTTATATCAGCCTGCGCGACCTGGGACAGTCCCGGCCGCCGGCTCCTCGCGGCAATGTATATAGGCTGGGCATTGCCGGATTCTGTTTTGCCAACATCATGCTGATGAGCTTTCCCGAATACCTGGGACTGGAAGCGACCGAACCTTTGCTGCGGAGCTGGTTCCGCATGCTGAACCTGGCGCTGGCATTACCAGTATTCTTTTACAGCGCCCAACCTTTTTACCGCAGCGCATGGAAAGGCCTCCGGAATAAATTCCTCAATATAGACGCACCGATCGCCCTCGCCATTGTGGTCACTTTCATACGCAGCGTATATGAAGTACTATCCGGAACGGGTGCCGGCTATTTCGACTCGATGACAGGCATTGTCTTTTTTATGCTGGCCGGCCGTATGCTCCAGGACAGGACCCAGCGACGATTGTCCTTCGAAAGGGACTATACTTCTTACTTTCCCATCGCCGTCAGCATGCTGCAGGATGGAAAAGAGATGCCCCGGGTCCTGCCGGAGATCCGCTGCGGCGATACGCTGGTGATCCATCATGGCGAGCTGATACCCGCCGATGGGATCATCACACGGGGACAAGCCCTCGTCGATTATAGTTTTGTTACGGGGGAGTCGCTGCCTGTGGCAAAAGACACGGGAGAGCTGGTGTATGCCGGCGGCCGCCAGACCGGACCGGCCCTGGAAATGTTAGTAGTAAAGGAAGTGGCCCAGAGCTATCTCACCCAGCTGTGGAACAGGCACGAAGAGAAAAAGGAAGAACATTCCTATATTCATCTGCTCAGCCGCTGGTTCACGTATATGGTCCTGGCCATCGCCGCCGCTGCGGCCATTTACTGGTGGGCCTTTGACCCTGCCCGGATCGCCGGCGCCGTAACAGCCGTGCTGATCGTAGCCTGCCCCTGTGCGTTGCTGCTGTCCAGCACCTTCACCAACGGTAATATCCTGCGGATCATGGGCAATAACGGTCTTTACCTCCGCAATGCCCGCGTCATTGAAAATATTGCAGCTACCACACATATCGTATTCGACAAGACCGGTACCCTGACGATGCCGGGGGATGATACTGTCACCTACGAAGGCAGGACGCTTACTCCAGCACAACAGGAGGCGATAGCCATACTGGCAGCCCAATCTACTCATCCCCTGAGTAAGGCGCTTACCCGGCACCTGGGTATGGCAGAACACCACGCCATTGCCGGATTCAGAGAAGCACCGGGAAAAGGAGTAGAAGGATGGATAGAAGGACAAAAATTGACCATGGGAAGTCGTCTCTTTGTGACAGGGCTGCCATCGGATAGTATGGAAACCCGTGTATACATTGCCTGGAACAGCCGGCTCATGGGATATTTCCGCTTCTCCAACCATTACCGGGACGGGATCCCCGGGCTGGTGCAAACGCTCGGCCAACGTTTCCGTCTTTCCCTGCTCTCCGGCGACAACGACAGGGAGCGGAGCCGCCTGCAGGCATTCATGGGAAGGAGCGCCCGCATCTTTTTTAACCGGACCCCCGAAAAAAAGGCGGCCTATATATGTCAGCTACAGCGGCAGGGGGAAAAGGTCATGATGATCGGGGATGGCCTCAACGATGCCGGGGCCCTGCGGCAAAGCGATACAGGTATCGCCCTGGCCGAAGATCACCATTCATTTACACCTGCCAGTCATGCCATCCTGGATGCTTCCCGGCTCCAACGTCTTCCCCAGTTCGTCCGGTTCTGCCGGATGGCCGGGAGGATCATCCTCGCCAGCTTTATCCTTTCCTTGCTCTATAATATCATCGGCCTTTCCTTTGCCGTCCGGGGACATCTTTCACCGCTGATCGCAGCCATCCTCATGCCATCCAGCTCGCTAAGCATTCTGATCCTCACCTGGAGCTCCGTCAATTGGGCGGCAAAGTACCTGGGATTTAACCTTTCCCCGCCTGCTGAGAAGGATCATGCGTCCCATTGACAACCGTCATAAGGAAAGCATGCCCGTAAAAATATTTTTGCAGATAACAACAATACAAACCTGAAGTATGAGCGCCATCCTCCTGCTTTTAATAGTAAGCCTCTCGGTAGCCGCCCTGTTCCTGGGCGCTTTTATCTGGGGTGTAAAGCATCACCAGTTCGATGACGGGTACTCTCCGCCACGCCGCATTTTATTCGATGACCAGCCTGTTGAAGATATTCCTGATCACGCTACCAATCAAAACCGATCACATGCAAATTGAAACATTCTATTACGACAACAGATCCGTAAAATGGTTTGGCTATGCTACCATGTTCTGGAGCATCGTGGGTATGCTGGCCGGACTCTGGGCCGCCATCGCCCTGTACTACCCCGCCATGAACCTGGGTATTCCGGCCACCACTTTCGGCCGGATGCGCCCCGTCCATACCAACGCCGTCATCTTCGCCTTTGTGGGCAATGGCATTTTCATGGGCGTATATTATTCCCTGCAGCGTCTTTGTAAGGCAAGGATGTTCAGTGACGTGCTGAGCAAAATTCATTTCTGGGGCTGGCAGCTGATCATCGTCATTGGCGCCATTACCCTCTGGGCAGGGAAAACCACCGGTAAGGAATATGCGGAGCTGGAATGGCCTGTCGATATTGCCATCGCCATCGTATGGATCATCTTTGGCATCAATATGTTCGGCACCATCATTAAGCGACGGGAAAGTCATATCTACGTTGCAATCTGGTTCTACATCGCCACCTGGGTCACCGTGGCCATGCTGCACATCGTCAATTCCGTGGAGCTCCCCGTCAGCATGTGGAAAAGCTATAGCTGGTATGCCGGTGTCCAGGATGCGCTGGTGCAATGGTGGTATGGTCATAATGCTGTCGCGTTCTTCCTGACGACACCTTATCTCGGGCTGATGTATTATTTCCTGCCCAAGGCCGCCAACAGGCCCATCTATTCCTATCGTCTTTCCATCATCCACTTCTGGGCGCTTATATTTATCTATATCTGGGCAGGTCCGCACCACCTGCTGTATACCGCACTTCCCGACTGGGCGCAATCCCTCGGGGTGGTGTTCTCCATTATGCTGATCGCTCCCAGCTGGGGCGGCATGCTCAACGGCCTGTTCACCCTGCGTGGCGCCTGGGATAAAGTGAAGGAAGAGCCGGTGCTGAAGTTCCTGGTGGTGGCCATCACCTGTTATGGCATGGCCACTTTCGAAGGTCCCATGCTCAGCCTGAAGAATGTAAATGCCATCTCTCACTTCACGGACTGGACCATCGCCCACGTGCACATCGGCGCCCTGGGATGGAATGGATTTCTCACCTTCGGCGTGCTGTACTGGTTAGTACCCCGCATGTGGAACACGAACCTGTATTCCAAAAAACTGGCAGGCACCCATTTCTGGGTCGGTACCATCGGCATCGTCCTTTATGCCATCCCGCTGTATTGGGCAGGCTTCACGCAGAGCATGATGTGGAAAGCCTTTACGGATGAAGGACAGCTGAAATTCCAGTTCCTGGAGACCGTGACCCATATCATTCCCATGTACGTTACCCGCAGCATCGGCGGAGCGCTGTATATCATCGGCGCCCTGCTCATGGTCTACAACCTTCGCAAGACCATTAAGAAAGGCAGCTTCATCGCCGACGAGGCTGCTGAAGCCGCACCCCTCCCCGATAAGATCCCTACCCATGGCCGTACTTACTGGCACCGCTGGATCGAGAGAAGACCCATGCAAATGCTGGTGTTCAGTCTCATCGCCGTAGCCATCGGCGGCATGATCGAGCTGATCCCCACCTTCCTCGTAAAATCGAATATACCGACCATCACCAGCGTAAAACCTTATACGCCGCTGGAGCTGCACGGACGCGATATCTATATCCGCGAGGGCTGCTACCTCTGCCACTCCCAGATGGTCCGCCCTTTCAGGGATGAAGTGGCCCGCTACGGCGAATACTCTAAGGCGGGAGAGTTCGTATATGATCATCCTTTCCAGTGGGGTTCCAAGCGTACGGGGCCCGACCTGGCACGCGAAGGGGGCAAATACCCGGATAGCTGGCATTACAACCATATGATGGACCCTACGTCCATGTCCCCGGGCTCTATTATGCCTTCCTATACCTGGCTGCTGGACAGGGAACTGGACACCAGCAGGACGGAAAGTATGATCCGGGCCATGCGGAAGCTGGGCGTTCCCTATCCTGACGGATATGCAATATCGCAGGCAAACAAAGACCTGGATGCGCAGGAGATAGCCATCGACACGGCCCTGAAGGCTGACAAGATCCGCGCAGGCAGGAATAAAGAGATCGTGGCGCTCATTGCCTATCTGCAACGTCTTGGCAAGGACATCAAAGCCGCGCCGAAGGAGCAGACAGCCATGAAAGATGCCGAAGGGCGTGCTATCATGGGGAATTGATCAACATAGAAAACCAACGACAACCAAAATATTCATAGCATATGAAATTCATTCACTACCTGGAAAAGATCAGCGGCGTCAGCATCTATGGCCTGTCGTCATTGATCATATTCGGACTCTTTTTCCTGGTGATGGTCATCTGGGCCATCCGGGCCGACAAAAATATGATCGAAGAGCTTCGCCAGCTGCCCCTGGATAAATTGAAGGGCGGCGGGAAAGTCACGCTGGTCCTGGCTGCCCTGCTTTTGCCGGGTGCATCGACCTATGCTGCCGGCCCCCCGGTGGCCTCTTCCACCACCAGCCCCTTCGTCGTCGTAGCCATCATTGTCATCATCATCCTGGCCCTGGCCATCGCCTTACTGGCCAATGTATTGCTGGGCGCGGCGCAAATACCGGTCAGGACAACTGCGCCCGAAGCGGCGGATACCGCTGCCAACGGTGTCAGGAAAGAGCCGGAAGCGCTGACCTTTGCCGGCGGGCTGGCCCGGACGGCTTCACCCCGGGCGTCATCACCCGGAAGCGCAGTTCCCTTGTCAGCGACAGTCATCGTACTGGCACTTTCCCTGCTCCTGTCTTCTCCGGCCTCGGCAGAAGGCAGCGATGCTTCGGTTACCAGTATCGCCGCGGTTGGCACGTCGATGATCAATGGCGTATCTGATACGGCCTTTTATATGATCTCCGGCGTCATCCTCCTGGAAGTGCTGATCCTGTTCACACTACTGTATAATGTCCGGCTTGTCCTGTCCATCCATAAGAAAAGCCAGGTCACAGCAGGCGCCACTGCAAAGGCCGCTGCCAAACCCCGCATCTCCTGGTGGGATAGGCTCAACAGTTTCAAGCCCGTCGAACAGGAGGTTTCGCTCGACCTCGGACATGATTATGACGGTATACGCGAGCTGGACAATCGCCTGCCGCCCTGGTGGCTTTACGGCTTCTACGGCTGCATCCTCTTCGCCTGTGTATACATGTGGCGATACCATGTTGCGCACACCGCACCGCTCAGCGGGGAAGAGTACACCATCTCCGTGCAGAAGGCCGAGCTGCAAAAAGCCGCTTTTTTAAAAAATGCGGCCAGCCTCGTGGACGAGAACACGGTAAAACAACTTACCGCCGCCTCCGAACTGGCAGCCGGACAAAAAGTTTTCGAGTCCACTTGCTTTGCCTGTCACGGCAAGGTCGGGGAGGGCGGCGTAGGCCCCAACCTCACCGACGAATACTGGCTGCATGGCGGCAGCATACAGGAAGTCTTCAAATCCATCAAATACGGCTGGCCCGACAAAGGCATGAAGAGCTGGAAAGATGATTTTTCCCCTTCACAGATAGCGCAGATCACCAGCTACGTCAGATCATTACAGGGCACCCATCCGGCAAATGCAAAGGCGCCGCAGGGGACCCTGGCAAAATAGCATAACAATGGAATCCTCACCCACCATTCCGAAACAAGCTGTACCGGGCCTTACTGAACCCGACCAGTCCTTCCGCGACCACCTGGCGACAGTAGATGCCAAAGGCCGGCGCAACTGGATCTTTGCCCAAAAGCCGAAAGGAAAATGGTACAGCCTAAGAAGCTATATCAGCTGGGGATTCTTCACCCTGTTCTTCTCTCTGCCTTTCATCTATGTAAATGGCCGGCCCTTGTTCCTTTTCAACGTGCCGGCAGCACGCTTTATCCTGTTCGGGAAAGTTTTCTGGCCGCAGGACTTCTTCATCTTCGGTCTCACCATGGTGACCTTCGTCATTTTTGTCATCCTGTTCACCGCCGCCTTTGGCCGTCTTTTCTGCGGATGGGTATGTCCCCAGACCATCTTTATGGAAATGTTGTTCCGCAAAGTGGAATTTCTCATCGAAGGCGATGCCGCGCAGCAAAAGCTGCTGAAAAGTGCCCCCTGGACAGGAAAGAAGATATATAAGAAGAGCGCCAAGCACCTGGCCTTCTTCCTGCTGGCTTTCATCATCGCCAATACCTTCTTATCCTACATCATCGGGATAAAAGACCTGTGGAAGATCATCACCGGGCCCGTCAGTGAGCACCTGGTGGGATTGCTCTCTCTGCTGGTCTTTTCCGGCGTCTTTTATGCGGTCTATGCATTTTTCCGGGAACAGGCCTGCACCGTCGTATGCCCCTACGGGCGCCTGCAGAGCGTGCTGCTGGACGGCAACTCCATGATCGTAGCATACGACTACAAACGGGGTGAGCCGCGGGGAAAGTACAAAAAGAACGCAGCCGCGGACACCGGCGATTGCATCGACTGCTTTCAATGCGTAAAAGTATGTCCCACCGGCATCGATATCCGCAATGGCCTCCAGATGGAATGCGTGGGATGCACCGCCTGCATTGACGCCTGCAATCATATGATGCAAAAGACAGGAAGGCCATTGGACCTCATTCGTTATACATCGGAGAATGGCATCAGCAATAAGGAGCCCCTGCGGTATACCCTTCGCATGAAACTTTATACGGGCCTCCTATGTGTGCTCGTGGTCATCCTCTCCGCCCTGCTCCTCAGCCGTAAGGACGTGGATGCCACCGTCATGCGGGCGCCGGGCATGCTCTACCAGGAAAGGGGCGTCGACAGCGTGTCCAACTTATATAATATCAAAATCGCCAACAAGACGACCAGGAACGTGCCCCTGCGCCTGCGCCTGGAAGACAAATACGGCAGGATAGAGATCATTGGCGGGCAGTCCATTCCGCTGAAGAGGGAAGATGAAGGCGCCGGCACTTTCTTCGTGGTGCTGCCGCTGTCCTCCGTCAGCGAGAGAAAGACGCTGCTGCACATCGGCCTTTATGAGGGCAATAAAAAGATCGACGAGCTACGTACCAATTTCCTGGGACCCGTACAGGACCAGGGCAACGATAAAAATTAATTATATGCGGATCAGTTGGGGAAATACGCTATTGCTGGTGTTCGCCGCTTTCGGAGGCATGATCTCTTTCATGGTCTACCGCTGCATGCAAACACCTGTGGACCTGGTAGCCAAAGAGTACTACAAAGATGAGCTGACCTACCAACAGGTGATAGACGCCAGGCAAAAGGCATTGGCGCTTTCTACGGGAGTAACGCTTCGCCAGGCAGCAGAGGCTATCACCGTCACATTGCCTGAAGAAATGAGGAATACGGGAGTGAAGGGAAGTATACAATTCTACTGTCCCTCCGACGCAGGCAGGGACCGCCGTTTTGCCTTGCAGCCCGACACCACAGCCAGCCAGTACATTGCCGCCGGGATAATAAAGCCCGGCCGGTATACGGTACGGATACAGTGGGAGAGCAATGGCGTGCGCTATTTTGAAGAAAAACCTTTTGTCGTCCTATAATCATTCAACACGAACACTATGTGGGTCCTCTTTGCAACGGCAATATCCCTGGGGTTGATAAGCAGCCTGCATTGCGTGGGCATGTGCGGACCACTGGCCCTGGCGCTGCCCATCCGTCATTTGTCCCCTGCGGGACGCACGATCGCCTTGCTAACCTACCATGGCGGCAGGCTATTGACCTATGGCGCCTTGGGCGCCATCACCGGTCTGCTGGGCAGGCATATTTATCTCGCCGGCTTTCAACAGGCCTTTTCCATTATCATCGGGACAATGATGTTGATATGGATGATCGCGCACCAATTATTTTCGATAGGCAGATCGCCCGCATTGGTGAGAAAATTATTCCGCCCTTTGGAAGCTTTCATCGGCCGGCTGTGGCAGTCGCCAACGAGGCATGGTTTTCTCGTCCTTGGAATGGCTAACGGGCTGCTGCCCTGCGGGATGGTTTACCTCGCCATTGCCGGTGCTTTCAGCTTTCCGCAGATGTGGGAAAGCGCTGTATTCATGTTGTTGTTTGGATTGGGCACCCTGCCCGCGCTGCTGATCCTTAGTTTCTCCAGCCGGCTGATAGGGCCGGTGCAAAGGATGTATATGAGAAAGGCTGTTCCTTACCTGGTCGCGACGATGGGCCTCCTCCTCATCCTGAGGGGACTCGATCTTGGCATCCCATTCGTCAGCCCTGTCCTGGCCCATGGTCAGCACCCCGCCATTTCCTGTCACTAGGCCACGGCGCTTTCCGGCAATTCCACGGTGATGGTGGTGCCTTTGTCCAGGATGCTTTCCAGCCTGAGCGTTCCACCCAGCAGGTCCACATAACGCCTGACAATATTAAGGCCCAGGCCCGTACCTTCAATATTCTGGGCATTGGCCCCACGGAAGAAAGTGCTGAAAAGATGCTGCTGGTCCTCCGGAGAGATCCCGATGCCCTCATCTCTCACGGAAAGGAGCATGTTATTTCCCGGGTCATACTTCACGGTGAGCCAGATGCCAGCACCTTCGGGAGAGAACTTCGATGCATTGCTCAAAAGATTGATGAGAATATTCCGCAGCAGGCGCTTGTCACTGACAAAAGGATGGTCTCCCGGGCAATCGCAGTAAATATCCTGACCCGGCTTTGCCAGTGACCTCATCTCTTCAACGATCTCATCCAGGAATTCTTTGACGGGGAACTCTGCCATTTCTGCGCGGATGCGTCCCTCTTCCAACTTGCCCAAAGACAGGAAATCTTCCAGCAGGTCATTCAGGTGCTTGACCGAGTCCTTTATCCGCTTGATATGTTTGTCCCGTTTGTCCTGGTCCTCCGACTGGGTATACCTGGACAGCAGGGCCGCTGAAGAAAGCACCGTGCTGAGTGGGGTCCGGAACTCGTGTGAGGCCATGGAGACAAACCGTGATTTGATCTCATTCAGCTCCTTCTCTTTGCTGAGCGCTTCGTTCAATTCCCCCTGCGAACGCTCCAGTTCCTGGAGCGCTTCACGTAGGATCAGGGTACGTTGCTCCACCTTGGTCTCCAGCTCTGCATTCAGCCGGCTGATGTCCTGGGTGATCTTTTCCAGCTCCGCCTTGCGGTCCAGCAGCTCCCGCTCCGCCTGCTTACGCTGCGTGATATCCACCAGGAACGCAATGACAAAAAATGTGTTTTTCTGGCGGTAAAAGCTGAGACTCACTTCCACCGGGAATTCTCTGCCATCTTTTTTGCGGGCGAAGAGGTCCCGCCCATGTCCCATGGTCCTGTTGGAAGGATGCCGATAGAAGCCTTCGCGGTATTGAGTATGATGGGCGTGGAAGCGGCCGGGGATCAGCATCTCGATGGACTTGCCCAATAGCTCCTCTTTTTCATATTCCAGGAGCCCGGAAGCCGCCGGGTTCAGCAATACGATCTTACCCTTGTCATCCGTGAGGATGATCCCTTCCGTGGCATGTTCGAATAGCGCATTCACCTGCATTTGTTCGGATTCGATGCTGCGGTATAATTTTTTGACATACAGGACAAAGATCATGGTCATCAGGATGATCATGAGCGAGAAGGCATGCTGGATGAGCACCTGGTTACGCTCCATATGTTCGTGGACATAGAACGACGAGACAATAACGAGCCCGGCGCCGATGCCGCCGAACAGCCTGGTATAGATGTCGTCCTTCAGGAAAATGGTCAGCAGGACTGCTGTGATCAGCCCGCCGTCAAAAATGCTGATACCGGGATTCATGTATTGCAGCACAGCGGCGCTGACGGTTACGATGACGCAGAATATGAGAACATTGAATGACTTCTCTTTGAACATATGGGCATTAAATGGTATGGATGCTAAAATTATCGTTTATTCATTCACCAATATTACTTTGAGGGTTTTTTCTTTGGCCGCATGCCCGAATACGTCATATGCATGGATGATGTCACTTAATGGAAAACGATGGGTAATGAGCATAGAAGGATTCAGCTTGCCTGACTTCACGGTCTTCATCAGCATGGATGTGGTCACAGTATCCACCAGCCGGGTGGTAATGGTGATATTCCTTGCCCATAGCGTTTCAAGATGCAGCTCGGCGCTCTTGCCGTGTACGCCTACATTTGCGATCCTGCCTCCCGGAGCGATGATGGATGCACAAAGCTCGAAAGTGGCCGGCACTCCCACTGCCTCGATGGCCGTGTCGACGCCTTTTCCGTCTGTCAGCATCATTATTTTTTCAATGACATTTTCACGGCTGCTATTGATGGTTTGGGTGGCTCCGAACTTGCGGGAGACATCCAGGCGATTGTCATCCAGGTCCACCATGATGACCTCGCCGGGCGAATAGAATTGTGCTGTCAGTAAGGCTGCCAACCCCACGGGGCCTGCCCCAACGATGGCCACCGTGCTTCCCGGGCTGACCTGGCCATTCAGCACCCCGCATTCGAAGCCAGTAGGCAGAATATCGCTCAGCATCACCAACGCCTCTTCGTCCATGCCTTCGGGGATCTTGTACAGGCTGTTGTCCGCATAAGGTATCCGGACATATTGCGCCTGCGTCCCGTCGATCAGGTGGCCAAGGATCCAGCCGCCGCGCAGGCAATGGGAATACATTCCCTTCCTGCAATACTCGCAGGCGCCGCAGGAAGTGATACAGGATATGAGCACATGGTCGCCCACTGCAAAGTTGTTCACCTGCCCTCCGGCCTCTTCGATTACCCCCACGCCTTCATGGCCCAGGATCCGGCCTTTTTCCACTTCCGGCACATCCCCTTTCAGAATGTGCAGGTCCGTACCACAAATAGTGGTTCTCAGGATGCGTACGATGACATCGGCGGGATGTACAATGCCCGGTCGGGGCCTTTCTTCCCAGGACATTTGCTTGGGTCCCTGGTAAACTAATGCTTTCATGGCTTGATAATTTGATCACTTAAAGGTACTTAGGTATCCCCCCGCTGATCATGATCATTATCACTATATCCATTGATCATGCTCATAACAAAACATTGCCATTTGCAATTACTTTATGGAAAACTTACATATGGAAAAGATCTTACTGGCGCTGGACGCCCAAAATATAAGCACTCCCGCCATCGATTTTGCGTGTTACCTGGCGCGGTTGACCAACTCCCGGCTGACAGGCATTTTCCTGGAAGATGTGCTGTCTGATGAAAGGCCTGTTTTCCAGGGCTTTCAGACCATTGCCCAGATGCAGTCCGCTGCAGCTGTTGCCCCGGACCTGGCCGCAGGCCAGGCCGCCAGTACCGAACAGAACATAAAGCTGTTCAAACAGTCCTGCGAGTGCCGTGGCATCACGGCCCATGTTCACCGGGACAGGGGAATGCCGGTACAGGAGATCATCGGGGAGAGCCGGTTTGCCGATCTCCTGGTCGTGGATGCGGAGACCTCCTTCGCGCGCAGAAAGGAGTCCATCCCTGCAAGATTCGTAAAGGACGTGCTGGCGGAGGCCGAATGCCCCGTCATCATCGCCCCTTATAGTTTTCATGCCATCGACGAGATCGTCTTCGCTTACAATGGGTCTGCGTCCTCCGTCTTTGCGATCAAACAGTTCGCTTATCTCTTTCCGGAATGGAAACAGAAGAAGGCCACGATCATCAATGTAAAGGATAAAGACGAGCCTGCCATTGAATCGCAATATAAAATGAAGGAATGGCTGCAGGATCACTTTGCCAATACAGAATTGAAAGTGCTGACCGGTGATGCTACGGACCAGCTATTCGGCTACCTCATCGATAAGAAGAATGCGATGGTCGTCATCGGCGCCTATGGACGCAGCATGCTTTCCCGTTTCTTCAAGCCGAGCCATGCCCACCTGATCGTAAAGACCGTCAACCTCCCCATTTTCATCACACATCATTGAAAATACCATGCAACCTTATATCAAAACATTCAGCGAGACCGGGATCAGGGACGTTCCCGAAGTAGGGGGAAAGAATGCTTCCCTGGGAGAGATGTATTGCCGCCTTTCAGAACATGGTATCCGGGTTCCGGATGGATTTGCCGTCACCGCGTCGGCATTCTGGCATTTCGTAGAGGATAACAAACTGGAGAGCACCATAGATCACCTTTTGCAGGAGCTGGACAAAGACAATTGGACTAACCTGTCATCTGTAGCCGGCCAGGTGCGGCAGCTGATGCTGGCAGCCAAAATCCCGGCTGATCTTTCCGACGCGATCAAACAGGCATATGTGCACCTCTCCGGTGAAGCAGATTGCGCTGTTGCGGTCCGCAGCAGCGCCACGGCGGAGGACCTGCCGGAAGCCAGCTTCGCAGGCCAGCATGAATCCTATCTTAATGTCACAGGCGAAGCTTCGCTTGTGCAGGCCGTACATAAGTGCTTTGCCTCCCTGTATACAGACCGTGCCATCAAATACAGAGAGGACAATGGTTTTGGGCAACGTAAAGTTGCCCTGTCCGTAGGCGTTCAAAAAATGGTACGTTCCGACAAAGCCTGTTCGGGCATTGGCTTTACCCTGGAGCCGGAATCTGGTTTCAGGGATATCGTTCATTTGTCGGGCGTGTGGGGAATGGGGGAGAATATTGTGCAGGGAGCAGTGACACCGGATGAGTTCTTTGTATTCAAGCCCATGCTCAGCCAGGGAAAAAAAGCAGTCATCCGCAGGAAGCTGGGCAAAAAGGAAAAGATGCTCGTATACAGAGATGGCGTAAAGGCAGCCTCGGGCCCCGCTAACGCCGGCGGCGCCGTCAATGTGGATACACCCATCCTGCTGCAGGATGAGTATGTACTGTCGGAGCAGGAAGTCTGCAAGCTTGCCCGCTGGGCCGTGGAGATCGAAAAGCATTATGGCCGCCCGATGGACATCGAATGGGCGAAGGATGGACTGACCGATGAACTTTTTATAGTGCAGGCCCGGCCGGAGACCGTACACTCGCATAAGGACCTCACGAAGATGCGGCAATATACCCTGACAGCAAAGGGTGCATGCCTGGTCAAAGGACAGGCTGTAGGCGAGCGCATTATCACCGGCATAGCCCGGCTGCTTGCTTCCCCTGAGGATAGCTCCCAATTGCGTGACGGGGAGATCATCGTCACGGATATCACCAGCCCCGACTGGGACCCCGTACTGAAAAAAGCCGGCGCCATCGTTACCAATAAAGGAGGCAGGACAAGCCATGCTTCCATCGTCGCTCGTGAGCTGGGCGTTCCGGCGATCGTCGGTGCAGCCGGCGCTACCGACAAGATCAGGAACGGGGATACCATCACCGTCTCCTGCTGCGAGGGTAGGACCGGGTTCGTATATGAAGGAAAAGCTTCATGGACAGAAGATATCATCGACCTCAGCAGGATAAAGCTCCCTTTGACCACCCGCCCGATGCTGATCGTGGGCGACCCGGAAAAAGCTTTCGAGCTTTCTTTATATCCCAGCGCAGGTGTGGGGCTCATGAGGATGGAGTTCATTATCTCCAGCTTCATAAAGGTCCATCCAATGGCGCTTGTTAAATTCAACGAGCTGAAAGATAATGAAGTGAAACAGCGTATCGCGGACCTGACCAGGCGCTATTCCGACAAGACAAAATTTTTCATCGATGAACTGGCAGCTGGAATAGCCATTGTTGCCGCCGCGTTCTATCCCAGGGAGGTTATTGTAAGGACCAGTGATTTCAAGACGAATGAATATGCCCACCTGCTGGGGGGAAGTGAATTCGAGCCCGTGGAGGAAAATCCAATGTTGGGTTTCCGGGGCGCCTCCCGGTATTACAGCGAGCGCTATAAGGAGGGGTTCGGCCTGGAATGTGCAGCGATCCGGAAAGTAAGGGAAGCAATGGGATTGACGAATGTAAAGGTTATGATCCCCTTCTGCCGTACGGTGGGAGAAGGCAAAAAGGTTATTAGCCTCATGGAACAATATGGGCTCAGGAGACATCGCGATGGCCTTCAGATATATGTTATGGCGGAGATACCCAGCAATGTCCTGATGGCGGAGGAATTCGCAGCCATCTTCGACGGCTTCTCCATCGGCTCCAACGACCTGACGCAGCTGACACTGGGCATCGACAGGGATTCGGCCCTTGTTGCAGGATTGTTTGACGAGCGGGATGAGGCGGCACGCAGGATCATCGGCAATATGATCAAAGCAGCTCAGGCCGCCGGGGCAAAGATCGGACTCTGCGGCCAGGCGCCCAGCGACTACCCCGAATTCACGGAATTCCTGGTAAACCTTGGCATCGACAGCATCTCCTTCAATGAGGATGCATTATTAAAAGGGATCGCAAATATCAATCGGGCGGAAAAAAAGTCGGGGGTCTATGTCCTATGAAGCGATGGCGGCTGTATATGACGCTCCTGCTCGCCGTTTGGGGGTCGAACGCCATGGCGCAATTAAATCTTCAGGCTGACCCGGCCATGAGAGAGGAGTTGTTGTCGCTTATCGACAGCGCGGCCTTCCATGGATTGGACAGCAATCGTTATCACCTCGAAGAATACAAGGCATGGCCGGATGCCGCGCTAGCTTATTTCAAAGCGCTGCGGGAAGGCGCGGGCATTTATGAACAGGTGAGCTATGACGGCGTAACACTGTCTTATAATACGGAAGAAGACAGGCAACTATTGGAGCAACTCTCCCGGGTGCGCTCGGCAGAAGAGCTGAGAGCCCTGGCCGCGTCATTCATCCCCTCATCCGCAGCCTATGACACATTGCGTGCGGGGCTGCTACAGGCTTTGATAAAGGGTGATCAGCATAAGGTCAGGCAGCTGTCGCAGGCACTCAATCTTTACCGATGGGTCCATCACCATTCTTTCCCCCGGCGCATCGTCGTGAATATCGCTTCGGCATCTCTCTGCTACTATGAACAGGACACCGTCAGGCTGCGGATGAAAGTAGTGGTAGGGAGGCCGTCCACCCGAACGCCTCGTTTTGCCGCCTGGTGCGATCAGCTCATATTATATCCCTATTGGAATGTACCCCGTAAGATCGCCGTAAATGAATTCTTACCCATGTTCAGGAGATCGCCATCGCTGGTGGAAGTGATGAACATGCAGCTCCTGGATAGCAGGGGAAAGATCGTCGATCCGATGAAGATCGACTGGTCCCGGTTCAATAGAGACAATTTCCCCTACGCACTTCGGCAATCCACGGGATGCGACAACGCCCTGGGGGTGCTTAAGTTCAATCTCACCAGCCCTTATGATGTGTATATGCATGACACGAATCTCAAGAATGCTTTCCTGTCGGCCTACAGGTATTACAGCCATGGCTGTATACGCCTGGAGAGACCCTTCGAGCTGGCAAACGCCATAATGGGAGAAAAGCTCGACACCACTTATCTTGCCGCAGGCCTGAAAGATCAGCAACCTCACCCGCTACGGCTGGAAAGCGCCGTTCCCGTATTTGTAGTATACCTCAACGCCGACGTCGATGCCGCCGGCAGGCTGTGCTTCTATAAAGATATATATCATTTATTGTAATGATGCAAGTCATCCCCTCTGCCCTTCCTACAAGCTAGCTTTATCTAAAATTACAGCAGTCATGGAAGATCTTAAAAAAATAGAGAACCTCTTCGATCATGCCCGTGATTATATCAATATCAGGGTGGACGAAGCAAAGCTGTCAATTGCAGAAAAAGCATCTGGCATCGCTGCATTAGTGATAGCCACCACGGTGGTGAATGTTATCTTTTTGCTGGCCCTGATCTTCGCAGGCGCGGCCGGCGCCGTGGCCCTCGGGCAATGGCTCGACAACTACTGGCTGGGCTTTCTGCTGGTGGCCGGGCTCTATTTACTTGCCGGGCTTTTCGTTTGGGCCGCCAGGGACAGGCTGATCCGGATCCCGGTGATGAATGCCATTATCCGTCAACTTTTTAAAAACGAGGACGATGAAAAAGATTAAACATCTCTCCCATTTGGAGAAAGAGCAGCTGCGGCTTCGCCGGGAAGGCCGGGACATGGAACATACGATCCGCCAGGACTGGCAGACCATTTGCAAAAGCCTGCAGCCAGCTACGCTCTCCAAAGAGGCCTTGTCGTCCTTTACCGCATGGATCGGGAAAAAAATATTATCCAGGTAAATTAATATACATCTTTATGAAAAAGATCGCATTAGCCTTCGAAGGCAATCATTTTCCGGAAGAGACCCTTCATCTGGTACGCAAACTGAATGAGATCTCACCCGTTTGGCTCACGGCAGTCTTTGTTCCAGAGGTTGATTATTCGGCGCTATGGTCCATGGACGGCGGATTGGCTGGCGCTGTCTTTGTCCCCGAAGTGCAGGACGAGGATGAGATCATTGCGAAGAACGGCGCAAGACTGGAGGATTTTTGCAGGGCGCACGCCATCAGGCTCTCTATTCATAAGGAAAGACTGGATTTTTCCTTGCGGCTCATTCAAAAAGAGTCTCGTTTCTCGGACCTGATGGTGCTCAGCAGCCAGCATTTTTTTGATAACATCGACACCCGTCAGCCCAATACTTACATGAAGGAGGTACTACATAAGACCGAGTGCCCCGTGCTGCTGCTGCCGGAGACTTTCGATCTTCCTGAGAACATCATCCTGGCCTACGACGGAACGCCCAGCTCAGTCTATGCGATCAGGCAGTTCGCCTACCTGTTCCCTGAATTTTCCGGCAGGCCGACCACGCTTGTCTACCTCAGTGGATCACAGGAGCCGCAATTGCCTGACCAGCGTGAGATAGAAGAGCTGACATCCAACCATTTCTCGGACCTCCATATGGCTAAGCTGCAGATAGATCCCCGGGAATTCTTTTCCGACTGGATGTCCCGGCGCGGCAAGGCCTGGCTGGTCGCGGGCGCCTACGGACGGTCGGAAATATCCCAGCTGTTTGGTAAAAGCTTCATATCAGGGCTGATCAGAGATCACCGGGTGCCCGTATTCATTGCCCATTAAAAAAATTTCATTATGCCTGTAATATTTACCGTCACGTTCAATCCTTGTATCGACGTGAATACCCAAGTCGCTTCTTTGCAACCAGAGATAAAGCTCCGCTGCACTGACCCGCTGATTCAGCCGGGCGGAGGAGGGATTAATGTGGCAAGGGCCATTACAAAGCTGGGGGGGCATGCCGTGGCATTGTTCCCCAGTGGAGGCGAGACCGGCAGGCAATTGAAGGATTTGCTCACAGGGGAGCATGTGTCTTTTGTTTCTGAAGAGATCTCCGGTAGTACGAGAGAGAACCTTATCGTAACAGATATGTCCACAGGGCTGCAGTACCGCTTTACCATGCCGGGACCAGCGCTGAATGAGGCGGCATGCAGCGGTTTATTATCGGTCCTGCATGCACAGCCCCGGCTGGATTACCTCGTCATCAGCGGCAGCCTGTCACGGGGCGTTCCCCTTAATATCTTCGAAGAACTTGCAGCGATTGCTTATCGCAGGAAGGCCATGCTGGTAGTGGACATTGCCGGGGCAGCATTGGCAAAGGCGGTTGAATGCGGAGCGCATCTTATTAAATTAAGCCATCATGAACTGGCGTCCTTTGCCGGCGTAAAAGAGCTCCCGTCTGCGGAAGAGGTCGAAGCTGCGGCAAACAGGCTCCTGGCCAACGGGACCCAGGCCGTCATCGTGTCAATGGGAGCTGCGGGAGCGTTGTGCGTTTCGGATGGGTATAGTCTCCGGATCGATGCGCCTCCGGCCAAAGTGGTAAGCACGGTGGGCGCAGGCGACAGTATGGTAGCAGGGATCGTATGGCAGCTGTCGCAGGGCATGCATCTTTCCCGGGCCCTCGAATATGGAGTTGCATGCGGTACTGCCGCTACGATGCATCCCGGTACCTCCCTTTGTGAAAAGAAAGACGTGGACGCGCTGCTGGCAGGAATGAAAAATATCCCCTCCGGTCACACTCATCAGAAAAGATATATAGCAATATGAAAAAGATACTGGTTATAGAAGACGAAAACGAAGTGAGGGACAATATAGCCGAGATCCTGCAATTGTCCGATTATGAGGTGCGGAAAGCCCCTGATGGCCTATCGGGCGTCGGCATGGCAATGGCAGATGTTCCCGATCTCATTATCTGCGATATTACCATGCCCGGGTTGGACGGCTATGAAGTGCTGCATGCATTGCATCAGCATCCTGCAACGGCCAATGTCCCTTTCGTCTTTCTTACAGCATCGACGGAAAAAGAATGGATAAGAAAGGCAATGACGGCGGGAGCCGACGATTATCTCACAAAACCTTTCGAAGGCGTAGAATTGCTCAGCGCGGTGGAGACCTGCCTGAAAAAGCGTCAGCTGAGGGAAGCAGCTAACGCAGCCCGGAAGGTTACTGTCGCTCCCGGTCAGGGAGCTTCCACGACCCTTCAGCTGCTGCGGCTGGATTCCGAACAACGTGACGTTCAGACTTTCCGGAAAAAAAAGATGGTCTACCAGGAAGGGCAGCGGCCTGCCTTTATCTACTACCTCCTCTCCGGAAAGGTAAAGGTCTACAGGATGCATGCCGACGGGAAAGAATTCATTACTACCATTGCCGGTCCGGGAGATTTCCTGGGATATGCGGCCCTTTTACAGGATTGTAATTACCAGGACAACGCGCAGGTGCTGGAGGATACCGGCATGCTGCTGCTCTCCAGGCAGGAATTCCTTCAGGTGATGTCAGCTGACAGGAGCATTGCCCAGCATTTCATCGGGCTGCTGGCCAGGGACCTGAAAGCCCAGGAGCAAAACCTGATGAGCCTGGCCTACAGCTCCCTGAGAAAAAGAGTAGCCAATGGTCTCCTGCAATTGACGGACAGGTTCCCGGAGGGAGACGGGGGAAATATGGCCATAGGTATCTCGCGTGATAACCTTTCTCATTTCATCGGATCGGCCACCGAATCGCTGACGCGGACGCTCAGCGACTTCCGCAATGAAAAGCTTATCGATATCCGGGATGGGAAGATCTATCTGCTGAATAAGGAAAAGCTGAGCCATCTCGCGAATTGAGGAGACATAAAAAACCCCGCCGTATGCACGACGGGGTAGCTACCTGTTGTCCCGCCTCATTTCACCGTAATATGTTTGGAAGACTGCTTTTTAGCTTCTTCGGTCTTAGGCAGGTAAACTTTCAGCAATCCGTTTTCGTAGGAGGCGTCGATCTTTTCCTTATTTACCCAGTCAGGCAGGGTAAAGCTCCGGGAGAAAGAAGTGTAGTTGAACTCCTGGCGGCTGTAACGCCCTTCCTTCTCTTCTTTCTTTTCTTCTTTTTCAGCACTGATGGTAAGCATATTACTTTCCACATCAATGTTGAAATCTTCCTTCTTCATGCCGGGAACGGCAAGGCTCACTTCATAATGATCCTTGTTCTCCACGATATTGGCCGAAGGAAGATTCGCGGTGCCCAATTTCCCCAGCAGCGATCCGCCGTTGAAGTCGAAAAGGGATTCCCAGGGCCTGAAAATGTCGTTGAATACAGCAGGGATTGATTCGCCCCTTTTGGCTAAAGTTTTGAGAGACATATATCCTCCTTTTTTGATTTATGAAATAATTTCCAGACAAAGGTATCTCCGCACAGGCGCCGGGCCAACGACCCTTGTCAGCATCCCACATGAAGCTGGTCACTGATAAAAGTTCTCCGTACGGATGATGTTGATCATTGGCCCGGCATTTTGCCGGCGCTATCTTGCTTGAAAACAGCAACTATGAACCTACTCTTACAAGACCAGCAGCAGCTGATCGATACCGCTGGCCATTATCCCGCAGTCTCACTGATCATGCCTTTTCATCCCGTAATGTCCGCCAAAAAAGACCTGGAATATCAGCTGAAAAGGAGCGTGGAAAAAATTGGCGCCGGCCTGATGCAGCGATATCCCGCGGACCAGGCCATCCTCGTTCTGGGAAAGTTACGGGAGGTGATCCGTACATTGAATTACAACACGCATAAAAAAAGTGTGGCCATCTTCGTCAGTCCGCTGGTAGAGAAAGTTTATTACCTGGACATCGCTGTAGAGGAGAAGATAGTCGTGGACGATTCCTTCGACATCAGGGAACTGGTCTATTCGAAGAAGCAGGAGATCCGGTACCTGGTCCTGCTGCTGAGTGCCAATGAATCAAGGATGTACCTGGGCAACTGTTCCACATTCCTTTTGATCAAGAGCAACGTGCCGGAAAATGCGCATGCGTTTGAGAATGACGCACGGGAAAAAGTGGGGAATTTTTCCGACCCGGTGGCTTACAGGGAAATGCAACTGGACAAGTTCCTGTTTCACATGGACCAGGGACTATCCTGGATCCTGAAAGCGTATCCATTACCTGTATTTGTATTGGGCGCCGAAAAGGTGCTGGGCCATTTCAGGCAGATCACACGTCACGAAAAGAATATTGTCGGATTCGTCCATGGTAATTTCCTGGATGCCTCGGAAAGCAGGATCCGTGCGGCCATGGCGCCCTACGTGGCCGATTGGCAGAAGGTCCGGCAAACGCACCTGTTTAACAAGATCAAGGCCGCCGAAGATGAAAGGAAACTGAGCGCCGGTATCCGTGAAGCGCTGAAAGCGTCTGCCTGCAGGAACATCCGGCTGCTGCTGGTGGAAAAAGGCTATACTGAAACTACACATGAGAATAACCCCTTCTATATCAAAGATGGCGTGGATGATGTCATTGAAAAGGTACTGGTTGGCGGCGGCGATGTGGAATTTGTGGAAGACGGCGCTTTGAAAGCGTACGACCATATCGCCCTGATCAGATACTACTGAGGAACAGGTTCAGAGGAGTGCAAAAGTGAGCCGGACTCAGGTCCGGCTTCTTTTTTTGATCACCAGCAAGGGCACCTGCGTCCGGAAGGCGAGGTTTTCCGCCTTGCTGGGGAAGAATATTTTCTGGAAGAGGGTCCGGTCCTGGTGAGTGAACAGCACCATCAGGGACGGTTTGAGTGCGCGGACCTGCTGATGCAGGTTTGCCACCATCGACTTTGTCTCATCCATAACAGGGAGCTCCAGCTGCATCGGATAGCTGAATTCCTGTTTCAGGACCTTTTCAAAAATTTTTTTGTTCGGCTCCAGTTCATCCGGCCCAACCAGGTGCAAAATATGAAGCCCCGCCTTGAGATCTTTTGCAAGCGCCGCCACTTTTTTCAGTTCTGCCTCGTGATCGCAGAGATCGCTGGCATATAATATCCGGGTGATCGGTCGCGCCCGGTAGCCTTTCGGCACCACCACTACAGGAATGGACGAATTTGTCAGCATATTGCCTGCGTGCGTGCCTAAGAGCTTTTGTAACCCACCCGCACCGTGCGTACCCATACAGACGTAATCGATGTCCTTGTGCTGCCGGCAAAAATCCACCAGGGTGGGTTCGGGGCTGATGCCTTCGATGATGCGGCATTCATAGGCCAGCTGCGGTCCGCCCATGGCGGTGGAAACCTCCTCCACCAGCTGCTGCAGCTGACGGCTGCGGTCCGCTTTCAAGGATGCTGCAAATTTTTTGTATTGCTCGTCGCTCCACCGGGTAAGACGGGCGGCGTACAGCACATGGACGAACAGCAGCTTGGCATCCTGCTGTTTAGACCATTGGATGGCAAATCGTATACCCGGCCGGGAATCACGACCCAGATCGACAGGAACTAATATATGTATCATAAAGGCTTCAGTTTACCCTAAAATTATTCATGGTTCCGATGACATTGTATGACAGGGATCATTGGAAGTTATGACAGGCCTCAGCTGTGCCGGGCATCCGATGGGATAATTTTAGAGTTCATCCGAAGAACATGGAAAAGGAGATCCTGACACCATCACCGCTGGCGCCGGAAATGTCCGGTCTCAGCGCGGCAGAGGCAACAAGGCTGCAGGCCCTCTATGGAAAGAATATTGTGCAGGAAAGGTCCCGCTATGGATGGGTATTCATCATACTGGGCACCTTTAAAGAACCAATGTTCCTACTGCTGTCCGGCGCCTGCCTCCTGTACTTCATCCTGGGAGAAGTAGGGCAGGGGCTGCTGATGTTAGTGGCGCTCGGCCTGGTGGCCGCTATTTCCGTTTACCAGGAATTGCGATCCTCCCATGCCCTGGCTGCGCTGCGTAAATACACCGCGCCCCTGGCCACGGTGGTCCGGGATGGCCAGGTCCGGTCGCTCCCGGTCGAAGACCTGGTGCCTGGCGATATTATCATCGTCGAAGAGGGGGAGCGCCTGCCCGCCGACGCCCGTATCGTTCGTGCCAATGACCTCAGCATGAATGAATCGTTGGTGACCGGAGAATCCCTGCCCGTAGATAAGGATGGCTCGGAAGGTTACGATCTGCTATATCAGGGTTCCACCGTCAATGCAGGCAAATGCTATGCAAAAGTGACGGCCACCGGTATGGACACTGTCCTGGGACGTCTGGGTAAAAGCATAGAAGATATTTCAGTGCCGCCTACACAGCTGCAGGCTTGGATCTCCCGTTTTGTGCAGGCCATGGCCATATTTGGCCTGTCTGCTTTTGTACTTATCTGGTTGATCAGCTATTTGCACACAAGTAATATATCCCTCAGCCTGCTGACTGGCCTTACGCTCGCCATGTCTGCCATACCCGAAGAGATACCCGTTGCTTTCACGTCCTTTATGGCCCTGGGCGCCTACCGGATGGCGGCGCTTGGCATTGTCGTTCGCCATCCCCGCATTATCGAGAACCTGGGAGCGCTCAGCGTCATTTGCCTGGACAAAACAGGGACGCTTACCGAGAACCGGATGCAGGTGAGAAGCCTGGATGATGCCACCACCGGCAGGAGGGAGGAATGGACGGAAGGAAGACCATGGTCGGGTTCCCGCGTCGGTTGGTTCGCCCGCCTCGCTTGCGAAGCGGAGCCATTCGACGCCATGGAGAAAGCCATTGTCGAGGCACTGGGCGCCGGGAAGGAAGACCATGACTATCATTCATTGCGTATGGTGCACGAATACCCGCTCAGCGGCCGTCCTCCCATGATGACGCATGTTTACGAAAGCCCGGCAGGCAAAATTGCGGCCGCCAAGGGGGCGCCGGAAAGGATCCTGCGTGTATGCAGGATGCCGGAACAGGTACGGGCCCAATGGAAGGACAAGGTGAGTTCACTGGCTGCGTCCGGGTACAGGGTGCTGGCCGTTTGTTCGGCAGAAAATATTGAGGGGGACTACCCCAGGGAGCAGGACGGATTCGAATGGCAGCTGGAGGGATTGCTGGCCCTGTACGACCCACCGAAAGGCAACCTGAAAAAAGTATTCAGCGAGTGGCAGACTGCGGGCATTACCGTGAAGATAATTTCCGGGGATTACCCAGGTACGGTGATGAATATTGCCCGTCAGGCGGGGCTGGATGGTGCCATGGTGCTGCTCACCGGGGAGCAGGTGGTGGCTTTGTCTCCGGAGGACCTGCAGGAGCGGGTGCGTGCCACGCACCTCTACGCCCGGATGTTCCCGGACGCAAAAAAGAAGGTGGTGGATGCGCTGAAAGCGAACGGAGAGATTGTCGCTATGAGCGGTGACGGCGTCAACGATGGGCCAGCCCTGCGTTCCGCCCATGTCGGCATAGCCATGGGGAGAAAAGGTACGGAGATAGCAAGGGACGCTGCCGATCTCATTATCTCGGATGACAACCTGGAAAAGATCTCTGATTCCATCCGGCACGGTCGCACTATCCGCAACAACCTGGGCAAGGCCATCCGATACCTCGTTTCGATCCATATACCCATTATTCTTACCGCCTCGCTTCCCCTGCTGCTGGGCTGGCCATATCCCATTATCTTTTCTCCCATTCATATCATTTTTATAGAGCTTATCATGGGCCCCACCTGCTCTATCTTTTATGAACGCGAGCCTATGGAAAAGGACGTGATGCAGCTATCGGGAAAGCCCGTGGGAAAGAGCCTCCTGCATGGTCGTGAGCTTCCCCTGACCCTGGCGCAGGGCGTCATCGCCTCCTGTGGCCTGCTGGCCCTGTATTATTTCTTCATGCACCGGGGATATTCCCCGGAATATACAAGAACCGTCGTTTTCATTGCACTCCTGATCGACAATGTCCTGCTGACATTTGCCGGAAGGACATCCAGCGAAACGGCAGCCGTGACGATCCGCCGCCTTAACCCCCTGACGCCCGTGATCCTCCTCTCTTCCATTGTATTCATCTGTTTTATCTATTTCGTACCCTTTGCCCGCCATTTGTTTGGTTTGTCCGATATTCGTCCTGTGCATGCCCTTGCCGTGGGCGGCATCAGCCTGGTCAGCGCCGGCTGGTTCTGGTTCTATAAATACCTGAAGTCACGCATCGATAAATGATCTTTGTAAATATGAACTGGCATAGATTGACGATTGCGGAAATTTTTGAATTGCTGGGTACAGGTCCCCGGGGTTTAGGTGCAACGGCGGCCGCCAACGAGCTGCAGAAATGCGGGCCCAATGAATTGCAGGAAGGCAGGCGGAAAAGCCGCCTCAGCATGTTGCTGTCACAGTTCAGCGACGTGATGATCATTATCCTGCTGGCAGCGGCTGTTATCTCCGGGATCATCGGCGACCTTACGGATACCATCGTCATCCTCGTCATCGTCATGCTGAACGCGTTGATCGGCTTCCTGCAGGAATACCGGGCGGACAAAGCGATGCAGGCGCTGAAGAAAATGAGTGTTGTGCAGGCCAGCGTGCTCCGCGATGGAATAGTATCGGAGCTGCCGGCTACCTTCCTGGTGCCGGGCGATATCGTCCTGCTGGAAGCCGGGGATGCTGTGCCGGCTGACCTGCGCATGGTGGAATCTTTTCATTTGAAGATAGAAGAGGCGGCCCTGACCGGCGAGTCGTATGCAGTGGATAAGATATCTCAGCCATTGTCGTCGGATAGTATACCAGTATCAGACAGGCGAAATATGGCATTCAAAGGTACATTTGTCACTTCCGGCCGTGGCACCGGCGCCGTGGTTGCTACGGGCATGCAGACAGAACTGGGCAGGATCGCCAGGATGTTGCAGGAAAAGGAAACATTGACGCCTTTGCAGCAACGCATGACCGCATTCGGAAAAAAGCTCTCCGTCATTGTCCTGTTCCTGTGCGCCTTGTTCTTTACCACCGGGTGGCTGAGAGGAGAAGATGCGGTGAAAATGCTGCTCACCAGCATTTCATTGGCCGTGGCCGCCATCCCGGAGGCCTTGCCCGCTGTCATCACTATCTCCCTGGCAATGGCGGCAAAGAAGATGGTACGTTTCCATTGCCTCATACGCAAGCTGCCCGCGGTGGAGACATTGGGTTCCGTCACCTATATCTGTACGGATAAAACGGGAACGCTTACGAAGAACAGGATGCAGGTGGAGGAAATATTCGCTGAAGGGCATCTGTATGAGCAGGATACTTTGCATGCATTGGGAGACATCGGAGACGGCCTGTTGTTAAAGGCATTCATGCTCAACAACGATGCAGTGACGGATGGCGATAATAATTTTACGGGTGACAGTACCGAAGTGGCCTTGATGGAGGTGGCCAGGGAACTGGGGATACAAAAGCCTGACTGGCCGCGGAATGCGGAGATCGTTTTCGATGCGGACCGTAAGCTGATGACCACTTTCCACAGGCAGGATGGTAAGGTCCTGGCCATTACAAAAGGGGCGCCGGACGTATTGCTGGAAAGGATCGGGGACCAGGACAGAGAGATGCTGCGGCAGCACGTGGATGATATGGCAGCACAGGGCCGGCGGGTACTGGGTTTTGCTTACCGGTATTGGGAGATGATGCCCGTGGATCCGGAAAGTGACAAATATGAGTCCGGGCTGCACTTCCTGGGATTGGCCGGCATCACTGACCCGCCACGCGAAGAAATTCGGGATGCGGTGGCGCAATGCAGGAGTGCAGGCATTGTTCCTGTGATCATCACCGGGGACCATCCCCTGACGGCAAAGTCGATTGCCGTACGGACCGGCATCATAAGTAATGAGCAGGAAAGAGTAGTGACGGGGGAAGAACTGGTGACCATGACGCCCGGGCAGTTTGCTGCCGAGGTGGAGTCGATCCGCGTATATGCACGGGTGTCACCGGAACAAAAACTGCAGATCGTCAAAATGCTGCAGCAAAAAGGTCATTTTGTCGCGATGACAGGGGACGGCGTAAACGATGCACCTTCTCTCAAACGGGCGGATATTGGCATTGCCATGGGGATCACAGGGACCGATGTTGCCAAAGAGGCCGCGGATATGATCCTGCTGGATGATAATTTCTCCACGATCGTGAAAGCGATCCGGGAGGGGAGAAGGATATATGACAATATCCTGAAATTCATCAAGTACCTGATGACCTCCAACACGGGAGAGCTGGCTACCCTGTTGCTGGGTCCGATCTTCGGCCTGCCGGTAGCGCTGCTACCCATCCATATTCTGTGGATCAACCTGGTCACTGACGGCTTGCCGGCCATATCATTGTCGTTTGAAAAGGCGGAAGGGGAGATCATGCGCCGGCCGCCCAGACCGCCGCAGGAAAGTGTATTTGCCGGGGGCAAAGGCATGCATATGATCTGGGTAGGCCTGTTCATGGCGGCAGTGGCGTTGACCGCACAGCATTGGGCTATTGCAAATGGCCTGCACTGGCAAACCATCGTATTCAATGTCGTCTGTCTCTGCCAGATGGGACACGTCCTGGCTATCCGAAGCGAGAAACGGAGCCTGTTCGCCATCGGTGTCTTCTCCAACAAGCCACTGATAGCCTCTGTGATCCTCGCTTTCCTCCTGCAATTTGCCATAACTTACCTGCCTTTTCTGCAGGCCGTCTTCAGGACCCAGGCATTGAGCTTCCGCGAGTTCATGCTGGTGGGTGTTGCCTCATCACTTGTGTTCATCGCGGTGGAAATGGAAAAAGCCGTCTCCAGGAAGAGACGGCGTAACGTCTTTGTAAAGGGTTAGGCGTCTTTTCTTTGCCGGCCCGCCGGGATTGCCAGCAATGGCACTTTGGTATGATAACTCATTCTTTTCGTATGACTGGGGTGGATGATCTTATCCCAACATCCACGCTTGTAGGTGATCATGACAAGTACATCGATCCCGTTGTCCTTTATATAATCCTGCAAAGTGTTTTCAAGATTCTTTCCCGACAGTTGCGCCGTGCTCAATGTCTGCTCGCCATATCGCTGGCTCAGCAGCTGTTGGTACCATGGGGAATTGCGGGCATGTTCCAGGAAAGAGATAGCGTCATCGCCCTCCTCCGTAAAAACTGCCACGTCCACATGGGCCATGTAAAGCCCGGCCAATTCGAAGACCTTGTTTAGCAAGACAGGCTCTTTTTCAAAATTGCCGGTCGCCAACAGGAATTTTTCCGGCTTCTTCCAGGCGTATGCATGGGGGATGGCCAGCACGGGAATGTTGGAGCTTTCAATAACGGCGGCTGTATTGCTCCCCCATAATTTCTCTTTCAGGCCGCTGGCGCCCAGCGTCCCCATGATGACCAGGTCGAAATTCCCGGCCGCTGTCGCTTCGTCGATCGCTTCCTGCAATGGCAGGGCGGTGATAAGTGTTTTGACCGTGATCTCGTGCCGCTGTTCGATACTTTGTTTAAGGGCCATTAGCTTACGCGCATTATCCTTGAGCTGCTCGTCCCTGAAAGCCTTGTTGAGGCCCGCATAATCCGTATGCAGCGTGCCGGGCATCCCGGTGGCATGCAGCAAAGTGATCTCCGCCGGCAGGAGTTTGGCCGATTGCACCGCAAAGCTGATCGCATTGCCGGCGCATGCTGAAAAGTCGGTAGGTACCAGTATCTTATTCATTTTTTTGCGTTATTATATTGATAGGTTGATGGTATATGTACAGCAGATCACCGGAGCTCATCATTGGTCGAAATGATCAAATACTTTTTCTCATTATCGCATCAGCCCCACCAGTGATCTAAGCCTGCCGAATTCCTGACTGCCGGCCTTGTTCAGCAGCAGGTATTCAATAATGTGAGTAAAAGTTACAATGCCGGCGAACCTTCCCTGGTTCATTACAGGGAACACCCGCTCATCTTCCTTTGCCAGCTTCTCCAGCACCAAATCGACCTGCAGCTTTCCGTCCAGGCACTCCAGCTTCTCATGCATGAGGGTCCTCAACGTCTCGTTGTATTTCATTTCCGCAATGGCTTTCACGATCTCCAGTCTGTTGACAGCGCCGGCCGGAAAGTCTTTATCCATCAGTATGAAATATTTACTGTGGTTGGCGGACAATATGGCCGCCGCCTCATGTATGGGCATGTCGGCCTGCAGGCTGGTGAAATCATATATCAGCGTCTCACTCAGCGTAACTCCCTTTGCCAGGGACCGCAGGCGCAGATAATATTCTTCCGTGCTGGCCGAAAATAAAATGAAAAGGCCGATGATACCCAACGGGACGCTGAACAATATGACCCCAAGTCCAATAAAAACTACAGCGATGATCCTGCCGATGACAGATGCGATGGAGGTGGCCCTCACATAGTTGTACCTGATGCCCAGCAAGGCGCGAAGTATCCTGCCTCCATCCATGGGAAATGCAGGGATCAGGTTGAATACCGCCAACCCGATGTTGCCCATCCTGAAGATATATAATACTCCCTTGCCTGGAATAATGTCCATATCCTGCGGCAGCGCCCAAAAGGAATGATGGGTATATGTTACCCACCAGAGGAGCAGGGCAATGACCACATTCATTAATGGTCCGGCAATACTGATAGCCAGCTCCTGCGCAGGATTATCCGGAAATTTTTCAATGCTCGCAGTACCGCCGATGGGCAACAGCACGATGTTCTTCGCCTTAATACCAAACACGCGGGCCATGAGTGCATGTCCCGCCTCATGCAGGACGACAGCAGCAAACGCTGCCAGTATGAACAAGACCGACCATGCCAGCTGTCTGATGTCATTGCCATACCGAAGGCCTGCAAGGATCAGCCCTCCCGCCAGGAGCAGGAAGGTCCAGTGGATAAAGATATTGATCCCCCGGACATCGATGATTTTTAAAGACCCTTTCATTGTTTTTTATCAAGATACCAGGTTTTTGCCAACGATCTTATGACGCCACTCATGCCGGATTTTGACAATGCTCATCTGTTCAGGCCCAATATTGGTATATCTTCCATCTATGTCAAACCTATACTTTTATGATCATCATTGTAATGGGCCTTCCGGGCAGCGGTAAGAGCTACTTCGCGTCCCGGCTCGCAGCGCTCCTCGGGGCGGATTATATCAACAGCGACCGGGTGAGGACAGAAATATTTTCCCGGGCCTCCTATTCCCTAAAGGAAAAGCTAATGGTCTATGAGGAAATGCTGGCCCGGGCTGTCAGGGCCGTCCACGAAGATAGACATGTGGTATTGGATGCCACCTTCTATACCAATGATGTTAGAACCCTGTTTTCGACGGCCTTACAGGACCTGGACAAGTTGTCATTTATCGAGGTCGTGGCCGACCATCGGCTGATAAGAGAAAGGCTAAGAACAGAAAGAGAGGACAGCGATGCCAATTACGGCGTATACATGGAAATAAAGGAGGAGTGGGAACCTTTCAGCAACCCTCACCTGGTACTGATGTCTGCCAATGACAACATCGACAACATGCTGGATGAGGCAGTAAACTATCTTCAGGAAGACATCAATGACACAACAACAGATAGATAACCTGCTGTCCTGCATGAGGGCAGCGAACGACGATCCGCGACCGGAGCTGATCGAGACCCATATTTCATGGGTGATATTATCCGGTAATTACGTGTACAAGATCAAGAAGCCGCTGACGCTGCATTTCCTGGATTTTTCCACCCGGGAGAAGCGTAAGTTCTACTGTGAAAGGGAACTGATGCTGAACAAAAGGCTTACGGAGAATATTTACCTGAAAGTGCTGCCTGTAAAAGAGAAGGCCGGCCGTCTGCTGATCGGGCATCAATCCGGCGAAACAGTGGATCACGCCGTATGCATGCGGCGAATGGAGGAAGGCCGGCGGATGGACCTGCTGGTAAGAGCCGGAGGGGTGAATGAGGCCGACATGCGCAAACTCGCTGAAAAGATCGCCGTATTTCATGGCCGGACAGATAAGATAATGGAGAAGGACTTGCTGGATATACCCGGAAAATTTGCAGATCTTGCTTCAGAAGAGGAGCATTTGCGGGAACATCCCGGCTTCTGTAATGCAGGGATCATCAGCCGCGCCATCGATATCTCGAATGATTTTATGGATAAGCACCGGCACAGAGTGGCAGCCAGGCTCAAAGCAGGATTTGTCAGGGACTGCCATGGCGACCTGCATACAAGGAATATCTTTATGCTCCGGGTCCCGCAACCTTTCGATTGTATCGAGTTCAACGACGACCTCCGGCAGATAGATGTTTTGAACGAGGTGGCTTTCCTCTGCATGGACCTGGATGCCCTGGGCAGAGAGGACCTGTCCGCATCGTTCCTCAGGGACTACAATGACCTTTTTCCCGCGATTGCTACTGCAGAGGACTTTCAGCTCTTCGTTTATTTTAAAAGCTACCGGGCCAATGTCCGCGCCAAGATAAACAGTCTCAGGGCCAGGAGCGCAGACAACGAAGATGAAAAGGCAGCCGCCCTGGCAGCATCGGACAAATACCTGGGGTTGATGGATGCCTATCTCAAGCAATTGTTATAAATGATCGACGTCAAACATATGTTGGGGTTGGCCGGCCATGCAGCGCAGGATGCGGGCGAAGCTATTATGGAGATACGCCGATCCGGCATATTGGACGTAACTGTAAAAACCGACGCATCCCCTGTCACCGCGGCAGACAAAGCTGCCCAGGAGATCATCAGCAGGCATCTTGCCAGGACAGGCCTGCCCGTACTTTCGGAAGAGAGCATTGGCGTCAGTTATAGAGAAAGAAGGAACTGGGAATATTGCTGGATCGTGGACCCGCTGGATGGCACAAAGGAACTGATCAACGGGAGCAACGAATTCACCGTAAATATTGCCCTGTTATATAAGACACGGCCGGTTGCCGGTGTGATCTTCGCACCGGCGAAAGAATTGGTATACACCGGTTCAGTAGAAGGGGGTGTTTTTAAAAAGGAGTACGGACGGATCTTTCAAATCCCACCCCTGGCTGAAAGGGTCCGGATGCACGACCTGCAGCAAAAAGATGCCCCGGTGGTAGCCGTTTCAAGATCGCACCTTTCGCCCGCAACGACGGATTTTATAAAACGATTCAGGAACGCAGTGGAGCTGCCCATGGGAAGCTCATTAAAGTTCATGGCTCTGATGGAACAGCAGGCCGATGTATACCCCAGGCTGGGAGAGACGATGGAATGGGACACGGCTGCCGCGCATGCTATCCTGAACGCTTCCAACAGGGGCGTGTACCTGTCGGATTTGAAGGCTGAGCTCCAATACAACAAACCCGACCTCAGGAATCCGTTCTTCATCGCGTTTTGATCAAAAGATCCGCTGCCCCGGGTGATCACTCTCATAGGGTATAGTGATGCCGGCCAATAAACTAAACACTTAACATATGAAAAAGACCCCTATTCTCTCTGCCGCAGTTGCCTGCCTGGGCACAGGATTTATCCTGCTAAGCTCCTGTCATAAAAGTGACCTGCCTGTATTCGATCCCAGAAATGGGAATGCGGATTTCAAACAATGCGTGATCACGAAGCTGGAAGGTATAGGCCAGCTGGGTGAATTTTCGTTCGATATGCACCGGACAATTACCTACAACAACAGGAGGGACCCCGTTGCGGTGGAGCCCGACTATGTAGGTACGGGATCGCCAAGACTGAAGTTCTATTATGACAACAAAGGAAGGTTGATCTCCCTGGGAGGCGAATATCTAAATGGAGGCTTCGAGTCCTGGCATAACTATATTTATGACAAGGCGGGGAGGATCACCGGAGATTCCGTTTACATTTTCGGGACAATAGGCGACCTCGGGTCAGCCTATATCAAACGTTATTCCAGCCTGATCTATGACGACCTGAACCGTGTGGTCATGGAGGTCAGGGATCCGCACCAGTCTGGGCCATACCAGGACACCACCCGCTACAGCTATGACGCCCACGGTAATCTCTTCGGTAATGTCAAACCTTACGATAATAAGATCAACCCTTTATTGTCCAATAAGATCTGGCGGTTCCTGGCCAGGAACTACAGTGTCAATAATGCGGGATCTCCCACGGCCTATAACGATCATGGCCTGCCGCTGCGCCTGGAACGCAACGCGCTGGATAGCTGGTATTACGATATCTGGGGCGTCAGCGGGGATGTGGTCACTATTGAATACGGCTGCAACCTGTAAAAAGAAGGCAGGCGGAACGCCTGCCTTCTTTCTTTTACAAATGCGTGATGAACAAAGGCGTCTTTAGCTGGCGCATTAGCCCATCGGCCAGGCTGGGGTGCAGCCAGGTAGAAAGCTTGCTTCTTTCGTAAGCGCCCGCAACGAGCAATATGTCCTGTCCCTGCTCCTTGCATAAGGCCACCAGCTGGGATTCGTCTCCCTGCACCACTTTGTAGCCGGCGTTCCTATAATGTCTTTTCATCCATTCATGCATCAGCTTGTTATCGGGCACATGCAGGTTGAGGGTGGCGGATTTTACGGACAGCACCAGCACCTCCTTTCCGGACATTTCCGGGAAAAGATAAGTGAACATTTTGATGGCCTGCATGGACGACGGAGACCCGTCATACAGGAAAATGAGCTTGTGGATCATTCCCTTCTTTTCGGGCACCAGCCAGACGGGGCAATGCGCTTCATGCAGCAGGTTTTTTACAAACCACCCCGGCATGCTCTCTTCGAGATAGGAAAAGGTTTCGCCGGGATCGATGACCAGCAGATCGGCAAAAACGCTTTCGTGCAGCAGCTCCCTCAGGGCAGACCGCTTGTCACGGTGAATGCTGTAGTTAAGGCCATTTTCCTGGCATGCTGCTTCGAAAGTGTCGACAGATGCACGGTAGGTTGCCTGGTCATCCTTTTCCAACTCTTCGAACATCTGCTTTCCGCTGCCCGATTGTCCCACCAGCGCTTCGTAGACGACAAATCCCCGGGCGGTGAATTCCTGGAGGAATACGCCCACCAGGTGCGCCTGATGCTGTTTGGCCAGCCGGACGGCTTCTTCCAGGGTGCTTTCAGAGAGCCGAAGTCCGTCGAAAGCGGCTATTATCTTTTTCATATAATTGTTATTTTACCCAAATCAACAGCATTCCCGGCTGGGATACAATGATCTTGCTCAAAGCAAGCCATGAAGATGGTCAACCTGACAATTGTCAGGACAGCCATTGATAGCGCTCAGGCAGAATCCTTTTGTTTTGAGGTAGTATTGTCTTATATACTACCATTATGGCCCTTCCTGCAAAATTCCGCCAATTCCTGGGTATCACCGGCGATCTGTCCCGGTTTACCGGGCGTTTTTTTGTCTATGGCATCAAGCCCAGGTATGAGCTGGCCGAGTTCCTGCGTCAATGTTATACGATCGGCAACCGCAGTCTTCCCCTGGTAGGTCTCACCGGCTTTATCATGGGATTGGTGCTGACGATGCAGCTGCGCCCTTCCCTGGTGGATTATGGGGTGGAGTCACAATTGCCCGCCATGGTAGGCATCGCCATCGTACGGGAGATCGGCCCGGTGATCACCGCCCTGATATTTGCAGGCAAGATAGGCAGCAGCATCGGCGCCGAGCTGGGATCCATGAAGGTCACGGAGCAGATTGACGCCATGGAGGTCAGCGGCACGAATCCGTTCAAATACCTTGTCGTCACCCGGGTAATGGCCGCCACGCTCATGTTACCCGTCCTGGTCGTGCTCAGCGACGGTATAGCATTGCTGGGCGCCTTTATGGGCGTCAATATCCGCAGCGTTACCAGCTTTACCCTCTTTTTCAGGCAGGTCATCGATAACCTGGCTTTCGGAGACTTGCTCCCCGCTTTTATCAAGACCTTTCTGTTCGGCTTTGCCGTAGGGATCATCGGGTGCCATAAAGGCTATTATTCCAGCAAGGGTACGGAAGGGGTGGGAAGAGCCGCTAATTCAGCCGTCGTCCTCTCGTCCATAGTGATCTTTATCATAGACCTCATCGTCGTCCAGGTAACGGACCTCTTTGGTATAAACTGACAGGAAATGGAGACTGCGACACAACATATTACGACCAATATCGATCCTTCCTTACAGACTCCCGTGATCGTTATCGAGCATGTATGCAAGCGGTTTGGCGATAATGTCGTCCTGAATGATTTTGGCATGACGGTGAAAAAAGGCGAGAATGTGGTAGTGCTGGGGCGTAGTGGCGTCGGTAAATCGGTGCTCATCAAATGTATCGTAGGCCTTTTGAAGGCGGACAGCGGAAATATCACGGTCCTGGACAAGGACATCACCAGCCTGGATCACGACGAAATGGATAAGATGAGGGCCCGCGTCGGGTTCCTTTTCCAGAGCAATGCGCTTTATGACTCCATGACGGTGAGGAAAAACCTCGAATTCCCTCTTCGCAGGCACTGGATCGAAAGTACGCGGGACCAGATCGATGCAATGGTGCAGGAGGCATTGGAAAATGTAGGGCTGGCACATACCATCGACATGATGCCCGAAGAGCTTTCCGGGGGTATGAAAAAACGTGTCGCCCTGGCTAGGACCCTGATCCTGAAACCCGAGATCATCCTGTACGACGAACCTACCACAGGGCTCGATCCCGTGACGGGAAAGGAGATCAGTATGCTGATAGTCGAGCTGCAGGCCAAATACCGTACTTCCTCCATCATTATTTCACATGATATGCATTGTGTAAAGCTGACAGCCAGTAAGATCGTATTGCTGATGGACGGAAAGAACTACTGTTCCGGAACCTATGAAGCCCTTAGCCGGAGCAGCGACCCGGCAGTAAAACAATTTTTTGAATAATATTCTTATCATGGAAGCGCAAACAAAAAATAATATCAAGCTGGGGCTGCTGGTGCTGGCAGGACTGCTGTTGGTGATATTGACGCTGTATCTCGTCGGCAAGAACCAGCATCTCTTCGGATCCAACTTTCAGCTGAAAGCGAGGTTCTCCAATATCAGCGGTCTGATGAAAGGCAACAATATCCGGTTTTCCGGCATACAGGTAGGCACGGTAAAACAAATTGAAATATTGAACGACACGACGATCGAGGTCACCATGCTGATAGATGAAAAAGTAAAGCCCTTCATGCACCGTAATGCCATTGCCTCCATCGGCACCGAAGGGCTGATGGGTAATAAGATCATCAATATCATACCCTCGCCGTCGCCCGCCCCGGCAGTTGAGGAGGACGTCATGCTGGCTTCCCAGCGAAACGTCAATACGGATGAAATGCTGCAGACGCTCAATCGCACCAATAACAATATCGCCGACATCTCGGAAGATCTGAAGAACGCCGCGCATAGAGTCAGTACCAGCGCGGCGCTGTGGTCCCTGTTGAATGACAGCGGCCTGGCCCTTAACGTCCGGACATCGCTGGCCCATATCAACCAGGCTGCTGCCAATACACAATCTTTCACCCGGGATATCCGGGAGATCATCGCCCAAACGAAAGAAGGAAAGGGATCCATGGGTCAGCTGCTCAGGGACACCGGCTTTTACCGCGACCTGGAGCAGGCTACCCTTACCATCGACCAGGCGGGGAAGGGAGCGCACGATCTTGTCGGCCACCTGGATGGTCTGGTGCTGCAGCTGCAGGAAGATCTTGCCAGGGGAAAAGGGACCGCCAATGCATTGCTGCGGGATTCCCTCATCGTCATGAAGCTGAATGCCAGTCTCGACAATATCCAAAAGGGAACGGATGGCTTCAACCAGAATATGGAGGCCCTGAAACATAATTTTCTTTTCCGGGGATATTTCCGGCGACTGGAAAAGGAAAAAAAGAAACAATCCGCCAATACTGTTACGAGGTGAGCACCTTCTTATAAAAGAAACGCTTGGCTATCTCTGCCGTAGCTATATAGCAGACTACGATGGCGCCCAGGGAGTAATAAAATTTCCAGGGGAGGCTGGTAAAACCCAAAGGGCCGGCCAGCGGCGTCAAGGGCAGCAAGATAGTCGATAGGACAACCAGGGAAGTGGAAAGCATAAGCCATTTTCCGGGCCGCTGCCGGAAAAACACACCGGATGTACGCACTACCAGGACGATCAGGGAAGCCGAGATCACCGATTCTATGAACCATCCTGTCCTGAACTCCGCAGGTCCGGCTTTCAGCCAGTATAACAGCACGCCGAAAGTAATATAGTCGAAGATGGAGCTGATAATGCCAAAGAGCAGCATGAATTTCCGGATGAATACGATATCCATCCGGTGAGGGCGTTGTACCATGGCAGCGTCCACCGTGTCGCCGGCGATGGTCATTTCGGGAATATCCGTCAGAAGGTTGGTCAGCAGCACCTGCTTGGGGAGCAAAGGCAGGAAGGGTAAGAACAGGCTGGCGCCCGCCATGCTGAACATATTTCCGAAATTGGCGCTTGCAGCCATAAAAATGTATTTCTGTGTATTGGCAAAGGTCTTCCTGCCTTCTTTCACACCCTGTACGAGCACTTCCAGGTCGTTGCCCAGCAGCACGATGTCGGCGGCTTCCCGGGCCACATCCGCTGCCCCATGAACGGAGATGCCCACATCCGCGCTGTGGAGGGCAGGAGCGTCGTTGATGCCATCGCCCATATAGCCCACCACATTACCCGCTTTTTTCAGCGCGAGCAGGATCCTTTCTTTCTGGTTAGGCTCCACGGATGCAAAAATATTGACGCCGCCGGCTTGCCGGATCAGCGCTTCTGTGCTCATCTCCCTTATTTGCGTGCCCGTGAGGATCACGGGGTCCTCCAGTCCCACCTGCCGGCTGACCTGCCTGGCCACCAGCGCATTGTCACCTGTTATGATCTTGACGGAGATGCCCAGGTCATGCAAATTTGCCAATGTGACCGTAATTCCCTCTTTCGGCGGATCTGTCAGCAGCAACATGCCTGCAAAGACCATCTCCTTTTCATCATCTTTTTGCAAGGCGCCTCCGTCCGGGCCGGGACGCCTGAAGGCGATCCCGAGCACCCGGTAGCCAGCTTCGCTGTGTAAGGTGAATTGTTGCGTAAGAGACTGCCTGGCGGTGTCCATAGTTACGAGCTTTCCGCCCTCATCCTGCACATGGCTGCAGACGTCCAGGACCTTGTCGAATGCACCTTTCGTGATCAGGATGCGGGTGTTATCTTCCAGGACGAGAATGCTGAGACGCTTACGGATAAAGTCATACGGCAGCTCGTCCAGCTTGACGATGCCGGCAATATCAGGGCTTGCATAACTTTTAATGGCCAGGTCGATGGGATTGGAAAAGCCGGTTTCAAAAAACGCATTCAGGTAAGCCAGGCGGAATACATCCCCGTCTTCTTCGCCTGCATAATTCAATGCTTTGTGTACGATGATCTCTCCTTTTGTGATCGTACCCGTCTTATCCGTACAAAGGATGTTCATGCTCCCGAAGTTCTCGATGGAGGACAGCCTTCTTACGATGACGGAATGTTTCGCCATATCGGAGGCTCCTCTTGCCAGGTTGATGCTGATGATGGCAGGCAGCAGCTGTGGGGTCAGCCCCACGGCAATAGCCAGTGAAAAAAGAAAGGAGTCCAGCAATGGTTTGTGCAGGAAAATATTGAATGAGAATATAATGACCACCAGCAATAAGGTGACTTCCATGAGCAGATAGCCAAACTGCCGTATGCCTTTTTCAAATTCCGTTTCCGGCTGCAGCCGCCGGAGATGCTGTGAAATGGCCCCGAACTCGGTGTCAGCGGCCGTGTGCACTACAACAGCTGTTGCTGTTCCACTGATGACATGGGTGCCCATGAACAGGATATTGTTCTTTTCCTGAAGCCCCGCATCGGTCGCCGCCTGTCCGCATTTCTTTTCAGCAGGAAAGGTTTCCCCTGTCAGAGAAGCCTCATTGGTATAGAGATCCTTGCTTTCCAGCAGCCGGCAGTCACCGGGCGCCGTCTGCCCGGCATTTAAGTAGACGATGTCGCCAGGCACGATGTCCTCCAGCGGGATGGACTGTTGAACGCCTTCCCGTAACACAATGACTTTTACCTGGACCAGCTGCAGCAGCCGGCTCAATGACCGGGCAGCGCCTCTTTCCTGGTAATATCCCAGTGCAGCCCCGGTGAATATGATGGTGAGGATGATGAAAGCATCCGTCTTTTCCCCGAGGAAGAAAGACAGGATAGACGCGCCTACCAGGATCAGGGTGACGGGGCTTTTCAGCTGCCGGAGAAAAAGAAAGAAGCCACCGCTGCGGGTGGCTGCCTTTAGTGTATTGGGGCCTGTATCTTTCGTCCTGCGGACCGCCTCTGCCGAACTGAGCCCTTGCCGGCTACAGCTTAGCGTGTGCAGAAGGTCATCCTCCGGGCAGCTCCAGTAATCGGCGATCTTCAGGCTTGCCACTCTAATGAAGTTTAAGTATGAGCTATAAAGATAGGCATACCGTGGTCCCCGATCACCTGGCCGGCAAAACTTCTTTTCGCCGCATAAGACAGGGACGACCTGCCGAAGGACCCGGTGATCAGCATGGAAGACTGTCTCTCACCGACCCAGCTGGCGAAGTAATGCGCTGCGTTGAAATGTAGCTTGGAGAAACCCATGCTGCTGAAGTGAAGGCGGGAAAAATGCTTAAGGCTGTCCAGGTCCGGGATATGTTCCGAGGCCTCGTTCTTAGCATAGACCATTTCGGCGGGTAGTTCGGTATATTGGGGAAAGAGGTAGCAGAACTGCTTGATGGCGAAGAGGCTGTCTTTGCTGCCATCATAAGCAATGACAAGGCGCTGCACAGGCTCGTACGCTTCCGGAACGACGATCACCGGACATTCGGCCGAATGGAGCGCCTCCTTCAGGAACAGGTTAGGCTGCCTGGCCTCCCAGTCTTCGCAGAATAGCTCTCCGCTGAGGACCACCAGGTCCGAAAACCTGCTCTCCTTTGCGAACAAGTCCTTATCCCATCGTTCGGTATTCTCATGGATATGATGTTTGATGTGCTGCGCCAGGCATTCCTGCGCGAAAAGATCTTTGTTCTTTTCCACTATTGCTTTTTCTTTTTCCCTTACATGAACGTAAGGTGCGCTTGTGGGGACATGACTGGCGGCAGCCATGAGGGCATAATCCAGCGGGCAGAAGAACAGGCCTGTCAGGCAGGCGGATTCCTGCTCTATAAGGGATTGGAGGAAGGTAAAGGCTCCCTTGGGAAAGCTTTCACCCGTGCTTACGAATAATATTCTTTTCATAATAATAATATTTGAATGGTGTGTGGTAAAAGTAGCATCGATACCCGGCGCCGACCCTGACCTTCTTCAGGCCCTGCAATGACTTTGATCAGGAGAAGCCTGCTCCGTCATGACCATACTCATGAAAGGGGAGCACCGGCGTCATTCATCCCGGCTGGTCTGCGGGCTAACTTAGCATAAAACAAACAACCTATGCGTACCATTGTAGCCCCCGTCAATTTCTCCCCTAATTCCACCAATGCGGCGCGCTATGCCGCGGACCTTGCGTTGGCAGCCCAGGCAGACCTTCATCTGTATTATGTGCTCCAGTTGCCCGTAAGCGTGGCCGAATTTCCCGTCAATGATTATATATTCAATGAGATGCAGGAGGCCGCTGCCGCGTCACTGCAAGAACTGTGGAACGAGCTGGTAAAGCGAACGGATGCCAAAGTAAATATCTTCACCCATATGGAAGTGGGTTCCGTAGAATATAAGATAGAGGAATTCTGCCAGCAGAAAAAGCCATTCGTCGTGGTGATGGGCGCCTCCGGCAGCTCGCTGGAAAGAGCATTGACGGGCAGCAATCTGGCAGCGGCCATCCGGCATTTGCCGTATCCTCTCATCGTCGTCCCGGAGAACGCAGTATTCCACAAGATCAGTAAGATCGTGCTGGCTTGCGATCTCAACGACATGGCGGCAGGGATACCTGTAAGATCATCCTTTCTGCGGGAACTGAAGGATATTTTCAACTGCAGTTTTGAAGTGTTGAATATCAATTCACGCGGGCAGCAGGCGAATACCAATAGTATTATGGAGGTGGAAGCATGGAAGGAATGTGTCCGTGGGATCTTTCAGGAAGTCCGTTTTGTAGAGACCGACAAGGTCGAGGAAGGGATCAGCAAATACCTGGCAGAGCACCCGGCCGATCTGCTGCTCGTGTTTCCCAAGAAGCATAATTTCTTCGAATTTCATAAGAGCCATGCAAAAAAGATCGCGCGGGCCAGCACCGTTCCGATTATGAGCATTCATGCCTGACAATTTGGACTTTTCATAAAATGGAGATCCCTAACCCCTATACCGGCCCGGTTTACACCAGGCCGGTTTTTTATGATCACCTCCTCACCATCATCTTCGTCCCTATGATCCTTTCCTTCTTGCGATCATACACGCTGATCCAATAGCCTCCACCGTCCGGTAATCCCGGCCGTACCGTAGCGACAGGCGCTTCTCGCAGCTCCCGCTGATAGACTATCTGCCCCAATGCATTCCGTATCACCAGCCAATACATTTTCCCAGGGTGAAGTCCGCTGACCTGGAACGAGCTTTCGAAAGGATTGGGAGAAAAGCTGATGGGCTCACCGGGAAATTCGGGGTCGATGATCCAGGTGACGGGACTGCGCTCCACCTTCACACTGTCTACATCCGTTTGATATGTATAGCAGCTATCGCTGGTCCGCATCCGGACGTAGATCCAATTCACCCCCACACGCAACGTGGAAGGATGGAGGGTCAGGACTTGGCTGGAACCTTCCGCCTGCAATAGGTCGCTGAATTCCCTGTCACTGCTGAAAGTATAAAGGGGTGTAGTTCCTCCCCCACCTGCGTCAACGGCAGTAAAGATCAGCGGTTCTACCAGGTTGACCACTATTGCAATATTGGAAGATAGGGATACTTCAGGTGTGTCGGCGGCAATTATGGTGAATGTGTCTGACAGACTGCGGCTACCCAGGGAATTTACGTATGTCACTGATAGCACATGTTCTCCGGGTACCAGAATGCTGATATCGATGGAAACCGTGGAATCGGCCCCGATCACCAGGGGGACGGCATCCAACGCGGCGGAGTATACATTTCCGTCCGCCGTATCCGGCAGGTTGAGCAGCCGGCACCTTTGGACGCCCGCATTGCTGCAAAAGCTGTCAGCCATGCCCGCCAAAGCTGGGAATGGCGGGGGATGCGGGATGGCGCCGACATTCAGCCTGTATAACATCCGTCCCAGCACAAGATACCAATCGGAATCCCTGTAATATGCAACACCCAGAGTGGAACAAAGATCCGTCACCTGACGCGTGTCCTTATTGATAAAATAACGCCTTCCCGTAGCCGTGACAAATGCTGGCTGACTGGCGACGATCATATCCCCGCCGGACCCCAACCGGTCTATGTACCGGTCGCTGGATGCAAATGTCATCTGTTCGCTGACGCCCAGGGTATCCCGTAGCCAGACCTGTAAAATACCCGCGCTGTCGGGCCGGGTGAAGGCCGTATACTTGCTGTTTGCCTGGTAATTGTCTCCGGGCCTTGCTTCTCTTGTGCCCATATTACTGAGCTCCGTATTTGACAGTCCATCAAAAAGGTGGATGGAATATTGCTGGTTGGTGCAACAGGGATCGCTCTTCCTGTAGACGGTGTTATACCCATCCGTGACCGGCCATGTATTCCATTTGCCATCGTTGGTATTGGTCAATACGGTGGAGATCCCTCCGGCATACCGGTGGATATTGTAATCCTTGTCCCAATAGACGGCCATCCCGTTGCCAGCCACATCATTGACGTCATTCCCCGCCGAGTTCGAGATGATCGTGTCCCGGGGGACCCGGAGATCCCTCAAATGGAGGCTGTCACCATTCGACCAAAGGGCATGATCACCGGCAACCCGCAGGGACCCACTGCCATTCAGCGGCCCCAGGGAATACAAGCTGCCTCCATTCCAATCGTACAAAACGGGCGGCCCCGCGCTGTCTTGCCGACTAAATAAGGCTCCATAAGGTGTTATACGATTGGAGTAATAGCCGTTCCCCAGTACCCCCTGGTAAGGGATCGGAGTCGTATCTCCCGTGATAATATCGACGATATTCGTGACGAACAGCTTGTGATAGTTGAAATCCCGGATCTGGTCGCGGGCAGCAAACATCTCTTTAAGGTAAGGGCTGCCTTCCACATACACCTGTTTTGTGGCAGTAGAAGCTTGGAATAGATTATCACTGGCAACGATCTCCACCGTACCCAGGCTTCCTTCATGGGCGGAAAGATCCAACAGTGTGTCGACCTGGTATCCCGCATGGATCTGATCGCTCGAATTCTTCCACCTTATATTCAACGAACATCCAAGGGCAGATGCACATCGTGCTTTTACATGCAGGAGGGGTCTTGCCACAGACCAGTCCAGGGGCGAGTCGACGGTAAGCAAAGGAGCATGATCGTAAATAAAAGGTTGACTGACTACCTTTTGATTACCTGCGGTATCGACGGCAGTAACATATACATATAATGTCGTAAGCTGTGACAAGCCCACCAGGGAAAGAAATCCACGATAACGGGAACGCTCCAGGAACAGCAGAGGCGCCTGTCTGTCGCCAACATTCGCCGTAAGGCTGAAAAGAGAGAGGGTGCTGGTTACATAAACCTCGACGGTAATGACGCTGTCGACAACCTGGTACGGCGTCGGTTGACTAAAGCTAATGCTAATGTTCTGCCCGGATACACGCAGGCAAAAAATACAGTAAGCAATAAAGACGATTATCTTTCTCACATAAACGTTTTGCCGTCTAAGGTAAAATGAGATAGGGCCAATGCGGCTGACCGCCATCATGCCAGTCTTTGATTGTGCTCAGTTCAGTGTTGCGTAAAATAGCAGTCATTACCCGACTGGCGCAGGACGACGGTCAGCCCGGGAACTGACGATGGTTATCGCACGGTTGACGACACCGGCGATATGCTCTTTTTTTACGCCATCGATATCTCGCGACATGGCCGCTTTTTTGGAAAGGTCTTTTTCCAGGCGTGCTCCCATTTTAAGCATCAGCCTGTCTTTCCAGGACAGATCCCGGATGATCAGCCTCCCGGGCATGAATACGATATTTTCCATTGGGATCAGGCCTTCCGGAACATTGTCCCTGACGATCTGTTCCTGTTTTTCCCTTTCCGAAGATGGGGTGCCGCATACGACGAAGAGCACCAATTGCTTCGTCTGCAATTTTGCCAAATGGCGATGCAGCCAGCCCTTTATCAGCATTTTACCGATATAGACGGAAGTGCCCAGCACCAGGTAATCGAATCCGTCCAATGTCGCGGGATAAAGTTCATCGACGTCCATGATCGGAATTTGCAGCTGTTGTCCGATCCATTCTGCGTATTGCCGGGTGGCGCCATACCGGCTGCTGTAGATAAGCGCTCCTTTCTTAGTCAACGACATAATGCATATTTTTTACGAATCTAGCCGAAGTATTGCCGGGACGCTATGACATCTGTCATGCCTTGGGCTGAGATTTATCTCCTTCTGCATAGACGGCAGGGACTAATTTAGAGATATGTTACAGCTGTCATTCGCCTGCTTCTTTCTGGCTGTCGCCTTCATGCAACGGCCGGTGAACGTATACCTCACCTTTGACGACGGACCGGGACCCGGAAGTGAACAGGTGTATCGTTTTGCCGACAGCACAGGTGTGAAGATCAATTTGTTTGCAGTCGGCCATCGGGTGTTGCGGGGGGACAGCTCAGGTATTGCTTTCCGGCAGCATCAGCATGATTCGCTCATACTTGTATGCAATCATAGCTTCAGTCATGCAGACGGCCACTACAATAAGTATTATGAAGATCCTGCAGCAGTGTTGAAAGACTTTGACCGGAACAGAGATACCCTCTCGCTGGAAAATAATATTGCCCGTCTTCCCGGCAGGAATTGCTGGCGGGTTGGGGGCAGGGCGGCGGATGACTTCGTCAATGGAAAGGAAGCCGCTGATTCGCTGGCAATGCATGGCTACCGGTTATTTGGCTGGGACGTGGAATGGAAGGCTGATTCCCTGCACCGGAAGTCAGGGGCGGAAATGATGGATAAGGTGGAAAGAATGGTGCGGGAACAGCGCACATTTACCCCCCGGAATGTAGTGATCCTTTTTCATGACGAGGAGTTTCAGGATGGGGATTTCCGGAAAGAAGTGAGATCATTTGTAAAGCTGCTAAGCCGCAAGGTTGACTACCGGACAGTTCATCTGACAGCCTATCCATCCGTCTTTTCTCATATCTTCAGATGAGGAGGATCATTCAATTTCTGATGAATAATAACAACCTTTATAAAAAGTCATCATTATGAAAAAGAATATGGGCGATGTAGACAGGTCTCTCCGGATCCTCGCCGCCGGCTTGATCGTTATCTTATATTCAATAGGTATCGTTACAGGGACGATCGGTACTATTCTGCTGATACTGGCGGGTATTTTCGCGCTCACCAGCTTTGTGGGCTATTGTCCACTCTACAGGATTTTTCGCATCACTACCTGCAAACTGAACAAAGCATGATATTACCATGGGACACTTACAACTACATGTAGCTATCAGGGATCACTATCAAAAGTGCAGGGAGCTGGGCAAAGCCCTGGCCGGGGATCCCGGTGAAGAACCTATTCACAACTTCCGCCTGGAAGTAAAGAAGCTTCGGGCCTTGCTCCGCCTTGCTGCATCTGTCAGCCATTCATCCATTAAAGGAAGAGTGCCCCGGGAGCTGAAGATATTTTACGCGATGACAGGCGTAGTCCGTAACCTGCAGTTGCAGCGAAAGGCCCTGGAAAGTGTTGCCGTGCAGGCCCACCTTGGCCTGCCGGCATCCTGCATCGCTTTATTGGATGATCGTATCAATACAGCCGCAGGAATGATACGCCTCTACCTGAAGGTGCCCCGTCCTTTTGGAAGAACGAGAAAGGAGTGGAGCGTGTCTTTTTCTCCTGCTGGTCTGGAGGAGCCAGGGAAAGAATTCCTGCAGCAAAAAGCGAAGGGGTTCATGTCGCCTGCCGCAACAGATCTTCAGGATGAAGAACGCCTCCATGCCTTACGCAAAGAGCTGAAAGACATCCTTTATGTCTGGCCTTATCTCCCGGAAAAGGCCTTGAAACAGGCTCGATCGAATGGACTGCCGTCGCAGGAGGCGCTATCTTCCAGCGCAGCCTTGCTAGGGGACTTCCACGATGCATGCACAAGGTTGTCACTTCTGAAAGATAGAGATTTCCTGCTTTCCGCCTGCCCGCAATCTGCGAAATTCCTGGAAGCAGCCAGCGATATCTGGCTCCATGATAAACAGCTCCTGCTGGATAAGATCGAACAGGTTCTTGCAAATCCTCTGACTCCCGAAAATCCTTCGGCTCCTATCAATCAAAACTTCGCTTCTTATGAATTACATATCGACTGAGCAGGCGCAGCAGGCCACGCTGCCTGCTGTTGCCCCGAAGATCCCCATCCGGACAGAAACACAAAATTTCCCGCTTCTTCGGGCCAATGAATGGCCCTGGACGCATTCAGGGAAGGGCGCATAAGCGGAGCCGCGGTACTTGTAATGTTACTGAGTTCTTCAGAGGTTTTTAGCAGGCATTAATAGCTAGTAGTAAAAGGGGCCGGATTTCTATCCGGCCCCTTCATTTTGATGTCTCAATCGTTACGAACCATTCGGCATTACTAAGCAGATGCAATTTTAAAAATTACAGGCTGCCTTTTATAAGATTTGACCTTACGTCCATTCTGTATGGCAGGGATCCAGCCCCCGCTCTTGCGGATGACACGCATTGCCTCGTCCCGCAGGCCGCCCTCTTCCGGCCCGCTGACTGCCTGTACGTCACTTACATTCCCATCTTTATCCACGATAAACTGCACCATTACTACCCCCTGGATCTCATTGTTCAACCCCTCGTCCGGGTAGTGAAAATTCTTATTGAGATAACGCAGCCAGGCAGCCGGCCCTCCGGGATATTCCGACTCGATCTCCACTTTGACAAAGACCTTTTCGTAGTCTTCGACAGGCTTTGGTTTCGGCGCTTCCACCACGCCTTTCCCCGCATCCGTCACTGGTGGGGCCGTGATCCCTTCATCCTTGACGCCTTCCTGGTTGATCGTCCCGATGCGCGTGTCTTCCAGCTTTTCCTGGACGGGAGGTTTGTCTTCCTCTTTTACTTCATTGTCCTTTACGATCTTTGGAGGTGTAAATCGCGTGATCTCTATTTTTTGGAGAGGTGCCTTGGGCGGTGGCGGCGGAGGAGGCAGGGGCTCGTTCTTCTTCTCTTCCACGACCTGCTCCAACTGCACGTCCTTCACCATCAGGACCTCTTTTTTCGTCCCGCCATTGTTTTGGACTACAAAGAAGATCACGAAAAGGAGAGCCGTGACGCCCATCATTGCGCTAAGCGCCACCAACAGGCGTTTGTTATAATTCTTTCTCAGGTCATAGGCGCCATACTCCTTGTTCCTGCCATCGAATACGATGTCCAGGATACTGCTATGTAGTACTTTATTGGCTTCCATGGTAGTAATATTTCTTTGATGAATAATATCTCGTGATATCAAAGCTAATTACAGGGCGACGCCTTTATTATGACCGTTGATCCCGGACCTGATGATCTCAATCAATGCAATGACTGAGTTCCATCATCGCCCGAAGTCCGCCAGTCATTTAACTTGGTGGCTATGCCTTTCACATTCAAACATCCATATACGCCCGCACCGGAATACTCCAGGCGGGTGGCCTATTTCTGCATGGAATATGCCATTCATCAACCCTTGAAGATCTATGCCGGCGGGCTGGGTTTCCTGGCGGGCTCATACCTGCGCAGCGCCTTTGAATTGAAGCAAAACCTTGTGGGTGTCGGGATCTTATGGAAATATGGCTATTATGACCAGGTACGGAAGAGCGATCAGACCATGGACATCCTTTTTGAGGAAAAGGTGTATGGGTTCCTGCAGCCTACAGATATCAAATTTGCCATCAGGATCTTCCAGCATGACGTTTGGGTCACCGCCTGGTATCTTCCCCCGGAGGTATTCAATACCGCGCCACTTTTCCTGCTGAGCACCAGCCTGCCGGAGAATGACTATCTCGCAAATACCATTTCACACAAGCTGTACGATTTCAATCCGGAGACAAGGATCGCAGCAGCCATCCTCTTGGGGGTAGGGGGCGCCAGGCTGCTGGAGGAGCTGCAATGGCAGCCTGAGGTCTACCATCTCAATGAGTCCCATGGGCTGCCGCTGGCGTTCTATTTATACAGTAAGCACAAGAACCTGGAAAAAGTGAAAGAGCAGCTGGTATTCACCAACCATACCCCTGAGGAGGGAGGTAATCCAAAGACAGATGTGCTGCTGCTGGAGAAGGCCAGTTTTTTCAGTGACATACCCGTCACCGAAGTAAGGTCCGTTACGCATATCGAAAATGGTGTCCTGGACCATACGATGGCCGCTTTACATATGTCGGGAGTGGCCAATGGTGTCTCCCGGCTTCATCAGCAGACCCTGCATAAGATGTGGAAGAAGCATCCGGACATCTGCCCGATCCTGTCGATCACCAACGCGCAGAACTATCCGTATTGGGCCGATAAGGAGATGTATAAGTCATTGTCCGCCAACAACGACGAAGCGTTGCAGAAAAGGAAGCTCGCTTGTAAGGAGCAACTGTTTGAATTGGTAGCGGACCAGAATGGGGAGATCTTCAAAAAGGACGTACTAACCCTTGTATTTGCCAAAAGATATACGGGCTATAAAAGGGCCGACCTGCTGTTGCGGGACATGGGCAGGTTCGAGAGGCTGGTGAACAACAGGGAAAGGCCCCTGCAGATCATTTGGGCGGGTAAGCCCTATCCCATGGATTATGCGGCCATCGGCGTATTTGATAAGATCGTCAATGCGTGTAAATCGTATGCCAACTGTTCCGTCATGGTGGGATACGAGCTGAAGCTGTCCAAAATGCTGAAGCAGGGCGCCGACGTATGGTTAAACCTTCCACGTATGGGGCATGAAGCCAGCGGGACCAGCGGCATGACCGCCGCGATGAACGGCGCGATCAACCTGTCCATGCCGGACGGATGGTTCCCCGAATTTGCCAGGGACAAGCGCAATAGTTTTGTCATTCCGCCATCGGATCCATTGTTGCCGGAACATCGGCAGGACGATGAAGATGCGCTGAGTCTTTACGATACCCTGGAAAAAGAGATCATTCCCATGTATTATGATTACCCGTCCAGCTGGCTGGAGATCATGAAGAATGGCATGCGGGACATTGTGCCAGCCTTCGACAGTGGCCGGATGGCGGCAGAATATTATAAGAAATTGTACAATAGGGAAGATGTAAGGGAATAGGGTGCTTAGGTGTTATTATTTAATGAATAGATCCTTATTTCGTAATCTACCCGGGGGGAATTACCTTTAGGCCTGCAAAGACGCGGGGCACCCCCGCATGATCCTACATCTGAATCATTTATCAGGACCAATCTTATCCGATCTTCGGCCAAAGAACAACCGAGTACCTTCCATAGTCGCTGTATGCCTGCGCTAAAAACAACATATACGTTATTGTCGGGGATCATCCTCTGCGCCATCGTGGGCTTGATAGTGATGGCTGCAAAATACAACAGCGCTTTTACGGACACTTCCGCTGCCATTCACCATACGCTGATGGTGCTGGACGAAACCCAGCATGCGCTTTCCGCTGTTTTGGAGGTGGACCAGGGAGCGCCGTCGGATGAAGTTTCCAAATATGTCCGGATAATACGGCAATCCACTGCCGACAACAAAGCGCAGCAGGCAAGGGTAGATACATTGGCGGGGCTAATCGCCGCCTATTCCCGCTTGTCCGCCATAGAACGTTCAGACAAGTCCACGACAAGGACTTATACCAATACATTGCGGGCCATTTTCTTACGCATGCAGGCGGAGGAGAACAGGCTCCTTGCCCTGCGTGAACGGGCCAATGCAAAAAGCAGGGATATGCTGAGGGCCGCCATATTCGTCCTGCTAATAATCATATTCATCCTGCTATGTGCCTCCCTTCTCCTGATCCTGTATAATTTTCGCCGCCGTCAGCTGGCGGAAAAAGGCCTGCTCGAGTCCGAGCAGCGCTTCAGCCTCCTGGTGCAGCACGTGAAAGATTATGCGATTTTCATGATCGATCCCACCGGAAAGGTCATGACGTGGAACCGGGGCGCGGAACAGATCAAAGGGTATAAGGCTTCGGACGTCATTGGCCAGCCCATTTCCCTTTTTTATACGGAAGAAGAGATCAACAGACAGGAGCCGGCGGAAAATCTTAAAAAGGCTGCCGAACTGGGCAGTTTTGAAACCATCGGCGTGCGCAAACGCAAAGACGGCTCTGTTTTTTATGCTGATGTGGTTTTCACCTGCATGCGCAACGAAAAGGGCAAGATCACCGGCTATATAAAGATCACCAGGGACATCAGCGAGCAAATAAAGGCGGAAGAAGAAATGAAGCAGGCCCTGCAGCGGGAAAAAGACCTGAACGAGATGAAGTCCCGGTTTGTCACCCTGGCATCCCACGAGTTCAAGACCCCCTTGAGCGTCATCCTTTCGTCTACTTCGCTCATCGAGAAATACAGTGCGCCGGAGATGGAGGACAAGCGTATGCGTCATGTGCAGCGCATCAAGTCCAATGTGAAGAACCTGCGGCAGATACTGAACGATTTCCTGTCCCTGGAGAAGCTGGAAGAAGGAGTAGTAAGGAACAATCCCATGCCCACGGACCTTGTCCAACTGGCGGAGGAGGCTATCCTGGACATGGAGGAGTCCTGCAAAGCGGGGCAAAAGATCGTGTTGGAAGTGAAGGGAGAGCCCAGGATGGTCGGTGTCGACGACCACCTGCTGCGAAATATTCTTAATAACCTCATATCCAACGCTGTCAAATATTCACCCGAATCAACTCCCATCTTGTGTACCCTGCAATTCCAGCCTGAGACGGTCGACTTTATTGTGGTCGACAGCGGCATCGGCATACCGGCCGAAGAGCAGGAACACCTGTTTGAACGATTTTTCCGGGCAGCCAACGTTGCCGGTATTTCCGGGACAGGACTGGGCCTGAGCATTGTCAAGAGATACCTGGACCTGATGGACGGGCATATCGAGGTCGCCAGCGAGCCTGGAAAGGGCACGACATTCGCCGTTTCGCTCCCCGCCCTGGCGGAGATCGGCGATACAGTCGCCGGGCACACAGAGAGCCCGTTGCCACTATAGCATTATTTACATGAGCTTTATCAGTTCCCGGTCTAATCGGCGTCATATAAAGACACCGGAAAGGATCATAATTTCGGGATACTTAAAGTAAAAACCATGTTGGGAAAATTAACCATTTCAGAAATAGAGCGGCTTCTCACCAAAGAGGTCGTGGGCCGCATTGGATGCACTGACGGGCAGATGGTCTATGTCGTTCCGATCAGCTATGCATATGATGGAACGTATATTTATTGCCACACGCATGAAGGGTTGAAGGTGGACATCATGCGGAAGAACCCAAAAGTCTGCATGGAAGTGGACCATCTGCAAAATATGGCCAACTGGCAAAGCGTAGTCGCCCAGGGCATATTTGAGGAATTGAAAGATGAGACGCTTCGCAATGATGCGCTGCAGCGGCTGCACGGGCGTGTACTGCCCCTTGTTAGCAGCGAGACAACCCATTTATCCCGGGATTGGCCGTTTACTCCGTCTGAATTGAGCAAGATCGCCGGAGTGACCTTTCGCATAAAGCTGGAAGAAAAGACGGGACGTTTTGAAAAATCTCCTGTTGTCTCACAGGTATTTTTCAGCATCTGAACATCATCTGCACACAATCAATTGTTATGTTAACCATCCTCCTGCGCAAATGCGCATTTTTCCTGCTGCTGTTGCTGGCAGGGGCCGTCAACGGCTTCAGCATGATCGTGGAGTCAGGGAATACTATCATTATCGACCGTGCCACGACCCAGGATATTTACCTGGCCGCAGGCACTGTGATCATCAACGCTCCTGTACACGGCCAGCTGGTAGTCGCCGGTGGCAAGATCTACATCAATGACAGCGTCTACGATGACATCCTGCTGGTGGGGGGTACCGTGGTGATCAACGGTTATGTCGGCGGTAAGATCCGGTGTCTCGGCGGTACCCTGAAGATCGACCGGGATATACAGGGGGACCTGGTGGTAGCCGGGGGCGATATCAGTATTGAAAAAAATGCCGTTGTGTCGGGCAATATCCTGGCCAGCGGCGGCAACCTTACTTTGTATGGCAAGGTAGATGGGAATATCAAGGCTGCTGTCGGCAAGCTCTTATTGTACGGTACGGTCGGAAGTGACCTGGACTGCAGAGGAGGAGCCATCGAATTGTATGGGAAGGTTATGGGCCAGGCAGTCCTGGCTGCTTCCAACAGGTTACTCATCGGCAGCAGCGCAGCCTTCAATGGTCCTGTCAGATACTGGGCGCCGTCAACGGCGGACTTTGGAACTTCAGTGAAGAATGGACAGGTTGTCAGGGACGAAAGCCTCGCGATCAAAGGTAATCACTGGTATTTCCTGGGGGCCGCCGGATTGCTCACCGTGCTTTGGTATCTTGCCACGGCGCTGCTGGTCATTATCCTGCTGCAGTATTTTTTTACGAATGTATTTCATAGGGCAGGGGAGAAGGTATATGACAGTTCGCTGAGATCCCTGGGCGCCGGCTTCCTTTTTTTCTGCGGCGTACCCGTGCTGATCTTCCTCTCTTTCATCAGCCTGGTAGCGATTCCCGTAGGACTGGTCCTGCTGTTCAGCTATATTCTTTCCCTGCTAATATGTGGTAGCTTTTCCGCTGTTGTTGCCGCGAATTGGTTCAGTACGGTGATGGGCAGCAACGCCAGGTTCTGGGAAAAGGTATGGATCGCCTTTGGATTCTTCATCCTGCTCAGGCTTATCTTTTCCATTCCCTTCTTCGGCTGGATACTTTTCCCCTTGCTGGTATGCATCGCCTTTGGGGCGGTCCTGAGAGGCATAAAATGGAAATTGCCCGCGGCGGCCAATAAGGTCATTGGCGGCCAAACCGCCATCTTGCAGAAAGCCTGAGATAAGGATAAGTCTTATCCACCGTACTAAAATGCCTGTAACTACCATGCAGGTTGAAATAACCCAGCTCCATGACGATGGAAAGGTCATCCACCAGCCTGACACTGACTTCATTCGTAATCGCATGCAGGAAATACGTGGACTGATTGCCATTCACCGTCGCCATCCAGCCTCCCCGGTACGTGATGCCGTAATACAACCTGTCAGCCATCTTGAGCCCCGCACCCACATTGAATGACCATCCAGGTCCGTAATCATAATTCCTGGTGTGATACAGGTAACCGTCGGGTATCGCCGCCAGCAGGACGGGTCCCACCGCCAGGGAAGTATTGATCACGAACCTGCGACGCAACGGGAACTCCGAGAAAAGGTTCATCCGGATGCTTTGCCCGCTGTAAAAGAAAGCCTCATTGTTGATGTATTCATAATTGGCTGATATCACTGCCACATGACGGAAGCTCCCGCTAGAGACCTTCCAGCCCGCGAGCGAACCATAGACATTCACAATATTCAGCTTTGAGCTGTCGTCCTGCCCGAATTCGGCGGTGATATAGAGGTTGGAGAATGGGGTAGTCAGATATTGATAAGGGTCTCCATAATAGAGCCTTACGCGGCCGTATGCGCCAAAATAACCGTCCTTGAACGGGTCTGAATTATTCACATTGTATTTGCGCAGCCCTGCCTGCAATTCGATGCTGACCTTGATGGAATCCCTTTTGTCAGGGCCTGTCGCCGGCCTCCCCCATTTGCCGGTAACGATCCTGTTAAAGCCGTTTGAAGGATTGATCAACAGCGCTACCACCTCACTGAACTGTCTCTTTATTCCCCGGCTATGGTTGTTAACCAGCTTATCCGCCATGCGATGCGTCATTTCACCCAGGACAATGCCGCCAAAGCCGGTGTTGATCAGGTCATTCGGCGCCGGCGGCTGATTCTCGGCAAATGTTTCCCAGATATAGCTTCCTGCAAAAGCCGCCGGCACAGACTGCCAGAAAGTGTATCCATTGCTTCGGAATGCATTGAAGAAAAGGCTTCCGTGAAAGGGATGACCGATCTGGTTGGTTTGAAAGCCATCATTATCCCAGGTCCAGCTGGAGGGCTTCAGATTATGTCCCAAAGTCCCGAAAGAGATCTTCGCGTAGTCTTTTTTGGCGATATATCTGTCGAAAAGAAAGGGGAGAGCTTCAGTCAGGCCCAGCTCAAGGGATGCCCTGCGGAAATTTTTTTTGAAAGCCATACTATCCGGCAATACAGCCTTTGTCTGTTGTTGTGCATATACAGGTCGGCCCGGGATCAGCAGCCAGCAGGTGAGGAGACAAATGATATTTTTTATGAAAGGTGCCGTGAGTTTGTTTTTGCTAAACTACGATGCATCCTGCCGAGACAAGGTGATCAAACTCATTGGCTCCTGTGACCGTTGTCCTTTCCTGGGCCTGGAGCACGTTTTATCTTTAGTATTATTCATTTAAAACCTTCACTTATGCGAACAGATGCAGAAATACAAAAGGACATTTTGAGTCAGCTGAAGTGGGAACCCTTCCTTAACCCCGTAGAGATCGGGGTGGCGGTGAAGGATGGCATCGTAACCCTTTCCGGCCAGGTAGACAGCTATTATAAGAAGATCGGGGCTGAATTGGCCGTCAAAAAGATCGCCGGAGTCAAGGCGATAGCTGAAGATATCCAGGTCGGTGTTTCTCCCGTCTACCTTAGGTCAGATACCGAGATCGCCACGGCGGCTGCCAATGCCCTGAAATGGCATACGGCCGTTCAGGAAGACAAGATCAGGATCCTCGTGGAAAAAGGAGTCGTTACACTTTCCGGGGAGGTCGACTGGAATTTCCAGCGCCAGGCTGCCGTAGATGCCATTCGAAATATGGCCGGCATTACCCGGGTGAACAACTACATCACTGTCAAGCCGGGTGTCACCTCAGCTGATGTACGACAGAAGATCGCGGACGCGCTGAAGCGCCATGCGACCCTTGATTCGGAACACATACGGGTCGAGATGGTGGGCAATAAAGTGACCCTCCGGGGAACGGTGCGTTCACTGGCTGAAAAAGACGATGCGGAATTGGCTGCCTGGTCCGCTCCCGGCGTCACGTCCGTTGAGAACAAGCTGACCATTGCGGTCAGGGAGTATTCATTTTAGGCTCGCGCCTGTCGCATAACAAGATCATCCGTGGGTGATCTTGTTATGCCTTTTCCGGGTATTTTTTTAAAACAATCTTATGCTATCACCTTACAAACAAAATATTGTGATACCCTGCGGGAAAAAAGATCTTTCCTGCGAACTGACCCTACCGGAAAATGCCCAAACCATTATTGTTTTTTCCCAGGCGGGCGGCATCAGCAGGAACAGCCCGCGCAGCAGGATGATGGCCGGGTATCTGCAGCAGCATGGGATCGGCACCCTGCTGCCCGATCTGCTTACGCCTGATGAGGAACGATCTTCAGGCAAGCAATATGATGTTGAGTTGATGACCAGACGACTGATCGTTGTTACGCAATGGGTGCTGGACAGGGACCTGCTTGATCACTACCGGCTGGGCTATTATGGCACCAGCACCGGCGCCGCTGCTGCCTTGCAGGCGGCCGCCCTGCTGCCTGAGGACGTTGGAGCGATCGTCTGCCGGGGCGGCCGGCCCGACCTTGCAAAAAGTTCGCTTTCCAGGGTGCAGGCGCCTACCTTACTGATCGTTGGCAGCCTGGACCGTTATGTGGAGCAACTGAACAGGGAGGCATTGGACGAGCTGACCTGTGACAAGCAACTGGAAGTGATCCAGGGCGCCACTTACTTATTCGAAGGCGACAAAATAAATGAAGTGGCCGCATCCACCGCCGCCTGGTTTGCAAGACATTTACATTCCTTACAATTTGCACATCCTTAGCTTGTCAAAATAGTGGTTCAATAAATGAAGCCCGGCCAGGTATCGTTCCCTAACTGGACCATCGAACCTTTACAAAGGAGTTGAAATATTTTCAATAGCGCAATGTTGCAATTACGGGGTAATGGTCGCTTGATTTTGAACCGCGTATCGCATAAGCGTTCCTGAATGCAAATCCTCTTGAAAATAAATAGTCGTTTACTGGTTTTACCAACCCCATCATTGCCTTCGCGGTACTGCCAACCTTCGAAGTTTGCCAATCAAATCCAATACTGTTGAGTTTATTTACAACCGACCGGGAATATTTTGGGAAGAGCGTATTAAAATCCCCTCCTATCAATACATATTTATAATGCGACGACTCCTGCTGAGCGTAGTGAATTACGGAATCAATCTGGCCTGCTCTCATTTTCCGGCTCATCGCTACGGTTTCTGTGTGAACGCTGAACACCAGTATTTTCTTTTGATGGATATTTACCTCTCCAATGGTAACGTCCCGCCGTTGCTGGTTCTGCCATTTTGCATACGGTAATATCAATTTTTTGGGATGCTCTATGGTGCCTTTCGTTAAAATAGCATTGCCTATATTTTTTTTATCCGACTTGTCATACGCAATGGGGATGTACAAGTAATTCAAGCACAAGCCCGTTGCAATGGCTTCTACGCCTTTTTCATTCATTTCCTGCAACAAATAAATATCAATGGGCGTTGTTTTTCCAGCTGTTTCATTTCGGAGATCGCCAATTGTATCTTCCTGGCTTTCTTAATGTTAAATGTTACCACATTCAACGTGTCAGATGGTTCCGTGCTTGCTATTTCTTTTTCACCGGAATTAAAGAACGGTTTGTCTGCATCGCCGTAAAAGTTAAGAGCGCGGCAGGAAAACAGGCAGATCTGAAATACGATCAGAAATAGGTTGCTCACTAAACATCTACACATGAATTTGCCGGTAAAGATTGTCAGGTAACGCGATTTGTGAAATAGCCAAGAAATTCAAGGTCACGGATACGATTGATAAAAGAGATTTCATTGTATCACTTTGTTGGGAGAAGCTGACATTTAGTACTGATAGCAACGTCAACTCTTGACTGTTATATCAATAATATAATAAATATACAAATTTTGATAATAATTCTATCTTTTATACTGAACAGTTGTCAACGGGCGATTCCACAGGTCACAGATAGTTGTTGATTTTCTTCACCAAGTTACAGATAAGGTCACGAATGATTTTTACCAATTGATTGATAGTCAGTAATTATCAGATGATTTGTTTTTACTCATGGACTTCAATAACGATACTTCCGGAGGCGCGTTTTCTCCAATGGAAGAGAGAAATAAGAAAGACGGGGTAGTATAAGATTTAAAGTTGCATCATTCCCTCCCGCGCGGAGGGATTTCGGCCGGAGAAGGTTCTCCCGGCTCTTCCGGCTCCTTTTCAGGAATGATCTCAGGCTCTTCCTCCGGCAATACCGGGTTCTCGGGAATCGTACCTGGCTTTATTTCCGGATCCCTGTCCGGTTGGGGAACTTCAAAGGGGTTGCGGGGTTTCTTAATCTTGCCCATAGTTGTTTATTTATTTAAAATGCTTCGGTCAATAAATACCTGCTGAACTACAAGCCGGCCATTTCAGCGGCTTTACCAATTTTTCTCACTGGTAAACCGGTTATATGCTTGAAAGTACTCGGCCACCGTGTAGCTCCGGCTAAATCATTTTTGCATGATCCTTCCATCCATCATCTCGATGATCCTGTCTGACCGGGTCGCAAAATCGTTGTCATGGGTGACGGCCAGAATGGTATTACCCTCCTGGGCCAGCTGGTGGAATATATTGAAGATGATCTCCGTATTGGAGGAATCCAGGTTGCCCGTCGGCTCGTCAGCCATGATGATGCCCGGGTTATTGATCAATGCACGCGCGATAGCGACGCGCTGCTGCTGACCTCCTGATAGCTTGCCCGAGGGTTTCAACGCAACATCCCGGATTCCCATTTGCTCCAGTCTTTCCATTGCATGGTGCTCGATCTGCTGACGGGAAAGCTTACCCAGCTTCATCGCAGGGATCATGATGTTTTGCAGGACCGAGAATTCCGGCAGCAAATAATGGAATTGGAACACGAACCCGATATGCTCGTTGCGGAAGCCCGATAATGCATGCTCGTCCAGGCCCGTGACCTTGCTGCCATTGATCGACAGGCTGCCCGTATAATCCGTATCCAGGGTAGAAAGGAGATAGAGCAGGGATGATTTCCCGCAGCCTGACTTACCAATGATAGTGATGAACTCACCTTTCCGCACCGATAGCGAAATGTCTTTCAGCACCTGGAAAGGATCAGGCTGGCGAAAAAATTTGTTGAGCTGTGTGGCTTCCAATATCGGTTCGTTCATGATGAATCTTTTAGCTGCGGAGAATGGCCACCGGGTCCACGCGTGCCGCCTTCCGGGCAGGCAGCACACCTGCTACGAAAGTCGTCAGCATCCCAAAGCCTGCTCCAAAAAAATAATATTTGATCTCGAATACCACCGGAAAGTATTTCATGAAGGTGAACTCCGTCTGGGGGAAAGGCACCCGGGACAATCCATACGACAGCAGGAAACCTAATAACAATCCTGCTAAAGCGCCGAGAATACCGATCACCAGCGATTGGGACAAAAAGATCGTAAGGATGTCCCTGCCGTCAAAACCCTGCGCTTTCAATATTGCAATGTCCTTCATTTTGCTGGAGATCACCATATTCATGATGTTGTAGATGCCAAAACCCGCCACCGTCAGCAAGGTGAGACTTACAACCCAGGTAAGCGTGTCCCTGATGAGATTGCCCGCCTTGATGGAAGGATTGGCGCTTTCCCAGTCTTCGGACTTATAGCCATATTTTTTTCTGCAGATTGCCGCCACATCCCTTGCTGCATTGATGTCCTTCAGTTTCACCCGGATGTCCGTTATATAGTCATGATCCTTTGCCAGCAATTGCTGGACGCCGGAAAGGCTTACATAAGCTTTGATATTGTCCACAGTACTGAGCCCGAACGAGAAGGTGCCCACAACCCTGAAGCGCATGGAGGCGCCGGCGGGAGTAGCCAATGTAACGAGGTCGCCACGGGTGACATTCAGCTTGTCGGCAAGACCCTGGCCCAGGAGGATACCCTTGTCCGCCGTCAGCAGATTTTCGGCGCGCCCCGTCATCATCCTTTCCCGCAGACTGAATAAGCGGTCTTCTTCAAGGATATTGACGCCGTCAAGGACCCCATTCAATTGAACAGGACCATAGTTGAAAAATACCTGGGTGGACAAAAGGGGCGAGACGACTTCCACGTCGGATCGCGTTTTCAGATCGGCAATGATAAGGCTGGCGTTCTTCAGGTTCAGCCTCACTTTTTCCGGTCGGGGATGATGCACGACGATCACTTTGGCGGGATCGTTACGCAGCCATGTGCTGGCGACCGACGATGTATAGTCGGTCCTGATGTCATTATAAATGTGAATATCGGGGATCGCGGAAAGCATGGTATCCTGGATATAGTTATTTACTCCCTTCATAAAGCTGATCATGAAAATGAACATGGCAATGCCGAATATAACGCCCAGCATCGCGATGAAGCTTTGCCGTTTGCGGGCCAGCAGCTGTGTGCCGGAGATGAGAAGGTTGACAGGTAGGTTCATCTGCTGCCGGTTTCTTTCTTCAACAATACAGGTGTCCTGGCATCTATCCCGGCCAGGATCTCCACATAATCCAGGGTGGCGATGCCTGTTCTGACAGATACCTTCTTCTCTTTTCCATTGGCCAGGATCCAGACACTGTCCTCGCCTGCCAGCGCTTCACGCTGCAATACGTTCGCCTGCGGCTTGACGGCTATTATGATGTTGGCTTCCACCGAGCAATGGATGAAGGCAGGAGGCAGCTGTTGCACAAAAACGGCGTCCACACGGAAGGTCTGATCCGATTCATTCATAGTAGGGTAGATATGTGTGACCGTCGCCTCGTATACTTTGTCACCGGACAGGTCAGTTTTTAACACCACCCGCTGCCCCGTCCGGATCTTGTCGATGTCTTCCTGGTCCACGGAAAGGCGGATAATGCGCCGGCCGCTGTCCCCGATCAACGCCACAATTTCGTTGGCATGCACTCCCTCCCCGGCCTCCCTGAAAGTCTGGTAGACGATGCCGGCCCGGTCGCTTCGGATGAAGTGATCATCCAGCTCTTTTCTGGCGGCTTGCAGCAGACTTCTGGCATTGCTGCTGCTGACCTGCATGTCATGCAGGGCGGAGGTATATTTTTCGGCGGCGCTTTTTTGTTGGTTCACCGAGAGCTGATAAGCGGTAAAGCTATTGTCCAGGTTGCTCCGGGTGCCAATGCCCTGGTCCCAAAGGTTTTTCCACCGGTGGTAGGTGAGCGAGTCGTTCTTCAATTTTAATCCGGCGCTTTGAAGGGCAAGCTGCAGGTCGTGCAGCAATGGCGATCGGTCGGAAAGGTTCAGCTCGGTATTCCGGTAGCCTGCCAGAGCGGCCTGGTATTTCGCCGCTACCGGCTCATTCCTTACGACATAAAGGATCTGTCCCTTGCCGACCCTGTCACCATCCTTCACCAACTTTTTCAGGATGGTACCGTTGTTGAATGCAAAAAGGTTGTATTCGTTGTCCGGTACGATCTTGCCGGAAGCATAGACAGTCTCTATGATGTCTTTCTGCAGCACATGCACCTGCTGGGCTTTTTTACAGGAAAAGGTAATGTAGCCGAGTACCATCAACATGTAGATCCGGGCCGTCATAATGTAAGTGTTATAATTCCAAAAGTATCGGAAATCGATATGGGAGCTTATGACACAGGTTGCCCGGAAAAATGATTAAAGTCAGGTTAGCCCGGCAGCCGCGTCTGCATGAGCGAGGCAATGGATACAGCCCGCTGCTCGGCAATCTCGGCGTTCCTGCCCTCGAAACGCTCATGTACAGTCTGGGTAAACAGCTTGATCCACTGATCGAAATGCGCCCTGGTGAGTGGATGCCGTTGATGCAGTTTCATATGGGTTGCCATTGGGTTGCCCGCATATCCACCTGTTTGAAACAATACGTTTTCCCAGAAATCATACATGACAGGCAGATGATGCTCCCAGTCCATTTTTATGACGTCATTGAAGATCGGACCAATGATGTCATCCTTGCGGACCTTATCATAAAAGGCATCTATCAGCTCACGGATATCTCCTTTATTTTCAATATCTCTCTTCATTCAGACCGCGATATTAGTTGTTACCAATCTTTTCTGTTAAACTTCCGGACGGCAAGCCATAAAGGTGCGGCTATCCACATCAGCATGACCAGGCAGGCATACAGACTGCCCCATGTGCCGCCGAAAAACTCCCTGAATAGAGCGCCCGTGTAACCCATCATAGCGGAAATGTCCAATTGCAGGAGCACAACGATCCTGCCCAGGTCTATCGGGTTAAGCGAACCGAGAACGATTGAGATTTTTTCCAGCGGGTAGTCGCTGAATTGAAATAAAATGAACAGGACAATGCCGTCATAGATAAGCGAAAAGTAGAACCACAGCAGGATGGCCAGTCCGATGCCTTTTGATTTGTCCCGGGTGATCATCGATCCCAGCAGGGCCAGGGCAACGAAGATAATCGTCAATCCGATCCCGGTGCTCATCAGTACGAGACCTGCCTGCGAGTCGCTGTAGAAAAGGATGGGCAGCCCCGCACCTATGAGGAATGCCAGTATTAATGATGCCGTCAGGCCTATAAATATGCTCAGCACCAGCCTCTTCCGGGGCAGTGGCTGGGAAAGCAGCAGTTCAATGAACTCTGTCGAGTTGTATACATAAATTGTCGAAAAGATAATGCTAACCAGGGGCAGAACGATCAGGATGATATTCAGCAGGCTCAGCATTCCCTTGCCAGCGGTGTCTTCCAGGTTGAATACGGTTAGGGAGATGGCCAGCAGGAATACAGTATAAGCCACTACGATCTTATTCCGTAAAATATCCAGGATGACATATTTGATGACCTTATTCATTCTTTACGTATTTGCTTGCATGATGCGGGCAATGGCCTTCACCAGCTTGTCTTCCCCTGTGTCCTTCTTCAGCTGATCGAGGCTCTTATGGAATAGCAGCTTTCCCTCCTGCAGATAGATCACTTCGCTGACCAGATCATCCAATTCGCTAAGGATATGGGAGGTGATCAGGATCAGTTTCCCTTTCTGTTTTTCTTTCCGGACCTTATCTTTCAGCAATTCTGAAGCGACAGGGTCCAGGCCGGCTGTCGGCTCATCCAGTATCAGGACATCCGGGTTGAACAGGAAGGCCAGTGCAGCGCTGACTTTCTGCCGGGTACCGCCGGACAAGGTCCGCATGCGCTTATCCATCATCCTGTGCAGCCCAAAGCCTTCGGCCAGGTCCTCGTCGATGCTGCCAGTATCTTCCCTGCGAATGTCCTTCATCATGTCAAAGACCTGCGCAATGGTCATATTATCCGGGAATCTGCCCGTCTGCGGCATATAGCCGATATGACGCCGGTATTTCCAGTCATGAATGATATTCCTGTCATTAAAGGTGATAAAGCCGCTGTCAGGCACTACCATGCCCAAAAGGCATTTGATGAAAGTGGTCTTTCCGCTGCCGTTGGGTCCGATCAATGAGATAGTTTGTCCCTTATTGCAGGTAAAGCTGACATTGTCCAAAGCCTGCAGCTTGCCGAATCTCTTATTTACGTTGGTGGCGATGATCATAGATGCAGCGGTTTCATGGAAGGTTTGTCGTCCTTTAAGTTCGCCGGCGTAATGCTGGGTATCACTTTTTCGGTCCTGTCCATTAAGTTCACAATAAAGCTGTGGAAAAGCATCATGACGGAAGGGTTCTTTTCGGCGATCATGGCATACATGCTTACCGGGTGATAGGGAACATCTCCGATGCCGTCCCGGTTGAGGTCATAGCCTTCGTATTTATCCCAGTAATTATTGTCGAAGTTATTCAGCACCAGCGTTCCATTGGTGGCTACATCGAAAGTATTGCTCCGGAAATTGTTGCGCGTGATGGTGTTGTCAGCGCAGCTGGCCTGTATCTTAAGCGCCCATCCGTTGCCGGTGAATGCATTCTCCGTCACAACGACACGGGTCGTTCCTTCCATGTAGATGCCGCTGGTATTACTGGTGAAAACATTGTGGTCCACTCTGCTATCCGTGATCTCCTTCATCAGGATGCCGTAGGACCCTCCACCCACATTCTCTGAAAAAATGTTGTTCAGCATGCTTACCCCATGGGAGAACATCACCGACACGCCCGCTTCATTATGCCGGAACAGGTTGCCTTGGTAGATATCATGATGAGAGAACATGAAATGCAGCCCATAACGTATATTGTCGATACTTTGGTTGCCACGTATAAGGGAATTGGTCACGAATTCGAAATAAATACCGTCGCGGTGATGGCTGATGACATTGTCGACTATTTGCATCCCGTCGCACTTCCAGCAATGAATGCCATTGCCGGACTGGGTCTCTTTGTCTGAATGGCTCCGGACAGTATTGCCGGCAATGATACAGCTGTCCGCATGCTGGCTATAGATGCCGAAGAAAGTGTCGTCCAGGGTATTGCCCCGGATGCTGACATGCTTTGCACCATAAATTTTAATACCTGCAATATCATGCCAGTCAGATACGCCGGAATGTTGCAGGAGAAATCCTTCCACCGTCACTCCATCGGCTTTTATGGATATTATTTCATATTTTTTTTCTCCATCCAGGATTGGCAGACCGATACCTTTCAGGCAAAGCCGCCTGTCTATCACCAGTCCCTTTTCCAGATAGATGCCTTTTTTGACCAGGATGGTATCCCCGGGTGCAGCTTTGCCCACCGCTTGCCGGATGGATGCACAGGGCTCCCCCGGCCCTACCCGCCAGGTTTTTGCGCCCGACAGGAGCGGAAGTATCAGCAAGGTTGCTATTTGTATAATTCTTTCCATGTTACCGGGGTTCCGCGCAGTTCAATTGCATATTTATTCATACTGTCGGTATTCTTAAAGGCCGCTATATTGCCATTCATGGGGCTGTGCAGGGATTCGCTCTTCAGGAGGTGAGCTTCATCCGCCCTCACCCATTGCCGGTCGACTGAGAAATCGATAAGGTATACGTCTGCGATCTCTTTTGTGGCCAGCACTTTCGAATCCAGGAATGCCAGGAGGCAATGAAAGTCGTCAAATTTATAGGCCTTTCCCTTGTTGGTCAGGATTTCTGCGCCGAACCGCTTGTCTGCAATGCCCATTTTGCAGAAGTCGCAATTGTCCTGTCCATAGCGGATGGGCTGCGGCCCACCACCGGTGCAGCTGGTGATGAAAAGAATGCCCGGCAGCAGGATCGCCATAACAGTCCGCGACGAAATAACATCTCGCCTGCCTTGTCTTTTCCATTCCACAATGCCCGTGATCACCAGCAATAAGCCCACTCCTGCAAAGATCCAGCCTCCACTGGCAGGAACGGAATAGGCGCCGAAATTGAGCAGCTGCTTATAGCCGATCAGCGGCGGCTGATAGGCCATCCCCGGCACCCGGATCGGTGCGCTTTCATCCAGGTTATGCCCATAGTTGTATTCCCACCGGTAAAAATCGATCATCGATGTCACTGCGATCAGCAGGATCAGCAATACCCAGCCGTAGAACAAGCCTCGCCGGTTGACCAGGGCTATCAGCAGGCCGATGGCTGCAAAGCCGCCAATAATATACGGCAGGACGATGAACTCCACAAAATCCCTGGTATGCAGGGTACGCATGCCTATATAATGATTCAGACCATTGACAACGTCCACATCGCCTCCGATGGCATTGGCATATATTTTCAGTACCAAACCTTCCGGGTATTGAGGTGCAGACAGCTCTATCCTCCAGATAGGAAGGAATAACACCGCCACCATCGTTAGGGACGCCAGCAAGGTTATTACTCTTGTGACCGGGGACATTTTACGCTTCATTTTGCAAGGGTTGAATCCGGTTCTGCCTTGTTAGTGCTAAACGTCAGCGGAATACTGCTGCCGGCAGGTGAAACACGTACATAACCCTGCATTTCCTGGTGCAGCGCACTGCAAAAGTCGGTGCAATACATAGGGTAGACACCTGCTTCGCCCGGGACCCATTTCAGCGTACAGGTCTCTCCCGGCATGATAAGTATCTCGGCATTTGTCGCCCCCTTTACGGCAAAGCCATGAGGGATATCCCAGTCCTGCTCCAGATTGGTCACATGGAAAAATACCTCATCCCCCAGCCTGACACCTTCGATATTATCCGGTACAAAATGGGACCTGATAGCCGTAATGTATACGTGTACTTTGTTGCCCTCCCGTATTACCTTGGCTTCTTTCTCGCCTTTGGATACATAAGGATGGGCATTCTCCTCGATCTTGAAGAATTTGGTGGATCTTTTCGAGATCATATCCGCCGGGAGCGCCTGTGCATAGTGGGGCTCCCCAATCGTAGGATAGTCCAGGATAAGCTGCATTTTATCGCCGGAAATATCGTAGAGCTGGGCGCTTTGAGCCAGTTCCGGACCCGTCGGGAGATAGCGGTCCTTGGTGATCTTGTTATAAGCGATCAGGTATTTGCCATAAGGGTTTTTAGAATCACCACCCGGTATGCACAGATGGCCAACCGAATAATAGGTGGGTGCGCGGTCCAGCACTTTCAGGTCTTTCAGGCTCCATTTCACTATTTCCGAGGAAACGAACATAGACGTGTACGCATTGCCTTTGCCATCGAATTCCGTGTGCAGTGGCCCCAGCCCGGGCTTCTGCACTTCGCCCTGCAATGCAGCCGCGTATTTGATAACGGGAATACCTTCATAGTCTCCTTCAAATTGCTTGTCAGCGATGGCTTTCAGCATTTTGGTATAGGAAAATACAGGGATCAGCGCCGCCAGCTTGCCGCTGCCTACGATAAATTCCCCGGAGGGGTCCACATCGCAGCCGTGGGGAGATTTGGGGCAGGGAATAAAGTAGACCATGTCCTTCAGCTCTTTCGGATCCAGAACCCATACTTCTTTCTCTACCGTCGAAGTAGCAGTATGGTTTTTTTCATCATAAAGGTTATGCACGTAGGACACTGATTTCTTAACCCCTTTGCCCTGACGCATGTATTCTTCCGCTTTTTTCCAGTTCACTGCCATGATAAAATCCTTATCCCGCTGTGAAGCGTTAACCTCCAGCAGCGTGTGGGCCTGCTCCGTGTTGTAGCAGGAAAAGAAGAACCAGTCATGGGAAGGGCCCTTGCCGGCATGGCTAAGATCGAAGTCGATGCCCGGCAACATGAGCTGGAAAGCGATCTTCATTTGGCCGGAAGACGAATCGATGCTGATGAAGCTGACGGTGCCATGGAAATTCTTCTTATAGGAGCTGAGGGGAACGTCCTGGTTGTCCCCCATGGGAACGCTGAACCGGGTGCCGGCCACTATATACTCGGTGTTTTCCGTAGTAAAAGGACTGGAGTGGTTCCCTCCGCTGTTGGGTAATTCCAGGATCTCCGTCGTCCTGAAAGTCCTCAGATCGATGCGGGCCACCCGGGGAGTATTATTCGCATTGGCAAAAAGCCAGCGGCCGTCCGGCTGCCCATTGGTCTGTGAAAGTTCGAGGTGGTGCTGGTCATCCCAGGGAACGAATCCGTGCGAGGTATTCAGCATCGGTTTGGTTTCCTCGCTGTAGCCATAGCCGTTCTCCGGGAATACGGAAAATACGGGGATCAGCTTCAGCATCCTTCCTGAAGGTAGTCCATAGACGGACACCTGCCCATTAAATCCACCCGAGACAAAATTGTAGAACTCATCGTACTTGCCGGGCGCCACGTAGGTCCTTTGTGCCGCGTCCCCGGTGACGGCAGCACCGGCATTCCTTGGTTTGCAGGCAGGTACTCCGCAAGTCATTATAATGCAGAGGGATAACAGGCCGCATTGATTTAACATTCTCATATAAAAATGAATTAGATTGAATTTCTATTTTACTCCATCATTCTGTCGCATGAATTCCAGCACGTTGCGGGCATCGGTGTCGGAGAGGTTCTGGTTGGGCATCTTAACCATGCATATTTCCAGCATCGCTTGCGCCTTAGGATCCTTGTTCAACATTTCTTCTGTGTTGGTCACGAAGTTCATGATCCATTCCGGCCTCCTTCTTTCTGTTACGCTCTTCCATCCCGGGCCTACCAGCTTTTCTTCCGTCAGCTTGTGACAGGAAGCGCATTTCAGGTCATAAACGGACTTTCCGCCATCAGCCATTTTATGATCCAGGGTTGACGCAAGGTCGACGTGGGTGAATTTGCCTGCGCCTTTCGTGGAGTCATAGGACGAAGAGGCGGCATTTTTTGAGCTGTCACTTTCTTTGGATGACTTATCCTTCGTTTCAGATCCGCCATTGGAACAGGCATAGATAAGCCCGGTCAGGACTGCCAATACCAGCATTTTTTTCATATTGGAATTGTGTTTGATGGTTAAATAGGACACAAGATTACTCCTCATCCCCCAATTAAAATATGATCCAGATCATATCAACAGGCGTAAGAATAGATTAAATGCTGACTAAAATCACGTATATTGCTATAGTAAATCAGGCGGTCCGGTTGGTAGTAGCGTTAGTTTTGAGGATTATTATAGAAACCACAATCAATCGCTATGATGATCGACTGCGACTTGCTGCTTTGTTGGGGAGCTATCCACCGCAAGGTCATAAAGGGCCAGGCCATTTTTTATGAAGGCGATAAAGCCCTGTTTTATTACCAGCTGGTACGAGGCAGAGTGAAAATGGTGAATACCAATGAAGAAGGTAAAGAATTCATCCAGGGATTCTTTGCGGATGGAGAAACTTTTGGAGAACCCCCTCTCTTCAACGAAAATGTATACCCTGCCACTGCGGTTGCGGAAGAAGATTCCATCCTGATCCGTCTGCGAAAGGATAATTTTCTCCAGCTATTAAAGGATAATTTTGATATCCATTTTGCCTTCACGCAGCTGTTGGCCTCCCGTCTGCGCTTCAAATCCATTTTGTCTAAAGAGCTTTCCTGTCATGGGCCCGAGCCCAGGATCACTACGCTGATCCATTTGTTTAAGAATGCGAGTAACGTTCCTGATCACATGAGGTACAAAGTGGACCTCACCCGTCAGCAGATCGCAGATATGACCGGCCTTCGGGTGGAAACAGTGATCAGGGTCATCCGCATCCTCTATGGTAAAGGACGTGTCCTGCTGGAAAAAGGAAAGATATACGTTTGAATCCATGAAAGGAATAAACATTAACACTTGTAGAAGATGGTCCGTTCTGAGCCTGGTTAACTTTGTGCTGCTGGCTGCATTGGGGATCCTGCTCAGGTATAAGATCGCCTTTTCGCTGCCAGCCGTCAATTACAAATACCTTTTACACGCTCATTCGCATTTCGCCTTTTCCGGTTGGCTATCCACGGTCATTTTCACCTCTTTTGTATATATTTTATTACAGTCCGGCCTTACCGCCCGGAAAGTATATGCATACCAGTTCTGGCTGGCCCAGGTGGCCAGCTTTGGCATGTTGCTGAGCTTCCCTTTCCAGGGCTATGGCCCTGTGTCTATCTTCTTTTCGCTGCTATCCATACTTTTTTCGTGGTGGTTTGCCCTGCGCTATTGGAAAGATGCTTCTGCCGGCCTTCCTCCCCTGACACAACGCTGGATAAAGGCAGCGCTGTTATTTTTCGTTATGTCCAGCGCCGGGCCTTTTATGCTGGCTTATATCATGTCTCACCGGATCGCTGACACCCATCTTTACTACAACGCCGTTTATCTTTTCCTCCATTTTCAATATAATGGATGGTTCAGCTTTGCCGTGCTGGGATTATTCTTCCATTCCGCGCATCGCCATGGCATACAACTGGATGCCCAAAAAAGCCGGATCTTCTTTCTGCTGATGGCCAGTGCCTGTATCCCGGCCTATTGCCTGTCCTTGTTGTGGACGGACCCGCCGGTCTGGATCTTCATTATTGCATCGTTGGCCGCCTGTTTGCAGCTGGCGGCAATTATTCCTATGCTTCAGCTTATAGGTCGATCCCGCAGTCAATGGGCTCTTCGCTTACCACTACAGGTAAAAATACTTTGGGGCTTATCCTTAATAGCCTTTGTCATCAAACTGATCTTGCAGGCTCTGTCGGCCTTGCCCGCATTGGGCCGTCTGGCATTTGGCTTCAGGCCGGTGATCATCGGCTATATTCACCTGGTGGTCCTTGGATGTATCAGCTTTTTCATGGTGGGTTTTTTGGTCAGGGAGAAACTTAGCCACGCCCTTTCTGGAACCTGGAAGACAGGTCTCGCCATTTTTATAGGAGGAGTATTTGCCAATGAGATACTGTTACTGACCCAGGGGTTATCAGCTATCTTTGCAGCCAATGCTTCATTCGTTCCTCTCTTATTATTTATTGCGGCTGTCGCCATGTTTGCCGGCCTGAATTTATTATTGCTATCGCAGATCCGGCAGTTCAGGAAGTGCTGATCATTTTTTCATCGCCTCCCGTACCTTATCCGGATAAATGCTCAAAGTCTCCTGATCTCCCATTTCCAATCCCTCACTTCCGGCATATCTTCCCCATGCTGGTAGATGTACTGTCTGTGTTCGATCAGCGTGTCCTGCATTTCCTGCTTCACATATACACCCTTTGCGCCCGTTTGCGGCAGCCGGTCGATGACATCCATCACCAGGTGGTACCGGTCCAGGTCATTCAGCACCGTCATGTCGAAGGGCGTAGTGATGGTGCCTTCCTCCTTGTATCCGCGCACATGTATGTTATTGTGATTGGTGCGCCTGTAGGCCAGCCGGTGGATCAGCCATGGATAACCGTGAAAAGCGAAGATCACCGGTTTGTCCCTGGTAAACAGCATGTCAAAATCACGATCGGAGAGTCCATGCGGATGTTCGGTGGTGGGTTGCAGCTTCATGAGATCGACGATGTTGATCACCCTGATGGCGAGATCGGGCAGCTTCTTCCTGAGAATGGATACGGCGGCCAGTGTTTCCAGCGTAGGAACATCCCCGGCGCAGGCCATCACTACATCGGGCCCGTGATCCCTGTCGTTACTGGCCCAACCCCAGATGCCGATGCCCCTGGTACAGTGGGTGACCGCCTGCTCCATCGTAAGCCACTGCGGGGCGGGGTGCTTGCCTGCCACGATCACATTTACATAATGACGGCTGCGTAGACAGTGATCCATCACCGACAGCAGGCAGTTTGCATCGGGTGGGAGATAGACCCTGACAATTTCCGCTTTCTTATTCATGACGTGATCGATGAAGCCCGGGTCCTGGTGAGTAAAACCATTGTGGTCCTGGCGCCAGACATGGGAGGCCAGCAGGTAATTGAGAGAAGCGATCTGGTGGCGCCAGGGCAGCTCCGAAGTCACTTTCAGCCATTTGGCGTGCTGGTTGAACATGGAATCCACGATATGGATGAACGCTTCATAGCTATTGAAAAGACCATGCCTGCCCGTTAGCAGGTAACCTTCCAGCCAGCCCTCGCATTGATGCTCGCTCAGTACTTCCATCACACGGCCATCTGCGCCCTGGTATTGATCACTCTCTAACGTCTGTGCCTCCCATTGTCGCGTCGTCGCCTGGAACACGGCGTCAAGCCGGTTGGACAAGGTTTCATCAGGTCCGAAAATGCGAAAATTTCGCTGGTGCTGGTTGAGCTTGATGATATCCCGCAGAAAACTGCCTACGGTCATGGTGTCGGAAGCTTCGACAGCGCCCGGTGCCTTCAATGCTACCGCATATTCCCTGAAATCCGGCATGAGAAGGCTCTTTAAGAGCAGACCCCCATTGGCATGCGGGTTGGCGCCCATTCTTCTTTGCCCCACCGGCGCCAGCATAGCCAGCTCTTTTCTCAGCCGCCCGCTATCATCGAAGAGCTCCTCCGGTCGGTAGCTCTTCATCCATGCCTCCAGCTGCCGCAGGTGTTGCGGATTCCTGTGCGGGTCCGAAAGAGGCACCTGGTGTGCCCGAAATGTTCCTTCCACGGGCAGACCGTCCACTTCCTTCGGGCCTGTCCACCCTTTGGGCGTCTTTAAAATGATCATGGGCCAGATAGGCCTGCCAGTCTCACCGTCATCAAGTGCTTTGGAACGAATATCCTTTATATCCTGCATGACATTATCCAGCACACCGGCCATCGCCCGGTGCATCGCTTCAGGATCATTGCCCTCCAGGAAATAGGGCTTCCATCCGTATCCTGAAAACAGCTGTTCCAGTTCATCCTGGCTGATCCTGGCCAGCAAGGTGGGATTGGCGATCTTATAGCCGTTTAGATGAAGGATCGGCAGGACCGTTCCATCCGTCACCGGGTTAAGGAACTTGTTGGAATGCCAGGCCGTGGCCAGGGGACCGGTCTCCGCCTCTCCATCTCCCACGATACAGGCCACGATAAGATCCGGGTTATCAAAGGCGGCGCCGAAAGCATGGCTAAGGGAATAGCCCAGCTCTCCACCTTCATGAATAGATCCCGGGCATTCGGGAGAGACATGGCTTGGGATACCGCCAGGAAAGGAGAACTGCTTAAATAGCTTGCACACGCCCAGCTCGTCCTGGCTGATATGCGGATAGATCTCGCTGTACGTTCCCTCAAGATACGTATTGGCGACCAGGGCCGGTCCGCCATGACCGGGCCCGGAGATATAGATCATGTCCAGGTCATGTTCCCGGATGATACGATTGAGATGTGCATAGATGAAATTCTGGCCCGGTGTGGTGCCCCAATGACCCAGCAACCTGTGCTTCACATGCTCGGGACGCAATGGCTCATGTAGGAGCGGGTTGTCTCGCAGGTAGATCTGTCCCACAGACAGGTAGTTGGCCGCACGCCAATAAGCATCGATATTGCGCAGTAACTCCGGCGACATCGGCCCAGCCAGGCTTTTTGTTTTATACATTTCCATAAAATGAGGTGATTTTAGCGATCATTTTTTCTTCATCAGTAGGAATGACGTACACAGTGATCCGGCTTTGTCCGGAAGATATGATAAGGTCATTTTCTTCATTCTTTTCTTCTTCCAGGCCCATGCCCAGGTATTCCAATCCCTGGCAGATCCTGCTGCGGATGACTGGTAGGTTCTCTCCAATGCCGCCCGTGAATACGATGGTATCGATCCCTTCCAGGACAGCGGATAATGCGCCAATATATTTTTTCACCTGGTAGCAGAATAGCTGCACGGCCTCGGCTGCTCTTATATCTTCGTTCTCTTGTTTCAGCAGGTCCCGCATGTCACCACTTATTCCGGATACACCCAGCAGGCCGCATTGGTGATTGATCAGCTCGTTGAATTGAGAAGGATCTAGACCTTCCTTTTGGATCATATACCAGGCCACACCCGGGTCCAGGTCGCCGGGACGCGAGCCCATCATAATGCCGCCTGCAGGTGTGAAACCCATGCTTGTATCCATGGATTTGCCCTTATATATTGCTGCCAGGCTTGCGCCGCTGCCCAGGTGCGCAACGATCAAACGTCCTTCAGCTGCTTTCTTCCCTGCAATGCGACCCAGCTCCCCGAGGATATAGGAATAGGACAGGCCGTGGAAACCACGGCGGCGGATGCCTGCTTTATCATATCGCCTGGGTATGGGTAGTAACTGGGCGATGCGTGGGAGGTCTGCGTGAAAAGCAGTATCGAAGCAGGCCACCTGCGGCAATTGGGGATATTTTTCCCGGAATAGTTCCATCAGGACGATCTCTCCCGGTAGATGGTCCGGATCATAGGCGCTGATGAGGTGCAATTCCTTCAGCAGCTGTTCGGTGATCAATTCAGGATGGAGATGGTCCAGGCCGTGGACTACCCGGTGGCCAACGGCTTTTACCCCGTCGAAGATCTTTTTTTGTTCAAGCCAGCTTGTCAAAAAGCTGGCAGCTCCTTGAAGATCAGCAGCTTCTACCGGGCATTGGATGGGCTGACCCGTGTCCGTATCTGAATAGGTCAACAACGGATCTGCAAGACCGATGCGCTCGATCTTCCCGTGTAGGAGGCGGGGTAATTCATCGTCAGCCCCATATAAAGAGAACTTAATGCTGGAAGATCCTCCATTGATCGTCAATATACCGGCCGGAGTTGACTGCATGTTTTTATCTTGCACCTGCTACTTTAACACAAAAAGAATGCCCCGGACCGGGAATGCAGTGATATTGTCATTATTAACGTTATAATCATCAACTGGTGATACTGGCGTCATTGGTGATACAGATCTTCCTTGTGTCCCTGATCGCCTTAAAACCGCCCTCGATATTGATGAGATCGTAAAAGCCTCTTGCTCTCAGGATGGAACTAAAGATCATGGAACGGTAGCCGCCGGCACAATAGACATAATAGGTCTTGTCACTGTCCAGCCGGTGCATATTGTCATTGATATATTCCAGGGGTATATTTTCCGCATGAATGACATGCTCCGCCAGGAATTCGAAGCTTCTCCTGACATCCAGCAGATGGATAGACGCGATGCTCATGATCACAGCCAATTCCCCCGCGCTTATGCTATTGATCCTGTCCAGCCGTTTTCCCGCATCTTTCCATGCTTGGATACCTCCTTTCAGGTGGCCGATGCAATGGTCGAGACCTACTCTCGCCAGGCGTGTGATGGCTTCATCCTCGCCGCCCTCATCTGTTACGAGCAGGATCGCCTGGTTGAGATCGGGGATCAGCGTTGCCGACCAGGGAGCGAAATCTCCTTCCAGGCCGATATTGATGGAGTGGGGGATAAACCCTTCGGAAAAGGCTGCGGCAGGCCTGGTGTCGAGAATGAGCGCTTCCGTTTCCCTGAATGCTGCTTCGAAAGCCGCAGGATCGAGGCTTTGCCGTCCCCTGGACAGCACCTTTTCGAAAGGCTCGTATCCCTGTTTGTTCATCAGGACATTGCCGGGAAAATAGGCGGGTGGGGGCGTGAGGCCACTGGTGACCTGCTGAATAAAATCTTCTTTTGACAGGTCGGCCCGCAGTGCATAGTTATGCCGTTTCTGGCCGCGCAGCGTATCAGTTCTTTCTATGCCAAGGTTCTTGCCACAGGCGCTGCCCGCACCATGGCCGGGATAGATCACGATATCATCCCGTAAAGGCATTATCTTATTTCTGAGTGAGTCATATAAATAGCCGGCCAGTTTTTCAGGCGTCAGCCCCGCATCGATCTTTTGGGCCAGGTCCGGCCTGCCGACATCATTGATGAATAGCGTGTCGCCGGTGAATAATGCCCGCTCATGACCTTTCTCATCTTTCAGCAGGTAGCAGGTGCTTTCCATTGTGTGGCCCGGCGTATGCAGGATGCGGATACTGCAATGCCCCACGCTCAGCTCTTCTCCGTCATGGACAGCCATAAATGAAAAACTGGCCTGCGCATTCGGTCCATAGACGATGGCGGCCCCGGTCTTTCGGCTGAGATCAAGATGGCCGCTGACAAAGTCCGCATGAAAATGAGTCTCTAAAATGTATTTGATGGTGGCTCCCGATCTCGCGGCCCTTTGCAGATAAGGTGCTGTTTCTCTCAGGGGATCGATGACGGCGGCTTCGCCGTTGCTTTCTATGTAATAGGCCCCCTGGGCCAGGCATCCTGTATAGATCTGTTCGATTATCATTGCTGCAGTATTTTACTGCAAGCTAAAAATAGGGAACCAAAAGAAGCATGACATGGGTCAACAGGGAGCTTGATGAATGTCATTGAAGCTTCAATGCCGCACCTTCCACACAGCCGTGCTGCCGGGCTTTCTTTCGTCCGTGGCTTTTACCAGCAGCGTATCGCCCGCCTGCAGCCGGCCGAAGATCTCTATGCCTTTGTCGGTGCTGATCCCCTGGCTGACATCAACCCATTCGGCCATATTGTTCTTCACCCGGATAACGAATTTCTTTTCCTGGGTGGTGCTGACGGCCGGGGGAGGGACGAGGAGTGATAGCCCATCACGTTGCAGGCCCAGCTGTGCATAAGCGAAGGCGCCCGCCTGAAGGTCCTGGTGGCCATTGTCGACCGTATACTCCCACAGCTCCGTGCGGGTGTTGGGATCGATGGTTCCCGTCCTGCGGGCCGGCACAGCCGTGAAGCTGCGGGTGGGATAGGCATCTACCCGGAACCGTATAGCCGGGACCTTGCTCACCGCCGCCGTGTAGGTTTCAGGAACGGCTATGCGCAGCCGGAGGGTTCGGTCGTCCTGGATGGTCAGCAAAGGCTGCGTGGTCCCCACCAGCGCGCCCTCGTCGGCCTTACGGGATGTGATGACGCCGGAGAAAGGAGCGACGATGTTGAGATAGCCCGAGATATCCTTGCTGGCCTGGGTCTGTTTGCGTGCGGCCTCATAGGCGCTGCTGTCGGTGAGCATCTGGTCCAATGCACGCTCCAGGTCCACCGGGGCCACGATGCCGGGTGATGAGGTCCGGGAGGCCCTGTAGAGACGTAGGTAGTTATCCCGGCTCCCGGCCCACTTTGCTTTGACGGATTGCAGCGCAGCCTGGGACGCTTCCAGCCGGGAGTTCACCTCCGGCGCTTCTATGACCGCGAGGCTTTGTCCCTTCACTACCCGGCTGCCGATATCTACTTTCATCGCGCGGACAAACCCCTGCACCCTGGCATACAGGTCCGTCCGTTGGAAAGGCTCCAGCTCGGCAGGTAACTCCACCGTCTTCTGAAGAGAGTCCGGTTTTAAAATAAAGACCAGGACAGTATCCTGCGACGGCGTCGTGGCGGCCTGCATGGCGGGCTGCTCGCTGTTACCACAGGCAAAAAGAAGACAGAAAGGCAATCCTTTAAAAAGCTGCCGCATATATTTAATGAGAAGGCGCTGGATGGTCATAGTTTTTACTGTTTATATCATCAGGATCCAGGGATACATTATGGTAAGGCTGGCCTCCGGCGATCCATCGGTAGACGGCAGGCAGAAAGAATAGGACGCTGACAGTGGAGAACAGCAGCCCGCCTATAACGGCAATGGCCAGGGGCGCAGTCTGGTCGCCGCCTTCGCTGATACCGATGGCCATGGGGATCATACCGGCGGTCATGGCCGCACTGGTCATGAGGATCGGCCGGAAACGGCCTTCCGCTGCATGCAGATGAGGTAGTGACAGGCCGTCCTTCCGCGCGCGTTCAGCCCGGGTGACAAATAATACGGCATTGGCAATGGAGACCCCCGTTGCCATAATAGTTCCCATATAGGATTGAATATTAAGGGAATGGCCGGTGGCATATAACAGCATCAACGCGCCTGCGACGACGGCCGGCGTCACCGTCACCGTGACGATAGCTATCCGGAACGATTGAAAATAAATGGCCATCGATAAAAAAATGGCAACGATGGCAATGAGCAGACCAAATCGGAGGTTCTGCAAGGTCTGGTCCAGCAGCTCAGGCTGGCCCCGCAGCAATATTTTCGCACCGGCAGGAAGCTTGCCCATCGAAGAGATGGCCGCCCTTACTTTTCCGAAGACACTGCCGGCGTCCTCTTTATGAACGTTAGCCGTCACCGTTACATACCGCTGCTGGTTAAGCCTGTCATATTCGCCCGGAATGGTCGTGTGCGTGAGACGGGTAACTTCACTGAGATAGTGGGTATTGCCGGCCCCGGATGAAACAGGGACCATTTCCAATGCGGCGGTGCTGTTCATGCTGTATTCAGGATACTGTACCTGTACCTGATAAGCAGTGCCCGTCGTCTTATCAAGCCAGTAGCTGGGCATGGTAAATCGGCTGGATGAAGTGGCCGCCACCGTACTCCGCGCGATCTGGTCTCCGGAGATGCCGAGGGCCGCAGCCTTCACACGGTCAATATCCAGGCGGATAGCCGGATAATCCAGTGGCGTTGCGATCTGCACGTCCCGTAGAGCCGGTATCCGTTGCAGCTTTTGCACGAGCTGCCGGGCCATCTTCTGCCCTTCGCCCAAATTGCGGTCCACCACGGCAATTTCCACGGGGTTGCTGCTCCCCAGGTTCAGCACCTGTTCGACGATGTCTCCGGGCTCAAAAGACAGCTGTGCTGCCGGCATCTCTTTTGCCGCCGCGGATCGCAGCTGTTCCCGGAAGGACTCGATAGGAATGCTGCCCCGCCTAAGTTTGATCCTTGTCACCGATTCCTGGGGACCGCTGGTCCATAGATGAATATAGTTGACAGGATAGCTGGAAGGCTGGGTGCCAATGAATGCCGAAGTAATTTCTACCCGGCCTTTGCCCGCGATCCGTTCCGCCAGGCCAAGCAATTTGCGGGTGGCGTCTTCCGTCCGCTCGAACCGGGTACCGGCAGGCAGACGAAGACGGACCTGTGTCTGACCGCTGTCGCTGGCAGGGAAGAGTTCGGTGCCCGTGGACGCAAACAGCAGGACGGCAAGCCCAGCCGAAACAATGAAGAACAGGCCGGCAAGTAAAACATATCGTCCCTGCAGCTTCTTTCCTACAAAGGCATACCGGTCTGTCAATCGACTGAAAAAACGCACAGCGCCGGACTGACCTTGCTTATCCAATTGTTCCTTCATCCACCAATTGGCCATCACGGGCACGAAGGTCTGGGACAAAAGGAAGGAAGCGATCATGGCAAAGCCTACGGCCAGGGACAGGGGCAGGAACAATGCTTTCGGCACCCCATTCATGAACAAGGCCGGTACGAAGACCGCCAGGATGCTGAGCAGGATCAGCAGCTTGGGCGCGGCAATCTCCTTACAGGCATCGGCGATAGCGCGGGCTCTGTGTTTGCCGCCTTCCTGGTGACGGTGGATATTTTCCACCGTGACGGTGGCTTCATCCACGAGTATGCCGACCGACAAGGCCAGGCCGCCCAGGGTCATGATATTGATGGTCTGCCCGGCAAGGTAAAGGGCCGTGACGGCAGCCAGCAGGGCAAGTGGAATGGTCAGGATGACGATCAGGGCGCTGCGGCTGTCACCAAGGAACAGCAGCACCACCAGCCCCGTGAGCAGGGCGCCCAGCCCACCTTCGATCAGCACGCTTTTCAGTGAATTGATAACATAGCCCGATTGGTCGAAGGCATAGGTCACTTTTATATCGGGAGGGATCGCTGCCTGCATATCCGGCAGGGCGGCTTTTACATGCTGGACCACATCCCAGGTGGAAGCATCGGCACGCTTGGTGACAGGAATGTATACAGATCGCTTGCCGTTGATTAACGCATAGCTGGTCGTCACGTCCGCCCCCAGGCTGACAGTAGCGATGTCCCTGACATACACCGAAGGGCCGCTGCCCATGCGCAATGGCATGTTCTGCAAGTCCTGCAACCCCTCGATCACACTGTTCTGAGGGGTGATATAGGTGGAGTCGCCGATACGTACATTGCCTGCCGGGCTGATGGTGTTGAACTTCGCAAGCGTCTGCACCACTTCATCCGCAGAAAGGTTATAGCTGCGCAATTTGCCGGGATCTACCGTGATCAGCACCGTCTTTTGATTGCCTCCGAACGGGGGTGGCGCCGACACGCCGGGGAGGGTAGCGAACATCGGCCGGACGCGGAAAAGAGCAAGGTCCGAGATCTCGCCCAATCCCCGGCTCTCAGAACTAAAGACCAGCTGGCCGACAGGTACGCTGCCGGCATCAAATCGGGTCACAAACGGCGGTACGGTTCCCGGAGGCATGAAAGCCCGCGCCCGGTTGACATACCCCACCACTTCCGCCATCGCCTGGCTCATATCCGTGCCTTCATTGAATTCCAGCTTGATGAGAGCGGCGCCCTGGATGTTCCTGGACACAACATATTTCACACCCGTGATATACAGGAAATGATATTCATAGTAGGATGTGACAAAACCTTCCATTTGCTCCGGCGAGAGGCCGCCATAGGGTTGCGCCACATATACTGTAGGCAGCCCCAGGCGGGGAAAGATATCTATTTTGGAATTCCTGACGGCAAGGTAGGAGAAGAACAGGATGGCAAGCACAGCAACAAGGACCGTGACGGGATGGCGCAGGGACGATGATATTAATTTCATGGTTGGCTGACTTGATCGGTGAAGAGACTGAGGCGGCCCGCGACGACGGCCATATCAAGCAATGACCTCCATGCCTGGATATAAGCGCCGGCCTGGGCTATTTCCGCTTGCAGCAGGTGATACCTTGCCTGCTCCAGCCGGGTGTAATCGATCAGGCCATTGTCATAGCTGAGCTGCAAGCCCTGGTAGGCCAGTTGCTGTGCACAGGTCACCGTAGGGATACGTTCCGCAATAAGCCGGCTCTGCTGGTAGTTACGATGAGCCGTTTCCATTTGTTTGCCAAGATCCAGCGACACCTGCGCCAGCTGTGCCTCATCGGCTGCCAGGAAGCTACGGTATTGCTTTTTTAGCAGGGTCGTCCGGGAGAACTGCAGGATAGGAAAGCTCAGCTGGAAGCCGGCGCCATAATTATCGTGGGACAGCCGCCAGCCTTCGGCCTTATTGATCGTTCCATTCGCCAGTATACCGGAACCACGGCCATAAACATTCGCCCAGACATCCAGATGGGGACGCCAGGATCTTTGAATTTCTTTAAGTGAAGCAAAGCTGACGTCCTTTTTAGCCTTGTACCAGCCATACTGTGGATTGCCGGTGATGGAGAGGGTAGTGTCGGAGAACGCTGGCGTGCTGATGGCAAAGAGCGTGTCGCTTAGGACAATATCCTCCGGTGCGCCGGGGGAGGCCAGAAGCCTGGAAAGTTCCACCGTCTGCACTATGAAGGTACGCTGCACACCCAGCAGGTCGATCTCGGATTGGGCCAGCGCCGCCTGGAACTGGATCGTGTCGATACCCGGGCGCAGCCCCTCTTTGGCCAGGGCAAGGGATTGCTGTAGTTCGCCGCGGGTGCGATCGGCATTGGCCTGCAGGCTCGCCAACAGCCGTTTAAGATAAACAAGATCGAGATAGGTGCTCAGCACCGCATACTGTTGCCGGAAAACGGCATCGTTATATTCGGCATTGGCGAGCTTGTATTGCGCAGCCGCTTTGTCGATGGCGGCGGCACGCTGGCCAAAGGTCAAAGGCGACCACTTCAGCAAGGCCGTCAGCGCCGTACCCGGTACAAGGTCATACGTATTGGAGGCAACGGGTGGACCCGAAATAGGCATGAATAATCCCGGATAGCTCATGCCTGTGACATTATTGAATGTAGCATATCCTGCCTGGTAGCCGGCAGTGAGGTCAGGCACCAGCGTATTGCGGGCCAGGTTGGTGTTGTACCCTGCGGCAGCAGCCCGTTCCCTGGCAGCCTGCAGCTGCGGCTGCTGTGTCTGCACCAGCGACAGCGCCTCCCGGACAGAAAGCGCCCTTGGCTGTGCATGACAGGGCATGATCATCCAGGCCACGCTCGTGGAAGATAGCAAGGTCCGCCAATAGATTGAAAATAAGCGCATGCAATAATTGGAATTGCAGGCAAATTAGAGAGGGCCGTTAAGATAGGATGGCGAAAATGGCTCTATTGATGGTGATTTTGAAAATGTTGCTTCCGGTATGCTTCGGGCGTCAGCTGCTCGTATTGTTTAAAGAATTTAATGAAGTAGGACGGATCCTTAAAACTGAGCTTGTAGGCGATCTCGCTCACGTGGCTGTCCGTATACAGCAGCAGCCGGCGCGCTTCCCCCATGATAAATTGATCTACCACTTCGCTGGCGCTCTGGTGTGCCGCTTTTCGACAGGCGGCATTCAGGTTTTGAGGGGTGGTATCCAGTTGCCTGGCCAGCACGCCCACCTTCCGCTGAATGGTTGGACGGGTAACCAGGAGGTCGATCAGCCGGGCATACAATTGCGTTTGCACGCCGGTGTGAAGGAAACTATGACGCCCTTTTTCAAGCAACAGCGCGACCAGGCTTTTCAGGAGGCCGTCGATGCTGTGATGCTCATAGGCAGTGGGGGAGGCGGATTGAGCCACCAGCAGCGGGAACAGGACCGCCAGGTCACCGGCGTCCTCTAAATAAAGACAGTTGGCATGCCAGATGAGATGGAGCAGCTGTTTCAGCGACTCATCACGGCTCTGCTGAAGAAAAGTGTTCTTGAGGATGATGACATATCCATCCGGATCATTGTCCAGCTGCCAGTTATGTACCTGGTCACGGTTGATAAAAAAGAATACAGGAGGCTTGATGTCATAGCAGTAGCCGTCTATCCAATGCTGGCCACTGCCCCTGGAAAGATAGACGATCTCAAAATATTGCTTATGCTTATGGGGTGGCGTGACAAGCGTACCCTTGCGAAAGGGTTCCACCTTAATATGTTTTTCAGGGCTGATCTTATTCTTGGTTGGGATCTGCTGTTTCAACGCTGGTAAGATAATCATTTGAACTGCAAATGCAAAGAGATCACATCCGACATCAGGTCCGTCGTTTGTGTGTAATGCCCGTAACGAAGCTCCAGCGCGCTCAGATGCGTACCGAAGATACCTTTCGGAGGTGCCATCCGGATGCCGGCTCCGAAGAAATTGCTGGAAAAAGCAGACAGCGCATAGTTGCTCGTATAGTAGGTATCTGTCGCAGCATGCTGTGCGTAGGGAGCGAAATAATTCGCCGCGGTCTGTGTGTAATAACGATAGAAAGGCGATACGGAAAAGAAAGGGGTCAGCTTCACGGGCACTTCGAAACTGGCCGTATGCGATCGCACACCCCAATTGTCCTGGTAGTAGCGGTAATAGCTCCGCAGGATCACCTTGTCACCCAGGAAATAGTTCAGCCGCAGGCCCACCGGCAGCTTAAAACGGTTCGAGGGCAGGTTTTCAACGGCGTCATTTCCGTCCGTGAAATACACCCGGTGAAAGGGTAATCCGAGATATCCATGCTGTTGAACCAGGTCCAGCAGGAAGCTGGCTTGCAGACGGCTGTTGATCACCTGTGAAAATGAGAAGGAAGCCGTATAGGTCTGGCGTGGGCTGGAACCATAGTCAGGGTGGTCTTCCTCGTCACGGCCGCCGCCATAGGTGCGTGCAGGCTCAAATTCCGAAGGGTAGATGAGCTTCACCCGGTCGAAATACCCGCTCAGCTTCAGTCCGAACTCGCCGTTGTTCTTTGTTTTTTTGGTAGCGCCGGCGCTGACGCCGATGGATTGGTAGTTGAACTCGTTCGAATAGTAGGCGCCGAGACTAAAGGAGGTCCCTTTCTTTTCGTTCTCGCGCGTCCAGTCCAGGGAAGGATAGATGCGGGTGCCATCCGTCCTTCGACTGGCGCCTGTCTTTGAAATATAAGCCTGTGACGCTGCCGTATGGATGTCAATGCCCAGCCCGGCCGTCAGCGTGTTCTTTCTTTGATGGGCATCCCACCCCACCCATTTCAGCTCCAGACCATTGGCAAGGTCCGTGACCTTCTCGGATCCAATGCCCCCCTGTATAGCGGAATGGTCACCCTGCTGGGTGTAGTAGCTGGAGACCAGGTTCACTTCGTCCAATTGCAGCTTTCTGGGTTTAAAGGCAGCAGAGTCTTTTGTCACCTGGGAAAAAGCATGCAATAACATAAAATACATGCCGACAACGGTCAGACAGATCTTTCTCATGGAAATGTATTACGCGATTTTTTTAATTACAGCCGCAGCCGCCTCCTGTTTTTCCACCGTTGGCGCCCGCAGCGCCTTCCCGGTAAGATTGGAAATTGAGCTCATTCTTTTCCACCTTCCGGCTGGAAAGGCTCATCTCCGAATCGTTGATCCGGCTTTTCTGGTATTCTTTTACGGATGTGCACGCCGACATTACCACGCAGGTTAACGCCGCGATGCCGCCTGAAAGAAAAATGCTTTTTTTCATTGCTTTTGTTTAGAGAAATGTATGTGGTCCGATGTGTATACTATGTCGTCGTCATCTATCAATATCGCTTCGATATCTCTCATCTGGTTGATCATATCGAGGCCCGCCCTGATGCCCATGATCATGACAGGTGTGGCCATGGCATCGGCGATCTCCGCATTCGGACAGAGGATGGTCACGCTTTTGATGCCCGTGACAGGCAGGCCGGTCCTGGGGTTGATCGTATGGGAATATCGCTTTCCATCGATGATGATATATTTTTCATAATTGCCCGAAGTGGCGAGCGCCAGGCCAGTGACGTTCAGAAAGGAAAATATCTGTCCCGCTGCGTTGGGGTTGACAATGCCGATGGTCCAGGGTTCTCCGTCGGGTTGGTAGCCCCAGGCTGTCAGGTCGCCGGAAGCATTTACTACGCCGCTGGTGACGCCCATGTGCTGCATGACAGCCTTGGCCCTTTCAGCCGCATACCCTTTCCCGATGCCGCCAAAGCCGATGCGCATTCCTTTTTCCTTCAACAGCACTGTGCTTTCCCCCTTGTCCAGGAGAATATTCCGGTAATCGATCAGTCGGACCATCCGCCTGGCGGTGGCCGCATCCGGCAGCTCCCGCATCGTCGTATCGAAATTCCACAACCGTTTGTCCACGGAGCCATAGGTGATATCGAAAGCCCCCTGGGTGATGTTTGAAATGCGGATAGATCGTTCGATAAGGTCGAAGGTTTCAGTGCTCACCCGGACCGGCGCCAGCCCGGCATTGGCATTGATAAGGCTCGTTTCGCTGCCTTCGTCATAGGTGGTAAGTAGTTTTTCGATGCGTTGGATCTCCCTGACACCGGCGTCGATCCGATGGTTGGCCCATTCCTCGTCTTCAGCTACGGCGCTTAGTTCGAAATGGTTGCCCATGAGCTTCATCGCCCGCTTAAAGAGCTGTTGCTGCACAGGCGGCTTCCGGGTCTTAATGTGTTTTGTCAGCGTCAATGATGGATCGTATCTCTGAAGTGAATGGATCGGGTTTTATCGAAGGGTTGCCTTCCCATTGGTGTATTACTTTCCCTTCAGCATTCAGTAATAGCGTTAAAGGAAATTTTCCCTGAGGATTATAATGGTCGGCCAATTGATCATTCTGTTGCTGCTGATCCTTGGACAGCTGGTTTTTTCTCATCCGGGGAAAATCGGCATTCACCAGGACCAGGGTACTGTCGGCATATGCCAAAAACACCGGCGAATCAAAGACTTCTTTGCGCAGCATGATACAGGGCCCACACCAGTCGCTGCCGGAGAAATTCAGGAGGATATAGCGATGCTCTTTCTGAGCAATCTCTTTGGCTTCCTGTAAGTTGCTATGCCACTGCGAAGGCGTGGCGAGATGCAGGAACCCCAGCAGGAGAAACGTTTTAAGCATTATCAGAACCTTTAATGTTATAACGTCAATTACGGATGAAGGTTTGTTTAGGTTGTGTTAAAACCTATTTTTTATGGAACCTGTAGCCGACAATGATCTTAAAGATATCATTGTCCGTGCTTTGCGTAAGCCCCAGGCCATAGCCGACATTCAGCTCCCAGTCGGGAGACCAGTCCAGGTCGACTGCAGCAAATAATTGATGCCCCTGGTTTTGATAAGGCGGAATATTATTCAACGGGCCCAGCGAGCCATAGTATTCAAAGCCGGCCGCGATGATCTTCGTGACATCGTAGGACGCTTTTAGATTCGGAGAGAATTCATAACCAATGTACTTATTGATCCCGTGGAAGGATTTCTCAAAAGTGGGATTGAAGGAAAAGTAGAATTTTCCCCATTGTTTGTCCACGATCGGCCTGATCTCCAGGCTCCAGTCATCCTCGCTGAACTCTCTTTTCTGATAGCCTGCTTCCAGTGAAAGGCTGACCCCGACAGGCCATCCCCAGGCGGCAGGGACCATTACTCTTGGCCGGATATGGCTGCCGACATAAGTGGTGCGGTTATTATTGCCGATGGTGTTAAAGATATAAAAACCCGTTTCGAACCAGGAATTCCAGCCATGGGTGATCTCGATGGTCTCGTGCAGTACATGATTGGTAGGCAGCACCTTACTTTGGGTTGTCTTCGATCCGTCATTGGTAAAATTGCTATGCAGTTCCACCATGGTGCTGCCTTTATTGACAGTTGGCGAGGCGTAGACCTGGATCTCATAGTCCTCCTGGCCCCGGACGATCATTGGGATCACCCATGTCATGAAAAGCAGCTGCAGCAATGTTCTCATAAAGACAAAGTCTTTAAGTTATATATGATGCTGCAAGATGCATCCTAATTCTGGAGGATTTTTGAAGTTGCAACTGAAGGGCGCTGCTGAACCGATGCTTTTTTCTGCGCCATAAAACGATCCACATAATACATCAGCACCACACAAACAATAAAAGCCCCGATCGTAACCAATCCCAGGACGTCATACCGCAAGAGCCGGCCCGCAGCATCCTGGCCGATGATCCAGCCGCCGACGACAGAGGCAATTCCACCCCCCAACTGTTGTACGGAAGAGTTAACGGCCATAAAAGCGCCCCTGTCCTTCATGTCCGGAACGCCGGAGATCAGCGCCTGCGAGGGAATGAATCGTGACATCACGGCGGTGTACATTAGCGTGTTCACGATCAGCACCTCCCATAAAGGCGTTATGGAAAGGTGTGTGACAATAACTACCATGATCGCAGCCATGAGACTGCCGCCGATGAATACCTTGTAGGTTCCCAATTTATCGCTCCATTTACCGATGAGGGGACCGCTGAAAAGACCGGTGAAGCCTGCTACGATGAATACTATGGGTAGGATCTTTTCGCTTACTCCTACATTCTTTACCAGGAAAGCGCTGGAATAAGGCATCATCAAAAAGCCGCCTGTGGAAAGAAAGACCGTTGCCACAAATGCAATGATATATTTCGGATTGGAAGCCGTCCGTGCCAGATGTAACAAAGGCTGCTGAGCGGCCCTTTCTTTCAGATGAGCGTTCACAGGCTTCATCCACCGGACAATGGCTGCCATCGTCACCAGGCAGAGGCCCACGATAATAAGGAAGGGCATATGCCACCCGTATTGAGTGGCGAAAAATAACCCGATGGGGATGCCTGCCACCTGGCTTACAGCAAAGGCCATTTGCACGTAGCCCATCACACGGCCTCGCACCTGCAAAGGAAAGAGGTCGGCCAGGATCGCCATGTTGACTGAGAGCAATACTCCGGCGAAAATTCCCGTGACCATTCGCGCAATCAGCAGGGAAGTATAATCCGGGGCAATGCCGCAGAGGACCGTGCCCAGCGTGAATCCAGCGTAAAAGAATAACAGCATCTTTTTCCTGTCAAACTTATCTGCAAAGCCTGCCGCCAGTATGCCCGAAATGCCGGCGCTGAAAGCATAGACAGATACCACCCAGCCAAACTGGGAAGGACTGATCTTCAGGATTCGGATCAGGAGGGCTCCCAGGGGAGCCATCACCATAAAATCCAGGACGACGGTGAATTGTACCAGGGACAGCAGCAGGATCATCAATGACTCGTACCGGTCAAATACAGGTGTTTTTGCGACAGTTGTGTTCATATACTATAAATGAATGTTCGTTTAGTTAATGGGGCAAAAAATTTTTATTTAAATTTCATACAGCTGATGTCCGGCACCGGCTCATCAACGCCTGGCTTCAGCGCCTTTAACACCAGTGAAAGGGTCTGCATCAGCATCTCATCCGTCAGTTGGAATTTCTCTCCGGACAGGTTCATGCCCGCCTTGTGATACCGGGTCAGGTTATACAAAGGGGCGAAAGCAACGGCCCAGTATACCTCGAAAGGCATGACAACCAGCTCTTTATTTTGAATGGCCTTAGTGACGAACCGGTGCATCATTTCTGAAAAGCGCTTATCCCGTAGCTTCATGGATTTTGGCAACAACGGCGAGAAAGCAAAATGCTCCAGAAAATGACCTTCGTTCGGATGCCTGATGACATATTCGGCTCTCCGTTTCCACTGCACAGCCATGCCCGTAGCAAAATCCATTTCCGGGTCAAAGCCATCCATGATATAGTTGAAATATTTATCCAGCTCCCGTTTGTGCAGCTGTAGCAGCAGATCCTCCTTGTCCGAAAAGTAAATATAGATCGTGGCCGGAGAGACCCCCGCAGCCCTCGCCAATTTCTGCATGCTCAGCCCCTCAAACCCCTCATTGACAACCATTTCCAACGCTTCCCTGTAAATGGCCTCTATTTTATTTTCATCCCTTGTTCTCATGAATGCAAATATAAGTGTTGACCCCATGACCCTTCCGGTTTAATACAAAGCAAATATAAATGAATGTTCATTCATTTTAAAACAAAGTTTTCCACACAACAAATATCCATTCATCATGTCCCTACATCGCACCCTCCGTTTATGACTACCGTCACTCCCTATTCTATTAGGCCGGATTCGCGTCAATAGTACCTTTATTCTTCATAAAGAGATCACAACATACAATGCAACACTCCGTTATTTCCACATGCTGATTTAACACCCTTAACAACCATGCACATTACAAGAATAATATGGCTGGCAGCCAGTCTGCTCAGCCTGGCATCCTGCAGCAACAGCGAAAAGGATGATGTCACTGACACGGTTAACCGCGCCGGTGCGATAGAGACAGCTGTCACTGTACAGCACGCCGATAGCACGCACGACGTGCTGCTCACTACCCATAAGGTATGGGTCAACTTCCATGAGTTCAGGACCGTGGTCCACCAGGACACCATCCCGGCTTTGGGCATCGAGAATGCCACTGCCGAGAACGAGGATGGTGATACAAAAAAGGTGAGTGTAAAAAAAGATTACGAGATCTACATAACGCTGAAATGAAAAAGACGAAGCACATAGAGCTTATATTGATCACTGCCGCATTGGCAAGCTGTCATCGTCCCAGCAACGAGTGGCAGAATGGCAATAAAGTGTACGTGCGTGGCGACAGCACGGCTCCTTATTCACGGGCCTATTATCACCACTCCAGCCCCGCACTCTGGTACTATGCATTCAGGCCTTATGGCAACTGGTACAACGGCTACTATCAACGGGCAGGATATTACTCCGGCGCTATCAGCGAAGCTGGCAACATCGGCAGCAATGGCTACAAAGGCAGTGTCGTCAGGGGTGGCTTTGGCCGCGGATCATTTTCCGTTTCTTCCTGACGCGCATATTATTTTGACCAACAAACAATGCCCTTCAAACACTAAATATGGAAAGGATCGTCATTAATCCCCGCAATAACTGGCAGTCGGCTGTAGAAAAATTAGGTTTTGGTTTTCACTCTACGAATGTTCCTTACTGGGATGAGAGCGCCTGCTATCAATTCAAAATGGATGAGGTGCTCTTTATCGAAAAGGCGTCGGCCGAGCTCTGGGATCTTTGCCTGGGGGCCGTACAGCATGTAATGGATAATAACCTCTATCATCATTTCGCCATTCCTCCCGACTTCATTCCTTATATCGAAAGATCATGGACGGAAGATCATCCATCCATTTACGGCAGGTTCGACCTTGCTTATAAGGATGGCCAGCTGAAGCTCCTGGAATTTAATGCCGATACGCCTACAAGTCTGTACGAGGCGGGTATTGTACAATGGTTCTGGCTGCAGGACTTCGACAAGAGCAAGGACCAGTTCAACAGCATACACGAGAAGCTCATCGCATACTGGCAATACCTGAAGAACTATCTTTATCGTGCACCGCTTCATTTCACTTGTGTAAAGCAATCCCTGGAGGACCTGACCAATACCGAATACATGCGTGACTGCGCTATGCAGGCGGGACTGGATACGCGGCTGATCTTTGTAGATGACATCGGCTGGGACCAGGATGCCCAGGTATTCATGGACATGGAGGATCGGCCCATACAAAACATCTTCAAGCTGTATCCCTGGGAATGGATGGTCAATGAAGATTTCGGCGTCAACATCCTCAGGGACAGAAGCCGGGCGTACTGGATAGAGCCTGGATGGAAAATGCTTTTATCCAACAAGGCGCTATTGCCCATACTATGGCAGCTCTATCCTGAGTGCCCATATATATTACCGGCTTATTTCGGGGAAGGCCGTCTGAGCAATTATGTCAGGAAGCCCATCCTTTCCCGGGAAGGGGCCAATATAGACCTGGTGCGGGACAATAAGTCCGTGTATAGCACTCCCGGCGAATACGGTAAGGAGGGGTATATCTACCAGGAGCTGTTCGACATTCCGTCCTTCAGCGGCAATTACCCTGTGCTGGGAAGCTGGATCATCGGCCAGGAGCCGGCCGGCATGGGGATACGTGAATCCGGGCAGCTGGTGACGGACAACCTTAGCCGCTTTATCCCGCATCTTATTCTTTGATGGTGGCCTTTTTAAGGCGGATCCTGGGCAATCCCGGTAGACGGGTAGGTATTTCGTCGCCTAATAATTTCCCCCAGGGTTTCAATTCGTCGATTCGGTCGAAAATGATCTTTAGGACGCCGATGAATGGAATGGAAAGGAACATGCCCGAAATGCCCCAGACTGCACCTCCCAGCAATACCACGAGGATGGAGATCAGCGCATTGATCTTTACTTTCGACGAGACGATATAAGGGATGAGGAAATGATTGTCGATAAACTGGATGACCATATAGGAAATGATGATGCCGATTTGCGTGCTGAATCCGTCTTTGGTGATGGTCGCCACCAATACTGGCAGGAGGATGGCGATGATCCCTCCGATAAATGGCAGCACATTCAGGAGTGCGCCCAATACTCCCAGCAGCACCGCATAGGGAACACCCAGCAGCAGCAAAGCCAATGTATTGAGGGAAGCTACGATCAGGCCTTCCAGCAGCAGGCCCATCATATAGCTTTGGATCGCCCCCTTGATCTGGCGAAGAACCGTTGCCACCTCACTTGCATTCTCTTCTGCGAATATTTCATAAATAAAATTGACGAGCAGTGTCTTGTAATACAGCAGCAAAAAAGTATAGACAGGTAGAAGGGTAGCCGTGGTCAGGGTACCTGCCACCGACCCCAGCAATTGGCCTACCAGTGGTTTGATGCTTGCCTGGGCCTCCCCCAGGTACTGGTTCTGTTTTGCCATCGGCATATTGAAATCCCTGGTCAGGGTTTCCTGTAGCTTCGCCAGTATTTCCGCGAATTTCTTCCGCAGCAGGGGCAGCTGATCCGTAAAATGCATCATCTGCGTGGCCAGGAAGTACCAGAGGCCGATGATCACCAGGATGGCTGCTACCAGTGCCAGGGTAATGGACAGCACCTTAGGCACCTTCCAGATCATCAGCCGGTCTACCAGCGGATTCAGCAGGATGGCCAGGAAAAGTGCAAATGAAAAAGGGATAAGGATGCCCCGCAGGTTGGCCAGGGCATAGGAGCATAGGATCAATCCAAAAAGGATGACAGTGGCACGCAGATAAAAGGGATACTTTTTAAGGACGGGCATAAGGGAAAATGATATATCCTTATATAGCGTTTAGCGTGCCGGTTTTTTTCAGGGGCAAATATGCTATCCAATGCCATATATAGGCTGCATGTATACACAAGCTGAGTATAATATTCCTCACCCTTGGAATTTTCTTTTTATTTTTAGCCCCTCATGCCTTCGTCAGCCGCTAAAAAACTTCGCCCGCTGCAGCTTGCTGCCGTCATCTTCCTCACCGTCTCCGGCGGTCCTTATGGCCTGGAGTCTCTTTTTACTTATGTCGGCAACCAGGGGGCCCTGTTGTTGCTGCTGGTGACACCCCTGCTGTGGGATGTGCCCACGATCCTCACCGTGCTGGAGCTGAACAGTCTCATGCCTGTCACCGGGGGCTATTATCAATGGGTAAAGCGGGCCCTGGGCATCCGCTGGGCATTTTATGAAGGATGGTGGACCTGGCTGTATACCTTTATCGACCTGGCCATCTATCCGGTGTTGTTCATCGGATATGCCGCCTTCTTTTTCCCGGCTGTTGACGCTTACAGAGTCCCCATCTGTCTGGTGATCATCTGGTCCTCGGCCCTGTTGAATATCCTGGGTATCGTACCCGTTGGGAGAACATCTGTTTTTTTAGGGATTGTGGTGCTGGTGCCTTTTCTCGCCCTTTTTATTGTATTGCTTACCCGCCACACCGGCATTCCCGCCATACCCACTCCTTCCCTGCACGGGCTTGGTTTTTCTCCGGTGGCGATGGGGCTTTATACCGTGATGTGGAATTTCATCGGGTGGGATAATGCCACCACTTATGCCGGAGAGGTCCGGCGGCCCGCCCGCTCTTATTTATTGTCCATCAGCCTGGCTTTTATCCTCATTGTAGCGGTCTATATCCTCTCCGCCCTGGCCGTTCAGCGCAGCGGTATCAGCGCAGAAACGCTGGATAATGGTAAATGGCCGGTGCTGGGCACCCTCGCAGGAGGCCATTGGCTGGGCGCCTTGCTGGCCGCTGGGGGCATGGCCAGTACGCTGGGGCTTTATTCCGCTGTCCTCCTTTCAGTATCGAGGGTCCCCCAGGTGATGGCCGCTGACAGCCTGCTTCCCTCCTGGCTTTGCAGGCTCCATTCCCGTTTTCAGACCCCTTATCTATCCATCATCGCTTCCTCCTTCGTCGTCAGCATACTGATCCTTTGGACCTTTGAAGACCTCGTGGTCATGGACATCGTGCTGTACGGTGCGGGTCTGTCATTGGAGTTTGTCACCCTCTTTGTGTTACGCATCAGGCAGCCATTGGCGCATCGTCCATTCAGGATCCCGTTGAATAACACCGGCCTGTTGCTGATGATCCTGCTTCCCGTTGGCGTATATGTCATTGCACTTTCCGGCGCACTGACCTCTTCCGGGGCTATGGCCATGCCTGCGCTTATTTCCATAGGAATGCTGATCTCGGCAGAGCTCGGCTGGCAGCTGGTGCTCTGGAGGACACCCGCCTTAAAACAACAGACATGAAAATTCTTTCATTCCATTTATGGATGCTGCTTTTTGCGCTGCCAACCTATGCCAGACCCCCCATCCATATACTTGTGCTGTACGAGAATCGCGGCTTTCATATTGAATACTCCCGCGCTGCAAAGGTCTGGCTCAACCAACTGGCGGTCGACAGTAACTTTGTCATCGATTATATCAACGATACCAAAACCATCAACGATAGCACCCTCGCAAAGTACGCACTCTTTATTCAGCTGGATTTTCCTCCCTATGCCTGGGCGCCCCGGGCCGTCACCGCCTTTCAACATTACATCGAAGAAGGCAGAGGCGGCTGGATCGGCTTTCACCATGCCACACTGCTGGGGGAGTTCGACGGCTATCCCATCTGGCCATGGTTCTCCACTTTCATGGGCGGCATACGCTGGAAGAATTATATCGCGGATTTTGCAACCGCCAGTGTCAGCGTAGAGGATGCTGCTCATCCCTGTATGAAAGGTGTACCCTCCTCATTCATCGTTGAAAAAGAAGAATGGTATACCTGGGATACATCTCCCCGTCCGAACGTGCATGTGATCGCCAGCGTAAAAGAATCGACCTATTCACCCAACTCCACCATCAAAATGGGTGATCACCCTGTCATCTGGACGAATGAGCATTATGCCGCAAGGAATATTTATATCTTCATGGGACATTCGCCGGATCTTTTTAACAATAAAGTATACACGACATTGTTTAAAAATGCTATTTCCTGGGCCTCAGGCAGATAATCTCCAACACATAGCCCAACCTTAACGCCACCTTAACCCCTCCATAACTCACAGGTAACACAGGTGTATGATCTTTGCGGCGACAAAACGTTACAGCGCTGTAATCCTATTCAGAAAAAAACCGTTTCAACATGACAACACGTACTTTCCTTGTAACAGGCCTTCTTATCATCGGCCTTTCCGCAGCAGCCAAAGCCCAGAACTTTCACACCGTCTTTCATTCCATACAACAGGTGAACGCCCTGCTGGACTCCCTGGAAGCCCCCCATTTACGGGTAGTTGTCCAGCAGCCCGATAAAAAAGATATGAGGTTCCGCATCTCTTTCTCCAATCCCAACAGCCGCCATACGACCATCATCATCCGCAAAAAGGACGATGTCTATTTCCATGAAAATGTAGCTGAACAGGAGTATGTCAGCATGTACGACCTCAATCAGCTCGAGGACGGAGACTACCAGGTAATAGTGGTCGGAGGGAAAGAGAAGGTGTCCACCAGCATCAGCATCCATACCGAGACCCAGGTGAACAGGCAGGCCGTTCTTCACTAGAGCCTAACGCTCCTTAGCCTTCTGCAACTGTATCCACCTTTCGCTCTTCCCCAACAGCTGCGATACCTCCTTATTACTATCACTAAAGGAGAGTGCCGTCCGCGTAATGAGCGACTTGATCATATCCATGATATTTTTCACGTCGTATCCGTTCTGCAGGGCTTCCGCAATAACAGCCGTCAATTCCGGATGTTCATGCCAGCTCTTCTTTACGGACGTATAACAAAATTGCCTGTCATTTTCTGGAATATCGCCCAGCGTAACAGGGCCCTTGCCAACATATCTCATGGAAATGCGGTTGACGAGATGCTGCAGCTCCCGGATATTCCCATGATAATCCCGTTCCCTTAAATAGTCGATCACAGCCGGATCGATGGATGGCATATCATGCTCAGCGTACCGTTTCCGAAGAAAAAAATGTACCAGCGCAGGTATATCTTCCCTTCGCTCGTGCAGGCTGGGCATATGGCACTTCCAGAGGGAGATGCGGTCGTAGAGGTCCTTCCTGAAATTCCCGCTTTCCGCCTCTTCTTCCAGGTTGCGGTTAGTGGCGCTCACCAGCCGGAAGTCCGTCTGCTTCCATACGTTGCTTCCCAGCTTTTTATATACTCCCTCCTGGATCACCCGCAGCAGCTCGGCTTGCATGCGCAATGGCAGCTCGCCGATCTCATCCAGGAAAAGGCACCCATTGTCAGCCAGGGCGAAGGCGCCTTCCCGGCTATGGTCGGCGCCTGTGTAGGCACCTTTTTCATGCCCAAAGAGCTCGCTGCCTGAAAGCTCTGCCCGGATGGTAGTGCAATCTACCAGCACCAGGCTAGTCTGGCTCCGCTGTTTGTCGACTGCGTGGATCAGCCGGGCCAGGGACTCCTTTCCCGTTCCCCGCTCACCCATAATGAGGACGGCACAATCGGAATACGCGGATACCTCGATGGCATCCCGGATCAGTTTTTTCAGGGCCCTGCTTTCCCCGATGATATGGTTCCGCACGACGGATGACCGCATCATGATCTCGATGGTGCGCCATCGTATGAATTTATCGCCAAGGCATTCGAAGTTCTCATCACAGGAGGAGGATTCGAAATAATATTCTGCGCCAAAGCTAAAGATCCGCATGGCCTCCTGTCTGCTTAAAGGCTCAGAAGAGGTATTGAGCACAATGACCCGGTTGCCCCGCTGCTTCAATTGAATGTTCAACAGGGAAATAAGATGCTCGAATTGCTCATTGCCGGCTATAAAGATGATACCCAGCTCAATGGACGTCTTGTTGTGCCAGTGCTGCAGATCGATCTGCTGTTGCTGAAAAGCTTCGGACACCTTTTGCACGCACGACAATACAGGCGACAGGTGTACGCACCAGACATCTATATGGTCGGTTCTTTTGCTCAAGCAAATAATTTTAAGTATCCTTTTAAGGAGAGGCTCAGGTAAATATGAGAGACGGATACTAACAGAGCGATATACACATGGGGGCCCTATGCATTATTCAGGTGTAAGAATGCATGGGGATCAGGCATTGGTGAATCCCAGACAGACGGGTATATGTGAGAGATAGGAACAGATAATTTTGTAAGGGGTCAGAAAGATAAGAAGAGCCTTTGATATAAAGGTAGGTGCTTGCCTTCCTTTTCCCTATACCCACTTTGTGGTATTCTTTCCTGGGCCGCTGTAGCCGCCAGTCACGAAAATAAATTCATCCTTTTGCGCACCTTTTACCGAAGCCCGAAAAAATATTCGGAAAACGGCTGAAAAAAGACCTCAAAACCCACTGGCACGCGGTTTGGCATATAGGGAATGCCGGCAATTTTATTTCATCATTAATCAATCCATTTTAATCATCTTAAAAAATTTCAGTTATGCACAACATAGGACGTACAGTTGGCGAAGCCAACCAGGAATTCGAAAGCCATGAATTTGAATTCGAAGGCGAAAATGAATTTGAATTCGAAGGTGAAAACCAGGAGTTCGAAGATGAATTTCTGAACGAGCTGCACGGAGAGTCTGAATACCATGAGTTTGAAGGCGAATCCGAAATGCATGAGACCTCGCATGAGGCCCTGGAGATGGAACTGGCCACAGAACTGCTGGAAGTCAGCAACGAAGCCGAACTGGAACAGTTCCTGGGCGGCCTGATCAAAAAGGCGGCAGGCGCAGTAAAGAACTTTGCCAAATCTTCTGCGGGTAAGGCAATTGGAGGCTTCCTGAAATCAGCAGCCAAAAAAGCATTACCGATCGCCGGCTCCGCGCTGGGCAATATGATCGTACCGGGATTGGGAGGCGCCATAGGCGGCAAGCTGGGCAGCCTGGCTTCCGGCATGTTTGAGCTGGAACTGGAAGGTCTCAGCAATGAGGACAAAGAGTTCGAATTGGCCAGGGCTTATACACGGTTTGCTACCAATGCCGTTCGCAAAGCCGCTTCCAATCCGAATCATAAATTCCAACCCCGCCGTGTTGCACGTGCTGCTACCATTTCGGCCGCAAAACGTTTTGCTCCCGGTCTGTTAAAGAGGGTTCGTACTACAGGAAAGCGCTTCGGCCGTCCCGGAGCTCCCCGTACCAGGCCCATCGGCGCAGGAGGCAGCAGCTATGGCTATGGCGGTTACGACGGAGGAGGATATGACAATGGCTATGAACCCGATCAGTCAATGGCAGCCCAGGGCGGCGGTGCTGGTGTGGAAGGTTCAGGCACATGGTATCAACAGGGGAATCAGATCATTCTTAACCTCTGAACAATATGAGGCGGAACCTATTTACCACCCGCTTCCTGGTCAATGAAGCGTTGTCCTTACTCAGCAGGCTGGAGACAGTCAAGCCGTTCGCGCTGACCATGCCGATGGTGACAGCCGCATGTATTCCGGACGAAGCCCTCAAAGGCATCACCGATCTGATCGTGTCTGGTAATAAAGAGCTGAAAAAAAGGGTCAGGGATTTTGTTACCTGGGTCAGTCACCCGGACAGCCAGCACGTGTCAGCGGAAGAGGCGCAAAGAAGGTTTGCAGTCCTTAAGCTTCGGTTTAACGATCTGCTGGATGAGCTCGATATCTTTGCTGATGTCACTTCCCAGCGCGCTGAGCACGATACAGGGGTTTGGGTGGCGGGGCTGGATGTCCTCGCCGCCGATGCCCTGGACCTGAAGGGTAAATTGTACAAGGCGCCGCCCGTCATATGCTACCTGGAAAGAGGTCACGGGGCCGCGATCCGCAGAGCCAGGACAAGGCTCCCCAGCGGCGGTGACAACCCGGTGGCAGTGGTACAGCTTCCCAGGGAAAGGATGGTAGGCAGCGGCATCGCTTCTTCACTTATACACGAGGTAGGCCACCAGGGCGTAGCATTGCTGGACCTGGTGCGCTCTATCCGTAATCAGATCCAGTACAGGAAGAAAAAAAGCAACTACCCGGCGGCCTGGGAACTCTACCACCGGTGGATCTCCGAGATCCTGGCGGATTTCTGGGCCATGGCCCACCTGGGCATCGGGGCAACACTGGGTCTGATTAATGTAGTGAGCTTACCGCGTTATTTCATGTTCAGGATAAAATTGGATGACCCACATCCCTTTCCATGGATACGGGTCAGGCTGAGCCTCGCTTTTGGCAAAAAGATCTATCCGCACGAACAGTGGGAGAGATTGGAACGCCTGTGGCTGTCTATGTACCCCTTGCAGAAGGAAAGCCCGGCGACCCTCGCTATCATTGATGCCCTGAATAGGATAATGCCGGAATTCACCGATCTGGTCATCAATCACCGGTCTGCGACACTCAAGGGGAAAAAGCTGTTGGACATCTTCCCTTATAAAACAAGGCACCCGGCCCGGCTACAGTTCCTGTACAATACCTGGCGGTTCTCTCCGGAAGAGATCAGTACAGCACCTCCCAGTCTTGTCTTCGCAGCCATCGGACAGGCACATGCCGACACGAATATCTCAGCAGCCGCAGAGAGTAAACTGCTATCTGACTGGCTAACCCGATGGGCCTTCTTAAGCGTGGAGAACAGGACGAAGAAGGAGTCCAGGCAGATCATGCATGAAATTAAAAATTTAATTAACGATTAAAAAAAAGTAATTATGAACAACGAAATAACAAGGGTTAGAAATGCTAAGGGCCAGCCGGCATCGCCTCAGGTGTTTGATCCATTAGTGCTGGCCTGGACGGAAAATGATCCATTGGAGCGCCTGGATATCGAGATCTATGACAAGGACAACAGCTCACTGGGAAAAACCAAGCCTATCCGGAGGTTTTTCTTCCAGATCAACAGCGGTAATATCATACCATTGGTGTTCATGCATAAGGACCTGGTTATCCGCAGCGCGCCGGGTAAAGGACCACAGGCTACTTTGTACCAGTTCCCCATCAACTATGATGCTTTTACGGAAGGCGGCAACACCCTCACCTTCTTTGAGGAAGTTACGGATGGAGATCTTGAACAGTTTTCCCTTCCCGCATCCATCGGCCCACAGGTGCCTTTGCCACAGAATGATGGCACTACTGTTAATGTAATTCCTTTCGCCACGCTCAAACTAAAAGCGCAGCCGGACAAGAACGAGGTCAACGTCAAGCTGGAAAGGCCCGGCATCGAAGAGACCACGGACAAGATACTGTGGAAGGCGATCAAAGCCCATTCATTGAAGTTTGAGGAGTATGAACACTTCATCGATGCGATCCTCGACCATAAAGTGTCAGATGATTCAGGCAGAGGGTTCAATCGGAAAAATGCCAAAAGGAGGTCTCCTTTCGTCAAAAGTGAAGAATACAATCTCATCAAGTTCGCCACGGAGTACCACATGCTGCACAAGTTCGGCCTGAATGAGAAGGAATTGATAGGATACGTGGGCTCCAGCGGGAAGCTCCCCTATTATGACTTCGTCATCGACCGTATCCGGGATGATCTTAAGCTCGATAGCCTCAGTGAAGACTATGAGGACGAGACAGGCGGTGACACTGCCCGCCGGGAAGAGCAACGGCTGTTCAATCCCTTCATGACAGAGCTGATCTGGAGCTACTGGATGGAACAGGCAGGTCTTGCCCAAACCATGAATGTGATCAACCTCCGCTTCCAGAATATACGTACCGACGTATTTTCCGACAGGTTGCAACGCTTCGACGCCGATCCGCTTCGTCCTCTGAGCTATATACTTTGGGGTTATATCCAGGACGAGCAGCACCGGCTGTCGCTGCCCCGCCGGGTCAATGAGTATGACCATGAATACGGTCTCCTGCTCACCGGCCGCGCCGTGAACAAGCAGAACAATGTGGACACCCGGGTCAAATTCCTGGAAGCTTTTCACAATCTGCTGAATCTGTCCTTCGTGTACTTCAAGGAGAGTGATGATACGACCTATATCGCCGATGCCTTCCCCGTCCTCAATGCCTTAAGGGAAGTGCACCTGCTGCTGGCCGAAGGCAATCACAATGCTTATGGCAATCTCACCTGGACTGCACGGCAGGAAATGATGATGCAGCAATATATCCTGGCAAGGCCGGAAATGCGCGAGTTCCTGGGAGGCAGGGTGATGGTGCCTTATCCGGAGACCTGGATGGACCGTGTGGACACGATGCGCCATATCCAGCAATGGGGTGAGACAAGCGTCCTTCACTACTATGAGCTGGCAATCCATGGCGAACAGATCCTGTTGTCCATCCGCTATGGCAACTGGAGCGACGTCACCCTCGACAGGAATAACGCCGCCAACTGGGCACAGGAGTTCCGTAATAATATTTACCGGTATACCCATGCCTATCGCGTAGTGACAGGCGTCGACCTGACCATGGACAAGGCACAAACCACCAGCACGTTTGCGATCCAGCCCGCTTATCTCATCCAGCAGCGTCTGTTGCAGGAGAGAGGCTCCGGCAACTTTGTGCAGAGCCAGCGTATGATGGTCCGCGCAAAGGATAGGAGAGTGTAAAGGTCGCCCAATGGAATGACCACTATTATTTACTATTAAAAATTATGTCATGATACAACCCACTGCACGACCTGCTTCGAGAATGCCCGCCGCAGCCACTGGCCCGGCGGGCCGGCCGGCCGCTCCGGGCGCGGCCCGGACCCCGCTCACCGCAGGCCCTGTAAGAGCTGCTGTTCCATCGAATGCGCTTCGGTCCACTACCACAGGCCGGCCGCTGGCTACTACAGGTCGTCCGCCATCCATAACAAACCATCCGCCATCTATGACCGGCCGTCCACCATCTTTGGCAGGCCGTCCACCCGCCGTCACAGGGCTGCACACAACAACCCCGGCAATGGCAGCCACCGTACGCCGTCCGGCTGCAGCTGCAGGTCGCCCCGTTACTCAGACCACGCTGACAGGAAGAACCCCGGTCAGCACGGTGACCACCGGATGGGCTTCACGTCGCCCGGTGACCCAGCATACGACGGCAAGCCGCCGCCCGACTGCAACCTCAGGCAACCTTGCCACCAGGACAGCACCCGGCACCAGGACAGCAACTACCGTAAGAACTGGACATACAACAACAACAACACCTGGCATCAGGCCAGGACTTGCCGCAAAGACAGGGCATACCTCCACAACAGCGCCTGGCATCAGGCCAGGACATGCCACCACAACAGCACCTGGCACCAGGACAGCACATGCTACAAGGCCTGCACCTGCCACCAGAACTACTCATGCCTCCAGGACCACACCCGCCACCCGGACCACGTGGACGGGCCATCGCCAGGTGGGCGCCACAACCATCGCTGGACGTCGCCCTGTTTCCACTGTAAGTACCACCACCGGTCTCCGCCGTCCGGCAAGCACAGCCACGCCAACCCGTCGTTATACTGCAGGGACCGCAACTCCAGCCCGTCATCCGGGTACACAACATGCCAGAGTAACCCATGGCGCCGGCACTGCCCATAAACATGTCACAGGCTGGCCTCATCATGGAAAAAAACATCACCACGCCCGGCCTGCAGGCACCACCACCGTGATACGCCATGGCCGTCACATTCCGGGAAAACCCGGTCACCACACCACACGCTATACGACCGGTGTTCCCGGCTCCAGTACCATACGCTATACACAAGGTGTCCCCGGTGGTCGCTCGGTACATTACACACCTGGCACACCCGGGTCGTATGTGGAGTATATCCAGGGTATGAACCTGCCAGGCCAGCCAATACCAGGTCAGCCGATACCGGGTCAGTCTACGCCCACCGGCTACGCTATGCCCACCGGTCAGCCCATGCAGGCTGGCGGCTACGGAACATGTCCCACCGGCACACCCGCACCGGCACCGGCAAGGCCCGAAAGCACGTACCCGGGACCTGCCGGCACATACCCCGCACCTGACAGCTCATACCCCGCACCCGCCGATCCATCACCCGCCACGCCAGCACGCCCTTGTCACAACTGTGGCGCCTCCGCACGCGGCTGTACCACTGTGTCCCGCTTTGCCTTCAACAGCGCCGAACTGAAAAACACACATAAAGCACAGCTCCGGCAACTGGCTGAACGCATCCTGAAGCAGAACAGCAACACTGTCATCGCCACAGGCCATGCCGACAGCAGCGGTACGGAAGACTACAACGAAGCGCTGGGCGAACGACGGGCGGCAGCCGTGGTAAAAGAGCTGAAAAAACAAATGGCCCTGCTGAAACCCGGCTCACAGAAACTGCTTTTCTGGAAGATCGATTCCAAAGGAGAGACGAAGCCTGTATCCCAGACTAATGCCGCGGCCAACAGACGTGTAACCATATGTGTTAGAAAAGGCAGCTTTTCCAAATAAGCCCATGATCACCAGGGAAGATATAGTACGCGAACTGAAAGAGTTCATCTCTTTCCCCAGCGTAAGCGCCGACATCAGCCAGCAGCAGGCCATCTTCGATTGTGCCAGCTGGCTGGCAGGCCACCTGTATGAGATAGGTATGCAGCGGACCAGGGTCCTCCCAACCTCATCGCACCCGGTGGTATATGGAGAATATATCACCGACCCTGCATTGCCCACCATCCTCTTCTATGGACACTATGATGTGACACCAGTCGATCCGTTGAATAAATGGGATACGCCACCCTTCCGGCCGGCTGTCAAAGGCGACTATATTGTCGGCCGGGGGGCTTCGGATGACAAAGGCCAGCTCTTCACCCATGTCAAGGCAGTGGCAAGGCTGCTGGAGGAAGGACGCCTGCCGGTGAACGTAAAATTCCTCATCGAAGGCGCCGAAGAGATTGGTAGTGTAGGTCTGGAAGAGTTCGTGGCTGAGCACAAAGATCTATTGCGATGTGACGCCGTTGTGGTGTCCGATACAAAGATGGTAGGGCCGGGACAACCGGCCATTACTTACTCCTTACGCGGCTCCGTCAAAGTAGAGATAACGCTGCGCACGATGGCCAAAGACCTTCATTCAGGAACATTTGGCGGCTATGTCCCAAATGCAGCCATAAAAATGGCGGAGTTCATCGCCGGCCTCCACAATAAGGACAGCGCTATAGCCATCCCAGGATTCTATGAGGACGTTCGTGACCAGTCGCCCGCCGAAAGAGCTTTTGTCGCAGCAAATGGCATCGGCGATACCGCACTCATGCAGGAGGCGGAAGCCTTCGCCCCCTGGGGGGAAAGCCGCTTTACGATGTACGAGCGTATCACCAGCCGCCCCTCGCTGGAAGTCACCGGGATAACGGCAGGCTACCAGGGTAAGGGTTTTAAGGAAGTCATTCCCGCCATCGCCTCTGTAAAGCTTAATTTTCGCCTGGTGCCCGATCAGGATCCCGGTGAGATCTCAAAATTACTGGAGCAGCATGTGAGGAATAATGTCAAAGATGCAGACGTGAAGATCACCTATGGCGCTGTTGGCTATCCTGTCACCATTCCCCGGAATAATTATTACGTCCGTGCAGCCGCCCTTGCCTGTGAGAAGGTATTTCGGCGAAAGCCCCGGTTCCTGCGGAACGGTGGGTCTATTGGAGCCGTCGATTATCTATACACCAACCTGGGTGTTCCCATCGTGCTGTTGGGTTTTGCCCGGGCCGACGACAACATGCACGCACCCAATGAAAAATTCTACCTGCCCGATTTTTTCAAAGGCATCGACACCATCCAGCAATTCTTACAATTGGTGGCTTCCGGAAAGCCTAAAGTATAATAGTATGTCAACCCTCATCATCGACAGCCATTGCCATGCCGGCAAAGGCGACGGCCTCTCGGGACCTTGGGATACCAATGCCCCCCTGAAAGATTATCTGCAGTGGTGTGACGACGCCGGCGTTCACAGGACCGTGTTATTTGCGGCGCTGCATGCGGACTATGCCCGGGCCAACTTTGAAGTGGCCAGGATCGTGCGCAGCGATCCCGGCCGCTTCTATGGATATGCATTCCTGGATGCAGAAAGGGACAAAGGTCGCATACATAGCATGGTACGCACCGCCGTCGAAGAGTATCATTTCTGCGGTATAAAGGTCCATCGCCATGATGCGCCTATATCGAGAGAGATCTGCGCAGCAGCCCGGCAGTTCCGCCTGCCCGTACTCTATGATGTGACGGGAGAGATAGCCACCGTTGAATTGCTCGCCACCGAATATCCCGATATCAATTTTATCATCCCCCACCTGGGTACTTTCTCCGATAATTGGAGCTGGCAGCTGAGTTTCATCGATCACCTGGTCCGGCATCCAAATATCTATACCGATAGCTCCGGTGTCAAACGGTTCGATCTGTTCAAAATGGCTTACGAAAGAGCCGGCGCACACAAGATACTCTTCGGGTCCGACGGCCCCTGGCTCCATCCCGGCGTCGAGCTGGCCAAGATCCTTTACCTGCAAGCGCCACCCGAAGACCAGGCCCTGATGCTCTCCGGCAACTTTCTCCGCCTGACAAGGCAAGTACGGTCACGACAACGTCTTACCTTTACCCCATGAAACAATTCATCGCCAACATCACCCTCGTCGTACGCGACTACGACGAATCCATTGACTTCTACACCCGTAAGCTCAACTTCGACCTCATCGAAGACACCCCCCTCACCGAAACCAAACGATGGGTGCTCGTCGCACCCAAAGGCTCAAAAGAAACCCGCCTGCTGCTGGCAAAAGCCGATGACGAAGACCAACAGGCAGCCATTGGCCACCAGACAGGAGGCCGTGTCGCCTTCTTCCTGTTTACCGACGATCTCCAAAGTGACTTTTCCCAAATGCAAAACAACGGCGTTCACTTTGTCAGACTACCGGAAACACATCCCTACGGCACAGTAGCCGTTTTCGAAGACCTGTACGGCAATCAATGGGACTTGTTACAACCTGCAAATTAGTACCTTTACCCTTGCATGGAAGATCGCCAGCACATACAGTTCGAAAAAGGTACGATGGACTACACCCTATGGGAGTTCGACGATATCCGCATGGGCCACGGCGTCATGAAATTTGACGAATTTATCAGCCGCCCCGCCAGCAGTACAAATGACGTAGTTCGTCTCCATTTCGGCCTGAAAGGCAATTACAGCTTTTCCTACCAGCAGCTGAATAGGACATATGACCTCATCGGCGGCCACCACAACATCATGTACTCGAAAACATTCGACATGGTAGTGGAGAATAGGACATTGGAGCTGGAGACTTTTGGCGTCCAGTTCCCTACGGCTATGTTCATCCGGTTCACACAGAATGGGGACGATCAGCTAAAGAGATTCTCCGACGAGGTCCTGAAAGGCAACAGCGTCATGCTGTCTGAAGAATGGGGCGCCGTGGATACGAATATCCAGCAGGTCATTCAGCAGATCATCCATTGTAATTATGCCGATCAGCTTAAAAAACTTTTCCTCCTTTCAAAAAGCATCGAGCTGCTGGTGCTTTCCGCAGAGGCATGCAAATCGGCCGCCAGTAAAAAAGAAACCTTTATTAAAAGCAAGACCGATAAAGAGAAACTGATCGCCGTGCGTGACCTGATCAATGAAAGGCTGCATTGTCCACCCAGTCTTTCGGAAATAGCCCGGACAGTGGGCCTGAATGAATATAAGCTCAAACGGGGCTTTAAAGAGATTTTCAATAACACCGTATTCGGCTATCTCACAGAGCAACGCCTGCAGCTGGCCTGGCAATACCTGCGTGATACGGAAAAAACAGCCGCCGAGATATCCTATGAATTAGGCTACGCCACACCGCAACATTTCAATAATGCTTTCAGGAAGAAATTTGGTGTCACGCCTTATTCCGTCCGCAGCACAAGCAAGTGATCTATTGCTTGTCCCTGTATGCTTCCTTCGCTTTGTCCATCATCTCTTTTTTCATCTCCTCGTACTTGGTATACTGATCAGGTGTCAGCACCTTTTTCAATTTTGCATCCTTGTCGGACATCATAGACTTGAACTTCCGGTACTTTGAAAATTTACCGCTGCCACTGTTTTTGATCTCTTCGCCTTTTTTTGCATATTCCAGGTTAATGGCCGACACTTGTTGATACTGCGTATCATTCAGTTCCAGCTTTGTTTTCATGGCATTGCTCTGCCATTGGGCTCTTTGTTCAGGTGACGAGCTTTTCAGGTTGATGGCGCTGTCAGAAGACTGGGCCCGGGACATCAGCATACATCCTAACATAGCGAACAACAGGGAAAATACGTTTTTCATAATGATTGTTTTTAACCTTTATATTTCATTTTATTTGTGAACAGATCTATAAATCCTTTGAAGACCAGCTTGAAAGGGTTGTTGCTGACGAACCCGGAGGTAATCCCATATCGTACTTTTTCCGTCTCTGGTTGATAGGTCCCGAACAACCTGTCCCAGATCATCAGCACCCCCCCGAAATTTTTGTCGATATAGGCAGGATTGCTACCGTGATGCACCCGGTGGGCGGAAGGGGTGTCCAAAATGCCTTCTATAGCTCCCAGCTTCCCAACAGCCTCTGTATGCAGGAAGAATTGGTACAACAGGTTCATAGCGTAGGAGGCGACGATAAAGCTGGGAGGAAATCCCAATAATGCCAGGGGAACGAAGAATATAGGGCTGATGATGGCGCTAAACCAATTCAACCGGTAAGACGTCGTGAGGTTCATTGTCATGCCGGTGTGATGGATGAGATGAAAGGTCCATAATGGCCGCCAAATATGAGACACACGGTGGAACCAGTAATAAATGAGGTCCGCCAGGAAAAAGCAGAGCAGGAACGCCCACATTTTGACAGGAAGGTGCAGCAGCCGGAAATCCGCAGCCCAGCCCAGCACAGACAGCTGATAGCCCGCAGATATGAACTTGGAGAATTGGAAACCCGCCAGCACGAACAGGTTGGCGAAAGTGTCTTTTAGATCATAGACTTTTTTGTCATTCCGCCAGCTCCAGATGATTTCGGCCAGGACCAGCAGGAATAATGCTGCCAGTAACCAACCCCTGTAATGCCTCATATTTTTTTTCTTTATGAGACAGAACCCCGGAGATAAAGTTTAGGCCCGGACGGTGAAGCTGACAAATCGGGGGGTGAACTTACGCATTCATCCAGGCTTTGAATTCCGGGGCCCGCGCTTTGCTGACGAGCATTTTCTCGGCTGCTTCCGGACTTGCTTTTATAAGCAGCCGCCCATTAAAATAGAAATTTACTTCCAGGATCGCCTTACGCTGGACAATGAACTGGCGGTTGACCCGGAAGAATTGTTGAGGGTCCAGCTGATCCTGCAGCTGCTCTAAAGTGAAATCCACTATATAGGATTTGCTGTCAGCCGTTTGCGCATGAACAACCTCCCGGGACGTATAGAACCAGGCAATGTCCTCCGCCCGAAGGGGCACCAGCTTGTCCCGGAAATGTACGAGAAAAGACTGCTTATATCCTCCTCCCGTCCTTTGGAGATGGTTCGCAGTTTCCCTGACCCGGTCGGTAACCTCAGCATGGACGCCATTGCCGGCCAGCCGCCGGTATTTGGCCAGGGCCAGGCCCAGTTCCTGCTCGTCGAAAGGTTTGAGTATATAATCGATGCCGTTGGCCTTAAAAGCCTTTAATGCATAGTCATCATAGGCAGTCACAAAGATCACGGGCGCTTCAATGGTCGCCCGGTCGAAGATTTCAAAGGACAGCCCATCTTTCAGCCGGATGTCCATAAAGATAAGGTCACAGCCACAGGTCTTGCTGTTGAACCATGCGGCAGATTCCACAACACCCGCCAGCACTGTTAGCACTTCGATCTCGGGATCGATCCCCTGCAACAAAAAATGCAGGTTACGGGCCGTGGCGGGTTCATCCTCAATGAGCACAATGCGTAATGACATAATCGTTATTTTAACAAAGGAAGTCGGACAGTGAAAAAATCATGATCCTTTATTACCTCGATCTCCCGGTGCAGCAGGATCTTACAACGTTCATTCAGGTTGGCTAATCCCATTGACGTACCAGGCTCCGGGACACGTACTGGCGATAGATTATTCTTTACCTCCAGGTATCCTTCCCGCATCCTGATCTGTAAATATAATGGCATGTTATTGTGCTTCACCGCATTTTCCACCAGTAATTGCAGTGACATAGGAGGGATTCGCAGGTCAGCCAGCGGGTGTTCCACCACCAGGTCCATCCGGAAATCGTCTTCGTATCTCATTCTTAATAGCTCGCAATAGGATCGTACGGCGGTTATCTCTTCATCCAGGCTAATGAGGTCCGTATCCGATAAGGTAAGGGAATTACGGAAGACCCTGGATAGGTGATGGATAAACTGCTGCGCTTTGCGGGGGTCTTCCCGAACGATGGCCGAAAGGCTGCTCATGGCATTGAAAAAGAAATGGGGGTTCAGCTGGCCCTTTAGTAAAGCCATCTGGCTTCTTAGCCAGGCATTCCTCAGCTGCGCATTCTCTATTTCCTTTACCTTCGAACGTTGCAGCAGCCAGGCGATCCTCAGCTCCAGCGCCACGAGGATCAGGCTGAGACCCAAACGCAGGCCATATCCTCCTGTGGGAAAGAAGCCCGGCTGAAAGAATTTTTTCTGTATGATGGCCCCTGTTGCCGTGAAGACCGCTAGTGTCAGCACGGTAACCAATACGTTCAGCACGCGCCATCCCCGGTGATTGATATAGAATACAAGCATGCAGAATATAAAGGTGAACGCCACCTGGAATAAAAGCTCGTACGGGTCAAAATGCCAGTAGCGGGCAACCACACCTTCCTTGCGCAATGCCAGCAATTTTGGGATGTTAACCACCAACGTGATGAACAAAGCGCTATACAGGTATAATTTCCGGCTGTCTTTTTCCATGATTGTGCAAAATAGTGCAATTTATCTTTTACTTATCTTTCTCATCTCTCTTATCGATTGATTGCTCTCCGTCATCTCCCAAAATTTTCCTAAAACCACCCGGCAGCCATAGCAACCTTATGGATCCGGCATTATATTAGGGCATGATAAATGTCTACGACCTGCATTTTAAAAAGGAGATAGTTCCCTTATTCGATCATCTTCACAATGAATTTTCGAGGATGGCACTATTGGAATTATTGTCCGACGTGCCGGAGACCATAGACGCGGTCTATGAACGACAGGACATTTTAAAAGCATTTCTGGCGAATCGACAGCTCTTTACACCCTTCGCCTATTCCAGGATCGAATTCAACCAGGTGTATGGCTACATCGAAGATAAAAAGATCAAAAGTACCCATGTCACCGGCAATGTCTTAAAGCTGCAGCTGCTCTTCACCAGGTCCCAAAGCAATAGGGAAAAAGGAGGCCTGCATCAGCTGTACTACTTTCTTTACAAGATCCTTCAATTCTACTTTTCCCGCCTGGACAGTCGCCCGTTTCCCCAACCCTTCCGGGAGAGGATCGGGAACATCAACCGCATGCTGGCCCATCTTCAGGTGGAGAAATATTACGCCATCGGAAGGGAGAGAGGATTCAGCATTTTGGACGTAGCCAGGGTGATAGAAAGACTGGAAGAGAAAATAAGCTCCGGGGAGATGGATGTTTTCTGGAAGGACTTCTTCCTCTTCGAGGCATATCATTCTATTGCTAAAGGCATCGAAATGAACAATTTCGTATTCCCTGTATTCAATGATGCAGGGCTATTCATTGATGAATTTTATCATCCTCTGCTAAAGTACCCTGTCAGGAATAGTCTGGCGGTAAAGGATACTGTTACCCTCATTACCGGTCCGAATATGTCCGGAAAATCTACCCTGCTGAAATCCGTCGGATTGTGTGTTTACCTTGCACATCTTGGAATAGGCGTTCCGGCGGTGAAATGCGAGCTCCCTTTTTTCGACGTAATCTCAGTTGCTATCAACCTGAATGATAACATAAAAAGTGGTTACAGCCATTTCATGCAGGAGATCCAAACCCTGAAGAAAGTAGTGCTGGCGGCGCATGGCAACCAGCGATGCTTTGCGATCTTCGATGAGCTGTTCAGGGGTACCAATATTGAAGATGCCCTGGCCATATCGACCACCACCATCCTGGGATTGACGGCATTCACCGGCTCCTTCTTTTTCATTTCCACGCACTTGCATCAATTGGAGCATGTTGCCGGGGCCGGAAAGATCAACACATGTTGCATTGAATGCCGGCTTGATGAAGGATTGCCTGTATTCACCTATAAGCTGAAGGCCGGCTGGTCGGACCTGAAGATCGGGCAGGTAATTTTCAGGCAGGAGGGGCTGTATGATTTATTAGCCTAAATTTGCGCTATTCTATCTGCCAGTTTATGGATGAATTCGAACCACTCGCTGATCACATAAAAAAAAGGATCTCGCCCACCTCCGAAGAGCTTACGCAGATGCTTGCCCCCTTTCAGGTGAAAAAATTAAAGAAAAAGCAATTCATCATTCAACCCGGGTTTGTTCCCAGACAAAGGAACTACGTCGTGAAAGGTGCGCTGCGGGCCTATGTGATAGACGGCAATGGAGAGGATCACACCATTCAGTTTGCCATAGAAGATTGGTGGATATCCGATTTCAATAGCTATGTCTATCAGGAGCCCGCCACCATGTTTGTCGTGGCGCTGGAAGATAGCGTTGTTTTGCAGATCGATTATAAGGACGAACAGGCGTTGAAAGCAGCCAACCATAAATTTGAGACCTTTTTCAGGATAATGGCCGAACGGGGCGCCGCCTATCACCAGCGGCGGATCATCTCCAACCTTACCCAGACGGCGGAAGAACGGTATAACAACTTTCTGAAAACTTATCCCCTTATCGTCCAGCGCATCCCGCAATACGCGTTAGCGTCTTACCTGGGCATGACCACCGAATTCCTGTCCAGGATCAGGAATAATAAGCTAAAACATAAAAAGTTGAACTAGATCAACCTGATTTCCTAACCTGGTTCATTTTTTCCCGGGCATATCCCCCGCAACTTTGTGTTTCAAAAGATTAAAAAACAAAGTTTATGTCAGGAAAATTGAACAACAGGGTGGCAGTAGTCACCGGCGGCAGCGGCGGCATCGGACTGGCCACGGCTAAATTATTTGCAGAGCAGGGGGCCAGGGTGGTCATCACCGGCCGTAATGTAAACAGCCTTAACAAGGCGGTAGCCGGCATCGGCAACGGGGCAATAGGTGTACAGGGTGACGTCGGTTCTTTGCAGGATATCGATAGGCTGTACAAGACAGTAGCGCAAAAGCTGGGTAATATTGACATCCTCGTGGCCAATGCGGCGGCATATGTGGTCGGACCGCTCACCGGATTCACCGAAGAGATGTTCGATAAGGTCAGTGATATCAATTTTAAAGGAGCGTTCTTCACCGTTCAAAAGGCCTTGCCCTATTTGAATGACGGAGCTTCCATCATCCTCGTTTCCTCGACGGCGAATGAGAAAGGTATACCCAACCATGCTGTCTACTCCGCTTCAAAGGCCGCCGTACGTTCGCTGGCCAGGAGCTTTTCAGCAGAGCTGCTGGACAGGAAGATCCGTGTCAACGTGCTGACACCCGGACCCGTGGATACAGATATATTCGAAACAATTACGTCCAGTAAGGAAGAGGCGGAGGCAGTTAAGGCCAGCATGGGACAGTTTGCCCCGGTCAAAAGGGTAGGCACTCCGCTGGAATTGGCAGAGGCCGCGCTCTTTCTGGCCTCCGATGCCTCAGCTTATATGATCGGCAGTGAGCTGGTGGTTGATGGCGGTATCCGCGCACTATAAATGCAATGGTAAAGGCATGCTACACCGGCAGCCGCGACAATTCCGTGATCCTCGCCAGGTGATGGTCATCATGATCCGCTACAAAGAGGAAGAGGTCCATGGTACGCATAGGTGTTTTAAGCCGGGGATGAAGGGCAGATTTAAATACCGAAGCGTCGTCGATAGCCTCCAGCAGGGCGATGGTCTTCCCTCTTATTTGTCTGAAACCTTGCAGCAGCGTTTCCAGGGGAATCTCGTTATGGCCCGCGATGGATGTCCTCGTATTTTGAAGATCGGTAGGGCTTAGTGCTGTCTTGCCGGTGAGGATATCATCTAATCGCTGCTGCCACAGAGGCTCCAGGTCGCTTAAGTGCCCCAGGTTCTCTTTGATGCTCCAGGTATTGTTCACCTGGCGGGACAGCAAGGCGGCCGGAATGGACCTGAACTTTTCTTCCAGCCGTGCAGGAGTGCCACTTAACCGCTCCAATATGGAAGGGAAAATATTTTGTGTGACGGCAAAATCAAAGCTGCGATCGAACCATTTTACTTGTTCCATAGTATGAAAGTATGGAAATTTATGCTTCCATCGCCTGGCGAAGATCATCAATAATGTCCCCGATCGGCTCAATACCGATGCTCATCCTGATGAGCCCGTCACTGACACCGGCTTTTAGCCTGTCCGCTGCCGGCATACCGGAATGGGACATGGATGCAGGATGAGAAACCAGCGTATCCACAGTGCCGACCGATACCGCTCTTGTACACACCTGCAGCTTGTCTATGAACGTCATGCCCGCCTGCATCCCACCCTTTAGCTCAAAAGATAGCACCGCACCGGCGCGCCGCATTTGTTTTTGAGTGATGGCCTGGTCGGCATGATCCGGCAGCCCGTTGTAGTGTACTTTTTCCACCGCCCTGTGACCGGCTAAAAATGCAGCCACCCGTTCCGCATTGTCGCAGTGTCTGTCCATCCTGAGCCCCAGCGTCTTTATCCCCTGGGTCAGCAGAAAGGCGTCGAAGGGGTTGCTGTTGGCGCCCAGCAGCTTATAGGTGTCGTATGCCACCGTATTCATAAAGTTGAGATCTTTCCCGACGAGTACCCCACCGATGGAGGTGCCATGACCATTTAGGAATTTTGTCGTCGAATGAAATACAAAGTCCGCCCCATAACGAAAAGGCTGCTGCAGATAAGGAGTAGCGAAAGTATTGTCCACTGTCACTTTGATCTGATGCCGGGCCGCGATCGTACAAATAGCCGCCAGGTCGATGCAGCCCATAATAGGATTGGCGGGCGACTCGATATGAATGACTTTTAAGCCCGGCGTCTTTTTTATCAGTTCCTCCAGCTGCGCTGGATCTTTAAGGTCAGACAGCAGGGAATGAATGCCAAATCTTTTCAACAATCCATAAATGAACTCATGCGTGCCGCCATACAAAGAAGGGTGGGAGAGTACGGTATCCCCGGCCGATAGATTGGACAGCAGCATCGTCGCCATTGCCGACTGTCCACTGGCATGGAGCAACGCCTTTAGCTGCAGCGGTTTCCCCTCCTTATCGGCGATGCCGAATGCCTCCAGCCCGGCCATCAGCTCCTCCGCCGCCCTGACAGTGGGATTGGCAAACCGGGAATATACATAGCCGGGCTCTTTCCCGGAAAACCGGTCCATCCCCTGCTGTGCACTTTCAAACGTAAAAGTGGAAGATGCGAAGATAGGCACCAGATGTGCGTGCTCGGCATTTTCATGATGGCGGCCATGAATGGCGAGAGAGGTCATGCTGGGTAGATCAGACATAGGTTTCATGCGAATCGCTTTTTTCAGTAGGGTGCAAGGTAGCAATTACCAGGGGCTTTCATTCCCATTCTTCTGATAATCAAAGCTGAAAAATCTGCCCGAGGGACCATCCGCACCAATAGACGCATACTTAACGACAAAGGCCGCAGCGCCCTCCACCGTCCCGGGACCCCGGTGGTGGTTAAAGTCCGTAGCCGTATAGCCCGGGTCCACGGCATTTACTCTAAAGGGGGTTGCACGCAATTCATGAGCCAATGCCACCGTGTAAGCATTCAAAGCTGTTTTTGACGGCCCATATGCCGCACCTTTCACTTCATAATACATCCAGGAAGGATCGCTGTGCAAGGTTAATGAAGCCAGGCCCGATGTGACATTGACGATAACAGGAGAAGAGGACTTGCCCAGCAGGTCCAAAAAGGCCCTGGTGACGTCTATCACGCCAAAAAAATTGGTGTCAAACACTTCACGGATAGCCGCCGACCCGAAAGAAGAAGGTGGTTGAGGAAAGCCACCTGATATGCCGGCATTGTTGATCAGCAGGTCCAGTGAAGAAGATTTCCCGCCAATGGACTGCCGGGCCTTTTCGATGGACGCCACCTCAGATACATTGATCACGACGGCCTCAACCTGCGTCAGACCCTCTGCGTTGAGCTGTGCGACAGCCAGTTGTCCCTTTTCCCTGTCCCGACTGCCGAGATAAACGTAATAACCTTTCTTGAGTAATTGCTTAACTGTTTCAAAGCCAATACTTTTATTGGCACCTGTGACGAGTGCGGTCTTCATGTGTCTTATTTATTTATTGATCACACAAAATTACTGCGACCTGTCCTCTTCCAGCGGCACTCTCAATGGTTGCTATGGTACATTTCCCGGAAATTGGTCCTGTAGTGCAGGGGAGTATGGCCTGTTATCCGTTTGAAGAACCTGGAAAAATAGGAAGCGTCTTCAAATCCCAGGTGAAAAGCAATTTCCTTCATCGAATTATCCGTGTGAAACAGCAGGCGCTTGGCCTCGAGGATCAGCCGCTCGTGAATATGCGCGATGGCCGGCTTGCCGCTCTGTTCCTTCACCACCTCGCTTAGATGACCGGCCGAGATGTTCAGCATATCCGCATAGGCCGTAACCTCGTGCTGCTGTGTATACGATTCGTCAATCCTGGAAAGATATTTTTTTAGCAGGATACTTTCCGCAGCCTGGTCCTTGCCATTGAATTGCTCCACATACAGCCTGCTTAAATAGACCAGCAGGATCTTCATATAGGAAAGGAGCATCGTATGCTGCCAGGCTTCCTTGGACGCATATTCCGTGAGGATCTTTTCCAGGACATCTTCTACAAACTGCACGTCCTGTGCATTCAGCGTGAGCTCATGTCCATTCAACGGGTTTTGAATGATCGGCAGCGCTTTCATGGCCCCATCGTTGTCCGAGGCCAGAAAATCCTTGGTAAAGCTCAGGCTGATACCCGTCAGCGGGCCCCCTTCTTCCTTTAGGTGCACCTGGTGGGGAGACGTAAAATAAAAGGTGTTTGGCTTTAGGGTATACGAGATCATATCAATCCAGTGACGATTGCTGCCTATTTTTATGAAAGCCATAAAATAATAGTCTTTCCGGTGTGGCACCAGGAATTCAGATCGCCTGTAATGCACCGAAGTATTGTTCCTCTGGATGCGGAACATCGGGTTGCCGGAGCTTTTGTGCGGCTCAAATGCGTAATTGGGTATTATTTGCGCTCCACTGTAGGTATGCATTAGGCAAATTTATTCATTTTGCCCGGAAGGGTTAAATTTCAATCCCACCAAAAATAAAGTCGGCCGGTCTTTTTCATCTCAGCAGCAAGCTCCTCCACCGACCCAACGCCTTGCTCGACAATATCCGGACAAACCTTATAGGCTTCACTGGCAAGCTGGGCCCAATCCACATGTGGATTATTGATCGTGAATTCGCACCAGTCACTACCAGCACCGATCAGTTGCAGCGAATATTTTTCATCAAATTTTTTGATCACATGCAGCAGGCTGTCGTTATCAATATTGAAGTTGATCCCGTCAGTCTGGATCCTTCTCAGGATATCATACTTATTGACGGATCTTAAAACCCCGAGCAGGTCGGGCTTCCCGGAAATGCCAAAGTTATTATCGTAGGTAAAGATCGTATACCCCTTTTTGTGAAGGCCATTATATAGGTTGGCGATAATATGCTCAGAGGCTTTGTGGTCGGCATTGAACATAAAGCCATGCAGCTTCTCTTTGGCAGCATCAACAGTACTATCCTTTGGCGGTAGATTATCCAGGTTGGCCGGGAATGGCCCAATGCCTGAGTCCGTTTGCGCTCTGATGCTCAGCACGATGCTGCTGTCGATACCGAGCGAGTCGCAGAGATGTCTTTCATAGACGGTCAACACGGCTTTCGCCGCAGGCTGGGAAGGAGCATTGGAGACACAACCATAGGCAAATATGGACATACTTACCAGGAACATTATTATCTTGCTCATAAGAAGATCAAAAGCTTAGCACGGCAAGATATTTAAATTATCATGAAAAAGTCGCTTATCCAACAGCAATTCGGTCGCCAGGCCTTCGGCGCCGACCCTGCCGGCTATCATTCCGCGCGGCCGGACTACCCGGACTGGGTGTTTGAGATGATCCGTGATCGTTGCGGAGCCCGACAGGATACGGCCACATTTGAGATTGGGGCAGGCACGGGGAAAGCCACCCGTAAACTGCTTGACCTTGGCGCAAACCCATTGATCGCCGTCGAGCCGGATCCGCGGCTGGCAAGTTTTCTCCGCAGCACCATTACAGATGAAGCGCTCAATGTAAACGTCTCCTCATTCGAACAAGTCTTATTGACAGAAGACGGCTTCGACCTCGGCGTCTGCGCCACCGCTTTTCACTGGCTGGATGAAAATAGCGCGCTGACAAAAATAGCCAGCCTCCTGAAACCCGGTGGCTGGTGGGCAATGATCTACAATGTATTTGGAGATCCCGATCGGGATGATCCCTTTCACGAAGCAACAAAAACATTACTCGACGGCCCGGCCAGCCCTTCGGAAGGCAACGGTGATCTGCCGTTCTCTCTCGATGTAAAGTCCCGGATCACTGCCATACAAAGATGCGGTGCCTTTCATAACATTGAACATCGTGCCGAACCATGGTCGCTCATACTCGATCCCGCACAAACGGTCGCGCTTTATGCAACTTACTCGAATATCAACATTCGCCCAGACAGCAAGTCCGTTCTCGCCGACCTGAAGCAGATCGCCCGCGTAGCGTTCAACGGCCGTGTCACCCGTAACATGATCACCACCGTTTACCTGGCCCAACGTATATGAACAAAAAAAGCCTATAAGCAATCGCTTATAGGCTTTAATAAGTTAAGCTACTTTATTCCGGCGTCTGCAGGAACTCTTCGAACTCCGGACGTTTAGGGTCTTCTCCATATTCATTTGTACCCGCAGTTCCTTCGGTACAGGCCAGGATCAGGTTGTAGATAGGGATCAGAATGAACCATCCGCTTTTGTTGACATCGTGCATCCTTCTGACAGCCACAGCAAGCGAAGGCAGCAGAGTTATTAATGACCAGATCGTACCGAGAAATTGTGTTTTGATTGCGCCATCGATGAAGCCAAGAACAAAGGAAATAATGAGATTAATTAGGAAGAACTGCCAATATTCGGCGCGTCTTGCCCTGCCACTGAAAACTGCATACTTCTTAAATACAGCAATAAAATAATTCATTGGAACTGGATTTTAGTTAATAAAAGGTTATTAATGTGCGAGCCAAAATAATAAGGAAATTCCATAAATCAAAGCTATAATATCAATAATATTTAACTGATTTTCAGCTTCTTGTCTGTATTTTTAGAAAATGAGACCTAATTCCCTTGCCACAAAGCCCCATTACCCCATCCTGGATGGCCTGCGCGGCGTGGCCGCAATGCTTGTCGTTGTCTTTCACATCTTTGAAGCCCACTCCTCAGGCCACCTGGACCAGATCATCAACCACGGGTACCTTGCCGTCGACTTTTTCTTTCTGCTGTCAGGTTTTGTCATCGGCTATGCCTATGACGACCGCTGGGGTAGCCTGACGGTACGTGGTTTTTTTAAGCGCCGCCTGGTAAGGCTTCAACCCATGGTGGTGATGGGTATGGTGATCGGCGCCATCGCGTTCTATTTTCAGGATTCTGCCATATGGCCCGCTATTCACACCGTCCCCGTCTGGAAAATGCTATTGATCATGCTGATCGGATGTACGCTGATCCCGGTGCCGGTATCCATGGATATAAGAGGCTGGCAGGAGATGCACCCCCTGGATGGCCCCGGATGGTCGCTGTTCTTTGAATATATCGCCAATATACTGTACGCCCTCTTTGTCCGGAAATTTTCAAAGACAGCGTTGTGGGTGCTGATGATCCTCACCGGGGCAGCGCTCGTTCATTATACCGTTACATGCAAAAGCGGGGACGTCATTGGCGGTTGGTCTATTGATGCATTGCAGCTACGCATTGGCTTTACCCGTATGATGTACCCCTTCTTTGCCGGATTATTGCTCTCCCGGACTGTGAAGCTGACACGGGTCAGCCATGCCTTTTTATGGTGTAGCCTGTTGTTGTTCATTGTCCTGGCGACACCCAGGATAGGAGGAGAAAAGCATTTATGGATGAATGGGCTGTATGAGTCGCTGGTCATCATAGGCGTGTTCCCCCTGATCGTTTACCTGGGGGCCGGCGGGGAAATGAAAAGTACAGCCGGCGCCCGCGTGTGTAAATTTTTTGGAGATATTTCATACCCAATATATATCACCCATTATCCTCTCATCTATATCTACACCGGATGGGTAAGCGATCATAAGGGCATGGGCTTCCAAAGAGCATTTCCCTTCGCCCTTGCCACATTTGTATCTGCCGTAGCGATCGCTTACACCAGCCTGAAACTCTATGACGAGCCCGTGAGACGTTGGCTGCAAAGGCGGTGGCTACCCCTTAAGTCATCGGTGATCATCCATGGCCGCAATAGGAGTGAAATCCCTGTTGGCAAGGAATGAAGGTCGCGGGTCCTCCTGCTGCGGCAGGGTGTTATGCACACTATTATAGGTGACCAGAAAAGCATGCCTGTTCCAGGGCGTTAAATTATTGGAGGATGCATGGAATATATTGCCGTGAAAAAACAATACGGACCCCGCTGGCCCCTTGGCAGAATAGATTCCTCTTTTTTCCACCCACTTGGAAATGGTTGTTTGTTTAAGCGTATATTTTAGATTGGCAGTCAGCGCCGACATATAAGTGGTACTTCCCTGATAGCTCTTGAACCATTCGCTTTCCATTGCCTGCGGTCCGGCATCGTTTGCTGCATCGTCCACGATCCCCGCTTTATGTGATCCTGGAATAAGTATCAATGGACCATTGAATTCATTGACATCGTTGAGATAGACCATGGCAGTCAGTACATTGGAACACGGCATGCCGTCATCCTGTTTCCAAAAAGTATAGTCCTGGTGCCACTCCCACCAATCTCCGACCATCGCATGTTTGGAATTGATCTTTGACTGATGTATATACACATCGCCCCCCAATAATTGCCTTGAAGGATTGACCAGCTTTCCTGATAGTGTTATTTGTTTGTATACGTGATTGGTAAGCTCGGGACAAAAAAATGACCGTACCGCACCTGTTTTTTCGAGGATTCTCCTGGGAGAGTCTTCACCAATGATCTTATCCATTTCAGTAAGAGCGAGGTCGATCTCCTCTTTTCCAAAGATGTTCTCTATTAACAAAAAGCCGTTTTCATGATAAGCGCTGATCTGATCGTCGGATAACTTCATATTATAAGGTTATTATTAATGGGCTTTAAATTTATATAAATTGAAGGATATCTAAGGGTCACCGTTATTATAAATACGTTAAGGATCAGATAGTCCGAAATGTTAAAATGCTTCAAGTAAGTGTTTGTCCTTATTGGCCAATATTTGTAATTGGCATACTTTCGAAACGATTAGTACATATTTCAATCTTTAGTCCGTCCCTGAACAAGCATATTATACTCAGCAGCAATAATTTATAGGTTAAGGGCTCATCAGTAGCCGAATTAATTCTTAGGATAACTTACATACGGGTTTATCCTGTACCAGGTGATGATACAAAGCAACTACTCAATCTGACCTACTTAAATGGTGAATTGATTTAAACAAGTTATATGAATTTGTTGTGTATTCCCTATGCCGGAGGAAACAGGTATTCTTTCTCCAGGTTGTTAAAATACTTCCCTGACCATTATAATATTGTGGTGTTGGAGTTTCCCGGGCGAGGAGAAAGAACCGAAGAGGCTTTATTGACAAATACCAGCGACTTAGTTGAAGATGCATATCGGCAAGCCCTTCCTTTTATGGATCGGCCGTATGCGATCTATGGCCATAGCTTGGGTGGGCTGATAGGTTTTTTATTAGCCAGACGAATTGTTGCCAATAAATTACCTGCCCCCCTCCATCTATTTGTTACAGGTACCACAGGCCCCTCTCATCGGGAAAACAAGATCATCAGCAGGATGCCTAAGCAGGAGTTTATCGATCAGATGAGAAGGTACAAGGGAATGCCTGATGAAATATTGAACAATAGTGAGCTGATGAGTTATTTTGAACCGATCTTGAGAAGCGATTTTCAGGCTTCAGAAACATATGAATATGAAAAGGGAGGGACATTGGATATTCCGATCTCTGTAGCAATAGGGACAGAAGATGATCTGGACCCGGAAGGAGTAGAAGCCTGGTCACAAGAAAGCACAGGCCCTGTTGATATATATAGGTATCCCGGGAATCATTTTTTTATTTTCGATCATGCAGAATCTATTACCAAGCTGATGGCTGCAAAGCTCAGTTATCAATAAAATAACATAGCCTGACAGTCCGCCAATGAAATACCAATAATTTATTACCGTACATTTATGACAGCTTTCCTGGGACTGAAGATCATTACTACCTGAGTGGTCGATCAGTCTCTGATGATCTGCGATCTGATATCTGAAGCAAAGCCAATCTTTTATTTTTCAACCACTGATTTCAGTCGGACGATAGTAGTATATATAAAGGTTAAAAAAAGAACCTTTTATATGTAGCAGGGAGATCTATTGTCCATAAGTATCCTGGCAAACCGACTTACTATGAATTTGCGTGATAATAGAGAATTGCCGATCTCGGAGTATCAGAAGAGATTTTTTTTGGAATGGGCATTGGCCCCGCTTGAAGTTACTTACAATGTATCATTGTTGTGCAGGATAGAGGGACCCCTTGATGAGAAGGCATTTAAACAGGCATGCGAAAGTTTTATTAAACGAAATGAGGTCGTCCATGCACAATATTCCGATGATGGGGAATATTGCTATTATGGCGATTTTAAAATAGACGACTTTTATATTGCATTAACACTGGATCCCGCAGAGTCGGTGGAACTTCAGGTCAGGCGTTTGTTAAACAAACCTTTTGATCTGACAAAAGATGTCCTGTTCAGGCTCTATTTGCTAAAGAAAGATAAAGATGAGTTTTATTTCATCATTTCGGCCCATCACATAGTAGCCGATGCAGCCCTGGGATCAATTTTCTACGCTCATGTACAGCTGGTTTATAATTTACTTACTGATGGAAAACTTCTTTTAGAGGAAGCGCATAAGACTTTTAAAGAGGCGGTTGAGGCAGAGAAAAGTATGCTGGATCAGCGCTATAAAGCCAGTGCAAGACAATACTGGCTGGATTTCATTGGAGATATACCCCTTAATATCAACTTGCCTTATCGATCAGATGTAGATGCAATAAACTTTGATAAGTCCCTGGCTGATAAGAGCGCCGGCTTTGTATATTTTGATTTGAACCTCGATGAGGCCAGGCAGCTGCGGGCGTACGCAAAACAAAAGAGAACAACTTTATTTATTGTTTTATCTTCTTTATACGGGCTGGTCTTATCTAAATACAGCAATCAGGAAAAATTACTCCTTAGCTATCCGATCAACGTACGTCCCAGGGGGTTTAATGATATAGCAGGATGTTTTGTAAATAATCTTCCATTAAAACTGGAGCTTGACCAGGTCGATACGTTTGATCAGCTGATAGAATTGGTATCTGCACAACGTAAAACTGTTAAGGACCATCAGGGATATTCCTTGACAGATATTATTCATGACCAGAGACGATTCAATGATAGCGCCGGTAATTTTTTTAATGTAGAGTTTATACAAACCAATTTAAATGCGACCCTTTTTGATTTAAAAGGTACAAAGGTTTCTCCGGTTGATATTTCTTTTTCCGACACGATCAATAGTGAGATGGGTTTGTCCTATGATGATTCTTCACCTCATGCGATCAAGTTGAAATTTGAATACAGAAAAGCCCTTTTCAATGAAGATCTTGCACGTCGTTTTGTTGATTCTTTCAGGAATGTGGTCAATGAGGTAACAGGTGGGCGGCATTTGCTTATTAAGCAATATTCACCGCTCGGTACCAAAGAATACGAACAGGTGGTGAATGCGTGGAATGCGACGGACGTGGAATACCCCTCGGACCAGCCGGTGCACACGCTCTTCCGGGAGCAGGCAATAAAGACCCCCGGCAAGACCGCGCTGGTGTACGAAGGACAGTCGCTCTCCTATAAGGAGCTACACGAAAAGAGCAACCAATTAGCCCGTCATATCACAGCACGCTTCCAGGCTCAGACAGGCAGCGACCTGCAGCCCGATACGCTGATCGCCCTGTGCATGGACC